>Ga0163144_10000094_pt1 | contig 202609 bp, 204 predicted proteins | sample OliLak19BULKMAT1_FD_123175 | JGI IMG/M metagenome (GOLD analysis project Ga0163144, IMG submission 123175) | Freshwater microbial mat bacterial communities from Lake Vanda, McMurdo Dry Valleys, Antarctica - Oligotrophic Lake LV.19.BULKMAT1 | ecosystem: Environmental > Aquatic > Freshwater >...
AAAATCCGTAAGATTATCGAAAATGACGACAAGATCAAAGACATCTTGACTAAAATGAGAGATTTAAGAGAAGAGCGTTGGTAATTCGGAAATGACCTGATATATAATGTTTCGGAGGTTAGAAATGATTACCGAAACATCAAAAATTTATTCTCTGTATTGTATTGCAAATCTGATAAATGGTAAAGTTTATATTGGTCAAGCAACCGATGTAAATAAAAGATGGTTTGACCATCGTAAGGCTGTTAGAATAAACAAGCCAACTCAACTTATTCATCATGCATTGATTAAGTATGGATTAGAAAATTTTGAATTCGAAGTGGTAGCATCTTGTAAGACGCAGGATGATGCGAACACCACAGAGACAGAATTAGTGAAGCAGTATAATAGTTTTGTTGGAAATGGCGAAGGATATAATGCTACGCTTGGTGGAATGAATGCGCCAAAAACTGAAGAGTGGAAACAAAAAGTATCTCAAACCCTAATGGGTCATGAGGTTTCTGAAGAAACCAGGCAAAAGATTTCGGTGGCTGTTACTGGGAGTATTCGTTCCGAGGAATTCAAAAAGAACGTTGGTGATTTTTGGAGGGGGAAAGAACGAACTGAAGGGCACCGACAAAACCTATCTGATTCTCTTAAAGGTAATCAGAATTGTTTAGGTAAACAAAATTCGTTAGGACATAAGCACACAGAAGAGTCAAAGAAAAAGATTGGTGCCGCTTCCCGAGGTAAACCTAGTACCCATAAAGGTAAAACTTGGAAAATTATAGATGGCAAGAGAGTGTGGCTAAATGATTAAATTAATTTGTTTTCTTTTAGGTCATGATTGGGTACAGAGTAATTTAGATCCTTGGGAAGAGCCAGATTATTGTCGGTTATGTGGTAAACAAGGAAAAAATAAATGGTAATAAACTATAAGGGTATATCTCCTTCGGGAGGTATACCTTTTCTTTTTGGTAATAAAATGGACTATATAGGTACCACAGAGCCCAAATAAAGTCCTTATTCGTATCAATATTTCTTTATCTATGTAAGGCATATTCTGTTAAACGGGAGACGTAATGTCAAAATTTCAGCTAGATTACTCAGGTTTAGAAAACAAAGTCTACAAGAAGGCTTATAGACTTAATGACGTCAAAGACCAACTTGAGACAGTTGCTTTTGATATTGTTCGATTCAAAGATAACGATAAGGGCGCCGATCTATGGCAGGTTCAAAGTTCTGATGATGGTGATTACATCGTCTCCTTGTACCAGCCAGATGAAGACGTAAAGGTTGCGGCCCTATGGGAAGTCTTAGTTAGTAAGACTGCCGGCGATTTACAAATTTCTTATAAGGGCGACCCTTTGGTCAGAGTGAGCGCCAGCCAGATGGGTATCCCTCGTACTGAGCTTAGTCAGGTTGAATCATATCTTCCTGCAAAATTAGCTTCTAATAAGAAGTTAGTTAAGGCTTTGCTAAATGAGTTACCAGAATCAGCTAAAAAAGAGGTATTAAGTAAATACCCGGAATTAGTCTAACATTACGGAATAGGTGTTTAATGAGCCTCGATAAAATACAAAAATCAGTAGCATCTCTGGTAAAGACAATCCAGAACAATGAAAAAGTTGCTACTCCAATTCTAGCCGCAAAGTTAGCTAAAGCAGTTGACGCCTACCCAGGTGATCAAACAATTGGCGCTATGTCTAGAGTTATCAGTAAGATGGCAGCCAATAACACTACGTTTATTACTAAAGCAGACCTAAAGTCTCTTTATACTAAGCTTCATTCCCGTAATACAAAGTTCGCTGAACTTTTCTCGGATGAACTTGGCGTAGTTGATAGTTTACCATCTCCTCATCTTTATGAGAGAGATGAAGCAACTAAAGATGTCAATCCTTTCCAAGTTGGTGATGCTGTTCTAGCAAATGCTCTTAGTAGCGTTTTCGATAAGCACGCTCCTCTTAAAATGTACTCGCAAGAGTTAGCCAACAAAGCATTAGCCTCAGTGGCTACTTCTTTGGATGCATGGAATCTTAAGCCAACGGCCTTAGCCGTGGATGATGGCAACGATAAGTTCCTAGTTATCAAGGCTGACTATGAGACTCCAAAGGGCATTACTAGCCTTTATATCCCAGTTGAAACCACAAACAAGAAGGTTATTGAAGCTTCTGTATTCATGGGTAACTCTGGTCCACAAGAGTTAAATCACTCTTCCATTAAGTCCTACCTAACTACTCAGGCGGGTACCAAGTTAAGAATGAATGCCGCTGGCATTCTTTCCGTTTTAACTAAGGCTGCCTCTGAGAATAGAGAAATCAGCGACGCTGAGATTGCATTAACTAAGCTTACTGCTACTCGTCAAGGTAAATCTGAATTTTTTGCTGGCGGTATCGTTGGACAAAAGGTTGCAGAAGCATCTAGAAATGATGTTGAGCTTCCAAAGTATGATGAATTTGTTTCTTTCGAGAAGCAATTTACTTCTGCTTATGGTCAAGCTTCATTCCAATTTGGTGCTGACAAAGTTAAGGTTGCAAGAGAACATATCTCCAGAGAATTATCTGGCTATGGTCACAAGAACCCGCAAGTTACTGTTGCAAAGACTGATGAACAAACCATTTTCTATAATGTCGCACTTGATGCTGGTAGAGTTGGATTTACTGTTCCAGTTAAGATCTCCAATGGCAAAGTTGTTAAGCCAAGCTTAATGCTAGCTAATGGGGCTGTTTCTTCTTTCAGTCAACAAGGCGTTAACGAATTGTATGTTAATAACGCAAGCGACTTCAAGGCCGCCGCAGCAGCTTCTCCTCAATTTGGATTGAAGCCAAGCGATGTTCTAAATAACTTGAGAGCAGCTCTAGGCGAGGGTAACCACGCTAAGGCAGAGGACGCTTTGAACGTTCTTGCAAACTCAGGAGACACGAAGGCTTACGCAACTGGTTTCCAGATGTATTTGGGTGGTCTAGCTCAAAAGAAGGAAGCACATGCGCACACTCCTCAATGCTCTCATATGATGAAGACCTCTACTAGTGAACACCCAGTTTGCGCTCAAACCGGACTACCAGTTCACAGAATTTATCAAGATAAGGAAGGCAATTGCCGTCCTCTTTATAGAAGAGGTATGGATGAGACTTATGAGGGAGCCGTTTTCAATAACTCTAAGATCTTCGGGTGATCAATGAGATTATTTAGATTGGCTGATTTACTAGCGACGAAGTACAAAACTGCCGCCGCTACAGATGCAGAGAAGAACGAAGCTGATATTCGTCGATCTGTTTTGGATCTTTGGAACTTATCTAACAATAAGACTTACGATATCTTGCGCGTAATTGGTGATGCCGTCCTCAAGGATGCTCCTGGTTCCGAAAGAGAGAGAAGCGCAAAAAGAGGTCACGCCTTTGTAATTAAAGTGCTTAGTGTAATTGACCAACTTAAAATTGGTTTGAATACAATCCCATTAGATGAAATTGAATCTAGCCTAAAAGCAGTAATCAATCTTATTGAAGAAGAATCTCAAGATGGCGGAAGAAACACCGTTGACTTTCCAGATTTAACTGATTTTATTACTTTGATGAATAAGAACAATAGAAATCTTAATCAATCAGATAAAAGACATGTTGATACTCAGTATGGTAAAATTAGAACTGTATTGACTAGAATTCATAGTCTTGCTGACGCCATCGTTACTAAGCTGCAAAAAGCTAGAGGCGAACCAATGGCCGAGAAAAATTACAGACATCACCAAAGAGGTAGATTAGTCCCAAGACGTTCTCCTCTATATAAAGGTGATATCGTTGATTTTTTGAGACAATATGGTCCTCAATATGGATTAAATAGCACTGATGCTTGGTTACAGGCATTTGAAAATGATCCTCCATTCAAGGAGCAAATTACTACGGTAGTTAATGCTTTGAATAGAGCGAAGACTCCACGTGATGAAGCTCTTGTTAAAATGCAGATTGCTGAAATCATGAGGGCTCATGAGCTAAGAAAAAGAACCAACGAGCCAGCTTTTGAAGCTAATGAAGATCAGTTCAAGCAAATGGGCAGGCCGCTTTACGTTTCTCCAGAATTAAAGCAAGAGAAAATGCAACAGCAACAAATGCAGCAAGATACCCAACAAGAAGAGTGGGAGAAGCTACAAATGGCTGTTAGACAAAGAGATGAGGCACACGCCCGCCGTCAACTTGAAGAGCAATCCGAACAAGCAAAACGAGACGAAGAGCAAAGAAAAATCGACGAAGAAGAGAGCATGCATAGCAAGTATAGTAGTTCTCGCCTTGAGAAAATTTTAAAGAGGTACAAATGAGAATTTCTGAAATGTTAACTGCCATCGCTTCATGGCTAGAAAGTCCAAACAACGAAGCCATGCTATTAGCCGAGTACCACGAAGATAGTGCTAAGGTTGTTGCCGAGTCATGTGTTCTAGCTGCTGCCCTACTTAAGAATGCCGCTCTAGAAGTTTCTGATATGGAACCACCTGAGCCATCTAAAATTACTCCAGAAGCTATCGAAGAGATTGCTGCGTTAGCCGCCGCCTTTGATGCATCCGGTGACCCACAACTAAAGAAGCAGGCTTCTGTTCTTGACGAACTATTGATGTCTGTTGCCGCTCCACCAAATGCTTATGCCGCTAGAAAAGATTTAGAGGATAAGAGAATTGAAGATTTAAAAAAGAAGTACGAAGACCCATCTAAGGAGCTTCGTGACGTCAACAAAATTGCTGATTCCGAGAAGGCTATTGAGAAGAGTGAGATGACTAAGAATTATAAAATCATGGAAGCTCCTCTTAGCTCCAGATATTGTCCAGATCATCCGGGCGTCCAAATTGCTCGCGTTGGAGAACACCTGTGGCAATGTGAGCTTGACAAGAAGTCTTACAATTATGAAACTGGCTTTGAGTTAAACAATGGGGCAAAAGTTCCTGGTGGCGATGTCAGTCAACAAACCCAAGGAGTTGATGTTCCATCTCATGCCATTTTCGATACCCGTGAAGGCAGACTGGGTTCTAACAGGTCATGAAGGGTCTAAATGAGCAAGCAACCAACTTACAAAAAAATTCTGGAGCATCCAGATAAAGACGAAATTATCTCTAAACTAGTAATTGGTGTATCTACTACAGATATACATGACTGGTTAAAAGCTAAGTATACTAATGTAAGTGAGGCTAAGTTTGTTTTATCTGAAAAGATTGTTAAATCATTTCAAGATACTTATTTAGATTTCTACAATACTATGAGCCAAGATTTGGCTAATGTTAAGGCGGCCAATGCTCCAGGTGCGACCGATGATTTATCATTGGTTGTTAAGAGTAATCCAGCTTATCATGATGCTTTATTAAAAGTAGCCAATAAAGAGTTGGATATAGATACCATTATGGCCAAGATGGCTCTTAATGTTGAGACCCGTATGTCTCAAATTTATGATGAAATTCAAGCCGACCCTCGTAATATCAATACGAAAATCGAGCGTGTTTGGATTGAGTATATTGATTCTTTAGGTAATTTATTGGATAAATATCATAAGTGGAAAGAAGCTCGTCAGCCAGATCAGATTATTCAGCACAACGTAACTTTGCAGGTCGTTGATCAGCATATTGCGGTATTTCATGACGTAATCAAAGAAGTTTTGTCTCAAATGGATTTAGAGAGTTCTCAATACTTTTTAGAGGTTTTTAATGATAAAATGTCTAAATTGAAACCCCCAACTCCAGAACTTGGCCCTTCTCAAGATGTTAAGATGGCAGAAGCTAAGTTTTTAAATGAAACGATTAACAAAAAAATCAATGATGATGACGATGATAAGGGTAAAAAATGACTAAGCACTCTCCAACAGTATCAGAAAGCATTCTTCCGTATTCGGATGAAGAGCTAGATCTTTCTGATGATATGAAGGATAAAGTTGAAAAACTGATGGAGTGGTTTGACGGTCATGGTATCAAATACGATAAGTTCAATCCAAAAGACATCCCAAAGTTGGATTTAGAAAATAGAAAAGCTTATCCTAACACGGACGTGTACATGCACATTCCTGGTCAGCATAACACTCAGAAATGGTTACAAGCTATCAGTGATATTTACCGTAAAGAAAAAAACGGAGAGCCAAGACGCAATGCTATTCGCTCTATTGTCGGTGGTTGGAATGTAATGGAAACTTATGACTTTTTGAACTGGGTCAAATTTTATGAAGCAGGAGATCATATGAAGTACAAGTTCGCACAACTATGGTATGAAAATGATTCTCTAGGTCCAGGATATTTCTTGCAGATCAAAAAGGATCAAGCCGCTCAAGAGCCACAAGTGCAAGGAAAAGATATTGATGTTGCAAAAGCTGACGCATCTGCGGATCATGATAGACGTCAAATTATTGAGAAACAACGCAATAAAATTATTGGTAGATTAGATTCTGCTGAAAAACTTTTGCGTACTCAAGAAGGTCACGTTTTCTCTGGAAAAGAATTTGAATCACTATTAAACTCTATCTATGAGCTTAAGAAGAAAATTCAGATGGTCAATAAAATCAGCTCTTCAACTAGACTATATGAAGATATGATTATTCGTCAAGCTAACATTCTTTCTAAGAATGGTTTTTTTAAGGCCGCTAATGTATTGATTTCTGTTGCTGACGATCCAAGTGCGGGTCCAGCACCAGCGGGCGGTATGCCAACTGCGACTCCACCAGGAGATCCATCAGGTGCAGGGGCTCCCGGTACACCATCCGGTGGCGCAGCCACTCAAGCCTCTCCTCCAGGCAATACAACGATGCCTCAGAGTCCCCCTGCCGAAACACAACCAAAGGGTATTAGTGGATTTTTATCTCGTATGGATGACGGTAAATACGCCCCAGATGATAAGCAAGTTGCAGAAGACAATTTAGAGGTTGAAGATACTTTAGAAGTCGAAGATGCTGAACTAGTAGTTCATGCCCAAGTTGCTCCAGAAGAAATTGGTGATGGCGCTAAGCCAGCTCCACTTAGGCCGGCTCCGGTTGCAGCTCCATCGCCGCCAGCTAAACCAATTACGGATGAACCTATGGGTTCCCCTAAGTCTCCAGGCAAGCCAGCCGCCGATGAACCTCTTGAGGTTACAGAGGATGATATCAAGTCAACCCCAAAGACTGAGGGTCCAAGCACTAGTGATTTTGATGCTAAGGTTGATGCAGTATTTGCAAATATTACTGTTGCTGATGTTGTTGCTAAATTAGAAGACTTGGCAAAAATTTATAAGACTCGTGAAGTTCCAAGGCAGCTTGGCATCGTTGACATGATGCTTGATAGCCTTGGCCTTGCTTCATACTTTCCATCATTATCCGAAGCTACAAATAAAGCTCTAGAATCTAACAACTATATCTCTACTCGTCTAGAAGATATTCTTTCCAAGCTTCGTGGGGCTATGGGAAGCAGTGAAGTTGATTTGAAGGGCAAGGAAGTTGACAGACCAGAAGTAGCTGGTGTTAAGAGTAAGCTTCAAGAAGACTCTGAAAAAGAAAAAGCTAGAAAACAGATGAGAAAAGATCAAGAATCTGAAGAATTAGCTAATAAGGGCAAGGAAACTCCAGAGGTAGAGATTGATGAAGATCTAGCTCCCGAGGCTCCAAAACCAACTCCGGCTCCACTTCCTCCCGCTTAACGCGAAGCAAATGAATGAAATTACGAGAACTACTTCAACAAATGCAAGCTGTGCAAAAAGAAATGAAGACCTCTCCGGCCTTCATTTGCGGAGGCACGCCTAGAGATCGATATCTCCAGCAAATTGAAAAGATCTCGGACGTTGATATTACAACTGGTGATAAGAGTATTCAACTGCTTTCTCAAGAGCTAAGTGCCGCTCTTGCTAAACAGTATAATATCGTTACCAAAACTTTCGATGATGGTCACAGCGCCCTTCATATTGGTAAGTTCAAAATGGATTTTTCATCCAATTTTAACGTTGAGAATGTAGACGCAATTCTTGCAAAGATGGGCTTCAAAAACATTACTGAGATGAAGAAAGAAATGTTTAGTAGAGACTTTACTTGTAATGCCTTATTACTTTCTTTAGACTTAAGAATCCTACTAGATCCAACTGATAGGGCCCTTAAAGACATTAAAGAAAAGAAGATTAGAACTTGTTTATCTCCGGAACTTACTCTTACCTCAAATAGAAATAGAGTAATTAGATCCGTTTATTTGGCATCCAAATTAGGATTTGATATTGATGAATCTATTATTGAATTTGTTAAAAGAAATCCTGGTAGCGTTAAAATTTCTACACCAACTTCATTAACTGAAAAACTTAATCAAGCTTTTTCAATGGATGGAGATAGAGCTGCCCATAACATTACTAAGATGGGGCTTTGGGAAGAGATTCCTATTACTAATGTGGTTCAACCTTATTATTTGAAGAAGGGCCAGTTGGCATCTAAAAAAGCTTACTTTCAAGGTGGTGGCGGAGTTAACGAGCCAACACCAAAGAAGAAAAAATATAAGTCCGACACCGCTATTGTGGTTCAACCAAGATTCGAGGAGCCTCTTTATCGTAACTACGATTTATACGATACTCCAGGCAAGCATAGCCCAGGGGCCGGTTGGCACTCCATGCAAAAGTATAAAAGCGTTGAGGAATTTCTAAAGGCAAAAAGGAAGGAACTAAAGGACAAGTACAAGGCCGATGACTCTTGGATTGAGGATTCTGGTAAAATTACCAAGAACAATCCAATGAAGGCTCGTGCCGAGTTACTTTCAAAAATAATTAAAATTGGAATCGATTTTCCAATTGACGATCAAATTGAGTCTACTATTGACCATGATGGTGATTTATCTAATCATTCTTTAGAGATGGGTATGGCTATGCCGTTACCTCTAAATGATTCTGAGGGAAAGCCTCCGTCAGAATTGGACTTTGGCCATTTAGAAAATGGCGAGCCAATGAAAGCTGATGAAGATTTAATCGATTTAATAACCGAGAAGTATTTGGCTCATGAAGCTAAAACTGAACAAAATGGATTACCAGATGGCTTTAATCATTCCGAAGAGGAAGACATTGAACCTACTCAAATGAATCCAGAATATGGTACTTTAGGTCCGGAAAGTACTATGTATGAAGATAAATGGAATATTTAAAACAACGGATATTGCTACATATAATTACATAGATATGTGAAAAATCACTCCAGAGGTCCTAAAATGTCACTACAATCAACAGCACAAGAATTAATCGTGGTAGATCCTGCTCAGGATTTTCCAATGGGTGATGCAGGAATGCAATTGGTTCCATTGGAAGTCGAAGACCCACATCCCGAACACCCTGCAACTGTTGAGTCTTTTGAACCTCTTGAGGTTGGTGAGCACGATCATGGCCAGCCAGAAGAAATTGAAATTGTTATGGAGTTACCGGGCGCCCCACCAGGCACCAAGGACCCAGAGCCAATTTTAGAAGTTCATGAAGATGAGCCTAAGGAAGATAAGGGCGAGGCCCAAGACGAAGACCCAGCCAAGGCTGCAAAGAATGAAAAATGGGATTGGTCAAAGCGTGGTCCAACCGGATTCATTGCTTGGGTCAAAGAGCGTTGTGATGATGTTCCAAAGCACTCCGGTTACGACACCGCAGGTCTTGAGAGAGCTGTTGCCTACCTAGAGAGATTAGATAATGAAGTTTCTAAGGCCATGAGAATGGACTTGGATGGTGAACTAGATGCCAACCAAATTGAGAAGACTAGAGCTATCATCGATAATGGTATTGAGCGTTTGCACGACCGTCTTGATAAAGTTAAGAGCACCAAGAAGAAGAGCCGCAAGAAGAAGGGCTACGAATTGAATGAAGGTTTCCAAAAGGAAGCTCAAAAAATTACTGGTGTTAGTGGTGTTCTTGTAACCGTTCCTCTATTGATTTCAAGAATCGCAAGAGTCTGTGTTAACGGAATGGTTTCCGCAGGACATGATATCGAAGATTTGTATGAGAGACAAGTTAAGTTCTACAAGCTTAATGACCGTGAACAAGCTGAAGTTATGCAGCTACTAGCTGACATGGGTTACTCCGTTCGTCAAGATAGAGGCTTCATGCCAGATGAGCAATTAGAAGTTTCTGATACTAATGGTATGGATTGGGCCGCGAACTACAAAGGATAATCATGTCAAAGTACAACAGACATTCATCGGTTGTGTCAAGACAATCCGATTCGCCAATTGATGAAGATAGCTGGCTTCACAGATTCGAAAAGAGTCTAATGAAGGATGCTGTCCAAACCAAGAAACAAGACTCTTCATTGTTTGAACAGATTAATACCATCATGAATGGAAAATCAAAATTCCCTTCTGTTGACGCTGCTGTTCAGGATATGAAAGAAAGAAGCGGCCTAACCGCTTATATTGAAAAGATCAATAAATCTTCCGAGGGAAACCTTCCAACTTCTAAGAAAATTGCCTCTGATAATCAGCAAGCAATTGACAAGAAAGTTGAAATGACACCAATTGTTTTAACTAAACAGCCTCAGATCAAAAAAACTATTGAAAATTACATAAGGGACACTAAAGGCAATTTGCCAGTGCCAGCCATCATTGATAAGATTCGTTCTATCCATTCAAAAGATGTAACCGATTCTAAAGATTGGGACGATGATAAGCTTATCATTTTGGTAAGTAGACTTAATCTATCAGCTAAGAAAGATAATCCTGGAACATTTCAGGACTACGGTAATTTAGGTTCTCGTGATACTGGTTCTGAAGCTGATATTGATCCATCAAACACTGATGCTTTCTTTGCTTTAACTCCCGTTAAGCAATAACTTCTGGATCTGATAGTTTACGGCAATTGCAATTGTAGCATAGAACCTGTAAACCTAAATGCATTGGGAAATTTTGTTTGATTAACCAGCGATACATTCTTACTCCAGTAAAACATTTAAGTTGACGGCGCTGAACAGCGCCGTCATTGTTTTTATGATCAATAGTTAATCGCTCAATTCTATCTTCTTTGCATTTTGTGCATTGATTGCCATAAGCTTCCATTACTTTCTTTTTATCACGAAGAGCGTATTTGTCTTTGTACACGACTCCTTTACTACAATTACAGTTGTAACAGAGTATTTGATATCCATCATGTTGTACTGGATTATTGTATAGCCATTCATACATATGATTTGAAATTTGTTTTCTATGAGCGTTTCCGCCTCCAAATTTATGATCAAGTGTTAATTTATAATAGTCATCTTCTCCACATTGAGCGCACATATCTCCATAAGAAGCAATAATGGCACTTTTTCTACCACGATATCTGGCCAGTTGTTTTTTACCATAATTAGGCGTACTTAAATAGTATTTTTTATCTATTAATTTTCGACAAGATTTACATGTATATCGACTTACTTTTTTATCATAAGTATTCCAATTATCTTCTATTAATTCTATACCACATTTATTACATGTTTTTAGACTGAGTTTTTCTGTTGAAGTCATATTAATACATATATCGTCATTTCAGTATGAGTAATATTAATTTAGAATCAAAAGAATTATTTCACAAATTACGTAAACAGCTATTAATGCTTGATCCCGTGATGTTTGTGGAGACCTATCTTACATTAGATGGCAAACCATTCAGACTAAGGGGCAACGGGTATAAACCTTTTTCAGAGGTATATCGTTATATCGGTGTCAAAGCTTTAGAACCGAATTCAAAGCCGCTAATCATCGTCAAGGGACGTCAGGTCGGCGCTACTACGATGGCCAGTGCTCTTGAGATGTATTTCATGGGCTGCGGACTCTTTGGTACTGGCGAGAAGCCACCGATGAGAGTTATCCACGCTTTCCCTCAATTGGAATTAGCTGCCGCTTATTCTAAAACCAAACTTAACCAAATTATCTCTACGGCTATGCCGGTAGAAACTGGCGAAGTTAAAAAAGCAGGCGCCAAGCCAAAGTCTCACATGCAGGCTCTGCTAGATCAATCTACTGCTACAAATGACTCATTGCATTTCAAACAGTTCAGTGGCGGAAACCATTTGTGGGTTGAGTCTGTTGGACTTGACGGCGACCGCATCATGGGTCGTACCGCTGATATCCTTTTCTTTGATGAGGTTCAGAAAACGACTAGCATGGCTATCGGAAACTCTCTTAAGGTTTTAACTACCTCCAAGTATGGTAGACCATCTAAGGGTGTTCAAGTTTACTTTGGAACTCCAAGACGTAAAGGTTCTGACTTCCATAAAATGTGGCAGTCCTCATCTCAGCAATTTTACTATTTGGGATGCGAGAATTGTGAGAAGCATTTCCCTCTTTACACTCCCGGCTCTGATGAGTGGAAGTCAATTTGGGTTTACGGAATGATTGTTAAGTGTCCACATTGTGCACATGAACAAAACAAACTAGACGCTGCTGAACGTGGCAAATGGATTTCCTCTAAAGACCCTAACGACGAAGATTGTTTAATGGTTGGATTTCATCTTAACCAGCTTTACATGCCTATGTTTACGCGTGAAGATATCGATGCTGAAATGCCGGGCAAGCATCCAATTAACACTGAACGTGTTTACATGAATGAAGTTTTAGGAGAATTCTTCCAAGGAGACTCTAGCCCTATTACTCCGGAAGAAATTAAAGACCAATGTGCTGATATTGGTCGTAAGTTCTCTGCTCGTATTGCGCCAGTCATCAATAAGGCAAGCCCTCAGATTGTTGTATTAGGTATCGACTATGGAGCTAGAGCTGATTTAGAGCAATTAGCTAATCCAGAAAAGATAAGAGTTACAGGCCAGTCTTATAGTACGGCAGTTGTATTATCGGCTAAAGGGCCTAATCTGTTAAGTATTGAATTTGCAACTAAGTTCAAACGTAATGATATGGAAAGTAAAAAGGGTATCATTGATCAGCTTATGAGACAGTATAGCGTTCAATTGGCCGTTGGAGACATTGGATATTCAAACGACTTTTCAGCTATGTTACATAATATTTATGGAGATAAGTATTTAGTTTCTCGTGCTCATAATAAATTGAATGGACATATTAAATTTTCAGATGATGCATTTCCAAAAGAAATAGTTTTTGAAAGAGATTTTTATATTGGCGAACTTTATGAGCAATTAAAAAAGGGTCAAATTAAATTTCCATTTGGAGATTATGAGAAGATTGCTTGGTTAATTGATCATTGTTGTAGTATGGAAATTAAACCCACCGTATCAAGAATGGGCGGGGATCCTACTATTCATTATGTTAAAGGAAGCACTCCTAACGACGGATTTATGGCTTTATTGAATGCATACCTGGCATATAAGTTCATCATTACGAGAGGGTTTACTAGTCATAATCCCTTAATTCAGCAGGCAAATTTCAAAGATCGCCATAAACCATTGGTAATTGCTGGGTTTATACCTCGTAAGTTTTAACCAATTCCCTTTAACTGATATATTATTAGTTACGTATAGAAGAGGGATGTGGAAACGAACGAGGATTCATGACAGTTCATAAAGCTCAAAAACTATGGGTAGGACCCTCTAACTCAGAATCATACTTAGGATCTAAGTCTGCTCTTCCACAAGTTAGCTCTTTAATGTCAAAAAGCGTTTCAGAGATTAGGCGTCAAAATATCTCTGGTGAAGTAGAGGCTGGCCTTTTTAGAGATGGTTCCGGACCTACTCTTAAAGAAGATGGTGCAACCGCCAATGGCCGCGTTGTGTCTTCTGTTGGTCAACATAAATATGCGCAAGTTGTAAGCAGTGGCGGGGGAGGCTATCGTGGTGGCAACGGAGATACCGTTAAACAAACCCCAGAAGTCTATTCTCCTCTTTGGTTAAATTCCAATCTAAATCTTCCACGTGATAGAGCTACCATCAATGCCTGGTGTCGTAGCTTTTATGCTTTGAACCCTTTCGTTCATAATGCAATTAATTTACATAGCACTTATCCAATTAGCAAACTAAATATCAAGTGCCCTAATAAAGACATTGAAAAATTCTTCAACGATATGATTGAAGAAATTGATTTAATGAATATTTGCGTTCAAATTGCGCAGGAATATTGGCTACTTGGTGAGTCTTTCGTTTACGCTGAGCTTGATGAAAGCCGTGGTAAGTGGAGTCGTCTACTTATTCAAAATCCAGACTACATGATTGTTAAGCGTACTGTTGTTGCTAATGAACCAATCATCATGTTGCGTCCTGACGAGAACCTAAAGAAGATTATCTTCTCTAATCGTCCAACCGATATCGAGCAACGTAAACAACTTAATAATCACATCATTGACTCTGTCAAGCGCGGTGAAAATATTCCATTGGATAATTTCCATGTATCGCATTTGGCTCGTAGAATCAGCCCTTACGAAATCAGAGGAACTGGTCTTCCAGTCTGTATTTTCCGTCAATTAATGTTATTTGACAAGCTTCGTGAATCCAAGTATGCACAAGCTGATAATATGATTAATCCATTAACTTTAGTTAAGATTGGTACCGATGGTCCTGATGGATTGCATCCAACTTTTGCTGACTTAGATGCATGGAGAAATGTATTTGAAGAAGCTCAATATGATAAGGATTTCAAGATCTTTACTCACGCTGGTATCGCTGTTGAGCGCGTAGGATACGGTCAGGGTATCTATGATATTTCTGGTGACATTACTCAGATCATTAAAGAAATTTATGTTGGCTTACAAGTTCCACCTGTTCTTATGGACGGGGGTGCTGATACTACTTATGCGAACGGCGGTGTGGCTTTGGACGTTCTAAGGCAACGTTACATGCAATTCCGTAACATGATGAGCACGTGGCTTAAAAGAAAGATTTTCGCACCAATCTCTAAGATTCAAGGGTTCTACGATTACTCGGGCGGCGAGAAACAATTGATTGTTCCAGAAGTAGATTGGAACCACATGAGCTTGTTTGACGCAGGCGATTATATCAACAGCTTAGTTACTCTTACTCAGGGCGACGGCCCAGCCAAGAGAGCCTCTTTACATACCCTATATCGTTCTATGGGTCTAGAATTTGAGGATGAAGTCCGTAAAATGCGTAAAGAAGCTATTCAACAAGCAATTGATGCTAAGGAAAAAATAGCTTTAGGCGCTATGGATTTGAATGCTTTGAGAGCCCTGGATGAGGAAGATGAAATTCCAGAGCCAGAGCAACCAGCAGGTGGAGCGCCTCCAGGCGGTCCAGGAGCACCATTACCAGGAGAAGTCTCAGGTGGAGCACCACCTCCAGGTGGCGGTCTTCCTGGCCTAGATATGGGTGCACCTCCGGGTGGAGCGCCTCCACCTCCCCCTCCTACCCCTCCATCAGGTGGAGATGCAGGTGGTGGAGCACCCCCTCCCCCAGCATAATTGAACGTATAACTTATGTATAATTGTGTATTTAGTTACCGATTTTACATACTGAAGGGTTATCATGGATAAATTTGCTCAAAGAAGAGGATTACTCAATAAACTACATGAGTGGGGAAACGTCAGCGGACGTTCCGCTGAGAAGTTTTTTAATCCAGAATTTCTTAAGGTTATGACCGCCTTACGCCTTCGTGACGACAATATTAGATCTATTGTTGCCGGCGAGGCTATTGGTGATGGCAATCCTGGTAGAGATAAAACTAGTGTAAAGCAACTTTTAAAGTCTGCTAAATCAAATCTTAATAGAAGAGAATATATGCAAGGTGTCTCTGATTTAGGAAGATTTCATTCAAAATTGCTTGAAGTTGCTAATGAAATCGGCGCCCTTGACTCTAATGTAAATGAAGTTCATGAAGGTTTCTTATTTAAGCATTTATCTGATAAAGGTAAAGATAATGAAACTCCAGAAGAATTTGAAAAGAGAACTAAGCACCTTGAGCACTTAAAAGATTTGAAGCAAAGATTTTCATCTGCACAAAAAAATGTAATGATTAAAGAGGCTAATATTGCTGATTTACTTGTTAATATGGGGACTCAACGTGGTAGAGCCTTAGCCGCTTGGGAAAAAAGATATAAGGGTCAAACTGCTGCTTTAAAAGCTGAAAGTGGTAAGCAAGTTGAAATTGCTGAAAAGATTTTAGAACTAACATTATCTCAACTTAAAGTAATGGCAACTCATCGTGCCGGAAGAAATGTAGATGAGTACATGAGGGCTGCTAAGAAAATATCTGATAAATATGAACTTTATGATATGGAATTCAAAAAGTATTATACTACTCATATTAAGGGTTTTTTGGAAAAGATGTTTCCAAAGGAAGTACTAGCTCCAGAGACGACTTCAGCTACTCCAGCAATTCCAGGCTCTCCAAAGGTCCCTGATTTGTCCTTGCCAGGTAGCCCAAAGTCTGATTCTCCTAAGGCCCCTGACATGGCATCTCCCTCTGTCCTTGGGCCTGTCGGAACGCCACCTACTATGCCTTCTAGATCAGAGCCTACTGTTTACCGCTCTCCCCTAGCTCCACCAGTAGCTCCAACTGCATTGCATGATACTTTACCTCCAAGTGCAGCTCCAGCTACTATTCCAGCTCCAGACACTATTCCATCTCCTGCTCCAGATATGACTGTTGCACCACCAGAATCTGGTGTTGTGCCAACATCTAGAATGACTCCTGATGAGATGAGGAACATGGAGCAACAACATGGCGTAGTTGCTAATCACAAAAATTTCTATAGCACTTTACAATCTATGTCTAATGAAAACCCTATAATTTTAAAGTCTTTCATTTCAACATATGCAAAGAAAATTGCTTCATCTGATCCAACAACCTCCATTCAACTTCTAAATGTAGTTAAGTCTATAAAGGGTTAATCATGGCTAACTTGGGCGCAAACTTTTACCCAAAGCTAGTACAGGTTTCCTCTGAAGTGGGAATGAAGCCTGAGGATTTGATTGCCGTTATGGTTTCCGAATCTGGCATGGATCCTGGTGCTGTTGAAAAAAAATTCAAGGGTTCGGGACTTGTTGGCTTTATGCCTGACACATTAAAAGGCCTTGGCTTCAAAGGAAGCTGGGAGGACTTTAGTAAATTGTCTGGTGAAGAACAGCTAGACTGGCTTAAGAAACTTGTAAACGGTTATAAGAGTGGAAATGGTGGTAAATCATTTAACTCTGCTGCCCAGTATTATACTGCTAATTTGTGGCCCGTCGCCCTGCAATTACCTGGTGTTCGTCAACAGAATCCGGGAGCCGCATTTATTGAATCCAATCCTGAGACGGTTACTGATCCTAAGACTGGTAAAAAGTGGAGTAAAAAATACTTTGATATCGGAATTAAGATTAGTCCCGAAATGGAAAGCAACGCCTATAAATATAATCCTTTATTTGATAGAGATAAAAAAGGTGCCATTACTTATGGTGATATGATGAAGCAAGTTGAAATTAACAAACGCAGCCCAATCTACCAAAAGGCTTTGGTTGCTATGCAAAGTGCTACTAATTATACACCAGGTAAGGGAGGCCCAGCAATGGTTCAAGATAAAGAGAACGAAGGTTTAGAGAACAAGTATTTAGCTTTAACTAAGCAACATACGGGTGGCCCAACAGCTAGTCCAACCTCTGCTCCTGCCCAACCAACTGGAGAGAGCGCTAGCTGGGACGCTAAGCTTACTAGTTTTCTACAACAAATTGCAGCTTCCGAAAAATCTAATAAGAAACTATATAAAGAGTTCCTTCCTTCTAACAATATAACTATTTTAGTTAAAGCTAATTTCACAGATGCCGTCGAGTTCTCTCGTGTATTATGTACTGCATTAGATGAAGAGTTATTGGCTAATGCTTATACTCATGTTGATGGAAATGATGTAGAAGTTCAATGTGTTATTCCGGGACCAGCTCAGGAATGTTTTGATGCGGTAGCTCAATTGACGTTTGCCCTTACTGGTGCTTTTAAGAAAGCTACGGCAAAGATAGGCGGAATTGATGTTAAAGCTCAATTCCTTATGAATAAACAGTCATCTTATCAGAAAATCAGTCTTAGTACTGCAACTACTCAATACAGGAAATTCCTGCTAAAATTTATTTAAGGAAATGAAATGGTAACCGAACAATCAGTTTTAGATGCAGTTGAAGATTGTAATAAGGACAGAACAAGAACTTTTGCTGAGTTTATTGCAACTATCTTTAAAGATAAGTTCGTTGAAATTTACCTTGGTGACTCTTATGAAGAAGTAAGTTTAGAGCAAACTTCTATGGCCTATCCGGCTGTGTTTTGCGGACAAGTTGTAAGTGCGTACAGAGAGTGCTTGGTTCTTAGGGGAATTTATGTTGATGCTAAGAATAAAGAAACCAGTCTTGGTAATTTAGTATTCATTAGTGAAAGAGCTATTAGAGGACTTAATGAAATTAATGGTGATGGTACCATGGAAGATATGTTTTTAAGAAGCAAAGAGTCTGTAACCGTTTTCAATAAACTAATTAGTAAGAAATAATTTATCATGTACACTACCGATCAAATTTTACAACTAGCTACCAGTTATGAACATAGCTGTTTGGGCTTGGTTAAAATTGCTCGACCATCAAAGTCGAAGGACGATCGTGTATCTGAATATGAAGTCGAAGATAAAGATATTATCGACCTTACTAAGGCTGCTGATTTTTCTTATTCGGCTATTATGAGAGAGTTAAGACAACATGCTTCTAAAGAACAAGTAAGGGAGTTTCTTGTTCTTTTCAAAAAGGAATTTGATAAGGCAGTTAAGTTAAAACTACAGAAACCAGAGAAGGTTGCTTTACAAAACTCAGTTGTTAAATTCGGTAAAAAAAACAAGTTAAAAGTTAATAAGAAGATTATTAAGAATGCCGCTGTCAGTGAACTAGGAGATCCGATGTTGGTAGGAAAGTACCTAGCAGATATCGTTAGATTCACTTTGAATAGAATTCCGTCTGATAAAAGACAAAACGCTATTGATAAGTTGAGGCAAAAATTTTATACTTTTAATGCTAATGAATTAGCTAAGAAGAACTTGCCTCCGACTTCGGCTATTGGACAATCTATTACATTCGTTAAGCATGTTTTATTTAATCAGGATGCTACTTATGTCCGCGAGGTTCTCAATAACATAGTGAGACATTTATAAAATGATTTACAGGTTTCGTAAAGTAACCGATGAATTGTTTCGTGGTAGTGCTCCTTCCCCTAATGATGTCGCTAAATTAAAGAGCCATGTAGGGATTAAAAAAATCGTTAGTTTGGATGGTCCTGCCGCCGCACGCATTACTAATATCTGCAAGGTTTTAGATATTGAGCACGTTGTTATTCCTATTGGATTTCCAGATGTACTTGAGCCAGTCTTAGACTTTTTGAAATATGATTTGAAAAAATTATTTCTAAAAGGTGGACCTACTTATGTTCACTGCGCAGCGGGCAAGGACAGAACTGGTTTAGCTGTAGCTCTAGTCCAATGCAAGTATTTAGGCAAATCTCCGGAAGATGCTGTCGAAGAGGCCAAGTCACTAGGGTTTGGTTTAGATGTAGATCCTAAAGCCATCTCTATTTTCGAGAAGGCAATCAGGTCATGCAAGCCATCGAAAGATAACAATGACGCTGATATAGTCTCCAATGAAAGAGAATATATTGGAGACAATAGGGACTCATTTTTGGATGAGGGGCATCAAGGATCTTTCGCTCCATTTAATGCCACCCGTCAATTTCCGATGGATCCTGTTTATAATTTCATAATGGATCAGTCTCCGACCCGCGAAAATTATCATTCTAGTCGGTCAATAAAAGAGCATGATCCTAAAGAAGATGATGTAGTTCCAATGGTTGGCGTCTTTGATAACGATGCTGGTGGAAGAGGTTTCGGACCTACAGAAAACGCAGGAGGATTCATTTATGATTAAGAAGGCTTACGCAGTACAAATGACCTATGACGTGTCTGATGATGAAAAACAACAGGCTCAGAGGGCTCTTTTGTTTTTTGGTCACACTAATAAGCTGCTTGAAATGGCCTCAGATCATCTTGATATCATGAAAACTCCTTTCAAGGATAATCCTGAAATGGACCCTAAAGAGGTTGTTAAGGCTCGTGCTGCCATCAGAAGGTTTAGAGATAAGTCTGTTGAAAATTTTAATGTCTTCAAAAAAGAAGCTTTTAAATGTGTCAATGTAATGCAACCTTTCTCTACTGATACTCAAACTCTTAAGTTAATGAAGTCTTTTATTACATCTATTGATGGGTTAGAAACTAAGGTTAATCAATTCTCAGAACTGTTTAATGACTTGGAGTCTAAATCGTTCTCACAAGATATTGTAAAAAACATTGAAGGAATTCAGGAAGAGTGTAAAGATCTATCTGAAATCATTGATGAAAGAATTAAGAGCCATATTCAGAGTAATATCCTAGCTACTAGCTGGGTAGATAATGTCAGTAATGACCTTCAAATGCAAATTGAAGAGAAGACCCCGCTTATTATGGATCTTTTCAATAAACGACAAGACAATCTAAATGAAGCAATTAAGGAGAGAACATCACAAGAAGGTAACTAAAAGCTTCATAATAATGGGAATATTAACATATATGTTTGAAGTTACTGCCCGAAATGAAATTTTGTGGCAATAATCCATTATAATTGAAGTGTATTGTGGTGTCTCCAATGGAGAGCGAATGTTTATCAAACACGGTGACGGAAAAATATTATCAGTTGTTGAGGACGAAGAGATGACTGAGCAGCAAAAAAAGTCTGCCAGAGATCTATCCAAAAAGGTCGTCAAACAATCTGAAGAGACTGATACTTCAGAAGTGAAGAAATCAGGGAGCTAATACATGACTTTCATTAAACTAGGCGAAGCACAAGAGATTAAATTGGAGGACATTGAGTCCTGCCTTCCTGCTGTTAGTGCTGAAATTCTAGAAAACTTTAGGAAGACGGCTGCTGGCCTTAAAAAGGTCGCACCAAAAGCTGAAGACTTTCTTTACTTCTCCGCTGTTATGATGCATGCCGCAGAAGCATCTGCACTTAATGATGATGGAACACAAAAGCTAACTGTCAGAGGCGAACCTGTTAAGGTTGGTTGGGATAAGAGCGGTGGAACATTACGTTGGATGAGTAATGACCCTAGCATTAAACCTTATAAGAATTCTAATGGAGATATATTTCCAGAGGAAGAACTTGTTAAGGCACATAAAAAGTGGGTTCATAAGCCTCTTTGCATAGATCATAAATCCAGTTCGGTTGATCATGTTAGAGGCTTTATTGTTGATACCTATTACGATCGCAATCTAAAAAGAGTAATTGCTCTTTGTGCGCTTGATAAAGCAGGCTACCCTCAATTAGCTAGACAAATTTCTACTGGAGTTTCTAACTGCGTATCCATGGGTACGGCTGTTGGAAAGGCAATCTGTTCTGATTGTGCCAGAGTGGCTCGTGCAGAAGCTGATTTCTGCGACCACATGAGACGCAAGAGTTGCTACGGTGAAATCAACGTAGACCTTAACCCTCTTGAATTATCTATTGTAGTTAATGGAGCAGATCCAAAGGCTAATATTAAACACATTATTGCTGCTGCAAATACTCTTAATACTTATGTTGAAAATAAGCAAAAAGAAATTAAGAAGTTAGCAGAAAGCTTTACAGCTAATATTGATTTTACAACTGGTGATAGTCAAGCCGATAATAAGGTTACTCACGTTTCAGTTACATCTAAAGATATTGACACTTTTAAGAAAGATGTCGAAAAGGCTATTGTAGACTTCCAGAGTCTGCAATCTTCATTAAATGAAGAAAATATGCAAGAACATGGGAATGATCTTGCATCTAATCAACTGTCGGGTGTTGAAAACGCTTCGGCCGATGATTCTGGATTGGCTCCCCCACACGCAAGATATGCATCCTATGAAGTAGGGGCGAATGCTATCGACGAACTTCGAGCGGTTATGAAAGCCATCGAGACCAAGTTGGGCCAAACGCAAGTAAGCTTGGATAAGTTAGCAAACACTTCTACAACGATACAAGAGGAAAATATGTCAGGTACAAATAACATTAACAAGCAGGGTTATTACCAAGGTGCGGGTGGCGTAAATGAGCCAACCCCAGGTCAAGCTAAGTATCCGAAGGACCCTCTTAATGAGCAACTTCGTGAAAAAGAGGATAGACAAATGGTAGGTCAATCTCCATTTCCAGAAGTAGGATCAGTTGAGGGTATGCACCCATCTCCAGATTCCGCTGAGACCTCTGATGAACTACAACGCAAGAAGATGCTTGCCCGTGCTGAATCTGAAGAGAGAGCAGCTCGTCGTACCGCAATCGTTAACCTTGCAAAGGCCGCTCTTGAAAACAAGACTGCTTACTTCCAGGGTGGTGGTGGCGTAAATGAGCCAACTCCAGGTAAAGTAAAGTATCCTGCTGATAAGGGTCACATGGCTTATGAAGATGATAAGCACATGCATGGCAAGAAGCCATTCCCAGGTGTTGGGCCAGTTGATGGCGCATACCCAGAAGATTTAAAGAAGAAGGAACTTCTAAGCAGAGCTGCTCTAAGAGCTAAGTTCGTTAGAGTTGCCAACGAAGAAGGAACCGCAAACCTAGGTAAGAGTGCTTGGGAAGTTTACAGCGGTGACAAGCTTCTATTAACTGCCTCCGTAGATGAACTATCCGGTGGACGTTCTGAAGTTCTATACGACAGCATTGCAACCAAAGACTTCGGCGCCAAGTTACTTGAAAAGGTAAAGGCTCACGGTGTTGATAAGATTCGCTCTCTTGTAAAGAGTGCACAAGGCGCTCCTCCAGCAGAAGCAGCCCCACCAGCCGACGCAGGCGCACCACCAGCCGATGTAGCTCCTCCAGCAGAAGATACTGGCAAGTCTGGTGATCCAAAGGAAACCCTTCTTGATACTGCCGAAAAGGCAAGAGACCTTGTCTCTGATGTTGTTGAAGGTGTTAGAGCCCTTACTGGCGAACAAGCCGAAATGGGCGCTCCAGATGATGCAGCTCCAGAGATGGGCGCGGCAGCTTCTTTCAGCACTGCTACTCTTAATAACTTAAGAAGAGAACTTAACGGAACACTTACCACTGCTATGAAAGAGTGCGCTGCTAACCTAAACGACCACGTTCAAGAACTTGAAATGGTTGCCGGTCTTTATGACAAGGGCGCAGTCACTAATTCTAATGAAGCATTTGTTGGTGCAATCGTTGAGGACGCGCTTACTGAAGCCAGAGCATCTATTGCCGATGGTTTCAAGCTTATGACCGCATTCGTTAAGTATGCTCGCGGTACCAAAGCAATTGTAAAACGTGCCGAAATTGAGGCCGAACTTGAGGCATTAGCTGAAGGAGAAAACATGACAGGCGAACTAGACGCCAACAATGGCGACGACTTAATGGCCATGATCTCTGACACCAACTCCGATTTGGATGCTGTCAAGAGTCTTATGGCAGACGATGAAGGACTATTAGACAATGGTGATGAGACTGAAGGACTTCTTGCTGATGACGACAACGACATCAAAGCAGGTGACCTTAAGCCAGAAACTGAACTACCAGAGTTTATGAACCAAGCTTCTTACGATAGCCGTTCCGGACGTGCCGCACTTCGTGCCAAGCTAGCCGCTGACGCTCTTGGTAAGCAAGATGACGGTGAGTCTCAAGATATGTCTCACGCTAAGTTTAGCGATATGCTAGGCGAAGCTGACAAGCTTGCTGACGGACAAACTGACTTAGATGTCAAGCCATCTGATAACCTAGGCAAGGTTGAAACCCTACCAGAAGTTAACAAGGCTATGATGGATCTTGCAAAAGCTCCACCTAAGGTCCGTAAGGAAGCAGAAGCTATCTACAGACTTGTTTCTGAAGGTAAGCTTGATCCAGCAGACCTAGATGCTCTTGTATCAGAAGGTTTGGATAAGGATGCAGTTTCTTACTACAAGAAGTACTTTGCTCAAACCGAAGGTGGCTCTGAATTCGCTAGCGAATTAGTCAAGGAACACGTTAAGGCTCAACTTGAAGCAGAGCTTAACAAGTACAGAGTCAAGCTAGCTCGTTCTTACGAACTTGCTTATGACATGGTTGACCGTGGTTTGTGCGGCGGAGACAGAGGCGCAGTATCTAACCAAGTTGATGAGATTATGCAATTCAACGATGAGTCATTCGATTCTCTAAAGAGAGTTGTCGCAAGACACCCAGTAACTAACCTTCGTAAGGAGGGCGGACGTATGCCACAAGTTGGTGTAATCGGTTCTGGTGACCTTAACACTCCATCTTCACAGTCCGAAGGTGATATGCTTGCACAATTAACAGCAGCATTTTCTAAGACTTCCAAGAGAAGCTTCTAAGAAATTAACAATCAAAATAGAGGATAATATGTCTTACAAAAGCGTATCAGATTTTGTTGCTGCCGCAATGGACGCAACCCTAAAGAGTGAAGCCCACAAGTCTTTATTCGGAACTCAATATAAATTTGCATCAGAAGATGAAGATGATGCAAAGGACAAGTGCAAGTGTGGTCATTCAAAGGATGATTGCAAATGTGACTCATCTATGGCAGATGGCCCAGCAACTGGTACCGGACAGGGAGCAGATCCTTATGTCTTCAAGCCAGATACTATCAAGCCAACTCCAAAGCCACCAGCAAAGCCAGGAGAAGTTTCTAAAGCTGATGACTCCTTTGCATGGGACGATAATGATGCTCGCAAGAAGAAGAAGGATGAAGAAGAAGATTCATCCAGCGACTCTGCAAGCGCATGGGACGACAATGATGCTCGTAAAAAGAAGGATTCAGATGATGATTCCTCCGATAGCTCCAGCGCCGATGATGAAGATCTAAGCTCCGAGGCTGCATTTGATGTAGCAATTGATAGCTTACTTTCTGCTTCCGCTGCACTTGATGCAGTTGGAATGGAGAAGTCCGCAACCCTAAGCTTGAGACTAGCCTCTTTGGTTGTCGAAGCTAAGAAGAAGGACAAGGATTCTAAGGATTCCAAGAAGAGCAAGTCCGATTCTAACGATGCCAAGGACAAGGCTAAGGCCAAGGAAAAGGCTGCTAAGGACAAGGAAAAAGCCGCTAAGGAAAAAGCCAAGGAGAAGGCCGCTAAGGATACTCAAATGGCAAAAGACAAGGCTGCTAAGGACAAGGCCAAGGAAAAGGCTGATAAAGAGAAGGCTGCTGAAAAAGCCGCTAAGGAAAAAGAAAAGGCTAAGGCCTCTTCAAAGAAGTAAGTTTCTCTTAATAAACAGATATAATAAGGGGTTAGGATGAAAACCTTAACCCCTTATCTATTATAAAGGACCCCATGTTTAAAAAAGCTGATTTTGAAGACGAAATTTATCGTTCAATGGAAAAACAACTTGTTTCAAATCAAGTTGAAGATAAGCATGGATTTAAAAGAATTGCAAAGGCTGCCGAGTATTTAGAGGCGGCTGCTGAGATTTTTGATCAAGCCGGCATGACCCGTGAAGCCGAAGAAACTATTAGTGTTCTTCATAGCTTAGCTATGGAGAATTTTTCTATTACTGATTTAGCCGGATTAGAAGATAAAGATCTTCATAATATTTTAGAGATGTCTACACCTAGTCAATTGATGCAACTATATAATAAAGTTTCAAATGTAGTTAAAGGCGAAGCCTCTCTTTCTGACACACTTAAAGAATCACTAAAAGAAAAAGATCTAAGTGATCCGGAAGTAAGAAGTGGGCTTATTAGTAAACTTAAAAGTGCACTTAAACTAGCTAAATTTTTTGCCTAAGGATACCATGATTAAGAAAAGCCTTTTTGAAGATGAACTAATTAATGGAATGCAACGCGAGTTACATTCACATGAGAAAAAGCAAGGAATGAACAACCTTGTTAAGGCAGCGGATTATCTTAATGCTGCTGTTGAAATCTTTGAAGAAGCCGGCATGACCGCCAAGGCTGATCAAGTTCTAAGACTTCTGGGAAAGATTGCCATCGCTGCTGCTCATGACAGCAAAGTAAGACAAATGCCCTCCTTACAAAAACTAATGGAAGCTGGCGTTACTCACAAGGATTTAAGAAATACTAATGACCCAGTTTCTAGGGCTCGCGTTAACACAGCGATGAGAGTCCTTGGATATACTGACAGAGAGATTCAAGGATTTCTTGGTGAAAAGTTCATGAGTGAAGAAGACGCTGCGGATATGTTAAATCCTGAAAAGCCATATGGTAAAATTATGGAGTGGATTGATAAACCAACTACACCAGTGGATCCAAACAATCTGCAACCAGGCGAAGAGATTAGTTTTGAAAGTATGCCAGATTCGCGCCCAAAGATGGCTCCTCAAGGTCCCGGCCTTGGTGAAATTAGCATGAAGAGCATTCTAGCCAGTGACGAACAACAGGCCAAGGTAAAATCAAAGAGTCCGGCTAAAGTTAATGATTCTCACACTAATGGATTAACATCTGAAAAGATGGTTGCTAATCTAGAGAATCACGGAACAGTCTTTAATATGACTGATGATAGTGCGGCAGATGATCTATTAGATTTAGACTTTAATGAGGCTGCTAACGAACTTTTAGAAGGAAATGCAGAGGATAAAACCTTTGAGGACAGCGATTAATACGTTATATAGTATGAGAGCGGTATAGATAGAAAAGGAATCTCATGCTACGTTTAGTTCAAGTCGGAAATACACTTCCAGCAACCTTCATTGTCGATCCGTCTGCTGAATTTCAGCCAGGACAAATTGCTGAATTAACTGTTATTGGTAACCAAGTAATGGCTACCGTAAGTAACGGAACTGCTCCTATTGGTGTTATTGATGATATCAAAACCAAAGCATTTACCAATGTTTCTTGGAATGAAGTTGTCATTGTGCCGGCCATAGGTGTACCTGGTCCCAACAGTACTATAGTAACGCCTATTGATATCAAAGCTGAACTTAAAAAGCCAAATATTATATCTTCTAGTTTCAATTCAACTGTTAAGGTAACAGTTAATCCAATTAATGGAGTTATTACATTTTTGGCAGGCACTCAATTGAATTTCGATTTAACTGGTAGCGGTACGCCTAATGCTATTAGAACTATTGTAAATTATACTTATCAAGTAGCTAATATTCCTGGTGATGATAGTACTGCGGGCTCTGGAAGAATTACTGTTTGGTTTAATAGAATGTTTTTCCAGACTGACCAGTATGAAACGAACCAGCAATACCCGGTCCGTGCCAATTTATACGTTTCTGAAGCGGGCTTCTTGACCACCAGAAGGCCTAGCAGCATTCACCCCGCTGTAGCTATGGTTACGGCCCCACCTACGCCAATGAATCCCATGATCGAGGTTTTGTGGTTTTGAACCCGGTGATTGAAGTGCTCTGGTTAATCAAACGGAAAACGACTGATATATAATGTTTCAGAGGTTCAAATGACCGACGAAACACAAGACAATCGAATTCACTATCTTTACTGCATTACTAATAAAATCAACGGAAAAATCTATATCGGTCAAACAGTCCAGCCTGATAAAAGGTGGTATCAGCACAAAAATATGGCCGCTCAAGATCAGCCCATGATGATAATTTCCTACGCTATCAAAAAATATGGTAATCAAGCGTTTGAATTTGAAGTGATAGCTGGATGTAAAACTTGGGATGATGCAAATGATATAGAAACTTTGTTAGTTTCACAATATGGTAGCCTAGTACCCAATGGATACAATGTTTCACTTGGCGGCATGAATGCGCCTAAATCTGAAGCTTGGATCCAGGCCATGAAAGCCTGGCATGCTTCATTATCTTCCGAAGAACGAGCGGAAATTAGTAAAAAACAAGCCGAAGCAACCGCAAATCAAATTGCTACCAAGGGTCATCCCGCCGCTGGCCGTATCGTTACACAAGAAGAAAGAGAATTGCATCGTAAGACACGTTTGGAAAACCCTATTAATTACACCGAAGAACTACGACAAAAAATGTCTGAGGCCCATATTGGAATCAAAGATTCCGAAGAGACTAAAGCTAGTAAATCTGCAAGCGCTACAGAAGCCTGGGAGAAACGAATTGATTATTCTCGTAAATGCGAAGCTCCTGGCTGTGAGATTTCCGGTAAGGTCAAATACAAGATAATTAACGGAATTCGTTATTGTAACAAGCATGGCCTACGAATGTTACGCTATAATAGATTAGATACTTTAGATAGCTAATATCTCTGCATATTATTAGTAAATTCCTTTATCCGAGGCCATCCATGACTTTTAAGCACGTAAAATTTGAAGATTCCGCAATAATGCGTTCCCTTGAGAAAGTAGCAAGAGAAAAGGGTCTTATTAAAGAAGAAGATCTTATTAAGAAAGCTTCCAAGAGCATTGACTTATCACCAACCCCCGTATTGCTTGTTAACCTACTCAAGCTAGCTAATGGTTTGCGTGATAAAGGTTATGATGATGCTGCTGCCGAATTAGAGAACAAGGCTATTGCTTACAAGCAAGCCCAGTCTCTTTATGAGACTTCCAAAGAAAAGGGTGAAGATCTTATTGATGCCGCTCATCCAAAGGGAAGTCACAAACTTGAAGGCGTTGAAGGCGATGCACTTTTCGAGACCATTCTTGATCAACATTTGGCAGACTTAGAGGTTGTTGAAAAGAAACCAACCGGCAAGCTAGCCTCTTCTAGAGACATTCTAAAAGCTGTTAGAATTGTTCTAGCAGGTACAGATGAAGAAAATGAAAATGTTGCACGCGGACAATTTCTTTCCATCGTTTCTGATTTAACTAATTTAGTTGCTAGAGTTATGAGAAATGAGGATTTGTCTGATTGGACTTATCACTCTCCAATGAATTTTGGTAACCTTAGAGAAGATGAAGAGGCAGGCACGGGCGTAGCTACCGGGACCACTAAGGGTCACATGGAAGTTCTTACTGGTAATTTGAATGAACTATCTAAGAAAGGTCCTTCTCAAGAAACCATTAGAGAGATTCAAAAAAATATTAATACGCTAACTTCTCTTATTAGAGATGCTGATCATATTAATCCTGTTGCCAGAGGAAAATATACATCTGACGCTAGAACTATTTACTCTAGAACCCCAAAGGTATTAGAGGCCCTTCGTGGTGAGGGTGCTGCGGTAGCTCCAGTTGCTCCAGTTACTATTCCAACAGTAAATGTTACTAGTGGGCCATTAGGAAAAATGTTTGGTCAAATTACTGCGTTAAAAAGCAAACTTAATCTTTGGAAGTCTTTCAGATCTATTTCTAAAAACCGTGAAGCTATGAATTGGATTAACGAAGAAATTAAATCACTTGATGATATTGATCAGAGATACGATAAAGTGCCAGAAGATCAAGAAGCCGCTGCGGCCCCCCAAATGCAACGAGAATTAAATGAAGAAGTCGAAGGCATTAATGAATTTGAAGGTACTTGGATTAAACCTGCTGGCAACGCTTAATGAGGGATAAATGTCAAAGAAAAACCTAAGAGAGCTAGTAGAAGAAATTCAAAAGTACGCAAAGAAGCCACCTCCACCCCCAGCAGGTTACAAGGTAGAAGCTCCTGCGCCTACTGCCGCTCCAGTTGCAGGTAATGCACCAGCCGCTCGTTCGGGCGCACGCCCTGTTCCAAAACCAGGTCAACCAGCAGCAGCGACACATTCAAATGTGTCTACTGAAATACAGAAGATGCAATTCGCTATGCAGAGAGTGGCAAAAACAGTTTCTTCAACTATTAATTACGATGCTTTAACAAAAGCATTACAAGGTAATCCTGGAGTCGATAAAAGACAAGTTGAAAAGTCTATTGGTAGAGACGCATTCAGTACTATTTTAATTAACAGAATGCGTGGCGCAAAAACTAAAGGTGTAGAGTTTGATCCAAATCAAAGTAAAACAAAAATGCAAGATAAAAACCCTTCTGATCTGAAGAGTTTGTTTGTAGTATTGGATTCTCTTAGAAGAATTGGCGCAGGTAAAGACGAAGGTAATCCTGATGGAGCTTGGGGACCTAGAACTAATAATGGCCTTAAAAATATTGCTTCAGTTGCTGAGGCGCTTAATAAATTAGGCACAGAATTAGCTATGCAGTCACAAGCATTTGATCCATCGCATATGGAACAATTAAATTCTCTTATTCCAGAATCAGATAAAGAAATTGATCAGAATGAAAAAGTTAAAAGAGCACCAGTAATTGCCAAACTTTTGGCTGGAGTTCAAGCCTTAGTATTAGATTTTAAAGATCAAATATTGGCTAATCCAAACTACGCTGTTTTCATTGATGATCAAAAATCATTATTTGATGTTGGTGCCGATAAAGAAAAGGTGTTTCAGCCTGAAAACGAAGGCGAGAAACTAATTTATGATTCACTTAGAAATGAAAAAAGTAAAAGTAGATTTATTAGAGATACAAATGGGACAATAGTTCCGGTTGCATCTGTTAAGATTCCAGCAGAATATACTGGTGGTAAAGAGTTACCACCATTTAATATTACTGGTGCCGACTTAGTTGATAAAGAATCATTCGATCATTGGGCAAATAGTAATTCTGTTTTAATGAATCTTATGAAGAGCAATCCAACAACCTGGAATAATGTTGTTTCATTTATTCTATCTGATACGCAGAAGCAAATACAACAAAAACTACAAGGCCCAGCGACTACCCCGCTTCAAGAGACAAGGTAATACAATGAGTTTCATTTACGATGATGACAAATTAGTTCTTGATTTACTTAAGAGCGCCGTTGAATTTGAATTAAAATTCAACAAGCGGGGCCAAGTTGCGCCTAATGCAAAAATCAATGCTGAATATCAAAACTATCTTAATCTATCAACTAAGTTAGTAGAACAACTTAAAACTCAATATTTCCCACAGGAAAAAGATCCTAATGCCATTAAATCTGATGGCCAGACGGGACCTGTTGTTGCGGATATGAATACCCTTGGAAATTTCTTTGACTATATTCTTAAAAATAATATCACTGTTGGTAATCAAAAAATTGTTTACGCAGAGGGAGAGAATCCCCCAAATAGAAACTGGTTACCAGTAGATGCTGAACAATCAAAATTACTTGTAGAAACTGTCGATCAAGAAGGCAATAGAAAAGCTTTGGTCGGAGCCTATCACGTAAACAAAGATTTGTTATCTAAGTATTTAGTTAAACTATCAGCTCAACTTAATCAAGAAAAAGACGAAGAGACTAAGAGATTTATGAGATCTATGTTAGCAGGTATTATGGAAAAAGTTAATGCTGTTTTCCGTACTAAATTAACTCCAGATCATAAAGAAGTAGAAGAAGAGTTAAAAGATAATGTTGTCCTAGATAATGTCCCTAACCCGATCGTTTCTGGCGGAGCCGATCCTGCTAACCCTCTTCTTGTTAAAGATGTTAAATCTGTTCAGACATTAAATGCATGGATAGAAGACCATAAAATGACCCTTAAAGATGCTAAGGGCCAAGTAATTAGTTATACTCAAAACTACGATAGATGCGCTTTCATCAATGCTCTTTATACTAGGGCTAGTACTATGTCTGACTCTGCTCGTCCAGAAACTCAGAAGGCAAAAGCATATTATGTAAAAATGATGACCCAAATTGCATCTCAAGCAAATTGTGCGCTTAAGGGCGGCGGAGCCAATCCAAATCAGACTGCTCAGCCTCAGAAGATTAGTGCTCAAGTTATGGCTCGTATTTTCTCAACGCTACCATTTATGGATGGCGCCATCGACTTTACCAGAATCACTACTTTCTTAAGTCTTGTTGAACCATTAATTCCTGCTACTTCAGGATCTTCTACTGAGGTTAAGGGCGGAATTACAGAGTTTAAAACCTTCCTAAAGCAACCTAATGTAAATCAAGTTTCAATCAAAGTTAACACTGGACAGTTTGCACGTTTGTTAATAGAGCCAAATTCTGGTGGAAAAGTATTTGGAGCAATTGAAGCTTTAAATCAAGTAATTGATAATACTCGTTCTGTTCTTGATCAATTCAGCTCTGCCTATAAATCAAATTTCGGAGAAAATGAATTAAGACTTTTGGGAGATCAGATTGGTGAATCACAAACTGATGACTCAATTTATAGAGAAAATGCAAACAACCTAGCTAATATAAAGGGCGCTGCCGTATCGAGGCCAATCTAATGAGATCTACCAGTAGAGAAATCAGTTTTTATGTTGATACCATGATAGTTGAAACACTATTAACGGATTCTCATTTGGTAAAATCTGCTCAAGCAGGCGGCTTCATTTCAGGATTAATTGGTAAAGTTAAAGACTATTTCGGTGCACATTTTAACTCTGAAAATAAGGCTGGAAGTGTTATTAACATGTTGGCACCTGGAGTTATCTCAATTGGTTTGGGTGCTATGGGATTACCTTGGCTTGGTGCTATGTTGGCTTTTGCTGCAAGTATTTTTAATATCAATGTCAGCGAGATAATAGAAAGCATTTGGAATGGAATCAAAGGTATTGTTAGTTCTGGTAAGCAAACAAGTTCAGAACACATAGATAGTTTAGTTGATTCTTCAATTTCTTCTAACATTAAACCAGCTACTCAAGATGAAGCTGATAAAGCAAAAACCTCTTTAGAAAGTAGAAACTCTGCTCAACTATTAAGAGATGCCAAATTGCTTAAAATGGCAATGATTGCTTATGAAGAGTCTCCTGAAAATTTTGTTAAACAGGCAGGTCTTCTTGATTGGTTTTCTGGTAAGAAAGCCGGTGTAGGAAGTTTACTTGGCATAGTTCTAAAATGGGTCTTTAAGATTGTCTTAGCTTCTGCTGGTTTCATGGTTGCCGGAGATATTGTTAACAAAGTTTTAGATCGACCAAATGCATTAGATGGAACTTTGAAAGACGGCAAGCCAACAACCGAAACTTCTGTTGCCATGCCTGTTAATATTTCTAAGCAAACTAGATTTAAAGTCAACCCTGGCGCTCAAGATATTTCTCATAAGGGAAGCAGTTGGATTGAAAATGTCCAGAACTCTGAAGGCGGCATTTCCAATATGCTTATGAGCTGGGCCAAAGAAATTTATCAAGGATTAAATGGTTTAGACTCCATTATCCAAAATACGGCAGGTTTTCAAGCCGCTGTTGAAGCCATCTCTTGGCAGAACCATTCCTCTGCTGGCGGACCTATAGTTTATATTCCGCCTATGTTCACTTCTAAGAAGATGGTCGTCGACCATTTCATCGATGAAGTGGCCGAAAAAGCTCCTAAGTAAGGCATAGGAATGCATAATATTACCAACTTTAATAGCGAGAAAATATGAAAAGATCTGAAATATTCGATTCTTTTGTCAAAATAGCCCAAGAAAAGGGAATGATCTCTAATGACTCTAGCGAGGCAAAGAAGAAGATCGAGCAAACTGGTAGAGCCGGTTCTGATGATATTTCTACTATTGAAGCTTTGTATGGTGTTAAACCTGATTCTGCCAAAGGCATGGATTATAAGAATAACATTATGGAAGCAGCTCACCCTAATTCTGTTGTCGTCTCCCCATCTTACGATAAGTTAAATGGTTTAGTTGAGAACAACATTGAGCGTCAAAACATTTTATTGAACATCGTTAACAAACCAGTTAACGGATTATCTACTCAACACAAGTATGCTGAGACTCAGCTTCTATTAACTCTTGTCAGAATTGGCGATGAGCTTGATAAAAGAGATGAAAACGAATTACGTGCCCTTTCTGATGTATGCCTTGAGCAAACCAGTAAGAAATCTTTTACCAAGACTGCCCAGGATCCAGTTACTTTAACGATCGCGGGTATTGCGGCTATTTTAGGTGGCGTTTATTTAAAGAATCACATGAGATTCATTAGTGATGGACTAGAATTAGATCACGCTAAATTGACTGGTGAAATTGATGATATGCTTAATTCCAATTCAGATTGGGGCGTTGGATATCAATATAAGCAAGAATTCACCCAAACTATGCAACAATTTAGAATGAAGCTAGATACTTTCTATAAAGTATATCAATCAGTTGTTCCAGTTATCAATGACATTGAAAAGCCAAGAGATAAGGCAGAACTTATTGCTAAATCTAAAGAACCAGATACTCAAACAGTTCAAAGGGCTATTGCCGCTTTTAGAACTGCGGCCGATAATTTAATTCCTGAAATCCAATCAATCATTAAGAATTTTTCTAATGAAGGATTTAAGCAAAGACAAATTCAAGAAAAAGGTTTCTTATCAAACTTAGTTGACAGCACTCAAATTTTACATGGTGGCAAAGGATTAGTTGGTGATGACTTTGATGACGTCCGCCACGCTTTAGAAACATATCTATTAGATATGGGTAATCTAAAGAAGACCTTAGGTGATGTTGGCAGTGTTCAACAAAAGATTACTAGTGATTTACAGGCTGCATCAGCTAAGAGTTCAGAACTATTTGGTGGTCCAGAAGCTGTTCTAAATCAAAAGAAGCCAGAAGAAGATCAAAGAACTGCTCTTCAAAAGGCAGAAGAAGAAGCCGTTAAACTAACTAAAAGTTTAGGATTTGGAAGTTAATCTGGGCATAATGTTTTATTTAAGTAATATAAGCGTCTTTTCTATCTGAAAACAGGTAATAAAAGAATATGCTCTATAAGATTTTGTAAGTTAAAGGTGTAAGTAACCATTGTCGCGGGTTTGATAGCGATACATTAGGAATATAAAATGTCTCTAAAACTACTACAACCAGGTACCCAACCATTGGGTCAATATGACGGTCTTGACTCTGAAGTTCTTACTCTAAAGGGTGGAGAAGTTGTTACTTTAGTTAACAGTGCTCTATCTGCAAATGATAAGGCTGCTAAGGATTCTTTCGACGGTTACTCTAACCCAAGCGGTCTTCCAGGTCGTCCAGTTGTCACTAAGACTCTTAGCGCAACTTCTCGTCCATTGTTCTTGGCTGATGAAGGTATCACTGGATACGGCACTCTATTCGGCTCTGTAGTCGGTGGAACTGTTGGTCAAGTTGTTACTGGCGGTGCGGTCCTTGGACCTCACACTGCAACCGGCTCTGGCAAGGTAACTTGCTGGGATAAACCAGGTCTTTACGCAGTCTCCCTTGATGCATGCGATACAAACGCAAGCACGGGTCTTCAACCAACTCATGCAACTCTAACCACGGGTATGCCACTTTACTTCACCTCTGCTGGTCTATTGACTCCAACCATTGCTTCCTCTCCAGGTGGCGCAGGTCCAGTCGTAGCTCGCTTCGTCGACTTCGAGACCTCCGGTTCTCTAGTTACTACTCAATCCAGCATGGTCGCTGCCCTAAACAGCCCATCCGGTCAAGCAGCAACTACTAGAAGCTTTGCATTCGCAACCTTCTATTTCGCACCACCAGTTGCCTAAGTAACTGAATAATTCAAGCGTTTCTTGGATTGAGTTTCAAGAAACGCTCTATCACACGCGAGTGTGTCGCTGGTAAGACTGGCAAAAATTCCACTAGGAGATTATTTATGAATATGTTTTCCAACAAAGGCGAAATGAACGCCTCATCCCTTAAGGATGCTCTACAAACCTTAGTTAAGTATGCAGCCGTTCTTGAAGAGAACACTCCATCTAACATGGGTCTTGCAGGTCAAGCTTCTTTGAGTGACGACAAGCGCGATGAGCTTATCTCCCGCGCAATTATGACTCAAGACGGCAAGATTGCTCTAGCTCAGGCTATGGCAAACCCAATCCGTAGAAACTTGGACTACCATGGTATTGCTCGTAGAGCACTTGTAGTCGATCCATTGCCACAGGGTGCAATGCCAACTTACGATAGAGATATCGACGTTGCCGCAGTTGTTATCTCCAGCAACGGTACTGGCCCAGAGTCCAGAGTATTCGGCGACAGAGTTGTCGTTCCAGAATTCGAAATCTACGCAAACCCAACTGTTAGAATCGCAGAAGTCAAGCGTCGTAGATTCAACGTTATTGACAGAGCAGTTCAAAAGGCTCGTCAAGAAATCATGGCACAAGAAGATGCAAACATCTTCGCAGCTTTGGATGCAGCATCCTCAGTTGAAAACACCCTAACCGACATTGCTGATGCAGGCCTTCTAAAGAGAGACCTTGTCGAAATCAAGCAACAGATCGACCGTTGGGACCTTGTTACTACCAAGTACTTCATGAACATCAATGAGTTCACCGATATCCTTAAGTGGGGATCTGGTGGCGGTCAAGGTGTTGGTGGTGGTGACTTCGATCCAGTAACTATGAGAGAAGTTCTACAAACTGGTCTTTACGCTCACATCTGGGGTACTGACATTATGGTATCTAAGATCGTTCCACCAGGAACCATCTACGGTGCAGCAGACCCAGAGTTCGTTGGTGTTATGCCAATTAGACAAGACATTGAAGTTCTACCAGCAGACGAGCCAAAGCAATTGAAGCTTGGATGGGTAGTTTCTGAAATCATCGGTATCGCTATCGTTAACCCACGTGGTTGCGCAGCCGGCCGTAAGTCAGTTGTCGTCGGAGCCTAATAAGCCTGATTGAATAAGTTCAAAACGCCTTCAAGCGAAAGCTTGAGGGCGTTTCTATTTGTGGTCAATAACTAAGCATAATCATTATGAGCATTACTTTTGATTCTGATATCGAACGCGACATGGAAACAAAGACCGAGCCCTGTATGTGCGCTCAAATGGCCGAGCATTGGTCCGATTTTTATGAAGGTCGAGATACTCCTGCCATCCGCGATAACCTCAAACAAGAAGCTAACCCAGGCTGCTTTCATTGTAAAGGGTCTGGTATTGAAAAAGTTGAACATGAAATTAATGCTCCAACACTTAATCTATCTAATATGAATGCTGCTGTTCTTTTTGATATTCTAGGTATCAATGGTGAGAAACATGAATTAACTATTCCAGAAGCTCGCCGTGCTATTATTAGATCACAAGCTCGCGGTTCTTTAGAACAATTTGTTCGTCCAGAAAGAACAGAATACGGAAAACCAAGAGAAATTTCTCCTGGAGTTGTAGATTTAAAACCGTTACGCCTCTTCGAGAGGGGCTTAACCAAAGAACAAATTCAGGCTTACATAGTAAGGTTTGCTGATTTTGTTAGTCAAGTAACTCGAAGAGGCGCTACGAGGATTTTCTGGGGCTAAATTGAAGTCGCGTAATCCAGTAGGAAACTGGAAGTATTGTTCTCTGGATGTCGCAAAACTTCCAAATAACATTCCTCCAAAATTCTCTTGATCTCGGGACCTGGCTTGACGCCAATTAGCATCAAATCATTCCCATTTAGCCGCAATTCTCTACGGGCCAAGACCGTAACTGATTGGTACTTCGTAAAGAGCGCCCTAGATTGGTATCCCTCAGCCTCAGTCAATTGTAGAAATTGTTCCAAGGTGGATTCCCAAGCTTCGGGGCTATGGTTCTTGACGACCGCCATAAAGCTCTTATACGCAGATTCCGTATCCTTCTCTCGAAAAGCATGATACCGCTCATGCAATTGCAAAAGAAATACTACTTTCTTAATTTCTCTATTGGAGAACTTGAGGTTGGTTAGTTCCAATTCTGCAATTGAGGAAGGATAGTTGCTGTACATGAAGGCTAGACGAGTTTCCAGTTCACCTGTAGCTCTATCTTGCCCTGCACGGAATAGCCCATCACTTGAAAGTAGAGGGCAAGTAATGTAAATTGCTCCGCATTCCTTCAATAGGTCAAGACCTACCTTGGCATAGGGCGCCATCAGCGTCTTGCAGAGTTCGTCTGCAACTCGTTCCTTTGATACCTTTTCCAAGGTATTAATAGATTCACACATTCCTTCAAACGTTGCTTGTTCTACATCATAGCCAAATCTAGCCGCAAAACGGCAAACTCGCATGATGCGCAATCCGTCTTCTTGGAAGCGTGCTTGAGCAGATCCAACGGCCCTTAAAACTCCTGCTTCTAGGTCTCGCATACCTCCATAAGGGTCGGCAATTCTATCAGCAATTGGGTCATAAGCAATAGCATTGATCGTCAAGTCTCGGCGGGCCAAGTCTTGCTCTACATTCAGAACAAAGAAGACTTCATCGGGCCTTCGGCCGTCAGCATAAGCCCCCTCAATTCGGAAGGTAGTAACTTCAAAATGGTTTTCAACACCTTCACCTAGAACCACCGTTACCGTACCATGTTGTAGGCCGGTTGGAAGGGTCTTGGGAAACAGCGCCATCACCTTTTGAGGAGTGGCATCTGTCGTAATATCCCAGTCCTTTGGAGTCTGCCCGAGAAGCATATCTCGAACGCATCCACCTACGATGTAGGCTTGGTAGCCCTCAGCGCTAAGAACGCGGCAAACTTCCAGAGCCCCTGGGTTTACGTGCTGTTGTGAAATATTCGTGTTTTCCATAGCGCGCATGATAAATCCTAAAAAAATGATGTCAACGGGGTCGTGATAATTATCCCGGCAGGTTGCAATAATCAGGTATATTATTGATCCTATACTGGAAAGAGATGCATGAAACTAGATAACTTTACAGAATTGTACGAGCTTGTTAGTAGTGGAATAGAACATATTCCAGCTAGAAAACAAGCTATGCGTCTAAGAAAAGCAGGCCTAGAGTCTTTTGCTTCTGAGACAGGTTTCAAGAAATTAGCTTTCGATACTAGAAGAATTGATCAAGAAACTGAATATAATCCTCGTAGAGGTCTTCAGAACTATAGCCGTAGTGAAGCTTTTATTACTGAAGCTGTTAGTCAGAAGCTAGCAAATCTTTCTAAACTGCGCAATGTCTTAGAGGGACTACGCCACGATTTTGGTAAACAACATCAATGGCAGGACAGTAATGCGCGTGTTCTACTATCAACTCTTGATAAAGGTTTAAGAACTGGTATTGATGATGGTGATTATGCTACATCTCAACCGGCTCAAGGTAGCCTTAACTACATTGAAGAACTTCTTCATGTTAGATATAGGTTGGGGTTTGATGATCTTGTTAGATTGGGTGAAAATGATTTAAGAAGAGTTATTTTATCTAAGGACGAAGAGTTAACTGAGAGGGATGCGCATAAGACAACTATTACTAAAAGTGATGTTGCTTCTCAGACTTATGATACACTAATGGAAAAATTATTTGGTGGTGTTCGTGCAACCGCTGATAATCCAGAGGTTGAAAGAACAGTTACTATTACTATCAAAGACAAATTTGTTGCGGAGAAATAAATGAGCAGCGAAAGTGAATTTGGATATTCATTAAAATATAACACACATTTTATTGTAAGGAATATTACGGGGACACCTGCATCTATGCTTCATCTACAGGGAGATAATCCCGCTATTCCGGAACCATATAGATCTGCTATTCATTATTTATCTCCTAAAAAAGCAGTAAGTATTTTTAATTATCCTATTAACCCAGGGCAGACTAGGGATTTATTACAGATTCCTGGAATTCAAGAATCTGATATTAGAGCGTCTCTTCTTAAAGGCGTAATAAGACACAAACTTTTATGTGGAGACATTGAGTTAGTATCTAGTAATATTGATCTTCTTCAAGCTAGCCCAGAACAGCGCGACTGGCTTCATAGTTTTGGATTTGATGACGGTGTAATGGTCAAGTGCGATCAATTACATGAAGATGTATTTACGTGTATCGATGGCTACATCACAGCAAATCATCCAGGTGGTGGCGGGACTCTTTATTATTTATGGAGACAAGAAATTCCATTAATTGGATTAAGAAATGGCATTAATAGAACATTCTTTACACCAGATAAGTTTCTTAATGGCTTAACACTAGCTGGAGATCGTTTTCATATTCAAATAAAGCATAATGGTAAAGATTTATATGAGGGAATTGATTATACTATCAGTGAGTCTTCTGGTCCTGGAACTGGGTATGACACAATCAATATGATCTCTCTAACGCCAGTCGGCCATAGTTTATTGTTTGCTACATATGCCATAACTGCATAATTAGGCAATCAATTTGTAAGAATAATATAATAATTAGGTATAGTAGTACATAATTAAGAAGATTTGATGTAAGTCAACCTCGTAAATAGGATACAACAATGGTTTCAACTCGTTTAAATGCATTGGACCAAGCGCTAGATATCGCTGGTTCACTTACTCAAAGCGCTACCGCTACGTTAGCTAACGAACCTCTTGGTTTGGGAGCTGCTCTTTCCGGTCAAACTGGCGCAACTGCCTCCATCACCACCTTCTCCGGTGGTTTGGTTACTTTCACTGGTCTAACTGGTATGACCGCTGCTTCCAGAGGTAATTTCCTTACCGTTACTGGTGCGGCTTCTGCTGGCAACAATGGTACTTTCTTAATCGCTGAATTCGTTTCAGCAACCTCTGTCCGTGTTGCTAACGCATCCGGTGTTGCTTCCGATGCAAACAGCGGCGCCATCTCTTGGACCGAAAGACAACCATACGCTCTAGAAGACGACCTAAACTTTGTTCGTACTGACCGTGCAGCAATCAAGGGTGTCGCATTCTCCGCAGCTATTCCAACTTATCAGCGTCCAACCGCAGTTGGTACTAACGTTCCAGCTAACTTATCCAACATCGCAAGCAAGACTTTAGATGCGCACGCATGGGTTATCAATAGAAAGTTCCCTGCTGCAACTGTTGCTTCTACTGATACTTTTGATACTATCACTAGCGGCGGCAACTTAAAGCATGCTGATGCAACTAATAGAACTGGTGTTCCTATCCAGGACGGTGCAGACGCAGGCGCTCACGAAGCTACTTACGTAGAAATCATCAATCCAGCAACTGAAGCAGCCCTTCAAATTGTTGGTGGTGCTAATGACGGTTACAGAATCTTCGGTCGTACCAGAGCAGGAGCATCTACCTCTCCAAACAGCGTAGAAATTGAATTTAGAGCAGTTCCACCAGGTTCTCCTCTATCTGCCTCTATTGCTTATACTTGGGAAGCTTATCAACCAACTACAGTTGACTATTACTACGGTTTCCGTGAGAGAGCAGACCAACTAACTGAAACTTCATTTAGAACTGTATTGAGCAACGGTATCGTTGGTGATGCGGACATGCAACAAGATATTAACGACATTCGTACCACCGTTGGTATTGGTGATAACGTTACTAGCTTGGCTGGCCTTCTAACTAACACGGGTAACTTCTTCCCATTCGTCAACTTACCAGACGGCACTCCATCAGTTGTTGAAGCTTTCAACACTCTTAATGCTCAGATTGGTAACCGTGACTACACTGGTGCTATTCTTGTAGACGGTCAGACCATCACTGCATCCTTGCAAGCATTATCTAACGCTATCGCTGGTGCAACGGTTGTTCGTACAGTTGAACGTCTTGTAGCAGATATTAACGCAGGCACTCCTCATACCATTCCAGGAGCACAGACCTATACTGTTGACGGTTCCTTTAACGGTCAAAACATGTGGGTTTTCGTTCGCGGAACCTTACAAGATCCTGGCCCAGTTGTTGATTATAATAACTATGAAGAGACCAGTACTACAAGCGTTACTTTCTATGCTAAAGTAAAAGCTTTCGATCATATTAACTATATGATCTACGCCTGATATAGTATGTGAGTATGGATAAGCCAGATCTCACAATTACACAAGTTGAAGATCCCCTAAACAGGTGGTGTTCTTCCGGTCATGTCGCTCCCGAAACTTTTAAGTTAGAGGGGCCAGATGGCAAGGAAGGACCCACCCGTTTTTTTAAGATTGGTGGACATGGGATAAATGGTATTTATTGTGAGCCTTGCTTATGTGTAGCAAGTCATTTAGGTAAAATTAAAAGGGAAGCTAATAAAGGTAAGTAATCATGACATATTCTGAAGATATTATTAAGTTACGTAAGAGAGTATTAGATGCTGTTGCAGTTGGTGTAGTTGATTCTAATTTAAAAGATTTTTATGAAGCTACATTGTTGCAAATTATGAATGAGTCCGAGAGGCAAAGACAAAACGCTGTAGCTCAAGCTGAGACGCTTAGAAAGCAAGCAGCAGTTTGTGATGGTCAAGCTTCTGGTTATTCAGCTATGAGCAGTATGGTTTACAATGTATTAAATGCTTACATTGTGCAAGCCGAGCGCACTCAAGCTCAAGAAGCTGAGCAGGCTGCAAAAAGAGCAGAAGAGCAGGCATTTCAAGCTCCAGAAGTGGAAGTTGAAACTGATCTAGAAACAGAAGAATCTAAAAAGAAAACTAAGAAGAAGTAAATCAATAGTTTTGCATCTATAGAGGATGACACTCTCAAAATCAGACTTTAGAGATGCAGATTTAGTTGATTCTCATGAATTAGCTTCTGACGGCTATACGTCTTATAAAACAACTGCCGTAACTTCGACAACCTCCGGAACAAAAACCGTTGAGGTTTCACCTAGTAGCGATATTTTTGGCTTAATTTTTGATGCAGATGCGCCTGTCTCTGTCGGTGATCGTGTACGTTTAGTTGGCACCACAGGTGGTGCCGATGGATATTATACAATTGCATCTGTGGTAGATAATGATACCTTTACAGTATTAGAGAATATCAATACTTCTACTGGTGGTAGTGCCGTGTTTATTTATCGTCCGGGTGCGTCTTTAGTTGGATTTGATCCAACTGGATTAGCTGTAACTACAGCTAAAAATATACAAGATGCTCTTAAAGATGTTGCAAATAATGCATCTGGTATTAGTGCTAATGTACATAGAGCATTAAGACAATTAATTCATTTTATTGATGAGGGTCCAGCCGAAGGATTTGCAACTGGAGCTTATAGAACAATGTTACCTGCATTAAGTCCATTTCCAACATCATTCATTTGGTGGGAGTCAATCGCTCAGACAGAAAAAATTGTTGAGAAAACCTATACCTATAACCCAAATAAAACTGTTAGCCAGGTAGTGTGGCAAATGTATGATACAGATGGAGTTACTATATTAGTTACAGTTACAGATGTAATTACATATTCAGGTATATTTGAGACGAGTAGAACTAGGAGCATAGTGTAATGGCTAATGAATCACCAGCCTCAATTTTATTTGACCGTGATGGCTATGATTTAGCTATTGCGCATGGCGATTCTATTACTGCTGATCAGCCTGGTTTTTTAGCTATTGGTAAGGATGGTTCTACCGCTCGTATTATCACTCTTGATTCATCCGGACGTTCTGTAGTTGTAGGAGCTGGTTCAGCGGGCTCTCCTGCGGGCGGCTTGATTACCATTCAGGGAGATGCTGCTGGCACACCCCTTCCTACCTCTATTGCCTCACTACCTTTGCCATCAGGCGCAGCTACTGAAGCAACCCTGGCTACTAGGTTAGCTGAATCTACATTCACTGCTCGCATTAATACTTTGGGTCAGAAGACTATGGCCAATTCAACGCCAGTAGTTTTATCATCTGATCAATCTACCCTTCCAATTAGCGCAGCTTCTTTACCACTTCCTTCTGGTGCTGCCACCGAAACAACTTTACTTACACTATTAACTGCATCTACTTTTACTACCAGAATTAACACTCTGGGTCAGAAGACGATGGCTAATAGTACTCCCGTTGTTATTTCTTCCGATCAATCTACAATAACAATTACTGGCGCCGTCACTGTTACCGGAACAGTCACTTCCAATCAAGGAACGCCCGCCGCTTTAGCTAATGCTTGGCCTATTAAAATAAGCGATGGCTCTAATTATGCTCCTTTAACTAATGCAGCTCCCGTTGGAAACGAACAAGGTTTAGTAGTAAGAAATATTCCATCTGGAACGCAGGTTATCTCTGGAACTGTTACAGCAACCGTATCTGGAACGGTTACCGCCAATCAAGGTACACCTGCTTCACTAAGCAATCCATGGCCAGTTCAATTATCGAATGGCACTAATACTCCGATAATTACTAATACTACACCAGGTGGTTCTGATCAAGCTTTGGTTGTAAGAAATATACCGTCTGGTACACAAGCTATTTCTGCGGCTTCTCTGCCATTACCAACGGGGGCGGCCACCGAGGCAACATTAGCTACTAGGTTAGCGGAATCTACATTCACTACTCGTATTAATACTTTAGGACAAAAGACTATGGCTAATTCTATGCCTGTAGTTATTGCCTCCGATCAAACTACATTGGCTATTACTGGTTCAGTTTCGGCCACTCAAAGCGGAACTTGGACTGTTCAGCCTGGAAATACAGCGAATACTACTCCGTGGTTAACTACTATTAGTCAAGGAGGTAATGCAGCCACTGTAACTGGCGCTAATGCACTTAAGGTAGATGGTAGCTCTGTTACTCAGCCCGTTAGCGGAACTGTTACGGCTAATATTGGCACTTCCGGCTCATTAGCTCTTGATGCATCTATTATAGCACAATCACTTATAGATAATAATGCGTTTACTGATGGTGTTACTAGAGTTCAACCAGTTGGATATATTTTTGATGAAGTAGCTGGTACAACTCTTACTGAAAATGATGCCGCGGCAGCTAGAATCGATTCTAAACGCGCTCAAATTCAAGTAATTGAAGATGGAACTACTAGAGGCACAAGAGCTACGGTTAAAGCAGCTAGCACTGCCCCAGTATCTGGTGATACTTCATTAGTTGTCGTATTAAGTCCAAATCAACCACCTATTCTAGTCACAACATCTCCAAGTAGTTCAACTCCGCTTCTTGCTTTTGGTGATATTGCTTTAGCAGCTATTACAACCGTAGCATTACGTCGTACTACTTATACCGAGCAAAGCGTTAATTTTACTGGATCAATTGTTTCATCATCGGCAAATGATTCATCCGCAGGTACAGGCGCACGTACAGTTCGTATTTATTGGATGAATCAGGCAGGCGCCACAACTGGATTTGAAGATGTTACTCTTAATGGAGTTACTCCAGTTAATCTAGTTACTTCAACTAAATGTTTTATTGAGGCTATAGAGGTCTTAACAGTTGGTAGTACTAGATCTAATGCTGGAATTATTACTTTGAAAACGGGCGCGGCAGGAGCTGGCACAACTGTTGGAACTATTGGAGCAACAGATAACATTACATTTTGGGCCCATCATTATGTGAAATCAGGACTTACCTGTAATGTAACGGGTATCCTTATAGGGTCTAACGTTACAAACAGTTCCGGTTCGTGTATTGGGTCTCTTCGTTCACAAGTATTGCCTGTTGCAGATCAAGTAGATAAGCAGGTTTCTGACGGAATTACAGTAGCTGGATTAGATAGTTCGGTATATCGTTCTTATGGTTCTCAGATTCAAGTAGCTGGCCCGGCACGTATTACTTTAATTGTTACCACTGCAACGGGTTCTGCATTTAATTATCGTGGCTCATTTGATGCCTATGAAAGCTAAGGAATAATATGTCACTTACACTAGCACCACAATTTACACAAATAAATTATACTTGGACTAACTGGAAAACTATTCAAGTTTTAAAAACTGGCAATCATCAATATGATGATGATAATTCAGTTTATACAATTTATTTTTACGATGGCCCCGAGGTTCATATTTGTACCATATGGAAAGGTACAATTCCAGAAACTATTATTACTAATGGTACTTATACTCAAGTTCAAAATAATATTGACAAATCAGATTTTGAAACTAATTTCAAACCTTATGGTAATAAATCGCTTGAACCATCTGCTAATGTTGTTTTAGGATATGCGACTTCAGTTAATGATGCTCTGACCATTATGCGTGCAACAGCATATGCGCAGCCAAGCACTAACGCTCAACGTTCTTTATTATCGAGTAATGCTGATGATACTTCGGCTGGCACTGGCGCAAGAACTATTAAGATTACGTATTATGATCAAACATTAGCTGGACCATTTTATGAGATAGCCTCTTTAAATGGAGTTACTCCAGTAAACACTGTAGCCTCTAATATTTGTTTCATAGAAAAAATAGAAGTTAATACAGTTGGTAATCAGTTAAGTAACGTAGGAACCATAACATTAAAAGCGGCCGTCGCAGGCGGCGGAATCACTATTGGTACCATTGCAGCAGGAGACGGAGTTACTTACTGGTGTCATCATTATGTTGGGACTAATAAAATCTGTAGAGTGATATCAGTTATTGGGTCCATCGATGGAATAAACAGCGGAGCGTTAGAGGTTCATAAATTGGTACCCACAAGTGTAACAACTCCAGAAACAACAATTTCACCTAAACTTAGAATAACACCAAATAATACTGGACAAATAACTTTTGATGTTCCTATTACCGTAGTAGGGCCCGCCTTTATTGCTGTATATGGCCGTTCAGATGCAACGTCTGGTAATTTAGATTGGTTTTCTAAAATTGGATTTTATGAGGTATAAATGCCGATAACAGACAGACCAGTAAATAATTCTATTCTATATGATGAAAGTGGGAAAGCTATCTTAGTAGACTCTGGTAATGGAGCGCTTATTGTGGGAGGGTTAGAGCATGCTATTGGCGACGGCCTCATTTCTACTGCTGGCGTATCTAGCGATCATGCTAAAGGTTATGTTGCAACAGCAAGCACATCCATTACAGTTGCAAGAGCCTCTACCTATGTAGAGCCAGCTTCTGCCTCACAAATGGAAATACTTTCATCCAGCGCAAGCGATTCATCCGCTGGAACCGGAACAAGAACGGTAAGAATTACGTATTATGATGGCTCTTTGAATGGGCCATTTACAGAAGATAAAACTATGAATGGTGTTGCTGCTGTTACGACAACTGCAACTAATATGAGATTCATAGATAAAATTGAAACACTAAGCGTAGGATCTAACGGAACTAATGTTGGAACAATTACTTTAAGGGCAGTAAGTGCAGGGGCTACTGTAGGAACTATTGCTGTTAGCGATGGTATTACTTTTTGGGCACACAAATATGTTCCTGTAAATACTAAGTGTTTTATTAAAAGGTGGTTTGTTGGTGTTCTTGGAAATAGCGGCGTAACATTTTTACGCACTAATCAACCACTAACAGGAGTTTCTTTTGAGAAACAAATGACTCCATCTGTAAGAGTAACTACTGCGCAGCCATCACAAATTTATGACATGGAACATTTTATCGTACCTGGTCCAGCTAAGATTAGTGCGTGGGTCAGAGCAGATAGTAACACTGCTGCAACTTGGCATGTTGGATTTTCGTTTTATTGTCTTTGAGTTCTATTAAAATTTTGACATGAATGGTGTAAGAACTTAATACTAAACCAATGACAAAAGGAAACACAATGGCAGTTACTCCGTTAACTAATCGTCCAGTTCCACAAAATTCAAATGAAAGCCGCGCAATGTTCGTATGGGTAGGCGCAACCGCTGCTCTAGACCCACTAGACACTGATGCAGATCAACAAGCTCTACTTAACTTCTGTGGCACCAATGGTGTCAACGTACTTTTTCTAGACATTTGGCGCTACCTAGGTGGTGCTAACTGGACTAACGCAAAGCGCGACAGACTTAAGCTTTTCAACGATGCAGCTCACCGTTCCGGTATCAAGGTCCACGCTCTATGCGGTGATCTTGGTTGGGGAACTCTTCAACAATGGGTTATGAAGAATATCATGAATCCAATCATGGCATACAATGCTATGTGCACTAAGACATCTGAACAATTTGATGGTATTTGTTTAGACGTAGAGTATTGGCAAGACGAGGTTGCTTACCCAGCAGCTACTCACCTTCCAGGGCTATGCGACCTAATCAAGGCTATGCGTCAACAAGCTGACGGGTCTCTTTCCGTTGGATGTTTCGCAGGGTTCTTCCTTAAGGATAACTCTGGGGCCCGCGCTCTACTTACTTACAATGGTAAGCTTGCTCAAGACGGCGAACATTTGATGGATGTTTGTGATTTCGTTATTCCAGGAACTTATCGTGATCATGCTGCTGATAACGGAACTGATGGTGTTGGACAAATTACTTTGTTCCAGCCATGGTACGATTACGCCTCTACTGAAGGAAAGAATTTTGGACTATACTGTGGTTCTGAAACCATCAATATTACCCCAACCTACATCACGTACTTCGGTGGAACTAAGGCTGCTATGGAAGCTGAGCACACTTTAGTCTCTAACGCATTTAAAGTTGAAACTAACTCCGTATTTCTTGGTCAAGCTATCCATAGCTACGATGGTTGGAAAGCAATGTCCTAATCAAATTAAGTTTCTAGAATGATGAGACGCCCGGTAGAAATACCGGGCGTTTCTATTTGTGTGACTAATTTGATATATCATTAATAGCCAGTGGGGTTTAATGAGAGTATTAGTCTTGAGCGGTGGCGGGAGTAAAGGTGCTTATCAGGTCGGCGCCCTCAAACACATCATTGGTGAGTTAGGTGTTGTTTATGATGCCTTTTGTGGCGTCTCTGTTGGGGCAATTAATTGCGCCTCTTTAGCTATGTTCTCTTCTGGACAAGAGGAGCAATCTATCTCTGTTCTTGCTGATATGTGGGCTAAAATAAATACCTCTCAAATATATAAGAGGTGGTTTCCATTTGGACGTTGGCATGCACTTTGGAACAAGAGTTTTTTTGATAGTTCTCCTATGCGCAATCTAATTAGAAACAGTTTAGATATTAAAAAGATTCGAGCTAGCGGTAAACCAATTAACGTTGGTACCGTATCTCTTAGCTCTGGAAAATATACTATTTTTGATCAAACCTCAGATCATTTTATAGATGCCGTTACCGCCTCAGCCTCCTTTCCTGGCATGTTAACTCCGGTGAAATTCCTGGGCCAATTGTGGACGGATGGAGGGGTAAAAGAAATATCTCCAATCAAGAAGGCCGTAGAGATGGGGGCGGATGTTATTGATGTCATAATTACGTCTCCACATACACGTGTCAATAGATTTTTGGAAAATCCAACTACGGTTGATATTCTAAAACGCTCTATTGATCTATCTACAGATAAAATTATGGCAAATGATATTGAGAAAGTTCAAATGCATAATGTGCTAGCTTTAGCAGGTCTGGAAGATAAAAGGTATGTCAAAATTAATATATTAAGACCAGATTTCAATCTAATTGAAGATCTACTTGATTTCAGACCTGAAAAAATCCAAGAAATGATGGAAAAAGGGTATATGGACGCTAAAAACAAATACACAATGTAATAATTCTACATATCTAGTGGAGATATAAATGGCTTTTAAGAACATCAAGAAAACCCAAGGTAGGGATTTTAACTTCTGGAATTCAACCGCTGTAAGCTGGGCGCAGTTTGGGGCACCAGATGGCTATACCCTTCTTGATGGCTATGGGCCTGATTTGGTTATTACTTTTCCAACTCAAGGCATCATGTTCACTAATGAAACTTCAGCAAGCGTTGTAGAGTATTCGTTTAATGGATCTACGATTCATGGAGTTTTGGATGGAACTGCCGGCAGCACTACTCGCGTAGTTATGTTTGATAATCGTGTAGCTTCTTTGATTTGGTTTAGATTAAAATCAGGCGGCACAGCAACTATAACGACCACCGCGTGGGGAATACGATAACTTGATATAGTAAGGTATTATGGGAAAGAGTAAGCTAATCAAGAACAAGTGTGAGATCGAGACGTGCTCGATTACGGACCCTAACCTACTTCAATTGCATCATATTATAGAAAGAACGGAAGTCAATACTAATAATAACAATTTTAACCTCGCAATCTTGTGTGCCAATTGCCACGGTTTGACGCATAGTAGTAGGCTAAAGATTATTGGAGTTTACCCATCTACACAATTACCTAATGGTAGAACTTTGGTGTATGAGTTAGATGGTAAAAGAAATATTGAAGGTATTGATAAGCCTTACGTTAAGTTCGAAAATAAATCGTTCAAGTTACATGGAGTGAAGGATGAGTAAAATAGATAAGACATTCTTGAGAGATGTCGGTGGTACGGTAGAAAAGACAAATCTTGATGATGCGGCTAATCTAAGTAACAAAGTGCTTCAAGAACAAGAGACTCGTCGTAGGCTCTTAGCCCATGCCAGAATTATTGGCTGTGAAAGAGATATGCTTTTGCTCTTTGCAAAATACGATAAATTGATGCGTAACTGCACCAACGATAAAGAAAGAGCAGATATTGCCAAACTTGGAGCTGTAGATACGTACAGACTATTGGGTGGCGGTGGGGAGTTGTACGTTGACGGACAACTTGTTTGTAAAGATAGTTAAGGAATAAACGATGAGTAATGAAAAATTTGTAGGTGAAGTTGTCTGGTTCGACCCTAAAAGGGGTTTCGGATTTATTACATGGGAAAAAGATGGCGAAAAACAGAAAGATCTGTTTGTTCACTTCTCTGATGTAGCTTGTGAAGGTTTTAAAACCTTATACAAGGGACAGAAAGTATCTTTTGGTCTAGGTACTAATGTACGTGGCGATCCAAAGGCAACTGAAGTAACCATTCTCAAGAACTAATTACTTCTTGATTACGAATATTTGTATAATTTGGATTACTAGAGATAGTAATCCGGTGATGAATAGTATTTGAATTTTGAATAGGTCGCGGTTTGTTTCTTCGGCCTGTTTAACAATTTTATCAAGTTTTTCGTCTTGATCTTCTTGGATTTTCTTAATGTCTCTTAAAGAGTCAATGATTTCTTCATTTTGCTCAGCGACTTCTGACTGAATTTCAATAGTCTTTTTGTTGACTTCTAGAATTAACTCCAGGTCCTTTTTCTTTACAGTTTCATTGTTTAGTTTCTCAACCATCGGACCCTCAGCATATTTTAAAGTTATTTCTTTTTCCCTTTCCTACCCTTAATTTTTGATATGACATCATCAAGTTTGTCATTCAGCTTTTTATAATCTTCTATAGTCTCATTTTCCAAATCATCAATTGGTAATGGTTCTGTAACAGAAATTGTTTCACTTATACTTGCGGCGGCAGCAGCTATATTGCGTCTACGTGACATGATTACACCTTTTGGATCATAAGTTTCGTATCTGCATCAGCGGTCTCTGCATTTTCATTTGCAAAGATTTCATCAGATTTCTTTTGGTCATCTTCTGAGACATTAAGTTCTTCATAATTTTCTTCTTTAATGCTGAGCATAGATCTTTCTCTAGTTGGGATAAATGTTTCGCGGGTAAGTGGAATATTTGCTATTAAAACCTCTGGAGCGACCTTACGTACGATTATCTTATCTCTTTTCTTGAAGATAGAACCTGATTCAACGGATTTTTTAAGCTGATCAACCTTGTATTGATAATGCTTTGTGTCCATTAAGTTAACTGAACTATACGCCTTTATTGTGAGATTCAAGTCAGCTAAACTAACATTCATCTTAGAGATGTTGGTTACCCAAAATGTAACTGCTTCTTTTTTCATATTATAATGTTGATTTATTCCTAAAAATTGGCGCTACTACTATTTAAGTATTGTATTGCTAGCGTATTTTAGGAGAATTATGAGCAAAAGCAACACTTGGGAAACCGATCTATTAAAACTTGTATTTCAGAACATTGATGCCGCTCTAATTGGTGATGCAGTCGGACTTCGTGGCTCATCAACTGCCGGAGTTCTTTATTTAAGCCTACATACAGCCGATCCTACCGAAGGGGGCGCTCAAAATAGTTCAGAGGCAAACTATACAAATTACACAAGAATTTCACTTGTAAGAAGTGCTGGAGCTTGGACTGTTACCGCTGTAGATGTTGGTCCCTCAACAGTATCTAATGCCGCTCAAGTTACCTTCCCTCAGGCAGGCCTGGCCTCTCCAACTAATGTTATTTCACACGTAGGAGTTGGTACGGCTCTTACTGGTGGCGCTGGTAAACTTCTATACTCTGGTGTTTTAGCAACAGGAACTTTAACAGTTAATCAAAATATTACCCCAAGTTTCGGGGCAGGTCAATTAGTAATTACCGAAGATTAATTTAATGTGGAGATGATATGGAACAGTTTGCGAATAATGCAGACTCCACATTAAATGGAGCAATCAATAATTCTACAACTTCTATTGTTGTAGCTAATGGTTCTTCGTTTCCTTCAGTTGGAGATTTTAGATTAATTATTGGCTCTGATCCAGATACTGCCGAATATGTTTTAGCCACCGCTCGCTCTGGAAATACAATTACTGTTGTAAGAGGTCAAGAAGGATCCTCCCCTCAATCATGGGTTGATGGAACTACAGTTACTCATATCCTTACTAAGGGTGCCGTTGAAGCACTTCGAGATACTCTTAAAGGTAAAACACTTCACTCTTCATTAGAAACAATTAGCAATCCTCAAGATGGTTACGCTCTTACTTGGATTAATATCGATGGCTATTGGGCAGCTCGTCCAGGTAGTCCTTTTACTGTTGTAGGTAATGAGTTATCTACTACTGGCAACATAACTGCTGCAAAATATTCATCAGGAACTATTCCTCTTACAACTGTTGGATATAGTTATGTATCAGATGCCAATCAATCATTTACGGTACCTGCTGGTGTAACCAGTCTTAAAGTTAAAATGTGGGGGCCTGGCGGTGGCACCGGAAACTATTCCGCTTCAGGTGGTGGTGGTGCTGGTGGTTATAGCACAGGCTTCATTTCTGTTACTCCGGGTGAACAGCTAATTCTTGTAATTGGTAGTGGTGGTAAAAAACCAGTATCTACTAATGGTAATGGTGGTTTAGGTGGTTGGCCAGGAGGTGGATATGGTACTAGAGGAGATGCTTCTGGTGGTGGCGGTGGTGGTTACTCAGGTATTTTTACTGGCTCTATAAGTCAAGCTAATGCAATTGTTATTGCTGGTGGTGGTGGTGGTGCTAGCGGATTTGGTAACTATGGAGCCGGTGGCGGCGGTGGTTTAACTGGGGGATCTGGAGTAGGGCAAGCAGGTAAAGGTGGCTCTCAGGTAGCGGGAGGCTTGAATGGAAATAGTACTTCATCTCCAGCGTATACTGTTGGAGGTATGTTTACTGGTGGTGTCGCTTTCACGGACAACACAACTTCTGTAGGAGTTGATTGTGGTGGTGGTGGTTCTGGATATTGGGGTGGTGGTGCAGGTCAAGGAGATGGGGCAGCCGGTGGCGGAGGTTCTGGGTTCCTTCATGCCACTAGAATAACGAGTGGAGCAACAACAGCGGGCGCTAATGCTCCTTCAGGCGCAACTGCTGCTCAGCCAGCTAATATTACAGACATAAATTATGTTGCTGGAGTTGGCCTTGGTGGCGCTGCAAGCGGCTCTGGAAACAATGGTGGTGATGGCTACATTGTATTTCAATGGGGCGGACTTACCAGCTTTGACAATGATTCGATAGATTTAGCTAACGGCTCAAGTATTACCATTTTGGAAAATAATCTTACTATTTCTCCAGGATCTAATGGAACACTTACTTTAAGTAGTTTTGCGTCTGGTACTGGCGGAATAACCCTAGCATCAGGAGGTGATGTAATTGTATCTTCTGGAGGTGCTTCAAAATATAAAATCTACTCTTCTGGAGCCGTGGTAATTGGTGATGCCGTTAACAACGATACGTCAGCAGAAGCTCAGGCCGGTCTGGCTGGAGCATTAATAAATATAAGTGCTGCTACCGGCACGGCCACATCTATTTCTAATCAAGCATTAGTCTATAACATTGCTGGCGTATTAGTTACACAAGGCCATTCTGGAGTCACTGCTAGAGTTGGTACTACTGACATTGTCACTATAACGTCCACTGGCGCAACTATTACTGGAGAGACTTGGTCAACACAGCGCCTTCGATTGGGCGCGTTAGGAAATACCTCCGCTACAATAACTGGGTCATCAATCACTGGTGCTAACGATACTATATTTGCACATTCAAATGTAGATGTAGTATCACGTTTAATAACTTCTCTTAATAGTGGTACTAGCGTTAATAGTACACTAAATACGGGTGCTGGCGGTAGCGCCACAATAGGATTATCAATCGTTGCTGCTGGAACAACTTACACAGGCATTCCTGCATGGACAGGAAATGCAACGATTGAGCAGGTTGGGGCCACCACATCTTCATTGCTATTTAGTAAAGTATTAGGCAATGGAACTTCTCGTGCTGTTACTGGTCGTATCTGGCAATCTGGTGCCTGGACAATTGGTGATGCAGCTAATAATGATACTTCAGCTGAAGCACAAGCCGGTCTTACTGGTCCACTTATCAATCTTTCTCCAGCCACAGGAACATTTACTAGTACAGCCAACCAAGCTCTTAATTTCAATATTGCGGGAGCACATCATATTCAAGGTAATACTGAAGTTAGATTTGACATAGCAGCAAATTTGGCTGGCTATTTTGATTCTAATAGAACATTTAGAATAGGTCCAAGCGCCTCCTCCAGTGCAACCACATTTGGTGGTTATGTTATGCCTACCTCAGGCGAGAGCATGTATGGTTATAATGCGTCTGGCGATTTTGCCATGAGGTATGTTTCAGGTTCAACATCAAATCATGCCTTCATTGATTTGCTTAATACTGCTGGTGGCGCATCAACAATGGTAATGATGCGTATTGCTGCCGGTGGTACTGCCAGTGGTGTGGCTGCTTGGGCAGGAAATGGTTTTATTGAACAGGGTGGGTCCTCTACATCTTGTATAGCATATACAGCTACTAATAATACTGGTGGCGGTAGAATTGCAACTGGAAGAATGTATCAGTCAGGCGCATGGTGTATTGGTGATGCCACTATCAATGATACTTCAGCAGAAGCCCAAGCCGGGTTAACTGGCCCGCTTCTAAACATTACTCAAATCACTGGCGGTTCATTAACTTCAATTGCTAACCAATCCCTACATTATAATAGTGCTGGTGTAAATACTTTACAGGGTCATGTTGGTCATGCGTTAATTGCAAATACTACTACAGTAGCCTCTACATCTACTACTAAATTTATTACTAACGTTGGTAGGAGAGTTAATACTGTAGTAACTACCACAAGCTTAGGCGTTTCTGCTGGAACAGAAGTTATTATCGTTGGCGCCATTGCCTCTAGCGTTACAATTACCTTGCCATCAGGTCCAACAGCTGGAGATATTTACACTGTCAAAGATCAGCTTGGAAACGCTGCAACCAAAAACATAATTATTAGCGGGAATGGCAATAATATAGATGACAATTCATCATATACGATGAATGCTAATTATCAAAGTATTACTGTCATATTTGCTAATGGTTCTTGGAGTGTAATCTAATGTCTTATCAATCTTTTCCTAAAGCTACAAGTTCAATAAATGACGGATACGTATTAACATACGTAGCTTCTGATGGATATTGGTCACCTAGACCAATTGGACAAACTTGGCAAACAGTTTATGATGTTAATTTTGCTACTCTTCCTACTCAGTCATTTAGCGGTAACGGTAATGTAACTGTTGATGGCAAACAGTGGACTGTGGAAAATTTTGGAGCAGCAACCTCGTTTGGTATAGTGAATGGAACAGGTTTGCAGTTTGTATGTAACACCTCCAATACTGATTATAATAACTCAACAAGAAATGGTTTAATACTTAGTACAAAAGTTAGTAATCTATATCCTCAATTTGGATTAACAAACCATAAAGTAAGAATTACTAGTTATGTTACCAATAATGCTGATCAGAATTATGAATTTCTTGTTTTTGGATTTGAAGATAGTGATTCTCCAACATCTCTAAATTATACTTTACTTAAAGGATATCAAAATGGAGCTATGTTGGCCCAAAAGGGAACTTTAAGTGGTAGCTCTAATCCTAATTTAGATACAACTAATACTAACGATGATGTATTACAAGTTACTGCAAATTTACCAACTCATTTTGAAATGAATACTGGTTTATATTCTGGAAACTTTCCAACACAAGATAATCTAAGACAACGTAGAGTATATATGCGTTCAGGTGAATTTACACCAAGCATTTCCAATTCTCAGGATTTGAATGTTGTATTTTCTGCTATTACTAATAATGCTAATGGTAATTTTGTGGCCAATGTTATTAGATTTAAAGTAGAAGTATTAGCTCCTGGAGGCTCCGCCCCAGTATCTACTGTAAATAATGCAGTGGACTCTAATGCACAATTTACATCTGTCTTAGATAATGTTGTAGCAAATGGATCATATCCTAGCACAGTAGCTACTAACTGGAGTGGATCATATACTGCTGATGGTTATAGTAAAGTAATCATTATAGGCACCGCCGCTGGTGGTATGGGCACAAGCGGTGCGCAAATGCATTTAAATCTTAAAATTGATGGAGCTACAGTTAAAACTGTAAGTAGATATTCTAATAACAATGGTATTCACGCAGTATTTCCTACTTTATTTCATAGTACGATATTATCTTCTGGAAATCATACTATCGCTTTAACACAGACAGGAACTTCTGGATTTAATGATTTTAATGATTTTGCTAGTATATGGGTTTATAAAGTTGCCAATGTAACAAATTTGGGATGGGAATCAACCCAAACCGCTAATTTTACTGCAAGCACCTTTAATACATATATTCCGGTTGATACTGCAAGCAATGCAGTTACCATTACGTTACCACTGTCTCCAGATAATGGCGAGCGCCACATTATTGCTGATGTTGGTGGGTTAGCAGCTACCAATAATATTACAGTAAATGGTAATGGTCGTAATATAATTGGTTCTTCCACTTATGTTATTACTGGCTCTTATAATACATTAGAAGTTGCATATCATGCTGAAAAGAATATTTGGGTGATTATATGAGTTATCTTACAGACACAATACGAAGAGGTACTTTCGCTAATCGTCCCTCTTCTGCTCCTGATGGTACACTATATGTGTGTACGGATGGACCAGTACAATTCGTGAGAAAAGGTGGAGCTTGGCATCCTTATCATGGCTCTATGGCGCTAGTTCAACCAGTTGCCGCTTCTAATTTTACAATTAATCAAACTAGTAATAATGGTACACTAACAGATGATGCAGGCGGCCTATTTTTTACAGCTTTAAGTAGAAATATTGGTGAAGATGTTATCTTTGCAACCCAAACTAATCCCGGTGGAACTGGAGCAGCCTATACATTAACAGTTGGTTTTATTCCAAATCCTGGAAGTAGAAATGGAACTGCTGGGTGGTTTAATTATCATTTTACTGGAATAGGTCTATTTAATTCAAGCACTAATCAAATTAAAGCTCTAACAGTTTATACTACAGGCACCGGAGAGTTTCGTTTACAACTTATCAGTAAAACTGGACTTTTGGGCAGTGGTTCGGCCTCTATTGACTATGGGGCATATTCTTTTGCATCTGCATCTATGGTATGGTTTAGAGTTCAAGATGATGGAGTTACTAATAGAACTTGGTCAGTTTCAAATGATGGTAAACATTTTAAAGCACTTGCAATTGAAGCAAGAACTACGGGATTTTCTAGTCAGCCTGATAGAATTGGAATGTATATGAATGCCTGGAATGCAGACGCAACAATGACTATTCTAAGCCATCAATTAATTAGTCCATGAGGTAATGTAAATGTCATTTGTTGGGCAATTAGGATTACGAGAAAGTCAACCAGGCAATCTCCAGCTTGGAATTATTTCATCTGTGTCTTTGATTAGCGCACAGATTGATGGGACTTCGACTATCGCTGCCTCTTTGGCTGCATCTGGTGCCTTAACTGCTCAAGTGGATAATATTGCAGCTATTGATGCATCGCTCACAGGAAGTGCTGCTGGGAGCGCTACCATCGATAATGCGGCTGCTATCTCAGCTACTATTACCGGAATTTATCTAGTAGAGTCAACTATAAATGGATTTTCTAATACTTCGTTTTCTCTTTTAGCTGCTGGAGATATGATAGTAACTGAAAATAATACTGCAAATGTTTCTGCAAATCTTGTAGCAAATGGAAGTTTATCATCCACTATTCTTAATGTCGCAACTGTTTCCGCTAATCTCACAGCAGATGGTATTATTGCAAGCTCTATTCTAAATACATCGACAGTTAGCGCGGTTGTTCATGCCTTTGGTAATATTTCTAGTCAATCTAATAATCAAGGAACTATAACCGGATCTATTATTGGAACATATCCAATGTCTGCCGTAATTACTGGCACTTCTAATGTAGATGTTAGTCTTTCTGGTATAGTTAGTGCATTAGCCATTATAAATGGTACTTCTGCCGTTACTGGTAGCTTGGCTGGAATTGCTCCAATCAGTGCCACTGTCGATGGAACATCTGAATTTTTAATAGGCTATTCTTTTATAAAAGCAGAAATAGCGGGAACTTCCACTATATTTGCTAGATTATTTAATTATCTTCAAGATAAAGCTATTATAGATCCGATTGATCTAGAAGATACCAATATCTTTGTTCATTCTCCGCCAATATCTCAATACATTAAAAAAATTATTATTGTAGATCCTACTGTTCCTCCAGTTGTGCCAGTAAATAATTCTATAATGGCTTCTGGCAATAAACTAAATGGTCCATTCTCTTCCGTCCTTCTGAAACATATTGTTCCTCCACCACCTCCGGAACCACCAGAGCCACCACCATTACCTCCTGAAGATATTCCAATAGTTAGTTCGGGTATAAAAGTGCATTAAACAGCATAGTAAAAGGATAACATGAGCGCTACAGAACTTTATTATTTCCCAGGACAAAAAGCCACAGTTTTTTTGGAAACTTTGAATGCTAGCGGTGTGCGTGCAGACGGTTACACCGCTCCTGATGGTTATCCAAGCATCACTAGAGTAATTTTCCCTGATCTTTCTTTAGCTTCCGCTTTTCCACAGAATATGGTTAAGCTAGATGTTGGTCTTTATTTCTTTCAATTTACTTTGCCAACTGGAGCTGCATCTGTCGGCAGTTACTTGGTAGATGGATATTATAATCTGCCAGGTACTGGTAATTATAGCAGGAAGTTATGGCAGATCATAGTAACAGCGCCGTTTGGTAACTTCGGCACAACCTCAGGATAACAATGGTAATCAAAGCTCGCGGAGAATTGATTGACGTCACAGATCAAGTCAATTTAACTGTACAATTTAGAAACACTGCTGGGACGCCCGTTGATACGGACTCTTTCCCAACAATTTCTATTGTTCAACCAAGTGGCTTGGTAGCTATGTCTCCTACCTCTGCGGGAGTGGCTCGCATTGGCGTTGGCAAATATTCTTTTATCTACACTGTTCCTATCAATGGCCCCTATGGCGTCTTCAATGACATCTGGGTTGGATTCGTTAATGGATTCAGAGTCCAAACTCAGTTTGATTTCGTAGTTCTTCATACTCAAGTCCCAGCCATCAACATCGATGGTTACGCTCATCTTGGAGATGATCCGGGCTTTCAATATTCACAAGCTGCTATCAAGAACATCAACAAACTTCTTAAGTCTCTTAAAGCTAGATTAAATAGTTCAGGTAAAGCTAAAGCTACTGATAAATACGGTAACGTAGTTTATGTTGACTGTGATATCTTCTCGATAGACATGTTAGTTACCTTCTTGGCTACTGCTCTTTGGGATTTCAATCAAGTTCCATTCTTTACCTTCTTCCAATTTGACGATGATAACTTCGTTGAACAATTTGGAGAGATCCTAGTAGAAGGGGCTACTCTTTATTCTTTGGCTTCAAAGTCTTTGATTGAAAGAGGTCGCGAGTTTCAAGTAACTGATAACGGATTGAATTTCAATCCTCCTACGGTCAGCGACTTGATGAATACGCAATACAGCGCCTTGCTTTCTCATTACTGGGAAAAGCTAAAGATGATTAAGGCAAGTCTTAGACCCGCCCCCAGAGGACTAGGCGTATTCTCAATGAACTCTGGTATCAATCCAGCCGTTGCTAGATTACGTCATTTACGTGCTCGCAGAGTTATTTAACTGACATTGAATTGCTGAATAAAATCACGCAATGGCGTTTTGTCGATAATTTTTTCAGGCTCAACTACTACACCTTCAGAGTCGATAGGCTTATCTATAAGCTTACCTAAAAATTTGATCATTTCAAAATTATCAATATTCTTTCTCATATGAACCCAAGAATAAGTGTCAAAAATCTTATCTGGTTCTTCAAAAGCAAAAATGCCTTGGACTTTTTCATAAGCTAAACCCGATGTATGCCCAAATAAATCTTTGCCTTTAGGTTGAGCGCGGTAGAAAATCTGAGAATTTTCCTTTGGGACTTCAGGAATTGTTTCTTGTGCTAGTTTTTCAAACAGTATTGCCTGTTTAAGAATACTATCAGATCTTATTTGTTTCATACACAAATGTGAATTTATTCACATTAGCGCTCAGTTTTTCGTCTCTCGTAAGATGGCGTTAAATGTAGGATATCAGGTTTCTTGGCAAGCTTGTAGAATAGATCTACCCTTTGCATAAGCATAGAGTGCTTGTGTTTCTCTGGTCCTTTTAGAGGGAACGTGATAAAGATACGGTCATCTCCATGGTCCCCGCCCCATAGGACGACCTCTTGAACAGAGAATTCAACCTCATCGATGTCAGATTCTTCAATCTCTTCATCATGATAGGCTAGAGTTACATGTGGTTTGTAATCTTTGAAGTTCTTAGCAAAATCAATATGTTCTTTATCAAAGTGCTTTGCCAATTCATCACGTAATTCATGAAGTTCGGCGGATTTGACTGGAGCAATAAGGGCGCACTTATCTCCATGTTTAGGAAAGCAGGTTACTTTATCAATAGATACACGAAATGGTTTTATTTTTGAAACAACATCATAAGTGCTTTCTAAAGCCTTAGAGATTTCAGAAATAGGCCAATTATCTTCAAAGCATAGAAGAGTAATGTGATATTCGGATGGCCCCTCTTTTTCACCGGGTACGTCAACTCCTGCTAATAAGCGCCCTGTTTCATGAGGGACTCGAATTCCTAAAAATGCCATGGCTCTTGTATCCTATATCTGAACGTACGTCCTGTCAAGGAATGGGAAAATATGACTATTTCGCCATGTACGGTATGGCATCTAAGGATAAAAAACTTCCATTATCAGCCGTCAAAAAGCTACCCTATAAATCTTTGAATCGAATGATTAAGAAGATGAGGGAGTATCTTAAAAATGACGGTGTTGTTCAAGAAATGTTCAAAGAGTACGAAGTAGATATTGAAGAGATCGATCTAATTCCAATGCGCTTTGGTACTCTCGATGTGTCTGCAAAAACTGATCATGGTGTAATTATCTTTAATTACAAACTTTTGACTGATGGGGACTTCTTTAAAGACTTCTCTTATGGAGTTCACGAGATGACCCACTGGCTTCAGCAAACAACCGGAACAAAACCAACTAAAAGTTCTGACGAAGGAAGCTATTTGGACAATCCATTTGAGCAAGAAGGATTTCAAAACCAAGTTGAATATATTGCTAAGCAATTTGGTGAAGATGAAGCCGAAAACTACGTAGATGATTTGTTAGATCATCATGACGTTGAAGATGATAAAGAATATGAAGAAAAGAAAGAAACCTTGATGTCCAAAGTCTGAGGAGAGGCTAATAAATTAGAATAATAGTATGCCTTTCTATCCTACACCAGTTCGTTCTGGTACATACAACGTTGCTTCGCTTGGAGATGGGTACACCATAAGTGTATCTTGGCGTCAAGCTTTTCCAACGGGTTCGGCAAACAACATTGCGTATAATATCTATTATTCAACGATTAAAGAGAACGTATTTGCTGAAGGTGCAAAATATGTTTCCATTGATGATGCTTTAGTCGCCAACATTATTGATTTGATTCCAGGTCAAGTATATTACTTCTGTGTACGCCCTATTGAGTATAATTCAAGTACTAATGATCTAAATGATTTACCTATTGCTTATGATAACCTTAGAGTTTATCCACAGAGTTTTTTAAGAGCAGATATTTCTAGTTCTGATTTGATAATTCCATTGCTCGACGTATCTGACTTCCCTCTTTCGGGAGCTATACGAGTCGGCGCAGAAGCTATTCAATATTCTTCTATAGATGTACCAAATAACAATCTAATAGTTCCACCAGGGTCTGCGGGCTCACCTGTACAGTTAGTTGATCAAGGTGGTTCAAATTATTTCACTCCGTTTACTGGAAATACAGGCTCAGGCACCATTGCCAGTTTAACTACCGTTCCAGCTTCTGGCGCCCCCACAGAAGATTGGAATATCATCTGTAATTTTGTGCAAAGAAACAATCTTAATGCACCAATTGTTGGTACTGCTAAGTTTATTGCAATTGGAACCCTCTCTGGACAAAAATTAGATGGATATGCGAATCCAATTGTATGGACGGCTAATGGCGGCGTTGTTTCCAATGGAGTAATTAGTTTTGCTATCAATGATGCTTCCCCAGTGTTTGTTGAAGGAGATGGCTTCCTTGTCAAAGTACAAGGCGCAGGCATTGGAGTTCCCAATGGAAGAGGATACGCCAATACTAGCGCTCGCTCTCATACGGTAGCAGGATTTGATGGATATTCTCTATATAATCCAAGTGTCTTTTTATATATTCCAGGTGATGATAGTAGTTGGGATCAAATCTTTGCATGTCAAAATCGCTTTGAATATCCAAATTATCAATACACTAATGCTGATGGATATCATCAAGTCACTAAAGACTTATTGCATGCTGCCTGGCAAGAAATGGATGCTGCCAATGTTGATTTTCCGATGTATGATTTTTCGGGTTATCATAGGACAGATCCAGTTCAACTGTTAAATGGAACTTGCGTAGGTAGTTACATTGGCGGCGAAATGGGATGCATAGATAAATACGGTAATGTGCAAATCCTAAGAGGGTTCTCATTACAAGATCAGAATACTCAACGTCAAGAAGTATTATTATCTATAACTGGACGTGATGCTATTTTAATTAAGATGGTTCATACTGGCATTACTTGCGCTTGTTATTTACCGTCTAGCGAATATCAAGATGATAGATGCCCTAAATGCTATGGAACTAAATTTGTTTATGGATATGAGCAATATTTTAATCCACGTAGTTCTAATGGTAGAATAAAAGTTCGTCCAGGGCCAACCGCCGAAAACATCAAGCAAACTGAGGCCGGTTTAGAATCAGAGTTCCCAGTTGATTTGTGGACTTTGGCTGTTCCAACCATTCATACTAGAGATATTATTATTCTTTTTGATCAAGATGGAATTAATGAAGAGTTTAGATATGAAATATCAGATGTAACTAGAAACAATACTATTGTTGGATTACAGGGCGGTCAACATATGAAGGCCTTGAGAATCAGAAAATATGATCCTGCGTATCAAATCAGAGTATTTAGAGATAGCTCTGAATTCCCAAGCAAGTTAAACACTAGCATTGGATTTGTGCCAGGTATTCCGCCTCACACCCATGAAATCGTAATTAGTGAGAAAATAACTTCTGTCAATCAGATTAATCAAACTACAGCCGTTTCGCAGGGACATAACCACCCAATCGTCAATGGAGTAGTTATGGAGGCGCTTGGACACACGCACACGATTATACTTCCATGATAGCAATAACCCCGTATAATACCAGCAAATTGAGAGTAATAAATGAGTGATCCAATATCCCCCAACTTTAAGCCAGGCGTAGGTAGATTAGTTACGGACAGATTCGATTTTCAGAATCATGTTGATGGATATAGCTTTAGGCATAAGGCTAATAATATGGATCTTTTTCCAACTGTAGTTATTAGTGCCGTCACTCATTCTAACGTTCAAAGCGCTATTGAAGCTTTAGTTGCTGTAGTTTCTCCTCCTGATATCATTGTTACCGATGCAACTTTGTTTGCAAAGGGCATCGTTCAATTAGCTGGAGATATTGGTGGAACCGCAACTAATGTTAGAGTCACTAAGATTCAAAATTTTGCAGTTGCAAACACTGCCCCATCTTCTGGACAGGTATTGGCTTGGAACGGTGTCCAGTGGACCCCAACGACTTCCGTATCAACTTTCACGGCAGCTAATGACCTTTTTGGTAGCAACGTAACTCAAACTGTTGTCGGTATTCAAAGCAGACCTGTCGCTAATATCCTTCCAACTAACAATCAAGTATTAACTTGGGTCGGCGCCAACTCTAGATGGGAGCCTGTTCTAAGTACTCCTACTGGAACTGGATTTGCAACATTAACTTCTGGTGCTTTTGATGGCACTGCTACCGCTAATATTCGTTATACAGGCGGCAAGTTACAAACCGACACTAATCTTCAATTTAAGAATAGTTCTATTACTGGAGATTTAGCTTGGGCACCAACTTCTGTTAACAAAACTATTACATTGCCAAATGCTACGGATACTCTTGTTGGTTTGGCTACTACTGATGTCCTAACTAATAAAACAGTAAACGCATCTAACAATACAATTACTGATACGAGCATTGCTACAGGAGACATTTTAATTTCTAATGGAACTAAATTTGTTCGTCAGGTAAAGGGATCTAATGGAAGTTTCTTAGGCGTATCAGGCGGCGTTGTTGGATATTATACACCAGCCAACAGCACTCCAACTGGAACTGGATTTGCTCACGTAACTGCCGGCGCTTATGATGCTACGGCTACTGCTAATATTAGATATGTTAGCGGTAAGTTTCAAACTGATTCAAGTATTCAATATCTTAGCGGAGGTATTAGTGGAGACCTTACTTGGACTCCTGCTACCACAAATAAAGTATTAACTTTACCAAATGCTACGGATACGCTTGTTGGAAAAGCCACCACTGATACTCTGACCAATAAAACTTTTAACATTATTGATACTGGTAATTTCTTAACGTCTACATCGCAAGCTACTGGAGATTTGATTAAAAATAATGGAACTCAGTTTCTTCGTTTTGCTAGAGGAACCTCTTTACAAGTTTTGCGCGTTAACGTTAGCGCAACTGATTTGGAATGGGCGACCGTAGCTTTCCCTTCTACTGAAGTTACTATTAATCAGGTAGGAGCTGGACAGCTTAATAACGTAGTAACAGATAATGGTGCTGGTAGCAATGCTGCAATGATAAGATTTACTGGAGACGGAGCTGCTACTGATATTACCCTTAGCGGTCTTGCTAGCGGCTCAGGAGTTAGAAGAGTGGTGCTTGCAGCTACAAGTACTTCTAAGCTAATTGTTTCACATCAGGATACAAACAGTACATCCACTAATAGGATTATTTGTCCAGGTAATGTACCTTGGATTGTTGGAACAGATGGCTATACTACTGAGGTTATGTGGGATAGCACTACTTCAAGATGGAGATTAATTGGCAGTTTGGCCCAAATGACTTAATCCTATAAGTTTGCGTAATATAATACCAATTCTTTTGCATATATCCGAGGAGTTTTTATGGATACGATTTTACAAGCCTTCTTAAGTTGGCAATTTTTAGCTTTTTCCTTGTCAATTGGTGCAATTATTTACGTAATTAGACAAGTTGTTGAATATGCAATGATTCATTGGTGGCCGCTTAAGCAATGGAAGGCTGCAAACAAGCAATCTAAAGTATGGAGAGCCTTAATTCTTCCAATTCTTCCAATTTTGCTTGGCGGCGCAAGCTTCTTTATTACTACATATCCATATCCTGAAGGATTTAATACTTCCGCAGGTCGTTTGGCTTTTGGATTAGTCGCCGGGTTTACATCTGGCATGTTTGTTAGATTGTATAACTCTTTCTTAGCATCTAGCATTGCTGATTTTGCTCAAAAAATTAGAACTGCCTCAGAGCCTCCTAAGCCTAGGCGCCGTTCTCGTGACCGTGACCGTGACCGTGACCATGACCATGACCATGATGACTGTGACCACGATCATGACAGCGATTTAGAACAATCAGTAAGAGATTCAATTAAAAAAGATCAATAACAATAATTTCAGTTATATATTGAAATAAATATGGTAATAGATGAGTAACTTTCCAAACAATTTTGATGATGACACAACGTTGCCGTTTGTAAACGACAACATTACTGAAATAGGCGGAGATGCAATCAACGCCCTTCGTGATGCTGTGTTTCAAATTCAGCAATATCTTGGGTTAGGCGGAGCTGGCACCACTAGCTCTATTTCCGCACGTTTTGGTATTTCCATTTTTCCAGATGGAACAATCAAGCCTTCCGCCATCACTGGTTTAGGGTTAGTCACTCTTCCAATTACTGAAAATCAAATCGCTAACAACGCGAACATCCCTGAATCTAAATTACGTTTAGATCACAGGACGCAAGATTTATTTAACTATACTAAAGATCTAGCAAGAGATGTTAACTTAGTAGCTGGATGGATTTCTACTACTGGTATTAAGTTAGAGCCACACTTGATTGGCGCAATCTATAGACATACTATGGATCAAATTGATGTCTCTTATGATGATACTAAATTCTTGTATAATAACAAACGTATTCTTAGGGACAACCTAAATTCTTACACGCTTGTTAATGATATGAATGATGAGCTATTGGCTCATCAGTGGGCAGATGGATCTCCTTTTGGTACTCCATACACCATTACTTCAAATAATGGCTCTGTATTTTCTTCTAATTACGGACACACCGCAAGCTCTATCTTCATTAATACAAGTAGGTTTAACAATCTTCCTCAAACTGCTGACGACGTTCAGTTGTTTGCTGAATACATTGATAGCTCAAGTATTTTCTTGCTAGGTACAAGAATTCAAAACTTGTACAGCAGTGGTATTTCTAGAGCCTCTCGTTCTTCTAATTTGACAACAGATGGATATGGTCAATTCATTATCTCATCCACTCCAGCTATTGCTTATCTAAAGAATATTGGTAATATCAGTAATCCATATGATAACATTGACACTGGTGACGACGTCATTGAATTAAAACCATCAAACGCAGAGCAGCTTAATCATTCTTTTGATGCAAAATTTGCTCTTGTTAAAGTTGGCGATATTATCAGAGTCAATTATGGTACTATTGAAGTTCCGTTTGTCATTAAAGAAAAAAAGTATTCAGGAACAATTGGTAGTAAGAAATATATTGTTAGAATTGCAGGAAAGAATCAATTCTATTCGCCTGTAGCACTTGCCACTATTTCCAAGCCGCTATTTAATTCAAATAAGTATGCAGAGTTATCAATCTCGCCGGTTAATAATAGATTTAATGCTACTCCAAGTTTGATTATCAATAATCCTCGTGGCGCTCAAACATTAGGTGTTGGTTTCAATCCAGATCAATTAGATGAAAATCACTATCTATTATACCTTGCCCTTTACCCAACTGGTCACGTCTCAGACGGTTATACTATTTTACCAGCAATTGACGTTACTGGAAATCAAGGAACCACTCCTGGCTTATATACATTAAGCTCAGTAGTTCAAGCAACCAATAATGCATTTAGACAAGCTGGATTCAATTACAGATTTGCTGCCTTTTCTTATAAGGGCGAGTTTGGTGTTTGTTTGGCCGACTCATATAATAACACTGCTTTTTCAATTGTTAGTGCTGCTTTAAAAGATGATGGAACAATTGATACATTAGCTACTCAGGTTACATTGCCAAAGAACGTTGTTGATTTGCTTCCAGTGGTCGGTACAATTGGTTATGATCCTCTTGGATTCGGACAAACTGGATCTGGTAGTGCCAGCCCACCATATTATACGACCTACGGATCTGCTGCCGCCTCTCAAGCTCCAACTAAACTATTTGTTCCTTTAAGAAGAAATAGTTACTACGTTGACGGAACTGAAAAAGAAAAACTAGATAGAGAACCAACACAAGCACTTGATGGGTATGGAGATGGTTACTGGGTAGCTACTATTCAAGATGTTACTATCCCTTCTGGACGTGTTCAAACTACTTATCGTGTTCCATTAGATTTATCTACCTCTGGACTTAAAGAAGGAAAAACATTAGTTATTCAATCTTTGGGCGGAGCAAGTTTAGTTGACTGTGGAAGATACATAATTCAACAAGTCGTATTCGGATGCTCTCCAACAAATTTCACGGATATTACAGTCTATGACTCTGTTCATGGAGTGGGAAGCTCTCCATCCGCAGTTGTACAGCCATTTGAACAGGTAGCGTTATACTTTGGTCCTGACTCAGTTTCTTTCAACAATGAATCAGTATCAGATATTAGTGTATTTACACCATTCAAAAGACATTTTGAAGTTTACATTGATAGAGATGGTAGAACATTTACTCATGAAAGAGGCAGAATAACTGTAGGCGGAAGCAACAAAACCGTCAACGGAACTTTGTTGTACGGATTCTCTCAACTTGCTAAGTTAGATATTATTAAGATCTCTTCCAAGTTACGTGGATTTCAATTCGGATCAGTTAACAAGATTACCTTAAGAGTGTTTAGTTACGTTGCTTCTACTGGAGTGTTTGACGGGTATCTAAGTTCTTATGATGGTAGTACTTTTACTCACTTTGGTCCTCGCACCACTGGTAAAAAAGGCCAAGTTACAAGATTTTATGATGAAACGAATACAGACTACATCGAAGTAATATATGATATTAATGATTCTGTTTCTGATTTTACAGATCAGCTAATTGACTTTCAATTATTCCCAAGCTTGACTCTTGATGATGAGCTTATGTTACTTGGCACTTGTCAAGTTGACGATGGGACTAGCGATCCAACCAAGATGGTTAGCAGGATTCTAGACGCAAGACAATTTGGAAATACCAGCGAAAAAGATTTAAGTAACTCTGTTTTTGAGTACATGTCAGTCCCAGAGAAACACCTACACAGCAACGGAGTAATTAGAGGCTTTAACGTTTATCAGAATTTTAACGGTACTCCTGGTACTGGCGCAATGATTTACCTAAACGGTGGCGTTGCTTTAGTTAACGGCGTATTGCTAAATATTAATAATGATACAGTCACTATTCCGGCTATCAGAGAAACTTATGGAAGCTCTTTCTGGAGTGTAAATTGGATTGTTTGTCTTGATGACAATGGTGATTATAAATTAATTCCAATGTTGGATTATGATGCTGTTCTGGGAACCCCAAATGCACCAACAAGATTATTTACCGCTGTAGATGTTATCAGTTCAACTAGTTATATCTTACCAGCAAGTTCATTTGCTGATTTAGTTAATAATAGAAAAGATCTAACTCCACTATATGTAGTATCTACTACAACAGTCGGCACAATAACTCCAACTGTTTCCATTACAATAAAAGATGTAAGAAAGTTTATTTACAAGAGCGATTGGAGTGAAAGACCAACTTTAGCTGTAGGTATTGAGAACGCAGACTTTAGAAGTTTAGAAGCTCTAACTATGTGGTTTAACTATAATTCTAGTTACAACAACACGGTAAATGTTAGGGGAACCATATCTTCTTTCACGTCTCCAATGACGTTTACTACCAGGAGCAGATTTTATGGTGATGGTTTAGCTGCATTTTCTGTCAGTTCAACGCTTAGCATTACAAATATAGAATTTAATAGTATTACGTTCACTGTAAATGCAACAATGACTTTAACTTCTGTTGATTTTAATTCCATTACTTTTGGAGGAACAGCCAATTTAACGAGCACTACATCTAACTTTAATAAATGTACGTTTAACGTTCCTGCCGGAGCCTCATTGGTATTCAATAGTTCCAATCTTGATAATGTTACTTTCAATTTGAATGGTGGGGCTACTCTTTCGTTTGGTAATTCTCATGTAACTAATTGTACAATAAATTGTTCTTCTGGTGCAAGTACGATTAATATTACTGGTGTTAACTCAAATATAATTAATAATACGTTTACTTTCAATAGCGCTAGTAACACATTGAATTTTACGGGGAGAGCTAGTGGAAACAAATTTAATTGGAATGCTATTTCTAATGTAATAAATGTAAGTGGGGACATTGATTTAATTGCTAATCATTTCTTATCTACTACTTCTATACCTATTAGCTATTTCTTAAATATTGCAGATGGAACTAATGGTATTATTTCAGATAATTTATTCTTTAGATTAAATAACGTTATTTCGGCTTACATTGTGGGGCCGGCTTCGCTAACTAGCGGCGTTGTAACAATCACGAATAACTTTTTTGATAGCTCTACTATCGATGGTACTAATCAAAATTTGATTTCTAACTTACCATTAACTTGGATTTATGCTAACAATCTAAATACTCCGCATAGACTTAATGTTCGTAGAATTACTGCGGGCGGCACTTATAACGTAGCTATAACTGATCATGTACTTGCATTAGAGCACACCTCAGCAATCACTATTAATTTACCAACTATTAGTGCATCTCCTGCTGGTAGAACTTTGATTATTAAAGATGTACTTGGAAGAGCAGATAGTTTTCCTATCACACTACATAGGGCTGTATCAACTGAAAATATTGAAAATATTGTCGCAGATTACGTTACAAAAAATCCTTATGGATCAATCACTATAGTTATCAATTCAACTGGATGGACTATCTTATAAAGAGGAAACATGTCAAATCCTAGGTTATATAAACAGATTTTTTTCTCAAATAGTACGTGGTCAACCCCCGCTGGTGTCCGATTTGTTATCGTTACAGGTTGTGGTGGAGGGGGCGGAGGTGGTGGCGGAGCAGCAACTAGCGGTGCCGCTAATATTCATTATTACGCAACTGGTGGAAGTGGAGGTCAACCTGCGCCTACCTCTACTCAAATTGTTGAAGTTACTCCAGGTATAACTTATACAATTACTATTGGTTTAGGTGGTGCTGGTGGTGGCTTTACTGCTGTACCTAATTACAATGATGGTGGCGGTAAAGCGCCTGGCAACGTTGGTTCTGCTGGAGGATCTACTGTTTTTGGCGGTGTTTTTTTTCCAGGAGGTCAAGGCGGCGCTCGTGGAGAAATTGTTTACCCTGCCGGCCCTTCTGATCCAAATGATCTTCAAGGTCGTTTGTTAGCTAATAGAGAGCCGGCTACTTTTTGCGCTGCACCCGGAGCTACTCGTTTGAGTAAAGGTGGTGGTGGCGGTGGTGGTGGTGGCACTTCTAACAACATCTATTCTGCTGGCGGTGGTGGCGGTCAAGGAGCTTTTGGATTTGACGGTTATCCATTTTCAACTGGTGGCGGTGGTGGTGGTGTTGGTGCGGGCGGCGGAGGTGGCGGTGGTGGTGAAGGTCGCGATTATAACAATACACATGACGGTTCTGCCGGTGGTCCGGGCGGTTCTGGTTTTGTAGAAATTTCATGGATACAATAAAATGAAGAATGTAGCTTATAAAACCGCAAAAGATATACCTAGTTTACCTGATGGATTTATTATAGAACACTTTGAAACAAATAAAGATTCTGAAGAAGGATATTTTGTAGTTTCAAAAGCCTCATTTAATCAATTAATAGCTAATAATGCTGTTCTAGTTAAGCAACAAGATGAGGCTAAGGGAGTTGTGGTTGTACCTCAACTTGAACCTGATAATGATTCAGGTAATTCAAGTAGCTCTGGTAATACCAATTCTGGTAATGGTAATTCTGGTAATGGTAATGGTAGTGGTAGTGGTAGTGGTAGTGGTAGTGGTAGTGGTAGTGGTAGTGGTAATACTGATACCACTGAAAAAATCAGAAGACCTGATAGGCCTCCAGCTATTGCTAAACCTGTAATTACTAATAAAGTGGCACAGGCTATTGATCCGGATAAAAGGCCTGGAAAAGAGACTGATGATGAGTTGTTTAAGCAATTTTTAGCATGGAAAAAATCTCAAGGTGTATAAACTAAATGTCAACTAATAATTTCTTCAAATCTAACTTGATGGGTCTGCACAATTTTGTACAGGCATCAATGCTGGTATTTCCAAAAGAAATTATCATTTCAACCTTAAGAGATTTTTTCTCCAAGGACGATTATTATCATTTTTCAAAAGATCAATGGGGCTTTGCTAACACAACAGATCACACTGATCTTCCACCGGGTGCCGATATCCCTACACAACATAATGCTAATGGAGCTAATCAAGAAGGATTATCTACTAGAATTTATATAGGTGAGAATTATCGTAAAGATGGAATTTTTTATCCAGCCGTTTTAGTTAAAAGCGGAGGGTCTAAATCAGTTCCTATTTCAATAAATAGAGAACAAGAGAGTATTCAATACGAAGATATTATTTATGAAGATGGATATGGTAATGAAACAATTGTCCACAGACCTCACTCGTTTATAACGGCTGGAGTTTGGGAAGGTACGATTATTATTGATGTTATGTCTAGAAGCTTAAGGGCAAGAGATGATATCGCCGAAGCTATTGCAATGTGCTTTACAGAAGTAACATTTGAGACAATTGAGGATATCGGAATCATAATTAAACCAATTAGTATTGGTGCTGCCAGCGAGGGAGATGATAGAAACGACAAGCTATTTAGGCAAACTCTCACATTAGATATAAGAACCGAGTGGAGAAGAGAAATCCCAGTAGGTAACGTGATTGATGCTATTTTCTTCACTGTAACCTTTGAAGAACTATCAAGCCCTGGAACCCCTGTACCAGCTAATCTTACAGCTAATACTGATGTTAGCTTGTCAGATATGCTACTAAACATGTAAAATAGAGAAGATTCGAAGCGGTTCTACAATTCGAAAAGTTTCAACCCCAGGTAAGACAATAAAATGTGCTAATATATCGCCAAGAATAGGAATATTAATACATTTTAATGATACAATCTACAAAACCGAGTGATAAGGATTCAATATGGCTAACATACCAGGCGCAACAAATGTCCTACCAGGAGTTTTTACTGACGTAATAACTCAATCACGTGGAGTATCCGTTCCTGGTGGTTCACGTATAGCTGCAATGATCGGTGAAGGCTCTACCGACGAAACTATCGTTTCGCAAGCCCTTGGCGGCGGCCAAGATGGTTTAAATTCAAGTTATACCGGCACTACTGGCCGAGACGGAAGACACTTCCAACTTGTTAATTTCCCATTAGTTTCTAACAGAGTTTCTATATTTAAGAATGGAATTCCACTTAATGGTCTTGAGTCTCTTATTGATTCTAATCCATTTAGCAGTAAATACGATTACAGAATTGATATTACTACAGGTAAACTGGAACTACAACGTGGTCATTTATTTGACCAAGGCGGTTCTTTCTGGACGGCTCTTTCTACTAACGTAGGTCAAGGCTCTCTTTCTAGCCTAACTTTGGTTGATGCCAATGCTCTTCCAGAGACCTGGACTGTTAGATGTGTCAAGGTTCAAAGAAACTCTCTTAATCAACCAATTGCAAACACTGCTTCCTTCCTAGCTTTCGGTTCCGTCTCCGGTTCTAAGTTAGATGCTAATGGCAATCCAATCATTTGGCTTGCTGACGGTACTGTTGTTTCTAACGGTGTTATTAGTTTCTCTATTACCGAGACCACTCCAGTCTTTAGAGAAGGTGATGCATTCACAGTTGTAATTGCTAGCGGAGTTCTATCAAGAAACGACTCTTTAACTGCAAATTATATTCCAGTCGCTATTTTGAATGACCCTCTTCTTGTTCAAGGTCTTGGTGACGTTGTCAGAAGGCACGGTCTTCCAAGCCTAAGCAACAATCTTGCTTTGGGCGCTCAATTAGCTTTCGCTAACCAGGCTCCAGCCTTGTTAACGGTTCAGGCTGCTCCTCCACTGCCAAGAAGAACCTCTTATCTATTAAACAGCGAAGTAAATGCTTTGGCTCTAGATACAGATGAGTTCACTTTTCCGTTGCCATTCGGTGTTATTCCGGACCTTAACTCCAACATCCACTTCTTTGTTAGAAACAATGCAACTAACACTGAAACCCAAATTCTTCCTAACAAGTTTGATTACTACCAATTAGATGAGTCCGGCCAACCAACTACTCAACAATTTATTTTTGATGACGTACCTGCTCCAGGCGGTCACTCCTACTTCTATACTGTAAAAGAAAGCCTTGAGGCCCTTAATTATGGTGAAGATGGTTACATCGGTAGAAACTTAGCTTTCAACAATCAAGGTCTATTTAGCTCTGCTTCTATTACTTTTGATTCCACTTACGTAGGAAAAGCTCTAAAGATTACTGAGTCTAATAACTCCGCTAACTTCGGTATCTTCAATGTTACCGCAGTTCAAAATGGTAAACTTTATGTCGTAGCCGATGATAGCATTTTCTCTCCATCTACTCTACAAGCTAATCCAGTTTACTTATCAGACTTCATTAACGTTGCAACTCCAACGGCCTCCTTCCGTGTAATTGATCCAGTTACTGGATTACCAGTCGGCGGTGGCGCAGGTACTGACGGTTACATCACCACTGTTGGTGCTACAACTGGTCAAGCAACTGTTAAGAGCGCTTCTGTTAATACTAACGCTATCGCAGGTATCTTAGGGTACAAGCTAGAGATTACTGGCCCAACTACTAACTTCACGGCAGCACAGCCAGTTGGTAACCTTGGCCTATATGATATTTCTGCTGCACCTACATTCACTGTAACTGGTGCAACAAATGCATCTCCAATTGAAATTACAACCAGCACTGCTCACGGTTTATCCTCTCAGGACACCGTAACCATCTCTGGTGTTGTTGGTAACACGGCAGCTAACGGAACTTTCCAGGTTGTCAGCACTGGTGCAAATACATTCACCTTAAATGGTTCAACGGGTAACTCTGCATATGTTTCTGGTGGAACTGTATATCCTCACAAGCTAACTATCACTAAGGCTATCGTTAACGAAAGTGATCTTGAATTCGAAGTTCTAGACCCAACACTTACGAGCAGCTATGTTGTTGTTAACCACAACGTAGTTCCAAACGGATATGGTCTAAGAGTAACTATCGTTGACTCTAGAGATGCAAGCTTCTACGATGCAGGCTGGATCAATGCCTTCGATGCTCTTGAAAAGGTCGAATGTGACATTCTGGTTCCGCTTCCAAAGCAAACTATCTCCATTATTTTCCAGACCGCTTTAGCTCACTGTATAACAATGAGCAATATCCGTAACAAGAAAGAAAGAGTCTTGTTCATGGGAGCAATTAGTGGTTTGACCCCTGACAACATCACTGGTGTTAAGCCGGCCGCTGTTGAAGACATCGGCGTCCTAGAAGGTATTCAAGGCGAAACCGTAACCGACATTCTTGCCGGTAACGTTGAAGACTTGGCTAACTACTCTGTTCCAGATGCCTTTGGTAACACCTTCAGAGCTGTATACTTCTATCCAGACCAGATTGTTGTTCAAGCTGGTTCTGACAATGTCTTGATTGACGGATTCTACCTAGCCGCAGCCGCTGCTGGATATGAGGCTGCCGACGTAAGACTTGAAAACCCACTTACAAAGAAGATTCTAACCGGATTCACTATCCTTAGAAATAAGCAATTCTCTCCACAAACTCTTGAAGCCTTGGCTACAGCCGGTGTCACTACCTTGCAGCCAGTTGCAGGAGGCGGTCAGATCGTTTGGGGACGCACCACTACTCAGAGTGGATTCCCAGAAGAGCAAGAAATCTCAATTGTCTTTATCAGAGACAGGGTAGCCAAAACCTTGAGAGCAGGATTCGAAGGTTTCATTGGAAACCCAGAATCAGTTAATACTGGTGCAATTTTGAATACTCGTGGTGTCATCTTGATGAACTCACTAGTAGCTCAAGGATTGATTACTCAGTATAAGGACTTATCTGTCATCAGAGATGATGTAGATCCAACTCAATGGAACATTACTGTTAGAGTTCAACCAACCTACCCAATTAACTTCATTTATATCAAGGTAAGTTTGGGACAACTATAAGGACTAACTAAATGACTACTGCACCAAATACAGGTTCTACTACATCAGTTAACGGATCAGTTAACAAGACCAGTACGGCCATTTCTACTAACATCATTATCATGGTAAATAACACTGCTGTCGGTGCTATTCAGTCCATGGCTATCTCTGAGAAGAGAGGCATTAAGATGATTGATGAAGTTGGTACAGACGGTCATATTGATTCTGTTCCAAACGTTTCAACTAACATCTCTGGTACTTGCCAAAGAGTTAGATTTGACAGACTAAGAATTACCGAAGCTTTCAGCAGAGGATTCATTCACGTTGCATCTCAAGTTTATCCATTTGACATTGTCATCTTGGATAGACAAAAGAGAGCACAAGCTCTTCAAATTTCTACGGTTATCAAGAACGTATGGATCAACGGTATCGATTACACTTATCAAACCAGCGACTGGGTTATCACTGACTCTATGACCTGGGAAGCAGAAAGCATCTTCAGCATTCTTAACGGTGGAACTTCTCCAAACTCTGGTGGTGTCCCTGTTGCAGTTGGTGGTGAAAGAGGCATTAGACATATGGGTGGTGGCCTTAACGGTGACCGTACCATTATCAGCGGTAACGATGTTAGTGGCCAAGCTATTCAGAACATTGAACAACTTGTTGACACTGGATCTAGCGGTAGAAGAGGTTCTCTTGATGCAGCCGGTCTTATTGACATTGGCAGCTCTGGCGATCTATACTAATCTAACTCCCCTATAAACAAATAAACAGCCTGTTATTGATATATAATCAATAGCAGGTTTTGTTTTTGGAGTTAAATATGCCTAAATTTGATAGTCCCATTGGTAGTAAAAGTTTTGCCGGTCAACAATTGAGGGAATTTGATATTCCAGAAGGTGGAATGCAATTTGGTAGCCCTCCAGCCGGTAATAATCCCGCTGGTCGTCTTGGTGGGTACGCCCCTCAAGTTGATGCTGCGCTCGAATTTCAAGAAAGAATGGAGCACGAAAGCAATCAAGAAGTAGCTGAAATGGAAAGATCCATTAAGGAGGCTCGTGATGCTCGTAGAAGCGGTAAAGTGCGTTTAAACGAGGGAGCCAGGCGCCGCATTGAGATGCTCGTGGGTATGAGTAGAAGCACGCGAGAATTTGAAATAGACGGCAACAAATACGCTATGCAGACACTTAGTTCCAAGGAGATGAGGGTAGCTATTCTAGAAGCTTCGGCTTTTGATGGCTCTGTTCAATCTCCATTTGAAGTAAGAAGACAATTCCTTGCATATTCGCTTACCCAAGTAGCTGGACTAGATATTGTTCAGTTTGTAGGGTCTAATGATATGGACGCTAAATTAGAACTAATTGATAGTTTGGATGAGGCCTTATTAAATAGATTATACGATGAATACTTGATAATGGTAACTGAGGCTAGAGATAAATACTCTATTAAATCAGATGAAGATGTCAAGGAGGTAATGGAAGACCTAAAAAAATAATATATGAACCGGAACATCGTTTCACCTGGTTCCTTTGTAAGAAGTACCAGAAACTGCCTGATGATCCATTCATAATTGATATGGACCCGGTTCAAAGAGTCTGGCTCTTCAATAATTGGATAGCCGATCAAAATGATAATGCGGAACTTGCCAAGAATCACGCATATCTATTAGCATCCTTTTGGAATCCAGAGGCTGTCAAGCAGATATTGGGCGACAACAATGTTCACGAATCAACGGAAGAAGAATATGAAGAGTCTCTTGATATCGTAAGAAATCAAAGCCTTTCTCTACTGCCAGTGAAAGAAGCAACCCAGGAAGAACCACAAGTAAGAAGAAGACGCAGACCCCTAGCTACTAAGGCTTAAATCAATGACAGAACCTACAACACCAACAGTACCTGTCCCTACAGAAGAAGATATTGCTAAATCAAAATCTTATAATGAAGTTACTGCTAGATCTGTTCAAATTCTTGGCGCCTTTAATGGGGTAGGGAATGAAGCCAAAAATGTTATATCTGAATTTAATAACAGATTAGCTAAAGCGGCTGGAGCTTTTAAAGATCATCATTCTATGACGCAAGCGCAAACTGCCGCTTTTGGTATGTTAAGTTCTGCCATTATTGGTGCTAGAAAATCTTTTGATGGACTTGCTAATGTTGATACCACTGGATTAGAAACATTTTCGAGCCAATGGAAAGATTTATCTGATATGGTAGATGGCTCGCCTCTTGGTAATGTAGCTTTAGACTCTATGAAGAAAATTGCTATGGGGTTGGGGAAAACCAAAGAAGAAGTTGGTAAAATGAGCCTCGCCGGTCTTAGTAAATTTGGAGCTTCATTTTTAGAGAGCGCTGATAATGGGCTTAGATTACAAAATGCTATGGTTAACCTTGCTGCAAAAACTGGTAACCTAGATAACATTTTCAAAGCTGCCGGACCTAATCTAAACAATATCAATTCGCTTTTGCAGAATCAACAAAAGTCACTTACTGAAACAGCCGGAGCTACCGGATTAAATGCAAAAGCAGTTGAACAGTATTATTCTCAACTCGGAGCTGTACCCGGCGCCCTAGAAGCTACTGTTAAAAGTAGTAATAATGCTAATGATAGTACTAGCATGTTAACTGCTAGTATCCAATTGGCAAAAGGCTCTGGAAGGGCTTATGCGGACGTTGTTGATGATTTAAAAACGGCATTCGACAATTACAATTTAAAGGGAGAGGCGGCGCTTAAATTCACTGCCAGAATAAGTGAGCTTTCTAGTAAATTTGGTATCGAACTATCTGAAGTTAAAGGTGCTTTGAGGAGCACTGCCGATATGTTTAAAATGTTTGGTAATGAATCTGAAGGTGCCGCTAAGATGATGAACAATTATCTTGGAGCATTAGAGAAGACTGGTATCAGTGGTAAGACAGCTCTCGATGTTATGAGCGGTATGACTCAAGGTATTAAAGGAATGACTCTAGCTCAAAAATCTTTCCTATCTGCTCAAACAGGAGGCCCCGGTGGATTAGTGGGCGGCTTCCAAATCGAAAAGATGATGCGTGAAGGTAAGATGGACGAAGTAATGGAAAAAGTCCGCACGCAGATGAAGAAGCAAATGGGTAACATCGTTACTTTAGACGATGCAGCTAAAAGCCCACAAGCAGCCGCCCAAATGACAAAGCAAATGGCTATTCTTCAGCAAGGCCCAATGGGTAAATTCGCTAAAGATGATCAATCTGCCATGAGAATTTTGGAAGCCTTTAAAGATAGAGAAAAAGGTGGTTCAGTTCAAGATTTATCTAAGAGTATTGTCGAAGACAAAATGAAAGCTGGCGTAGACTTGCAAGAAAAATCGGTTACAGAACTTACCAAAATTAGAGAGTTGCTACAAGGTAATCAGGGTTTTGCTAATATGGCTAATCTAACTACTGCTCAGCATGGATTTACGGCCGGAGTAGGTACAGCAATTACTGGTGGAGATTACAATAGAGAACATAGACGCAATCTAAAGAAGAGTACGGCTAAGGCTACTCGTATGAGCGGCGATACAACTGGTCGTTTTGGAGATGGCACCAATAATATTGGAACTTGGGGCATGGAGCAAGGCAAGAATTTCAAAGAAGTTTTTGATGAGTTAGGCCCAGCTTTAAAAGCACCTATTAATAAAATCAAAGAATTATTGAAATCAAAGAAGCCCGAAGATGCTCATAAAGAATATGAAAAATTCATGGCAGATATTGAGAAGAGAAAGAAAGAACTAAAGGATCAACCAGCTTTAGTTAGAGCGCAAGGATTACAAAACATTGCACGTGATGAAGATGCAATGAAAGGCGCTTATGGAACATTAGCAACTACGGGTGGTGCTGCTGGCGATAAAAAGATGATGGCCCCGGATATGACTGTCTATCCTTCTGCCGTAGGTAGCTCCGCAGATGCTGTAAGCGTTGCCGCTAATAGAGCTGCTGCTTCTAAGAAGAGACAAGATGGTACTCCACAGAGTGGGGCCACAGAAAGCAAGGACGCCCCGGCAGGGCAGAACATTACGGTTCATGTAGAAGGTATGTGTATAAATTGTGGCGAGAAGATGAGACATGGTAGCAACGGATCCTCGGTGGGATCTGGGATTGCCAAATAAGGAGCAAAATGGGCTTTAATGATTTCGTAAAAGGGGTTGAGGGCCTTAATAATGCTCTCGATCTAAATAGTAACAACAATCCACTTACTGGAAGCCAACAATCTAACTTTAAGTCGGACGGATTTTTGTTGCCAGCAACCTTTTCAGCGGATGGTAATGGCTTGCCTTATAATAAGGCTCCTAGCTATAAGTCTGGACAGATTAAACGTAATATCATTACTTGGTTCGTTCCTGAATTTGGTATCGTTAGAATGTTTATTAATCCTTCTTCTATAAGTTATAGTCATAAAAAATTAATCAGTAAAGATAGAACTAAGGGTGGATATACTCTACAATATTGGGGAGAGGATTTAACTACTCTTAGCATCTCTGGAACTACAGGAAGCTCTGGTGTTGAAGGCATTAACGTTTTATATGAAATTTATCGTGCGGAACAATATGCATTCGATGGGGTTGGTTTGACTCTAGCTGCAAACAATGCTTCAGCCGATCTAGCTAATAATTTAGTAACTGGCGCGGGTGGGGCCCTAGGCAAGGCCGTAGGCGGTTTGTTTGGAGCCAAGGACCAAGGAGCTGCTGCTGCAATGGGGGGCGGATTATTGGGAGGAATCTTGGGCGTTAGCTCACCTAACAATAACCTTTCAGCAAAGAATATCCCTTCTTTGGCCCAATTGGCCTTTACAGTTGAGATGTTTTACAATGGCTGGGTTTATCGTGGATTCTTTGATAATATGACTGTTAATGAAAGAGCTGACAACTTTTTGATGGAATACACCCTTTCATTCGTTGCTACTCAAAGAAGAGGTTATAGACTTAATTACTTCCCTTGGACGCACAGCGCTAAGGACGGTCCAAGTCAATATACATCACCTAAGTCTTTTAAGCCCGAAGTTAGCAGCGGTCTCGTTCCATTCCCTCCTGGCAAGCCATTAATATCTGGTATAAAGAGTGAGTTTTAAGTAAGGATAATAATGAGTTTTTTAGGCAAATTAGCTAATCAATTAAATAGCCAATTTTCTGTTGGTGAGAATCAGAATCATACACTAGACACTGACGGTCAAAAGTATGGTGTATTGGGGGATTTTGCCAAAAAATTCGATCATTCTTCTGAAAGAAGATATGTAGAAGAAGGATATCTTAGAAGAGATCCCTTCAATACAGACCCTAAGCAATTTGAAGTTCTTATGCAAGAACCAAATGCTACAGTTTTGGTTAAGAAGAGAATGTTTTCTTCTGTCAACGAAAACTATAGACCGGATTTCATGGATGCTGATGAAAAGTTGTATTTCAAAGCAATGAAGATCTTGTTTCAAAACAAGTGTCGCCAAATTTCAGCGTTAGAAAAACTATCTAAAATTCAGAAAATTACAGAGTCTGTTGGTAGTGTTGCTGACCAGCTTATGCCAATCATCATTAGCTTAAGTGATGAAGCTAATGCTGGGTTCCCTGATTTACTGGGTGGCGGCAAGAATGATTTATTTGGACAAATTAACAATCCAGGCGATGTTAGTAAATTTGCTAAGGTAATAGATAGAGTTAGAAGAGTCTATGCTTTCAATACGACTAATAGTTTAACAACCTGGATCACCGATCCCACCAACATGTTTCAATCTCAGTTCGGACAAGGTACTGGAGTTATTGAGATAACTAATTTCACTAATCTAAATACTTCTGCGACCCTTGATATTAAAACTCCAGGTAACTTTAGCTTAAACATAGTGGATCCTTATGAAGCTATGTTAATTACTGAATATGATATTGAAAGAGCATTGAGTGATGCCACTAATTCTTTTTATAATCATAAGATTTTCCAATTCGGTAAGAATAGCGCAGATCAAATTATTGCCGATACTACTACAAGATTAAATCAGCTTAGAGCTTTAAGAAAAGTAAGTCCAATTAGTTTTAAGATCAACCCTGATACCTTATTAGGCCGCAGAGTTGTTGCCGTTGTAGATCGACAGGGGCTTGAAATTCCGTTTAACTATAATGGTGGCGGAACAGGTGGTGGCGGTGCGAGCGCATCGTCTTTTGCTGGTATTGGCGGACTTGGCGGAGGCGTAGACGTTTCTGATGCATATCTTATTCATGGAGAGATTCTAGGTCTTGATGGATTAGATACAGAGCGTAAGGGACATCTTGGTCCAGATAGCAATATCAAGGCGCTATTCCCAGAATCAGAACTATCTGTATTCGGCAGATTGGTTACAGCTATTTTTAGCAAGCTCTCTCTTGAGGCTAATTCACGCGGAGCTTTCGTAACAAGCAACAAACTTACTAACTATGCTCGTCGTAAGCTTAGATTCAATTTTTCTGGTAAGCTTATTATTCAACCAATGGATACAGTTCATATTTATATGAACTCCAAAAGTAGATTTGATGGCAAGCTACTTAGCGGATTGAATAATATGTTCACTGGAGCAGGGATTCTTCAAAATCTAAATAAGACTATTACTGATTTAAAAAATTCTTTTGATACTGTTTTTAATCCGGGAGGCAGCGTTAATCTACAAGTAGAGAAAGCAGCTTTCGTTGGTTCAGATTTTCCTAATTATTTATGGTCAGTTATTAGAAATCAGTTCGTAAATGAAAAAGAAGGTACTCATGTTTTCGCAGGTATCGTCCAAGGCGCATCAGATAGTTGGAGTGATGGTAAGTTTACTGTCTCTGTAAATGGAACCGATAATAGTGGCTATTTTGAAATGGGTAAAATAAATTTTAAACCAAGTTCAGATGTATTCAATGGGTCACTGTTTGATCCATTAACCCCTTTTAAATCAAAATTTGATTCTATTAGCAGTGTAGGCGGCGGGGACTCTCCAACTTTATTACTTGAAAATCAATATTTGCTTGGGACATCTCAAGATTCAGACTCGGCTCTTGTGAAATTTAAGCTTGGTCCAAATGCAGGAAAGCCTGCCCGCTCAGATAATGTCGATCAAGATGTTCATATTGATGAATCAACTCGCGCCTTGAGTAAAGTTTTTTATGCCCCTGATGGGTTGGTCTATAAATGGAAAGAGGGTATTGGTACATTAGTTCAATTTGGGAGTTCTATTGAGGCAAATAATCCAAATAGAGTTGGTAATCAATCTATTGGTAAAGAACCATTTGCTGGTCAAGATATAATGAATGTTTTGTCTTTGTTAATTACGGCGCAGCCCTATAACTTTGCCAATTATTGGAAAGCGGTTTCCAATTTTGATGGGTTCCAAAGAGACCCTCAGAGTCAACAAGATTCTGCCTATTCTTTTTTTGATTCTTTAAAACGCGATCTTGCTAAAAGTAATTCTGTTTGGGGCAACTTTATTCCATTTAAAACACTATCTATTAGTGAAGAGTCATTTGCTGGTATGATGAGTTCTCAATTTTCATACGTAAGAGATAATAAAGATTTAGATGCCAAGCTTAAAAAGCTTGCCGACGCTAAGGCTGCCGCACGTATATTTGCAAATGGAAAAGCTATTGCAACTGCTGATACAAGCAAATATAATGCAAATCAACTTCAAGCTCAGGCAGAAGCTGATAAACTTGAAGAAGATACGACTGCTCTGATTGCGCGTCTCCAAGAAGGTGATAAATTCAACAACTCAAGAACGCAATTTGGTAGTGATGTATCATATGATTTTAATGAGTTTCTAAATGCAGGAAATCCTAATAAGCAATTATCAGATGCAGCCACTCGTAGATTACTTAGACGACAAATAAATTATTTGACTCGTAGAATGTCTTACAACGTAAGGGCTAATGAAGATAAAAATCTTTTCATTGTAGATGATTCTTACGATAAAGATTATGATATCGCCGCTTTTGAACAATCATTAAATAGTGAAGGCCTTAAGCTTTTCAATAATGAATTTAACAGTGTTAAAGAAAAGATTGTACAAACTGCCGACCTTCTTAATATGGAGGTATTTGCTGATACACAGGGGCACATCCGTGTACGCTCGCCTCAGTATAATAGAATGCCAGGCTCTATTTTCTATAGAATGATGTTTCTAAAAAAGTCTACAGGATTACAGGTATTTCCTCAATTTCTAGATGATTTGTTTGGAGATCAGATAAAGACACTTACACAGAGAGTTGAAATTTTAGAAGACCAAATCAGATTAGATTGCGCAATATTAGGTATTGGTTCGGCTGCCGATGGTACTCCCGATCCAGATTTTATTGCAGATGGGAAGGCTGTTGCCTTTCTTACCAATTCAAAAGCAACATCAAATAAAGGTGAGCCATTTAACTTTATCTCTAATACTAATGGAGTTATTACAGATATAATTACTGCTTTAGATGCTGCCCACCCTTTAACTAGGGAAGAGCTAAAGCATAATGAAACTTTTGCAAATATAACAAATCAAGTTACAAAAGTAAGTCAGATATTTCCTAATACACAGAGATTTCAAGTAGTGTTAGATGCCATCATAACTACTAAATTAGCACTGGCAGGATATGGTATTCAAGATATCACTCCATTTAATAATAACAATCGTATTGATAAATTGATTCAAAGAATTCAAAATAAGTCAGGTCAGAAAATTTCTAGAACTGCCTTCATAAATGCCAATGACATTTTTAATAATGGGCAACCTGCCGCTTCAGCCGGGCCATCCATTGACGTCTTTAAAGTAACTGAGGAGTTGGCTGATAAAATTGCCGATCGCCAAAGGGCTCTCAAATTATTATTCTCTGCCGTTACAAATGCAGTTGAAGCTCGTTCTTTGGATGATGACAGTAGCACAGCCAGCAGGCTATTAACGCCAGGCGTATATGGTAATTCTCATACTCCAGAAATCTTTGAACATATGATCGAAGATGAAACCTATGACGATTATGGTCCTGGTTCTGGTAAGCGATACATCATTAAACGCGCCCAAATTAGAAGCTTAAATATCAGTGAGACTCCACCAGATTATACCTCAATAACTGTTATTGGACAGATGAATCCACTTAATCCAAATAGTACTTTACCATCCGATCTGAATGTATTTCCTGGTGGCGGCAATAGCATGGTAAGTGCTTCAGCTATTGATTATGATACATGGAGAAATTATGGGTTCAGAGAGCAGTCTCCACTTAATCTTCCGTTTCTAAGTGATCCAAATACACAATGTGCTCCTTACGCTAGTATGATGTTAAGCCGCGCTCGCCGTAATATTTTAAGAGGCTCAGTTACTATTTCTGGTAATGAATTTATGCAGCCAGGAGAAGTTATTTTCTTGGAAGATAGAGGAATGTTATTTTATGTTTCTTCCGTCAAACATAATTTTCAATTTGGTAGTTCATTTACTACAACACTTGATTTAACTTATGGTCATACTCCTGGAGAATACATTCCAACTCCACTTGATATTGTTGGAAAAATTCTTTATAAGAACAGAGATGTTGCCGGATTTGCTGTTCAAAGACAATCAAGCTCTACTAATGATAAAGATATTGGAATTGTTTTAAGAGATCCAAAATCTCTTAAGCCATTTAATAAAGGTGGAGATCCAAAAGAAACTGTAACTGCTTTTAGTGCCGCTAATACCGCCACTATTAACAACATACTTTATACAGCAGCCTATTTGATTAATGCAAATAATACTAAAGGTAACAACATCAAGGCAACTGCGGAACTTAGAATTTATTTTGATAAAAGCAATACCCTTGATTCGGATCTTGAAACATTTGCTGGTGAAGTAATGACTTCATTAACTGTTGCGGGTCAAGGACCAAAACAAAGTTATAATAAAAATGACGGAACTTCAAGTAATCCTGTTTTATCTAAAGATAGCGTAAAGGTAGTGCCGGTTGATTTGGCAGATGAAGCAGTTTTTAATTCACCATCTCAAAAAGCAATTGATGCTTGTAGAAACTATCTCTCTATGGCCAGTATGGCTGGTGGGGGAGCTTCTTCACCAGGCGCCCCAAGTGCCAGTGGATTTGGCTCAGCTTTAGCTGGCCTAGGCTCCGCACTTACTTCTAACCCATTTTCATCTAGTGGTGGTGATCCAGTTAAGTCTGGAGATAAAGAAAATTCATTAAAACAAAGAGCGCAGTTAAAAACCGTATTGTACAAATATATAGTAGATATCTGGATCAAGTTTGAAGAAGTTCCAGAAGCCGTAGCTAAGGCTCAAGGCAAATAATGACTAATCCTAATAAATTAAACGAAGAGGTTGGCCTATTACGAAGAGGCTGGATTCATGCTTTTAATGAAGCAAAGGGAAAGATCTTTGTCAAGCTTCTTAACTCACCTGTCTCTGGTAGTAACCCGCCAGTAACCGTTGATGCTCCTCATGGTTTATTTTATAATAATGGTATTTATGTTGGCACCGCCCCAGATATAGGCACGCCCGTTGTTGTAGGCTTGGGTAGTGGTGGTGAATATTACTTCGTATCATTCTTGTCTGAAAATAAAAATAAAGTTCCTACTTTAACGCCAGGCGAATTGCTTATTAGTTCTAATGATAGAACAAGAATAACTCTCAACACATCTAACCATATTACTATTGGTTCAGATGGAAATAAAATTCAAATAAACACTACTCAAAATTATATGAGTAGAAATTTCCATAACGATTATAAGTTTACTCAAGCCAGTAGAAAAATAGATGGCGTGATTAAGAGAGACTTAATTAGGAATACAAATTTCAGTCAAAATTCCAAGTTGGAAGGAACTGGGTACGAACCAGAGTATCACATTATCTCAATGGATCCAACGGTTACCTCTTCTCCAATTATTTCTGGCTCAAGTAAGAATCCTCCTTTCGTAGAAAATAGAGAAACCATTTATGAGTTTCAATATAAATCTAATATTGCAGACGATCTAAATGAGTCTACTATTTATTCAGACACTGGAACCAAAAAAAGAAAAGACTATAGCTATCCAAGCCGCCGAGTCAGCAGAGCAGATACTCTTAGTTTAAGCTTAGTTTCTCCAAATTATTTGATGGAAAGCATCAAGGGAACTGTTGTAGATATCTTTGGTAATATTTTAGATTTAAATAGATTTCCATTACCTATTGGTAAAGATCAAAACACTATTAAGTCTGATAAGAGTACTGACAAAGTTAAATCTTTTCTAAATATCAAGGCTCTTCAAAGAAAAAGTTTAGCGTATCATTTTGAAATCAATACTAGAAAAGATTTAAGCGGAAAGAGCGGTACCGTTGCTCTACCAGATATTACTTCTAGCAAAGACTACGCAAGAGATAGAAGTCGCTTTTTCATTGATATTGATAAAGAAGGGCAGTTTAAAATTAATGTTCCAGCTTCTAGCGAGGCCGGTAATATTCCATTACTAACTCGTTATGAAAACTATTCTACATATGGACCAGAAGACAATGGTAATCCAGATAAGATAGTTCAATTGGAAAATAATCAGGATATTTTCCATGATTGTTTTGGTGCTCAGGCTATTAAGCCAGTTCCAAAAGGATTTCAGCCAATAGATAAAGATAATCGAAGAGGCTCTATCGCATTAAAAACGGGAGATGGTGCCAACGCCGCTCCTAAGGACAGACTTACTAATCAGCACATTAGTCATGGTATGGTTTACCATGACATTCTTCAGACATGCTTCGTTCATCAAAACAATGATTATTTGAACTTTCAAGCAGGTGAAGTTATCCCATTAACTGTAGATTTATCTACTATTAAGAAACTTGAAAATATTGTTTCTCCTACTATAATTACGTCTGGAAACAGCGCTAATGGTGGTGGAAGAAGTGGCTCTATTAATTTCGATGGTTCTATTGAATTAAACATTGGAGCTAACACTGTTGATAGGCAATCAGTATGGCTTGATACCGCAGGTGGTATGGTAGCAAATATTGGACGAGATAAAAATGGAAGAAGTATTATTGCAGCTACAGGAGGAGATGTCTTTCTTCAAATTGGTGGATTTGGAATCGCAGCAGATAGTAGATTCACTGAAGACAATAATATCAAAGAAGGTGTTCTAGATCTAAGAATAATGGGTTCTGGAGGCTATTGCCATATGCTTCGAATTGATAGTCAGGGTGTAACTGTTTTGACTCCAGGAGCATTAAGAATACATTCTAAAAAAGATATGACGCTTACTTCAGATAAAAACATTAGAATTGAATGCAACACACTTATTCTACAAGAAAGAATGCATTTGAAAGGCTTCGGAGGATCATCATGAAAAAATTGAATATCGTTATTTATAACAAACTACTTGCTCAGGCCGAAGAGGCTAAAGCACAAGGCCTTACTAAGTTGGCCTCCGGAATTTTAGAAGCCATTGGATCTCATCCCAATGAAGAAGAATCTGAATACTCTTATAAGCAACTTCAGGATGATGTTCATCGAGATTTATGGAAAGTAGCTAGTCGTTTATTACATTATTACGACGTTCAAAGTTTAGATGCAGAAAAGATTGATGCCGAGATTCTTGTTTGGGCATCTAAGTTAGTCGATGGCCTAGAAGAAACTATTGGAGTAGACGAAGTCTTAGTGGGTGCACTGGAGCCAAAAGTTCCAGGACAAGATAAGTAAGTGATATATAAAGAAGTATAATGAGTCCTTGTGATCCGAATGATGTATCAGTTAATGTTCCGGATGGCCCGAGTGGTCCAGCCATTCCTGGGTTTGGTACGCCTTTCGCATTAAAACTGCCCAATTTGAATCCTTTTCCAGATGGATTCCCTGAGAACTTATTAGAGCTATTAGAGAAGTTACAATTTTTGATTCCACCGGGCGCCCTAAAAGCACCCTTGAATCCAAATTTCGGCAAAGATGTGTTCGATGCTATCATGAAGCTATTGGACCAGTTCATGCCATTCTTAATGTTGTATAAATTCTTTCTTCCTATTCTGGAACTTATTATTTGTATTATTGAAGTGCTATGTGCCTTGATGAATCCATTCAAACTTATTAGAGCTTTGAATAGATTGTTTACTCGTTGTATTCCGGCCTTCTTGAATCTGTTTCCGATTTTTGCTTTAATTATTATGATTATTTCTTTGTTGTTGCTTATCCTAGCACTCATCGAATACATTATCTCTCAAATCATTAAGCTCATCCTAATGATTCTAAGAAATATCAATGCGCTTATCAAAGCCTTTGATGATGGTGACGAAGACGGTGTCTTAGCGATTGTTCAAAAGCTAGGATCTCTTCTATGTATGTTCCAAAATTTGTTTGTACTATTCTCTATTTTTAATATCATCATTCAGGTTATTAAAGATATTCTTTCCTTGCTATTCCATATTCCTCCTTGTGAAGATGGTGATCCAAGCGATGAAGATAACTGCTGTACTCCCGATGTATGTCCAGCCATTGTTAAGCAACAATATCAGAGATCCACTGGTCACTTCAGATATCTACCGCAGGTGTCTGTCGCCACATCCTTGTCGTTACCTGCCGCCTTTGGTGGTGCATTTAATTTTGATGTTCGTCCAGAGAGTATGCAGTTGTTCGATCTTGAACAAGGGTTAAATGAACAGTTCAGAAATATCTTTGATGCTAATGATGTAACTATTTCTCCAAAGCCAGTCTTCTTCCCAACAGATGCGACGTACACCAATACGACTGATCCGCGTCAGGCCCCTTATGTCATTGACATGAGAATGTACTACAATCCAGCAAGCTGGGGTCGTCAAGGTTCTGCTCGCTTTATCAAATTCACTAACTGTATATTGACTAAGGTTCCAAGCACATCATTAACTAACGGTGACTTATCTATTACGGATATTTATAATGCAGTTGGAATTCCAGCAGGCGGCATCGGCTTCGAAGATGACGGTAGCACTCTATTTGGATTTGCTGCTGACGGAGTAACTCCAACGCTAATCCCAGCTACCCTTGAGAACTTTTTCCATATGCCGGGATTTGCTTCATCAAATCCACATCTAAAGATTACTGATGGGTACCAATTCAATAATGTTGAATATATTTTCAAGCCAAATATCGCTCCTCTTCTACAGAAGAACATCGTTACTCTTGGATGTGTTCCATCTATTGCAACCAATAGATCTTTTATCAATAATATCTTTGCTGGCGATATTGCCCTTAAAACTCAATTACTAGGCAGACTAGTTAATAGCCCTGCATTCCCAAGTCCCGCAGCCGCTCAAGAGTGTTTAGCTACCGCTATTACAGGCCTAAGAGCCAATATGACTGCCGCAGGAGTTGCGGTATTTCAGGCAACTTGCGATATCTGTCTTGATAAACTTAGAACAGATACTAATAATGCTTTAGGTCAAATGGTTGGAATTGGATTCGATCCATGTAAGAGCACAATCGTAGCCTCACCAAGCCAGCAGTTCACCACATTGCCAATCGTAGTGACGGTCAACCTAAATGAAAGAAATGGTCTACCACTAAGTACCGGAGTTTCTACTATAGTTGGTAATGACTTAGCGGCCCGTATTAAGGGTCACGTTACTTTTGGAAATGTTGGTAACTTTACTTATGATGGATACCAAGCATTCACTGCAAATATTACTAGCGCTACGCCAGGTAATGGAACCCTAATGGTTTCTTTTGATAATCAAACTTTCTGTACTAACACTATTCCAGATGATGTTGATGTATCTCCTACTCACGACTTGCAAGAAATTCCATACAGATTCATTTACGCTCCATTCACTTTGGGCGGCGGAGTTGGTACGGGCGAAGGCGATACCGATGGCCAGCCAAGAAGAGATGCGGGTGACCAGGCCAAAGAGAGTGGCGGGGATAACTAATGGTTACTCCTAATCCCTCTCTTAATGAGACATCTCAGAATTTAAAGTTTGATATTGATCAGATTTATACTGACTTCATTAAGGAAATAGACGCTAATAGAAGTTTATCAAATGTTAATATTCAGGTTGATAAAAATACTTTGAATTCTTTCGACATAGATACTATTGCTGGCATTAATAAATCACTAAAGATAGAAGATACTCCGCAAGAAAGTAGATTGCATTGCTTTCTTCGACTTATTGGATTTCCAGTTGTAGGTAATGGCGATAGGTTTTATAATCCGGGTCATGATGTAATGGATGGTGTTAAGAGCATGCCATTAACAGAAAAGATTAATATTGCAAATAGTCCGTTACAAGGTTTTAAAGAGTTTTCCGCGAAACGTGAAAACTATGTTAATGACATAAAGGCAATTTGGGAAGTACGCCCCGTTACTATTACAGCTAGTGCATTGGCCGTCTCTTCAAGTTTGAATATCCGTCTATTTTCAGTTCCAGTTGATAAGAGCGTCGATGCATTTGATTTTGAGATTAAAAATCAAAGCTATGTCTGCGAACTTAAAAGTGTTGTTGGGGAACATAAAGTTAACTTATCAGAGTATGTAGATTCTTTAGGAAATAGCCCTGATAAGTCTAAGTTATTCCCTACTCGTTATCATTATATTAAGCCACTTATTGTTGATCCTAGAATTGACTTTAGCTGTAATCCTGCCTCTAGAAAAGTAGCCGTTCCATTTGTATTTGATAAGACAAAACTTTTAGTTAGCGAAAATACTTTTGTTAAGAGACCGTTGATTGAGAAGATTATTAGAGAGCGTTTTGATTCTAGAAATCAAAAAGATATAACAAGCAGTCAATCTAATCTTAAAAATGAAATTCTAAGTATCCCTACAATTACTGACAAAAAACTTATTGAACAAGTAAGCAATGACCTTTATGGATTAGATGATAAGATTCAATTTCAAAAATATCTTTTCATTATTGCTGCTATGTGCAAGGAATTGGTTCAAGCTCAAGTTGATATTCAAGCTACTCAGGCGCTTTATTATTGGGTGCCCGCCGTATCTACCTCTGGCCCAGAGGGCGGTAGTCAAGTAACTCCAATCATCATTACTAGCAAGCTTCCAACTGGAGATAACAATAACTTTGTTACGGCCGCTGATAAGGAAACTATCAATGCTACTTTAGCTCAAGCCGCCAATCAATTTAATGCTCAAACTATGAAGACAAAAGAACCGGACTTAGGTGGGACGGCTTTTGATAAATTTTCTACGACTTGGGGCGATGATACCAGCAAAGGCATGGGTGATTTAACAAAAGAATCATTAGATAGCTCAAATAAACAAAGAGACCACGATCTCTCTATCGCTAATTCGGCACTTCGAACCATTGAAATTATAATGGGGGAATTTAGTGGCTTGGGGCTGTGCGATATTATTGCAATTATCGGCGCCCTTTATGTTATGCCAAGAAAAGATTTGGTGGGGTTTTTAGATGATGATGCCTATAGCAGAATGATAGTCTCATTAAATTTGGACCTTGCTGCGTTGTCAGGATCAGATCCAGATCTTCCTTCCACGAGAGTCAGTATTTCAAACGCTCATGCTTCTTTAATGAAGAATATGAAGAATTTTTATAACCTTATGGATGATATCTATAAGCAATTGAGTAAAAATAACGGTTTAAGCACCTAACCTCTAGATTTACCTAATAATTTAGCATAAGTAAACGGGAGCGTTAGAAGATGTCGTTTGACCTGAAATTACGTGCTGGTGACTTAGTTCTCACAAATGGAGCCTTAGTAACAGCCATAGATAGTGAAAAACTAATTCAAGATATTTTGAAGATTTGCCTGACAACGGCCGGATCTAATCCAATTCATCCATGGTATGGTTCTTTTATTTCAAGAACTATTGTGGGTAATCCAAATTACAGCTCTATTTTAGTTCAAATTGGTAAGTCTCAGTTAACTACTGCGCTTCAAAATTTGAAGGATTTACAAGACTTACAGATTAAATCCTTTCAAAGAGTTAGTGCTGATGAACAAATAAGTGCTATTTCGGATATATCTATAAATACAGATAGAGTCGATCCAAGGCTATTTAATGTTGTAGTAAGCGTACTTTCTAAAGGGTTGAAACCAGTAACAACCGCTTTCAGAATATCAACCATTTGAGTCTATCTAAAGGTAAATATGGTCACAATACGCTCAGTAAACGAAATCATCTTAAGCTTGATAGACTACTACAGGTTAGCCCAACCTGATTTAGATACCAAACCGGGCACCGTGGCTCGCGATTTGATGATCGACGGCCCTTCGAGCCAGCTTGCTTTGCTATATGACCAACTATCAAGCGTCTCTAGTCAGCAATCTATGAGACTTGTTATTGGTGCCGACCTGGACAAGCTAGCCAAAAACTTCGGAGTTATTAGAAAGCAATCTACTTCTGCTACAGGAGTCGCTCTATTAACCTTTGCATCCATTAATGCACCTATTCCTATTAACACCGGAAGCTTAGTTATTTCTAATAATGGTTTTTCTTACTCTATTACTTCAGGAGTCTCAGTTACTCCTGGCTCTTCTAACTTCTATCGTTCAGTAGCTAGTAAATTTCAAGACCAACTAGATGCTGCCGGAATTAAAGATCAATATGCGGTTGAAGTTACTGTCATAGCAACCACCGCAGGCTCTTCTGGTAACATTGGAACACTATCTCTAAATAGAACTAACGTCTCTGGCGTCTCCAACGTAACCAATATAAATTCATTTACTGGCGGGACTGATCAAGAAGATGACTCTAACTTCCGTAATCGCGTCCTCGCGGCCTTTAGCGGGTCGAGCATAGGAACTGCCTTGGGCTACCTAAACACCGCCCTAGGTACCACTGGCGTGTCGGACGCGGCCGTTATTGAACCAGGCGATGCTCTAATGACCAGAGACGGCACCGTTGTCAGCATAGCTAGCGACGGAACTCGTACTATTGTCTCAGAGGGCTCTGGAGGAAAAGTAGATGTTATTGTTCTAGGTTCTAGCTTAGTTCAAAATACAGATACTTTCATTTACAAAGATAAAAGCAACAACACAGATCCTACTAGTGTTAAAAATGATGTGGTCATTGGTCAAATTGCGGCTGATGTTAATAAAACTATTAACAGAAAAAGAATTGATGATCTTAAAGCTGGTCAAGTTCCAGCTCAACCAGTTAATGATATACTAACTGTTACTGGATCTATAAGCGGCTCCAATTTTATTGCCAAAACAACAGATACTTATGGCAGAGTCTCTGGAAATTTTGAATTACTTAAAGATACTGGTGTTTACGGCGGCAGCCCTTTTGGATTTGATACGTTTCATTGGGTCTCCAATAAAATTTCATTATTCAGTGAAGATAGAATTAAGAGCCAGTTCAACGGACAAGACCCTACAACATTTACTGATGTATTAGAGATTCCTCAAGTTCAACAAAGCCTTTCTATTACTAACGAAAACAGCATCGTTACTAGTGATAAATCTATTATTCAATTACTTCATACACCAGCTACTAGTATTACTAGAGTTTTCAATGTTAACACTGGTGAAAGATATATTATCACAGATCAAGATCTTGATGAGACCGGCGTATACAATACTACTGGACGTATTCAAATCTCTGGTAACACGCTACCATCCACTAGTGACCTACTACAGGTAGACTATAGCTGGATCGTTAATTTTGATCAGCATTCCGATTATGATGGGTTAACCCAAACAAGTAATCCAAGAAACGTTACAGATAGCATTGACTGGGGTTACTCTTCCGCCATTCATAATGAGCGAGTCAACTTTGTACTAACGGTTGGAGACAACTTCTTTACCGGAACAACCAGCCACCCAGTTGATACTGTGGTTTCTACCAATGTATTTACTGAGGTTGATGCTGCGGTTACCTTGGTTACTTCCGGAACTTATGTTAATAGGCTCTCTGTCGTTATTGATCATTTACCAGTAACTGTAGATAGCGTTGATCAGATAACTCTTAAGAATTCTAATATTGAAATTTACAATAGCGCTCAAGCAAACGGTAGTTTCACTGTAACTACCGAAGTAGTTGGTATTGAAATTCTATATGTATTAACGGTTATCTTACCAAATGATACGGTAGCTAAGGCTGGCGATACTGTTAGCGTTATTCTAAATAGCACTAATGTCTTTCACTCTGAAGAAACGGCCGGTAGTAGCAGCGGTACACAGATTACCATTCCAAGTTCTTTAATTAATACTACAGCTACTAACATCACCTTACTAGTAACTTACATTGCGAATATCACTGATTTGTTTGCGGCCTCTGTTACTGCCCTTCCATCGAGCAAGGTCGGCAATGGATTCAACCTATCTAACAACAACGGGTTCCCAAATTTTAGCTCGGCCAATACATCTGTTAGAGAGAATCAAATTGTTCAGCAAAACCTTAGCAATCAATATTATATTGAAGTAACTGCGCCTAGTGCTGATTTCACCATTGCAGCTTCGCAAGTTGTTTCCATTATCAGACTATCTGACGGATATGAATTATGGTCGGCCAATCATCCCGGAACCATCGATATTGGAATTTCGGGTAATTACCAATTTATTTTACCAGGTTTAAACACGCCAGCTACTGGGGACAGAGTTTTGGCCGTTTATTATTCTACAGATATCAGAAGGTTTCAACCATTTAGTTTTAGCAACTCTTTGATTAAGACAAGGGTACATAACTTAGCTTATGTAGCTCCTGCCAATACAAAGTTTAGCGTTCCATTAAATAGTTTCACTAATGCCACAGGGTTATCTTTTTATGTTATTGAGCCTAATACAGATATTGTCTTGTTATCTGGTTCAGATGGCGTGTTAACTACCAGCATAAGCGGTAGTGCTAATTTCACCAGCTCTACTGTTGACTTTTCTGATCAAGTAGATATTACACATAAAAAGATAAAAATAGTAACGCCAGTTAGCGGACTTACTCGTTTGAATAACGATGGCGTTTATGATATTACTAGTTATACTTTGAGCGGTAATAGTTTGGTTATTACTGAGGTGTTAAGTAATATAAATAAAGATAACATCTCTGTTATTAGAGTAGTTGATGGCAAGGAAGTTTGGGGTTATTCTGGAACTATAGATCTAGCTAACAATAGAATAACTTTCCCAGTTACTGCCGCCGCCTCTGTTAATGACGTGGTGTTTGTTATGTACTATAATTTTAGTAACCTAAGAAGGTCTCCTACTAGACTTGTTGGTGCAACTGTTGACCAAATCGTTAACACCGGAATTATTACGGTAGCAGGCAGCACGCTTTCTAAAGCAGAGGGAATCATCTTTACCTCCACAAATACTGGTTTGAAGTTAAATCTTGCAGAAGCTTTGAGAAAATCACTTTCCTTAAGTTCCGTTGCTTCAATCCCAAGTAACGTTAGAATTGCTAAAATAATCAAGGCAGAAAAGGTAGTTACGGCTAGCAGCGCGGATGACACGGTTCTAGAAACCCTCACCACTTACGATATATCTGGCACTACTATTCAGAACAATTTACTTTATAGTTCTGATATGTTAGCCGATCCAACATTACAGGCATTAGATTTTATTCTGCCTTCAACTGCAAACAACACACTTAACACCACGCCAGTTAACTTACCAACTATTGGTGATAAAATTAGAGTTACATTTTATTATGTAACTGATAATGATAGTGAGAATCTTTCATATACTCGAAATGGAACGTTATATACAAATAAGAAGTTTGCTATAATTAATAAGATCTTTACGGCTTCTGGATTTAAAGCATCTCAGTCAACCAGATTTACGGCGACCTCTTTCACTCAACCTGGCCTTGGAAGCAGATACAAAGCATTGTATGACTATATTGCTCCCAAGCAAAATGAAAGAATTGTAGTTACTTACAATTACAATAAACTAATTGGCGACGTTACCTTTAGTGTTGAAGCAGCAAGACCAATTAATGCTGACGTCTTAGTAAGACAGGCCAATCAAATAGATCTAGATTTAACTATCAATGTAGTTATTGACTCAGCATTTACAAGTTCAGCTACTAATGTAGTACAAAATTTACGTAATCAGCTTATTACGGCCATGACTACGAGCACGCTAGCACAAATTGTAGACTCTCCTACATTAATCAACGTAGCTCAGGCAGTTAGTGGTATAGCTAGGGCAAGAATCTTGTACTTCAATAAAAATGGTCAACCAGGAACAGTTTTGAAAGTTCAAGCTCAAGGTGATGAGTACTTCGCACCAAATAATATAATCATTAACACCGAAACAAGATAAACATGGTTGGCAAACTAAGTATCATCAATGTCAAAGTCGTAGATAATTCAAATATAGATGTCACTTTTTCTTCGACTTTAACAGCTAATTTGATTACGTCTAACGTTACTATCGTTAGCGATACTATCGGTGCGCCTGATTCTGAGATATTAAATGTTAAAGTTTCTGGAGCTTTACTATCAATCACTTGCCAGCCGCTCACTCCATTAGCTTCTTATTTCATAATTTTTAAGTCATCTCCGTTGCACCCATTTCAATCATTGAATGGTGATTTTTACTTACCAGAAGATGGTGTTAATAACAAGTATGGCATTACTGCTCAGTTAGATGCCGATAATCCTATTAAGAATTATCTTGGCGCTTTCTTTAGAGATAACGTCTATAAACTAGATGATGATAATACGCTTGTAGCTAAATACATTCAATCTCTTGCTGTTGTTTTATCAAGAGCGCTTTATGATATTGGTCAAGTTAAAAATGAAAACTACTTATCTTTCACTATAGCAGATGAAAGAAGAATTAGGGGAGCGGGAGCTTTTGATAGACTAGATGAAGAGGGCGCGTATTCCGTCTCAAGAGTAGGTAGAACTCCTACTGGATTCGCCGCTAATCAAACTTTTGTATTCTCTTCTTTCCCTACATTCCCGGTCACTTTGCAAAAGCAAAGCAGCGTCGAAACATTAACGCCAAACACTATTGATGATGCAGGCTTCTTTGATATTAATAACCTAACTCTTAATTTAAACAAGTCTCCAGTTACTAGAGTTACTAGTGTTGTATTTACTCTTAACACAATCACCCCTGTATATACATATGATATTGAGCGACACGGATATCAGATTAAAGATTCTAGATACTCTCAGGATTATGGGTTTACGTACCTACAATTAGCTGATAACCAAATTAGACTTAGCGATCAAATCATATCTGATCCATTATTTGATTTAACTAAAATTATTCAAGTAGAAGTTCAGTACGAATACAAGAATTTAGGAATCATAGTTAACCCAGCAAGCGTGGTAGTTTATTCATCCGAGATTTCTCCTAGAGAAGTTCTTCCACCAATCATAAACGTTTTTAATCTGGCACACGCTCCAATCATTGATAGCTCTAATAGAATTTCTACTTTAGCTGGTGCCACTTTTGATGACCCTAATTCCAATACTGGTTCGACCCACCCAGCTTTTAAATTTGAAATTCCGTTTAGATTTGATGCTTTGCCATCAGCTCCAGGACAGTATGCTGTCGACTATAATACGGGCACAGTCTACGTCTATGGCGCCGACTTAACCAATGATGGTACTGGCCCATTTCCCCCATTAGCTACTTATAGATATAGGCTGGTATATCAATCTGAAATTGATTACACGTATGATGATGACTTTCGTGATATTGTTGCTTTGCCTACGGGTAGCTTAGTTGAAGCGCCAGGTAACGTAGCCTTTTCTTACGAAGAAGTATTGGTTGCAGGAATCGATTACGAGGCCAAATTACACTCAGAAGAACTTACTGAAAGAATTGATAACAACTTAGTAGCTTTCAACGTTTTAAGAACTAAGCACACGCCCATCACTAATGTCTTTAGAGTTTACAATGAAACTTCTGGAGAAATTTATACCATCAATAGATGGAGTGATGAGAAAATCTATTTTAGATACAACACTCCTCCTCGACTTGTAGCCAGGATCGCTGAGCGCGCCACCTTCAATACAATTCCTAATGAGAAGCTATTTATACATACTACATTAGTAAATAGCTCTTCACTTAAAATTTTCCAAATATTTCTTAACAAGAATAGAGTTGTATCTTCTACTGAAGACGGTCTAGGGGCTTTCTTGAATAACAGCCTTTCATTAACTGATGCGAATGTATTTGTTAGTGAAAGATGGTATGATTCAGAATTTAGTCAAACAGTTAACATTGATAAGTTAACTATTATTGGCGAATACATGGTAGATTATCTAAATGGAGTAATCTATTGTGCAGTTTCTAATACTCAAGGATTAGAGATTGGAACGGCCACCTATAAGAGTAGTGATATCGTTCCTGAGTTTCCACATTTGATTGCGGTTGATGATATTTATTATCAAATTAGTCCACTTAATGAGAAGAACAAGAAATTTTCTTTTACTTCATTTGATGATGGGATCATTTCTCCAGAACTGTTAGAAATTGTTGATGAAAAATTCCTTAATGGATTTGTCGGAGCGCCTTACCAGCTCTTCAGTAAGTCTGTTGGAACTTTCTCTGGAACCTCCTTTATTTCTGGAGTAACCAATTCAGTTAAACTTGTTCGTGGACTTTATGAACACGAAGATCTAGTCTACAGCACTCGACCATTTAATTTTGCTCAATCAAGTTCATCCAACGGATTCAATGTAACAGTTAATTCTTATAGTAAACAAATTTTTGAAACAGTTCAATATGATGGAATGGATTATTACGTCAACATCAATGAGAGCGTTCCTTACTTATCAAGTAACATTACTTACGACTTCAGCGTAATAAGGGTCTCTGATGGATATCAACTATGGGATAACTCAGGAACAGTTGTTCCGGGCAGTTCAATTAAATTGATTTTTTCTGGAGTCAATTCTCCGGCCCTAGGAGACCAAGTTAATGTTATTTACTCCTTTACTATTAATGATTTATCTAGAGTTATCGTAGATTATAATAAAGGTGATTACTTTATAGACTATACTTATTTAGCAGATGAAATTATCGTTAGCTATGAATATGGTGATAACGTTCTTGATTTTCGCCGTAACACTAATTTACCTACCGACACCAATTACTTCGTTACTTATAAGGCGGGAGCCCTTAGAGATGCCTTATTAAAGAATTTCGGCACTCTAGTTAATATTCCCGAACTATCCAATTTCGATATTGATTTTGATCGTGAGCGTTATCGTGAAGCCTTGATTGCTGCGCTAAGCTCTTTCATTCAGGGTCCAACAGTTGCTGCTATTAAAAATATTGGAAAAACGATTTCCCATATTGAGCCTCAGGTTATCGAAGATGCATTTATTGATTGGTCTTTGGGCAGTAGCACGTTGTACCCAGAAAACCTAGCTACAACAGGATCATTTGATACTGAATCGGTTAAATACGGTACTGGAATTATTGTTAACGATCCAGGTCAAACTATTCAATTTCCAGTCAATTCAAACATTAGATTTGAAGAGGGAACTTTTGAAACTTGGACGAAGCCTAAGTGGAATGGCTTAGATAATGATGCTCACTTAATTTTCACCATTCTAAAAGCTGGTCTTGCTATTCCATCTAATGAGGTCTTCGTTGGTTCATCCGAGTACCACCCAGAATTAGTATCTGGATCATTTACTTTGGGTAAACTGGACAATGCTCTAGGTACGCCCAACATCAATAAAGATGGCGTATATATTTACTACGACAAGGATGCATCAGGAAATTTCTATCGTTGGTATGTTAGAGTCATCGACGGCTATGTTGTTCCTAATTCTGATACTTATAAAATCACCATTAAGTCTGATGGTAAATTCTATGATAATAAAAGTCTGACTCTACCAAAACCAAGTAACTTATCTATCATGAGCGGTAATACCTCTCAAAGCTTTACCTTAACTGGCGGCAGCTTTGGCGTGGATGCCGGTATCACCTTCTTATCTGATTTGGAGCATTACCTATTAGATTTTGGAAAAGATAAAGATCATAGTAGACTTTCTATTTATAAAGACGTTAGTGGATATATGAATTTCCGCGTCTTTGACAAAGATGGACATAACTTTACTGTTAGTGCCGACATCTCTGCATGGAGATACAATGAGATCCATCATATTGCGGCTTCCTGGAAACTAAATACAATTAATGGAAGAGATGAAATGCATTTATTCCTTGATGGATTTGAAGTTCCAAATATCATTAAGTATGGACAAAAATTACAACCATATCTTCATGAAAAATTCCGTACAGTAAATCCGGAAGAAATCATTGGATTAGTTGATAAGGATATCGTCGGCTCAGTGGATTTGGTAACCAACTTAGGCAGCAACGTAGTTACTTCTACTTTGAATTTTGGAACTTACGACATTGATATTGGTGATAATATTATCATTGACGAAGTTGGATTCTCTCCTACTGGTTATACGATCACCAATGTTAGCGGCCAAGCTTTAACTCTAAGCTCATCAATGCCCACAACTTTGACCAATGGTCGTTTCTCTATCAACCGCACTCAGTTCACTGTTACTTCGGATATTGACACCGCACCAAATATCGCCGTTACAACTATCCCAACCTTCCTAACTGGAGCAGACGCTACGGGTACCAGCGGGTCTAATGTAATTACTTCTACTCTGATAAATTTTGCTACAAGCGATGTTGAGCCAGGATTCTTAATTAGAATCGATGCTCTTGGATTTGATATTTATAGTATAGTTCAGGTATCAGGTAATACGGTAACAATCGACGGTCCCTTGCCCGCCAACTTACCAGCAACAGCTTTCGCAGTTTACAGTAATACTGAAACAGAGATCCCAGGCGTAAGAGCTATTAGACCATCCTACAGCATTACTAAAGATGGATACTTTGATAATATACTTACTATTTCAAATAATGTTTATGCTGGCGATTTAATTTTGGTTAGAACTCTAGGACTAAATCACAAAAGTATTAGAAGATCTTATTATGTTTGGAGTGATGGTCAAGAGAATGTTTTGATGACTCAGCTTCCACCTCCAATTTCTTTGGATGAAGCTAAGATCACTAAGGTTATCTTGCCTCGTACTTTCGTAGGGCCAAGTAACTCCACATTAACTCTAGGTGTCTTTGTATCGAATAATTTCCCAGGGTTGCCAACTACTACTTCTCAAAACGGTAGAACGCTAACGGTCACACTTTCTGGTAATAATACTGATTTTACTACGCCAGTATCTGTAGTTGTTAATGGTCTTGTTGGGGTTAGTGTTATTAGCGAAACTGTTAGTTTCACGGATTACGGCAAGCTTGATACGGTTAATAAATTCCTTACGGTTAACTATGTTCAATCATCAGCAATGCCTATTGATGTTCTTAAGAATGCTGTTACAATTGAAGTAAAAGAAAAATACCCTATTACTTACTCAGAGTCTAGCTCACTGGCCCCAGTAGTTAGATACAGCTACCACATGGGCGGGGGTAGTAGTCTATACAATGACAGCGCAACCTCTGTTAGAGATGAAAACTTCTTGTTCAGCGGGCTTGATATCGGTAACTATCTAGTTATTCATTCGCCTATGTCTGTTGCTGGATTCTACATAATTACAGGTTTCTCTGAAGATAGAAAGTCTCTTTTCATTGAGTCCACACTTCAAGCTCCAGCCCAACCACTACCTAATTTCACTGATGGAGTTTATCAAGTTCTTAGTGTAAATGATTATAGAAGCGGATTACAGAATGGTTATTTTACCCTAGAGGATGGGGTGTTACCGTCACAGCCCTACTTCTTGTTACATGGTTTCTATGAATTAGAATATGATACTTATACGAGTATTCGTTTAGACGCCTCTCCACATAGCGCCTTCTTAGGAACTGATTTCCTTGGACATCATCAATTTAATGGAACAATCGATCAACTTAAGATTTATTCTGTAATGTTAACCGACACCAGAATTGGGGAAACAATCCCAAGTAATCAAAGATCAATTACAAAAGATTTTAACTCTCTTAAGGCTTTAAGAACTGATATTAATACTCTTATGTTAGTTAATTTTGATTCATTGCCATTAATAAATGAATCTAAGTACTATACTAATACAAATAACTACAAGGGCCAATTTCAATCTTCTATTGTTATTAATGAAAATTTTGGAAACAGTCTAGGTATTACTAATAATCCAATCATCATAGAAAACACGGGCATTCTAAATACTAAGAAGGAAGGAACTATTGAGTTCTGGGTTAACCCACTATTTGATAGCGCTAACGATCCCTTCGATAGATTCTATTTTGATGCGTATGGGGCTAAAATTGAAGAGGCGGTTAGTGTTAATAATGTTGCCGTTAAATTGTCTTCTCCAGCTAGCAGAATTTTAAGTGTTCATCTTAAGTCTGGTGATCCTCGTATTGATTATTTCATGGGCGGCAAGATTGAGATTGATACTCAGCATGCCATCCAGGAAGCAGTTACTAGTACGACTAATAGTTACGTAACTGTTAGCAAGCCAATCCTGCAAATTATCACCGTTAAAATTGTTGGTGACAAAACTGGTACAGATTATTTTCAGACCGGAACCGTTAGTAGCGATCAGATGACCATTTACTTGGGAAGAAATCTTCCAGCTAGCAACATGCCATTGATAATTACTTATCAAAGCACCGAAAACAAGAATGTGGATTTAAATACTCAGGTTATTAGATTAAATAGGAAGTTACCTTATCAAAACGCTCACGTTGTGGTTAAGTACATCCCTCAAGGTCTACAGGGTGACCGTATCGCTGTCTTCAAAGACAAGGCAGGCTACGTCAACTTTGGTATCTCTGCCTCTGGTAAAGACTTCGTAGTGCGCGCACCCACTCGCTGGGCCCGTAACACCTGGCATCGTGTCAAAGCTTCTTATAAAATTAATGGGGAGCTTGGTTCTGATGAAATGAGACTGTTCCTTGATGGGTATCAGTATACGAACATTGCTTTCGGCTCTAGCATCCTATTTGGCAAGTCTCCAATTGTATATGGTTCTGCTCAACCTGGTGCCTTCCAAGGAGCGGATGGGTATACCTTTGTTCAGAGTATCAAATTCAAAGACTCAATAAATGATCTATATATTGGAACACAATACACTGGTGAGAACCCGGTCTTTGCCTTATTAGATAATTTTAGAATCAGCACTATTTCTAGGCCAGTCTATGCGCCGTATGGTGAACCGTTAGACGTCAATTATAGCACTAACTTAAATACAGTCTTCCCAGTTACTGAGGACTTGTTCACTACTTACTTAATGAATTTTGACAAAAAGATGGTTCTGAATGATAATTTCGCTATTCTCAAAAACAGAAAGACCGGACTATTTGATTTTTCAGTAAATATTATAGATTCTTTTGGTATAGTAAACAGTAGCATTAAGGTACAGGAAGTTTTGGAGAAGTTGATAAAAGTGCTAAAGCCGGCTAACTCCAGGGTATTTATCCAGTATATTAGGTGAGATAGATTATGACTAAACGCACACCCGTATCCGCACAACAAAACATATGGTCTGATGGTCAACAAGTAGATAATGATGATCTTACTTTAGAACAGCAGTATAATGATACTATTGAGTCTTCTACGATCAATAATCATGTTGGCACGGGCGTTCTCCCAGAAGTTTTAGTTCAAAATATCATTTTTGACTCGTCTTTGGCCGCTGGCGTTCTAGATGGTAAGGCTATTTTTGCTCAAAACCAACCAACTGATAAAAATCTAGGTAATCAACTAGAAGTAAGTCTAGCTCAATCCAAGGCAGCCAGCCGTAAAGCTGTTAAAGTTGCTATAATTGGGTTAGATTTTCAAAGCAATTTAGAGTTTGAAACCTTTACTTTCAAGGCTAATGAAGCTCAGGTGAGCAAGAAGCATTTTGCTCAAGTAGTTCTAATTCTATTTAATGATTTTATTGGAGATGATGAACTATCTCTTAATCTAGGTGGGCGAATCCTTATTAAGGAAGCCCGCCCAATGACACTGTCCAGGTCTCCAATTATGGTGGCTCAGGACGTTCAACCTAATCTATTCTTCCGTGACTTCTTCTTAGATGGGCCGCTATCTTTGAATGCTCTGCTTCAAGCAGCTCTTCCATTATACAATACTGATACGCTAGATATCTTTACTGGAGATCTTGAAAAGAAACTATTATTGAGTGGTGATGTTACTACTCAAATTGGCGAGAAGTTTTTGGCTACTACCAATAACGTTCAGAAGGTTACCCTTTTACTTGCTGTTCGTAACCAAGTAATCGGCAGTGAAACCGACTTATCCTGGAACGGCGATTTAGTTGTTAGTATTTATCCACTACAATCTGATGTAGATTGTCCGTCTGATATCGCCCCCACTTTACCTATTGATTTCTCTCCATCCAATATTCCGGTTGCTCAAATCAGTACAAACTTCGCTTCCTTACAAGCTGCGGGTATCGTTCTTGATTCTGTTCCCCAGCCAGTTGACTTCATTTTTAGCAACAGCCCTATTGCTAGTGGTAACGTTCTTATCCCTGGGCAATACTACGCGCTAGCTATCAAGAGAAGCGGCTCCGCCAACAAGTGTGACATTATGATTGATGTTGGTGATGCTCAAATCGCTAACTCTAGAATCACTACTTTCACAGGATCTCTTTGGGTTGACATTCCTGAACAACAACTTTGGTTTAGGGTATGGCACGATGCAGCAAAAATCTCAGACGGCCAAGCTTATGAAGCAGGTCACGGTATTGCTATTGAGAAAACTGCTCAAGATTCTAATACACTTACTACAGTAGATTATTCTAAAGAACCACTTCAGTTTACTGGAAACGATGTTTTTAGAGCTATCGTAGCTGCCACCACCGAAGAAAGTGTCCCGGTCCCAGATCAAAGAACTGGTAATCCAGTTCTTACCCGCCAGCAGTTTATTCCAAACGTTACACTATTAAATACAATTGACGTGGCTAATTTGGAGGCTGCTTCCGAGCCATTAATCATTGGGGTTATCTCTGATAAAAATAGAAAGTTTTTCGACTCTATTTCCTCTTTGATAAATTCAAAAATTTACAGCGCGACCTTTGTTAAAGATGAACTATTAATTAGAATCGTTGATGATGTAACTGACGGCTACAGATATGATACGGGCGTTATTGGTCTTCAAACTAATTTGCTTAATGGAGATTTCATTGGCGCTAAGTTATTCCCTAACTCTAATAATCCTAACACCTTTTATAGAATCGCTGATGCTAGACTTTGTTCTTACATCTTGGGTGACGTAGACGGTAACGGTATCATCGACGAGCACGACTTAGATTTACTAACTTCTTATGTTGGCACTAATCTAACTCTTGGCTTGCCACTTAATACTGTTCTTACTACAGATAACGTAACTACTACTTTCACTAACGGTTACATTACGGTTACACAACCATTTACTAATTTATTTAGTGTTACATTCCAATTGATTGAAACTTCTACTGGTACGGTTGTAGCAAGCGGTTCAGATGGTGTTCTTGTTGCCAATCCAGCCGATCCTCGTTTGGCTCAGTTTACTAGCGCTACGGTTAACTTCAATGTTATCGTCGGTCTAACGGATTACAAACTAGTTATTATTGCTCCATTGAGTGAACCAAACTACGGCGCATTTGAAATTACTTCAATTGATTCACTCACAGATGTTCTTACTCTTAGAAAAACCTATCTAACTGGAGATGCTATTGGTGAGATGCTAAGAGCCGATATTGATGGCGACTTCCATATTACTATTAATGATGGGTATTTACTAAGTAGTTATATTGACAGGGTTCCGCTAACCATGTCTCCAACCAGCACTTTCCCTGGACCATCAACTAACGCCTACACTAAGATTGGTGTTACTTTCAATGTTCTTAGATTTAGACTTGAGACATACATCGATAGAGCTGACGATTATACTAATTTGACTGTTGGAAGATCTGCTAGCATTCATACTACACCAGATATCTTTACCGCCGATGGTTATTTCTCATTGCATGACTTTTTAGCCTCTCCGGTTCCAATTACTATCCAAAAGCAACTTACATGGGACGAGTCCTTAATTGTTACTAATAGTAATCCAAAGATGGTTCCAAGTGTCTTCACTAATCAATCGGGGTTCATTCAAAATGAATGCCTTGTTGAAGGAATCAATTGTACTATCTATGGTTCTAGACCAGATTTTGATCCTGGTACTGTAGACTTCTTTGCTCCAAATAATCTAATCATTGGTCAGGGAGAAATTCACAGACCAGATGGAGAGTTTTATAAGGTAGACTTTGAAGTTGGTACCATTGTTCTAGAAATTCCAGATGGTTTATTCGGTTCTGAAAGAACTGTTAATATCTTGGATGATTTTATTGCAGACTATACTGGTGCCGGTGCAACTCGTTTAGGATTCCCATCAATGAAGTTTGCTGATTGTTCATTCGTAACAGCAGATGCTTTAGCTAATGATCAATTAAGATTCTCTGTTGCAGTTCAGTCTTTCTCTCCAAATACAAATGGAATGAGTGACGACGGCTACTTCGGCGCCATCGTGGACGGCAAGATTGGCGTCTCTATTGATTATGGTACTGGTTTACTAACTCTAAATTTCACAAACTTATTTGAAGACTCTGTTCTTTCATCACTAAGTACTAAAATTCAAATTCATGTCTTCTTAAAGAAGGGTGGATTTAACAACCGTCCATTATTCGTAGACTCTGTGAAAGTTCAGAATATGCTAAAGCTTATTTCTGTCTTCTCTGGAGCCAATGATGGCGGACCTTCCGCTTTGGTTGATTTGAATTCAGACGTAAGTGGTATCCTGCCAATTCTTCACGGTGGTACTGGGCTTAATGCAACTGGATTATTTGGAACTGTCTTAACTAGTACGGGCAGCGGTCTTAATTATCAATTCGTTAATACTCTAACTAATGTTATTGCGTTTTCTACTGGTATTCCAGATGCTGATAGAGTGCCAAAGACAGATGGTTACGGATTACTAGACCCAAGCTTCTATTACAAGCAACCAATGTATATCTGGGGTGTCGCGGGAACTTTCTCAAGCGACGGCTACGCATCCCCATCTGTTATCGGCGCTTTAACTTTTAGATTCGACAAGTTCATTCTAGAAGGATTATCAGATATTAAAATTGAAGCAATCTTAGAAACAACTAATGCAACTAATGCTGCACAGTTACAATTGTATAATGTTAATACTCACAGCTATGTAAATTTGGGCGGAACAGGTAATGCAATTACTACAACTAGTACTTTTCCAACTTTAGTTACATCTCAAGACATTAAAGCCTTGTTATCATCGGGCGCCACCAATTTCATTTATGAAATTCATTTGAATATGAATCCATCTCCTGGTAACCCTGTCTCCGAGCAAGCTATCTGCAAGATGTGTCGTTTAGTTATGACTTACAATAATCCAACTACTCCAACTCCTCCAACGGCTCATAGCTGGAACTTCGTACCATATTTGCCTTCTCCAACCCCAATATAATGCGGACTTGACATGCTCCATTGGCCGCCCTATCTTGTGCGACTATGAGTAAATTATCAGCAAAAATTACAGGTCGCCTGGATTCGATGTACGGTAAAGAGTCTGTTTTTCGAAAATTTTGTCGCAAGTATTTTGGCCTTCCTTCTGTTATTGAATTAGGGTGGAATGATTGTAATGCGCTTGAAATGGCTGAGTTCAGTGATGAACCTAAGGGTAAAACCTGGGAAGATTATGATGCCTACATGAAGAAGACATATCCTACTCGTTTCTTCTTTAACAAGACGCTCCCTAAGTTTTTACGATACAAGATTTGGTTTAAATTATCGATTCCTGCCGAAAAGATTCGCTATTTCTTGGTTTCTCATTTAATTCCAAGTCGCCGTTATCATATGCTTGATTTGCGTCAAGAAGGTGGATATCAATATGGCTGGAATGATGTTCCTGAAAAGATGCTCTATGCTATATTCAATCTTCTTGGAGAATATGTTACCAAGGAAGAGCCGCATGATCTGACTCAGTGGTATACTCAGGAACAAATTGATGCTGATGAGGGGCTTACTGCTCAGCAAAATTCAATTCTGGAAGCCCGAGCCATTCACCACTGGTGGACGGTTGAGCGTAAGGAGAATGAGAAGGAGAGGGCTCGTCTACTGACTCTTTGGGCGGATGCGCGTAAAACCAAAGATCCTAAAAAAGAAGAATATTGGATTCAGATGCATAAAATGGATGAGGATGCTGAAACAAAAACTGATGAAATGATTGCTCGTCTAATGAAGATTAGACGAACTCTTTGGACTTGATATAGAATGGTTTATGAAAGTATGTTGGTATGGCTTCTTAGGCAAGAATCATAGTTGGTCTATCGTTGGGCAAAATATCTCGCGAGAATTGATAAAGATGGGTCACGAGGTAGATTTATTTTCTACCAATGGTGATTTGTATTTTCCTGATGATCTTCGCCCCTTTCTTAAAGGTACATTGGAAGAGGGGAAGTCGCTAACCTATGATGAGTATTTAGAGTTTGTAGCCAAGCGTCTTGATGCTACCTATGACATGCAGCTATCTTATACTGCTTTATTGAATTTTAGCCGATACTTTGTTCGCGGTAATACAAATAGATTTGGTATCTGGAACTATGAGACTACTGTTCTTCCTAAAGCATTCGCTAAACATGCTCTAGCTGTAGATAAGATTGTTCCCTCTTCTAATTTTTCTAAAGAAATCTTTACTAAGAATGGAATGCCTGAAGATCAACAGGTTATGATTCCTCATGGAATTCATTTAGATCGTTTTGAGAATTTGGGCAAGCACCCTTTAAAGACTACGAAGAAGTATAAAGTATTAGCTAATATTGCTCAACCTCATCTACGCAAGAACATCCCTGGCTTATTAGAGACCTGGGGTAAAGCTTTTACTAAAGCTGATGATGTTTGTTTAGTGATGAAGATCTCTAAGAAGGGTGCCAATGGCATGATGGATGTCTCGTTTAACGAAATTTTTAATAATTTTCGTACTAAGTATAAAAATCATGCAGAAATCGAAATCATTGACACGTTTCTTGTAGATATTGAACCACTTTACAATGCGTGTGACGTGGTTATTACTATGAGCCACGCGGAATGTTTCTGGATGCCTGGCCTGGAGGCCTTCGCTGCTAATAAGGTGGTCATAGCTCCGCGCTATGGTGGTCAACTTGACTACATGAATGATGATAACTCAATCTTGATTGATGGTAAACTCATTCGTGCTGACAACCGCATGCAGTATTGGGAGCCTTCTCCTTATGCCGCTGTCTTCGATGCAGATACGACTCAAGCCGCAACCAAACTAAAAGATGTAGTTAAGAACTATGGTGATTATCTAAATAAATTTTCTCCAAAGATGAAGGAGATTCTTCCAGAATATTCTTGGAAGAGAGTGGCAGAAAGGTTCGTAGAACTATGCCATTGAACTATTGGGGTTCAGAGATTGATGAGCAAATCATCATTTCTTCAAGGAACACTATAGGTCAATATGAAGAATCATTCGTTGGGGTAATGCCTGTTCGACAAGACATTCAAGTGTTGCCGGCTGATGGGCCAAGACAATTAAAACTTGGGTGGAAAGTAAGAGAAGTTGTAGGCGTAAGCGTCATCAACCCTAATGGTGTATTAGCTGGCAGCAAATCAACAATGGTGGGAAAATAATATGGCTTGTTATCCAGGGATGTATCATGGGTGGTCTGATTTAACTGATGAGTTACATGATTATATCACCATTACATCTAATAATAGAGTAGTAAAAAATATGGTATGGCGGGGAGTGCTCCCAGGCATTTATTAAGGTCATTATGAGTAAGATATTAAGTATTGTTATTCCAGTTTTCAATAAGTGGAACTTCACCAAGTCTTGTTTGACTGATTTAGTTCAATTACCTGAAGATCATGAAATCATTGTTATCGACAATGCTAGTGCAGATGATACTCCAACCAAGATTCAAGGGCTAATTGACGAGCTATTCCTCAAATACCCATTGAGCTGCGAAATCCGTTACGTGAGAAACGAAGAGAATACTTTTCATTCTAAAGCCTGTAATCAGGGCTTTCGTTTAGCTCAGGGCGATAACGTTCTATTTCTCAATAATGACATTCGAGTTAAAGCCAGCCATACAACGTGGACCAAGCCAATCATCGATGGTTGCGCTAATGGAATCGTAGGTCCAACGATGGGTCAGCTTGACAGCAATCTAAACTTCGTCAAAGAAGCCAGCCAGCAATTGACCGGCAACTCTTATTTGGGCGGTTGGTGTATTGCGGCCAGCAAGACCACTTGGAAAGAGCTTGACGTAGATGGTACGGGCCAGATTTGGAACGAAGAGTTTCCATTTTACTTCAATGATACAGACTTGAGCTTTCGCGCTCGTCTTAATAGGGTTCCATTAACTGTAGTTAACGTTCCTGACGTAACTCATTTTGGTAAAGTTTCCGCAGCACAAATTAACATTCACAAATTGTATACTGAGGGAAGATCAATCTTCCTTAAAAACTGGAGTAAGCGATAATGCCTGAAGGCGTAGAAGTAAGAATCAGTGCAGAGTTAATTAAACCACTAGTAATAGGTAAGCAAGTTTCAATTTCATTACCACATGGAGCTGGAAGGTACAAATCATCTCCCCCTGAAGGATACGTTGCTTTTGAAAAATCAGTAATTACTGAATATGTAAAAGTAGTTGATGTTCAAACTAAAGGTAAATTCATGTATTGGTCATTTGATAATGGCTGGTATATGTTTTGTACTTTTGGAATGACAGGGCAGTGGTCACCTATTATGGCCAAGCACCCTTGCTTCGTTTTTACTTTTGAAGATAACACTCAGGCCTTCTTTAATGATCCAAGACATTTTGGCACAATCAAATTTATTAACAATCGAGATGAGTTACTGCTTAAGCTAAATGAATTAGGCTGGGATCCTTTGAATCAAGAGCTAACTCCCGTATGGCAGAATTTCGTTATCAATACGCTGGCGCGCACGACCAAACCAATTGGTCAGGTACTGATGGACCAAGGCGTTTTTGCTGGCGTAGGTAACTACATTCGTGCGGAAGCGTTATATCTAGCAAAGATGTCTCCTTGGTGTAATAGTAATAAGTTAAAGAAAGACGAAATTGCTATTTTATGTCAGGCGCTTGTTGATGTAATGAAAGATTCGTATAATCATCAAGGAGCTACTATCCTTACCTATAAAGATGCCTATGGGGCAGAAGGTAAGTACTCAAGCTGTTTTAAGGTTTATGGCCAAAAGACAGACCCTTTGGGTAATCCAATTATCAAAGAAGAGACGCCCGATAAGCGCACTATTCATTGGTGCCCCGCAGTACAAGTATAAAGGTCATTATGTCATTATCTACAAAAATTCTAATTTGGTTAGGCGGTATTCTTCTGGTTGGTGCTTTAGGTTTCATTATCTATACACAGATTCAAATATCTAAACGACAAGAAGCTATTGAGCAAAATGTAGTGGCTCAAAAACTATTGGTGGATGGCATTGTTCGAAGTCAGTCTACCTGGGCCACAAGAGATGATGTAGAGAAGTTTATCAAAGACAATGGACTAAACCTCAAAGCAATCCAAGAAGACCTAGATAAGCTTCACGCTGAGGTCTCCTCAATCAATGTAGCGATTGCTAGTAGCAAAGGGCAAATCGGCACGCACATTCCAACGACTCCTGGTCCAGTAATTAATCCTGGGCCTATTGATCCAAAGAATCCAGATCCATATGGATACATGAAGCGTCAACAAACGTTTGTCCTAAATGAAGATTTTGGTTCCATTAAGATTCCAATTGGGTCAGTCGGATTTAGTGCGTGGCAGAAGGAACCTTGGAATTATGATATCAAGGCTAGAGATTATAAACTAGCTACTGTAGTAGGAACTGACGAAAATCAAAGACAATATTTCTATAATAAGTTTACTGTTCAAACAGATGGTAAAGAATATGTAGTTCCGATCAAAACTGCAACTACAGAACAGGTATTCCCTGAGGCTAAGTTTAGCTGGTGGAACCCAAGACTATTCCTTGGCGTAGATGGTGCAGTTGGGCTCGCCCCTGTCAAAGGGGAGTTCACACCAAATCTAGGTGTTCAAATTATGTCTTATGGTCGATATAAGACTCAGCCAGATCTTTCTGTTTTGCAAGTGGGTGCAGGCTATGGTACTATTAGTAAAACGCCGCAACTTGTTATAACGCCCATATCATATAATATTGGTAAACATTTACCACTCATGAATAACACATATATTGGACCCTCTCTCGGCGTAGGTACTGACGGTAACGTCTTTATTGGCGCCGGCTTGAGAGTTGGATTATAAAGGAAGAATAATGCTATATCTTTTGACACTTACCTGGAATGCGTGCGACAAGTTAACCAAACTCAAGGAATCAATTCTTCCTGCCCTTAATGGTATTGATTACACTTGGCTCATCAAGGATAATGCATCCAAAGATGATACTGTTGCCGTTGCTTCAAGTTGGGGCGGTAACATAAAGGTTATCCCTTATAAGAACAACATGCAAAACTTTTCAGCGGGTATGAACTACCTCTTTAATGAGGCGCAACCTAAAGATAATGATCGTGTTCTTTTATTGAACAATGATGTTATTTTTAATGATAAAAAGTCAATTCATAATATGATGGGTATTATGGATAAAGATAAAAAGGTAGGCGCAGTAGGCTGTAGGTTGCTATATACTGGCACTGATAAACTCCAACACGCAGGTGTCGTTTTTGATCCGAGAACTAGGACTCCAACCCATTTTAGGGTCGGCCAAAAGACTGATGCAATGGCAGAAAGAAACAGAGAGTTTCAGGTTGTAACTGGAGCTGTTCTTTTAACTGATGGTGAGAGTTTCAAGAATTCTTTTACCAAGAACAAATCGGGCGCTAATGGCATGGACGAAAATTATCACTGGGCCTTTGATGATGTTGATTTGTGTTTAGCCATTAAGTATAATCAGAACAAGAGAATTATATATTGTGGTGAGACTAATATCTTCCATGAAGAAAGTGCCTCTCTAAAGAAGAATCCAGCTAACAAGCTATTTATGAATCATAATATGTCCTATCTAATGGACAAGTGGGCTGGACGTTATCAAATTGATCTGGTCGATTACACTAAAGATCCAAAACTTAATTTGTACCAAGGATAAACGTGAAAAAAGTTCTTATTACTGGCACATGTGGTTTCATTTTCAGCAACTTCATTCGTCGAGCTATCTACGAAAGACAAGCATATTCCTTTGTGAGTATAGATAGGGTTGGTGGTAATGCCAATGCCCTTTATTCTCATAAGAATCATGTCTTCCATCTGGCCGACTTAAGGGACAACCATATCATTGATAAGATCTTTCAATTTGAAAGACCGGATATCGTTATCCATGCGGCGGCTGAAAGCTTCGTAGATGCTTCTCTGACCGATCCTAACGCCTTTGTGACCTCTAATGTCCTAGGCACCCAGGTAGTCATCAATGCCTGTTTAAAACACGGTGTGGAGCGACTAATTTATGTTTCCACAGATGAGGTGTATGGCCAGCTTACTAGCGAGTCAGATAAGGCCTGGACTGAGGAATCACCCCTTGACCCCAGAAACCCTTATTCGGCTTCTAAAGCGGCTGGAGAGTTGATGGTCAAAGCAGCTCATGCTAGCCATGGTTTAATTTATAACATTACTCGTAGCTCCAACAACTATGGCCCCCGCCAGACTGCCGAAAAGCTCATTCCGAAGGCAATAAAATGCATTATGAATGACCAGAAGATTCCCCTATATGGTCAGGGTCTTCAGATTCGAGACTGGACGCATGTTTTCGATAATTGCGCAGCCTTGCTAGCCATTCTAAATGATGGTAAACCTAATGAGACCTATAATATTTCAGCTAATCAAGAGCTACCTAACATTGAAGTAATTCAAAAGATTTGTAATGCTATGGGTAAAGGTCACAATCTTATTTCCTTCATTGAAGACCCTCGTAAGGGTCATGATTTTAGATATTCAGTTGATTCATCTAAAATCAAAGAACTGGGTTGGAAACCGACCTTCAAATTCAGAGAAGGTATCACTGAAACTGTTGAATGGTATAAGATAAATCAATGGCTTTTGAAGTGATATAATACATCTAAGGAGACATAATGTCAGCAACATCCAAAACAGAAGAAACGACCGCCGAGACCGTGGTAGATGACGTTTCAAATACAGAAGTTAAAAAAGAAGACGGATTAGATCCGAATGTCTTGGCCGCATTGAAGGCTAAGAGCCAAGCTAAACAGCAGGAGAGCAAGATGGCGGCTAAGATTGTAGCGAAGAAAGAGAGAAGCCTTGCCTTAGGTATCCTGGGTTCAGGTCAAGCAGGTTCTAGATTAGCTGAAGCTTTTTACAAGCACGGTTATGACGTAGCAGTAGTTAATACAGCTATGCAGGACTTGAAGTTTATTGATGTCCCAGATTCTAACAAGCTACTCTTAGAGTATGGTCTTGGTGGAGCTGCTAAAGAAATTGAAATTGGTAAGGCAGCAGCCGAAGCTCATCGTGGTGAAATTAGCCAATTGATTGCCGACAAACTGGCTCACTCTCAAGTGAATGTCCTTTGCCTTAGTTTAGGTGGTGGTTCAGGCGCTGGTTCTTGTGAGACCCTTGTAGATATTCTATCCAGTACCGGCAAACCCTTAGTCGTTATGACCGTTCTTCCGATGGCCACTGAAGATGCTCAGACTAAATCCAATGCTCTTGAAACTTTATCCAAACTTTCTAAGTTAGCTCAAACTAAGAAGATCAACAATCTTATCGTTGTTGATAATGCTAAGATAGAATCTATCTATTCTGAAGTGGGTCAAATGGAATTCTATAAAACGGCTAACAAAGCCATTGTAGAGCCAATTGATATTTTCAATACACTTTCTTCTATGCCATCTGAAACCAAGCCATTGGATCCAATGGAATTTTCTAAGCTGTTTTTAGACGGTGATGGCCTTACTGTTTACGGTGAATTCTCTGTCGCAGATTACGCTGGCGAAATGAGTATTGCTGAAGCAGTTGTAAACAACCTATCTCACAACCTATTGGCTGAAGGTTTTGATCTTAAGCAATCCAAGTATGTTGGTTACATTGTAACTGCAAGCAAAGAAGTCTGGTCTAAGATTAAGGCAGTTAGCATTGATTACGCCAACCATATGGTCAATGACCTTTGTGGTAATCCAGTAGGTGTCTTCAAGGGTATGTATGTCGTTGAATCTAACGAAGACGTTGTCAAGGTTTATTCAATGTTTTCTGGTCTTGGTTTGCCGGCTTCTCGTGTTGAGCAACTTAAGAATGATACTCAAGAACTAAAGTCTAAAGTCAAGGGCAAAGATGATGCTCGTAATCTAACTCTACAACTTGACACCGGCACCAATGAAACGGTTTCTGCCGCCCAAAAGGTCAAGGACAAGATTGCCGCTAAATCATCTTCCTTCGGTAAGTTCGTGACGGGCGTTGTCGATAGACGTAAGCCATAATCTACTAGAACTGATAATATAAATTGTCGAGAAAAAGGTACTAGATATATATGATCTAGTACCTTTAACCTTTTCGACAACATGACCAAAATTCTTATCAAGGGTAACACCTCTCAGATCACGGAAGAGTCCGATGCTAATCATGTTTTAGCTCTGGATAAGCATCTCTCTTTTTACGTACAGGGCGCCGAACATACGGCTGCCTTTAGGGGATACATCAATCGAGATGGAGACTTTGTCAAGTGGGATGGGATGAAAAAACTTCTGACCCCCACTCTTCAGTTCCCTACCGGATTAGTAGATAGGGTCAAAGACTTCTACATTGAACATGGTAAAACATTTGATATTGTCGATAAGCGCCCAGCTAAATCGGTGGGCACTCCACGAGATATTCTTTCTAATTTAAAGAAAATGAATAAGGATCCCTATCCTTATCAAATGGAAATTCTTGATGTCATTGACAAAAATGATCGAGGAATTATAAAGGTAGCTACAGGTGGAGGAAAAAGTTTGATCGCGGCATTGATTGCTGCCAAATTAGGTAAGAAGACCATCATCTATGTTATTGGTAAGGATCTACTTTACCAGTTCCACGATTTCTTCTCGTTGGTTTTTGATGAGAAGATCGGAATCATTGGTGATGGTAAATGTGAAATTCATGACATCAACATTGCCAGTATCTGGACCATTGGTCAAGCTATTGGTATGGACAAAAAAACCATTTTACTTGAAGGTGATGATGACGAAGAAGCGGTAAGTAAAGACAAGTACGTTAATATCCTTAAGATGATTAAGGATACAAAAACTCATATGATTGATGAGTGCCATATGTCAGCTTGCGAAACCATTCAACAGGTTTTCAAAACAGCTAAGGCCGAGCATCTGTATGGTTTGAGCGGATCTCCTTGGAGAGACGACGGAGCCGATTTACTCATCGAAGCTGTTCTTGGCAAGTACATTGTCAACATCTCTGCTTCTTATTTGATTGAGCGTGACTTCTTGGCTCAAGCACTCATAAGATTTAGAGTAGTCCCTCCATATCCAACTCAGATAGAGAAGGTCTATCAATCAATTTACAAAAAATATGTTGTAGAGAATGATGCCCGAAATGGTTTAGTTTTAGATGGTGCTAAAACTCTGGTTGCAAAGGGATACCAAACGCTGGTGCTCTTTAACAGTTTGAAACATGGTAAGATTCTTTACGAGCTATTCAAGCAGCACATGAAGTGTGCCATCTTAGACGGATCTAATAGCAAGGAAGAGCGAGAGCAAGTCAAAAAAGATTTAATGGAGCACAAAATTGATTGTGTTTTGGCTTCCAAAATCTTTGATATAGGCGTTGACATCCCCAGTTTAGCTGGTCTGGTAATCGCATGCGGTGGAAAATCAACTGTCAAGGCATTACAAAGAGTTGGAAGAGTCATTCGTAAGTATCCGGGCAAGAAGTTTGCCGTTGTTATTGACTTCATTGATCAAGCTCCATTTCTTGATAACCACTCTAAAACTAGATACAAGATTTATAAGTCAGAAGAAGGGTTCGACGTATCATGGCCACTCCAAAAAAAGAAAAAATCGAAGAAACCGGAGGAGAACTAACCTCTGTTCCTAATGATAAGTACAGGAAGTTCTTCGATAAGTTTGCAGAGATTGAAACACTAAAGGTGGACGACTGGAAAGCCGCGCACCTTCTTGGCTATTTCTGCAAGAAATATAAAGATACTTACAATGAGGATTATCCCTGGAAGTTCAATAACGAGAATCCTGCTAAATGCTTTGAGGTCTGGCAACTTAATACATTGGTTGCCCGTATCTCCAAGAACCCTCAGATTCTCAAGGACTACATCGACTGGGCTTATATTAATTTGGTTCCTAAGGCTAAACGCAGGCTCACCTCAATTTCCTTTATGACTAAGGAAGACATCGTTCTCAATTACAAGATGAACGTGCTCTTAGCCGGTAAGAAGAATCTAAGCGTGGATCGTTCTAGTCCTCTTCCAGATAAGTTCAAATCACCATTTCAAGAGATTGGTGTTACTGTTTCCAATTACGGTGACTTAGCTTTCCTATCTCAAATGGAGAAGACTGCCGAGATGATTTCCGCTTTTGAGAAGCTTAATGAACTAGGATTCGATAATGACATCCTGGGGAGAATTGTATGATATTGTTTACTTTTGAAAATCTAAGATCAATGGTTGATCTTACTAAGATTGATAGTGATTTCTTAGCCCAGGGATTTAAGTTAGCGGCCGTAGATTCTGGACGAAATCACCTGTGGACTACTATGGATGACTTAGAAAAAGATGCTGAGAAGCATGCCATTGATAATGGTTGGGATCCAGCAACTATGTTGGTGCTGTATGACCCGCCTAGAACAGAAGAAGAACGAGCGGCAGCGGCAGAAGAAATTAAACGACAAATAGAAGAAGACCCTGATTGGGATGATATCCAAATTGGAGAAGTTGACCCTAAACGGGTAATAGCTTCAGTCTATAAAAACATGACTCCTGAGAAGCTTGTTAAAGAGTTACTTAGACCTTGGGAAATGAGGGTCTTCTCATGACTCCGCAAACCGGACAACATGTAAAGGTTATTCTTCGTAATGGCGCTATTGCCGAAGGCATCGTTGAAGAGTGGTTTGCTAATACAGTTCAATTACGATCTTTAGATAATGAAAGTATTCTAATTATCAGTCATCCGGCTGAAGATATAATGCTAATCAAAGTAATGTTAGATAAACCGGAAGAAGAGGCTGAGCCTGAGTCCGGCCCTACCATTGAAGAAGTAAATGATTTTGAGGCACAGTTCCAGGAAGCTGCCGACTCAACTGATCCACATGATGTGGATGATATCAAAAGTTTAGCACAATTGCGTATTGAATTGAATAAACAAGAGCGCCGCATCATTGCAGAAAAACTAAAGGATCATCGACCGGGTCGTGCTTATCAACCTAGTACAACTCCATACCACTATCCTTCTGTGGTAACAGGCAAACCAACTCCCTATACACCATCAAGGATCCCGAATGGACACACACGACATAGCAAGAAGCCGAGCACTAAATAACATCCCTCCTCGTAAAGTTCAAGATGCTCTTGCGGCCGTTGAAGCCAGTCAAGATGAATTGAAAGTGAAGCATGTTAAACAGATTGCTATTAATCGATATGCTGAAAGCAATATCCCTATTGATTATTGGACTCTTAAAATGGATAGGGATTTCAAGGGAGATCCAAGATTGCTTGCCAAGTTCAATGAATATACGGAAGATCTAAAAGCTTCATATGTAAGCGGTAGTTCGCTATGCCTTGCTGGTGGTCATGGGCTCGGAAAAACAATGACAATAACTTGCGTTCTTAAAAAAGCAAGTCAAAAAGGATTTAATTGTCTGTACACTACGCTCAGTGATATAGTCAACGTCCTTACCATTGGCGGTGGGGAGGACAAGTTCCTGGCACGCCGAGAACTTGCTTTGGTTGATTTCTTGGCGATTGATGAATTTGATCCTCGATTTATGCCATCTGAGAATGCGGCCGATTTATATGCTCGCAGCTTGGAAAGTGTTTTTCGAAATCGCAGCCAGAATAAGCTTCCTACATTGATGGCTTCTAATAGTCCCAATCCGGTTGAAGCTTTCAAGGGTCCTTTGAAGGACAGCATTGATAGCTTGATGAAGGGATACCTAAAAGTCTTCCCGGTCGCACCAGGCAAGGATTTTAGAAAGGAAAAAGCATGAGCAACGATTTAGATTTAGTTATTCTTAAAACGCTAGTAACTAATAAGAAGCATGCTTTAGACTTTGTCAATGAATGTGACATTAAACTATTTGGGCCAGATGTCTTTCATTTTGCTAACCTAGCCATTGGATACATTCGTACCTATAAAGATCTTCCAACTCAAAGGGTTATGGTTGAGAGACTTACTAAGGGTAAGAATGAAAAACAAATTGAGCACGTTAATAAAGTATGGGCTCAACTAGATGCTCTATCATATAATGATCGCGAATATAAGCACGATCTAGAGTCCATAAAGAAACGCTTTGCTGAGAAACAGCTTTCTGGAATGAAGGACCAGCTAGGTAAACTAGAGCCTGGTGCCATGGATATCGAAAAGACTATCAGTGATATGAATAAGACTATTCAGTCTATTAAGTCATTGCATCAAGTTAAAGCTTACGAACGTAAAACTTTAAAACAAGCTATACCTATCTTTAGAGAAGAGTATAATGCTAAGATGGAGGATCCTGATTTTGATAAAGGCATCAAGACTGGTTACTCTTATCTAGACAACGCTACAGATGGGTTGAGACCGGGCGAGCTTATTCTCATCGGTGGTGAGTCGGGTGCTGGTAAATCCATGTTGTTAATGAACATGGCTATTCAGATTTGGTTGCAAGAGAATACCATTGATATGGTGGACAACTTCAAGCCAGGTAACAGCGTCCTTTACTTCTCTTTGGAAATGCCATTCAAACCATGTTTGAATCGTGTTCTATCTAGACTGTCTGGCAATCCATCCAAGAAAATTCGTAATGCTACATTGAATACCGATGAGGCTCTCAAGCTCAAGAAGGCGCTCAAGTTCATTAATAATTATAATTGTGAATTTGAGATTGTTGATATTCCTCGTGGAGCTACCATGGAAAGCATGGAGCTTATCTTTGAGGAAGCTAAAGCTTATTACAATCCAAAGATTATCGTAATCGACTATCTTGGTCTAATGGACTACGATGGCGCCGATATGGAAGACTGGCTCAAGCTCGGCAAGATTGCTGAAAAGATTCACGAGTTTGCTCGTGTCCATGGTTTGATTGTTCTAAGTGCCATCCAGTTAAACCGTGGTAAGGGCGGCAAGGATACCGAGGAAAAGATTGGTTTACATCGTATTGGTCGTTCGGCTCTAATCATGCAAAACGCTAACATTGGTGTTCAGATTGAAACTCGTCCCAATGAGAAGTCTTTCCCGGATATGAATTACCATCTTATTAAGAATCGTGACGGTGAATTGGGCAAAGGAAAGCTTATCAAAAACCTGGCGGCAGGCACCCTTATTGACGAGAAATCTGAAGAAGATCCAACTACTTTTGAGATGAGAGATCCAGACGATATTTCTGATCGTCCTGGCCTCGATCTTGACTAATTATTAGACATATAATAGAGGTCTAGATGCAGAATAAAGTAGTGGCAGAAGCCGTTAGAGTTGAGTACGAAGAGAAGACTGGAAAGATGTATATTGTCTTTGAAGTAAAAGACGAAAAGTACAAGCAAGATCTTAAAAAGAACTGGACTAAAGATATAGAATTCCGTCTGGTTGATAAGCTATTAGTTGAAGGCGAATAATGAATCACGATTTTATTATTATTAATTCAGGAAATCAAATCTTCTATGACAAAATAGTGGGCACAATCGCGCTCGTAAGTGGTACTGGAATCACATCTAATGGTCCTGGTTATATTTTGAAATCAAGAATGCAGGACGCCTTCTTTGGAAAACTTGGAAAGAAATAAAGGAATACTATGCCTACGTACGAACACCGCTGTGATACTTGCAAACATGAATGGGAAGCTGATTATTCAATCAAGTTAGATCCACCTAAAGTTTGTGTCTCTTGCTCTGCTGAAACTGTAACCCGCCTTATTTCTTTAGGTGGTAAAGGCGTTGTAGAGCTTACTGGCCAAGAGCTAGTTGCGAAGGTCAAGGCTGATGGGCAAGCCCTCAAGAAGGATGCTCACGCTAAAGAGAAGGTCTATGCCAATTTGCTTGGTGAAGACAAGTACCAAGCCTTGCAAGTCAGGCTAGACAAGCAGAAGCGCCGATGAACTCCTGGAGCACCGGCTTTGGCCGCAGAGGTACTCTAGAAACTCGTTTAGTAGTGGCCAAGGAGACCGTGCGTTCACTACTGTTCAGAATCCATGAAATTGAAATGAGTGCCCAACTAAGCGATAATGAAAAGCTTTCTAAAATAAAAATAATTAAGGATGAAATGATTAAAGTTGGCACGGAAATTGACAACATCAAAAAAGAGATTAACTTTCTAAACAGCTATTCGGTAAATTAAGAGTTAACATGACCCAGAATTCTAAAGAATATAAAAAGGAATATTATCAGAAGAATAAGGCACGTTTACTTGCACGTCAAATTGAATACTATGTTCAAAACAAAGTAGAACGTCTTGAATACGCCAACAATTATTACCAAAATAATCAACAGTCACTAATAGAAATTCAAAAAGAACGACAAAAGAATAATAGGGTTGAAGCGACAAATTATCATAATCGATATGTAAAAAATCGTTCAGAAAAAGACCCTATTTTTAAGTTAAGAAAGAATATTTCTGCTGTTGTTTATCTGGCGCTCAAGAGCGTGGGCTCTTCTAAAAGGGGACAATCTGTTATGGAGCATCTACCATACTCTCTTCAAGAATTAAAGGAACATCTTGAAAAGAATTTTGAACCATGGATGAATTGGAAAAATCAAGGAATGTATAGCTGTCAAGTTTTCGATGAGAATGCTCCATCTACTTGGACATGGAACATAGACCATATTACTCCGCAATCAAAATTACCATATCTTTCTATGATAGAAGAGAATTTTAAAAAATGTTGGGCATTGGATAACCTACGACCCTTACTATCAAAAACAAATCTTGAAAAAGGAAATAGATAATGCCCACATACACTTACAAATGTGAGGTGCACGGAGAATTTGAAGAAGTGCACTCGATAACGACTCAATTAGAAGAATGCCCCAAATGCAAAGAAGAAGGGAAGCCGATACAAAAGGTAACTCGACTCATCTCTGGAGGCGGAGGATTTATTCTAAGCGGTTCTGGTTGGGCACGCGACAATTATAGTTGAAGCCATGCCAAAAAAACCTAACAGCAACAATGATGAGAAGAATCAGAAACTTAAACAAGTGACTGAGATACTAAGATTCGTTCTCACTGTGGATGATGAAGAATTAGTCAAGTCAACCATAGAGTCAGTCATTGAACTTTTAGAAGATGAAATCAGTAAATGAATTCAGTGTTTGCAGAGTCCTCTATTCATATTTCAATACGAGTATGAATAATTCAGTATGTAGTTTACTTTAGACCCAAGAGAGAAGAACAGAATGTTGACAGAACAAGAAGCTCAAGACCTCATGGCTAAATTGTGTGACCTTAGAGTGCAAGTAAAAGACTCTAATGAGCCCAAGTTAGTTAGTGAATTGAAGAAGCATGAAAAAGTTTGTATGGATAACTTCCGTTATCTAGTAACTATGAAAACGGGTCGTTATAAGGCCTTCAGCAATTATGAAGACCTAAATCAAGAAGGGTTCGAGGCCTTAATTAAGGCAATGAATAACTACAACCCAAAGAAGGGTTCTTTCTTTTGGTGGGCACATAAGTATATTGACACTCGTATTTCGAGAAGCGCAAACTTACATACCACTATTAGATACCCATTGAAGGTCGCTAAGGCACATACTCCTCACAAGGAATCTGTTATGCCTTTGCAGATCGAAGAGCGCTATTGTCCTGATAAGGAGCTTGAAGAGTCTCAGGCTACTCAAGCAATTCATGGTGCTGTGTCTTTGCTTTCGCCAGAGCAAAAGGAAGTCATCAATCTAGCCTATGGATTTGATGGGGACAAACCAATGTCCATTAACAAGATATGCAAAAAGTTAAGCATATCACGATTGAGCTGTATCAAAACGATTAACAGCGCTCTTTCTATGATGAAAGACAATATCAAAGTCTAATCAGTGGCCCTGATTATTAACAGTTTTATTAACTTAATTCTAAGGACGAATTATGCAGGGATACACTTATTCTCAGGTTTTGGAAGCATCAGTAAAGTACTTTGAAGGCGATGAATTTGCAGCGAAGGTTTTCGTTGATAAGTATGCTTTACAAGACTCGAAAGGTGTATTCCTCGAATTAACTCCAACTGACATGCATCGTCGTTTGGCTAAGGAGTTTGCTCGCATTGAAGCAAAGTATCCTAATCCATTAGATGAGGAAACGATCTTTTCTTTGATCGATCGTTTCCAATTTATTGTTCCTCAAGGCAGCCCTATGTCTGCTATTGGCAATAAGTATCAAATGCAAAGTCTCTCCAATTGCTTTGTCATTCAAGGCGTGCATTCTGATAAGCTAGATTCCTATGGTGGAATCATGTTAGCCGATCAAGAGTTAGCCCAAATCATGAAGCGTCGTGGTGGCTGTGGCCTCGATATTTCCGGAATCCGACCTAAAGATGTACTTACAAATAATGCCGCCAGAACTACTGACGGCATTGCTGTTTTCATGGAACGATTTAGTAATACCTGTCGTGAAGTAGCTCAGAATGGCCGCAGAGGTGCTGAGATGCAAACACTTGATGCTAATCATCCAGAGGTAGAAACCTTCATTAATATCAAACGTGACCTAAAGAAAGTTACTGGTGCCAATATCTCTCTTAAACTTAGTGATGAGTTTATGAGGGCAGTAAAGAAAGGCGAGGATTATGATCTTCGCTGGCCAGTTGATAAGTCTCCCGCCGAGGCCAAAGTTACTAAGAAGGTAAATGCTAAGAAGATTTGGGATCAAATCATTGATTCTGCCCACTCTTCGGCTGAACCAGGACTTCTCTTTTGGGATACTGTTCAACGACATACTCCTTCTGATCTTTATGCTGCCTTTGGTCATAAATCAATTTCTACCAATCCATGCGGAGAGATTGTTCTCCCCGCATATGACGCTTGCCGTCTATTGGTTTTGAATCTCTCTTCTTATGTCAAAGAACCATTCACTAAGAAGGCCTCATTTGATTTTAAGAAATTCTCCGAGCATGCCGTGATAGCTCAGAGGCTAATGGACGACATCATTGATTTAGAATTAGAATGCATTGATAAAATCATGGCTAAGATTGAGTCTGATCCGGAGCCGCTTGAGGCTAAGCGGGTGGAGATCAATCTATGGACTAAGATCCGTGAAATGAACATTAGCGGGCGTAGAACCGGCTTAGGCATTACTGCTTTGGGGGACACCCTAGCTATGCTTGGAATCAAATATGGTTCTAAAGAATCCATTACTAAGACCTATAAAATCTATCGTGCGTTGGCTGTTGCTTCGCATACTTCTTCCTGCATCATGGCTAAAGAACGTGGCGCATTTCCTATTTTTGATTATAAGCTAGAGAAGGATCACGAATACCTCAATAGTATTTTTGATGATTGTGAGCCTGAAGTAAAGCGGATGTGGAAGAAGCATGGTAGAAGAAACATTGCTAATACTACTACAGCTCCAGCAGGATCGGTGTCGGCTTTGACTCAAACTACATCTGGTATTGAACCAGTCTTCATGCTTTCTTACATACGTCGTAAGAAGCATAATCCATCTGATAAGAGTGCTCGCGTAGACTTCGTTGACGCAATGGGCGATTCATGGCAAGAGTTTACTGTTTACCATCATGGCGTTAAGCGCTGGATGGACGTTACAGGCAATTCAGATTTAAAGGACTCTCCTTATTGGGGAGCTACGTCTAGTGAGATCGATTGGGTAGCTTCAGTTGAAATTCAGGCTGTTGCCCAAAAATCTATTGATCATAGCATTAGTAAAACTTGTAATTTGCCAGAGGATGCCACTAAAGAAATGGTTTCTCAAGTTTACATGAGGGCCTGGGAATCGGGCTGTAAAGGATTTACCGTCTATCGTGACAAGTGCCGTGATGGTGTTTTGATTAGCTCCAGCGAAAAAAAGAAGGTGCCTGAAAATGGCCGCCCAATTGAGATTGGTTCGGTCATGGCCCCTAAGCGCCCCATTGAATTACCTTGTGAAATTAAGAAGGCAAAAATCAAAGGTGAAGCTTGGACAATATTTGTTGGCATGTTTAATGATAAGCCATACGAAGTATTCGGTGGGTTAGCCAAGTATGTTGAAATACCTAAAAAGTATGAAAAAGGTAGAATTGTTAAGAATGGTAAAGTAGATGGAATTACTACTTATAACTTAATTATAGGTGAGGGTGATGATGAAATGATGCTAAAAGATATTGCAAATGTTTTTGAGAATGCTAACTTTGGTGCATTTACTAGAACTATTTCTTTAGCTTTGCGTCATGGCACTCCAATTCAATATGTAGTGGAACAATTACAAAAAGATAAACATTCTGATGTCACTTCTTTCGCACAAGTAGTCTCTAGAGTATTAAAAAAATACATTAAAGATGGAACTAAATCTCCTTCAGAAAAGTGTAAATCTTGCCAAAGTGAAGGCTCATTAGCATATCAAGAGGGTTGTTTGCTGTGCAAGAATTGTGGTTGGAGCAAATGTTAATTACTAATTAACCAGCATTGAATATGAGATGAAAGGTACAATACTTCTCAATCATAACGAGAACACCAAAAAAGTAGAAGACGAGGAAAAAACTCGTTATCTACGTGGTCTTCTTGAGCAGATGGGTGTTCCTGTCCAGGAATTCTGGACATCGGACGGCCCTTTATCTGTGGATCAAAAAATCAAATTGAGAGGTATCCTCGCTACTTACAACATCCAGGTTATAGACGACTTGGATGGTCACATGCAGGTGTATGTGGAAGGTGAAAAAGTAGCAGAGTGGTTTAAGTGTACTTACAAGTTGAAAAGAGATCTGCGAGAGATAGATCCAAGAAAACAACTCTACTTGGAGATGGAAGTGAACTGCTGGTCACTTTTTGAAGAATCGGAACAAGAACAATAATGAGAAAAACATACGTTTTAGACACCTCTAGTTTGATTTATGATCCTAGCACGTGGAAGCATTTCCCAAATAGTGATGTTGTCATCCCTATTGCTGTATTAAATGAATTAGATAAGCTAAAGAAACAGGCAGGCGAAGCTGGTAGAAATGCCAGAGTTTGTATTAGATTACTAGATGCATTAAGTGATACATTAGATATTACTACGGGTATTACTGTAGAGCAAGATACTCTTGTAAAAATTGATGCAACATATCGTGATATGAATGAGCTAGGCTATGCTGGCTTTGGTGATCCAGAATATGGTGACACCCAAATTCTAGCTTGCGCCTTTGCTACTTGGCAAGAACACCCAGAGCATGATGTTACTTTAGTAAGCAATGACATTAACTTGAGAGTCAAAGCCAAGTCTCGCGGTATTGATGCTGTATCTCACGATAGTACAGATCTATCTCTAAGCGATATGTATTCAGGAACTCAAGTTGTTGTTGATGAGGCCGCAGGTGAAGACCTGCTACAGTTTAATGAGATTAACCCTCAACTGTTTGGACTTAAACTAAACATGAATGAATGCGTTCTATTTGAGAATGAATTCGGAGATGGTATTGCTATGGGCCGTAAGGTTGGCAACAATACCGTTAAACTAATTCGTAAGGTTTATCCATGGAACATTTCTAGTCGTAATAAGGAGCAAGCATTTGCTATGGATCTTATTATGGATAAGTCGGTTGACCTTGTTACCCTTATTGGTAAAGCTGGTACTGGTAAAAGCCTAATCGTATTAGCCTCTGCTCTTGAACTGGTAATCAGTAAAAAAGAATATGATAAGTTCATTATCTATCGTCCAATTCAACCAGTTGGTAATGATATTGGTTTCCTTCCGGGAACAATGGAAGAGAAGCTAGCACCTTGGTTCCAGGCTATTATGGATAATTTTGAAATGCTTTTTGCATCCAAGATGACTCGTGGTAACCACAAGGACAGTGCTTATAACTGGAAGAAAGACCTTCAAATGTTAGTTGATAGAGGTCGTATTGAGATGGAAGCAATCACTTATATTCGTGGTAGAAGTATTCCAAATGCAATCATCCTTGTTGACGAGTGCCAGAACCTTACGAAAGAAGACGTAAAAACTATCCTAACTCGTGCCGGAGAAGGTACTAAAATCATTTTAACAGGTGATATAGAGCAAATTGATAATTCATTACTTGACGCCACCGACAACGGATTGACGTATGTAATTGAAAAGTTTAAGGACTCAGAATTAGCAGGTCATATTACCTTTACCCAAGGTGAGCGTAGTAAACTTGCTTCTTTGGCAGCCGAAATTTTGTAAGGAGTTTCTATGAGTAAAGAGAAAGTTACCAAGTCAGCCTCAGATAACGTTGTTGAGGTAGCCCCTCCAGCAGCCGAAAATCCAAGGCTACATGAGGTTGATCGTTTAGCGCTTGAACTAGCTAAATCCAAAAGACAAACCGCATTAGCAGAAGCTAAGACGGCGCTAGCTAACAATGAAAATGCTGAGCTTGCATATAAGTATGTAGTTCTTCAACTATACATGAAGTATGGTTTGAGTGAGCGTGATGCTATTAGCGAAGCAGGTGAAATCCTTAAGGATGGCGCTGTTCAGCAAGCCCCACAAGGGTAAGTATGTCTGAGCCTAAACAATACGTTTCTAAAGCAGATGGTGAAGCAGAAGTAGAGAAGGTATTTGAAGTATCTGATCGTCAAGAATTAGCTGACCTAATCTCCATTAGACAATACGTAGTTAATGCGGCGGCTAATCCTGCTATTGATAGAGCTACAGTGAACTACCTTAATGGTTCACTTATTATGCTTGATAGAAAGATTCTTGGTCTTCTACAAGATGTACCATTTAAGAAGTATATCAATTATGGTGATGTAGCTAAAGCTATTCAGGAAGTTCGCAACATTACAAATATAAAATCTGGTTTAAAAAAGTAATTCTCTTAGGTAAGTTAAATGAGAACAAGCACCTCGAACGCATTCAGCAATAACACACTAGTCAAACTTAAAAATCAAGATTGGCTAGATAAACAGAGAATTGCGGGAAAGATTGCTGCAAGAGCCTTAAACACCCTTCAAAGGGCTGTTGAAGGAAAAACGTTTCATTCGACGAACACATTAAGTCAGGTTGCCGAGAAACTGATTCTAGAGGCCGGTGGGACTCCTACCTTTAAAGGTTACAAGGGATTTCCAGCGGCCGTTTGTATTTCTGTCAACAAACAACTAGTTCACGGCATACCTGACGATACTGTGTTGGATGAGGGTGATGTTATTAGTTTCGATCTTGGTGTAACCTATGAAGGTGCCATTGCTGATACTGCCATTACCTGCATCTTTGGAACTCCTAAGTCTGATAAGCATGTTGAGCTTGTTAAGGCTACGGAACAATCCCTATTAAAAGGCATCGAAGCTATTGCGGTCGGCAAGAGACTTGGATGTATTGGAAACGCTATTTACAAATACGCCAGGGCCTCGGGCTTCGGCTGTATTACCAATTACGGCGGACATGGTCTCGATTGGGATACCCCTCATGCACCACCTTTCGTCTCTAACAGAGCAGAGCTTGACGAAGGCATTAGAATTCAGCCGGGTTTAGCAATTGCTATTGAACCAATGCTTGTCATTGGTGGTACTACTACCCGCGTATTAAACGATGGTTGGACCGTAGTGACCGATGATATCGGCGCCCACTTTGAACACTCTATTTTCGTACACGAAGATCATGTTGAGATCATTACTGACAGGAGTAACGCCTGATGTTTATTTCTCTTGTTGAAACTGAAAATAGCTAGTTTAAAGGTGTTCAAGTGAAGATAGAATTTGAAGATAAAAGTTACATTGAGGTCACGAAGTCCGACAACCCAGGAAAGGTTATCGTTGTTATTTCTGCCAAAGACCATGAGAATCCTTTGAAGAGAATTGTTAATGCGGTTGAAGTAACCGTGGAACAGTTTAAGAAGCTGGTGTCCGAAGTATCATGAAGCATTCTCAGCGTATTCAGAATATGCTTGCGCCCTTTAGCTACGATGACATTAGTAAATTTTTACGCATATTTGAAATTTTTTATCAGGTAGAACCATACGGATATATCCCAACAAACTCTCACATGGGCTTCCGTCATAATGGGAAAAGCTACGAATATAGAGATGAAGATACTTTTCATTTTTATACCCCAAAAGCTAGTCCATATGGTCCTTATTGCATAATAATAACCTTTAAAAATAATGAAGATCAAGTTGTTAATAAATTTGAGAGATTCATTAAAATGAAAGCATTCCTATGAAAGTATATTTCGTTGGCTCCCATTCAACTGGCAAGACTACCTGCGCCCGATACGTATCTGAAAAATACAAACTACCTATGATCACGGAAGTGGCCCGTGCAGTTCTTTCTGAAAAAGAACTGCATCTAGATACACTTCGATATGATATGGGGCTTGTAGATGCTTATCAAGGAGCTATCTTTCATAGACAGCTTGAAGAAGAATCAAAACATGATAAGTATGTCTCAGATAGAAGTTTTGACTGTCTAGCTTATGCGGCCCAACATTCCAGGATTCTTCATGGTCTATTACAGACGCCTGAGCTGGCTGATTATTTACCCCAGCTAAGGGCCCCAGATTCATTTATATTCTTCGTTCGCCCGTCCAAGGCCACCCTGAAGGCTGACGGTGTTCGCGAGTCTATAAATTGGGATGGCGTGGTTGCCATCGATTCCATGGTCAAGTTCATGTTAGAAATGTGGGAGCTTCGCTATTTTCAGATAAATGTTGAGAATATGCAAGAGCGCGTCAAAATGATTGACGCAGTTTTGTCTCTAGCTTAGGTAACTATAGGTGAATAGTCAGCTCTAATTCTCAGATGTAATTGGATTCATAAAAACCTATAATTATACTAAAAATTTGGTATTCCTTTGAGCTTTCAGTTCAATGAGGATACATGGCATCTATTTTAACACCTGGATATTTACGATGGGATGGGACGAAATACGTCCTTGACGGCTATGTAGAAATTGTTGGCCCAGAAGGCGATGCGGGTCCTACAGGCCCAACAGGGCTTCAAGGCGTTCCCGGAAGCGGCACTGGAGCCTCAGCTACTGGAGATATCTCTGGAATCTATCCGGGTGCGATGTCTGTTGTTGGTCTAACTGGTGTTTCTGGTGTTGTTTCTTTCGGAACTGGCGTTACTAATCCAACTATTACTCAAACAACTACGGCCGGAGTTTCTGGTCAACCTATGACCCTTAAAGGTCAAAATGCTGTAACTACTGGTGGAGATGTTTTTATTCAAAGCGGCACTGGCACTACTGCCGGCGTTGTTAGATTTTTGATTGGTAATACTTTAGCTGGTTATTTTGATAGCAATAAAGTATTTAGAGCTGGACTTAGTGCAGATACTAATATTTCTGTTTTAGGCGGCACGCTAAATGAGCCAGGTAATGGTTTATATTCTTATAATGCTTCAGGATTCAATACTGTTATTAGCGCCTCTGGCGCTGTCGCTGCCGAAGCCCAAGTTTTAGTCCTAAATAGTTCTGCCGGCGCTTCTCTAACAACAGGTCTTAGATTAATTGGTGCGGGCGCTACTAACGGTAATACTGATTGGGTTAGTAATGGAGTAATTGAACAAGTTGGTGGTGCAACTTCTGCACTTGTTCTTTCTAGTTTATTAGGAAATGGAACTAGTCGTTCAACATCTGCTAAATTTTATCGTTCTGGAGCTGTAGGTATTGGTAGTTCTGCGACTAACAATACATCTGCCTTAGCTCAGGCCGGATTAACGGGCCCAGTTATCAATCTTGCGGCTGCTACAGGTACATTTACCAGCGCAGCCAATCAAGCTCTTAACTTCAATATCGCGGGCGCTCACCATATTCAAGGTCATACCGATGTTAGATTTGATATAGGCGCCGCCTTAGCCGGATACTTTGATGTTAATAGGGCCTTTAGAACTGGCGTAAGTTCCGCCACAAGTACAACTATTTTGAACGTAAGCGTTCCAACTGCAAGCGATACAGCTTATTCATATAATGCTTCCGGCGACAGTCAATGGAGAATGCTTTCAGGTTCCACCTCTGGAGTTGGTTCTGTTGAAGCCTGGAATTCTAGTGCAGGCGGCGGCACAAGCGTAGGTATGACTTTCAAAGCTGCTGGCGCTTCTCACAGCGTTGCTGATTGGCAGAGCAACGGAATTATTGAGCAGATTGGCTCAGCTACTTCCTCGTTGGTATTTTCTAAACAAGATGGTGCTGGCCTTAATCGTGCAACAACTGGAAGAATATTTGCATCAGGCGCATGGGGCATTGGAAGCACGGCCACTAACAACACCTCAACTACGGCTCAGGCCGGATTAACAGGACCAGTTCTTAATATTGGTGCCGCAACAGGTTCATTTACCACCGCAGCTAACCAAGCTCTTAATTTCAATATTGCTGGTTCTCACCATATTCAAGGTCATACCGATGTTAGATTCGACGTTGGTTCTGCTTTAGCAGGATATTTTGATTCAAATAGAACTCTTAGAATTGGGCCAGATGCTTCCATAGCAGCTAGCGTTTATGGTGCAACTGCACCTACCGCTAATAATGATACCATTTATTCTTATAGCGCTAGTACCTCTAATCCGAACTCATTAAGAATTATTTCCAATGCTACTACTAGCAGAGCCATTATTGAAGCAATTAATACTTCTGCTGGCGCTTCTTCAACTATTGCAATTAGAATTCAAGCTGGAGGTTCTTCCGATGGTATTACCTCATATGCTGGCAATGGAGCCATCGAGCAAGTTGGCTCTGCCATTTCATCTCTTGTATTTGGTAGGGCGGCAGGAGATTTAAGTAGCAGATCAATTACTGGAAGAATTTATCAATCGGGAGCCTGGGGTATTGGTGATGCTGCTAATAATAATACTTCTGCTCTCGCTCAAGCAGGACTTACTGGCACATTATTGAATCTATCGCAGACTACTGGCGGCGCCATCACAACAGCGACCAATCAAGCTACCATGTTTAACGTAGCTGGCCAGCTTACATTACAAGGTAATACCGGGGTAACATTATTAAGTGGAACAACCAATATAGCATCTACTACAACAACAAAACTTGTTACTACTGGTAGAAGATTAAAAGTAACTACTACAACTATTGCATATCAAGTTCTTGTTACAGATCATATTGTTTCCGTAGGTACAACTGCTGGAGCGATTAACATAACCCTTCCATTGTCGCCCACAACCGGAGACACTTATACCGTTAAGGATGCAAACGGTTCAGCTACCGCTAATAACATTACGATATTAGGTAATGGTAACAATATTGATGCAACCACAAACTCTGTAATTAGCACAAACTACGGTACAGTTACTGTAGTTTATAATGGTTCTAAGTGGATTACAGTTTAACACATACTACTTTTGAGATATAAGCACAATTAGGATGGAATCATAAGTCATTTAAAATAGTTAGCCCACTGGGGAGGTCCGATGTCATTTCAAGATTTAGTAACAGCAGCAAAAAAGTACTTCCCGGACTTACAAATTAAATACAAAGATCAATCTTGGTTAATGAAATTAATCGGTTTTGTACTATTCTTTAATAAATCTTTTATGACCAGTTTTACCACAACTATAGGGTCAACTGTTTATTTTCCAACTGAACCAGTAACCAAAGCTAGACCAGTTTCAGCTTCGGTAGTTTTATTACACGAACTAATTCATGTGTATGATGCTAAGAAGATTAGCAAGCCTCTCTTTGGGTTTTTATACCTAACTCCTCAGGTCTTCGTGCTTCTCTGCCTTCCTTTATTCTTGGTGAGCTGGAAGATTGCTTTACCGTTAATGCTTCTATTTGCTTCTCCAATTCCATCATATTTTAGAATGTATTTTGAAAAGAGAGCTTATTTAGTTTCATTATACGCTGTTAATGCTTTAGCTAATAGATTGAATTTTAAGCCATTATTAGCTACTCAAGAAGAAGGTTTTATCAAACACTTTCAAGATTCTTCTTATTACTTTATGTGGCCATTTGGCGGTATAAGAAAAGATTTTGATGATGGAGTTGCTAAAGTAAAAGAGGGGAAACGACCATTTGAAGATCCTGTCTTTGATATTATTGATGATTTGATCATTACAGTATAAATTATTGAGGTTACGCGATATAATACGGAACAGACTCTTTGTTTCAAGGATATTGCATGACTAATTTCGACGTTGGTATTATAGGGGCTGGGGTTGCTGGTGCTTTTGCTACCTTAAAGATGGCAAAAGATCATAAGAATGTTAAAACAATTCTATTTGATTTAGGCCGCCCCCCTATGAAGCGCAGGAGACAGCTTGAGGGCTGGCTAGGCTGCTTGCCAAATAGTGATGGAAAACTTTATCTAAGTGACTTAGATAAAATCACTGATTTAGTTGGTCTTAGAAAAAGTAAGGCATCTAATAATTGGTTCAAAAAAGTACTATCTAATGTAGGTGACTTTAAAGTTACTAAAGACCGTTCTCCTAACGTTGCAGTTGAGAAGCGACTTAAAAAGATTGGTTATGATCTTTCATTGAATGATTATATTCAAATCTATCCTAAGGACATCCATGCCCTTTCTAAGCACATGTCTGAATTCATTGAAGATTATAAGAACATCACTTATAGTTTTGACAATGAAGTTCGTGGCGTAACTATTCAGAAAAATATGTTTCTTGTTGAAACTGAAACACAAGTTTACAAGTGCAAGAAGCTAATCATTGCTGTTGGTCGTAGCGGCTGGCGCTGGGCTAGAGATCTATACAACAAGCTTGGCATTGTTGATAACAATGATATCGCTAAGTTTGGTATTAGAATTGAATTGAATGCTCCTTTAATGAAAGAATTTAATCGTTCTAATTGTTCTATGACTAAGGGCACGGATATTGAAATTGGCCCATTTTCCTGGTTTGGCACAGTCATTCCAGAGGACCACGTTGACTTAGCTATCTCCGCTTTCCGTTCCAATGAGAATAGATGGAAGAGTGATAAAGTATCTTTTACTCTTATCGGTAACAGACCTTTTCCTAATGCTGGAGTTGAGCAAACAGATAGGTTAGGTAATCTAACTTTTGTTTTAGCTAATGATAGAATCATTAAAGAAAGAGTTGCTCATATTTTAACTGGTAAGAGCAAGATATCTATTATTCCAGAATACGATTGGTTGAAAGATACTATAAATGAATTGGCGCAAGCTATTCCAGAGGTAGCAACCAAAGCTTATTATCATGTACCCACCATTACACCTACTGCTCCAAAAATCAATATTGGATCTAATTTAGAGACGGAAATTCCGGGTATGTTTGTAGTCGGTGAAAGTGCTGGAGTTCATGGTATCCTCAGTGCTGCCTGCATGGGAATAATAGCGGCAGATAATGTTTGTAAATAAGAGAGAATTAAATGGCAGATCCAAAAACAACTGAACCCAGTATCACTCCTGTGACTGAAGAGTTTAAAGACCAAAATCAAAAGTATAATCTAAGTAAATTCGAATTCGATTTATATCATGAAGAAGATGATAAGGTTGAAAAAGTTATTAGAGTTAAAAGAGTTTCCATGCCCAATAAGGGAGAGAAGTGGAAAATCTTTGAAGATAGTAAAGTGATGTTCGTTTTAGAAGGAACAAAGCTAACTAATAAAGAAAAAGAATTTCTTCATACGGTTGACGGGATAAATTTTCTGATTAATCAATACAAGCAAGGAATTAAGTCATTTAATTCACTCAGAGCTGAACTCAAGAAAAAGTTAAAATAACTACTCTTGACACTCTTGTACTGATGCTTATGTTATACACTTGAGGTGTCCATGGATTACGTAATTTATGTAGTAGACGTTGAAACCACCGGCTTAGATGATCGTCTTAACGATATCATCGAGTTATCGATTCATCGTCTAACTGATGATGTTCAAAAAACTTGGTGTCTGAAGCCCTTCAACCCTGACGCTATTGACCCGGATTCTCTTAGAATCAACGGGCATAAGCGCGAAGATCTTCTGCATCAAACCAAAGAAGGTCGAGAACGATATCTAGATCCGAACAGAGTTATCATTGATGCTGAGAATTGGATCATGGAAGATGGCGTTCCCAACACCCAAAGAATTCTGGCCGGACAGAACGTATCCTTCGATAAGGGGTTTCTTGAGCAGCACTGGATTAAAGGTAAAGTAAAGGATTCATTTCCTTTTGGTAGAAGAACCCTCGACACCATGCAAATTGAATTCTTTATGGATCTTTGCCGTGGTAAAATGTCAGAAGGTTATAGTCTCAAACTCTTGACCAAGAAGTACGGCCTTAAGAATGAAGCGGCCCACACCGCAGCGGCTGACGTTAAGGTTACTAAAGATGTATTACTGAAGCAAATTGAAGTGTTCAAGAAGGCTTTAGCTACTTCTGGTGAATGATGAATGCTTAAAATTTTGTATGCGGCTTCTGAGAATGAGAATGCCAAAATTCAATTGACCAGATTTCTTCAAGCGATGGAAGGGAAGCCCTTTATCGTTAAGGTAGCCGCCTACAAAAAATCTAGCCCGGCAATTAATATTGATTGGACCCTTGATTGTCTCAAGAATATTTTTAAGCCAGAGTATGTGACATTAGATAATGACAATTTTGTAACCTATTATAATCAGGTTAAGTATTATAATCCAGATTTGATTATTAGTGATTGTGAGTATTATACATCTCATATTGCAAGCGTTTTAGGAACCACCCTTTGGCAGTGTAGTTCTTCTATTATCAATTTTGCTCTTACTAATGACTACAAGTATAACTTAGGTATCTTTAAAAGATATGCGTATCTTTTTAACAAAAATCAAGTCCATATCCAGAGACTCACTAATATCCTGGACAATTCAAATTGCAATTTTCTATATTCTCATTTCGGAGATTGTTCATTGCCTCCTTCGATAAAAGAAGGGTTTGAATGGATTCGCCCTTACCATCGAGTGGGTAAAGATTCGGTCTTGTGTCGCCACAATGTAATGGCTGGGACGCTTGGGAATAACAAAAAAATTCTAAGCCTATTAAAACAATATCCAGATTCAGTCTGTTTCACGGAATTCATGGGCGAGACCTATGAAAATCCTCGAATGAAGGATATAAGAGCGCAGGAAGAGTTCTCTTGTAACCTCAGAAATTCTAATCTATTTGTGTGTGAAGGTCAGGCCAGTTTTCTAGCAGACGCTTTCTACAATAATAAGTACTCCGCAGTCTTTACCAATCTAGAAGATACCGAGTGTATTATCAATAGCATCATCTCTGAGAGATTAAAATTAAGTACTTCTATCTATCAAGCTACTGAAGATTTGTTCCCATTAATGGGTAAAAACATTTTTTCTCATTTGAATGAGAAGGTTAAGTATTTGCATGAAAGAATTGAGGAATTGTGAAGTATATTGCATTAGATATTGGTAACGTTTTATGTTATGCTAACATGACAAATTTCGTTAGAGATTTATCGGATACTTTCAACGTCTCTATTGGAGATGCCTCTCGCTACCTTAGGGGATTCCAACAGATTCATGATCTTGGATTAACCACAATGGAGCGTGAGCTACGAAGTCGCTTTAACTGTCATTCTGAAGTAACTATAGAAAGACTATGTAAGCTCTGGAATGATGCAGTACATCCGTGTGTATCTATGTTAAGTATGCTAGATGAATTAAATGCACAACATGATGTGCAGATAGCTTTACTATCTAACATTGGCGTAGAACACGCGGCCATGATGGATAGTAAACTTCATCCTATATATGATTACGCTATCCCACATTTCAGTTGTTTCGTGGGTGCTCGAAAGCCTACCATGTTATATTATCAGAGTTTTCTCATGCAATATCCAGAGTTCAAGGGATGTCTATATGTAGACGATCTTCAAGAAAACCTGGATGCTTCAAAACAATTTGGTTTTGATCCGTATCTATTTTCTCTAGAAGACGCCGATGTAGATGATAAGATTAGAGAAATCAGGGAGATTGTCTTAGATTCAGATGAATCTGAGGATTAACTGATATATCTGTTATGTGGAGTAAGGTATAAAGGATTTAATATGAGTAATGAAGAGACCAAAAACAGATTTCAGGCACAAGGTAAGACTAAGGTTATCAAGGCAAGTATTCTAGCCCCAGAAAACGCAGGTTTGCGTTTCGTCCTTTCTATTACCAATCTAGCTGGAAAGCCAGATAATAACCCACTTTACCCTCTTTTCGAGAAGAAGTGGAAGAAGGTTCGTGAAGAGGCTCGCGGCTGGTATGCCACCAAGACTGGCGCATATAAGGTCGGCGCTATTCATACTACGGCCGTTCAAAGTGATACTTGGGTTCTTCATATGCTTTGCCAAGACGAGAACCTGGTAACTGATGTTGCTGGTCTTGAGAAATGTCTAAAGGAAGTTGCTAAGTCTGCTAAGTATGAACGTGCTACTGTGCATGTTTCTAGTTTATTAACCAATGCTTTACCTGAACTTACTGGTTTATTGAAGACTCAGTTAGTTGATCAAGGCGTCAGCGTTTATTTCTACGATGAGCCACAGGCCTAATGGGCGAGCTGAAAAGAACCGTAACTATGACTGTTCCAGTAGGTGGTCATATTGCTGATTTAGTTTATTTTGTCAAGAGACTTGTTGCCCGTCATGGCGAGAAGGTTGTCAATCTAACTGATACAGAATTGGTTGATGCCGCCGATGATTTTTGGGATACTCAACACGGCGAGGACTAATGAAGCGCTCTAAAAAGAAGCTCCTTGCAAATAGAAAACTAACCATTATTAAGGTTTTACCAAAAGATGGGGTTGTTTCGGCTGAGGATTTAGATAGATGGCACTTCATGTTCAGGAATAATCTAATTGATTATCAAAGAGCTGCCTCCACAGGCGAAGTAGAAATACAAGAAATCGCAGTACCTAAACGAGGCGAACACTTCATTACCTTAGTTCGAGTTGGTGGCGGTGATTACTCCCCCACAACTGAAGACTTAGAACAATGGCGTAAAGTCTTTGAAGATGCTGCTAAAGATCCTGATTTCAAAATCTTTACGCATGAACACGTAAACATTGAAGTATTAGATATTCACGATATTATCGCCGTTGAGTCATAATTATGCATTAATGCATGGCTAAACTCAAACCAGGTGATCGTGTAGATTGTCGTGTTAAGGAAGCCACAATTGTCAGTCCTTATAAGGAATATGACGACGTATTAACATTTGAAGTAATAGGTATTGATCAATATGGCTATTATCTTTATGTTCCACCATACTACTTTATTAAAAAGACTTTTACGGTAGATAAATACCAGTGTAAGAATTTAGGCGTTGACCCGCGTTTCTTAGATGTTCAAGCTCATTATATTCAAGAGAACATGATTCTTAGGATTAACTCTGTTTTAGATGGTATGAAATGCTGTAATTGCGAGGAATTTTATTCTATGGCTGAACCTAATCAGGATGATGGAACGCTTATTTGCTGGTCTTGTCGTAAAAATCCATATCGCTAGACAGGCATTACAATATGGTACAGTCCGAAGATACATATATTTCCAGCCTTTTAGGTGAATTAAAGGAACTTTTCCCTAGCCAGAAAACTACCTCTCTCACACCAGCTCCTACTAGCACGGGTGGTTATCAAGCGCCTCTTAAAGGTTCTTGGAATAACTCTGGAGGTTTTGATGCTTCTGGAGCTTTACGCCCTAATGGTCGTAAGGGCCATGGCGGTGTTGATATGAGAGCCCCAGCAGGTACATCTATTTATCCTATGGCTCCAGGAGTTGTCTCCAGTGTCGGAACCGATCCGCTTGGAGGTAATGTAGTTAATGTTCAACATGCAGATAATGTTAGAACCTATTATGCTCATTGCTCTACTGTCAAAGTACAAAAGGGCGATAAGGTAGATTATGATACCGTACTTGGTACTGTAGGAGAAACTGGTAATGCTAAGGGTACCGTCCCTCATTGTCATTTTCAAGTTTGGAAAGACAATCAATTACAAGATCCTGCTAGATATTTTACTGTTCCTAAATATACTAATCTATCTGAAGATGAAAAGAAAAATGGTCTTTGGTCTGAAAAGGCTAGACAAGAGGCCGCCGCCTTCAATATGTCAGAGCACGTTCAAAAGGGCCGTAGTCGTGTTGCATTTACATCTGACGTCGACCAGCTCCTAAAGATTGCACACCAATTTTATAAGTTAACCTCAGGCTGATTAACGGTCCTTCCAGGTGCCGATGATACCTATGTTTTCTAAGGCGTTTCCGCTTGGCGGATCTAATAATGGTGTACCCATAGAGTGCCAATCCTCATATATTTGAGTAAAAGGATTCCAACCTTGCATTTTGTAATAGGTATTAAATCCTGTAGTTATGTTGGCGTTAGAATTAAAAAGGCCGCCTAAAACAGATGTTTGCCCACTTCCAATTGATGAAGTTAGATCTTGACTACCAAGTGAGCCGGTACTTTGTCCTGTATATCCGGCAGCGTATACTAAATTCAATATATTTTGTTCAGTTATTAAAGCCATATTATCCTTATGGGGTTAATCCACTAGGTCCATTCCATTGTAAATATATTCCATTTTGTAAATGAAGCCAACGAGCACATCCGGTTGCTGTGCCACCACTTGTGTATGTTCCATTACCTACAGAGTTATTTAATGTAAATTGGGTACTATTTAATACAGTAACTATCCAAGTACCATTAGCAGCGGTATTGCCTAAAACTCCAGATATGGTTACAGTTTGACCAGTTGTTAGAGCATTAGCTGCCGCAGTAATTTGGATAGGAGAAGCATTGGTGGCGGCAGAGATAGCGCGAGAGGTAACTTCATCTGATGTCAAACTAAAATCACCAAAATTAGTTCTACCATTTCTTAATGCTGGAGCTGTTCCCATAAATCCAGGGTTGTAACTAAAAGGAGAGATAATTGCTGTAGTTAAAGTAACATCAGCAGTTGTTGCCCTCCACACTTCTATTGGTAAAATTTCAGTAGTGCTAGTAAATGGAGAGTCACCAGCATTAGCAGATAACATAGGATTGGTTGCTGAGGTGCCATCTAGATTCGCCCAACTTGTTAGTGCACAAAATTCAGGAGTATTAGTGCCTATAGTAACGCCAACATTAGTGGCCGCGCCCATTCTTAATCTAATAGTGCCGAAATCTGTTGTAGGCGCTCCGCCATAACAGAATATTCTGCTTGGATTATCTGGTAAAGGAGCCGGCTCATTATCAGATATCCCGAAAACCAACATCCCATTATTGCCACCTGTTTCTCTCATAAAAGCAGCAACATATTGGCCGTACCCATCTCCCACCATTGACATGCGAGAAACAAGAGTAACATGTCCGCCGCCTGGCACTGTGTTAGCAAGTGATGTATTTGAGGCAGAATTAATATCCATGAATTCTACTACATGGGTACTGGTTGCGCCAGCCGGAAAATCTCCCGCCGAATTTCCGCCATAACCAACAGCAATAGATACGCAAGGTAAATTGGCGCCCATTGGCTCGGCACATATTCTTACTTGCCATGCAGAGCTATGAGGGCTTTGTAAAATGATTCTGCTATTAGCTGTGTCCGGACCGCCAGTATATCCAAAAAGAGATAGTGTGCCACCTGAACCAAATGCACCACCAGCAACAGAACCATTTAAAGAAAAGCGAGTACTATCGGTTGCCTGCGTAATAGTCCAAGTTCCGTTGGCATTTACATTACCAGTTCCACTGACAACAACCTTTTGTCCAGTTATCCATGTATGAGGGAAGTTACTGTCCCCCTGAATTACGATCGGAGTTGTGTTAGTCGATCCGCCGACCCCCCAGTTACCGCCATAAAATTTGGATAAATAACCAGCAGCAATTACTTCTGTTTCATATAGCCACCAATCAATAGAATTAGTAGCTTCAACAGGGGGAGTTTCGGTTGATCTATAATCAATAATGTATCTATTAAGATTAGCTACCTCACCACCAGTTGCCATAGTCCCGGTACCACCTGAACATCCTGTAAAAGTAGTTCCAGTTGTTCCCGTATAAGTAACTGTAGAAGTGTTAGTAGCTGTAGTAACAAAAATAGTCCCGCTGGCGGGGAATCCAGCCGTAGAGGCTACGTTGATAGTAGCTTGTGGTAGGGTGGCGCCATTTGAAGCCGCCGCAATTGTAGTTGTATTGCCCGTATTACGAGCAGAAATCTTAAAGAGTCCGGTATTTTTAGTTGGGAAAGAATTACTTTTCAAAACCAATATTTTACCAACATCGCCAACGACCACTTTTCTTTGAGTAATAGGGATAGAGACATCAAAAAATGATCCCGCTCCAAAATTAAGGCCAGCTCCATAACCATCGGTTACCATACCTGAAGCATACAGAAATCCGGTAGTCATTGTTGCGGTGCTAGCCGTATAAGTGCCATTACCAAAAGTACCATATAGTGTTGCTTGAGTTGAATTTAAAACAGTTACTTTCCAAGTTCCATTGACAGCGCTATTACCAGTTCCGCCCGTAATGTTAACTACGTAACCATCTGATAATCCATGAGCAGAAGCAGTAGTAATTGTAATTGGCGTAGTATTGGTGGCAGCGGTAACAACAAGAGATTTAATGTTATTGTTATCCATGTTCCAGGAAGTTTGACCAACAACAGTGTATCCTAAAACTTTTTGTAGAAAAAGAGTTAGTTGATACATAAATCCAACATAAAACCTACCAGTATTATTTGTGCTAAAAGAGCCTCCAAAAGGTTGACTAACGTAACCTGAAGTAGTTGGATTATAATCTCTTGAGATAAAAATTGTCATTAGGTGCCTAAAGGTAGAAGACTATATGGTAGAACTGAGCCATCCCATGGCCATAATACGCCGTTTCCTACGTGTATAAATTCCCCATTATCACCTATCAAATGGAAGGCGGGGAAGATGTTACTCGTAAACGCAATAGGTCTTAATTTTGCTCTTGCTAAAGAATATTGGCCTGCCGCAGAGATGGTGGAAATAATAGCTTCTGAGTAAAATACTTTACCTAATCTTGATGTTGCGGCGAGGAGATTAGTTAAGTTAGGGCCTACTGTGAATGCTGTGCCCGTAACACCATCACCTACTAAATTCTTTGTCATTAATTGGCAGGTTCTTGTAGTTCCATCAAAACCTACCATAGCAAAATTATTAGTATGAGAGTCAGTGGCTACAGATGCAAGAAGGTTATTACCAGCCACCATTATAGTTAGCGGGTTAGTATCTTGTGCTTGTGTATATATTCTTTTTGGTATAATATTATAAAAATACAGCCCAGCATTATTTGTATTAGGAGTTCTAATATGACCTATGAAGAAATCTTTATCTGCGATCAATGTTATGTTTCCGATAACATTAGATGTAGTTCCTGTAAAATTTGAGCTAGTAGGGGTTCGTTCTGTTAAAGTTGTTCCGGTAAAAGCTGAACCTGTCCATGTGCCAGCAGGAGATCCTACCATACCAAATTGTCCAAATGGAGTAGAAGAGCCTCTTAATAACATTTGAAATTGACTATTGGCTTGCCCAACATTAATGGTTGATGCTCCCGATAGAGTTCCAACCCAATAATTTCCGCTAGCGATACCTAATTGAGATGCTGCTATTACATCAATAATTCTATAATTAAGAGCAGAGCGAGATGTTAAGTTATTTTTAAGAGTAGTAATATCTCTAGTGCCGCCACTAAATGGAGCAATAATCATTTGAGTGGCGCCTAAAACATTGATAATTCTGTAAATAGAATTATCAGTACTATCTGTATCAGTATGAGACCAGATAGTAATATGTTTACCAATCATAGATGTACTGAAATTGCCTGACAAAGAGACAAAATTAATTCCCAAATCAGAAGTAACGCCATCATTTCCCGTAGCTAAAACTGATGCCCCTTCAAAAAAACCAGCAGGCGCGCTGGTTGGAGTGGTTGGCATACCACCTGGAGTAGTTAATGAAGAAGTTCCATTAACACAATATCCCCAAAATTCATAGCAAATTCTCATGAAAATAGGAATATCACGACCGTTAGTCGATGTAGTGTATTGTAATCCTCTTAGATATTTTCTAGCCATGAAAGTTCCTTATTCTATCCAACGTGATACTATAACTATATTAACTAAATTATTTCCACTTGGCGGTGTTTTGAAGACATCTCGCTCTACATTAGCTGGATGACGACCAGGTACTGGATCAAATAATTCTGGACGGCCAGTAATATTTTCCGAAATAACCCAAGCTTCCCATGAAGATGTTAAAGGGTTCCATCCCTTTAGTTTATAATAAATAGTTTGATCTTTAGGGTGATCAATAACAGAATTAATATCTATATCAAATAAAGATTCTTCAATTGGTTGTTCGTACTTTCCCCAATTGGTATTGTATCCAGTATATAATTCATTCTTAAATGAATCTACCATGTTATCAGAAGTGACGCCGCCCCAATTTGAGTTGTATCCAGCATATGGTTGATTAAAAAATGGTGAGTTTACGTTTTGATTATCGTAAGATCCCCAATCTAGCATATAGCCTTGGAACACTCCATCTGTAAACTGTATAGGAGTAGTGCCCGCATAGCCATCCCAATGATCACCAGTACTAGGTAAGCTAAATCCATCGGAAAATGATAATAGTATGTTTGAAGTTTGTGCTATTGCCATGATTTCCTATTATGGAACAACCGCTGGACCATTCCACGGTATGTAGATTCCTCTTCTTAAATGCTGCCATTGTCCACCGCGTAATACCGTTCCTCCAGAAGTAAAAGCACCATTACCAGTTGTACCATTTAATGTAAAATTAGTGCTATTTATAACGGTTATAATAAACGTTCCATTCGCATTAGTGTTTCCGCCAACGCTATGAATTGCTACTGATTGACCAGTTATTAATGTGTTTGCAGCCGTAGTTGTTATCTGAATTGGTGAAATACCGTTTCCTGATGTAGTTTGAACCGACCAAGTTGAATTATCTGTTGTTAAAGTATATTCTGCAAAATTTCCTCTTCCTACTTTAATAATTGGAAGCTGCCCCAAAACTTTTGGATAGAAAGCAAGTGCTTGTACTGGAGTACCGCCGTTCCACGAGTAAACAGTTCCAGCAGTTAGGTCTACTGGTAATAACTCTGTGGATGAGGTAAATGGACAATCACCGCCGTTGGCATCGTACATTGGTCCCGCTCCTTGATTATTACTGGTTACATATGCCAACATGGATGGATGACAAGAAATAGGAGATTCATGAAATGTTATTCCTTGTATTGGTGAAATGCCGTTAGTGTAGCCTACTTGCAGAGAAACATCATTTCCAGTGCCGTTACCAACATCTCCACGAGTATTACCTAATACATATAGTCTTCTTATTGGTTTTATTGGTAGTGGCACCGGCTCATTATCTGGCAAACCAAATGTTACAAGAAAAGAGCGTGGACTTGTAAGATTTGAGGCTCTTCTCATAATCATAGTAACGGATTGTCCAGTATCATCGCCAATAAGCGTATATCTCATTACTTGACCAGAATTACCTGCATCGTCACCAAATCCATTACCACCAGAATAGTCTTGATTTGCTACATTACCAGTGAGATTAAAGAAATTTAAATTATGTAAAGAATCTCCTCCAATTGGGAAGTCGCCAACACCATTTCCACCAAAACCGGGGGCCGCACTTATTGGAGCGCCAGCACCGTTAAAAATGTTACGAGCACTATCAGCAGTTGATTCGTTACAAACTCTAACCTGCCATGCCAAAGCATGTGGACTTTGAAGAATGATTCGCGGAGTAACTGAGGATCCTACGCTATTATAGCCGCTAGTTCCGTTGCCAGCCCCATTTTGTGGAGCGCTTGAATCTCTCTCGTATAACCACCACATAACGGTATCGTTAGCTTCTACAATAGCTGCATCACCGTTTCCACGATAATCAATAACATACTTATTTTGATTGGTGATAGATTGACCAGTTACTAAAGTTCCAGTACCACCAGTTGCGCTAGTAAATGCTTGTTGCGTAACAGCTCCGCCTGTAGTCATGGCTCCAGTTCCACCAGTACATCCTGTGAAACTTGTTCCAGTAGTTCCTGAATAAGTAACTGTTTGTAAACCAGCTCCAGTAGTTACCGTGATAACACCGCTAGCAAGAAATCCCGTTGTTGAAGCGACGTTAATGGTTGCTTGGGGCAAGGATTGGCCGTTAGAGCCAGACGCAATAGTAGTATTAGCATTAGTAACGGTGCCATATGTAATTGTTTGAAAACCATTACCAATAAGAACTGTTCCTCCCGTAAATGTTGTGCCCGTGCCGCCCGTACAACCAGTAAAGCTAGTTCCAGTTATTCCAGTATAAGTTATTGTTGAAGTTCCAGCAGATGTACTTAATAAAAAGGTTCCAGTAGTTGGAAATCCTGTTGTAGAAATTACGTTAATAGTTATGGATGCTGGTAATGATACAAGATTTCCAGTAGTCATTGTACCAGTACCACCCGTACAACCTGTAAATTGGGTTGCATTAGTTCCAGTATAAGTGACTGTTTGTGTTCCAGCACTAGTCACAACTGAAATAGTTCCGCTTGTTGGAAAACCAACAGTAGAGGCTACGTTAACATTTCCATTTGGAAGTGCAACACCATTAGAGGCAGACGCGGTCGTAGTAGTAGTACCAAAAGTAACAGCATTTGATGTAGATGCAACAGTGGTGCTTGCCCCCACAAAAAAACTTCCGCTTGTTGGAAATCCTGATACAGAGTTAACGTAAATTGTTCCTTGTGGAAGCGATACGTTATTTGATCCACCTGTAATAGTTGTTGTATTTCCTTGTTGAATTGAAGTGATACCAAAAATGCCAGAATTACTTGTAGGATATCTAGTACTTTTAATAACTAATGTTCTACCAATATCAAATGAAGTTACAGTTTTAATATTAAGTGGTATTTGTACCTCAATATTAGCGCCATTATTAGCTATACCCACTCTATTGCCACCTGGGAAAGTTGGAGCGGAAGCTGTAGGAGTGGTATCTCCAGAGGCGATTAGTAATGAACCGAAATTATTGATTGGATAGTTGGTGTCACCGACGTAAGTGTACCCCAAAATTCTACGTAAAAATAGAACTAATAAATATGACGATATGTATGTTCTAGCTGTGCTAGAAGTGCCTGTTGAAGTAGCGTTATAATCTCTGCAAGTATAGTGTGCCATGATAAAACCTTATTAGTACGGGAACCAAGTATATGGTAAGACCACTTTATCCCATGGAAGAGCAACTCCCTGATTTAAAAGAATAAAATCACCATCACTGCCGCCATTAAATCTTGTAAAAACCTTCATAAAGCTATTTGCGAATCTTATTTTTTTAACTCTAGCTCTAGCTAATGAATACTGATTTACAACTCCAACTAGCGAAAGAAATCCGGTTGAGTTAGCTAGTTGACCAGTAACTAGATTAGCCCCGGCCCTAATATCTACTAATGAATTTCCAGGTACTTTAGGTAATTGTGTTGCTGAAACTTGAAGTCTATCTGTATCTCCATCACCTATTAAGGCTTTTACAGACATACGATGGTTACGGAAAACTCCATCATTGCATCGCATGACAAATCCACCACCGTATCCATATGTCGTGCCCGTTGAATTGAAAAAATTTGGGGAGGATGGGTTACCATATCCATTTATTTGAACTGCGAACGGATTAGGATCTTGTGTTTGAGAATATAATCTTTCTGGTATCTCCCAATGAAAGTGAAATCCATTTGAAGATGCATGATTTGAATCTTTACCATATACTATTAAAAATTCTTTATCACCAATTAATGTTATAGTACATTGACCGGCAGAAGTGGTATTTTGCATAGAATTACTGCTATTGGCGGATGCGAGGTTTGGGAGAATAGTACTACTTCCATCTACTCCAAATGCAGTTCCGTTCCAAGTTCCATTAGGAGACATTCTAAAATCTAATCTTTGATTAGTGGAGGCAACGAATAATTGAAGCTGTGGATTAGCTTGCCCCGGATTTACAATAGTTCCATCTAATTGAAACACTATGAAATTACCATCAGCAATACCTGTAAACGCTCCCGCAACAGTAACATCAATTACTCTGTAATTAATTGACGATCTATTTGTAAATGAGGGCCTATAACCATCATTACCTGAACTTGGAGTTCCACCATTGTTAACATTTACAACTATATTTGTTGGAGATTTAAATGCAATTATGTTGTAAATAGAGTCTTCTGAACTATTAGATCCTGCTTTCCAGGTTACCAATTGTTTACCAACCATACTAGCAGTAAAAGGTCCGCTAGCAGCAGTAAAATCTTGATAACCATCCATTCTATAAATGGTCGTTGCAGTAGTAGCTCCGTCAGTTCCAACGGTCATTAAACTTGAACTTGTAACGTTGTCACCAGTGGTCATAGTACCAGTACCACCAGTACAACCAGTAAAGGTTGTGGCACCTACACCAGTGTATGTTATAGTTTGTGTTCCGGTTGTAGTTTTTACGAAAATAGTTCCAGAAGCTGGAAATCCTGTGGTGGAAGCTACGTTAATAGTTCCCTGGGGTAAAACGGCTCCGTTAGAAGCGACAGCAATAGTAGTGGCAACTCCAAGAAAGTTTGCTGGCAAAGCTCCACCAGTAGGGGTAGTGGCAGCGAATGCATTTGTACCAGGAGATCCAACCGAAGCGCCCCCAAAAATACAATACCCCCAGAATTCATACATTATTTTAAGAAAGTATGTCATTCTGGCAGTTGTACTTCCAGTAGAAAAATTTAGTACTCTAACGAACTTGGTTGCCATTATTTACTCTCTTATGGGATTAAGTTTGGACCATTCCATGGAATGTATAGTCCCCTTCTTAGATGTTGATATGATCTTGCAAAATCTGTTGTAGGGGAGAAATCTCCAAAGTTTGAGCGCCCTTCTCTAAGGTGAGGGATAGTGCCAATTGTTCTTGGAGCAAATGGATAAACTGAAGCGTTTTGTCCACTAGAAACAACCCCCCATCTATCTAGTGTTGCTTGCATAATGTCTATTGGTAACACTTCTGTTGAGCTAGTAAATGGGTTATCTGTAGAAAGACTATCGAAAATAGGACTAGCTCCTTGAGAAACGCCAGTTACGTAAGTCCACATTGCGGCGGAAGTAACACAAGGAGTTCCGAATGGTGTAGATCCCATTCCCTGTGATGATCCTCTAGAAAGGAAAAAGGAGCCCGCAGGAGATCCTAGCATTGCGAATAACGCACCATCATTAATGCATCTAGATCCAAAACCATCGCTACCTGTAAATCCAGTACCAAGAACAAATAATCTAGCATGATTATTAACTGGTAATGGAGATGGTTCATTTTCAGCAAGTCCTACACAAAGAATATTAGAATCTGGTAAGGTTCCATTACCAGGACGACGGCAATACATTACTACGCCTTGTCCAGTATCATCTCCAATTAATGTTAATCTGAATTGAATTCCAGAATAACCACCATCTCCAAATCCCGGAGCGCCCCCTAGAAAATTAGTACTACTGCTATTGTACCACATTGGAGCATGAAAGTGCTTTCCAAATGCAGCAAAATCTCCAGCACTATTTCCACTAAATCCTGGTGATACAGTCATTGCTGGGCAGTTTCTAGCCGCCAAATCAGTTGCCACATCTCCCGTGCTTTCGTTACAAATTCTTACTTGATAACCAGTTACATGCGGACTCTGTAGAATTATTCTTGGAGTAGTAGAATTACCATCTCCCCTATACTCTGTTGATGTTTTAATAGAATTAGGTGCGCCTTGAGATGGGCAATTTAAGTCTTTTTCATATAGCCACCATTGAATGGTATCCGTAGCTTCAACTGGAGGTTTATCTCCTAAAGTTCTATAATCAATAACATAAGAGTTTGTAGATATCTCAATTCCTACAATCAAGAAAATTCCAGAGTTGAAAGTAGGATTAGCTGTACTTTTAAGAACAAGCAACCTTCCAATATCATTTCCTGTGACAGATCTAACGCTAACAGGAATGGAAACATAAAATTCTTTTTGAGTTCCAATATTGATTCCAGCTTTATTGCCCATAGGAAAACTAGCAGCACCAGTTGGGTTAATATCACCAGTAGCAATTAATAATGTTCCAATAGCGTTAATTGGATAGTTAGTATCTCCGATATAAGAGTATGATAATATCCTTCTCATAAATATAGATAAAAGGTATGTATAAACATATTGTCTAGTTGTAGATATGTTTTGAGTTAGATAATCTCTGCAAAGGTGTGTAGCCATTATTTTCCCTTAAGCTCCAAACAATATAAGTTGATGTGGGATGATTGCATTGTCCCAGGGCCAACAAATACCGTTTTGCATCTGTATAAACTCGCCATTTAAACCAATTCTGTGATGCTTTGGTACGTGTGTTCCTGTAAATTTAACTGTTCTTAATCTAATTCTCGCAAGTTGATATTGATTAGTAATACCAGGAAGACATAGTAGTCCATCAGAAATTGGAATAGTTCCCGCAATCGTATTATAACCAACTCTATAATCGCTTAATGATTGACCGAATACATCAGGGGTGCCATCACCTCTTAAGGCCTTGACTAGAGTTCTGTATGGTCTATTAGTAACGGCATCACCGCTATGAGTGCGCATAGTAAATCCGCCACCATAACTTCCACTTGTACTACTAGTATTTAAACCGTTAGTAGTCGTAAATAGAATTGCCATTGGATGTAAATCTTGTCCCTGGGGATAAAGTCTGGTTGGTATTTCAAAATGAAAACTTATTTGAAGGTTATTTTGAAATAAATCTTGCTCTCTAACATGACAAAGCATAAACGTTTTATCTGCAATCATAGTGATGGCAGTCTGTCCACCAGAATAGGCTGCGTTGGTATTAGGATTAGCCGCAAAAAAAGTGGCATATCCATCATTTTGAAATCCATTATAAACTGTACCGCCGCTAGTATAAGTACCATTACCAGTAGTTGTTCCAGGTACGGTACCATAATACAATCCTCCGCTGCTAACGCCAGCAAGTCCTGATAAAGAAAAAGTATTTGCTCCAGTAGAAGTTACTAAGAACATACCATTAGCATTGGTATTGCCACCAACACCAGCAATGTTAACTGTTTGTCCAGTTATAAATCCATGTGGAGTAGAAGTAGTAACTACAATTGGTGATACGCCTGCGCCGGTTACTGAAGATACGGTTAATGTTGATCCATTCCAAGAGCCAGAGCCAGACATACCGGCAGCCCACAAAGCGCTTGATGTATTTCCAAAATTAGTTGTATTTGCACTAGTATCCCATTGTTGAGTTAAAGAAAATTGGGAGTTTGCTTGGCCCGGATTAATACTAGATGCATCCGTTTGAAATACCATAAAAGTACCATTAACAAATCCGGCGACCGCCCCAACAACCATATCTACAATCCTATAATTTACTCCGGTTCTTGCAGTCATCGATGGATGCTTAGTAGATGCATTAGGTGTACCACCTGTGTTAATATTAATCATTAATTGAGTAGCAGAAATTACTCTAGTAATTAGATAAATAGAGTCTTCAGAACTATTGGAGTTAGCCTTCCAAATTACTATAGCTTTACCTACCATAGCGGTATTAAATGTAGCAGAAGCGGATGTGAATATGCAATCTCCGCTGAATAAATCTCCAGAAACGGCATCGTGAGAGCCATCTGTCCCAGAAGCTAGTAAGCTAGTGCCACCCGTAAAGTTGGTTGGAAAATTAACTCCATTTGTTGGAAATCCGCCAGGAATAGTTGTGGAGGCCGTTCCATTGACACAAAATCCCCAGAATTCATAGGCCCATTTCATTCTCCATGTAACACCACCAGTTCCACCAGCGAAAGTATTGTTGGCATTTGGGTAAACCATTCCTCTAATAAATTTCATTCCCATCTAAAACTCCTCTAAGTAAACAAAATACCTAAATATTAGGTGGTCATGCGGCCCACCACTCAATTATCTCGATATCGCTATAAGGCCCTCCACATGGAAATACTGGCGCATTATCTAGTCTAATTGTAGTATCTACCCAAGTTACTGGTGTCGGAGTAGAACAAGATAAATCATAAACTCTTAGCTTATAATAAACGATTTGATCTGTTAATTGATTTGGTAGTGCTCCATAATTATAAATTTGCTGAAAATATGATAAAGGCCTAGCAATATTAGCTATTCTAAGATCAGAGATCATAAAATTAGCTTCTTCCTTTGTTGGAGAGGAAGTTACTAAATATGGTGGAGTAGCTCCAATTGCTAAATATCCTGAGGCGGAGCTTGTAGGAGTAAAAATTAATCTTGTGTTAGCTGCTGGGATTGTAGTAGCATTACTAAAAACGGTACTTTTACCACCTGCTGCACTTTGTATACCAATAGACACTGTATTAACAGAGGTAGAGGTTGTATATAAAGTTTCATAAACATCTAAACCTTCAAAAAATTTGATTTCGGCATTTAGAGTACCTCCCGCCAAAGAGTTCATTCTCCATTCAATAATAAATGTTCTATTTGGGGCACTTCCTACTGTAGTGGTAAAAATACCTAATCCACCACCACTCGTAGTAGTATCTCTCTCACAAACGTTAATAAGGGGACCTAGTCCAGCATTCGGTAAGCTAAAACCAAATGCATTTGTATTTTGTCCAAATTCTACAAATCCATTAGAAGAAGCAAAAACAGACGAATAAGAAGCTCCATATAAATTAACAGTAAATGGTAAGCTTACTGATGTCATTACTTCATCTCCATGATTTCCAATATCATCAACTCCTGGAATATAAGTCCCTGTAGAAGAAGTAATAGCATAACTGACATCATTATATACTATTGATTGAGTTGTTGCCGCTAATGTATTTAATTGAGTAGCGCCGCTATATCTTATTAACTGACAGCCGTTTAAATAAGCTCTAATATTGGTTCCATCATGAGTCATTCCTATATGATTCCATTGTGCCAATGGCATTGGAAAATCTGTAATGGTCATATTAGTCTGAGTAGTTGCTGAGTTACTAAAGCCAAAATATAAATCTTGTCCGCTGTTTGTGGAAGCATTTGATATTTCAAATGAGAAGAAGGGGGACGCAGAGGTATTGGTAATAGTATGATCTCTAAATAGTTTTCTTACATATTGTTGAAAGCTACCATTGTTAATATACCCTCTTTGATTAAGCCAGAAAGATAATGTAAATGGTGGTTGTGGATTAATAGTATTGGCGCCAAAGATATAATTTCTAGTAGCTGATGCGCCAGTTGGATAGTTACCAGTTCCAGGAAACCACGGACAATTTCCACCATGAATTCCGGTTGCTGTTCTTATTATTGTTCCTGATACACTCAAATCAGTTAAACTATTATTAGGTGAAGTAACCCCTGTATTTCTATAAACGCCTGAGGTTTCATCTAATTTATAAACTAGTATGTCATTTGAGTCTGGATTTACTTTAGCCATGTTATCCTTTTATAAACCTATTATAGTCCAAGTGTCTAAAATATCTATTGGTCCAAGAGTTCCACATGGTGTTGCTGGGGCGTCATCATAATTAATAGTAGTTGATATCCAATAAACGGGGGTTATTGTGGAACAAGAAAGATCATATGCTCTTAGCTTGTAATAAATAGTGATTGGTTGTCCAGAATCAGATTGTAACATACCTTGCCTATAAACATTTTGAAAATATGATTGAGGTCTAGCTATGTTCGCAATTCTAAAATCACAAATAGAGTAAGCTCCCTCTTCTACGCTACCAGATCCAAGTGGACCTCCAAAAAACCAAGGCCCATTATTACCATAGTTGATTGCCCCTGTAGAAGCCACTTGACCAACTAAATTTCCATTAAGATATCCATAAACAAAAGAGCCATCATAAACTAGCCCTATATGACACCAAGTTTGAATTGGGATATTGTTACCGGCATCGAGCACTATAGAACCGCCAGTACTTGGAGCTATGAATAGATCAAAAGCAGTTGATTGGGAAGTGTATGTTCTATTTTGTAATCCTACTTGAGCAAAAACTCCAGACCATGTATTAGCTGTATGCTGTTTTGAAAAATAATGTTGAGTTAATCCATTTGCATAAATTCTTAAATAAAGCCAACAAGAAAATGTAACGGGAGATTGAGGAACAACGGCATTAGCTCCTAAAATATAATTTCTGGGAGAGCCTGCATTATTGCCTGAAAATAAAACAGAAGTATTATTGCCCGTAGCTGCAAATGGGCTTGGTTGTTGAAGCTTAGGTGCGCCAGTACCAGTCCCTGATAGGGTAGCTAAATCTGAGACAGCATGCGAGGGCGCAGAGGTAGAGGTAGAAGAGTTGATGAACGGTGCTGCCGCATCATCAAATTTCCAAACTACAATATCATTATTATCAGGATCTACTCTTGTTCCAACCATTATTCCGCCTTAAGGTAAAAATCCATTGTAATATATGTTTGCAAAATAAGATTGTGGCCTAGCTATATTAGCAACTCTTATGTCTTGCACTATAATTGAAGATTCTTGATTAACGCTAGTACCTGGAATGCCCCCAACATACCATTGCCCTGGACTGCCAGAAGTATTATAATCAATAGTCGCTGTGTAAGCGGCAGAAGTAGCTAAACTTCCATTAATGTACATATTCATTGTAGTTCCATCCCAAGTTCCACCGAGATGGCACCATCTACCTACGGGAATTCCATAATTAGCGGGGCAACGTAATTGCGTTTGTAATACTCCGCCACTCGTAATGTAAAGATCGAGCTGACCATCTTGAGTTGTATGCATTTGAAAACCAAATGTTAAAAATGGATAACTCCAAGCATTTATAAAATATTGTTTATTAAAAATCTCACCAGCTACTGAGGGGTACTTTCTCATAAAGACCCATCCTGAAAGAGAAACATTTGGTGAGGCTGTAATATTATTAGCCCCTCCAGCCCCATTACGCACGCTAGAAATAAGAATAGATCCCGGTATATAAAGAGCATTTCTTTTATTATTTATATTGAGTAAGCCCGTTGCATTGTTAACCGGCGCCCCGAATTGAACAAAATCTCCGGCCGTTCCCGCAGTACCATCATTAATGTGAGTAGATGTACCTTGTGTTAAAGGAATAACTAATACATCATATCCGTCTGGAGATATTCTTGGCATTATATTTCCTTATACGTACGTTATTTGTAATCGCGCATTATTGCATATAGCTCGGTCGGCTGGCGAGCCACTTACTTTCCATAATTGAACTTCATATCTAGTTGAAACATCATTTCTAATATTTCCAGCAGAAGCACCAACTGTAAGTAATACAGATACTTCAGCAGCAATTGTATTAGTAAATTGAAATTTAGTTCCAGTTACTAATATATTATGTGTTGTGTCCCAAAGCTGGATGTATCCATCTGTTCCTGGGGCAGAGATCTCAATATCTGCCATAAATCTGACAAATCTTCCTCGACCATCAGGTAGTGTAGCTGGGAAATTGCTCATATTTAAAACTCTTCCACCAATTCCTGCTGGAGTTGTAAAACCACTTACATCAACCCCTGTTACAATATTAATATCAGTTGGTAAAGCTAAAGGAACGAGGGCGCTAACTAAAATTGGAGAGCTATAACTAAATTCTATTCTAGCATTTCTACAAATAACTTGGTCGTTTACCCCGCCACCCAATAAATAAATTTGAGCTTCATACATTGTAAGGTCACAGTAACCGTCTCTTATGTATCCATCAGTAGTGCCTGATGTAATTACTGCTGAAAGCTCTACAGAAGATAAACTGTTTGTACTTAATGTAGAATTAAAAATAATTGCATTATGAGTAATGTCTTTAAGTTGAACATATCCTACGGTTGCAGTATTAGTAACCTCTAAATCTGCAATAAATTTCATTGTTCTATTTCTGCCATCTGTATATTGAGATGGAAATAGATTTAAATCAATAACACGGGCGCCAACTCTAGATGGGCTTGTGCTATTGGTGTAGCCGTCGCCTGATAAAAATTGAACATCAACAGGTAAAAGAACAGAAGTTGGTAAAACATTAATAATAATGCTGCTATTAGTACTTGGAACCCAGGCAATACCATTCCAAGCAATAATTTGATTAACGCTGGGGGCTTGGTCAGAAAAGGGTCTTCCTCCAAAGCCCATAACTTTGGTTGTTGATAATCCTCCAATAACATCTCCGCTTACTCCGCTTATAGAAAGATTAGAAATAGCTAAATCCATAGCATCTAGTCTTGATCTAACTGTAGAGTAAGCTCCACTTGGTTTAATTCCAAGCTCAGCTTCAACGGCTACAATGGCATTTCTTAGTCTATTGACAGTATCGCCTTGAACTGTGGTCGAATTGTCAGTAACTAAAGGCAATGTAACAAGATTATCTATCTGGGCAGGGTATTTGGACATGAAAGCCTTAGTTGTCTAGCGATTAAAATTTCCTGAAGATATGCTAAAAGTTTAGTATACTTGTGAATATACGTACAAAAGATAAAACATGACAAATTACCCTAACAGCCAAGACAATATCATCACGCTTCCTGGCGTTTCAGGAGTCACCGACGAGGACATTGCTATCAATGCCTTAAGAGAGGCCGCATTTGCAATTGAAAAAGAATTGGGAATTGTGCCTAGCGGTGTTTATTCTGATGTTAGAGCTAGATTTGATATTCTAGAAGCTAGAATCAATAGTCCAGCATCTGGTATTATCTTAAGCGATGGCTACACTAATAGCCCATTTTTTATTGTAAATACTCCATCAGCCGTAACGCTAAGTATCAGTGACGGATACGGAGTTCCTACTGAAAATAGAATCGATGGTTCTCTTTTCATGCGAGCAGACGGCTACGCTAATCATGAACTTTACATTCGTAGAAGCGGAGCTTGGTATCCAATGCAATCTGATTTATGGGTTGCTGGCGGAGACCTATCTGGAACTTACACGAATCAAACAGTTATTGGCATTAGGGGAAAATCTCTTAACGTATCTTTAGCTACTACGGGCGCGACCCAAGACGGATATCATCTTACTTGGAACAATGTCATTACTTCTTGGGAAGCACAAACTGGTTTTATTGCTAATGGAGATCTTGCAATTCTTAGCGGTCCATTTGGTAGGACTGGTCAAACAGTTGTAAGACTTCAAGGCAGAACTTTAGCTAGTACAGCTCCTAGCGGAGCTACTTCTTCAGATGGTGACGGACTTGCTTGGGATCCTTCCACTAGCCAGTGGCAACCAAGGCCCCGTGCTATTATCTTTGACGGATATGTTGCTAGAAGCAATATAAGATCAAATAAAATTTTACAATCACCAATTCTAAATACTAAAACTGGTATCGTTAATTTTGGTAGTCGTTCTACTGGTGGCGCAGTGGGAGCCCAAGAAGATTACTCGGCTATTCTTTCTGGTGACAGAGGCGCAGCAACTAATACATTCAGCCTAATAGTTGGTGGTGATAGCCATATCGTTAGCGGCCAATACGGCACTGCAATTAATGGATTAAGTAATATTATTAGCGGTCAATATGGATCTGTAATTAATGGATTAAGTAATACTGCCTCTTCTCAATATTCTTTCGTAGGAAATGGAACGCTTAATACAGCTAGCCAGACTCATGCTTTTGTATTAGATGGCTATTCTAACACTGCATCTGGCGTTAATTCATTTGTCTTGGGCGGGGGCAGCAACGCTCCAGCAGCCTCCTTCTCTGGAGTGCTAAACGGTATCTCCAATACCATTACTTCCACCTCAACTCATGCGGGTATCGGCTTTGGCTCCAACAACGCGATTGCTGGCGCCACGTCAACTTATACGATTATTCTAGGCGGTAGCGGCAACACGGCCAATGGACAGAACATCTTCTTAGGAAATCCAACTGGAGCCAGCGTATCCTCTGCTTATTCAGCAGTTGTCTCCGGTCAAACAAATATAATTAACGCGGCCTCAACTTTCTCATTCGTTGGCGCGGGCGTTAATAATACGCTAACCGGATTGTATGCAACAATCTTAAACGGTACAACTTCAACAGTTAACGGTTTACACGGTCTAATTCTAAATGGTAATACTAATTCTGTAACAGGAAGTTATTCTACCATCGTAAATGGGCTTAACAACATCATTAGCGGTGCAGTATCTCATGCCGGCATCTTTGACGGATATAGCAATACAGTATCTATTTCAGGCGGACTTGTTCTAGGCGGATTTAGTAATACAGTTTCTGGATTGTATTCAACTGTTGTAAATGGTAATGGAAATAATTTTGCAGCAAGTAACTCTACAGTTCTAAATGGAAGCACTAATACGGCTGATGCTGCCAGCATGCAATGCACAGTTCTTAATGGAACTGGTAATGCTATTATTGGTACAATTAACGGATTGATTTCAGGCAACACAAACACAGTAACTAATGCAAGTAATTCTTATGTCTTTGGTGGTTCTAACATTGTTCTAGCTGCATCTTCCAAAATTATTGGAAACAGTAATACTGTTGCGCCGGGTGGCACTTTCAATAGAATTTTTGGTAGCACAAATGCACTTAGCGCAGGGGCCACCACGAATACTATATTTGGTAATTCTAATCAATTAATAAATACGGCTAATAACTCTGTTGTGGCTGGGCATTCTAACATTGTTGATGCTGGCGGAAATAACGTTGTCTTAGGCTCAACAAATATTACAAATGGTAATTTCTCTACTGTCATGGGACAATATGGTAAGTCCAGAATGTTTGGACAATATGTTCATGCCAACTCTAGATTCACTGGTGGAACCATTGGTCAAGCTCAGTTCTCTAGATTAATTCTAACTGGAACGGCAAACTCAGGCGCCGCTATCCAATGTTTATTGCAGGACGCTGCACCAACGCCCCCAACGTTCGTAGATGGCTATTCTTATGATATGCAGATTAGAGTACTAGTAGTTAATACTTCTCCAATCTCACCTAACCCTGTTGTTCCTGCTCGTTTTGTTTTTGATGTATTAGCTCATCAAGAAGGTGGCGTTCTAATCTTAGATAATATTAATCAAAGTGTAATTACTCTAAATACATCTGATGATCCTACGGGCGTTACCCGTACAGTAGGTTGGTCTGTCAGCGTAACAGCGTCTACTAATCAATTATTAGTTACCGTTGATCCTGAGATATCATCCGCTAATTATGTTCAACCAACAAATACCGCATCAAATAGAAGAGCTATTGCAACTATCGATATGCGCGAGGTAACGAGACTATAATGCCAAGACATACTCCTAGAACTAAAACATTTGTTATGCCAGAGATAACTGACAGGTTTCCTGCTGGAAATCCTCCTGACGGCTATGTAGTAACTTTCAGTGGGACTGATGGTTATTATTATCCTAGACCTACTTCTAAACTTTTACTTTTAGGAGTTCCATCTGCGGGCGGGCCTCATACGATTACGACAGAAGATCTTGTTTTAGTTCCAAGTCATAGCGGAACTTACATTGTTAACTTGCCAGTAGCCCCTCCAATTGGATTTCATGTATTTGTTAAAGATTTCGCAGGTGTAGCTCTTGCTAACCCAATCAATGTTGTGGCCGCCGCCAATATAGATGGCACTTCGCCTTACATAATAAATGTAAATTATGGTGGTGCCCATTTTGTTTTCAATGGTGCGACCTGGTCAATTATCAGTAAATTCTAAGAAGTTACAGAATTCTACGTATTTAGAATGGTCATAATCTAATAAAGAGACATCTCTCTAGGAGAATCTATGGCAATTCAGTACTACATGCGAGCATACAATACAAGCCTTTCCAATTATGTGGAGTGGATTGTAAATGACACGCCCGACACAGTCGGTACCTTTTCTGGTTATCCAACTAACCAGTTAACTAATATTATTGTCAATAGAATAGTTAGTTCAAAGGTTGATAATTTTCTAAAACCCAATCAATCTCTTGGTGGAAATGATGGTTATTATTTCCATATTAATAGTTATGATTGGTTAAAGGCTACAGCCCCAATTGGCGTTCCTACTACCTTAGCTGGTGTCGCCATTGAAAGAGGAATTACCTCTATAGCTACTGTTTCAGCAGCCACTAATGCAACGCCTATCGTATTAACTACGTCTGCCCATGGTATTACTGTAGGTGCTCAGGTTATGATTACGGTGATAGGCGTTTTAGGTAACGTCGCTGCCAATGGCACTTTTCCGGCCGTAGCTACTACGGGAACTAGTTTTTCATTAATTGGTTCTGAAGGTAGTGGAGCTTATACTTCCGGTGGTACTATTTATACGCCAACCGATTTCTCAACTCTTACTTGGGATGAAACTAATAACAGTTGGAGAATGGCACTTAATACAAGTGGCAATGGACTTACCTTGGGCGCAAGTCAAAATCTTAGAGTATTAAATTCCTTCGTTGATGGCTATGCCTCCTTAGGAACTACCGCTCATGGAACGACCACCGTAGCGGCAACGGGCACAATAAGATTTCCAAACAATCAATTTATGATTGGTAGAAATGTTGGTTTAACTGCCGATATTTCTATGATTGGTATTGATACTTTGAATAGAATTAAAATCGGAGCTGGTGTTTCTGATTTAGTTTATTTACCAGGTAATCTTGATGTTGATGGATACATTGTTCATGACGGAACGGGAACTAACGTTCCGCTTACCGGATTTATCCGTGAGCAAAATGGTACTAACATCATTGCTGTTAGAAATCAAGCAGGCACTCTTGATATCGTAGTTCTATCTACTACCGCAGCTAATCGTATCGTCCTTGGAGACGCTGTTAATGCTGGAACAGTTTATAATACTGCTACTGGCGGACTTCATGCTTTCCAGATTAACTCAGTTTCAACAATTGAGTTAGGAGACGTATATGCAAGATTTACTGCCGGCGTAGTTGCTCCAACCATTATGCAAGTAACTGCTGGTGCTGGTCAAACTGGTCAGACACTAACGCTACAAGCTCAGAACGGTGGAACAGGCAGCACCACAGGCGGTATCGCCCAAGTAATGTCAGGTACTGGTAGCTCATTTTCAGGAACTGTTGACCTAAGTACTGGGGGTGTTGTTAAAGTAAGAGTACACCCAACAACTGCTCCGGCAGCCGCCAACAACAGTACTATCGAATTGTTTAATAACAATTTAAGGTTTGATGATCTTCAGACTTTACCATTTATTTTTCAAGAAACTACGGCTGGAGCTACTGCAACTCACTTAACAGTTCAGGCACAAAACGCAGCAACTACTGGCGGTAATTTACTACTATCTTCTGGAACTGGCGCAGGTACTGCTGGTAACGTTATTATTAAAACTGGTAATACCAATCAGATTATCGTCACACCAACATTAACTACCATTTTAGGTAATTTATTAGTTAACGGAACTACAACCAGCGTAGCTAGCACTGTAGTTGAAATTGCAGATAGAGTTATTAACCTAAACAGCTCTGCTAACCAATTTCCTGGAACAACTGTTCCTCTACCAACTCAACTTACTGGTTTTGCAGTTGACAGAGGCTCTACAGATAATACTACTAAAAGAGCGTATCACGGTCTATTCTGGTCTGAAACTGATAGCTATTGGAGATTCGCTGTTAACACTGACGGTTATACTGCTCAGAACGTATTAACAACTACTCTTCCAGTTATTGGCTCTCATTTCTTAGTTCAACCAAGTGCTTCCGTTCCAGTAACTGCCGCCTTAATCCCAACTGTTGGCGGATTTAGAACTCTAAATAACACGGTATCATTAGCCTCACGTAATGCGGCCGGTACACAAGATTTAATTCAAGCAAGTACAGACTCAACCAATCATTTGATATGGGGATCCCCAACTCAAAATGCTGGTCATATCTTTAATACGACCACGTCTACAATATATGATTTCCAGGTTAACTCTGTTTCAACTTATCAGATCCAACCAATATCAAACGGAACTACTACACTTCAAGCAACTTCAGGTGTAACAGCGCTAGTTTATAATCAAGCAACTACTGGCTCCGCAACCGGCGCCCCAACTACCTTGCAAGCTCAAAATGCTGCAACTACAGGTGGCGCTCTAATCCTTACCTCAGGTACGGGAGCAACAACTGCCGGTAATCTTCAACTTCAAACTGGTGCAGTAGACCGCGTTGTTGTTCATCCGGACTTTACTGAATTTAGAGATACTGCTGAGGCTCTAAGAATTACTCCAGTATCTGCTGGTACTACTTTAATCACTTACGCTTCTACGGTAACCACTGCTCAAATTGATCAGACGGCTACTGGTAGCGCAACTGGCGCATTGATGTTTATCAAGGCACAGAACGCAGCCACTACGGGTGGCGAACTAAGATTAAGTTCTGGTACAGGCGGTACTACAGCAGGAAACGCTAACATCCAAACGGGTGGCGTCACTAAAGTTTCTGTCAATCCAACTTTTACGACCTTTAATGATACTGCCGAAGCAGTACGCATCACCCCAGTCTCTGCTGGCACTACTCAAGTTACATTCGCAACAGGCATCACGTCAGTTTCCTTTAATCAAACGGCAACTGGTGGAGCAACCGGAGCACCTTGGACTATTCAGGCTCAAACAGGTGCATCAGGTACTGGTGGAGCTATCAGCTTAATTGCAGGCAATGCCACTACTACAGGTGGAAATGCAATAGTTAGTTCAGGTACAGGCGCTACCGCAGGTAACGTTAACCTACAGACTGGGGCAGTTACCAGAGTATCTATCAACCCCACCTTTACTACCTTTAATGATACTGTAGAAGCATTAAGAGTTACCCCAGTATCTTCTGGTACAACTCAGATTACTTATGCTTCTACAGTAACGGCCGCTCAGATTAACCAAACGGCAACCGCTGGTGCAACTGGCGCCCCGATGACTCATCAGGCTCAGAACGCAGTCACCACAGGTGGTGCGTTGAACCTTAGCTCAGGTACGGGAGTTACAGCCGGCAATACCAACCTTCAAACTGGAGCTGTTACTAGGGTATCTGTTAATCCGACCTTCACAACCTTTAATGATACAATAGAGGCTTTGAGAGTTACTCCAGTGTCTTCTGGTAGTACGCTTATTACATTTGCTTCTACGGTTACCGCCGCCACAGTTAACCAAACTACTACTGGTGGGGCAACTGGAGCTAACCTTACGATTCAGGCACAGAATGCTGTAACCACTGGTGGAAATGCAGTCATTACTTCAGGTACTGGCGCAACGGCTGGTAATGTTCAATTGCAGACCGGAGCTGTAGATAGAATAATTGTCCATCCAACCTACACTGAGTTCAGAGATATGGCTGAAGCCGTACGTATTGTACCAGTCTCTTCCGGTATAAGCTATATACAATTCGCTAGCACAGTAACTACATCTGGTATCGCTCAAGCAGATACAGTAGTAAATGCAGCAACCGGCGCTCCGTTAGCCGTTATAGCGCAACATGCAACTGGAACTACTACTGTTGGCGGTGCCTTACTTCTAAGTTCTGGAACTGGTACAACTACTAACGGTGCAGTTAACTTACAAGTTGGTACAGTTACTACTGCCTCTCTAGTAACTAACAAGTTTGTCTTTAATAAGGGTCGTCGTAGAAACGTTACCCAAATCAGCAGCGCAGGTGGCACATACGCTGTTCTTGCTACGAATGATTACATCGCCATTACAACGGTAGCAGCTTCGTTTACCATTAATCTTCCAACAACGCCAACTCTTGGTGATACTTATGAGATCAAAGATACTACTGGAAATGCCTCTCCAACCTTTGTTGTTACTATAGGTGGAAATGGTACCAATATCGATGGTGCAGCTTCAATCCCAATTACCACTGGTTATGCCGCAGTAACTGTAACGTACACTGGTACTCAATGGAGTCTAAGCTAATGAGCTATAAATATCTAGACGGATACGCTAATCCCGGAGTCAGAATTGTTAGGGATTTTCCTAGCAACGCAAACTACACTGCTGTAGTAAATGATTACCGCGCAGCAATCATGGAATTTACCGCTACCGGAACTCCAATTACTGCTGACAGAGATGTAATCTTACCAAACATTGCAGGTCTTCAATGGATTGTATATAATAATACAACCGCTTCTTTTAACTTGGTATTCAAAGTTTCTGGACAAACGGGGGTTACAGTCGCGTACAATAAACGTTGTATAGTCTACTGTGATGGTACTGATATAGTACGAGCTACTCCAGACAATCCATAATTACCAAAACACTCTCATCTTATTCATTCGATTACTAATCGATTCAAACTCCTGAGTAAACTCTTTCCAATATGTGGGTGGTTCGACTCCGAGATATTTGATCTTGATTCCGCCTTCGAAATTAATAGAGATAATTTTATTGATTTGAAGTTCATGTAATCCTGTAATGTATTCTTTTTCAAAGACATACTTGGCTAGACCATGAGCTACTTTTTTAACTTCCCCTTGTATAACAATCTCTCCATTAGCATGAATGGCCAGATAATTATCCTCATGTTTAATGAAGGTTGTGTTATCAAGATCCCAAGTAATAGGAAATGACATAGGAAAATTAGCCATATATTTTCTCTTTAGTCCAACCAAAAGCATCTAATGATAAATCAAATTGGCCCGTCTGAGAAACTAGATTAAGCTTATTGTAAGCTACCTGTTTAACTTCTAGTTGAGCATGATCGCTATAGCGAAGTCCAATGAAGTGCATGAAAGAGCGGAAGTTAAACATAACATCGGCCGTTAGCTGGTTAGCATATGGTAGATAGAATCTGGCAGATTCCTTAGCACGTGTACGTGACATACCCTTAGCAATCATTCGGTCCATACAGTCATGATACTTCTTGAAAGATTCTTCACAATGTTGAACTAGTTGAGCTTGTTCATCTTCTGCCCAATCTTGGGGAATGTAAAATTTATCATCATACACAACCTTGTCGCCTTCCTTCTTTTTGCCAAGCTCTTTGTATCGGGCTGACTCACCATTGAAGGAGACTCCAATACGATGTTTCAGGATATGAATGTGAGTAGCAATGTCGGTAGTTACCAAGAAATGTATAGAAGACTTCTCAAATGGTGTGTGATGTCCTTCGCGGCCCAACATACCAAGAAGCTTGCCCATACGCCCACGCTTCTCATCATTCAAATCTCTGGACGTTGAAGTCCAGGCTGATAATGCATGGGATTCATCAGAACCATATACTCCAACCAATTCAACTTTGTTCGTATAATCATTCATATATCTAATATCCTTATACTATCAGGCAAGAACCGATAAGTTCCTGGGTGAAACGGAAGATCCTTCCAACCTTGTTTGTTGTTAATAATTAATCTTTCCCAATCCATATGATGGTGATGAATAATATCATAGCGACCATCTTTATGCAAGAGGCCATCGCCTTCATTATCGGTAAAAAAGATAATGCCGTAATACCATTTGTTTTGGTATGTTTCATACCTAACATGGCTCTCGAACATGATTAGCTTTTTACCGAGAGCGTAGATCTGATATTCCACACTTAGACTTTCTAAATTTTGCATAAATGAATCCACTAATAAATCCTAAAACTAGTGTTCCGAAACCCATCCAATAGCCTAACTTCAGACCACAATATAACGTAGAGGCCAGGACTAAAATAAAGAAAATCCCAGAAAGAATTTTCCAAAAAGTGCAGTTACTTAGTTGGTTCATCTTTCTTCTTTTGGAAAAAGTAATAATAATCATTACGCACGAAGAAACCCATACCAACTGTCAATAGAAGACAAGTAGCGAATAGACCCCAATGTGGAATGGTTAAAGCAAATACTGTAAACCCTAACATAGCTAGTGCTGTAGCAAGGGTAGCGCAGGCGATTACTGTTTTGATAATTTTTGCTGTGTCGGTCATAATATCCTCATTTTAGGATAACATCATGCGGATGGGACTCTTTCAAACCCGCATTGGTTATCCTAATAAATTCCGGATTATCCCTAAGGTCCACTAGATTATGGGCGCCTTGATAAGAGCATCCAGAACGTAGGCCTTCTAGTAATTTCGCTAGAATATCTCCGAACTTGCCTTTCGCCGGAACGATGGCAGCCACGCCTTCAACATGATTTGTCTTATGGGTAGAGCTACCTACATAGTGCTTAAATGATCTCCCATCAATATTCATAATCTCGCCAGGAGTCTCTACACAGCCCGCGAACAAATTACCGACCATAACCATGTCAGCAAAGCAAAGGGCCTTCACAAGGTCACCTGCGCTCTTGATACCGCCATCTGCAATGATAGGGAACTGACGTTTATAAGTAGTGGCTTTGGTTCTCTCCAATTCCATTAATTGTTTTTGAACCTGAGCAACGTCCATCAAAGCTGTAAGCTGAGGAACTCCGTTACCAGTTTCAATTCTAGTAGTACATAAGCTACCCGGCCCAACGCCAACCTTGACGGCGCTAGCTCCAGCTTCCCATAATCTGCGCGCCCCTTCTCCTGTAGCCACATTGCCAGCAATAATAAAGACTTGCTCGTTCAAAGCTCTCATGTTTTTAAGTGTTTGGATACATTGGGCGGAGTCGCCATGAGCCACATCGATACAGAAGTTTCTAACGCCAGCCTCTAGGAACTTATGAAAGGCCGGCAAGTCTTCATTCTTTACTCCAAGTGAGATGCACACCCCTCTATCTCCAAAAGTATCAATCAAATGATTCGCAATAAATAATTGCTCTTCAATTGGCATGAAGCGATGAATGATAGCTAAACCACCACTTTTACATATTTCAAAGCCCATTTCTAATCCAGTAATAGTTTTCATATTAGCTGGAATTACGGGATGCTTGAATTTAAGTCCACATAATGTAGCTGAGATGTCTACTTCAGAGCGACTCTTTATGGTTGAATGTTGCGGAACAAGTAACACGTCATCAAAAGTTAATCCTTCACGAATCATTGTACAGTCTCCTATGTCCAGAGCTGATATAACGCTCTCCATATTTCAGTATATTATGTAGAAGAGAATTCGACTGCCTTGCTTATTTCCACTAATATCATGTATATGATAATGATTTTCATTGAGTTTGTCAAGGTGCCGGATTTGAAAACAATAGGAATTATATGAGTATCAATATCTTTAATATATTTGACGGTGAACCAGAGGGCAACTATCTATTCCCTACTAGAGATCCGGGCGCAGTTACAGGATCTGCTTTCGTTCAGAGTAATTTAAACACAAGCGGAGCTGGTCGTGAATCCAACATTCTTGATGAATTAATTCACGGCAACCTGCCAAATTTCCTAAGAGATTTGACTCCAGTTGTTGTTACTGACGATGTAAATACTATTACCTATTTAGTAACTTTGGATTATTTGTCTATTGGCAATGACGATAATTTCGTTAGAATGCCAATGAGCCCACTTACGGCGCAAAAGATTGCGGATAAGTTTGATTGCTCACTTCCAACTAGGAAGATGGTTAAAGATATTTGGAAGAATGCCGTCAATAAACTTCCCCCCAAGACTACTCCACCCGACGCTCAAATGACTAGCACCAAACGTTTCGGTGAACATAATGCACTTGTCAACAATCAAATGGCTTCATTGAGCGTAAATGATTTAACAGCAGGGCACAAAAAGGATATCGTCCTAACGAACAAGCTTGCTCCTAAAAATCCAAATCATAGAGTTGCTATCTATGGATGGTTCTATTCTAATGGAACGGTGATTCAAGATTTGAATCCATCAGACCATAACGATATGTATGCTGATTACAGCCATGGAGTTAGACTCATTGCCAATGACGTTGTCGTCAATGGTAACCCAATGAGAATACAAGACGTTTGGAAGAATCCTAAGTTCTCCGCCCTCATCAGTGATGAAGGCGTCCTTACCTTCCAAAGATATTAAGACTTGTTTCGATAAGTGATTCGACCTTGAGTGGTGTCATATTCTGATACTTCAATTCGAACCTTATCTCCAATCAAAATCTTGACGGAGTTCATTCGAATCTTGCCGCTCAATGTACAAAGCACGGTCAGGTTATCATTAACCTTGACTGTGAACTTGCCTTTGTTTGCGTCAATTACTTCACCTTCAAACTCTAATCTATCTCTGTTGTTAGCCATAATACCTTAATGTTCCTTTGTGTTTTCAAATAATGCGTGAGCCGGACGGCAATGCACGCTTAGTAAGCTCATAAACTCTTTACGAGGTGGCATGAAAGTTAGCCACTGTTCCGCTAAAGCGCAAGGAATTGGGGAATTTTCTTTACTCTCTATTTTTTTATAATACTTTATGTCTCTGTTTTCACTCATCTTTTTGAGATGAGATAGCCCTAAAAGAAGCGGCGACACCTGTTGCCACTCGCCATATAGATACATAAAGCTTCGTAGATAATTATCAATCCCTAAAAGAGTAATCATCAAACAATCTTGATTCAAGTCATCGTCTTTTCCGAAACAGATGAAAGCTAGTTTACTAATCTTTACTACTTTGTCAATAGATAAACCATAATATAAATCAGTTGACGTTATACTTTTTCGAGGTAGTGATAGGTCATTGTAAATAATCTGAATGTTCTTAGAACCTTGCACTTTGAAAGAGTTTCCAAATTCATCAAACCACCATTTGTAAAGAATAAGCTTTTCGCTTTTTCCCTGAAAAATGTATTGGTGGGGCTTTAGGCGACAACTCTTGATAAGAAAAAAGAGATCACTGATCTCGGTGTATGATTGCACCAACAAGATATGTTTATCTAATTGCGTATAAAAAACATCGAGACTTGGGCTCTTCATATATCTAGCAATGATGGATCTAGTCCACCCTCTTCATCTCCGGCTGGAGGGGCAAGATTAGGATAATGTACTTCTGTCTTGATGTACGGAAGATGATCTACTTGTTTTTCTTCAAGCAAATTACGATAAAGAAGATAAGTATTTCTGCTATCAACCTTAGCATTGTGTGCTTCGCTAATCTTTTTGATACCAACAATGTCGCAAGCCGCATGCAACGCAAAACTTTGTCGTTTTTCACCCTTGGCAGCCTTGACAAGTAGCCCGGCCTTCTTAGCATATTCCTTAGTTAGACCAATAGAATCTAGCCAAAGATTGGCTGGAAATGCTTTACCATTCTGAGCCCAAAGAGCATGCAGGAATCTTCTATCAAATGGCGCGTTATGAGCAACGATGCAACGATGAGCTGGAGTGGCCCCGTCTTCGGCAAAAAACTTCTCACACTCTTCTACAACTTGTTGATTAGAATAACCCTTTTCTAGGTCTGCCATTGTCTTCTTAGTAATAGCAAGGGCATCAAAGTTGGCGCGTTCAGGATATTCGCATTTAATCTGGCGCCATAGTTGAACACGATCTGTGTAGCGAATGATGCCAATTTCGGTCATCTCATTGTAACCGGCTTTTAATCCAGTGGTCTCAGTATCAATTACATAATATAGTAGGCTCATCTTAATCCCTTTGAATCAAATTGGGCATAGTAATAAACATTGGAATCATTCCCTTTGCCCGGTAGTCTTTCTTAATCTGATCGCTTAGGTACTGGTATCCGCTGATAGTACCCCTGCATTTATAACTGCTACATCCACAGCTCATCTTCCATTCTTCCAATGTATCGGTAGATGAGGTGGAATAATCGAAAAATAATTCCGTTCCCTCCGTAATCAAATACAAAGAATATAAGATGGCCCTGTTACCCACAATGTGGACAAAACAGTTTGGATCACAACTATGATTGATGTAGTCGTCAACGGCTCCAGATGGCCCCATAATCCTATTGGCCCCCACTTGTAAGAACAAAGCTGGATCAATAGCTGATTTATTTTTAGGGACGATTGTACCAGTAAACTCAATGATGGGAGAGTTTGCAGGTATTTTTACCTTAGTAAAAACTCCTAATCCAGTTTTGGATTTCTTAATCTCTAAGTACTCGTTATACATTAGTTACCCATTAATTTCTTCATAAATCGCATCATAGAACTACTTGCATCATAGACACGAAGAACTAACTCTTTCCTACCAACAAGTTTATGTTGAACTTGATTGGGCTGCTTGCCTCTAATCAATTCAGCAGCCTGCTGTGGGTCCTCAGCTAAAACCTTGTAAGTAATAGTGGCGGGAAGCATACACTCTACCTTAACGTCGTAATAATACTTAGGTTTTGGTGGAGGTATCTTCTGAGCTTCTTTCTTGATTGGCTCAGGCTTTGGAGCTGGCTTATCTTCTAATTCTGGAAAATCATTATCTTTAGTCATAATATGATTATATCAAGGTTAACCTTGGGTAGAAAGATAATGTGCATATACTTCAGGGCGACCAGTTAGTTCATAGAACCTCTTCATAAAGAGATTTTTGGCCACTTGCTGGGGCAAAGGATCTACAATGAAAGGAGCAGCTTCAACTGGGTTTCTCCAGTCAACATGAAGTGGACCCATAAGATCTCTAGCTTCAGTAGAGAGCATAATCTTATCAGCGGTCTTAACCGAGGATGGTTCTTTTTCAGGTAACCCGAAGCGCTTGCAGATAGCCGCCTGCATAACTGTTTCAAATTCAATGTAAGCATCAAATTTACCAGAGTGCTTTAGTGGTCTTGGAACATCCACTAAATAAGCCTCAGAAGCATCATGAAGTAATCCCCACAGCCTGTCCTTCTCATCGCATAGGTAGCTTACTAGAACTGAGTGCTGGGCGACTGAATAGAACTTTTTAACATGACCACTGAATCGACATTGCATGGATAGTGAGTGAGCTATGTCCTGAATGATAATTGAACCTACAACAGGATTGGTTGGGTTGAATCTAATTCCAGAATAGGTTTGAATCCAAGGCTCATTTTCATGGAAAAGTCTCTCACTATTCTCAAATACCATAGAGTTTAATGGGCTTTGTTGGAGAGCAGGGTTGTTCTCAAAGAACTTTTTAATGGTAGCCTCCTCTTCTAAAGTAATGAAGGGTGCTGCAATATCACGCGGACCAGTCTTGATAACTGACTCACTTCTCTGCTCTGGAAAATAAGAGGGGAAATCTTCCCCACCAAAACTCTCAGGATCTAGATCAAATGTTTGCGTTGACTTCTCAATATGTTCTTTTGTTTTAGACATTTTTACTTTCCGGTAGAACCAAATCCACCTGCTCCTCTTATAGAGGCTCGTGCTTTGCACAGCTTATTATATTCTTCATTGGTAATTCCTTCGACTACCATTTCATCACGGCGTCTTGGAATAATCTGTGCAACGGCATCACCGAACTCAATTTTCAATTCAGTGCATCCGCAGTAATCTCCCCACTTTTCTGGCTCATACCATGAACTATTATCATCCCATTCTTCTCTGTAGGAGACAGGTGGTAGATATTGGCAAGCAAATACTAATTCACCTTCATATGTTTCATCTACAGTTCCATAGAGAGCATGAAGGTTTTTCTTAGCGAAAGTACTAGAGCGTGGTTTAATATCATACCACCATCCATCTGGACAATAACCTCGAATGCCTAATGGCATCTTGATAAGATCAAAAGGTTTAACTATTAGCGTTTTTCGATCTGACATAGCTGCTCGCACGTCCCAGCCAGAAGCCTTGGGCTCTCCACGAGTTGGGAGGAATCTTTTATCATCCTGAAGGTCATCACGAAGGGCAAATTTGAAATTGGGGGTATTATATCCGTCCATTATGCACTCACTTTAATTATGCTCTTTAAGCAGTCAAGGGTATAAAATATCATATATTTATGCCGTCATTTCCGCCAGCTATTATTTTCATCAATTCCGATCCAATCACTCATTATCCAGATGGATACATCTATACTGATGGTTATTATGTGGATGGGTATCAAGTTAATCCTGATGGCTATATTAACGACCTTACTAGGAATCTATTGGAGCAACAGCTCTGGATAGATGAAACGATGACTTTTAGAGAGTTTTCTCTTAGAGTTTCTGTTGATCCTAATTATCAAGCCGTAGTTCATTTACAAGGTAAGAGAATTTTAGTTATTTTGACAGATTTTTATGACGTGACCCATCGAAACTTAGCGGACTTAGTGCTCTTCTATACCCATGGTCTGGTGTACGTAGAAAAAAATAATTATGGCCCGCCCGGATTATCCCTTCCTCTAGAAAGATTAAATATCTATGTACTATTACGAGACGTTGGTTCAAGATATGTAACGATTCTCCCTCCCACATCGACCAGACCTCCTCGTTCATTGGGTGGAATTGTAGTGATTCAAGGCGCGGATTCTAGTGGTGTTCATGACCCTAATCCAGATAATATTTATAATAATCCAGATTTTATAAATAGGAAGTAATTTACATGGCATAATCATGTATAGTTTGTAGTCTTTTCCATAAGGTACCTAATATGAAGAAAATTGATGAACTAGTAAAAAGAGTAGAATATTTTGAAAGACTTGCCGTTTATGGCGATCGATCAACCTTTCTAAAGAGATTAGCTCAAGAATTCACTCCACCACGTGCGGACTCTAATGTTCCATGGGAAGGTGGAAGCAGTCAAGGACCAGCCGCGAATCCAGTTCAAACAGTTAAAGAAACTGTAATTTCAGTTCCAAAACAAATAAGTCCAAGTGTTCAAAGAGCATTAAATGATTTGTTAGTTCCAACTGGAGATATTTTTGTTCTTAAAGAAGACGGCGAATTAGGTAAAAATACCCAAGATGCTATTAACAAATTCAAGACCAAATTCTCTAGAGAATTAGCTGGTCAACCTGCAAGTGCTAGAAACATACTAGCAGTTAGAGATAAACTTAAAAACCAAAATAGTGCTGTTGCTAAGCAACCATCTTTCAATGCGCCAATAGGCGATACTAAGTCATCTGGAATCGGTGAGCATGCCGGCCAAGAAACCTTTGTTCCAGGACCAAAAGTCTAATACATTATACCAATTCTAATTAGCGTGTTGAGTAGTTATGTAAGGACTCCTACCTATGCGATTAAGTCTGGTAGAATACACAAAACAATAACTTATCTTTTTAAGGCGATGAACTAAAATTCATCGCCTTATATTTTTGCTTTTTACTCAACTTAATCTCGACAAACCAATGGGGGATCTAGTAGGGGGTAATAGTATTATGATCTGGGTTAGGACGTTAGGTCACCCTGTAATTTTTATTTAATAAGCCTAAGGGACTGCTACTGTTTTCCCGTTTACCTGTGGTTATACTTAGTTTTGAGGAAAACATGAAACACATAGGGCCTATCCTACTATTGTCTACCATTGTACTTGGGGCTTGCGTTCAGAAGGAAAATAAAAACATTGTCACTGGAGTCGACGCTTCCGCCCGGCCTGTAGCTCCTTCTAGTGTGCCCATTAGCACAACACCTACATCATCTCCACATCGTAATTGTCCACCAGATATGGTGAAAGTCGAAGGTGATTATTGTCCTAATGAAGAACAAGTTTGTTTGTACAATACAGATAATGATGGCAATCGATTGGAAGGTCCCGGTGACTTATCCAAAGCTTGTGGTGAATACAAACAGCCAAGCAAGTGTTTGGTTGAAAAAGTACATATGAATTTCTGCATTGATAAATATGAATGGCCCAATAAAGAAGGTCAACTCCCTCAAGATTGGATGACTTTTTTCGATGCGCAAAAAGCGGTAGCATCTGTAGGTAAGCGACTCTGTACTCATAAAGAATGGAGTCTAGCGGCCGAAGGGCCGAACATGCACCCACTGCCATATGGCGATGGATTTCATCGTAAAAGACTTTGCAATTTTGATAATCACAATCCTGGTATAGATGTTTTTCAGTCTAAGAGTCCGAACGATGAAGCTTCTCAGAAGCTTCGTGCACTATTAGTTCCTTCTGGTTCTATGGAAGAATGTGTCTCTGATTTTGGAGTACATGATATGTCAGGCAATATTGATGAATGGGTTATCAATGAAAGTAGTAATGATTACTGCATCAATAAAACCAGTGGTAATTGTAGAACTGGTTTAATGGGAGGGCACATCTGGCATGTGCGCAACGCTAGCCGTCCCATGACTACGGCTCATGGTGCAGGATTTGGGTGGTATGAGACTGGAGCTAGGGCCTGTAAGGATGCCGAATGAATCTTAAAGAGTTTTTGGAGTATAGGAAGATCTGCCCAATCTGTAGTGATGTGTTGGTTACTTCTTTCCACTCTCAAAAGAAACAAATCATCAGATATGAAGATGATAGGTTTGTTGTTATCTTTCGACTTGATGCGCTTAAAAAGAAGCAAATCAATTATAAGGTAGGATACTCATTTGGATTCGAAAATAACTCTTGGCATGTAGAATTCTATTCTCAAGATGATAAGAGGTTTGAAAATGATTCGCCAAACTTTTTGAGGGATCGCTTCAAAGAACTTGATAAGAATCTAGGACAGTATAAGTTTTATCGTCATTGTACAGGGTGTTGCTGTTACAATTATTCATCTCAAGATTTTTATCTTGATTATGATTTGGGTCTTATTGAAGAGTTAATAGTTAACGTAGAGTACATAGGAATGCTTCAGCCAGTTGAATCTGGATTCAAGGTGTATAAACTTCTGAATGATTATGGTGGTGGTAAAAGTACCATCGTATTCGGGCGTCATCACTCGGAACTGATTGCTCGCTCAGATGCCGGAGTAGTTAATAAGGGGCCATTTATTACTACTAGTTATGGTAGTAATCTGGATATGATTCAGACGCCCATCATTAAATTTACTTCTAATGAAGAAACAATGGAGCGCATTAATAAACTCCTTATTTTCTCTTAAAGGAACGCGCTCAGCTTCTTGACAGCTTGCATCCACCTAATAATATCTACAATGGTATCTATAGGAACGTCATAAGCTCCGGACCCTTTGAAATAACTTAACCATGGACGGTCAGTAAATCTGTTATCTTTGGATAAGTCAGCACGAACATCCATGTTGCACGGATGACCATTAGGAGTTGTAGTTTTTTTTTCATAAACTGAAAAGGATAGGACGCCCTTTTCTAAAGGAGTTGTTCCATAATAACCGTTAATTTTGATAGAAAAAGAACCGACCTGAATGTTTTGAGTTTTACAGATAGCAGTTTTAATTTGATCTTTACGTAAATTAGTGGCGTCCGTTATTCCATTGAAGATAATATTCTTCATCTTCTCTTTGGCCGGAGGCTCGGCCCAAATCCAAGAATCATCTGGAGTTTTTTCTTCTGGTTCCTCAGAATAATCGTATTGATGGTCAGTTAGATATTGTAGATATTTAAGGTGTTCTTTGCGTGGCGTTGACATAGTAGGTCTAAATATAGCTATTTATTACTAATTTGTCATTATTATATGGATTCTAATAAACTACTTAAGATGGCAGAATATTTTTATGCCTTAGCTGTCGGAGAGAAACTTCCGGCTGACGCTAAAGATCTGAAGACTATTTTAAAGAATCTAGAGACGCTTGAGAACTATAACTCTCGCAAGAAGTATGCCGAGAAGAACTTAAAGCATTTATCATCTGGTTCATCTAGAATTGTTTATTCTAGCCCAGATGACACTATCATTAAGCTGGCCAAGAATGATAAGGGAATTGCTCAGAACAAAGCCGAATGTAACCCAAAGATGAAGTCCAAATACCTTAATAAAATTATTAGTCATGCCAAGAACTATTCTTGGATGGAGACTCACTTTTTAGACAAGATTACTGTCAAAGAATTTGAAGAAATGACTGGTCTTAATTTTGATGATTTTGGGAGCGCCATTAGATACGGGTTAAAAAATGTTTCGGGAAATACGGACAAAGAAAAACCAGAGAACTTCGACAAAGTTGAGAAGTCCGGAATATATAAGGAGATGAAAAAAATCGGCAATCAGTTCAAACTGATGCCCGGCGACCTAGCCAGAATCTCCTCATGGGGTACCAAAGATGGTAAACCAGTTTTGATTGATGCGGGTCTTACGAAAGACGTCTTCGCAGAATTCTATGAATCTTCCTCCTCTTAAATTCCATTCTTTCAAAGAAGCTATTAGCTATAAAACTGTTTGCCCTCTGTGTACTAATGCATTACACATCAACGATAGGGATTTAGCAACCGACTATCGCCGCTCAGATTGTGGATTGAAGGAAAGACTTTCTTTTCATGTTAATCAAAGAGAGCAGGACACGATCACTATAGATCCAGAGACAGATGAGGTAGAGCTAGTTCTATCTGATAGAATATCTGATGAAGTACTTCAGTCATTACCTCCTGCGACTCAAAAAATAATGAACCCGCCCATTTACAATGGGATGTTTTTACATGGGCTAACTATTGATTGTAAGAGTTGTTGTCAATATAGTTTTACCTTACAAATTCATTTCGATTTATCTAAACAAAAATTATTTGGAATCTTCTTAAACTCTGAGAATGTTAGCATCGAAGAGGGAGAAATGGTTCATGAGATCAAGAACTCTTATGCTACTCAAATAACTTACTATTCGTATTTTGATAAAGAGGGGGACTCGAAGAAGCTGTCTCTACCTTTAATTCCTCTGGATCTTTCGGAACCTAAGGAGACTGTGGCTCGTATTCGTAATTTACTAATTTTCTCTTGAGGCAAGATGCTATCACAATTTGTTAACTATAATCATCAATGTCCGTTATGTAATGAGCCACTCAATTTATATATGCGTTGGCAGGACTCTTTGTTCTTTCAAGCAAAGAGTGTAGAAAGGGACATAATTCAATTTGATGCTTATGCCGGCACTGAAACAAAGGCTGGAACCAAGCCCGAGTTAGAGGCCTTGAGTGGCGAGAGCATGCTCCTAGGGTTTGAGGGAGATAAAGCGCTCACTGAATTTACCTCTAATGGATTAGCTAATGAAGCTAAGAAGCATCATATCTATTTCTTCTATCTATGTAATCCAAAAGGTATTAAACAAAAGGGGTTTGCAGATTTTTCCATTTCTCTTTATAAAGGATGTTACTATCGCTCTACTCCTTTTTATGAGTTCAAACAATCTGAAGATAAGACTTGGGCATTAGATACTGTTAATCCAGATTTTAAAGAAATAGTTAATAAGGACGAATCATTTGCCTTCAATTCTATAGAAGATAATTTAGAGAAGGTATATATGATGAATCTAGATCATGAGAAGAAAGAGACTATGCTTTGGTACTATTCAGTAACTGAAGAGGATAAGAAGGTAAAAGGATTTAGACCTAAGTTATTTGAGAAGAGCGTTCCGTTGCTTTCAAACAGACCTAAGCTAGGGCGTGAGGATAGGGCTAGGCTGATTGAAAGATTCGATGGTTGGATTATCATGTCATGAGCGATGTAGTTTTGGTTCCAGATCATTATTATAATTGCCCTATTTGTGGACAAGCATGTCTGGAAGAAAAGATTGATGGGTGGAGGACGGTGCTCAAGACGCAAGGAGCGTGCCAACAATTTATATGCATTAACCCACTTGCGAACAATCCGCTTCATTATTACGATCACCTCGTGGATGAGGCTACCCCCAATCGTATTGCTTACCAAGAGTTCTCGATCGATATTGGCAGCAAATATATTATGTTTGCTTTAGATCTGGTACACCAAAAAACTTTGATTAAAAACAGTGTCAATGCTGATGCATTAGAGCTAGACTTTATAATCGTCCCAGACTTTCCAACTCTTGGCTCCCTCAAAAAGAAGATTAGAACAGCAATTACATTCTCATGAAAACTGCAACTCAATTAGTGGAATCCTGTCGAGACTTACTTAAAGGTCTTGAGGATATGATTCCCATTAAAAATCATCAGAATAGGTTGGAGGAGATTGATGAACGCTCCAGCAACCCTAACTTTTGGACTAATACTAATGAAGCTACTAAGCTCATGAAAGAGCGTCAGAAAGTATCTGATATTCTTTCTTTTATGAAGGGTGCCCAGGACCAGGTAGCTTTCTTCGTAGAGGTGTATGACAATATGGCCGAAGAGCTGGAGGCCATGAAGCCTGAACTATCTCTTTTAGAGTCGTCTATGGCTGATTTTGAGTTCCGTCAGATGCTCAAGGAGCCTATTGATGAGAGCCCCGCCATTATGACCATTTCTGCCGGCGCAGGAGGCCTTGAGGCAGCCAATTGGGTTACCATGCTCCTCCGCATGTACTCCCGCTATGCTGATTCTTTTAAATTCAAAGTAGAGCTATTGGATATGAAGCCTTCTGAGGAACATAGCTCTATTTGTACAGATTCAGTCTCTATCAGGATAGATGGCCCTTATGCTTACGGCTTTCTAAGGGGCGAGGCCGGTGTCCATCGACTTATCCGCAACTCCCCATTCAATTCAGGCGATGCCCGTCATACCTCCTTTGCAGCCGTAGCCGTCACGCCCGACATTGAAGATACCATTGAGGTAGTGATAAATGAAAAAGATATTGAGATTACTACTATGCGAGCTTCCGGTGCTGGTGGTCAGAATGTTAACAAAGTAGAGAGTGCCGTTCGTCTCAAGCACATTCCTACTGGAATCGTCATCAACTCTCGTTCAGAACGAGACCAACATACCAACCGCCGCCTCGCCATGAAGATGCTTAAGGCGAAGTTGTATGATTTAGAGATGCGAAGGAAGATGACAGAGAAGGAGAAGTATCTGGCTAGCATGCAGGAGAACTCTTTCGGCAACCAAATGCGCACATACACTCTGACGCCCTATCAACTAGTCAAGGATGAAAGAACCGACTACCAGGTAAGGGATGCAGATAATGTACTAGATGGAGACATCCAAGGATTCATTACTTCTTATTTACATTTTAGAGATAAAATCGTATAAATGGATGAAGCAATTTACCGTCAAAGACTTCATTACATACAACAGCCCTTGTTTTAGTTGTGATGAAAAAATCTCTTTCAGTATAGTTTCGACGACCCTACAAGGTCCGGCAGATATTGTTCATCTCCGACCAACAGTTAATCCAGATCATATCTCGGTAGATCTAAAGATTACTTATAACCAAACATTATCTTTAAAGATTCAAAATAAAACTAATGCAATCTTCTATAATGATAATAAAGGTGTAGCTGACTATATTTATAGTCACAGGTTATTTCTAACCAGTAGCTGTAATAAGTGTCTTACTAAAATTGAAAGCCAGTTCTTAGAGTTTAACTTATCAAATGGCTATATTAAACCTGTAGGTATTGCTAGGGAGTCTCTCATTGTATCAGATGCTACACATAGATATCACGTGTATTCTACGACCATTAGCGATAAGAGTGTAATTACTATGGATAGGATTGATAAGCCAATTCCTATCTCTCCAGTCCGCATTGAAACACCACTGCTCCCCTTATATAGGTTTAAGGATCGCCAGCATTTTATTAACAAGATGAAGACATTTTTGATATTCTCATGAATTTATTAGACATTTTATCCTATCGAACCCGCTGTATGATATGTGACCGCAAGCTGGAGATGAAGTCTTTGGATTTGGCCGGCGTCAACATAACAAGAACTCAAGAAGGCCTTTATGTTGAGGTAGGAAGTAAAGATAAAGATTATGCTGTCTATTTCAAGTATGATGGCTCTTATGAGAGAATGAAGAAGTGGAATAGTATGTATGTTAGGCCACTATCTATCCTCAAAGAATGTCCTAAATGTATTCCCAAGGTTGACTTGGTGGAAGATGTAGTTTTAACTGGCATCCCCAAGGCGCCCTCAACCATTATCCTCAAGGCTAGGAGCGTGGGCATGACAACAATGCATGGGGTCATGTCCCAGTTCTTAGTGGATACCACCTTAAAGTCTCTGAAGGATAAGCGATGCGCTTATACCTTTGACCTGTTTGGGGACGCTGAGGGTAACTTTGACTGCCAGCTAAACTGGGAGGACATTAGTTTCCACACTAAGAGAGAGTTCCATCAAATCAAGACGAACTTCAAAGAAGACACTACTAGTATCAAGAGCGGCGCTTTTAACGGCACCCTTGATGACATCATTAGAATGAATGTTCCGGCCGTTAAAACCAACACCATTCCTACTACAGATAAATTGATTGAAAAAATTAAGTTGTATAACTTATTCTCATGAGAATATCTTCAAATTATCTAATCTTTTCAAATACATAATGATGTCAGTTAGATTTTTCATTCTGATTTTATAATTTGGATTGAGGTTAACCCAATATTGATTTTTGAATAACTTACTATCTAGTTTAATATTGCGTAAGACTTTATTTTTGCCGGTGCTAGTAACTTCATAAATGGCAACACGGAAGCCGCCATACTCTCTTAGTAGTTGACGGTCTCTATAAGCAGAGAGGGAGGGGAACAAGATTCGTACCTTGTACATTCCTATCTTAATTTGGTTCTCCACAAATGTATAGCTCTCAGAGTCAGGAAGTTTAGTTACTTCTTGAACCTTAGCCTCACGGAGAGCCCGCTTAATCATGTTCTTAGATACTTTGCCTTTGCTGAAATCTAAGATCGTCCTAAATTCCTGCTTACCTTTAATCAAACTCATCTTTGTAATTCATTCCCTCCGAAGACCATGAAGTTATCAGTTATAACTAGCATTGCGCTCTCGGATATCTCATCATCGTGTAGCATTCCATAGATAGCTCCACCTACACATAATGCTACGTTATCTACTCTTTCACCATATCTAAAGTAAGTTCCGAAGGCTAACTTGCCCTCTTGTAAAAGCTCAAGATGGTAGCCGATGTCAGATTTAAGAATTCTCAGAGAGTTGCGCCCGTCGAGGGCGTGTGTTACAATGATTATTGCGTTCATAATAGGTATATAACATGGATCGTTTCTGTCCCATCTGTAATAAAAAACTCACCGTGCAGCTCATGATTCAGTACAACGATTATTTTTGTAACGCCGCTAAGGACCATCATTTTAGTGAGCGCGTGGTTGGTGAGGAGCGTAAGATGGTGAAGTTCCGTGTTAGCTCTGGTAAGCAACGTTTGTACTGTAAGTTTGATTATGGCAACGGCTACTCCGAGATTTGGGAAGGCGCGGAGAATGCAAATAGGGTAAGAGTGGAGCAGGTTTTTGAGCCTAATTACTCTAGTGTAGAAGGACTGGTCTCTAAACTTCGAACCTATCTGGTCTTCTCATGAAGATGCCTTATCACTGTCCATTCTGTAAGGGACCAATGGTAAACTCTTACTACTATTGGAATGATGGTAGTAAGAATCTAATAAAGTCTTGTAATAAGAATATTACACATAGCGTTACGTTTACATCTCTAATACGTGATCACGATGAAGTTAATAAGATTACCATTCCATGGGGGCCTGACTGCTCATTCAGGTGGGCATTACATGCTGAAGAGAAATATAAATTAATCCTTCAACATAAGAAGGGCGAAACCAAGTTACCATTTTTTGAACCAGATCTATCTAATTATAGGAAGCTTGTCAATAAACTTAAAACCTATTTGGTCTTTTTATGACGTGTATGTTCTGTTTAGCTCCACTTACCAGGGTTGCTTCTCCAGCCGGTGATGATTTACACAAGATAATGGTTTGTCGCGGCTGCCAAGAACCTAACTTCAAAACGTATTGTCGAGAGCTTTACTTAACTAAAACCGAAATCAAATTATATGATTCTATTCAAATAGATGAATTCATCATCACACGCCTTTATAGGTCATCCAGAACTGGGCAACCAATAGAGCAAACTAAATTCTATAAAGATTCTATAGGTCAGATAGATTCACAAGTCGACGCTACCCCTCTAACTTACTATCTACCTATTTGTGAGCTTGATTATCATATCAAGCTGCCCCTCAATGACCTTGGCGCCTTCAAGCGCAAACTTAAACTTTGGACCATCTTCAGTTAACGTAGTAATTTGTAGGGGTTATATACCCCTATATGGATGATACGCCTACATGTCCAATTTGCGGAAATAAAATGCGCACGGTTAATCTTGATAACAAGTTACTTCATATTATCAAAAAGCAAGCTAATTATGTAGAAAGAACCTGTGTTAATGGAATGAATCATAGCTTGCGGCTTTTTGCTGATAAAGCTACTGGTCAGGTAGACTTTATCAACCTATCTTTGAATCCTAAGTATTCTAAATACCTAGAGATAGATTTTATTAACTCAAAATGTCGAATTAATTGCATGAAGGAAGGTAAGCCAGAGTACATTGAAATACCTAAGATGATTATCCCTGATTTCCCTTTACTAGAGAAACTTAAGGAACGTGTTAACCTCTACGTAGTATTTTCCTAATGTACACACAATGCGTTTTATGTAAAGCAGAGCCATTAGAGCATGTTGATAATGGGTGGTTTTATACTAAGCTTTGTGTAGTTTGTGAAGTAGATGGAATGTCTAAGTTTCAAGCTTCTTATCGAAAGAAGGATGATAAGCTAATCTATATGGTTTGGTGGATAGAAGATTTCTATATTAAAATAGATTATGTAGAACAAATGACTGAAATATCAAAGATAGATCTCATAATACTTCTAAGTACTTTTCGACTGTCTCACACTTTAGAGATTGATCACGAAGATCCCTCAGCCACTGCCCGCCGCCTTCAAGCTCTAATGGCATTTTCATGACCGTTGACTTTATCTTCTGCCCATTATGTGGCGCTTCTAAATGGCTAACCGATAAGACAGGATCCTGCTCGACAGGTAAATTAACTAAGTACAATTGCAGCGGCTGCAAAAATTTCAAATATGTAAACGTCACCAGATTAGTAAAGCATTCAGTTCTTGTCGGGATTACACAAACGGTTAGATATTCAGTTGAAGCAGTTATCAAGCCTTATAGTGTTACTGTCTTCTACTTCTCAGGTATAAATGGCGATGAGCCAGGCTTCACTAACATTAGGTCTGACACCGGAGAATTGCTGGTATCTATTAAGTCAATAATTACTTTCAATTGGTATAAAGACGAGTTACTGCTAGACAAGATTAAAAAGTATATATTATTTTCATGATTTGGGATAAAAAAATCTGTCCAATATGCGATAGTCCATTAAAAGTAGTTAATGGGTTTGATGAAGAAGACCTTTATCTAATGATGTGCCCAACATCAATAGCAAAAGACATACCAGTGGCCCATTCTACAAATTTAGCGAGTCATCAAATGACCTATTCTCATTTTGAATTAGAATTTCAAAATCACCAGCCTTCCTATCAAACAGTTAGAGTATACCCATATTGTGTTAAATCATATGTTGATGTAAGTAACATTTATATGTATAGAATGATATCCGAACTTAAAATGTACGCTGAGTTCGTTGTCGAAACACCATTCATAGATCTTCCTTGGAAAGACAAAGAGAAGATTATTGCTAAACTTTCTACCTATACGTTGTTCTCATGAACTGCCCTATCTGTAATAAAACTATGCTGGAAACTGAAACCGCAGGCATGATGACCTGCGAACGAACTACTATAAAAGTTCCAGCCATAGATATGGAAGTTGAAAGCGTTCATGCTATCTACTTCTTAAATAAAGAAGGCCAAGCAATCATCAAGACTATTGAGGCGCTTCCTTATATCTTCCAGATTCATGATGATCCTAAGTCCATTCGTCAGACTAGAATTTCCAAACTAATTAAAGGATACAAATACGGGGATAACGTATCAATGATTACTTTTGGAGAACAAAGAATTAATTGTGAACAGCTTATAGTTGTTCCGTCCGTAGTTAATATACAGTGGGATAATCCTGAAGCAGTCAAAGAGCGCGTCCAAATGTATATGTTGTTCTCATGATCTTCTCTACTGATATTTGCCCTATCTGTAAAAGTAAACTAGAGCTACAAATTGTAGAGGGCAATTATACTGTTCAGATTAATTACTATTGTAATAACAATGAGGTAGTTAGAAATGAATCAGATACCTTTGCAATATCTAAATCACATTACCTGAACAAATGCTATCAGAATGGTAAAATGTGTTTTATGATTCTGCCACCATTTGAATTGTTGCACCATGAAAAGAGTAATAGAACGTTGGTTAAAAGTGTCAGCGCCCATCAGCCAGAGAAACTAATTTTAGATATTCCCTTACTTGACGCGGACTACGGCAATCCCTATGCTGTGCTCAACCGTTTAAAACTCCTGGTGACCTTTTCATGAACAAGTTCGAGACCAATCAGTGCCCCTTGTGTGGTGAAGTTTTGAAGCTCCGCAGAGTTTGCGGCGTCAATGTCTTCTCTTGCCCAACCGTAACCCTCAGTAACCACACTCATTATGAGGTGGAAGTGGATGGTCAAACAAGCATCCAACATATGTATGTTGGCTCTTGGAGCATCGATAACTTCGCCAACTCTTCTAGATCTCGTATCTATAAACAAACTCCTCATCCCAGTGGAACAGGGATTCGATGGAAGTTGATGACGGAAGTGTCACACATCCGTCCCGACCTTGAAGCTTCAATGTCAGAGCGCCTGGAAAAACTTATGATGACCTATGAGTGATAACGATAACTTCCAGAAGCATCACCTACCTAAACCCTGCCAGTTCTGCCCGAACATGGCGGGTTATCATCCATTGGAAGCAATGGAAAGACATAATGTTAGCGTTTACTTCTGTCATCCTTGCCAGGCCGAATACTTGTTTTTCCGAGATGGGAGTAGAGCTTCCGTGTCGTTATATACAACCATCAAAGACAAAATGTATCGCTGGACTGTAACCTCCGTTGGTTCGGCTCAGCTATGGCATGTTAAAGAACCAGGAGTTCCTGGTGTAAAAGTAAATGAAGGAATGTTTACTGTTAAAAGTTTTAGTGGAAACATACCTCAATTGACTCCAGATAATATCAATGAGAAGGTAAGAACGTGGCTGCTTTTTCTTTAAAGTGCCATTTATGCGGTACCTATTTAAGTGAGTCGTCCCCAATATGGAATGTTGGAGGCAGAAGACGTGTAGCTTTTCGATGCCTGGACCAAAAATGTGGCCTCATTAAGGTAGTGAATCGTTCAGTTATCGAAATCATTTTACCAGATGAAGACATAGTATCTTATCAATTACTTATCTCATCTGGTGAGAAATGGTATCGTATCTGGGGTAGAGTTAATTCTGAGGAGCCAAATGATACATCTATCTCTAATATGGATGTAGGTAGGCCAAATGCTACTGGAAAAGAACAGTTTATTATTAATGTTCCTCGTTTTTACCCTCTACACTTAGAAGAAGATCTCTATACTCAAGCACAAGAAATGCTGAAGAAACTTAAAAATCTTGTAATATTCTCATGAATTGTCCTTTGTGTAATAGAAAGATTGCAGTAGAAATAGATAGCTATGAGCACGCGCCTTCATTCTATTGTAGCTCTATGATTACGCCAGATCCCCCTGGCAACAATACAATCAGCCATTACGGCAAGAGTTATTTATTTCACGGCGGATATGAAGAGGAGGCCATCGTCCTACCTTACAAGATAGTAAACTACTTCGTTAATACTGATTACAAAAAACCCAGAAGCGAAATACATAAGTACCAACTTAAGGATATTCAATATTTTGGTAAGCGTTGGACCTGGGTAAAGATTATGGATCTTCCATATATTCTTGAGATCCTTCAGTACAAAAAGATGCGAAATAGACTTAAAAACATATTATTGTTCTCATGAAAAACTGTCCTCTTTGTGATAAATTGTTGGTCAAACAGTCTACCGTAGATGCGTGCGGATATGAGCCAGCTATCTATTGTCCAGAAGAGATAACTCAAATAGGTGATAACCGAAAAGCTAATCACTATCGAGAAGACCCCGAGCTGAATACAGTTACCATGTATGTCGGCTCTTTTCGCATTTTAACTAAGGATGGCACTTCCAAGGTCGGAACTAGAATGCAGTACAAGACCAGACGAGGCCTTAGAACAACCCGAGGCCGCTGGCGATATAAGACTCTAATCGAAGTCCCCATCATCCATCCCGATACAGAAGAGAGGCTGTATTCGAGGATTAAACTATTGCTATTACTATCATGACCAATTGTTATTACTGTCAGAAGCCAAGCAGATATACAATGGATGAGATGACCCGCATCTATTATTGGCAATGCGATTGGCATGGTGCCGTTAGAGTAAGGCAAACCGAAATGCTAACCGATAGTGGAGCCTTCAATGTCTCCTTAGTTGTCCTATACAAAGACGCGACCTACAGCGCAACTTTCTTTCGCAATTACGATGTCTTAGCCGGTCTTCCTAAGTTCCGCATCGATAAGATTAACCGCCGCCCCAAGACCTCAGAGATTATTCTCGTTCTAGATTTTCATCCAGATATTACTCCAGAGAATATCGCAGCTAAACTACCAACCTATATTCTATTTTCATGACAAATACTCTTTATATTGAAGAGGCACCAGCCACTATCCCCTGCTGGTATTGCGGTGAGACCTGTTATCCCACTACAGAACCCTTTGCAGATCGTCATGCCACAGAGTATCGCTGCCTAAGACACGAACCATTAGATGTTATGTTCCGTTGCGTTAAACATGATATCCCGTCTCCCAATGTATTTTTCAATACCGTTAGAATTACACTAAAAGATATGAGATTGGACCATAACTTCTATGCTGGTCCAAGAGCTTACCTAGAATGGTATAGGCCCGCCAAAGATAGATGCTGGGGAGGAGAATGGCGCCAAGTCAAAGTCTTTCCAGTTGATGTTATGATCAATACCGATCTTCATCAAGTATATTCATTACTTAATCTCTATAAGGTATGGTCATGAGACTCATCTGCCAATCTTGTAAGCACGAACTCATCCAAAATGTTTACTGGAAAAATAACATCAAATATGAAGATAATGTCTGGGAATGTTCCGAAGGTCACTGCGCCCTTAAAATAGAAGGAAGCAATATAGTTAGCTATACCGTCTTCTTTGAACGTAGCAAGATAATGTACAGGCTATATGCTGATTATAATAACGGTATGCAACTAGCCTCCAAAGATACCTCCAGATTTAAAAGAGGCGGTTTCAAAACATCTCTAACCATTCCACAATACATTAATTTAATCATCAAAGATGAAATTATACAAGTAGAATACTTAGTAGATAAACTAAGGAAGTTAGTCATCTTTTCATGACGACACAATGTTAAACCGATCCGCGAGCCAACGCGCATGAACTGCCATTACTGCCAAAAGGAATGCCGACACATCAATATCTCCAATAATCATTGGAGATGTCTACCTTGCAAAGTGGATTATCGCGGAGTGGAAACCAATATCTTCGGCATGATCAACAGCACTTCTTACTACTTCAATATCTATAATGGCCCCAGAGAGTTCCCCGTTAGAATCATGAAAGGATTGCCCAATGACTTTGCCGTCAACATTGTCGTCAACCTAACAAGTCGCCCGGATATAACCCCTTCCAACGTGGAAGAGAAACTCAGAACCTACCTGCTATTCTCATGAGAATCCCCTGCAAATTTTGCCAACGTCACTATACTCCCAAAGATTACATCGACGTTAAACGCATCAATGGCGGCTGGATTACCTTCAAGAACCAACACGTCAATTGTCAAACATGTCTGGTTGACTTCTATTATGATTATACTGATAACTCTAAACTAGTTAGAATTAACTATCGAATAAGAAGTAGACCTTACTCAGATGTTAATATGGACCTAGCCCTAAATAAGACTTTCCTTATCTTCCATCCCAAACAAAAGACTTTTTCAACCAGCATCATTGCCTTCGATGGTACCTGGCCCGAGACCAAGCCCAATGATGCTCTCGCCCTAGCCAAACGTCTAACTAACCTATTGATGTTCCTATGACTTTCTACTGTCACTTCTGCGATAAACGATGCCGACAAACCTTTCCGGAACTTAAAGAATGGTGGTGCGAACATTGCAGAGTCACCTTCCAAGAAGGCAATGGCTCTTTCGGTTTGGATGGAATCAAATTCTCCCTAGCCAATCCAGACTATAGCCATTATTACTTGACCATTAATTTCGCTTCAAGCTTAACCATCTTGTCCTGGCATCGTCCCCCAAGACACCTCAATGAAGACCCTCAAGCCTATGATGAACTGCCCAAGGAAAAGGTTGTGCTCCGTATCTGGCAAGCTATCCAAGGTGTCAAGCCCAATAATCTCAAAGACAAAATTCAAACTCTATTAACCTTCTCATGAACCTTAAAGTTGTCCAGTGCTACTCCAAAAACAAAGTCTATTGCTATTATTGTGACGAGGATATGACCCCAGATGATGGTCAACAAATCAATGGTTACTTCGATTGCAAACCCTGTCATACCAGATTCATCTGCTCCGGTAACTTCTCCAACCCAGATATTGAATACATTCATTTTACCGTTGATAGCTATCTAATTGAATTGAATTATGATAGGAATCAAACCTTCCTATTCCATAAGGATGAATCCCCTATGCGTAGACTGCATATGATGGAGTTAGCTTACATTGCAGATATTAATCCAACCAACGCTAAGTATTGGCTAACTAAACTATTAAATCTCAAAGCCTTCTCATAAATGGCCTATAATTTCCTATCATTATGATTGATATCAATGATTCTCCTTGATTTACCGAGTGATTATAAACTAACCCCCAAAAATTTCCCTGGAAAACTACAGGTTTTACCCAACTTCCTATAAAATGAATTGCCCACTTTGCCAACGCAGCCTAAGACCAGATCCACAGTATCCGTCTTGTCTAACTTGCCCCACCAAAATTACCTATCCTCATTGCACACCTATATCTCATTACGAATTTGATGGAGAAGTACTCTGTACAAGCCACCAATGGTATGTCGGCCCCTTCAAACTAGAAATAGATGCTACTGGCTTATCCATTTATAAAATCGATGTCCTGAAAACTAAACCAGATTATCCTGCCAAACCCTCTGTCGAATACATCATGTACCTGGATATTCAAATCCCCATTGATGATTCCAATAAAACTATTAACAAAATCAAGACTTTCATTCTATTCTCATGAACTGTCCTATCTGTCAGAAAAGAATTAAACCTTTCCGCTATTGGGATGCAGACCGTACTACCGGCCAAAAGGTGTATGATCAAGAACCAACCTTTCAATGCGAAACAAGAGTCCCATTAAACAATGGCCAAGCCTTATGTCACTATAGTTATGAGGCCGTCACCAAATATTCTTGGATAATTATCTATCCATTTAGAATTAAACAATCATTAACCCATTCAACTTTCCAGCAATACTCCCAAACCTCTTGGACCCAACTCTTGCAAATACCTAGAGTTACCCATAAGCAAGCCATCCAAATATTGTCTCGCTTTAAAAATCTAAACCCCTTCCTATAAAAAACTTTGGCCAAGTTAACCCAAAAGCTAACTCGGCCAGAATTTTCACACATATTTTTACTCAGACTTTCAATGAGGTAACTGAACCTTATCTCCATATTGACAATAATTCAATTGACTCATCGGAATAACTTGAAAAGCCGCCACTCTCTTCAAAGCCTCATAATCCACACAGCGATAGTCTTCCCAGTTGTAATGAGGTTGCATCAAGTAAACTTCATCATGCCGAGCCCCCAACAAATGTCCTATCTCATGCATGATAATACCTTCCATCCAAGTATTGCTAATCCTATTCCTAATAACAAACATCCTATTACCACCAATAGCATTAACCCAAGCTAAAGTGTAGAATTGCTTCTCTCCAGAGTTTCCCCTATCCAATGGCTCCACCATCGGATTCATGGAGTCAATCTTCAAGATCACCCAGCCATCCCCGCGCATGACTCTATCCAATACACCCACTTCCATGTTGTATTCATACGTCTCAATGTCTATCCTAACATAGCCGTTCAATGCAAAATTCCATTGCTTTATTGCATTGTCAATGGATAACCTATCCGCTACCCCAAATTCCCTATCTACCCAGACATGATACACACGTGTAGGAACAATAGCTGCATGACCATTACTATGAACATAGTAGAACGGTAATACCACATGACCGCAACCTATCAAACCACAAACTAAAATAAAAGCCGCTATGAATAACCCTTTAAGGAGTTTCATAATTACTCTTTAATGTCAGATGGGGTGTGAGCGTCCCTTACAAACTTCTTAACACTATCCAAATGAACAAACAAACTCATGTTGGGAATGCGAGTTAATCGAGAACAAACTCCAAGCAAGTTGCCAGAATCATCAAAGACTCCGCCGCCTGAATTACCATACCATACCGTACCATTGAATTGAACTACTTTACCAATAACACTCTCTTCACGGTAGGCTGCAACTGTTCCTTCTGTATAAGACCAGTATGCTCCTCGTGGATGTCCAACCACGAAAATGTGCTCTCCAATACCAGGCATCTCCTCAGCTAAACTAGCAACCTCATGCAAGCCAGGTACTCCACGCTTATCTGCCTTAATTAAAGCAAGATCATGGTCTTCATCAAAAGCTGTTACCTTAGCAAGATGTAAAGCTGCTGGATCCTCTCCCACTTCATGAACTTCTTTCTGTACTACGTAATAGATCTTACGGTCCACTGGGTCAGCTCCCTCTTCACGTGCTACACAATGTCCTGCCGTTAGAATCTCATCCTTCCCAATCCATATGCCAGTGCAATAAACATGGACATCTCCATCTTCGCTTATAGCTACTAGTGCAACTGTAGATTCACCAATGTGTTGGTGTAATGCTGATGGACTCCTAACAGGTGTATTCTTACCTGTAGCGCAACCTAGCATCGTTAATACCGCAACCAAACTTAGAATAAATAATCGCTTCATGCAAACCCTCTTAACGCCTGATTGAGGTAGTGAAATACTACTTCGTGCTTGCACCAGGTCAAACTACCAAAAATACTAATTTATTCACCTATTTGTCACACTACCTAACACCCCTTTATTTTTATTAATTAGTAGTGCCTCTATACGCCATGTACAGGGCTCTAAAGCCCGCATGCCCTGGTCTACCTGATAGGTGGCGCGGATTAGTTTAAATAGCCACTCCGCCCCAGGACAACCCCTTCTTAAGGCATAGTGGTAATCGCATATTGTGATCTTTTATAATGGCATTAGATGCTTATGGTGGGATATCTTCCCATATTGTGGGATTGAGTGGCATGTATGGTCATATATAGTTGATCAAAAGGGCTGTTTTGGTAATTTATATGTTAGTTGAAGGCTTATGGATGCTATCGTAACGAATCAATTAGTGCTATCTGATTGGTTAATAGCTATCGGAACTTAATAGTGCCCATTTGGGAGGCGGACTGCCAGCGCACACGTCGGACACCCCCACCTTTTGTATGCTGTTGTAGGTGGCATGCTTCTTGCACCTTGCAAATTTTAGACTACCTACATCGCGCATATCATCTAACAATCTCTTTATTTTAATCATAGCACACGATAAGTAATATTTTTAATTACATAGCACACATTGTATTGTTTTATAAGATATCATCCGACATTGGGCCGATCGACCTGTTTCGGCCCTCTGGCATACTCTTTGCTCCTTGCAAGGCCCGAGCCAAGGCCCCGTCAAGCCTCCCTAGGCCCTATGACACCAAGATCATACCCCTAACCCCTCGATATCATTAGGTAACTACTAAGACCTACATTGATCTTTCGGACCAAACATGATCGATCTGTCATGTAGTCAACAAACTTACCCAGTCATATCGCGTAGTTAGCGCTGGCATGTCTCGTGCATCGTTCCAGGGTAGGGGAAGGACCCCAAAGGAGACGAGGTACGACATGCCGCACTTCAACCGACTTGGTGGTGACATGGACGAGGCGAACGCCGAGTGTGCGGCGATGGACCAGGAAGACGCAGACCGTAAGGAGACCGCCCACATGAAGACCCTGATTGAAGCCGTCAAGAACCATGCCAAAGCCAACTACGAAGTCGGCGGGTGGGACATGGTGGTTGAATGTTACGAAGACGCCGAGATCGGCGAGGCCATCGCAGGATGTGCGACGGTGGAGGAGGCCATTGCCGAGGTGGGCAAGACGGCGTCCCTCTACCACGAGAGGCGACAAGAGGCCTGGAGTGAGGGCGGGTTGGACAAGAACGGCCGAAGTGTGGAAGACAACGACATGCTGTACGCTGAGGAGGAAGCTGCCCACATTGCAGCAGAGCATCAGGGGGTGTCCTACCTCAACACTGATGAGCTGACGGGGTACGAGGAGCACTGCCGAGATGAGGAAAGCACCTACGGTGACCCCCGACGCTGCCCGCGTCACCCACATGTCACCATTGGTTCCCCGTGTGGGATGTTTGACGGTGTGTGCGGTGAGTGTGAGTATGGTATGGAAATGGAGGACGAAGAGTTCCAGGGTACGGTGCCTGCGGTGGTTGTCAGTGTTGCACCGACTGGTGTGGAAGTTGTGGCCTGCTGTAAGGAACCGAAGGTGCTGGGCGGCAAGTGTGAGAACTGTGGGACTTGGTCCGACGACATTCCCTTCTGACCTACATCACCTCTGATGTGAGAGAGCCTGCCACACGGCGGGCTTTTTCTTTTTCCGTTTTCCGTATGGAATACTCTTTGCAAGTTGCAAGACCCGAGCCAAGTTCCGGCGCAACCCACATGAAAGTAAAGGTGGGACAAAAGTGATGTAGCATGTTTGATCGTTCCGCGTTTTCTGCTAGGCTCTTAGTCGTCCCACCCTTTCCCTCAGAGGCCAGACCTACATGTCCTACATCTACCTCGTGATCCTCACTGCTGGCTACTCCTGCTGCGATCAGCTCCAGCGTACGTTGCGAGCCTTCACCGACAAGGGAGAGGCCGAGTCCTACATGGGTGACATGAAGCACACCATCAGCCGAAACATGGGACTGCGGCATGCGGTCGACGTCTACATGTCCGACGTGTGGGGCAAGGTCAACCCGGCTCCCACTTCCTGCCCCTCGTGGGATAACCAGCGCTCCGACGAGGAGAACGAAAAAGCCTACAAGGATCACCAAGAGGCGTACAACACCTACAGCGATGCCCGACATGCGGAAGAAACCCGCATGCTCTCACTGGTCGGGTGGAAGTGCGAGCTGGACCTACGTTGGGAGGAGCAGTACGACCTCCACCTCCAAGAGGTGCCGCTGGGGTTTGAGGTGGTTGCCCCTCCGACAGAGGTGGCAGAAGCCGCAGAGTAACTCACAGTGTGAGAGCCCACCTTACACGGTGGGCTTTTTTCTGGGCCACGTTTCTCGCGGCATACTCTTTGCAATGTGCAACGTCTATGCCAAGTAAGAAACTGTATTGAGATGTAGGATAAAAGTTTTTTTGTAGTTTCGTCAGAAAGGGATGGTCCGTTGCGTCTTCTAGATCATGAGCGCAACGGAAACCGCTACGGTGCAAAGCGCAGTTTGCACCACCTCTGACCACATCTCCCACTTTGTGGATGTTATCTCCGGTGAGGTACTGGATGAGGACGAGGTAGGATGTTTCATTGATTGTGATGCGGAGGGTCACCCTCTCGCAGGTTCTGATGAGATGGGTGTATGGTGGGGAACTGAGCGAGCTGTGTGGGTTCTGTCCCAGCAGTACTACACTGTAGAGGTTTGGGGCTGGATGGGGCCCGATCCTTACATTGGCCACTTCCTCGGTACAGAGGAGGAGGTTCGTCACTACTGTGAGACTCATGGAGTGAAGGTAGACCTTATCCAGAGCGGGCGGTAATCTGCTTACATCGGAGGGGAGGGCTTACCTCCCCCTTCTTTTGTCTCCAATGAAGGCAAAAGTTTACCCGTATCGTACTTACCCAGACAGTGTGGTATAGGTGATACCTGGCATACTCTGTGCAAGTTGCATGATCTGGGCCAACTACAGCTCGCTTACCATACGACAAGGGGTAATGTAGGCTAATGTAGTTGGTATACTCTATGCAATATGCAAGCTAGCTATGCCAACACACAATGTAGGAGAACAAGCCGAAGATCCAGACCAGTCGGGGGTTGGCATACTCTTTGCTACTTGCACTCCACGTGCCGCGCCAGCGGCGCCAGCGCACTAGAAGAGGAGACCGCCGAGGCAGGTTTTGCCCACATCTCCTGACGTTGGCATACTCTGTGCGATAAGCACTCCTCGTGCCATGGCGCCAGCGGCGCCAGCGTCGGACCATGCCGCGCCAGCGGCGCCAGCGGCGCCAGCGTGGGAAGGGTCGCGCGAGACGCGCCAGCGGCGCCAGCGTCGGACCATGCCGCGCCAGCGGCGCCAGCGGCGCCAGCGCTCGCACAATGCGAGCAAAACCTATGACACGAAGATCATACCCACGAGGTGGTTTTGACTACCTCTTGCGACGTTTACCTACAGTGCCAGTTTCTCGGGGTTTCTCGACAATCGGCGAGCCCATGAAAGATAATTGCTTATCCTACATCGCAGAATGTAGCGGAAGATCGATCAAGCATGACGCTAAGATCATTGTCGTACCTTTGGTCACCCTAACAATATCATATAGTTACGTTTGGCACCGACGTTGCATTAGTGTCTTTCCGTAACGAGCGGCGGAACGGGACGGGACGCTAAGCGGCCCAAGCGCACTATGTGCGACCTTTCCCTGCTCGCTTGACCGCGCCTCGGGCGCCTACATATCCCACCTCTGGTGGGACGCAGTGGGGTTGCACCCACATGTAGTTGACATGCTCACAAGTCCTACTCTGGCGACCGTGTGAACGGTATGCGCGCTCTCGTAACTCCCGCACCTACATGGTGCAAAAGGGAGCGAGGGAAGGCGATACCGGGATAAGCGGTAGCGAAAGGTAGGCAAGGGTCGGCTGGCTAGAACGGTCGCGGGCAAAACCTGGAACCTACAGTGTAGGTTCGGTTGCAAGCTGCGCGGTGACGCCTAGTGCGAGACGACCCTACAGTGTATCCCGAGGAGGGATAACCCGTTCAAGGGGCTGCGACCAGCGATTACACCGTCCGACAATGTAGGACATAAGGTGGCGAGGGCTTCGCGACTAGGCAATCCGACGTAGGCAATCAACCTACAGTATCGCGACCTAGGCTTCTTAGGGGAGGTGGTAAGAATCCACCTACACTAAACAACGCTATGTGGGACCTATGTAGGTCCCGCGTAGCGGAAAGCTTACAAGGTACGACAATCTTGTTGGCTTTCCGCTACGACTGTAAACTCTCTAACCCAAGCAAAAGAAAAGGTAGGATACTATCATGAAGAACACCACCACGTCGGACAAGTCGGTCAAGGTCGTCTCGGATGCGCGCTCGGAGGAGATCCTCTCCTGCTTCCGCACGCTTCACCACAAGGTGCTCCAGGCTCTCACGGAGTGCGAGATCCCCGCACTCTTCAACGCAGACTTCGCCAAGTGTGCGCCGGAGGACTACAAGCTCCTCCACCAGCAGAGCCGCGCCCTGATCGGCGCCAAGGCCAAGGCGGCGTGGGACACCTACATCTCCGACATCAAGGAGAAGATCCAGGGTGTCATCGACACCCACATGAACCTCGCACGTGAGGACAAGTCGGAGTGGGATTGCCTCTCGGATCGCGCCAAGGGTCGCAGCCCGTGGTCCAATGTGGTCAAGGTGCCGGTGTCGGACCTCATCCCCTGTTTCGCCGAGGGTAAGGCCCTGTCGGAGGTGGTGGCAGAGCTGGACAAGCTGTTCTCCGGAAAGGTGGGCAAGGGTAAGGACGACTCCTTCTACCTGAGCCTCGCGTTCACCCCGGCCGCCAAGGTGGTCGAGGTGGTCGAAAGTGAGACGGCGGCAGTCGCGGCCTGAGCCACCTACACCCTGCTCCCAGGTGCCCCTATGTGGGTGCCTGGGGGCATGAGTAGTTTGCTCAACCACATTGGCATACTCTGTGCTACTTGCACCGACCATGCCATAGGAGTGATCTAATGTGCAACCGATGTCGAACGGGGACGTGTAAGCCCTTGTGTCATGACGTGGTTTGCTACGAGAGCAAGGCTTCCCGTATGTGGGTATCTAGTCCACATGATGGTCAACTCGTTCCCATCGTGTGCTTCCCCCATACATGGAAGCTCAAGTGGGGCTCGCCGGCCAACTGTAGCGGCAAGTAGCATCTTGGCATACTCTGTGCTCCTTGCAAGGTTCATACCAACCCAAGGCACACATGCGCCCACAATTCTAGTTGCATCAATCCTGATTGGTGCTACAATTCTATCTGTCCTAAAGGAGCAATGACCATGCGAATGATCAGCCATCGGACCCACACCTACATCCCCCACTTCCTGCTCATCTTCACCTACGGTGGGCAAGGTGGGTGCTTCACCTTCGAGTGCGATAAGCACGGCAACGTCAATGTGAGCAATCTCTCACCGTGTGCGCTCAAGAACTACAACACCTGCATGAGCGGACATGTGGTTGCCTCCCCTCGCCGGCAGCAACGGTCGTATGTGGTCGATGGTGAGACCATGTACGAGAACGCCCCTGGATGTGACCAGGAGGTTACCTACAAGGTGGACAGTGATGTGCGGGACTACGGCAAGTACGAGCACACCGCCGCTGTAGGTGAGTGTGACCGCTGCGGCCGACACGTCCACCTACATGGGTTCACCAACACCTGCGAGTGTGGGGCGGACTACAACATGTCGGGTCAACGTCTCGCTGACCGCTCGCAATGGGGCGAAGAGACGGGTGAGAGTGTATCCGACATCCTCTCCGTCGACTCCGACATGTCCTACAACGACTACGGCTGTCCGTAGTTCACTCACATCCACCCACACCAACCTTCACTGAAAGGAAACATCCCATGATCAAGTTCATTCTCCTCATTCTCCTCTGTTTCGGCGCCTATACGGCGCTGTGTGTGTTCGCCCCCTCCACGTGGGCGCCGGCCTTCCGCATCTCGGGTCATGGCATTCCCTACCTGGCACTCGGTGTGTGCCTGTGTGGGTACGTTGGCTACAAGGCCATCAAGTGAAGGCGGAAACGCAGGAGGTAGGATACCTGGCCACCATTCTCCTCACCATCGCAGTGGGAGGTGTCTTCCTCCCCGTCTACTACATGGTGGTTTCCTTCCTCTTCTAGAGGAGTGCAGCGACAGAAAGGAATCAGGTGGGTTCGACTCCCACCCTGCCTGTCGCCTAATTCACACATTGGCATACTCTGTGCAACTTGCAGGGTGCATGCCCACGAACGTCAACCCACACGTAGGAGGATGTCATGAACGGTATGAGCAAGGAGACGCTTCTGGTCATCATCAGCACCTTGTCGGAGAAGGTGGCAGTGATGGAGCTGGTCAACGACGGGTACGCCAAGGTGGTTCAGGGCCTGGAAGCACACAACGACCGACATCACCTCGACTTGGACGATGCGCAGTACACCATCTCCGACCTCCGCCGACAGTTGGAGCGGGTCAACAACGACAAGGACGACAGCTCCTACCGTATCCGACAGGAGAACGACCGCCTGTACGCGGAGGTGCGACAGCTCAAGCAGGAGAACTACAGGCTCACCTACGGTGGGTCGTCTCCCGAAGAGACGGCGACTGCCTACATGCAGCGCCAGGGGGCGGCCGTGTGGGCAAACGGTGAGCGGATTGCCTGTATCAAGGTGTGCCGCGAGGTGAGCGGATGGGGGCTGAAGGAGACCAAGGACTTCTGCGAAGCCTACATGGACCGACAGAAGGTGACGGAGGAGGAGTCGCCCTCCGGTACCAAGCGGTCCTCGCAGATTCCCGCAGGTGTGGGAGTGCAGAGCAAACGGTCGGCCTAAGCCTACACCCTGCTCACCTGGGAAACCATGTGGGCAGGAGTAGTCCAAGGAGGACACATGAAAGCAATCATCCTACTCATCGCACTCTCAACCACTGGGTGCGTACCTGTCATCGCAGGTATGGCGCTGAGGGACCACGGTGATCGCAAGTGGCAGGAGATGGAATACCGACATAAGGAGAAGATGCGCGAGCTGGACATACAGGAGCGCACACTCAAACAGAACGCACCACAACAGAGTAACGGTGCGATAGTCAGGGACAACCCTTACTGACCTTGGCATACTCCGTGCTCCTTGCAAGACTCATACCGCACCAAGGGACACCCACCTCTACACACATCAATCTTTCCTAAAAGACTTGGTGCATCTTACTTGATACGTGCTATCTTATCAGTCTCTCGTTTCACTCCAACCAAGCCGCTCCGAGAGGAGCCAAGTACGAGGAGGTAGGACAATGGCTATCAGCGTCTACGAAGTGGTTACGGAGCGCATCATTGCGGCACTTGAGAAGGGTGTCGTACCTTGGCGCATGCCCTGGCGCACACAAGGTGGGAGCAACATGCCCCGCAACCTACAGTCCGGCAAGGACTACCGTGGAGTCAACATCCTACTCCTGGGGTGCATGGGGTTTTCGGACCCACGTTGGTGCTCCTACAAGCAGGCTGGCGCCAAGGGCGGACAGGTGCGCAAAGGTGAGAAGTCCACCCCGGTCATCTTCTGGAAGGTGCTTGACAAGAAAGGTGGGAAGCCGGGGGAAAAGTCCTTCATCCTCCGCTACTACAATGTCTTCAATGTGAGTCAGTGTGATTGGGCGGAGCCGCTGCCCTCTCTGACTGGAGACGCACCTGCACCCACCTTCGACCCCATCGAAGAGTGCGAGCGGATCGTGCTGTCCTACAAGACCATACCTGCCATCGACCATGGCGGTAGCCGAGCCTGCTACATGCCTACCTTTGACCGGGTATGTATGCCTGCCAAGGAGAGCTTTGGTAAGAGAGAGGAATACTATTCCACACTCTTCCACGAGCTGACTCACTCTACCGGACATGAGAGCAGGTTGAACCGTGATGGGATCATGAATCCTATCCGGTTTGGCTCACATGACTACAGCTTTGAGGAGCTTGTAGCCGAATGTGGGGCGGCGTTCCTCTGCGCACAAGCGGGTATCATTGACCACACCCTGGACAACAGTGTGGCATATATCCAGAACTGGGCAAAGAAGCTGAAAAGTGAGCCCAAGTGGATTGTGGAAGCGGCAAGCAAAGCGGCCAAGGCGGCTGACTACATCTTCCCACCTCCTGCGGTGAAGGAAGAGGAGTCGGAAGAAGAGGCTGCGTGAAGGTAGTGTACGTGACTGGGCCATCTATCTCCTTAGTGTGGGAGGATGGCTCAGTCTGCTCCTACATCTGGTCACCAAGTAAAGCGGCGGGCAAGCCCACATCAGGGGGGGTGACGCTAGCCTACCCGCCGCATCTGTAAGTTAGTTCTTCTGACAGCGGATGCGAGCGCGACTGTAAAACGAGCGCCTACACCCTGACCATATGTGAGCATTACGCCAGCATGTGGTCAGAAGTAGGCTCTTGCTGACATTGGCATACTCTGTGCTACTTGCAAGATAGCTGCCACGGCGAGCGAGAGAAAGGGCACACACCCACCCACAATTATGTTGGGAAGGTGTCGAATGTAATTGAAGCTAGCATCACTTCTGATAGAATGATGCTGGTAGAAAGGAACACACATGTTGACGCGCAAAGAGGCAATGTCGGATATCAACCTGGGACGTGGGATTCAGCTCACCTTCGTGGGTATGTTCACTACCTTCTCCGTCATTGTGCGCCAAGGGTACAACGGTGTGGGTGCGGTTGCCCACATCGAGTGTCCTGTCATGCGCCGCACCTACAAGGTGTTCCTGACCAGCAAGCAGACGCTTGCCTACATCAAACGACATTACACCCGACATGATGCGGGTGTGGATGGTGTGCGTGTCCAAGCGGATCCATTCAACTACAAGAGGGTAGCATGAACGACAAGCGGCCTTGGAGTGAGGGAGGGTGCGACAAGCCCTTCTGTGTCAGTGCATGGTCCGACACCCCTGGTGAAACGGACACATGTAGCATGGGCGTCGACTTCTCCACCGAAGTGGAAGCACGTGAGTGCTTGGCGCAGTTCAGCGCACGATTCCCCTGGACGAAGGATCTTCCCTACCTTCTCCTCGACGGTCCCGACGTTCACGAGGTGACCACGCGCACACTTCAGCTCAAGCGCTCACAACGTGAGCAGGAGAGGGACGAACGTGAGGCAAGGTCGGAGCAGGCCATGCAAGCAGGGATGGGTATGGGGATTCACGCCTACAACGATGCCATGGGGTACGACAGTGAGCCCTATGACCCTGCCATTCACGACAGTGACTACGATCGTGAGCCCATGGGTTCCGATGAAGGTTGGTTCTGATGGATCGGGCCTACACTGGGCACCATGAGATTCTTCTTCCCGACATCGAGATCAAGGAGAACCGTGCAGAATACATCTACGTACCTCTGCGCGGTTACTCTCACACCATGGCAGTCTTCACTGCAAACCTAGACTGTCCGATCGGATGGATCAATAGTGAGACACTTGGTTGCAGTTCCGTCCCTGCGTGGATGGCACTCACCAAGTGGGTTGACCAAGGCTACTAACCTGAAAGGTACGACCATGAACGAAGAAGACGATGATCTGGACGAGTGTGAGGAAGAGGAGCAGGAGTACTACGATGACCGTGAGTGTGAGGATGGCGACTACCTAATCGACGGTGTAGGTTTTGCGGACCCTGGCGGTCACTCTTCCCTACGTGCGGAGACGGCCAGCAACCCCCGCAACCTTCCTTGTGGGACGTGTGGGGAACCTGACCGCCTGACCCCTGCTGACAAGCGACGTGGGTATCAGTGCGACAGTTGCGCTGACCGCGCAGAAGGGCGTGGGGGATACTGAGATGATCACCTACCTCAACCCCGACCACGTTGTGGGCAAGCGTCAGACAGCGACTCCGCCCAATCGGAGTCGGTCGGGCTATGGGAACAAGTTGCCTACATCCTGGCAGCTTCAACTACAGGACAAGAGGTGGAGGCGTGTGTACGTCATCTGCTGGTCAAACAGCGGGTCGGCCTACATCCTGACCAAAAGTGGGAAGTTGTTCCTGGGCTACTACGAGCCAAGTTACAACCCATGAGAACCTACATTCTGGAGCTTCCTCCTCCGGTGGTAGTCAAGCGTAGGTGTGAGTGTTGCAACAACCTACTTGGATGTCAGAATCCTGGGTGGGTATGCGACATGTGCAAAAGCATGGGAGGCAAACAGACATGAAGGTGCAAGTGGAGAATGAGGATCTGGTAGCGCAGCAAGTGGCAGTTATTGAGGGCAACACCTGCATTGTGGTGAGCTGCAATGACTTTGACCACTACAAGCGTCTGCCTGCGGTTGTCTCCTACAACGGAGTCAAGTGTGGGAAGACGGGGTGGAACAGCGATACCAACCGCTGTCACTACCAGAGCAACGCCCACATCGTTCAGGTGTGTAGGTGAGTGTCAGGGTCTCTATTCTGGCAGACCACATCTGCATAGAAGATGAGAGAGGTGAGATAGCGTACTGGGACCGGCAGGAATGGCTGGACGATCCTGACCTTATCCTATCTATCGCCAATGCAATTCGGGTTGCATGTACGCAAGGAGGAGACGCGGCACGACAATATCCCCGATGCCCTACAGAAGCGTCGGATGAGGAAGACGCTGTACGACATACCTTCGTCAATGAAGGCACACGGGAAGACTAGCATACAAGTAGAGAGGAGGTAGGATGATCAAGCGCATCATTGGTAGGATCAAGTGGTTCTTCGAGAACGACACACACGGACCATGTGACTGGTAACCGTTCACACACCTACATCAACCCACAACGAAAGGCTACATATGTCTAATACCGACAACAACAAGACGCTCCCCACTCCTACCACTCCTGCCGACAAGACGGACAAGCGTAAGCAAAGTCTGTACTTTCCGGAGAGTATGCTCCAAGAGATCAAGGAGGAGGCGGCTCGGCTGGATCGTAGTCTGTCGTGGGTGGTTCAGCGTGCGTGGAAGCTGGCACGGTTGGAAGTCAAGAAACTTCCCAGTGTGTCGGAGGTGTCGGGCGAAGAGGAAGAAGATATCTGATGCACTTACACCCTGCTTCATACGCAAGTATGGGGCAGGAGTAAGTTTATCACTCACCAAAAAGGAGACGATATGCGACAAGTCAAGATGGTGTCGGGCGTGAGCGGTTCAGGTAAGAGCACGCACGTGCTCAACGTCATCATGGACTACATGAAGGGCCTAGGTATGACAGCGGAGCAGATGATGTCCTCTCCCATGCCTACGGCTACGGTGTCGTTGTGTTCGGCTGATTCCTTCTTCGAGGTGCCCAATGAGGGCGGGCCTCCTACCTACAACTTCGATGCATCCAAGCTGAGCGAGGCACATGGTAAGTGCTTTCGCGACTTCATCACCGCTTTGACTTCCAATGTGGAGTTGGTGGTTGTGGATAACACCAATACCACGGTGGCGGAGGTTGCCCCTTACTTCCTGGGAGCCCAGGCGTATGGGTACGACATCGACCTCATCACGGTCATGTGTGAGACAGATGCCGACATCAAGCTCTGCGCTGCGCGGAACACCCACAACGTGCCGGAGGGTGGTATCTTCGCCCAGCATCGGCGCTTGTGTGCGAGGGAGCTGATGCCCTGGTGGAAGAACACCTTTCAGCCGGTGGTGCGCTGATGCGCAAGGTTGAATACCTGAGAGCCCTGGATGACCAAACGTGGGATACGGTAGTCATCGAGGTTCCTTCTACTGAGGAGGGACCTGACAATGGGATTGACTACGACAACCTGAGTGAATCGGATATTGAGGTGGAATTGCAGGACTACAGCAATTCGGTCCTCAGTCGCCTAGAGGCACACAGGAAGGTGGTTCTGTTCGCCGTCTACAACAACGAGGTGAGCTAATGCTCTACATCCACTACATCCTGCCGGATGGTGAGGGATTGAAGGAGAGGGAGTGGGAAGTAGGACAGGCGCAGCCATCCAAGCAGTTGGAAGACGGCGACCTACAGATTCACACCATATCAGCCGAAGGTAAGGAGTTAGCGCACATCATCTCCACTTTCTCTAACCTGCCTTACAAGTACACACAAGACAACCTATGTGTGTGGAGGGGTGACCTGGCGCGGTTCATCTTCGACAATCTGTAGGATGAGCGAAGGCGCGGTGATCGTAAGTAGGGAGTGTGCGCCCACATACTACACCCTGTCTATTATCTGTCTGGCGAATAAGTCGGGTTTATTCGTGTGGCAGATAATGGGCAGTCGTAGGAGGTGAGACCATGTAACCGATAAGGGGATACGATGGGATGTGAGAACTGTCAGTGCGAGTGTCATAAGCCGGACCGAGGTAGGATGCTAAACGAGCATGCAAGCCTGGGTGCGCTTATCGTCACTCTCCTACAACAGATACCCGAGGTAGAGAAAGCGGCGAGAAAGACGCCGGCTAAAACAATGATAGCCGAGCGTGCGAAAGTGAAAGCGGCTCAACTACAACTGCCCATCATGAAGGATAACCTGCTCAAAGCACGGACCGAGCATAGGCAACTAACACTCACATTGGAGTGCTCGGGTGCTTGGGGTAGGTGGAGACAAGAGAATCCCGGTAAGTCAACTCCCCTATAAAGAGGACTCATGATATCCTACGCTACATTCACCCTCATAGTCCTCGTACTGTCGATGATGTCCTCCTATGTAGTTAGCATGTGCATTGGTGGGAGTGGACGGGGTACGTGGACCACAATTCGTGGAGTGGAGACAACCTGCATACACTGTCGGCGTATGCGCAAGTTCACTAGGAAGGGACCTTACCGCTGATATCCTACAACCGAAGAAAGCTAATTGCCATGTAGGGGTGACGCCCGA
>Ga0163144_10000095_pt1 | contig 201749 bp, 173 predicted proteins | sample OliLak19BULKMAT1_FD_123175 | JGI IMG/M metagenome (GOLD analysis project Ga0163144, IMG submission 123175) | Freshwater microbial mat bacterial communities from Lake Vanda, McMurdo Dry Valleys, Antarctica - Oligotrophic Lake LV.19.BULKMAT1 | ecosystem: Environmental > Aquatic > Freshwater >...
AGGTCTCGCTGGTGTTGGATTTCCTCAAGCAAAACGGAAAAAGCAAACTCATCTCAAATCCTCGCATTACTGCTACCGAAAATCATGAATCTGAAATAAAAGTCTCAACGATTATCCCGATCCAGACGCTCAACCGCTTTTCCGAAGGAGCAGTAATTCAAGACATTGTCAGTTTTCAGGATCAAGAGGTTGGGATTTCTCTCAAAGTAACTCCGCGAATTAATGAAGAAGGCAAGATAACGCTCGATGTCTTTCCTCAAATAGAAGATATTATCGGATTCACTGGCCCCGCCAACAACCAGCGGCCTATCACGGCATCGCGCTCTATACGAACACGAATTACCGTTAACGACGGTGAGTCTGTCGCTTTGGGCGGTCTACTGAAAGAAGATGACATCAAAAGGGTATCACGCGTGCCATTGCTCGGCCACATACCGATCTTGGGACGTCTGCTCTTTACCAATACGAGCACAGAGAAATCGACGACCGATTTGATAATTTTGATAACGCCAAGAATCGTTCAGTAGCTAACGGCAATACATCCACTTGCGCGACCGACTGAAGACCATCTGCAATGTAAAGAGTATCATTCCGAAATCGAAAAGCAAGGCTTTCCATGCGCTGCCTGTCGCCGCTTTTGATGCCTTAAAACATCCGCAATCGATACTAAGTCCGCGCTGAATAGCTGATGCCAGAGCGGCAATAAATACAAGCGTCAGCAAATTAGCCCATAGAACCGACCCTCGGTACCATATCCCAAAAATCAATCCCAGTCCAAGAAACAATTCCAACCATGGCAGAATGAGCGCCATAACATTTATCGTATTTCCCAGCACAAGGTGATAAAACCAGATGGATTTTGCAAACGCGCCCGGTTCAACAATTTTATATATGGAAGAATAAATAAAAATCCCGCCGATAAGCAGTCGAGAGAACATGGTCAGATAATCGTTGTCTATTATTCGACGCATTCAGCCCTCTTTTCAAGCGTCAATCCGACCTTGGCCCACTCTCTCGCCCCTCCAAAAAATATCGAGACGCCCGTATAACCTTCCTGCTGAAGATTCCGCGCCAGATGAAGCGACAAATCACACTCTTCACCCGAGCAAAAGACGATCATAAGGCGCTCTTTCGAGACCTGGGCTAATGTTGAATCAAAGTGAACTCCTAAATCTCCCTCAGGCAGATAGTCAAAGGGAATATGAATTGAGCCGGGGATTGTTCCGCAGTTGAATTCGGCCGTATCACGGGCATCGACAAAAAGCGAGGTTTTAGCCGTGAATTCCATCTGTGCAACACTGATATCAATAAATGGCGGGTCTCCCTCTTGTGCCGAAGGCGGCACTATCGGCCCTTCTCCTGTCAACAATTCGCGGTAATCGCCTACAACATCGATTTTGTTGGGGGAAACAAGATTGATACCCAAGCCGAAGGCCGAGGAGATTAGAAAAAGATAAATAGCCTGCTTAAGCATTGTGTCGGCTCACTGGTTTCGTATTCCGGCTGGTCCTCATTCCCCCATTATACTGCGAACCAGCAGAACGGTCGCATAAATCTTTAGTCATGCAGGTGAGCGGATTCAGCTTCAAAACTAATTAGCGTCATCATCGCTACTGCCGTGAGCAGCAGCAGCAGATTAATCAGGCGGTTTTTACGCGAATGAAAAGCCTCTGGCAGGAGTTCTCCGGTGGCAATATAGAGAAAAGTGCCAGTTGCTATTCCGGTAAGGGGGTGGATAAACACCGCATATTGCTCCCCCAACAACGGAGCTATCACCAACGCGCCAATTGGTGTCATCGCCGCAAACAGCAAAACAAACAGAAATATTTTTGAACGAGGAATTGCCGCAAGGTTCAAAAGCGACCCCAGCGCAAAAGCCTCGGACACTTTATGGGTAATTATGGAGATGAAAACTACTTCACCAAGCGCCTTATCCGCTGACCCCACCGCAAGGGCAAAACCATCGAACAAGGCATGCACGGACAATCCAATAAGTGCTGAGATCGACAACACGAAATGGTTATGTTCATACCCTCCATCGCCTCGGCTAAACAGGAACTTCTCAATAAAAAATATCAACAGAAATCCAAAAAGAACAGCGATCCCGGTCTCTTTGGGCAAATCGTGGGACATAACTTCAGGAAGCAGGTGGACAAAAACGGCTCCGAGAAACACTCCGGCTCCAATAGCCAAAAACATGTGGAGTGCTTCATCAGACCATCGCCGTACGAAGGGAATCATCCCTCCGACGATAGTGACGAGAAAAAGCAATCCGGTCTGTTGCAAAAGCTCACTATTCATAGGAACCGAAAAGAAGAGGCTTGGGCTGTATCAGTCAAGCAAAATTGACGCCCCAAAATAAAAAAGCGGAACTTACGGTGTATCTGTAAGTTCCGCCGTTTTGTCCTTATGCGGCTGCGCCATCAGCCTGTAGTCTGGGAAAGCAGGCTCGTCAGTCGCTGCTCAGGCCGGTGCCCCGTCTCGGGTACGTGGATTGACTACCACATACTGGCCGGAAAGTATCTTTCCTACAACCGAAACGAATTTGTTCGGAGCCAAGACCTGCAGGCCATAGAGGTTCCAGCAGTCTTTGTTTTTCCCCGGGACGTGTCTCTCGATCTCTTTTCTCCTTGGCATAATCATCTCCCTATTTCTGGTGTGAACGTAGTGTGCGTTAGTTACCAAAAATGTACTCGCTGAATAGCAGATATAGGGGACCTGAATTCGTAGAGAAATTACCACCTCCTCGGATTAGCTGACCATTACCATGTGCGATACACACATCGAGACTATTTCAAAAAAACCGTCTCGGATCATGCGACTCACACACAACTATTGCTTCATACTATATAGGAATTTGACATACAGTCAGGAGATCAGGAGCTTACCTAACTTATTGATAGCCCTATGCTTATAGATATTCACGACTTGTTGCTTGATCCCAAGTTCGTCCGCTATCTGCCGCTCTTTTTTGCCATTGAGAAAGGCTTTTATCACCTGTTTTTGACGTGCCGAGAGCGAGTGATTGATATGCCACTGCAGTCGGCTGTGAAATGAGTCGAGCCTCGCCTTCCCGGGACTTTCTTCTCCGGCTTTATAATACGCCGAGTTTTCATTCGAAAACGACTCAAGAAAGAGCCGATCGACTAAGACCTCTGCAAATTCAAATTCCTTGCGAGCCATGGCATGTCAATATATTAATAACTGAGCTTATGTTGATCCCGAATCTTGTCGAGTTCCGAAAGGGTAATTGCGAACTTCTGCGCGGTTTCATCCCGTATCTCACTTACTGCTACCTTGTTTTCATAGACAGAAAGATCTTTGGGGAGCGACTCAAAGCGCTGCTTGTAAAAGCCAAGAATCTGCGCATGCTTGTTTTCTGAGGCCGTTGGTTCAGGTTTCCTTGCAGCCTGCTTGCTAGCCGATTTTTTATACTGGACCGCCAGCCGGGCCAGCGAATCGATCGTCTGATCTTTCGACATAATGACCTCGCCCAGCGAATCGATGCCCCGGGAAAATACCTTCGACACCTCGCTCAATGAATCAGACAAGGTTCGCTTTGTGAACTCAAGCGAGTCATTCGCCGCTTCCATTGATTGCTCAAGAGCCGATGTTTTTTCTATCCCTTTGACAAATCCCTGCCGGTAGGCATTTTTGTTATCATCGGCATGCCTGACTGATTGAAAGTAATTGACGCCGAAAATAATTATAAGTAGTGCCAGCGCTATTAAAGCTTTTTTCACCACACTCTCCTCCGTTTTGGGAAAAAGTGTACAGGTGGAAGATTATTCAGTCAAGTTTGAACATCAAGAGAAATCTATATACATCATGACCCGTCATTGTCATCCCCTTCACAATGTCATTCCAGCGGACGCTGGAATCCAGGGTAAATAAGCGTGCAGGCCATCTTTGGCCTGCACCACATTACCGGACACCGCGTCCCACACGAATATATCGTGGCTGGTATACGTACTTGTGCACCAGCTTACCTTTAATGAGTCGTTGTGAGGAGCGGCTTCCGAGACGCGACGCGGCAATCGCAGTTCCATTCCGTGGCTGGTATACATCCTCGTGCACCAGACACTTTTGAACTGAACAAACTTTACAACCTATACGACCAGCATCCACCCGCTACAAATCCTCAGTCGCTTCTTCCTCAAGCTCTTTCAGCGAGAGATGCTCTTTTTTGAGATAGTAAAAACCCAACAGGGTAATCGGAATGTACTGCGCGGCATGGAGCACAAGCGCAAATGAAAGCGCCTGCTCAGCAGAAATTTTATAAATGCTCAAAGTTAGCGTGACCGCGGCATGATACACCCCGATGAAGCCGGGCGATGACGGAATCAGAATTGAGAGCGAGACTGTCACAAGCAGGACAAACGACGCCGAAAGCGGGAGATCGAAATTGAACGCTAAAAAAACAAAATAGTTGGATACTCCCATCACCAGCCAGATAAAAGCTGTCTGAACTCCCACCCCGGCCAATTTCTTAGGGCTTTTTATAAATTCAAAACCCCGAGAAAACTTAATGATTGTGCTCTCAACTCTTTCCTTCATTCCTGAAGGCAGGAATGGCAGATAGCGCACGATAAGCTTTCCGGACTTGGCCGGCTTCATTGCCAGCACGAGCATGAACAAAATACCCGCAAAGGCTACAGAGAGCGCCAGCACAAGTCCGAGATTGAACTTATTTCCAAGAATAGGATGGGCGATTGTAAACACGCCGCCAAAAATGATGAGCAAAGCGACCAGATCGAAGACCATTCGCTCGACAAATATTGTCGCAAGCGACGCCGATTTGGTTACCTCTTTATCCTGATTGGAAATCGAATAGGCACGGACGAATTCACCCAGCCTCAACGGAAGAACATTATTGGCCATAAAACCGATGCAGGTTGCCGAGAGCAGTTTTCTATAGGCGACAACTTTAATTGGAGACATCATAATCTGCCAACGGTACGCTCGCTGGTACATGGTGAACACAATCAATGCGATGTTTGGGATGAGCCAGTAATAATTGGCTTCTTTAAGCGCCCGCCCAAGTTCTTTGAGATTTATATTATAAAATAAACCCCAGAGAAAAATGATGGAAATAGCTCCGCCGACAATGAGATAGAACATTTTTTTATCGCGTTGATTCATACCGCTCGTTTTGCATCCCTGCTACCCGCATCAACAATGTTTCAAACTTTTTGGCCGCACTGTCCCAATTAAATGTCTCGGCCCATAAAAGTCCACCCTGTTCGAGCCTTTGCCGATACGCGCTATCTTGGAGAACTTTGAGCAACGTATCCGTCAACTGCTGGATGTTACCATACTCGTACAACAGTCCAGATTCATTATCTTTGACTGAGTCGCGCAGGCCCGGGGTATTGGCCGCAACAGCCACAGTCCCCACAGAATTGACCTCGATATTGGTCAATCCCCAGCCCTCCTTGAGCGATGGCAATACTGCGGCATGGGCGCGGCGCATTCGCTCGACCTTATTTGCAAGAGTGACAAAGCCTGGAAAGTCAACTGATGCCTCCAATCCGAGGGAACGAGTCAGAGCTTTTAGTTCACCAAGATAGTCGCCGCTACCGACAACCATGAGTCGCGCCTCAGGAAGTTGCTTCTTTACGCCGGCAAAGGCAGTAATAAGATGCTGAATCGATTTATATTTCTTTATGCGACCAAGGTACAATAATGTCGGCTGCTCATATTTTTTCACTGCGGGATCATAAGAATAAATAGTCCGGTCAACACCGCAATGAATTACGGACACATCCTCGTTGGGTATACCTCTCGCAATTATATCCTCGGCTGTCGATTCGGAGATGACATTGATCTGCCGTCCCTTGTACACTTTCGCAAATGGCTTTTCTGCAAGGTAGACGTAGGTCGCAAGCACAGGATTTACCTCATGGTAAACAGTCGTAGCGAAAAGATGCGGAACAACCACAAGTGTCTTGATATCCAAATAGAGCGGAGTATAAAAAGGAATCTTATTAATGTCTTCCACAAGGACGTCAAAATTGCCAGTCTTGACCAGTTTTCGCAGATGAATGGGCGCAATCAGATTGAAATGGTACCTGTTCCCCCTCCTGATAATCCTGATTCCTTCTATAGTTTCCTCCGGCAGACATCCCTTCCAACCTGAGCAGAAAAGTGTAACCGCGTGTCCATACTGTACAAGCCGTCGGAGCAATTCCTCAAGGTGGACTTCTGCCCCGCCGCCGAATGGATTTTTTAAATCATTCCAATTCAGCGCGAGAATATTCACTGGGAATCCCCTTGTGACTGACGCAGTAGGGTTGAATCGGCTCTTAGAGCTTCAAGAGCGCCATTTATCTCGACATCTCTGGGATTAAACAACATCCAGGTCTCAAGCGTTTTCATAATGCCCGAATAGTCTGACGTGGCAACATATATACGAATTAACTCATCAAGAGCCGGGCGATACGATGATTCATCTTTGATCAACGCTTCAAGCTCCTCTTTTGCTTCACTAACCTTGCCGTTCTGGCGATACGCCGATGATATAATTATCGTCAAATTCCTCTTGTCCTCAATTTGTGTCGTCGCGCGAAGCCGCAATAAACCGTCAATATTCGCAGCTTCGGCGTACAGCGTTGCAAGGTAATCAACAGCATCACTCGCATACGGAATCTTTTCAACGGTGAACTCAACAAACTCGGTTGCGCCTTTTATATCGCCTGCCCGACGCAAGGAATCTGCGGTCATAAGCATCCCATTGGAGATATTGGAAGTAACCTTCATCGTGACATCATCTTTATAAACCGTCGGATCATTAAGTCCCCGGTATGCCATTTGTCCTGAATCTGAAAAGAGGAAAAGCGAACGATCAACATTCACCGTCATCTGACTGCCGCTTTGCTTCAGCCGGAATACCATACCGTTCACCTCAAGCAGTGAGTCGATCTCCTTGCCGTTGAACTTCCGTGACCCGCCGCCAACTGTGACTGAAAAGTTCACCGGCCGATCATTGTCGCTTACCAGGATAGCGTCTATCACTTGGTCCTGAACCCGGAATATGCGACCGTCTGGGTATCTATAAGGCGTCAACTTGTCTATCTGTTCATCAGTCCATCCAAGGTCAACCCCCATATAATCGCGAATCTGTTTTATATACCAATCGGTATTGGCAAGCGAGAGATTGACATTTCTCACATCCTTTCTCACCCCGAAAACTTCCTGCAGGCACCACAGCGGAAAGGTATCATTGTCACCCGCGGTGAAAAGCACCGCATCCTTGTCGGCCGAGATGAGAATATTCCAGGCATAATCGAATGCTATATAATTGTTCGACCTGTCACAGACATGGTAATTGGCCGCGACTGCGTAAACCGGAAGAAGGAAAACAACAGAAGCGGCGGCCGTTATAAGTTTTCTTATTGAGGTATTGAAATTCACACACGCCCCCCGAATTGCGGATACCATTGCGGACAACCCAAGTCCTATAGCCAAACCGAAAAAGAGAAATGTCGGTGTGAAAAAATAATCACGGTCGCGCACTTCGAGATAGTCATCCCCCGTTTGCGGATCGATCCGTGTGCCGTCCGCAAAGTTCATGTACAATATTAACCCGACTGATGACAGTATCAATAGTAACGTCATGAGCAGACCATTCTCTGGTTTTCGTCGAACCGCCTGCCATATTCCAAAGCCGCCAATCAAGAATAAAGCAAGAAAGTGTACTCCGCCAAGTCCGTACTGTTTGCTAAAAAATGCCCAGAATCCCATCCGTTGATGAATACCGAACTGATTTGACCACTCTGCCCGACGTTCGAACATACGGTCTATCATCGACTGTGACCCGTATTGTTTCCTCTCGATAAAATTGACCGTTGCGGCAAAGCTCTGCGATGGATTGTTCTGATTAATGTAGGGATGTTCCGCCGAACGTATGGAAATGAACAGATGGACAGAAAAGCCAACCGCCCCCATGAGAATAAGAAGTATCCCTTCCTTCCACCCGGGTGTTTTCTTCCACACCCCTAAAACACCAAGCGTCAATGCGCCGAAGAACATGGCGTAGAGAAACGGAACAACCCCAATGACCACCGCCGAAACTGCGATAACGGCAATGAGTATCGGCACGTTTATATAGCGCAAAAACATCACCCCCAGAACTATGACCAAAAGAACCGCGCACAAAAGAAATGCCTCGTATCCGCGTATCGGAAGATACGTAACTATGGCGAGCGTAATAGACACAAGACTTACAATTGAGACCACAGTAATTGGGTGCGAATCCGCATTAGACTCAGTGCGGTTCGACCGGAGTCCAATCAGTTGTTTCACACTCAGCAACCCAAGTACAACCACCGCCCCTCCGCCAATCCAATTGAACCCTGATTGAAATTGAGGCAGTCTGCCTGAGATGGAAAAGAGCAATGGCGCAAGAGAAACAGCGAAGAGCGCGGCGTATACCAAAAGTATGCGCGGCTGCTGGGCAAGCGAAAGCAGATACAATGAGACGAGTATAAACCCTGCCGCAACCGGAATCAAAGGGGATACCTCTCCCGGGCGTGACGAAAGAGCAAAGATCAAATAAAGACCAACCGCGATACTTCCGGCAACCACAAACCAGGCCTTGGGCGGCGTCTCCTTGCTAAAAATAAAAAAAAGGGCGATAATAGGGAAGATCAGAAATGTCGTCATATGAACGCCCACTCCCAGCACCGCAAGAAAAACTATCAAGGCCATCAGTTTTGTCGCATGCGAATTGTTTCGATTTTCCAAATAAATGAGCGTAAGCCACACGATAAGCATCATGATGAGCATCGCCATCCCATAGACCTCGGTCTCAACTGAATTGTTCCACTGGGTTAATCCAAATGCCATAAAGAATGCCCCCGAAGCCGCGCCAGTATAGAGCAACACTCTCATCGCGAGGCTGCTGGTCTCCTCAAACAATGTCCGCCCGATGCGGACTGCTATCAGATAGCCGACCATCGCCGCAAAGGCGTTACAGAGCACAGAGAGAAAATTCACCCTGGCCGCAATATCGTCAAAGAGCGGAATAATAGAAAAAAGCCGGCCAATCAGAATATACAGCGGCGTTCCGGGAGGATGGGGTATACCAAGAATATAGCTTGTGGCGATAAACTCACCGCAGTCCCAAAAGGAAACTGTGGGAGCCATTGTCAACAGATAAACAATAAAAACAGTCAAACAAACAAAAGCGGCCACTGCCGCATTTATCGGATCAACAGAACGGTCGAACAATTTCACCAGTCACTAATCCTGTATATACTCGTAACTCTTCTCCGCATGTCAACTACTATATGACTGCCGGAATTAAAGACCGCTAATATATGGATTTGTGGGCATCTGTAAAGAGAAGGAATATCGTCAACCGATTACCGGACAGTCCTACTCAGCGGCAGGCTTCTGCTGCAACTCAAAGTTTCGTGCGAATTTATCAAGAATACCATTGATAAACGAGGATGACTCTGCGGTGGAAAACTTCTTGGCGAGTTCAATTGCCTCATTAATTGCCACTTTCACTGGCGTGTCTGGCAAATCCCGAATTTCCACCATAGCCATCCTGAGAATATTCCGATCAATATTCGCGATACGATTTATATCCCAGTTTGTCGCAAGAGCAGAAATATGTCCGTCGGCCCATTCTTTATGCTGTAACACCAAGCGAAATAACTGATGCGCAAATCCGAGCGTTTTTTCGCTCAGTGATTCATCGTCAACAACCGAACGGATAATATCCTCCGCAGCTATTCCGCTTACATCCTCGGCGTAAAGTCCTTTTAGTACCAGTTCGCGCGCCAAACGGCGTGGAGAATCATTCACCTTTTGCATCCAATTCTTTATAAACAGAAATCATTTCCATCGCAGCCATTGCGGCATCCCATCCTTTGTTGCCAGCTTTTGCCCCAGAGCGCTCAATCGCCTGTTCGAGCGTGTTGGTTGTAATGACTCCGTTAATAACGGGTATTGTGCCGCTCAACGCAACCTTTGCTATTCCATTTGAAGCCGCACCGGCCACATAGTCAAAATGTGGTGTTGCCCCTCGTATAACAGCCCCAAGACAGATTAGCGCATCGTATTTCCTGCTCTGAGCCATTTTCTGCGCCATCGGCGGTATTTCAAATGCTCCCGGAACATAGACAACAGAAATTGCATTGTCATCCGCCCCATGCCTAACCAAACAATCATGTGAGCCTTCGAGCAGTTTATCGGTAATGAAATGATTAAAACTGCTGACCACGATTCCAAACCGATAACCCGATGCATTAAACGAGCCTTTAATGACTTTCACTTTCTCTTCCAATCTTCACTTTCTCTTCTCTTAGTCTTGTAGCGATTCCGCCAACGGTTCGCCGCAGGCGAACGGTTCAGCGATTTCTTGGGCCACTGTCCCTCCCGCTAATGTCATACCGACGAAGGCCGGTAACCAGGGTTAATCATCGTGCAGGCCGTCTTTGGCCTGCACCACATTATCGGACACTCCCACCCGCACGAAACCATTCGTGGCTGGTGTACGTCCTCGTGCACCAGCAAATTCTTCCGCCCCGTCATTGCGAGGAGTCCCGTTTCAGACGGGACGACGCGGCAATCTCATGCCTGTCCGCTGTGGCGGATTCTCTTTCTGTCATTCCCGCGGAAGCGAGAAACCAGGCTTAATCATCGTGCAGGCCGTCTTCGGCCTGCACCACCTTACGCCATCACCCCTTCCTCAAATCCAGCAAATGCCCCATCTTATCCCGCTTAACCTCAAGATACCGATGATTAAAAGTTGTCGGATCAATTTGTATCGGCACTCGTTCACTCACTGCTATCCCATATTGCTGTAGTCCCGAAATCTTATTCGGATTATTGGTCAGCAACCGTACCGAAATAATTCCCAAATCATTCAATATCTGAGCGGCGGTCGTGTAGTTACGGAGATCGGCTCTGAATCCAAGGTCTGTGTTTGCCTCGACCGTATCACGACCCGTGTCCTGTAACTGGTAAGCCAAAATCTTATTGGCCAAACCTATCCCCCGTCCCTCTTGCCGCATATATATGACCGCACCCACACCTGTTTCCTCTATCTGCCTCATGGCCGACTCAAGTTGGGCTCCGCAATCACAGCGGCACGACCCAAGCACATCTCCTGTAAAACAACTCGAATGTATCCGCGTCAGAATATCCACCCCTCCATTGACTGTCCCTTTTGTAAGCGCAAGATGGTCCTCGTTATCGATATCCGAATGATACGAATGCAGAATGAAATCACCATGCTTTGTCGGCAGACTCACACTGGCCTTTCTGCAGACAAGTTTCTCATGCTTGCTCCGATAACTGATAAGATCATCAATGGTAATAATACAAAGCCCGAATCTCTCTGCTACTTCCATGAGTTTGGGTACTCGCGCCATCGAACCATCACTATCCATTATCTCACACAGGACACCGATAGGCTTGCACCCGGCAAGCTTAGCCAAATCGACCGCGGCTTCGGTATGACCAGCCCGGGCCAAAACGCCCCCATCGACAGCCTTGATTGGGAATATGTGCCCGGGACGTCCGAGCGCTTCCGGTTTAGTCGATTCATCGGCCAACATGCGAATTGTCAAAGCGCGATCGAATGCCGAGATTCCGGTGCTTGTCCCCACCAGAGCATCAACTGAAACAGTAAACCGCGTCCCGAGTTTAGCTGTGTTATGATCGGTCATCGGCTGCAGATGCAAAGCATCGAGACGCTCTTGCGGCATTGCCACGCATATTAGACCGCGACCATGAGTGGCAAAAAAGTTGACAGCCTCAGGAGTGACCATCTCAGCCACCATTATAAAGTCCCCTTCGTTCTCACGGTCTTCATCGTCAACAACGATTACTGGCTTCCCTCGCTTTATCGCTTCGAGTGCCTGCTCGATTGTACCGAAACGAATATCTCTGCCCATACTACAGCCGCTTTCTATGAGTTTCGCCTGAAGCATTTTTCCCTCTTTTTGGTTGGAAGACTTCAGGATGTATTTTGCCAACAGATCAAATTCAAGATTAACTTCGGAGCCATTGCCGAGACCTGCAAGATTTGTATGTACGGATGTATACGGAATCAGATTTACACTGCACATGTTTCCGATCGCTCTATTCACCGTCAGCGAAACTCCGTTGATGCAGACCGAACCCTTGTCGACAATTAAATGCTCGAAAGCAGAATCGAATGAACATTCCAATTCAAGAGATTCGCCTACTGGCCGGATCGAACATACGCGACCGGTCGTATCTACATGACCCGAGACAAAATGTCCTCCAAGTCGGTCGCCCACACAAAGGGATCGCTCAAGATTTATCGACTGTCCAATCTGATAATTACCGATTATAGTTTTCTGCAATGTCTCCTGGGATACCTCGACCGTAAAACCATGCAAAGTTTTTTCAACCACTGTCAGGCAAACCCCATCACACGCGATTGATTCACCGAGCGAAATCTCAGGCAAACCAATTTGCGTCTCGATTGTCAATATTTTGTAATTACTTCGCGAAATCAATTGCGTGAGTTTCCCGATATCTTCGATAATGCCTGTGAACATACCTATCTCCTCCGCTGCGGGTAGCCGATAAAAAGACTGTCCCTGCCGCATAATTCAAAATGTCCTTCAGAAAAACGAACCGCCTTTACAATCGAGGCTATCCCCAGATCACCCAGAGATTCCTTCCCCGTGCCAATCACTATCGGCGCCGTAAACTGAAAGTATTTGTCCACAAGCTGTTCTTTCCAAAAAGATGTCGCGAGCGTCGCCCCCCCTTCGACCAAAAGAGAACGAAAACCGAACTCCTTGGCCCTAAACATGAACTCATGAAGATTAAGTCGGCCTGCGCCAATCGTCCCGACTTCCCACAGCATTACCTGCGGTTTCTTTCTCTGCTTCAGAAACAGTTCGATTGAGTCAGCCGATGATACAAGAATCGTTTTGAAATCCTTGTTCTCTTGGACTAATCGGGAATGCTTTAGCGACACCAGATTGTTAGACAAAACTATTCGGTAAGGATTCTTCCCCTTCACATGCCGTACGGTAAGTGATGGGTCATCCGCTGTTACGGTGCCGCTCCCCACAATGATCGCATCGCACTCTGCCCGAAGTTGATGGCCGTAGTGGCGAGAGCGCTCACCAGATATCCACATCGACTCCCCGCTTAATGTCGCGGTTCGGCCATCGAGTGTCTGAGCCGATTTCAAAACAACAAAAGGTCGCCTAAGTTTTTGTGACATGAGATATGGCTCGTTGATTTTCGATGCTTCGGCGGCAAGCACTCCAAGGTTAACTTCGACCCCAGCCTCCGTCAGCCGCTTAATACCTCTTCCTTTGACCCGCCTGTCTGGATCAATTATCGCGACCACAACTCTCTTTATTCCGGCCTCGATTAGCGCATCGGTACATGGGCCGGTGCGGCCAGTGTGCGAACATGGCTCAAGTGTGACATAGATTGTTGCCCCACTCAGCGATTCCCCCAACTTCTTTGCTTTGTTTATAGCGATTACTTCAGCATGGTCAATTCCAGATTGCCCATGAAACCCCTCGGAAATAATCTCGTCTTCCTTGACAATGACTGCCCCAACCAAAGGATTTGGCGAAGTCCTCCCCTTGGCCCGAATAGCCAATTCTAAGGCGCGAGTCATAAATTTTTCATCTGCCGTGACGGCCATAAAAAAACCCCAATAGTGAACTTCGGGGTATACACAAACAGACAAAGCACCAAACAGAGCTTTTCTGCATAAACCTTCTTCCATCCGGACTGTTGCCGTCGGCGCCTGAGTTTCACAAGCTCAACCAGTGTTTTGCTGGTTCGCGGGCTGTTACCGCCGATCGAGGAATTTCACCTCACCCCGAAGATTTCTCTTAGTATATATAGTGACATCGTATGAAGGCAATCGTTTTGTTGCTATCATGCCGCTTTGCCGTCCTGTGAAAGACAGCGGGCCGTGAATCCAAAAAAGAGAATCTTCTCGGCTTTGTATCAGAAACCTATTGGTTTTCTACCATACTTTGCTTGATAACTTTTGTAAGTAAAGCTTTCAGTTACAGCTCTAATATATTGTCGTACATATGCTTCCTAAAACTATCCTTAGCCTCGGCATTGACCTTGCATCAGTTCTCAAGCTGAGAGGGTCTATGTTGTTTTTGATCTAAGTACGAAGGGAGAATTGTCATGAATAAACGTAAATCAAACTTTGCCTTTTTTGCGCTGCCTCTGATTGCGCTCGCCTTAGCAGTCGGCTGCTCAAAAGATACGACAACTCTTTTTACCAGTAACTCTATTGACCCTGAAGATTACTTCCCGCTTCAGACCAGATACACTACCCATTTTGATGTCCGCGAATATAACGGAAACATGCAAGAGCTTACCTTCCAAGTCGGCTCTCCTGTTTCCGTCGCGGGCCAACCCGGCTATCAATGGCTTGTGAACAGCTCAAATGGCGGCTACGACACCAGCTATTTTGTGGCTACGGAATCTGGGCTTTACCTTTATGGCAGCCTCTCCTCAATACCAGAACAAATTCTATCATTTCCGCTTGAAACCGGCGCGTCATGGAACCGATACGAAAGTTTTTCTGGCGACAACGCTGGGGATGAGACTAATGGCGGAGGAACTACAAACGGCGGTCTGAAAGACATAATCGACGGAGAGCAGGAAAATCAGGGCTTCAAAGATTCTTCTGATGCGGGAATAGCTTCGAGTTATAACTTTCCGACCGATGGCGCAAATACTCTCACCAAAGAAAGCATCGAAGAGGTTGCGTTGAAAAATGGCACAAAATTCAGCGAATCGATCAAGATTAAAAATGCCGGCTCAGATGGCTACAACTACTATTGGTTTGCTCCCGGCATCGGTTTGGTGAAATATATAATCGGGACTTCAGAGAACAACAGCGCCAACGGCCGCACCGTCGGCGAAATCTCTCACTACTAAGACAGCGCTCACGCCCGTGCGCCAACTAAGCTTTGTCACCGTCATTGCGGGCCGAGCCTTCTTAGGCGAGGCGTGGCAATCTCATATTCTCCAATATTTGTAGGTCAGTCCGCCGTGGCGGACTGACGTCCTTTCTTCGTCTTCTAGCGAGTCTGCCGCGCCTGCCCGCTGGGCGGGGCGGACTGCACCACATTGTTGTTACACTAATCTGTCAATCGGCACAACTCGCTCGGAATTCTTGAAATGTGTTTTGGCCACTTTTGGCAACACCGACAACCCGTATCGAGCCACAAGCTCCCGTCCGGCTGTATCCACCACCGGCGCGGCTCCCTTAGGAATTCTCATTCCGTAATGTTTAGATAGACTAACCATCTCCCGTATAAACGCAGCCCGAGCCAAAATAGATGCCGCGGCCACTTGCGGCAGTTGCTCACCTCGCACTAACTGTTTGAAGCTGATAGCTACTTTGAATTTCGCAAGCTCTGCGCTTATCAAATCTGCTTTCCCAAACTGATCAGAAATAGCCAAACCCGCCGGCGATAACTCATGGGCGCGTCGAATTACTTCAGCGTGGCACCAGGCCAGCAGCTTATTCAGATTTTTAATGCGGCTGTATCGCTCGTTGTATTCTTGGGGAGAAAGAATTAAAATGGCATGCGGAAACTCGCTTCGGAGTTTCTCATCAATACCGAGCAGTTTGGTTTCAGTTATAGTTTTGGAATCACGAACCCCGAGTTCAAGCAGACGCGCAAGTTGGGTTTGTTTTACAGAACAGGCCGCGACAACCAATGGCCCGAAAAAATCCCCTTTTCCTGATTCATCGACTCCGATAATATCAGAGAGAACCGCCACTGTTCAGTTGGCCCGCTCAAGATACGCGCCTGTGCGCGTATCGACCTTGACCTTGTCCCCTTCTTTCACGAATGGAGGAACCCGTACCTCAAGTCCCGATGTCAATTTGGCTGGCTTGGTCACATTCGTCACCGTATCCCCGCGAATCGCAGGCTCGGTTGATATAACTTCCATGATTACCGAGGCCGGCAAATCAATATCGATGGCTTCGTTGTCCAAAAAGTGGACATTATATTCCTGATTCTCCATCAGATACCATCTGGCATCCCCCAAACCATCGACAGGAATCTGAATCTGGTCAAATGTTGTGACATCCATGAAAGCAAATTCTCCAACATTTTCGTAGAGATATTGCATTCTTCGGTTTTCCAAATCGGGCGGTTTGAACGAATCGTTTGAAGAAAATACCTTCTCAATAACGGCCCCGCTTTTGATATGTCTAAGCTTGGTGCGAATTTTCGCGTTGCCTCGGCCCATTTTGAAATGATTGTATTCAACTACACGGTACGGCTGATCATCGACTACTATTGCCAAACCACGTCTAAAATCTGAAACGGTATACATCGGTCCTCCTTAAGAACAGCCCCCAATATAGACATCAGAAAGCCTAATCTCAAGCGCTTTCTCTTGCGATTTTTCAGACTGATGCCGGAGTTTTTAAATGACTATTGGGGTCAGGACGAAGTATTGCCTGTTTGAGGATTATGGTAAATGTGGTCCCGACTGTCTCTTTGGACTCAACCGAAACAGTTCCTCTGTGCAGATCGACTATTTTTGACACAAGCGAGAGGCCAAGCCCGGTTCCGTCAGGACGGCCCGAATAAAAGGGAGTGAATATCTTTGGAATAGTGTCATGCGGAATACCGGCTCCGTTATCAGTAATAGTCAAGCAAACCTTACCATCTCGTGATACGCCCTGAATCCTAATGAGTCCCGATACATTTTTGCATGCCCGTACTGCGTTATCTAGAAGATTTGCAAGCGCTTGTTTGAACAGAATCGAATCTGCGCTAAATATGATTCCCTTTTTCGCCTCTATAACGAATCGAACACCCGAACAATCTGGTCGGATTCTAAACGTCTCGACAGTCTCCGCGATAAGTTTTTCTAATTCTATATCCTCAAGCTCACAATGAAGCGGTTTGGCAAATGAAAGGAATCGGCCGATCATATCCTCGGCCTCCTTTGATTCGGATAAGAGCGATCCGATTGTTCCCAGAAAAGCATCCTCGACCGCATGCCCTTTCTTGAGCAATGTCGCAAAGCCCGCAATCGCGCCAAGAGAATTGCGAATTTGATGGGCAAGCCCCGCGGCCATCTCTCCGAGAGCCGCGAGTCGCTGTTTATGTTCAACTTCTTCGCGAAGCCGGCTTAGTTCTGTGAGGTCATTAAGCATAAGCGCAACGCCAATCACGCTATGCTCGTTATTTCGTATCGGCGAAATTGAAATACCAAGCGAAAGCGCATGTCCCGATTGATGGACAAGCCTCACCTCCTCATAATCGGGATAGGAACCGCGATTGATGCCAGCGCCGATTCGATTCACAATGGCGGGATATTGCGCGAAGTATGAATCGAAGTGCGCTGCATCATCGTTATTGTCGATCAATCCAAGCATTTCCTGCGCGGCTTGGTTGACCGAAATAATCCCGCCCTGAGCGTTCACAGTCACTATTCCCGAAGTAATCGACGTCAACAGAAAGTCATTAATTCTTTCCAGAGATCTCGCCCGTTCGCTTATCTCCGCATTCAGTCTCACCAAAGCGTTCTTGCTTTCAATCAACTCAGATATCATTTGAGAATATTCTTCAACTACCGATTGCGCGTCCGTAGATAAAACGTTGGCCCCCCTCCCGGCACGAATGGCGTGAGCCGCAATCTGCCTGAATGGATTAAATATCGTATTTGAAACAAGAAGATAAATAATCGAAACGAGTATCAAGGCGATACAACCAGCCCATAAGACAATCGAAGCGGAATCTTCAAGCAACGCTAAAAACGGCTCGTCTATCGACATGATCAAGATACCCGGATGCGACGAGACCTGAGTTTTGGATAGATAATAATAGATACTTTGTGCTCCGCGTTTCGGCTCATTGAGTATACCGCCTTGAATCCCCTCTACAATAATCTCGATATCCTCAGTGGAAACGTTCGAAAGATTTTTCGACAAGACCATTTGGGGGCTCTTACCAGCGCCGCCAATAGCATAAGCTGGCACGAACCAGACATTGTGTAGATTGTGCTGTTCTTTGGCTTTTAGCAACAACGAGGCTTGATCGCTGACATTGTCTTCGAGCGTCCGCGAAATAGAGAGAGCCGCTGAACGCAGATCAGCCGTGGTTAGTTGTTTTTTTTCCGTCCTGGCCCGGTAGAGAGTGTAGTTCGAAATAACATTGAGGAATAGCAGCAATCCTATAATGCACAATAATCCAAGATGAACCTCGGATTCAAACTTTGTTTTTGGTCTGTTTATCATAGAGCGTAGTTCATCACGTAATACAGTTGATCATCTGCAAACCGTTGGGCGCTATTATGGGATGCGAAGAATCGTCGAAATGTAGAACCCGACTATTCTATCGCCGTAGAGTATGGCAACCATTGCCGCAAGAGCCAAAAACGGCCCAAATGGGATAAGACGTTCCTTCCGCATTTTTGCCGAGAATGCCATGATTACAAGCGAAACAACAAGCCCGATACTGGCCGATGCAATAAATACAAAGAGCACTTTCTGCCAACCAAGGAAACTTCCAAGCATCCCCGCCATTTTGATATCACCGCCCCCCATCGATTCTTTCTTGAAAAGCCAGTCACCCAGAAGAGCAATACAATAGAGCGCTCCACCCCCAACCAAGAGACCAATTGCAGATTGAATGATGCCGATACCATCGGGCAGAAATGAAACGGCCATTCCAAGAATCATTCCGGGGATTGTTATCGAATCGGGTATTATCTGAAAATCAAGGTCGATGAAAAAGATGACTAATAGGGCCGATGCAAGTAGGGCAACTGTGAAAAACAACAGTGTCGGACCGTATTGATGGAAGAAAAAGAGATATGTTGCGGCGTTTATGGCTTCGATCAACGGATAGCGAGGAGATATTTTCTGGGCACAAAAAGCGCATTTGCCTCTTAGCGCAATGAAACTCAGCAGAGGAATATTGTGATACCATGCCAACTGCTTTGAACAATTCGGACAACGCGAACGATCCAAAAGAATCGTTTTTTCACGCGGAAGCCGATATATCACTACATTCAAAAACGAGCCGACACATAGCCCCATAAGCCCTAATAACACATAATAGATTGTTTCCATATCTATTAATATCGGCAGAATGGCCGTCTACCTGAATTCGCCCAATAGGTACATTATTAGAGCGCAGACCGCCGGCCCTGCAGTCTCGGTACGCAATATCCTCGATCCTAAAGTGACTGGAATAAAACCAGCGGATATTGCTTTTTCAATTTCTTCAGGCAGAAAACCCGATTCCGGCCCGACAAGCGCGGTAATTCGCTTTGGACACGGGTCAAAGGTAAGATCATACAGGGTTTTTGATTTTGACACCGAAGCATCAAAGATGAACTTGAAATCTTCGGGCTCACTCGATGCAATACATTCGCCAAACGAGAGCGGCAAAGAAATCGTCGGACAACTGCTTCGCTTGCACTGCTTGATAGCGGACAGCGCGACTTTCTCCAGTCGATTTTGCCTGCGTACAGAACGATCTTGTTCAGTCAGTTTAACTTTTGATTTCGCGCTGAGTACCGGAATGAAACGGCTCACTCCAAGCTCTGTCCCTTTTTGCACGACCGTATCGAACTTGTCCCCCGTCGATAGCCCTGCAGCCAAAGTAAGATGTACATTCGGTTCGCCATAATTTCGCAACTGAGAATGCCAGTGTACCTGTGCCCCATATTTTCCGCCACGCTCGAGCAGGCCATGATAGGCCATGCCTATTCCGTCCACAACTGTCACCGGCGAATGAGTTTTTAACCGAAGTACACCAAAGGCATGATGGCTTTCGTCTTTTGGTAAATCTATGATTGAGTCGATGCGGTTTTCAGGCGGGGCGTAGAAAATCGGCGTCTCCACCCCTTATCTCCGCGTCACGACAAAGCTGATCCATTTATTATCTGGAACAATGAGAAAATCAGCTTGACCTTCCATACTAAGGGCGGCAGCGATTTCAGATTCGTCTTCAATGAGAAGTCCGGACAAGACAAGTTTGCCGCTGATCTTTGTTATGCCCACAAGTTTGGTCAACATCGGGAGAATAGTACTTCGTATGATATTCGCGCACACAAAATCATATGGAGCGTCGGTCTCGCACTTCTCTATCGAGCCAAATAGTATGTCATGGGGCGCACGCACGGAGTTGAGCTCAAAATTTTCAGCGCAGTTTTCAACCGCCACAATATCGTAGTCAATCGCTTTTATATAAGAAGCGCCCATCTTGTCGGCAAGCATCGACAATATTCCCGAACCGGTCCCCACATCCAGAAAGCGCATCCCAGGTTGAAAAGACTTACGAATAATCTTCAGACAGCTTCGAGTTGTCTCATGACTGCCCGTCCCGAAGGCCATCTTCGGCTCTAATATAATCTCGTATTTGGTCTCAATCGGAGACTTTGCCCAGCTTGGACGAATGACCACATCGTCGGCAATCACGAGCGGGCGGATCGATGCCTTGTATTCATCCACCCAATGGACGTTGTTCACAAGTCGCTCCTGTATAACAGGAGTCGGCTGCCCTTTTAACTCAATAATCTCAGCCAAGTATGCCGCAAGCGATGGCTTGTACTGCGCCTGACGATCCCGAGGGACATAAAAGGTAATGCCTGTTACAGGCGAATCATCTTCCTCATCAAGAACAAGCCCGTTGGCAATGTTTTCTATGACAAAATTACACACTGCATCAGCCAATGCCCGAGGAACCTCGACCTTTGCTTCGATAAAGTCAGCCTGGCTATTTTGAATCACTACACTCCCAGAGTCTCACGAAGTTTGCCGAAAAATGACTTGTCCGTGTCAGGTGGTTTAAGCCGTTCTGAACGCGACAGAGCCTCAAGCATTTTCTTGTCTTCGCTGTTTAATTGTGTCGGAACCCAAACCATAAGTTGAACAAGTTCATCACCGCGCCCAGAATGATGAAGCCTTGGTATTCCCTTGCCGCGAATTTTTATTACTTTCCCGGATTGCGTTCCGGCCGGAATTTTCAAGTCCGCAGTTCCATCAAGTGTCGGCACGGTAACTTCGCCGCCAAGGGCGGCAACAGTGAAGGGAATCGCAAGTTCGTAAACGATATTATCACCAGCCCTCGTGAATTTGGGATGATCTTTTTCTTCAAAGACAACAACCAGATCGCCCGCGACACCGCCAAGCGGCGCGGCATTCCCCATTCCTTCGACCGTCATATAATTCCCGCTGGCAACCCCGGGAGGTACTTTGACATTTACTTTCGATGAACCGCTTACTCGGCCATCACCTCGACAGCTTTTACATGGATCAGCTATGACTTCGCCCGAACCTCGACATGTCGAACAGGTCGACATTTGCTGCACAGTTCCAAGGAAAGTTCGCGTCAGCGTCCTCACCTGACCGTGCCCTTTACAGGTCTGGCAGGTACGCTTCGACGACCCAGCCGCAACTCCGCTTCCAGCGCAGACATCGCACCGAACATGACGATTGACTTTGAGCGTCTGTTCCGTGCCTGTGGCGATTTCCTCAAGGGTTAATTTCAGTCGGAGCTGGAGATCCTCCCCGCGATTTACACGGCCTCGTCCTCCAGCAGTTCCGCCGAAGAAATCTTCAAAAACAGATCCGCCGCTACCGCCAAAATCACGCATGAAAGCCCGAAGAGCATCGCTGACATCAAATCCATCAAAACCGCCAGCACCAGCCCCTTGACCAAGTCCGGCATGACCGAATTGGTCATAGGTCTGGCGTTTGGCCGAGTCTTTGAGGACCTCGTAGGCCGAAGTAGCTTCCTTGAACTGCTCCTCAGCCTCATGATTTCCCGGATTGCGGTCAGGATGAAACTTCATTGCCATCTTACGATAGGCGGATTTTATTTCACTCTCGCTGGCGCCGCGCTCGATGCCCAGCACCTCATAGAAATCCCGTTTTGACATCAGGTCTTGTTAGCTTGTCCTCATCTGTACGAATAAACTATTTCTTGTCTTCATCAACAACTTCAAAATCGGCATCGACAGCTCCATCTTTGCCGCCGCCCTTATTCGAACTGCCGCTATCTCCGCCTTCGCTCTGGCCACTGGATTGGTCTGGGCCTGGCTGGCCCGATGCCGATTGTTGTTGAGTCTGTTTGTACATCTCCTCAGCGAGCTTATGTGATGCCGTCGTCAACACTTCTTTAGCTTTGTTTATCTCATCGACAGAATCGCCAGCGATTGCGGTTCGAAGCGACGCGATTGCGTCTTCAATCTTCTTCTTATCATCTTCAGACACCTTGTCGCCATGCTCTTTAAGTGTCTTCTCGTTCTGGTAGACAAGGGCATCTGCTTCGTTGCGCGCCTGAATAAGCTCAGCCCGTTTGGTATCTTCCTCTGCATGAGACTCGGCGTCTTTCACCATTTTATCTATCTCTGTTTCAGACAGACCGGAAGATGCTTCGATCTTAATCGACTGCTCTTTCTGTGTCGCCATATCTTTTGCCGAAACATGGACAATTCCGTTGGCATCGATATTAAATGAAACTTCGATCTGCGGCACACCCCGCGGAGCCGATGGGATACCTACAAGATCAAACCGGCCAAGTGTCCTGTTGTCGGTTGCGAGCTTCCGTTCACCTTGAAGAACATGGATATTTACCGCAGGCTGATTGTCGCTCGCGGTGGAAAATATCTGCGACTTTTTAGTCGGAATAGTTGTGTTCCGGTCTATGAGCTTGGTCATCACGCCACCCAGGGTTTCGATACCAAGCGAGAGCGGAGTAACATCCAACAGCACGATATCCTTCATATCACCTGAGAGCACACCCCCCTGAATGGCCGCGCCAATAGCGACGACTTCGTCAGGATTGACTCCTTGGTGAGGATCTTTATCGTGAGAATCTTTCATAAATAATTTCTTTACTGTTTCGAAAATCTTCGGCATGCGGGTCATACCGCCCACAAGAACGACTTCATCGATATCGCTAAACGTAAGTTTGGCGTCTGAAATTGCCGATTTACACGGCCCGACAGTCCGCTGTACAAGGTCATCGACGAGCCCTTCATATTTGGCCCGAGTCAATGTCAAATCAAGATGTTTCGGCCCTGACTGGTCGGCTGTGACAAACGGCAGATTGATATTGGTCTGCATCGTCGATGACAATTCTATTTTGGCTTTCTCAGCGGCCTCTTTGAGACGCTGAAGCGCCATCCGGTCTTTGCGCAGGTCAATCCCCTGTGATTTCCGGAATTCATCCGCCATCCAGTCGATAATTCGCTGGTCGAAATCATCTCCTCCAAGGTGCGTATCTCCATTGGTCGAACGCACTTCAAAAACGCCATCCCCTATTTCAAGAATGGAAATATCAAAAGTTCCGCCGCCCAAATCATAAACGGCAATCTTTTCATTCTTCTTTTTATCAAGACCGTAAGCCAGCGATGCCGCGGTCGGCTCATTGATAATTCTGAGCACCTCAAGTCCCGCTATGCGCCCAGCATCTTTGGTTGCCTGCCGTTGAGCATCATTGAAATACGCCGGTACCGTTATGACCGCTTGTGTGACTTCCTGACCAAGATATTTCTCCGCGGCCTTCTTTAAGTATTGCAGTATGAAAGCTGAAATTTCCGGCGGAGCCATCTGCTTGCCGTTTATCGTCACCATCACGTTCCCTTTATTATCTTCAGTTATCTTATAGGGAACCAGCTTCTCTTCGCTTTTCACCTCATCGTGGCGGCGGCCCATGAACCGCTTGATCGAGAATATTGTATTCTCCGGATTTGTCACCGCCTGCCGTTTTGCAGCGGCGCCGACTAAACGTTCACCGTCGCGGGTAAAGGCCACAACCGATGGAGTCGTCCGCGCCCCTTCGAGGTTCGGTATAACGACCGGGTCTTTTCCTTCAAGAACAGACACACATGAATTGGTCGTCCCCAAATCGATTCCAATAATTTTCCCCATTTATCACTCTCCTCTGTTTTATTTTTCATCCGACATTTCGTCGGCAAATACAAGTTACTCAAATATATTTCTACGCTTATCCTTTTCCCCCGGTGCTTACTCCGACTTTACTATGCCGCAACACCCGCTCTCCTTGCCGGTACCCTTTTCCTATTTCCAAGGCAATAATCCCTTCGGGATATTCTTTTGAATTGACCTGCATCAGTGCTTCATGAAGCGCGGCATCGAATGGCTTTCCAAGCGACTCTATCGGGGTCACATTGTTGCGCTTCAGGAGATCCATCAACTGGCTGTGGATGAGTGACACGCCTTTGCTCAGTGCATCCCCCTCTTTGACATCGCCGCTGTGGGCTACCGCGCGCTCGAAATTATCTATTACTTCCAAAAGCTCCACCATGAGCCTATCGGTCGCCGAGCGGCTCAAATCCTCAGCATGACGCGCTGAGCGTTTGCGGTAGTTGTCATAATCAGCCAGCGTGCGCAAAAGCTTATCTTCGAGTTCAGTCATTCGAGTTTTTACTGATTCATCATCGCCAGTCCCTTGCTCATCAGTTTCCGAAGCGTTCTCCGAAAACGACTCTTCCCGATCAAGCACTGACCCGCTCGAGTGTGAAGGTCGCTTGAGCGGTCGGCTTTCTTCGTCCATGTTAATCGGAATCTCTCTTTCATCAGCCATATTTTATGTCCCCTTCTTATTTTCCATTCCTGAAAGAACTTCGGTAATCGATTTTGCCGTATACTCCACAATCGACACCAATTTGTTATAGGGCATCCGTGTTGGCCCGATAATGCCAATTGCCCCGCTGATGTTCCCGACTTTGTACGACGACGTCACCAGAGAGCAGTTGACGATCTCATTTATCGTGTTCTCTTTTCCTATTGTGATAACCAAACCCTCATCCGAGGCATGGCTCAGAAAATCAGAAAGCACTCGGCCGTCTTCGAGCAATTTCATCAACTGGGAAAGCTTCTCACGATTCGCAAATTCCGGCATTGCCAGGAGTTTATCTGTTCCAGCAAAATGAATATCCTCGCCGCGCTCTTCTGCCCACAGTTTGTGATGTGAGTCCATCACAACCTGCAATAACCGCCCATTGCCGGTGTAGTCGGCAAGCCGGTCAACAATCGAAGTTCTGATTTGGGACAGTGTCAGCCCGGCAAGACGTTCGTTCAATATCTGCTCGACATCCTGTAGGGCCGATGCCGAGATTGATGTCTCAACTTCCAATACAACTGTCCGAGCAATACCCGAGGCGACAATCACAATAACCATGATCTTCCCCTCGGAGACCGGAATGAGTTTGAGTTGCCCAAGAACTCCTTCTTCGAAACGTGGGGCTATCGTCACGCCAAGCTGTCGAGTAATATCCCCAAGCACGCGCGCTGTCTGGCCGAGTATCTCATTGATCCCGCGACCTTCCTTTACAATTGCATTCTTAATCGTCTTCTTCTCCTCATCGGTGAGTACATCGGGCTTCAAGAGATAGTCGATATACACCCGATACCCCTTATCGGTGGGGACGCGCCCAGCCGAGGTATGCGGTTGTTCGACAAGTCCGAGGTCTTCCAAATCCTGAAGGGTGTTTCGTATGGTGGCCGAAGATAGTCCCATCTGAAATTTGGTTGCAATAACCCGCGACCCCACCGGATCGGCTGAGGATATGTAATAATTTATGAGATTCAGCAGAATCTGTTTTTCCCGGTCAGATAAGTTCTCAAACGCCATACTATTTTTACTCGCTAAACATAACATCCGGCCAAAAGGTTGCACCGTAGACTGCCATTATGGCAGAACTACTGCCAGACAACGCATTATAACGGAAAGCTATAACACTCGTCAAGTACTAATCATCGCATGATGGCCAAAAAAAGGGCACCTACTAAATAGGACCCTTTATGAATTACTACCAAAATGGTAGTTTTTTTGAAAACCAGAACTCAAGCCTAAAAGAAATATCTCTTAGACCGAGCGGGCTTTCTCAAGCCGTCTGCGCTGGGTATCGTCCAGAATCTTCTTGCGCAGCCTGAGGCTTTTCGGAGTAGCCTCCACATATTCATCCGGCCCGATATATTCCAATGCCCTCTCCAGAGAGAGTTTGAGCGGTGAAGTCAGTTGGATCCCCTTGCCATCCCCTTGCGAACGCATATTGGTCAGCTTCTTCTCACGGCAGGGATTGACGGCAATATCCTGCTCACGAGCATTCTCACCGACAATCATGCCAGTATAAATTTTGTCGCCCGGCTCAACCATAACTTTGCCGCGTTCCTGCACCAAATTCAACGCATAAGTCGTGGCAACCCCGTCTTCCATGCTCACCAGCGAGCCATTTTTGCGTCCCGAAATTTCCCCTCTAAAAGGAGCATAGGCGTGAAACAGATGGCTGATAACACCGAGGCCGCGTGTGGAGTTCATGAGATCGGTCTCAAATCCAATCAGGCCGCGTGTGGGAATAAAGGCATCGATACTGACATCGTCTCCATGATGCGATATCCCTTCGATTTCGGCTTTACGACTGGCCAGATTTTCCATTATTGGCCCCATTGAGTCTTTTGGAATCTCCAAAAACAGCTTTTCTATTGGCTCAAGCAGTGTTCCGTTTTCATCGTTTTTGTAAATAACTTCGGGACGTGAGACGAGCACTTCGTACCCCTCGCGGCGCATCTGCTCCACAAGAATCGCGATCTGCATTTCGCCTCTTCCGGCTACTTCGAACACGGTTGGGAATTCAGTGTCTGTAACGCGGAGCGCAATATTTGTCCGCATCTCTTTGACAAGCCGGTCACGAATATGACGTCCGGTAACAAGTTTTCCCTCTGTTCCCGCAAGTGGGCCATCGTTGACAGCAAATTGCATATGAATTGTGGGCGGATCAATCGGAACGAATGGGAGAGGGTCACGCTCGATTGAGTCGGTGATTGTTTCGCCAATAAAGACATCTTCAAATCCCGAGACTCCGATAATATCACCGGCAAAGGCTTCTTTAATTTCGATTCGACGCAGGCCATGAAAATGAAAGAGGGAGCTGGCTTTGGAAACTTCTCTGCGGCCGTCGCCATGAATACAAACGATTTGATCGCCCGCCTTTATTTTGCCTCCCAAAATCTGTCCAAGCGCTATTCGGCCGAGATAATCCGAGTAGTCAAGATTAGAAACCAGCATTTTGAATTCGCTGTTTTCGTCAGCGTTTGGCGGTGGAATATGTTTCACGATTGCATCAAAGAGCGGCTCGATAGTATCGCTATGCTGATCAAGTTCCGTTTTGGCATAGCCGAGTTTTGCGCTGGCATAGATAACCGGAAAATCAAGCTGTTCGTCTGTCGCATGAAGCGACATGAAAAGCTCAAAGATTTCGTCGAGCACCCGATGCGGATCGGCATTTTCTCGGTCGATTTTATTGATAACAACCATCGGTTTCGCGCCGGCTTCCATCGCCTTGCGCAAAACAAATCGCGTCTGCGCCTGAGGGCCGTCGAGTGAGTCGACCACCAACAGCACACCATCTATCATATTCATAATTCGTTCGACTTCGCCACCGAAATCGGCATGGCCGGGAGTATCAACGACATTGATATGGTAATCTTTGTAGGTGAAGGCGGCGTTCTTTGCGCGAATGGTTATCCCTTTTTCACGCTCAAGGTCCATTGAGTCCATCATCCGCTCGGAGGTGGACTGGTTGGCTCGAAAGGTGCCGGACTGTTTCAGCAGACAGTCGACAAGGGTGGTTTTGCCATGGTCGACATGGGCAATGATTGCGATGTTCCGAATATGGTGCATACTATATATACATGCGCGTATCGGGGACGATTCATACAATCGCCCGACAAGCGCATGTTCCTCTTAATATAACGCTGAATGTGGAAGCTCTACGAGAAATGCCTAAAAATCATTAAGACGGGATTCGCAGTTCATTGCCCCAGCAAGTTCAGGGTTTTTCCTTTTCTTTCGTTTCGACTTGTGTCTTCTTTTCCGTCGGGGCTTTTACCGCTGCCGGCGGAGGCTTCGTCTCTATGGGAGGGATAAGAGAGGATTTCGACTGAATATTCTCTTTCCTATCGTCGATTCCGTTGTTGTTTTTATCAACAAAGGAATCGTATCGCCGATCAGCCGTCGCAGGCGCTTTGAAAGCGGCCCGTTTCGGCTCTTTCTTCTTCTGCTTTCCCGCGCTCTCGCTCTTCTGTGTTTGGGACACTGTGGTAGAATCTGAAGTTTTTTTCTTCCGTTCGACCGCTTCGGCGTTCCCAATTATCAGAAGCGAGCAAAGCAGGCAGTATAAGCAGCATGATACTCTTCGTACTGCCTGCTTTTCCCACAATCCACTATTATAAGCTATCTGAACCAAAAAGTCTACCATATAATACCACCCTACTTCTTGCGTCCGCCGCCCTCTTTAGATTTCCCTGAACTTTGTTGTCCCGAAGACTGGGGTTTGGAGGTTGCCGATTTATCGTTTGAACCGCCGCCATCTGCTTTTTTGACTGTTGTGCTTGTCGAAGTCTGCTTCCGGCCTTCGGTTTGTTTGCTTTCGGTCTGCTTGCGCTCAGCGGAGTTATTATCAGACCCTGATTGCTGGGAACTCTTCTCCACGCGCCCAGCCTGCTGTCTATCGGCATCTGATCCGCTTCGTTTCTCGACTCGTTCGGATTGGCGGTCAGTTCCTGAAGACCCCTCCCTCTCAACTGTTTCGGTTGAGGATTTATAAGAAGAACGTTTGGTGTATGAGCCGTCTCTGCTGGTTTCAACAGTTGCATTCTGATCGCGTCCCTTGTCAAGAGTACCAGCGGTTTCGCTTCCGGTCTGTCCGCGGCTGACTTTAGAGCGGCGACTTGTGCCACCCTCATTATTTATAGCCGCATTGGTTTCATAACCCCGCGCGGTCTTTTTGAGTTCAGTCGATCCGCGTACGTATTTTCGGCTGAGCGATGATTCCTGGTCTACAGTCGCGATATTAGAGAGGGTAGATTTTGATCCTCCGTTTGTGCTCTTCACACCCCGTTTGTCGATAACCGTTGCCGTGGCGCGCTGTTTATAATTTGGATATCCTGAGCGAATCGGGTCGCGATAGCCAACTTCGCGCACTTCTTTATACTTCGAGACATAGGTTCGGCTCGGACGGATAACATGCCTGTCAAAGACTACAGTATTGTAACGGCTGATATGGAAATCCGACTCCCAGCAATAGCCGCGGGGGTCATAGACCGTAATGGTATGCCATCCCACAAGTATGCGGGGAATATAGAGCGGAGCGCAGCCCCAGTAGATGCCGTTGACATATATCGAACCGCCGTACGGATAATCAATGTAGGTGTTACCGCAGACCGACCAGTGGGGATATGAAGGATAATGCACGGGACGATAATAATTATCTTCCCATTCGTTGACAAAAACCACCGCACGGTCATAGGCAAAACGCTGACCATTGTAGCGGATAAAATATTGGGAATTGAGGTCATCCATGTACCCGTCGCGGTCGTCCCAATCACAGACAAGGCCTGAATTGCGATGCCAGCTTGGAATCGGAAATCGTTCTCGCGAAGCAATAACCTGAATATTCTCGCGTCCCTCAGGACCAGTCACGACGAAATCGAAATCATCGCGTCCGTCCGGAAGACGATAGGTGGCTCCGCCAGAGACAAAATTATCATCGGTTGAATTGGCCGGAAAGAGCAGGTTGACTCGTCCGCGGGTGTCTATCGAATAGACAGCGACAAAGGCATCGCGACTGGCGCGGAAATGGATAACGATATTATCCCCTTCGTAGTATTCGCCGTCGGCCTGGTCGGTCCAGACTTCGACATCGAGATAACGGTCGACCCGGGCGATACCCTCGCCGCGATTTTCGTCGCGGCCGTCGTCATCTTCGTCTCGGTTGTTATCGTCATCATAATCGCGCTGTATGTTTTGAGCGTTGGGCGTCATGGCGCCAAAGAGCACACTAAACATCAGCAGTAAGCCCGTCAACATTCTTTTGCGTAACATTGTGTCACACTTCCTTTCAGGTTATTCGAGCGCCGTTCTCAAGAGCGGAGCGGCTTTGCTTTTCAGATAATTTTGGTCGTGTTGTGGTTTCTCAAATCCATGCGGTAGTGACAATTCAAGGTTGCCTGGATCGGTCTGGTATGCCCAGTGGATATCAACCCAGCCTACTGCAAAGTTTGTTGCGGTAATACGTATCTTGGCAAAGTGATTGTCGCGCGTCCAGACAAGATACGTATGTCCGGCAATTAATTCGGAGTAGCCGAGTTCCGACCAGCCGGTGTCGGTGGCATAGCCAATTTCATCAAATCCGTTTGTGTAACCCATATCCTGAATGTCGGTGTCAATATCGGCCGCGTTTATATAAAATAGTCCTTCAAAATCGTCGATAAATATATCAACTCCGGCGGCATTAGCAGGACCGGGTGCTCCAGCACTTAAATTGAATCCGGTACGGGTTGAATCAACAAATAATGAATAAAGCCGGTTCGATCCCTCGGGCCGAGGAGTATCAAAGACATCCTCAGCGGATAAGTCGGATATTTGGTTTGCGAAATCCACCGCGGAAACGGCATAATAATATGTCGCTCCATTGGAGACATTATCATCGACGAAGGTGTAAATCAGCAAGTCCTGATTTGGATTGGATATGGCAGCAATTCGGCCGATTTCCAGATAATTGTCAACCGAATCAATTGAGCGCCAAACTATATACTGCTTAACATCAGCTTCGTATATACCATTCCATTTCACGGCAACTTCGAGGTCACCTGTCACGCTATATACTCCTTGAGGAGTAGCTGGAACCGGATCGCTCTCGGCGAGCACGGTTTCATCCTTATTACAGCCAACTACGCTTAAAGCGGTCAAAAGAACTGCAAGGGTCATCAGATTTCGGTGCTTCACACATTTCTCCATTCGGTTTTTCGATCAGTTCTGCGATTATATCAATCAAGTTTTACGCCAATTCACTTAACCGTTAATCGGACAAATAGTTAGCCTGTAATAGACTGATTAAGTAGCGACATGTTGCACAGATTTTGTGCATGCTAGAAAAAGTGATGCACTGAAACGGTGCAAGCTTTTGGGTGAGGCTTATTTTTGGAGGTTGAATTCTTTAATTTTTGCCCGAAGGGTGTTCCGGTGTAATCCGAGACATTCGGCTGTTTCGCCAAGATTCCACCCAAACCTATCCAAACAAAATCTGATATGCTCTTTCTCAACTTCTGAGAGAGGAAGAATTTTACCCGAAGGTTCTGGCGTTGTCTCTGAGATGCTCAACCCTGCCAAATCTTCTTTTGTGATTACGGTTCCATTTGCTAAAATTATAGCGCGTTCGATGACATTCTCAAGCTCTCTTACATTTCCGGGCCAAGAATACTGGATTAGAACTTTTGCGGCGTCGGCCTCAATTCCCCAAATCTCTTTTCCTATTTTTTTTGTGTATTTGTTGATGAAGTGCTTTGCGAGCAGAAGCAGATCGCCGCTTCGTTCGGATAATGGCGGGACATGGATCCTGATGACATTCAGCCGATAGTAGAGGTCCTCGCGGAATGTCCCGAGTGAGATTAGTTTTTCGAGGTCCCTATTTGTCGCAGTGATGATACGAATATCGAGAGGGGTGGCATTGACCGATCCGAGCCGTTCGAGCACGCGTTCTTCTATAACGCGAAGCAACTTTACTTGCATGGTGAGGGGCATCTCGCCTATCTCATCAAGAAACAGTGTTCCGCCTTCGGCTAATTCAAATCGTCCCGGCTTGGTCCGGTCGGCTCCGGTGAAGGCTCCTTTTTCGTATCCGAAGAGTTCTGACTCAAGCAGGCTTTCAGGAAAGGCGGCGCAGTTAAGGGCAACAAGTTTTCTGCCGGCTCGAGGTGAAAGGGCATGGAGAGCCCGCGCGACTAATTCTTTGCCGGTTCCCGACGGCCCGGTAATCAAAACAGTGGCATCACGAGGCGCAACAACACTAATCATCTCTCTGACTTTCTTAATGGCAGTCGACTCGCCAAGAATCTCAGTTCCGGGAAATAGTTCGTTGATTCGGCGGGTGAGGATTTCGTTTTCACGAATCAAACGATTGGCTTCGGCTGCTTTCTGCAGCTTCACGAGCAATTCAGAGAGTTCCTGAACGGGTTTGGTCAGATAGTCATAGGCACCGGCCTGCATTGCTGTCACGGCCGATTCAACAGAGCCGAATGCGGTCAGGACAATGACTTGGATAAGCGGATTAATTTCTTTGAGTTTCTTGAGCAACTCGAGTCCGCCCATACCTGGCATCTTGAGATCGATAAGAGCCACTGGCGCCAGGACTTTCCGATAGGTATCAAGAGCGCTCTCGCCGTCTGCGGCTTCGTGAATTTCAAAACCGTTTTGTCTTAAGAAACCGGCAAGAAGCTGGCGCGCGGAAGATTCATCGTCAACGACAAGAAGCCGTGTGTTTTTCATAATACAAAGTACTTATGAATGCAGAGAGTTTCCATAAAAAACCCGTCCTGTTTCTGTAACAGGACGGGTCGGTAATTCAAAAGGACGTCTGTTTCACTCAGAACCAAAGAATACTTTGATTCCGGCATTCAAGTTTAGAAGTCCTGTATTTTCGCCGAAGGTAAGGTTTTGCCCCTGATATTCAGCTTTTGAATCTTCGCTAAAGCCCATTTGGTATTCGGCCTCGACAAAAAGTCCGCTGTAGTCTGATGTATAGTAAAAAGCTCCTCCGGCAATACCGATGGCCAGCGAGGGTTCGTATGAGATCTGGCGGTATTTCATTTGGCCGACGCCGAGGTCATTGACAAGGGTTGTGAATTTGGCGTTATGCAGGCCTATCATACCTTTGATGAAAGGGGCGAATTTTGATTCGCTGAAGAAATAATATTTGCCGTAGAGGAACGGGTTATAGAAGCGATGTGATAATCCGGATTGGCCGTCGAAATCTTTTATGCCGAGTTGTGCGTAGCTAAAGTTCAGGCCGATAGCCAAATTTGGCGTCGCAAAGTAACCGACATCAATACCGACTGACCATCCTGACTTAGCGCCGACAGAATCTTTGAAATCACCGAGTCCACCCGAAGGAGATACGTATCCACCGTAAAGAGCGATTTCGAGAAAATCTTTCGCTTCCTCTTCAGTCGCCGTCTCGGTCACCGCCTCCTGGGCTGATACGGCAAAAGCGCTTAATAGTAACAGAGCCAGTGCGGCCATAACCGTGTCTCTTCTCATTCCACAACCCTCACCATGTTAGCACGAAATTTAACCTTTTCATTCCCGCCCGCGGCGCAATCATCTCGATTGTATCACCCAGCGAAGCGATAAGATATAGTCCTTCGGAACGGCTTGTCAACTGATTAAATAGAGTGACACAGAAGCAATTACGACAGCGTAATTGTTTCATATATATGTTTACACTACGCAGGTTATGCGACGCGGAAAACGCCATCAGAAATAGTTTGTGGCGCTCTATGTAGAAGTTGGCGTACGGGGAGGTACGCTAATTACAAAGTGGTGCAGGCCAGAGACGGCCTGCACGAAGATCCAAAGACGAATCAGCCTGAGAAATGACTTCGTGGGGGTTATCCCCGCCCCGCACCAAACTTCATCAAACAGTTTGTTCTCACACCGGGCATATAAAAACCCACCCGTTGGGTGGGCTACAGGAATATAAGATCACACCGTCCTATGGACAGCTGAGCGGTGATAGCGAAATAAAAAGATAATCAATAAGCGCCGTAAGATCTGAGATGTCGACCGGGGCGATGCAATCGAGTTCGAGCCGCGACTCAGGAGACGGGGGCGGCCCTCCCAAAAACAAGTAACTTATCAAGTCGGTCAGATCTGAAATATCGACAACGGCGTCTCCGTCAAAATCTCCAAGAACGAATGGAACTGTCACGTTCGTCTTCACCAGCTGCGAATAAAGCCCTTCCTGACCTTGAGCATCTTTTGCTTTAATTTTATACCAATAGTCGCCTGGCGCTTTATCGATGAAGGAGAGAGTTGTGTCAGCTAAGGCGGAGAATAGTTCTGTTTCAATACCGAAGAGATCGATATTGGCAAAGTCATCGACATACACGCCTTCGCCGAGAGTGCCGTTATCAGTGAGCAGAGCTAAACGGAATAAGACTTGCTGACCGCTGTACGGGGATAAGTCAAAGGCCGCTCTGACCCATCCGCCGGATGAGCCGGTCATGCCATTGCCGAGGTTGACATTGTTTGGATTTGTGTTTGTGGTCAAATTATTTGACAGGCTTGTGTAGGCAAATCCGCCATCGGTTGATACCTGCGCGTAAAAGTAATCGTAATTAGCCTCAACGTTATACCAGACCCAAAACACCAGTGAGTCATTGGTTTTCACTTCGTAGGGAGATCGGGATATAAGCCAATGGGGAGCGAAATTTGTGTTAGTTGTTTTCCATGAAAATGTGCCGCCATGGGCACGGGTGGTACTTCGGTTGAAACGAAGGGGACTCCAGTCATTTGTGACAACTTCCACATTATCGGTCACAGTGGATTTGTTTTTGAGTTCTGAGATTCTATATGTGAGAGCGGGATTAATCGGATCGACATCCTGCCACGACAAAGAAAAATCCTCGGAGACTGAATCAGGAAGTGTGACGGTCGGGGCCAGGGGCTGGGCGTACAGATAGGGATTGCCTGCTATTTTTGCGAGAAAAATATTTGGCCACACATTCTCGGCGACAAGAGCCGGGATGCGAGCCGGATCAGGCCAAAAGCCATCGCTGTTACCGCCAATTTCGGTGGTGAATGAAATAATCCGCGACTTGAGTATTGTATCTCCCCACATCCAGTCATCGGCTGCGCCATTGGTAGGATATAAACCCCAGCCGACACCGGGCGCGTAGCCATTAAACTTTACCGCAGAGTCGCCGACTGCTTTGTAAAAACTCTCCTGCGGCGTATATGTTCGATCGGAACCGCCCCACGGCCACAGCAATAGATCAGAGTAGCAGTGGATATTATTTACAATAACGAACTGTCGTGAGACAATAAAGTCCCTGATATTTTGCGTTTCAGGCTCTGAAAAAGGACTTGCACCTCGGTACACTTCCGAGGCGGTAACGCCCGAGGAACCGACATCGTCTATCCCCCACTCATGGGAATAATTTCGGTTGAGGTCAACGCCGAAGTTGCCATCGCCGTTATTGCGTCGATTTTTACGCCATAGCCCGCCACCGAGTGGGTTAATATTTTCGTTATGGACATACCCGTCGGGATTCACCACTGGCATGAAATAGAGTTCGCGATTATTAACGATATCGGTCACTACAGCATCGGTGCCATAATTTGTCAGCAGATGCGCCATGAAATGTAAAAGCGAAGCACCAGCCGCTGGTTCGCGGGCGTGAATGAGGGCATTATAAAAAACTTCGGGTTCGTTTTCATCGACCGTATGGTTATCTGAGATCTTAATAACCCACATCTGTCTTCCTTCAAGGGTCTGTCCGGCAGAAAATTTCTGCGAGCAAAGAGTCGGATGGGCAATGGTAAGGCTGTCGAGATAGGCTTCGATTTGCGTAAAGGTCCGGAATCCGCCGAAATCCACTGCGGCGGTATTACGCGACTGATAAAATGCCCGAAGGTCTTTGACTTCGGTATGAAACTCAATGCCGAGTTCTCGCAATTTGGCGAGTTGGCTTTCGTTGGCAAAGATATCGGTGTGGCCGCCGCAGATGTCATGATCCAAGCCGAGTTTTTTGACTTCATTCCACTGCTCTTTGGATAATTCAGGGAGTTGAATTTGGGCAATTTTTTGTTCTGCCCCGAAAGCAAGCGAACCAAACATTATCGTGAGACTGAAGCAACCTATCGCGAAAAATCTTTTCATCAGTAATTTCCTAACTTATGGTACTGTAGGTAGTATCACCCGAACAGGCCGGGTGTTATGTAGAAGACAGACACAAGATATACCTTTTTCACCAGCGGACAAGTCTTTATTTACGACCCCCGAGAAGGCTGGCGAAAACTATTTGAAATAGCAGCAGTTTCGTTTATACTGGCACTCTGAAGGAAGTAAATAGCATGGGTTTAAAAGTATTAGTCATTGGTTCGGGGGCTCGCGAACATGCATTGGTCTGGACACTCAAGTCCTCGAAGAAGGTTGAGCGTATTTTCTGCGCGCCCGGAAATGCGGCAATCTCGCAGCATGCCAAATGCGTGAATCTCAAGTCCGAAAATATCCGTGGGCTCTCAGATTTTGCTTTTCGCAATAAAATAAACCTAACTGTTGTGGGGCCGGAAAAATGTCTAGCAATGGGGATCGTCGATGAGTTCCAGCGTCGGAAGCTGAAGATATTCGGCCCCGATCGCAAAGCGGCCCAGCTTGAGAGCAGCAAAGTATTCGCCAAAGATTTCATGCAACGACACCATATTCCGACTGCGCCGTACAGGGTTTTCTCTACATTTGCAGAAGCCATTGGCTTTTGTAAAACTGTTGAATATCCAATTGTCATCAAAGCCGACGGACTTGCGGCTGGAAAAGGCGTGATAATTGTGAAGAATTTCGATGATGCATCGGCTGTAATAGATGACATTATGGAAAAACGAATATTCGGGCAGGCAGGCACCAAAATCGTCATTGAAACATGTCTTGTTGGCGAAGAAGTCTCGGTCATGGCTGTCACGGACGGAATATCCATTCTGTCACTTCTTCCCAGCCAGGATCATAAACGCGCTCTCGATGGCGACCGAGGTCCAAATACTGGCGGAATGGGCGCTTATTGTCCAACTCCGTATATCACGCCTGATATTACTGAACAAATTTATGAGCATATTCTCCTGCCGGTTTTGACAGGCCTAAGAAAGGATAATTTGGAGTACACAGGCGTACTCTACGCTGGTCTCATGCTGACTGAATCCGGCCCAAGGGTGCTTGAGTTCAACGTTCGCTTTGGAGATCCGGAAACGCAAGTGGTCCTCCCTTTGCTCAAGACTGATTTAGTAGATTTGATCATTGCATGTATGGACAAGAAGCTCCAGTCTTTCTCTCCTGAGTGGTGTCCGGGTTCTGCGGCCTGTGTTGTGATGGCATCGCGAGGCTATCCCGGAAAATATCCAACTGGTAAAAGAATCACCGGTCTTCCCGGACAGGCATCGGCTGATTCGTTTGTGCTCCATGCCGGTACAAGACGCGACAATAATGTCTGGTTGACGGATGGAGGTCGGGTGCTTTCTGTTGTCGGGACTGGTTCGGATTTAAAGGCGGCTTTGGCAAGAGCCTACGACGTGGTGAGGCGGATACGTTTTGACGGGGCGATGTTTCGCAAAGATATAGGTTTGCGCGCGCTCAGCGCTCCCCCTCCCCCGCTGGCGGTTCCCAGACCGATTGAGTTGATCGAGCAGGATCAGGATATCGACGAAGCTCCGCAGACGGCATTGGAATAGCCTGTTTTACTTATTTTTTATAACTGGAGCATATTCAACAAATTAAAGGAATTGTGCGTCTACAATCGAGCGGATAAACAGGCAAAACGAAAAAGGGCAATTGGAACCTTGAAGATTGTCAGGCATTTAAGAAGGTAAGATTAAGAAGCTGATTTATTAATTGGAAGGAGATTTGATGATCGCGAAAAAAAAGACAGGCAAACTGAAGGTAGCACAAGCGCTAATTGTACTCTTGAGCGTCTGCGGCATTCAGGCCTTTGCTCTCGATACGGAAAAAGCCAAAGAATCATTTAACAAGGGTGTGACCGCCTCTCAGGCTGGAAATACTGACGAAGCGATTGTTGCTTACAACGCGGCCATTACCTTTGATCCTAATTATGTCGATTCTTATTTGAATTTGGGCACGATTTATTTTGAGCAGCAGAAATTTGAAGAAGCGCTTACGCAATTTAAGACAGCAGCCGCGAAGGCTCCTGAAAATAAGGACGCCTTCGCAAATCTCGGCCGGGTTCAACTCAAATTGAAAAATTTTACCGAAGCTGAGGCCTCGCTGACCAAGGCGATCTCGATTGACAATAAGGACGGTTCGCTTTACAAGGATCTCGGCAAGATATATGGAGAAGCCAAGAATTATCCTAAAATCATCGAGACAATGAACAGCGCTCATGAACTCGGAGCGGGTGATGACATCACCTATGTTCTGCTTGGGAATGCATACGAGAAAACGAACAAAAGCCAGGAGGCGATTGCAGCGTATCACAAATCAATTGAAGTGGAGAAGAAAAACTATAATGCCCATTTTGCGCTGGGTCAGATTTATATGAACCAGGAGAAATTTCAGCAAGCCGCGACCGAATTTAAGGCTGCCTTAGAGGCCGCCCCGTCCAAGTATCGCGCGGCGTATAATTATGCAACGGCAACGGAAAGTTTCAGCCAAGATGATTATGCGGGCAATATCGCAAACTGGGAGGCTTTTGTTCGGGTGGCAAAAAATAACCCGAAAGCAAACAAGGATATTGCAGTAGCACAGCAGCATATCAAAGACCTTCAGGCCGCGATAGCGCAAGTCGGCGAATAAAAGTACAGACAGTTGTGAAATAAAAAAGCCCGAATGATTCGGGCTTTTTTATTAATCGTATTTACAGGTGTTCGGGTTTAGTTTGATAACTCAAGCTTTTTGAATTCTTCCCAATCGACACGAATATTTTCACCGTCTGACAGGGTTATAAATATCCCCTTGTTGCTATCGTCGACATCGTTGCTTCCGCGGAGATCAAGCGTCCGGCCGTCGCGAAGTGTCACCAGCGATGAGCGGTAGCTTTTCTTCTCAATGGATTTAATCAGACCAAATTCGACATCGTAGCTGACATTGCGTGTGTCACCGTCAAGAATTTCCCATGAGTGGGTTTCATCGTTATCCCATCGGATTGTCCCAGTATATGTGTCGCCGTCCTCGGTTGTTACGGTCCCGCTGAGGGCTTTGCCGCCATCAAAAGTGTTATAGCTAATGGTGCTCGGCGCGGGCTTCAAAGTCAGCTTCTCGAATTCACTCCATTCAATAGTGACCTGGCCGAATCCGGGATCGGATACAATTATCCCTCGGTTGCCGTCATCGATGTCATTTGAGTTGCGGAGCAGGACTTCTTCTCCTCCGGTGAGGATTAACTGAGCGCCATTTGAGCTATAGCGTTTGATGGATGCGATTTTGTCAAAGCGAATCTTGCGGGTCCGCCCTTTATTTTCGCCGTCGAGAACATCGGTTGTAAATATCTCGTCCACATCCCAGCAGATGAAACCGGTGAACTCTTCGCCCCGTCTGGTTGTCGCGGTTCCGTAGAGACGCTGGCCAAATGTAGAGACCTGGTCACCGTTGGTTGCTGAAAACTCGATGCTCTTGATATCATCCCATGTGAACTCAGTCTCGCCATTGCTTGGATCTTCAATTACAATCTCCCTGATATGCGAGCCAATATCAGACGAGCCGCCGACCATTTCTACTTCGATACCGGATTTCAATAAGAGTCGCACACGATCATCGTCGACGACCTCGAGGGATTGCAGATGTCCAAAGCGAATTCCGGATTCGGCGCTTGTCGGCCACTCATCCCAGTTATCATGATCGTTGACTTTGATACCGAATAGAGTAACTGAGCCGTTGTTTCGGTCACCATATTTTTTGCGGTTTGATTTCGAGCTTTCGTTGAGTTGACGGCGTGTTATCTCTTTGGTTCCATTGAGAATGTCGATCCAAGATCCCTCGTTTTTATCCCATCGAATAAGCCCTTCGAATGTGTCGCCATCGACTGTCGTGAGTTTTCCGTGAATACGGTCCTCGTTCTCGGCTTGAGCAAGGCGAGCCGCAAAGAGCAAAGCTATAGTGAGAAATATAATATGTTTTGAAATCTTCATAAATCCTTCCCGGTTATTTCATACTTCACAGCTGTGCATACGAAAATTAATATCAAATTGTTGCACAAGAGACAAGTCCGGCTTCAATTAGATATGTAAGGAAAGAACCTGAGAAATCTACTTTAAAAGGAGCATTTTATTGACGAAAGAAAGGCCGTCGGTCTGAAGTCTATAAAAATAGACTCCGGAAGGCGCAGGCCGATTGGTATGAGAGATACCGTCCCATGTTACATGATGTGTACCGGCAGATTTTAGACCTTGAACAAGAATATTTACTCTTTGCCCCAGAATGTTAAAGACCTCGAGGATGACTGAGGTTGTCAGGGGAAGTTCATAGGTGATGGTTGTGCTTGGATTGAAAGGATTCGGGTAATTTGTATGGAGCTTATATGAGTTGGGAAGTGAGCTATTGGTAATCTCTTCTACCGGTGTTGAGACTCCAACGGAAATCACCCCATCGACTATCACAGGATTGCTATGAGAACCGTCTGGGGCTGTCAGGAATGGGTCTTGAAGTCCGCCAAGGCTTGACGATATCAATGTATTCCCCTCTAAGTCCAATGTCCGGATATGGATGTTTGCGAGGAGATATTGTCCGGGAAGAAGGCTGTCGGATATGGAATTGCCTTCAATAACGATTGTGGATGGATATTCAGATCGGTTTAACTGAAGGGAAAAAACAGGAGACTGCGCCGGGTCGATAGCAACAGAATCTATAGCAAAGAGAGTCGTGTCAAATTCGAGAGGAAGAAAAATGCCTTTGATTGCTCGGTTGAGCGATAAGCTCAACGGGATAACCGATTCTGAAAGGGTTTCGATTTGGGTCGAGCCGAATGAAATGGTGTCTGTTGCGGTGACTGTGTTCGGTTTTCTAACGGTGTACAGTACTGGAAGAAGGACAGTTGAGTCATTGTTGTCGGTATCGACCAGAGATATCGAGCCGCTGTATTGTCCTATCTGGAAGGAATTGGCATTGATAGAAATCTCAAGCGTGTCAGGTGTCAACCCCGAAATCGGCGTGACAGAAAGCCAGCTCGTGTTCGAGGCGACCATAAAATGTATCGGGTTGTAGCCAGCATGGTGGATAATTACTTTTTGTGATAACGGCACAAAGCTGTCGACCTGGGATTCAAACGACAGGACTTCGGGTGTTAGTAACAGATGGGGTTCATTATATTTTGTAATCGATGCAAAGATATCCCAATTGCCGTTTCGGTTATCAGCCCAGGTCACGTATCTGAATCGTCCGTCGAGGGCGACATCGGGACGAATCTGCGCGCTGTCTTTGAAATTGTTTGCCTGGAGATTGGCCTCGCGGATTACTCCATCGACATCGAGCATCTGCCCGACAATATCCCACGACGTTGACGTTGAATCAGCCCAAATAATTGAGACGTTGCCGCGGCGGTCGGCGGCGATTGCCGGTTCGCGCTGGGCCAGGGTAGTGCCGTCGCGATTGACTTTTGTTTCGGCGAGGACTGCATTGTAGAGAGTATCGAGCTTTCGGGCGTAAATATCAGGGTTGGCCGGATACGTCCCATTACGCCAGTCTACCCATACCACAGTAAAACAGCCAGCTCCATCGGCGGCAATGTCAGGAAAGGCCTGTCGGCTTCCGTTCGTTTCGCCGCTCACCCGAAAATTATTTCCACGGCGATTGCCTGCTTGGTCAAAGCGCTGAACAAAAATATCATCGTTGCCTGCGCGGTTGTCATACCATGTCACAATAAACCAGCCTTCGGGGGCTATTGCGATCCGAGGGGCATGTTGTTGTGAAGGTCCAATGTCGTCGTTTATCTTGAAATTAGAACCGCTCATCGCTCCTGTCGAAGACATTATTTGCCCATAGATATCCCAGTTTTGGTTTCGGTAATCGGCCCACACGACAACTCCTCCACCGGACTTGTAGAGCGCAATATCCGGAGCGCTTTTGAGCGAATCCGGCAATTCAATGGTTAGCAGTTGGTTTGCGGCTTGCCAAGCGAGATTGGAGTCAAGACTTTGAAAATAAATATCTGGTTTGAATGGGTAGAGTCCGCTACGATAGTCGTTCCAAATGACAACATATGAGCCATTGAGATCGGCACTGATTGCTGGTTCACTTTGATGCGCCCCGATGAGATCATCGTTAATTTTCTTGCTTATGCCACGCGGGATACCGGCTCGGGTAAACTGCTGAAGGTAGATATCACTGTTGCCGTTTCGTTTGTCGACCCATGCGATTGCTATATTTCCCGTGCCTGACACGGCGATTTGCGGCTGACTTTGTTCAGTCAGACTTTGGCCAATATTGACTATAAAGTCACTCGACTGCTGTGCCTCGGTGTGAGTCGACAGGAGAGAAACCGCGAGGCACATGCCTACTCGCACAACATTGAAACGCATAGCTCTGCCATTGTTCATAGGCTCGATAATGGCAATAAAAATGCCCGTTCGGATGAACGGGCATTTACGATTGCAAATCAGCCGCAATGACTTGTGGCGGTTACAGTTCCATTTTGTGTCTTAAGCCGGCTTTTTTGTTTTGTGACCGACCTGACCTGAAGGAAGGGAAATTACTGCCCAAGACAGCGGAGAATACTTCCCGAACGCCAGCCTTAGCGCGCTTTTTTCTTATGTCTATCGGCACGTCTTCGCTTCTTCCGTTTATGCGTCTTAATCTTTTGGCGTTTTCTTTTCTTCCCGCTTGGCATCAATCCTCCACTTAGTGTCTTCTGGCAACTGTCACAGAGATAATTTGGTTATCATGTTTTTGAACTCATTTGATGGTTTAAACACCGGGACTTTTCTATCCGGGACGGGCACAACCTCGCCAGTTCTCGGGTTTCGCGCTTTGCGTGATTTGCGAAGCTTGACTTTGAAAGTCCCAAAGCCGCGAATCTCGATATTATGACCGGACTCAACCGACTTTTTTACCACATCGAGAAATGAATCTACAACTACGGCAACATCGGTGCGGGTCAGGCCAGTCTTCTCGGCCACTTTCTCGACTAAATCGGCTTTAGTCACGATGTCCTCCCTCGACAAAAATGTCTATGGTTCTCATCTTCATATTTTTCATTGCTTTCTGTCCACCAGCTTCTCAAGGCTTGAATCAAGCACCTGATAAGCTATTGGCGGAGCACAAGATAATCACATCCCAACGGAAAGAAAGGAAAAACTCGCGGAATGTCTATAATTTTTTATAGTCAAAAAGAGGGCTGTTTGGCGAAGATTTACTGAAACAGATATAGAAGCTGGGGACCGGAGAAACTATTGTCGACCGACTTGTTAACTTTACCAAGTGTGCTCTGTACTAAATCAAATATAGAGCCTTTATCACGAATCAATGGACGGACGAGTTTGGGCTTTCCGGTCAGAGCGGCGAGACTTGCAGCCAAATCAATCGCTTCTTTGAGTCCGCCCAAGGTATCAATCAGCCCAAGATTATAGGCCTGCAGGCCGGTAAAGATAGAGCCATCGGCAAGCGGGTATATTTGATCTTTTTCCAGTTCGCGGCCTTCGGCCACCGCAGAAACAAACTGCTCATAGGAATCCATGACGACGGCGCGAAGCATCAATTCCTCTTTTTCTGTCATGGGCCGGGCGTATGAGCCGACATCTTTCAGTTCGCCGGATTTTACGGTTTCGGTTTCGACGCCGATTTTACCGAGCAAGCCGGTGACGGTATGGAATTGGAAAATAACACCTATGGACCCGGTGATGGTGCCCGGATTGGCGACCACTTTGTCAGCCGCACAGGCAATGTAGTAACCACCCGAAGCCGCAACCGAGGCAAAAGCCGCAACGACCGGCTTCTCTTCCTTGGCGCGCTTTATGGCATCGTAGATCTCCTGAGAGATTGCCACACCGCCGCCGGGCGAGTTGACATGGACAATAATAGCTTTGATGGAGTTCGATTCTGCGAAGCGGTCGAGCTGTTTGATTGCGGTTCGCCCAAGTTCTTCATCAATGATGCCGTTTACCTCGACAAGACCGATATTTCCGCTGGTGAACTCGAGGTCTCCCCCACCGCCGAGAAAGCCGCTCATGGTCAATCCAAACCAGCCAAACACAAAAATGAAGGCAACCGCAATGATTACTCCGGCAACAATATCTCTTCGTCTGGCCATTGGCTTAGTTCTTTTGAATCTTCAGCTTGTCGCCGATTTTCAGATTGTTGGCATCAGCGAGGCCGTTGCTCTCAAGAATCCGTGAGATACTCGTGCGGTAAGTTCGCGCGATCCGGCTGATGGTATCGCCGCTCTGGACGCGGTGAATGATAAATTCGATACCATCGGCAGAGCCATTGCCGACTTTTAATTTCTGTCCGGGATAAATCGCCGATGACCGGTTCAAGCCATTTAAATCACGAAGGCTGCTTGCGGTTATATTAAATCGCTTGGCTATATCCCATATGGTATCTCCTGATTTCACGGTATAGTTAGAGCCAGCCGAAGTACCGCTTGCCGATGACTTTTGTGGATCTTTGGCCGCCATGACCGGCCCCGAGTCATCATCGCCGCCCTTCATTTTAACGCCATCGGAAAGAAGCTTTAATTTTTGGCCGACATAGATGCGCGCGCCACCTTCGAGATAATTCATGCGTCTGAGGGCATCGACCGAGGTATTGAAGGCTTTGGCTATATCCCACATGGTGTCGCCTGAGCGCACAGTATAGACCGAATTCCTTGCGGCGTATTTCGGTTTGTCAGATTTTCGGTTGTCGGAATAATCGGTATCAGTGGGAACCGGCACAATGAGGTCTTTGCCAGAAATTATTTTGGTCTTTTGAGTCATTGCGTTGGCTTCGAGGAGGGCGTATTTCGAGACGCCGTATTTTGCGGCAATAGAGGCGATCGATTCGCCGCGCCGAATACGATGTTTTGTCCAGTTGGTCTGCTGGGTCGAAACCATATTTTCATATGAGGCCAAGAACATATCTTTTTTGCCAGCCGGGACTTTTAGGACATAATCTTTGACATTGGGTGGGGTGTTGTTTCTCAGAAGTTCAGGATTAAGAGCTTTGATTTCCTCAACAGTACAGCCGACCTCGCTTGCAACGGTCTTAAGGTCAAGACACTTATTTATTGTGACCTCCTCCCAATTGAGATTTTCATCGTAGACAATATCAAAAAATCCGTACTTTTCAGGGTCTTTTGAAATAATTGTCGCGGCAAAAATAAGCGGCACATAATCTTTGGTCTGCTGGGGCAGATTCATCTGCCAGAAATCATCAGTGCCCTGTTTAGTGCGTGTGCGGCTGACTCTTCCGGGACCGCAATTATAGGCCGCCATGGCCAGCTCCCAATCGCCGAACTGGGTATATAAATCTTTCAAAAAGCGGGCGGCGGCATGAGTCGATTTTACCGGGTCTTTGCGCTCGTCAAGCCACCAGTCGCGTTTGAGTCCGTACATGCGGCCGGTCGAAGCAATAAACTGCCATAGACCCATAGCTCGCGCCCATGAATAGGCATGGGGATTAAAGCCCGACTCTACCATAGAGAGGTAGACAAGGTCATGGGGGAGTCCATGCTGGCTGAGAACATCCTTATAGAGAGCTTCATAGCGTTTGGAACGGGAGAGAAAACGGACAAAGGCTTCGCGGGCCACGGTTTGGAAATAGACGATTGATTTCTTGACTCGTTCGTTCATCACAACCGGCAGGTCATAGACAACCGGCTGAGATTCGTTGCTATAGATTTGTAAGGAATCGCTCCCGAGTCGCGGCGCAAGAGCGGCAAAGCGTTCGATCAAAACCGAAGGCGGAGCGTCTTCTTCGAGGCGGCCAAGCGAGCGGAGTGTGACACGGTAGTCGGAAATGACATTACTCAACTGGGTGTTATATTTTTTTGCTTCGGGGGTCAAGGCCGCTGTTGAATCGGCTTCAATATCGAGATTGGCGAGTATACCCAAAGATTTTTCAAAGTAATACTGCGCCTCTTCCCAGCTTGCTTCTTGATTGGCAATAACACCCATCGCATAGTAGTCGTCGGCAATTTCAAACAACCGCCAGATGTCGTCATCGACAGCCTTGGCATCGTCTTCGTTGTTGCTTGCGGCAGGTCCAGAACCGTCGTCGGAAGAATCTTCGTTCGCTGATGTGTCTATTTTGCGTGGCTCAGTCTTATAGACCGATGAGCCATAATGGCCTATCCTTTTTTCAATACTCTTATCTACAGGAATTGACGCAGGTGGGATTTCGACGAGTCCTGTTGAAACAGTGTCGGCAGGCTTGGATTCTGTGGACGAAGATTCATCGGCAACTGGCGATGGCGCCGATGTTTTGCCGCCACAGGAGGACATTATCGCAATAATGAAAAGTACAAGCGCGGCAACAAATATCCGTTGGAGTTCCGATAACTTTCGAGAGGTCATAGATCGGTTCCTAACTAACGAGGTTTTATGGTTCTTCAGTACAGTATCGGCTATCGGCATCCCGCTCTTGACAGGTACTGAACCTATACTTATATATGAAATTGTAAAACCAACTGTCAAGCGGTTTCCTAACGCGCTTTGCAGCAAGCATTTAGAGGGCAACTAACCGCGTTAGACTGTCTCCTTCGGTGAAAAAGGTGGATTTTACCTGGTTTCGGAACCATGTTAATTGCCGTTTAGCATACCGACGGCTGTTTTGCTTGATCATTGCGATTGCCTCATCAATTGAATAATGTCCCTCAATATGGCGTATTAACTCACCGTACCCTATAACAGCGGATAACGCCTGTTTTGTGCCCATACCAGCCGTAAGCAGACCGGTTACTTCGTTTAACAGTCCAGCCTCTATCATTTTATCAACTCGCCCATTGATCCGTTCATAGAGGATTTCTCTGGGTTGAGCCAGACAATACCAGTCAAACAGATAGCCACTTTTTTTATACACTCCTGTCGCAATCAGGTCACTCTTTGTTTTTCCAGTCTGTCTGAAAATTTCAAGGGCTCGAATGAGTCTGACAGTATTATTTGGATGGACTTTTGCGGCTTCGAGGGGGTCGATGGCCTGGAGTTGCTCCCACATGTGATTGGCGCCAAGCCGATTAAGGTCTTCTTCGAGTTGCTGTCTTATAGCAAACTCCTCTTCCTCGATCTCGATGACGCCGTTTGCGAGCACGTTCAGATACAAACCGGTTCCGCCCACTATGACTGGCATTTTCCCGCGCCCGAGAATATCTTTGATTGCTCGAGTTGCATCGACCAGAAATCTCATGGCCGAATACCTCTCGCCCGGCTCTATGACATCTATGAGGTGAAATGGTACCTTGTTTTGTTCAGCGACCGTCGGTTTACCTGTCCCGATATTGAGATGTTTGATAATTTGGCGTGAGTCGGCTGAGATGATTTCGATGGGATATTTTTCTGCCAACTTGAGCGCGGCATCGGTTTTTCCGGCTCCGGTTGGGCCGCAGATGATTGGGATTCGGGGAATCTCAGCCACGTCCAAATTGTCGATCGAGATCGCGGCTGGTAATCTTGACAAAAGTCGGACGTCCGTGGGGACAGGAATACATGTTCTCGCAGCGAAGCAAACTTTGGATCAAGCCGACAGCCTCTCGGTCTGAGAGTTTATCCCCTTTCATGACTGCGGCACGGCAGGCCACTGACTGGGCAACAGCTTTTTTCAAATCGTAGCCGGTTTTTCTGAGCGAGCCTATATCATCGAGTATTTTCAGCGTGATCCGTTCCGGGGATTTTCGAGAGAGAATTGCGGGAACGGCATCGATCATAATCGTGCGGCCACCGAAATGCGACGCTTCAAAACCGGAACTTTTCAATATCAACTGGGCTTCATCAAATAGCGCAAACTGCTCCGGGGAGAGATTGATTTGAACTGGCAGAAGAAGGCGCTGGGCAATCATGGATTCTCGTTCGAGGTCCCGCAGGGTCTGTTCAAAGAGAACCCGCTCATGGGCGGTGTGCTGGTCGACAATGAGCAAATTTTTGCCACGTTGAAACAAAAGGTAGAGATCGGCAAAGCGTCCGACCAGACTTAGTTCCTCGTTTGCAGTATCGGAACCCGGCAGTGTGATTTGATTGGCTGGCTGGGGAAGATTTTCATCGCGAAATGTTGGCAGGGCGGGCATCGGTTCATCGAGAATCTCGCCCGTTACGGGGTCGACTCGAAATTCTGACTTATCATCTCTAATGCCGGTCGTATGCTCTTGAGTCGCGGATGCCGAGGGAGAAAATTGTTTTTGCGAGTATTGTGATGATTCCAGCGATGGCCGGAAAATGAGAGCGTTCAACTGGCGTCCCTGCAACTCAGGTTCAGCGAATGAATGAAATGTCGGAATGATGTCATCTTTGCGGATGACACTCTTTATCAACTGGTGGATAGTGTCGTGAATTTCGCGCTCACGCGAGAGGCGGACTTCGGTTTTGGCCGGATGGACATTGACATCGACTTCGCTTGGGTCAATAGTCAAAAGGAGGGCGCCGATGGGGTACTGTCCGCGTGGGAGAAGTTCGCCGTATCCGGCGGCGAAGGCATGGCCGAGGGTGATTGACTGGACAAGCCGGCCATTGATAAAAATATATTGCCCCCAGCGGTCACGCTGGCTCGATTCGGGAAGACCAATAAATCCATGGAGTTTTACTGGCCCACGCTCTCCGGTGACTTCGATAAATTGTTTCTGTCCGCCAAGCAATTCGCTTACACGATTGCCGAGGGTGCCCCGTGGGGGAAGCGAAAAGATATTTCGAGAATTTACAGTAAATGAAAAGCCGACATCGAATCGCCCAATCGCAAGGGCGGTCATGGTTCGAGAGATATGGCGCGATTCAGTCGATTCGGCTTTGAGAAATTTCCGCCGGGCCGGGGTGTTGAAAAAAAGATCGGCTACTTCGACAATCGTTCCGGGCACACAGGATGATATCAGTTTTGATTGGAGCACGCCTCCTTCGAAGCGGATTTCCATCGCGGTCTCCTGCGAGGCCGGACGCGAGGTCATGCGCATACGTGAGACCGAGGCTATCGACGGCAAGGCTTCGCCGCGGAAGCCATAGGACTGAATGCTGTCCAGGTCCGAGAAATTTGAAATTTTTGACGTCGCATGGCGCGAGAAAGCTATTTCAATCTGTTCGGCGGCAATTCCGCAGCCGTTGTCGACAATTTTTATGAGACCGACCCCTGATTGTTCGATGAAGACATCGATACTTGTCGCCCCGGCATCGAGGGCGTTTTCGACCAATTCTTTGACAACTGCCGATGGTCGCTCGATAACTTCACCGGCGGCTATTTTATTGATGAGCCGTTCGGAAAGCGGGCGAATCCAGCGTGGAGCGGGCGCTGTCATGAAAGCTCCGCGTGCCATCGCCGAATCAGCTCAAAGGCATCGATAGGCGATAGCGTGTCAAGATCAAGTTCGCGCAGTGCGGTTTCGACAGCTGAGGGCGGGGCGTCAAAAAGTGTTGGCTGCATCTTATCGACATAGACCGATTTGCCTATTTCGCTCTGCGAGAATTTGCCGGACTCGAGCAGTTTGAGGATTTGCTTGGCGCGGGTTATAGCCTGACGCGGAAGCCCCGCCAAGCGGCCGACCTCGATTCCGTATGAATCATCGCAGCCACCCGGAACGATTTTGTGCAGAAAAATAACTGACTCCTGCCATTTTTTGACCGCGACTTGATAATTGGCGATGGTGTCATAGAGGGCCGCAAGACCGGTGAGTTCATGATAGTGGGTGGCGAACACTGTTCGGGATTTGTTGTGTTCATTGAGGTATTCGACAACTGACCATGCAACAGAAAGACCGTCGAATGTCGATGTCCCCCGCCCGACTTCGTCGAGCAGGACCAGCGACTGTGCGGTTGCGTTGTGCAGGATATTGGCCGTCTCCACCATTTCGACGAGAAAAGTTGATTGTCCCCGCGCAAGGTTATCAAGGGCGCCGACCCGGGTAAAAACCCGGTCGACAAGTCCGATTGCGGCGGAATCGGCCGGGACAAAGGATCCAATATGGGCGAGTATCACGATAAGTCCGATCTGGCGAAGGTATGTCGATTTACCGGACATATTGGGGCCGGTCAGAATATGGATTCGTTTCCCCTCGGATAGAAAGATGGTTTCGTTTCCAATAAACTCTCCGGCAGGCAGAACGGCTTCGATTACCGGATGTCGGCCATTTGTGATTTCCAATCGTGTGTCCGGGTATATCTCGGGCCGGACGTATTTGTTTTTAACTGCAAGCTCGGCGAGTGATACGATAAGATCAATCTCGGCCATCAACTCACCCGTCTGGGAAATTGAGGCAATGTGGCAAGCGACCGACTCAACTAAGTCTTCGTAGAGCGATTCTTCGAGGGAAAAGATTTTTTCTTCGGCGGCTGAGATCAATTCTTCTTTTTCTTTGAGCTCGGGTGTGATATAACGCTCGGCATTGACTAAGGTCTGTTTCCGGATATAATCGGGCGGGACAGAATTTGTGTGTGTCCGTGTCACTTCGATATAGTAGCCGAAGACCTGATTATAGCCGACTTTGAGCGAGTTAATTCCGGTCTTCTGGCGCTCGCTCTGTTGGAGTGAGGCGATATATGTGCGCGCTTCCTTAATCGATAAATTGAGGGCGTCGAGCTTCTCGGAATAGCCTTGGTTAAAAATCCCCCCCTTGTTGGCGGTCATAGGCGGGTCATCGGGCAGGGCGCGAGCAAGCACCACGATCAACGGGGTTGGGTCAGGAAGGGCATGGCAGAGAGAAACAGAATGCTCGCTTGAAGCTTTGACAAGGAGAGCGCCAAGTTCTTTGGCGAGAACAAGACCGTCTCTGATACCGCCGAGCTGTCTGGGCGAGATGCGTCCGATTCCAAGTCGGCCAGCGAGTTTCTCAAGGTCGGGCAGGCGTTTCATGGCTTCGCGAAGTTGCAAGGCGAGCGGCCGATTTGTGACAAACTCGGCAACCCCTTGTTGTCTCAGTTCAATTTTTGTTTTTGTTTTGAATGGACGCAAAAGGGCCTGTTGAAGACGTCGGCTTCCAGCGGTGGTTTGACAGAGATTTATAACTGAAAATAAAGAGTTCTCGGCTGTGCCGTTGGCGAGACTGGATATCAGCTCAAGGTTGCGAACGGTGCCATAGTCAAGAGTCATGACTTCGGAATCGTTGAGACGACTTATTTTTGTGAGGTGACCGAGCTGGTCGCGCTGATTTTCTTTGAGGTAGCGCACTATAGCGCCCGCGGCGGAAACTGCAAGGCGCGTGTTTGTCAGGCCAAAACCCTCGAGGGTGCGCACTTCAAAGTGCGCGGTCAAATCGCGCTCGCCTGTTTTGAAATCAAAATGCCAATCGCTGAATGGAGTCAGCCGCGAGGCACCGTAATCCTGTTTGAGAAAGCGCGAAAGTTCAGATTCAACTGCGGACTCGGCGATAAGAATTTCAGATGGCTGGAACAGTTTCAGACGCTCGAGCATCTCATCGCGGCTGCCTTCGTCGACAACGAACGCTCCGGTTGTAAAATCGAGGCAGGCCAGACCAAGATTTTTGCTTCCATTGCCGTACACCGCAGCCAGCCCGGAGGAGCTCTGAGGCGTGTTATTTGTGGTGAGGTCAAAGGATGATGTCCCGGGGGTAAGGATTTCGACCACATCCCGTTTGACGAGACCCTTTGCTTTTTTTGGATCTTCGGTCTGCTCAACGATAACCACTTTGAGTCCGCTCTCGAGTAGTTTCGCAAGATAGCGTTCGGCGGCATGATATGGCACGCCTGCAAGCGGGATGCGGTCATGCGGGCCATGTGAGCGCGAGGTGAGGGCTATGCCGAGGATTGGCGCGGCTTGCACGGCGTCATCGCCGAACATTTCGTAGAAATCACCCATACGAAAAAAAAGTATCTTGTCGGGGTGCTGGGATTTGACGGCATAATATTGCCGCATGAGCGGTGTTAGGTGAGAGGCAGAGGGATTGTCTTCATTCATCGAGCCACCACTTGATAGGCCTCGCCGTTGCGCTCTTCGAGCATTTCTTTGAAGGTAGTCGCTTTTTCAAATGATGCGAAGCGACCGATATAGACGATATGATAACGTTTCCCTGAAATATTTTTGTCTTCGGTCTCCATCTTTTCGCTGTAGGTGTTGAACAAATCAACCTGTCTTTTTGCATTTTCTTTGCTTGAAAAGACGCCGATTTTGACCGCGTAATAGGTTCCGGTAAGACGCGCGGCTTTTTCAGCGGATTTTGTGTCCTGTGACATATCGGCCTGGGCCAGATTATCGACAATGGCATCGAGTCCAATTGATGAGGGATATGCTTCGCGCAGGATATTGTAATAAAAGACGGCATCGTCAGTCTTGCCTTGAGCGAGGGCATCATTGGTCAACAGGTAAAGAGCCTGTGAGACCCCAAGTCCGGATTTTTGACGGGCAAGGTCTTTGAGGGGTTTGTAGCTTGCCAGCTGTTTTTTTAAGCTTGCAAGCAAACGGGCTTTGTCTATTGTAGCCAGATCGACATAGGGACCTCTTTTGTGTTCGAGGAGAAACTGATCGATTGTTTTCAGGGCTATTTTCTCACGACTATTCCACTCATCGGCCATGACAACAAAGCGGGTCATGTCGGCGATGAGTGAGCCTTGTGGCCATTGTGAGCGATAGGCTTCGGATACTTTGGCGAGGTTGGCGGCATCATGTTTTGCAAAATAGAATTGGGCAAGCCGTAGATGCGCTTCTTCCTGAAAGCGGGGGGCGAGTCCTTTTGAGATGGCCGATTTGAGCAATTCGGCTGAGCGGACGGCCCGCCGTTCGAGCAAACTTTGAAAAAACAGATTATCGCCGATTGAGGCATTGGCCGGTGTCTGCGAAGTGAGAATCCGCCGGGCTTGGGCCACATCCCCCCGCATGATTATGGAATAAATATCCTGCGTGTGGGTCAGCGATGGAAAAGCGAAAAAACATGCGCAAAGAAATATGAATGATTTCATCTATGTAATAACTCCAAGAAATCTGCGAAGCATGAAAACGATCAGACTGAAACTCTGGACATATCAGAGCGAGTAAATCCATCGACGGTGAACCCGGCTCCGGATTTCCGTTTGAGACTTCGCACCAAGGTGTCGAGTTTTTTCTTTTCCCCTTTTTCAATATAGAGCCGTCCAAGCTCAAAGAGCGCGATTTGGTCGTCCGGGGTGTCCTCGACAATCTGCTCGAGGATTTCGATGGCTGAGGTGAGGTCTCCCTTTTTTTCGCTCAGCCGGGCGAGTGTGCGACGGGCTTCGCCGTTTTTTGGGGCATGCACAAGGATTGTCTGGCAGATATCCACGATTTCGCCATAGCGTCCAAGTTCAAAAAGGGTCTTTTTGAGGCGTTCGATAACTTTGTCACCCTGCTCAGGAAAGGTTGTGATGAGTTTATTCCAGATATTGACGGCGTCCTCGAAACGTTTCTCTTCGTAGTACGAATCTCCAATTGCGAGATAGGCGGCAACATATGCGGGGTCAAGAGAGATGGCTTCTTTGAGGGCAACGCGGGCTTTGTGGTATTCTCGTTTTTTGAAGAGGTCTTCGCCGGCAAGATATTTCAGCCGAGCGAGTGGTTTTTTGGATTTGTTAGATTCCAATTTGAGAATATGGGTGGCTGTTTCATATGCTCCATCCCAATTGCCCGACTGTTCATGAAGTTTGAGAAGCGAGGCATGGGCCCATCGGTCGCGGCTGTCAAGCGAGATCAATTCACGCAATGCCTTTTCGGCAGTGGAGGGTTCGCCGAGGGCGGTATAATCTGCGGCTAATTGCCTCAGTATGGATATTTTTTCATTGCGACTCAGGGTGGTGCGGAGGGTCAGGTCTTTGTGAATTTGCAAGGCTCGCTCGGGCTGTTTGTTGGAGCGGAGAATAGCGCCGAGCCGAAGATAGGCATCGAGATTGTTTGTGTCTTCGGCTACCACTTGGCGGAGTTTTGAAAATGCCGCCTCTTCTCTTCCATCGAGCAAATCTTTGAGAGAATCGACATACTGCGAAGAGTCGCTATTGACCGAATTTGCTTTCATTCGATCATAGGCGAGATAGAAACATATCGCTCCAAGGAGCAGGACCAGAAGAAATAAGACAGCGTCAGACATCCAGTTTAGACCTCATCAAAGACCGACTTAATTTCGTGCTTTCGGCTGTCGAGTCCTTTAAGTAAATCGACTGACTCTTCGATCGGCCGATTGCGCAAAATTGCCATCTCGGACTCAAGCGCGCGGATTTTAGTGTTGGCAGAACGAATGCCCACGGCCATTTTTATGTACATCAGGATAAAGAGCAAGATCGAGATGAGCATTCCGGCGATAACCGACCACATAACGACAGTCAATAGCGGGACTTGGGTGTAATTGTAATAGAAAGGCTGTAGGTTGACATCGATCTTTTGGTTCGTGCCGACATTATTAAAGGCAAAGGCTATGACAATGATTATGAGTAAGGTCATGAGAAGCATTCTCAGCGCCCACATAACACTGCCTCTTCCTGAGTCAATAAAGGTGCTTTCATAGTTGTAGTATACACGAGGCGGACATCGCCGTCAATTGCTAAGACGATGTTTTCTTATCACATTCTAATGAGCCTCCAGCCATGAGGCGCTCATTTTTATTCTTTTGGGGCTTGGACCCAGGCAAGAGAATTAATTATTGACATTGCCTCGCCGGAGACTTGCTCATAGGAAGGCCATTCGCAAATTAAATGAAAGAGGATAACGGTGTTGTCCTTCTTGACGGCTACAATTGAGCCGCCATAGGAGCTGTTTATCCGTTTGCCGCCGACAGAAGATGCCGAAAGAGAAACTTCCTTCATGTATTTGGCCTGTCCATCCCAGCGCATGGCAGTCTGGCCGGCCAATGTCATGGGCTTCTTTCCCTTGGGCACGACATCCGGTTCGGAGAGAATATCAAACTCTTTAAGAATCTCGCTTTTTTGTTTTGACGCAAATGACCGGCTCAGGAGTGAATCGAGAAAGGCCGAAGCGCTTAAGGTTGTCGTGTCGGCAAAAATTGCCAATCGGGGAACCTGGGCGTAATCAGGAGTCTCAAGGTAATCGGGCGGGATATTATGGTTGGTTTGGGTCAGAATAAGACGAAAATTACTTTTCTCGGCGCCAATTTTTGAGCGCCAGTTCTCGTTAACGGTCAATGAGAAATCATAGCTATTGTCCTGATAGATTCGTCCTTCAAGGTCTCCGGCTTTTTCTTTTTTGCGGCCAGCTTCGGCAGATGAACAGGCAATCGCCAACACCAGGGCGGCAAACAGCATTTGTTTCATCGTTTACTCCTTAATCCTATCTTTCTTTGCCAAAAGTCCTATGGTCATCCTAGTTAAATATAACTCATTGTCGGTGAAATATGCCAGAAAAATATCAGTCCGGTTTGGTTGGGAACTGAGGGCATTGCTCGAGGCGCTTTGCGCCATACGTTATCGTTCAAATCCGATTTTCTGTCGTGTAAACGAACCAAGGTAATCAATCACGGTAGTAAAGTTGAACTCCGAGAGCAATTGTTCCAGTTTTAGGCCGAAGATGTCCGTTGAGCCGTAGGTGCGGAAACTCTGCGAGAGAGACAATCCGTTTGCTTTGGGCGGATTAGGGTCGAACTCCCAGGGGTGGATATAGATGACGGCGGGAATGCCCTTATTATTCAGTCTCTTTACCATTTGCCGCGAAAACCAAAAGGGGGAGTGACGGAGGTATCCGCCTCCGGTTACGGGAAGGTTTCGGCCAAAGAGGCGAACAGTCGAGGCCGGCAATTCGAAAAGGTACCGTCCCTCGCTGAGGGACATTTTGAAGAGTTGTCTGGGTCCGTCGGGGATGCCATAGAGATCATGTTTGATGGGGAAAATTGAACTGTCGTAATCGAAGCCGAGTTCGCCAAGAATTTCGAACGCCCATGGTATGCTGGCGTTAATCGACCAGCTTGGGGCGCGATAACCAAAGGGGCGAACACCGGAGGCTTGCTGGATGGCTTCAAGCGCTCTCTGCGTGTCTTCTCTGAATGTTTCCGGTGTGAGCTGGTCAACGCGGCGGTGCTGATAGCTGTGGCAGGCTATTTCATGTCCTTCGGCGGCTATATCGCTAATAAGCCTCGGATAGCGTTCAGCACACCAACCGAGGACAAACCATGTCGCTCGCACATGCTTGCGGTTGAAAAGATCAAGCAGGCGGTAGCTGTTTTCCTGCACCCGCGAAGGGAGGGCGGGCCATTGTTCAAAGGGATATTTTTCGCGGAGAATCTCAACCACAAACCATTCTTCGAGGTCGACAGTCAGGATATTAAGTTGTTCGGGCATGTGTGACCACCCTCTTCGCTTGCAGATTAGCGCGGAATGGTATTTCGCTTTGGCATCTCTTCGATGGAAACAGGCAGCTTGCGCTGAGGAGGGGCATTGCCTTTATTTCGGCGGGGCTTTTCTTCCTCGGCTGATGAATAATAATCATAGTGGCTGTATGAATAATAGGCCGGCAGCGAGTCGTTCATATTATTCATGACAACTCCAACAATAGCGCCGCCGCTTGAGTTCAAAATTTCCGTCGCACGTTTGGTGAGATCGCGCTGGGTTTCCCCGGCTTTAACAACCATGAGTACTCCATCAACTTCCTGCGCCAGAAGCATCGGGTCGGAGACAGGCAACACAGGAGCGCAATCGACAAGGATCAGATCATAATAGAATTTCATCTCGGCAATCAGGGATGAAAGCGCTTTAGCATCGAAAATATCGGCCGGATGGGCAGTAGCTTTTCCCGCGGTGATAATATCAAGTTTATCCAGTCCGGTCTTCTTAATAGTGCTTTTGACCGCAGCCCCTTCGGATAGTATTTCAACCAATCCCAAATCGCGAGCCAGAACAAAATTTTTGTGCAGCGTGGGACGCCTCAGATCGCAGTCGATAAGGAGCGTTTTAAGTCCTTTTTTTGCGGCGGTCATTCCGAGAAAGCTGCAAATTGTTGATTTCCCCTCGGACAACGTGGAGGAGGTGATGAGGATTGATTTGAGTTCACCTTTTTTGCTGTGCTGTTTGAGGTTAACCAGGAGCCGTCTGAATTCTGTGGCAAATGGAGATTCAAAGGCAAAAAAGTCGACGAGTGAAAGCTGTACACCTGACATGGGCTTATGACCGTCTCTCGGCTGGGGCGGTGGAAGGCTTGTTCATGGCATTAAGCACACTTTCGGCATCACGGAGTGAGGAGACAATTCCTGTCATTGTCGGGCTTATTTGCAGGCATTTTGTATAGTGCACGATTGCCTTTTGCCAGATCAGTTTTGCTTGTTCTTCGTAACACTGCGCCAATTCCGCCATTAAATCCACATAGTTTGGATTTTTTGAAATTTCAGCCTGGAGGAAATCTATTCTGTCCGAGATAGCTTTCTCGGAGACGAAATCGGGATGCAAAATGAATCTCATGTGAAAAGTGGAAAATTCCTGACGATGCGCTTCCTTTTTAGCCTCGCGGACTCTTTTGAACTGATTAAGCGCCAATTTCCAGTCTTCGTGTTCAAGCAATCTCATGCCGTCGTCGAAGGCAGAACTCTTAAACTGGGGATAGATAAGCGAAGCTTTGTAAATCGCATCAGTTACTTTCGTTCTCATGCTGCCTTGAGACAACTCTGCTTCGGGATTTGTTCCGCTAATCAAAAGGGTGAGATAAGTTATTCCCAGATTGAAATAGGCATCGCTATAATACAGATTTATCTGAGTGGCCTCTTTAAATTCTCGAAGGGCCGCCTGTATAGATCCGGCTAAAAGAAAGGATTCCCCGAGGTTATTGCGATAATCAGCAAATGCCGGACACTGTTGTACTGCGGCCGAGGCCGCCTGAACGGACTCCTCGGTCCGGCCTGACAGGCGCAGGGCGATGCCAAGGTAATTAAGAGCCTGATGATGGGAGGGTTGGAGTATCACAACTGAGGAAAGCATTTCCACCGCTTCGGCGTATAGACCTTTATAAAAGAAGGCTGTGCCGAGATGATACATCATGCCGCTGTCGCCGGTATTTTTGGCTTTATGGTATCCCTGAAGCAAGAGTTCGATTTCTTTTTTCTTTTCGCCATGAGTCACCCGCACGAGAGACAAGACCTCTTCGGCATTGACCTCGACCGGGTGGGGATTGACCATGACTTCGGTTTGCCTGCCGTTGACATAAATTGTGGTAAGGACAGATCCAAGCTGGCCATCGTTGGTCGTCTGAATAAGGTATTCGCGCTCCTGATCGTGGAGTTTGCTGCTCATGCGATATGTTTCCATATGTTTCCTACTATCGGCGTCTTCGGCTGTTGTACTTAGCCTGAGTCATAGTTTATCTTGTGACGGTGTTGCCATTACCACTGAGCCGGTCGAGAAGAATGACAATTGAGGTGATTGTACCCAGAACGATGGATGCATTGGTCAGGGTGAGGCCCAAAAAGCCAGTTCCTTTAGGCGGGATAACAAAAGTATCTTCTCTCCGGACGGTGTAACGTGCAGGAAGATTTTGGTTGAACTGTTTTTCGAGGTCAAAACGAAGGGTTTGAGAATAAAACCCGTCTTTGGTGATAATTTTAGCCTTCTTCAGGTCGGCATTTTCGGTCGGACCACCGGCAAGCGAAAGCAGTTCAAGGATATCCATATTATCTTCAAAGCCAATCTGGCCAGGGCGGGTGACCGCGCCGATGACATAGACCAGGTTTTTGGCCTGAGTTGTCTGTCCAAGATTTGCCGATGGCATTTGTCCTGCGGTGCGAGGTACTTCGATTGTGTCCCCGCGGCGGATTTTAGGCAGTTTGTCTACCTCGTTTTTGGCAATGGCCTGTGCGACATTGACAACTTCGACTTTGCCAGCATCCGCGCCTCCACGAATAATGGTAACGCGGCTTAAATCGCCAAATTCGCCCACTCCGCCAGCCTCGTTAATGATTGCCCAGAGGTCAGGAATCTCCTCGAAGGTTCGTTTTCCTGGCTGGTTGACTTGGCCTATAACAAAAACATGGTTGTAATTGAATGCAACCACACGAACTACAGTCTGGGAAATATCTTTGTTGAGACGCGACATTTGCCGTATGATATCGCTCTGGAGTTCTTCAGTCGTCTTCCCCGAGGCCTGAATTTGTCCTACAATATCGAGGGTTATTTTTCCGTCAAGTCCGACTCGCACACTGGCATCCAAGGAAGGATCCTGGAAAAAGCTAATTTCAAGGACGTCCTCGGCTCCGATCCGATATTCGCGGGTTTGAGCCTCGATTGAGACAGTGTCTGTACATAGCAGCGCGCCAGCCAAAAGGATTAATTGACACATCTTTCGCAATTGTTTGATATCCAACTCCTCGGTTCAGTTTATCCTTATATACCACAATCGGCACTTTAGTTCGATTGATTTATACCGCATTAATATAGGGTTACTAAAAAGCGCTGTAAAGATTTAATTGGTCAAGATCTGATTCGTGAGATAGTTAGGGGGCTGTGCTCTCGTACATCATTGCGCGATTACGCCCGGTCTCTTTGGCTTTCAAGAGAGCCATATCAGCGGCGTACAGCAGCTTTTGCGAGTTGTCGGCATCGAATGGATAAACCGCTCCGCCCAGCGAAATTGTGCATGCAATTTCTTTGAGGGAACTTCCAAGAGAAAAACGAGCGCTGCCAATAGTCGTCTGAAGTCTCACCATGAACTGTTCGCAGGTCGTTCGGTCGGTGTCGGGCATGATTACACAAAATTCATCCCCCCCATAACGGGCAATGACATCGATTGTGCGAATAGCGTTACTGAGAATACTACCCATACTGGTAATCACAGCATCCCCGGCCTGATGGCCATACCGATCATTGACTCCCTTGAGGTCATCGAAATCAAAAATCACGAGGGCGACACTGCGCTCATAGCGCCGGGCGCGGTCTATTTCTTCGACAAGCCTTCGGTTAAAATAGCGTTGGTTGGATAATCCGGTAAGCGGGTCGGTGAAAGAGAGTTCTTCGATTTTTTCGAACGACTCGGCATTTTCCATCAGATTTCGAGCGAGGGTCTGCAATAGTTGGAGACGCTGGCGCATCTCGGGCTCATCAGATATTCGGTCGAGCGCTAAGAGTCCTCTCCTCTCACCCGATATATTGAGTGCGACGACATGGGATAATCCGGCCAGTGACAGCTCTTTGGTCCACGGTATAGTTTGTCGGAGCAGATCGTCCAATTGTTCGGTTCGGTAGAGATGACCCGATGACAGCAGTACAACGAGGGTGTCAAAAAGCTGCGGGTCAGGAGTGGCCAGATTCTGGCTCACTCCAAATGAGACCGTCTGAACAGTTGACGGCTTTTCTGTTGAGTGATACCAGTAGGCAACTTTGCCGAGGTTGAGTTCACTCTTGACAAATTCAATTATCTCACCGGTAAGTGTCTTGGGGTTATGATGTCTGATAAGTTTAAGCACCGGTCTGGCAGTTATTTGAAGCGGCGCTGAGAATGGCGCTGGGGTCTGTTTGTGCGAACTGGATCGGTCAGAGATTGTGCGGCTTTCTGGGGTCGAAAGTTTTGCTGACAAGGCCTGGGCAATTAAAGTCATCGCAAGATTCGACATCTCCTGATTACTGTTCGTCGAGGTTTGTAAAAGGAACAGACCCAGGGTTGTATCACCCCGTACAAGCGGGACCCAGGTGTCGAAAGCGCGCGATCGAATCCATTCCGATGTGGCAAGTAACAAGCCAGCATCGAGTTCATCAATTGGTCTCAGGCCCATCTGATATCCACATGGAGGAAGCACTCCAAGTTTTAGTTCAAATCCAATAGCTTCTGCATCAGATGCTTCAGCGCCGGAGTGGCCTGCTATTGTGAACACGCCATTGAGGTTGATGAGGAGAACTGCTTTTGAAAATCCAAGGGCATGGACTGCGACAGCGCAGACTTCCTGCTCAAGTTCTAAAAATTCAGACTCTGCGGTCTGGACGCGAGAAACGAACCTATAGAGCGCTTCAAGATCGATAGGTAATGAAGAAGAGCGGTCGTGATTAGAATTCATCGCCACTCACCGTGTGATGATATAAAAAAACAACTTTCAGCCATCAACAGGACACTTCCAATAATCGGCATTGCCAATCACTCCAAACCCTTTGATGCACGATGCTGCGTGCTTTCAGTCTCTATTTACGGAACAACAGAGAAAAAGTCAATCTAAAAGTAGGCAATGGCTTAGGGCGGTCAGCGCCTGCGGCGGGAGAAACGGAAGCGTGAGCGGTAGGTCAACAATCCCTTGCGTCTCAGTATTCCGAAGACTGTCCACCATCCGGCCTTTGGGGATTCGGACATATCCCGCAATATCGTAGATAATTCGGATATGGTCAGGAATGGGTCTTGTCGGACAAGAAAGAGGAGGGCGGATTCGACATCGGCGCCGTTTGAGGATAGAGCAGGATTTTGGTTGCCGGTGTGGGGGGTGTTCTGAGTGGGAAGGACAAAATCCTCGACCAGTGTTAGTCGGGCTTCTTCAGTTCTTTTTTTTTTCGGTCAGCAGGGTCAGTTGCGGCATCGAACTGGTCAATGGCCTCATCGACTGAATCGCACACACGGAGGACATTGTCAAATTCAAGCAGTTCAAAAATCTCAAAAACATCAGGGATCATGTTCGCAAGCTTTATATCTCCGCCATGGGCTCTGACATCTTTGATATGAGAAATAAAAATCCCCCAGCCTGCTGATGAGATATAATCGACTCCCGCCAGATCAATAACTATCTTGTAGCGGCTTCGTTTCAGGAGCGAATCGATAATTTCTTCAAGTTCGGAGGCGGTCATGGTGTCGATAACGCCATCAACGCGAACTTCTGAAATTTCCCGGCTGTGTCCGCTCTCGGATAATGAAATAGTGATGTTATTCATAATAGCGTTTTTCCCATTTATTACCGCTTGGCTAACAAACTACATTAATGCCCGAGTGGCAAGGGAAATATTCTCTATGACGACGTATCAGAATCCAGTTGGCTGATCTCCCGCGTTTCGAGTTCGTCAAGGGTCATCTGTGAATTGGAGGAAACCAAAACTGTATCTGCCAGCACACGCCCTATCACAAAAGTGATGTCGTCCCCCTGTTTTGCAAAACCGGAAAAAGTATCTATCTGCTCAATGAGGCTTTGGCTAAAGGCCGAAAGAGTGGACGGAGTCTTGGCAATGTTGTTTTCATGATTGTTTTCAGGGAGTTCTTCTGGCCTCCCATTCTCTCCGAAGGTTTCACGCATCAAGCTCAATATTCTCTTGACTCCGAACTGCTCGGTCTCCCGATTTGTAGCCTCGGTGATTCCATCTGTGTAGGCAAAAAAGATATCCCCTGAATGCAGTTGAATTTTCTCCTCGGTCAGCCGATCTGCAAAATCCTGATGCAGGGCAACTGGGATGCCAAGCGGCATACCCGGGGGATTAAGCTGGCGAATTTCGCCTGTTGCGCCGCTGTAGACAATGAGCGGATTATGCCCTGCCGAAACGAAGGTAAACGTGCTGTCCATTGAATCGTAGATTCCGAGCATAACTGTGATGAACATATTGGCTGGCAGGTTTCTGATAATATAATCGTTGACCGCGATAAGGGTTGTTCGCGGAGATTCACTTTTATCGGCGTAGATACGGATAACTGTGCGCAACATGGACATGACCAATGACGCCGGCAGACCCTTGCCTGACACATCGGCAACAGTCACACAGAATCGACCCGGGCTTATTTCAAAAATATCATAGAGATCGCCTCCGACGACCGCAGCGGCGCGGTAATAGGCATCGATTTCAAAACCTGCGATGGCAGGAAGTGTGGTAGGCATGAGCGTTTTCTGGATTTGAGAGGTCAACTCAATTTCTTTGGCCATTTTCTCTTGTTCTATCATACTTTTTCTATCCCGGCTTATACGGGTCATCATGTCATTTAAAGCGCTTGATATCTCGAAAAATTCATTAGCCCCTTCAAGAGGGAGTTCAGTCGTCATATCCCCCAAAGAGAAGCGTCGTACGCGCTGGCTTATCTTTACTATCGGTTTTACAAAGTAGATCGATAACAGGTAAATACCTACGACTCCGATTGCTAAAAGCAAGCCGATTAGCGCGATAATTTTCGTCCTGGCATCGGCAAGTCGTTCTTTCATCCCGGAGGACGAATAGACGATATGAACCCATCCTAACTGCTGTCCGCCAGAACGAATCGGCAGCATCAGATAATTATCGGCCTCCTCTCCTTCCCCCAGCCGCTGGGGACGGCCTATAGCGGAGGGAGTAATTCGAGCGGGAGGCACATAGAGCTGGCGGATATTTCGTGTATCTTCTGAGTGCGCGGTGACAAAGCCATTGGCGTCGGTGAGTACAATCTGTTTTAGTTCAGGGTTGGATCGAATATAGGAAACAATGAGTTCGTCGAATTCCACATCACTGCGTTGGTTCAGGACATATCCGGCGGCCTGGTCGCCTATTGTCGCTCCGAGGGCGGAGACGGTGCTATCGAGCCGGTCATAGAGTCCCCGTGTGGTCAGGTTATTTACATAGTAGTAGGCTCCGAATATAATCAGGCTGACAATCAGAAAGGTGTAAATTGAAAATTTAGCTCGAAGGGTATTCATCCGCCGAAGCAGAGGCGGACTTTGCTCGCTCGCCGGACTCAAGCGCTTTATCATGCGGAGTTCGTTGTAGCCGGCAGACGAGAGATACTCAACTGAATCCATAATCTTTTGGATCATGTAAAAACCCAGCCCGCCGCGCCGTCCCGACTCGACTAATTTCTCCAGATTGAGTTTGGCATTTCCAGAGGGTTGAAATGAGCGGCCATTGTCGATGAGCGAAAAGGCCACAAGCTTTTTATAGATGACTATCCGAAGGCGGATAGTCCCCTTTTCATAGAGATAGGCATGGCGGATGACATTTGTCGCGCCCTCCTCGATTGCCAGAAGAACCGCGGTGGTTGTCTTGCGCGGCATTTCGGCCGCAACACAGGCTTCACGCGCTATCTGTCTGAGGCTGTCGAGGTAGCGATCTTCGGCAAGAAACTCAGCATTGATTTCTTTGACGGGACGACTCATTGATGGCGCCTTTAACTTTTCACCGGTTGAATCCTGACCCCATGAAGCTACTGTCCGCCTTGCTCGGATTGTAGACGCAGCGCGGCCTGCTCAATGTTGTCCAAAGTGTTTGGATTATTAGGATAGGCTTCGAGGACTCTCTTCCATGCCGCAATAGCCTGTTCATACTTTTTGTTTCGCATGTGGCGCAAACCTTCGAGATATATCGGCCAGTAGGTTCGGTCATTTTGGAGGTCCTCAAAGGTTGTGGAATGAGTTTCGCTTGTCTGAATCCGGCTGAGGTATTCTTGAGCAAGTTTTTCGTTCGGGTTTGCTTCAAGAATCGCGGTAAGGCGCTTTGCGGCCTCCGGGAATTGCTGGCGGTTGAAGAGATCAATGGCGGCATTGAGTTGTTTAACCAAATCAAGACCCGACAGGGTGCGTTTTTTCCCTTCCAGCGCACGAGCGTTTATAGGATCCAGATCAAGCACATGATTATAGGCGTCGATAGCCTCTGAGGCCAGTCCCAAACGGGCGGTGGAATCGGCGAGATTAAGATTTGCTGCGATTTCATAGGAGATCGACACTTCAATCACTCGTTTTAATTCGAGCGCCTGCGAGTTATCAGGCTGAATATCAAATATCAAAGATAGTAAATCGAGCGATGGCCGGTAGAATCTCCTGCCATAGAGTTGATTGGCCTGGTCATAATAGTTTCGTATTGACTGCCGCATTTCGGCTTCGGTCTCGCGAAGATTCTGCTCTTGTTGCTGTTGAACGGCACGGGCATTTTCAATCGCGGCGATTGTACCGATAATATTTTGATCGGTTTCATTGAAAGCGAGCGCTCGCTGATAGTATATGAGCGCGCTGTCGAGTTCAAACTGGGCGAAGAATGTGTCGGCCTTTTGACGATTTTGTTCAAAGCGTCGCAGTCTATCGGTCGCGCTTGACTGATCCAATCGGTCAAGTTCCTGCTGTCGCATTTTTTCAGTCAGCGAGGGTCCGATTCGGAAGGAGAGCGAGAAGTGATGGCTGTCGCCGATAAGGTCAATGAGCGTAAAGGCATAGTCAAGACTGAGCGCGCCGCGATTATATCCCGCGCCGAAGACCAGATTCTGACCGTCGTATCCCCCTCGCAGGGCATATGTGTTATAAAAGAGCACCTCACTTCCTCCTCGAACAAGGATATCGCGGCTCTCCCCTTTTTCCATATCCGCAGTAAGTGCGGCCTCGATGGTAGAGGACAACATGAGGCGGCTCATGGAGAGACCTGCGGCGAACGAAGTAGGGATTTCTTCGCTGGTTTGCTGTAATTTTGCTTTTGCGCCCGAGAAGTTCCTGGCGATAACACCAAATGAGAAATGATCCGAGAGTCGGGCTGAAATGCCAAAATCCGCCCCGACACCATAGTCAGAAAATCGATCGAGGGCCTGGCGGACTATCTTCAGAGTAGCCCCAGCCGAAAGGACGCTATACAATTTTCGGCCATATGCGAAAGAAATCTGCGTGCTTGAATAGTCGAATTCGTCCATGTCATTAAAGTCCTCGTATCGGACAATATCGCCGGTACCGAGGCGAATAAATCCAATGCCAATTCCCTGGTCGGCCGACACCGGATAGACCCAGCTTGCGCCGTCGTAAAGCGAGCCGGCAAAGAGGACGGTGTGCAAAAACGAGAATTCCTGATATTCCAGATGAGAGAGCGAGCCGGGGTTGTAATAAATCGAAGACGCGTCGGCTGCAAGCGATGTCATCGCTCCACCGAAACCGATTGACCGCGCGGTGACACCAAGCGAGAATGGGGATTGAAAGCCCGCGTCGCTTCCTATTGCGATCTCCGAATGACCGAAAACGGCAAGTGCCATGAGGAGATATTGAAGGCGTGTGCGTTTCATTTTAAGACAGCCGCCTTGATGCGCGCCTGGTCGCCGCTCTGGCTATGGGTAATCGTCACGACATACACACCATTGAGGACAGTCCGTCCGCTGTTGTTTGTTCCATCCCACAACACCTCTGTGAACGACCCTCCGCTTGATACAATCAGTTCGTTTTGGGAAAGCGATCGTCCGAAGACTTCCTCTCCGAGCAGGGTAAATATTTTGAATTCCACACTACCAGTTGCCGGGGGAATAAATCGAAAGGCGGCCGGCTCGAGGGTGGGGTTGAAGGGATTCTTTCGCATAACGAATGAAGATGAAAAACTACTTTCCGTTGTGATATACAGCTGTGAAAGAAGCGCGCTGGTTCCATTGGCAGATACAACATCTATCGGCATACCTTGCAGCGGCCCGCCGAGGTATTTGGCCAATAGGCTCTCTCTATTGACGACTATAGTGAACTTAGCATCTTTTGAATTCTCCACCAGGCCACGGAAGATAAGCGTCCTGGTCTCACTGACTGCAATCAAAAGCGAGTCGAATTCGAGACTCAAGACACCGCCCGAAGCTGACGCAGTAGTCACCAAATTATCACTTTCATAGAAGCCCGATTGTGATATCTCAATAAGTGAACCCGGAGGCAGGAACGCTCCCGATTCATCTGAAAAATCAAGGTCTATCTTCTCAAGTCTTACAGCTCCAAGGGTTGCGGGGGAATTATTTGTGAGAGTCAGTTGGAAGAGGTCTGCGCTCATTCCCGCGGCGATAACATTTGCGTTTACCAGCGCGGTCGAGGCAAGGAGCGACGCATCCGATGAAACAACCGCCAAGGCAACTGAAAAAGAAGTGTCAGCTATTTGAGCGGGCAGTCCGGTATTGAGGTCAATTGGCCTGTCTGTCAGAACAAATTCCAATGTTATCAAGGTGTCCTGACCCGGCGCTGTCAGCGCGACGGTAAACTTCTCGCCCACCTGAAGTGAGCCGGATAACGGACTTGGAATGCCCAAATCCACCCCGCCAGTTGTTAATTTAAAGCTCCCGGTGCTGACATCGGCTTCACCAACATTGCGCAGGAGTATATCGAGCGTGAACTGCGATCCGGTATCGACCTTGCCTCCGGAGGCTCCAGTAAGGAACGGATCAAGTCTCAAAAACGCAGGCTCTTCAACTGACACCAGGGCAAGATTATCAAGGGGCGGCAGTCGATCTACACCTTCAGATGTGACATCAACTCTGAAAATCTCAGATGGATTGGACAGCCCTCCGCCTGTGACTGAAAAATATAGTTCATAGGTTGCGTGCGGAGGGATGGATGGCACTGTCAGCGTTGAATCAAAAATAGACTGGCCATCGGTTACAAGCCGGATAGTGAAGGTGTCAGTTGGGACCGAGGAAACATTTTCAATGACGGCTCTGACTTGGAAGAGTTGACCCATATTAACTTTTGGCACATTCGGGGCAAGCACGTTTACCTGTTTGACTTGTACGACAGGGATTTCAGTAACCTGCACTGTCTGTTGATTGAAGTCGGTCACGAATGTCAGATAATTGGCCGAGCCAGGGATTCTGAATTTCAATTCCGCATCGACAAAGAAAGATTCTCCGGCGCGTTCTGCGGGCAGGAAAATACTTTCTGTCTTGAGCACATTCGCACCTGAAACAAGCTGATTATTGGGGATTGAAAGCTGGATGGTTGCGCTGAAACCGTTTCCGCTCAGATTAAAAGTAGCGGTGTTTGGCTCAATTTCCAGAGTAGGTGCGCCCAATAGATTGAGCGTAAATTGAAATGAAGAGGCCTTTCCCCCGCCGACAACAGATGGTCCAAAACTACCCGGGACATATGTTGGACTAACTAAAGGTTGAACACAAAGTGTGAACGGATAGGTATTTGAAACGGGGATAATATTCCCTCCACTGTATAGCTTGAAGTCAAGTCTGACCGAATAACAGCGATTGAGAGTTAAAATATCTTCTGGCACAAGTGAAATCAGACCTCGGTATTGGATGAGATTGGGCGAAAGGCTTGAATTGCGCGGGTTGCCGTTGTAGACGGTCACCAGCGATACTCCGCCGACTGTATCAGCGAGTCCAACGATGAGCCGTGTGCTATCCACTGTTCCGGAAAAACCTGTTGTCAGGATGTCGAAACCAAGATCAAAAGGTACGCCGCTATATATCGATGATGGCGTAAATGACCCGGGCACAGGCGTAAAAACTGTTTGTCCCAAAACCATGACTGGGACATAGAGTGTGTCAATTGTCGAATATGCAGAGCCGTTGATTGTATATCTGCTTTCAAGGCTCAAGGCCAGGGTCTCGATGCCCGCTGTGAGATTTTCGGTGGGAAGGAGGATTGAGACCGTGTCAATAATTCCATTTGCAGTCGGCGTCACAAAAATTCTTACCGATCCGCCTCCGGAAAGAAAGAAGGATTTCAAATCAGGATTTATCGATGCCGTTTGATTTCCGCGATTCTGAATTTCTACATCGATAGTTGTCGAAAGCTCCGAGTATATAGTCGTCACTGGCATCCCTCGAAAATCGAAAGCCTTGCGAACATCGTAGCCGTTGAATGACACAATCACCACAGATGACGTCGCCGAGCCGTTTGATGCCGTAATCGAGACCGCACCGGTGTTTCCTCTAAAGATTACTCCGGCGGGTAGAAAATCTATGACGCCAGAGTTAAAGAGGGACGGATTGGACAGAACCGACGGTGTCAGACTTCCGCCCGGTGTACTCAAAGTTATTGGATTTGCGGCGAGATCATAATTTGTGATTAGGTTGTTTGCGGCATCGAGGAGGACGATTCTTGCTTTGGTCACAAACTGCCGTCCCTCAACTTGGACCGGAGAAATATCGAGGATTATCTGGTCGACGGCGTTTGTATTAACGGGACTATATTGTAAACTCTGCGAATTATTTTGGGCATCCGAAAGTAATGAATCGACAAAATTTGCCGTCTTGTCGGATTGCTGAGCAAATCCGTTTTGAGGACAGAATAGACAAATTACCGTAAGGCAAAGAAGAACTGGGAAAAGAGACAAAACCGAGGCGCGCATAAATACGTCGTGTATTGTTTAAGAATTCACTTCCTTTGTCCCCACACAGAGCAAAGTGCATGCCCTTTAAATCCCTGTCGGGCAAATAAATACGTTGGTTCGCAGGTAATTGACACAGACCTTCTCCCCGAGCCTTTTTTTGGCTTTGAGACTGGGGAAAACCGTTAGTCTGGGTCTTGAAGTGCCGCTTCTCCTGAGAAGTCAACTACGCAATCATTCAAGCCACGAGCCAATATGTAAGTAATTGCGTCTTATTAGCAATATAATAACGATAGAGGGCTGATTTATTTTAGCGTTAGCGCGAAATGCCTGTTTGACGCTCGGCGGCTGTGACTGTGTTTTGCATGAGCATGGCAATTGTCATCGGGCCGACTCCGCCGGGAACAGGAGTAATATGCGATGCGACAGCTTTGGCGGAATCGAAATCAACATCTCCAACCAGCCTGTACCCTTTTGCCTGACTGCTGTCAGAAAGCCGGTTTATGCCGACATCGATGACTGTCGCGCCGGGTTTTATCATTGGAGCAGTTATAAAATTCGGCGATCCGATTGCCGCGATAAGAATATCTGCGTGGCAGGTGATATTGTCCAGATTGGTCGATTTTGAATGCGCGACAGTTACAGTGGCATCGGCCCACATCCCTTTTTGCATAAGAAGAGCCGCGACTGGTTTGCCAACTATGTTTGATCGTCCGACCACAACCACTTCCTTGCCAGCCGTTGGAATCTGGTAATGCTCGAGCAGAACCTGTATGCCGTAGGGAGTACATGGAATAAGAGTCGGACGTCCTATCAATAGCATCCCCAAATTGTAAGGGTGAAAGCCATCGACATCTTTGGCTGGGTCGGTCGCGAGTGTCACCGAAAGTGCGTCTATATGCTGCGGGAGGGGGGATTGGGTGAGGATGCCGTGCACCTTTGTGTCCGCATTTAGCCCGGCAATGATATCTGCAAGTTCGCTTTGTGAAATTGTGGAAGGACGTTTGATGACTTGCGATGCCAATCCAAGCTTCTCACAGGCGAGGACTTTGTTTCGCACGTACGTCTCAGAACCGGGATCATCTCCAACAAGAATTGCGGTCAGACCCGGGGTGATTCCGCAATTCAAAAGCGCGGCAATGCGAGGTTTGAGCGCGTCTTTGACAGCTTTGGCGACAGCTTTGCCGTCGATTATATTTCCACGAGTCTCAGACATTTAATGTATCAACAAGCGCTTCATGGCAGCGGTGGCTCATGCCTCGGCGTCGACGTCGATTGTATCCTTGAGGCTGACTTTGGAAATATCGAAATCGACTTGGTAGCGTTCGATATGGGTCGCGCGGCCGTCTTCGGTATTCACTCTGACAATTACCCCCATCATCTTGACATCGTCGACTGCTGTTGTGAACCGTTTAGGCATGGCGGTCAAAAATCTTCCGAGCGACGGCCCTTTTTCCATGCCGATGATCGAGTCATGGGGACCGGTCATGCCGGCATCGGTGAGGTAGGCGGTGCCGCGGTCTGAAATTTTTTCATCGGCGGTCTGGACATGGGTATGGGTGCCAACAACCGCTGAAACTTTTCCGTCGAGGTAGTATGCAAGGGCTTGCTTCTCGCTTGTGGCTTCGGCATGAAAATCAATGAAAACCATTTTGACATTTTCGGCCAGTTGATTGATCTCTTTGTTAGCGACGCGGAAGGGACAGTCGATATTATTCATGTAGACGCGGCCCATGAGGTTCATCACACACAGTTTGTGGCCTCTGACGGTATCGACCCAGACTCCGCCGCCGGGCACATGGGGGGGGTAATTTGCCGGGCGTAACAGTTTCGGTCTCTGCTCGAAATATTCAAGAATCTGCACCCGGTCCCAGATGTGGTTTCCCGAGGTTTGCAGGTCGACGCCATACGTGAAGATTTTGCGAGACATCTCGGGTGTGATGCCAAAACCGCCGGCCGCGTTTTCGATATTGGCGATTACATAATCGACATTATGTTTGGCCCGCATCGGTTTAATAAGATGCGCGGCGGCCTGACGCCCGGGTTTGCCGCAAATATCGGCGACAAACATGATGGTGATCTCCGTCGGGAGATCAGGCGAAGTGGTATTGTCAGGTGTTGGGGTCTCGGGGATGTTCTCCCCTGTGTCGGTTGGCCCAGAAGGGATATGTTCAGACAAACGAAAAACTTTCTAAGGCGGACATACGGGTTTATGGGGGTGCGCTCCGCCCTGCGCCGGTCAATAGCTTCTTACGGCAGAGAGTGTAATACAATTTGGGCGGGGGGGCAAGTAGGGGGGGGCTGATTTGGGTAGGGGGGCTTCGAGCAGAGATTCGACCTCATCAAGCTCACATTCTCCTTACCACGCAATTGATGTGTTTATCATTCATCAATTGACGTCAAATATCCAATAACATTGGCGCATCAGCAATGCCTAGTTTTAATTTTGTGTCGGAGCTAATTTTGTCCAGCAAGCTATAAATCCACTCAACTAATTTTTGGCCATCCCAAAGTTCTATGCTGTTTCGCTCACACAACACTTTCAACTTTGTGTCAGGCTTAGCAGATGTAACGACTCGAAGGGTACACGGGGAGTATTGCTTTCTTGCGTTGATTAATTGTTCAGCCGCGTAGGCGGATGTAGACCCATGATGATGTTTGATCTGTATACATAAATTTTCGGCTGGCTGGTGACTATTCTTAGTAGCCAGAATGTCGACATCACCTGGTCCATGAGATGCCGATGTTGATTGAATTCTGGCCTTGTAACCATCTAGAAATAAGAGCTCCAGAACTAATTTCTCAAGCCCTCGTCCCCCCGCTTCCAGGTATAACTTGCGGCCTTGGATTCGGTCGAGCAGCGCACTTTGGAACTCGGCAGTACAGTTCAGGTTCTTTATTTCCATTCTCTTGAGCGGATCAAGTTCTAATGATTGAGTAGCTCTATCCCAAAATTCACCAAGTTCGATCTTAAAGTCTTTCAGATCTCTCACAATTGAGCCTCGAACTTTCAGTCGGGACTGCAATTTACTTGTGAAGGCGCTTCGGGGGACTTCTAAAAACTCACCATTTGCCATTAGGTATTTGACTTCTCTTTGATTAGCCAGATCAAGGTCATTACCGGATTGTTCGTCATACTGAACCTTTGCAGTTGCTTCAGCAAACCTGAAGGACGTCAAATGCGGAATAATTAGTCTATCACCCTCTTTGATGGCTTTGAAGCGTTTTATGGCGGCTAATCGCCTACCTTTTACGCTTTGAGAAGCCTTATCATTCTTAAAATACTGGACTTTGACCTTTATAAAAATATCTTCCAATGTGTTTTGGGAGAAATCAATTTCGCTCCATCCTACCGCGACAAGGCTACTCTCAAAGAATAGTTTAAAAACTTCCGGTGTCTGCTTTAATGCCCTGATCATTAAATAATTCGGTGTGACTACGAGTTTCTCTGAATTGTCCATTTATCGCTCTTCGTTTAAATAGTTGTTCGACCAGCTTTGCCGCTTGTTTTGAACAGCAGGAACGATACCTAACCATGCACATGTTATCAAGGTATTTTCTTATGGGTTTTGCGGGGCACACTCAAGAGAACATGAGATTGCCGCGTCACTTCGCCCCTCGCAACGACAGGGTGCAGGAGTTGGTGCACGGGGCTTTCGAGTCCGCCCCACCACAGCGGGCAGGCGTGGCGGGACGTACACTAACCACGGAAATGAATATCGGACGTCAGGATCGCTGACCTACAAAATATCGGAGGGTGTCGGGCAGAGACGCCCGACAGCACGGAAAGGATGTCAGGATCGCAAGGATCACTGACCTACCAAAGATCAGAGCCGCTGGATTCCAGCTTTCCCACCACAGGCGGATCCGCCATGGCGGACTGGAATGACAAAAAGGGAGAGAACTGAGATTGCTACCAGCGTCTTGGAAGCCGCTCCCCGCAACGACAGGCGCAAAGTTATCGCTCGAGTAGATCTCTTTCTATCGCTATTCGCTCTCCCCTCTAACTTGTGCGTTTGCCGGCGATCCAGTTATTAATCTTTTCCTCAAGAACTTCCAAAGGCACACTGCCGCTGTTTAATATCTGGTCGTGGAATTCGGTTATTTTGAATGCGGCGCCGAGTTCTTTTTCCGCACGGGCACGAAGTTCACGAATTTTTAACTGGCCGATCTTGTAGCCCAGCGCCTGCCCCGGGTCGGCAATGTAGCGGTCGACTTCGTTGACGATATTGTGCTCCGTCCCGCCAAAATTCTCTTTCATGAAATCAATCGCCCTCTGTCTGTCCCATTTGTGGTAATGCAAACCGACATCGACAACCAAACGGGCCGCGCGCCAGGCATCATAGATTAGCCGTCCGAAATCGGAATATGGATCGGTGTACAAACCCATCTCTTTGGGAAGCTGCTCGCTATAGAGCGCCCATCCTTCGCCGTATGCGGTAAACCATTCATTTTTACGAAACTCGGGTATGCCTTCAAGCTCCTGCGCGATTGAACCCTGCAGGTGGTGCCCGGGGATTGCCTCATGGTAGGTAAGGGCTTCCATCTCATATTTGGGGCGGGTTTCAAGCATGTATGTGTTGGCGTAAAAATATCCCGGGCGCGAGCCATCTTCGGCGGCTCCACTGTAATAGGCCGTCGGGGCATCGGCCGCACGATAGGCTTCGATCTCTTTGACTTCGCATTTGGCGTTAGGCAAAATACCAAAAAGCTGTGCTGTTCTCTTTTCTACATCGCGAAGAATTTTGTCGTAGCCTGCAATCAATGAATCCGCCGTTGTGTAATAAAATTTAGGTTCTTTGTGGAGATAATCCATGAACTCCGTGCGACTCCCCTTGAAACCAACTTTGGCAATAATGGCGTCCATATCGGCATGAATCTTCTCAAGTTCCGCCAGTCCGGTTTTTGCAATATCGTCGGGGTTGAGCGCAAGAGTTGTGTGGCGTTTGATGAGCCAATTGTAGCGCTCTTTTCCATCGGCGAATGACCAGACCCCGAACTCGGCTCGGCATTTTGGGAGGTATTCATTTACAATGAAGTCTTTGAGTTTCACATAGGCCGGGACGACTGATTCCATGATCGCCTTGTCATAACTGTCGGCCCACATTTCGATTTCATCAAAGTCGAGCTTTCCTTCGTTTTTTTGGATGGGCTCGAAGAAGACGGATTTTGGAGCGTTGGATACGATGAAGGATTCAATCTGCGCGACAACCGGTTCGATATTTACTTTCGAGGAAACCAATCCAAGCGACATCCCTTCGCGCATATTGGCGATGGTCTGGTCGATCTGATTCGGGAAGGCTTGCATGCGTCTGAAGAAATTTTGATAATCGAGAGTTGTTTGAAAGGTAATTATGCTCAGCAAACCAGGAAAATCGATATGCGGGCCGCCTTGCTGGCTGATGGGCATTGTGTAGGTTTTAAATTTGTCGGTGTCAAACGACTCGTTGATTTTAAGTTCAAGAATTCCAACACTCACCCGGTCTTCAGCGCTAAGTGAATTCTTGTCGAATTTTTTTAGTCGGTCAAGGTAGCCGCGATAGGCTGTCTCGATTTGTAAGCGCGCTTCCGAGGAAACGTCATCGAGCAGACTGTCGTAGCGTTTGTCGCCGAGGTACGTTCCCCATGTAGGGTAAAATCGAAGCTGGTCCTGCCAATACTCGTCAAAGAGAGTATGAAGTGCTGTGTTTGCGGTGTCGGCAGCATTTGCCTTGGGCTGAGCCGATACCACTGAGGCGGCCAAAAACAACATGGTGGCCATGAGGAGAGAGTTTTTACCTGTGCGCATGCTTGAGTTCCTTTCACATTGTGTGGGGAAATTATGAGAAGATTGAGGATGTTTGTCAAGTCCAAGGTTGGTGGAAGAAGGGGGAGTCAATGAAGAGGGAATGTTGAGGCGGGCAAAGAAGCCCTCACCCTCCCCCAGAGGGAGAGGGTAAAGAAAAGATCACACCGTAAGCGGTATGGTACACGAATAGAGAGAAGATGTATCCCAGCTTTCCCGCAGCGGCGGACAGGCGCTGGGGTGACATTTTGAAAATGCCTGCTTTGATTCTTGTACCACACTGCTTGCGGTGTATCCTTTACCTTGGTGAATATCGGACGTCAGGATCACAAGGATCACTGACCTACCAAATATCAGAGAAGATGGATACTCCACTGCGGCGACCTGCACCAGTATGACATTAAGGCGAGTCGTTTACGCGGCAGCGAGTTCTTGCCCTTACTTCGCGTATTCGGTGGCGCGGGTCTCGCGGATAACCGTCACTTTAATCTGTCCCGGATACTGCATCTCGGCTTCGATTTTTGCCGCTATATCCGAAGCCAAAACTTGTGAGGCTAAATCATCGATTTTATCATTTTCTACAATAACACGAATCTCGCGACCGGCCTGAATTGCGTATGCTTTGCTCACCCCTTTGAAGCTGTCGGCAAGCTCTTCGAGCTGTTGCAGACGCTTGATGTATGCTTCGAGCGGTTCGCGGCGAGCGCCGGGACGCGAGCCGGAGATGGCATCGGCGGTCTGGACAAGAATCACATAAGGGCTGTTAATAGGGACATCATTATGATGAGCTTCGATTGCGTTTATAACAATGTCGCTCTCTTTGTATCGCCGCATGAAATCGGCGCCGATCTGAGTATGTGTGCCTTCAGTCTCGCGGTCAATAGCTTTCCCTATGTCATGCAGGAGTCCGCAGCGTTTGGCAAGGACGTCGTCAAGCTCGAGTTCAGCGGCCATGAGTCCGCAGAGCATTGATACTTCCTTACTGTGGCCGAGGACATTTTGGCCGTACGATGTACGGTAGTTCAGCTTTCCGAGAAGGCGTATGACATCGGCATGCAGGCCATGGATGCCCAGTTCAAAGCAGGCCTGCTCGCCTGCCTGACGGACAATCACTTCCATTTCCTTTTTGGCCTTGTCCACAACCTCTTCGATACGGGTTGGATGGATACGGCCGTCGACTATGAGTTTCTCAAGAGCCATTCGCGCGATCTCGCGCCGAACGGGGTCATAGCCGGAGAGAATAACGGCTTCGGGGGTGTCATCGACAATAACATCGACACCGGTGGCCGTCTCAAAGGCGCGGATGTTTCGGCCTTCACGTCCAATGATGCGCCCTTTCATATCATCGCCTGGCAAGGAAACAACCGAAACGGTCGTTTCCATGGTGTGGTCGGCGGCACAGCGATAGATTGAACGGAGAATAATTTCTTTGGATTCTTTATCGGCATCCTGCTCGGCTTTGTCTTTGATTTCCTTGATATGGGCGGCGGCCTCCATTTTGGCTTCACCAAGCATATTTTCCATCAATTGACGTTTGGCTTCTTCGGGAGTCATCTGCGCGATGCGCTGGAGTTTGTCATTTTGCGAGGATATAACTTGGCTGAGTTCGGTTTCGCGTATAGTTATCCCCTTTTCACGGGTCTGAAGGCCCTTGTCACGGCCAGCGACATCCCGTTCTTTATTTTCAAGAATTTCGAGTCTTTTCTGGGTGCCTGTCTCTTTTTCGTCGACTTTCTTTTCAAATCGTTCAAGCTCTCGCCGTCTTTCTTCGGCTTCGCGTTCAAAGGCAGTCTTTACCTTTAAGAAGTCCTCACGGGCCTCGAGAATGGCTTCTTTTTTGCGCATTTCAGCCTGTTTATCGGCCTCGGACAAAATACGTTTTGCGTCGACATGAGCCTTACCGACGCTCTTTTCGCCGACTTTGTGCGCAAGAATCCATGCCAGCACAAAGCCGACAATGCCGACAGCAAGGGCTACGAGAATGAGCAGTACTGTGTTAGTCATCGCTGCCTCCCATCCCGCACAGTCATTGCGGGACGTGTTTTATATATTCACAATTTGAGAGGATAAAGAGAATACAGACGGTTTTAAAAAAATCCGAAGCTCAGCTTTGAGTCGACGGACCATCGGTGAGAGCAGCGTCGAGGCGGTTCAGGAGAACCCCGAGACGTGAATCGACCCCTTGGCGCGATTCGGATAGACGATCCGAATTTTCCAAAAGCTCAGAGGCAATCGACAAAGCGGTCAAAATAGCTACCTTATCACGAGCTTTATTTCGTGAGTTAAGCGCAACAAGGCGCATTTTTTCATCGACATATTCGGCTACTTTGGAGATATAAGCGGGGTCACTGTATCCGGTTATAGGATACTCTTCTCCGCATATTTTGACGACAACTGTGTTTTCGATCGCGTGTTTAGACTGCTGTTCCGACATATCAAGCATGACTGTATTCTCTTATCCTGCTATCTTGCCGGCATTTATAACACTTGGAGGGGGATAAGTCAAGAAAAAAAACTAAATGATTAGCCGTTCAAGCTCATCAATATGGCTCATAACGGTCTCCAACTTCAATTTCATCGAGTCTTGGCGGTCACCGGACATAAGCCGGACCTTTTCAGATCGATCGCGAAGATTGCCAAGTTCGGTTTTGAGGGCACGATTTTCACGCCTCAAAACAGTGTTTTCTTTTTTGAGCGTTTCAAGCGCAGTCAGGAGATTGTCGAGTTTCGATTCGACCAAATGTAAAGCGTCAGACATGGTATCCGCTTTTCTCGTTATCTATTTTTCTCTAATCTCAGCCGTGAACTTTGCTTTCAGAGCGGCGATAACACTTGCCTGGGCAGTATCGACTTCCTCGCCTGAAAGACTTCGTTCATGTGAACGATATTCAATAGTCACACCGACTGATTTCTTCCCTTGCTGTATTTGGTTTCCAACGTATAGGTCAAAGATTGAGACGGACTGTGCGATTGTGCCTCCGGCTTCTTTGACCGTGGATACAATATCGGCTGCCTTGACGCTTGTGTCAACTATTAAAGCAAGATCGCGGGGCGCCGAAGGATAAATTGGAAGCTGGGCGAATTCGGTCAGGGGTCTGCCTGCGCGCATGAGGGGGGCAATAGACAATTCCGCTGCAAAAACAACTCCCTTGATTGAATACCGCTTAGTCAGTTCGGCTTTTATCTGGCCGATGAAGCCGATGGCTTTGGAGTCAAGCGTGACGGAAAAAGAGCAGGAAGGATCAAGGGAGTCTATTTTCGACGGTTCAAATGTTATTAACGGAAAGTAAAAATGACCAAACAGTGATTCGAGAGCTCCGGTGATATCATGAAAATCGAGCGGACGCGGCTTCTCGCGCCAGTTACCGGATTTTTCTCCTGAGACGGCGAGGCAAAGTTTGTCTTCCTCTGTCCAAGTACCATTGATGGGCGGAGAATAGGTCTTCCCTATCTCGAAGAGGCGAAGGTCTAAATTGCGGTGGGCATAGTTGTGGGCGACAGCTTCCAAAGTCGTGGTCAACAGGCTGTTGCGAACAATATTCAATTCCTCGGATACCGGGTTCAGGATTTTGACTTGAGGAAGCGCTGGGCAGACAGCCTTTGCCGAAGCGGCGTTAGCAAGACCGTGACCGACTATTTCATCGAATCCCGCCGCTGTGAGAATATGTCTAATTTCATCCTGAAATCTGTCATCACGATGAGTCGGTGTGTATAGTGGGCCGATGTTTGACTTCGCATCCGGAATCTGAGCATACCCTTCGATCCGGGCAATTTCTTCGATGAGGTCAATCTCGCGGATTATGTCTGGTCGGAATGTCGGTACTGTGACATTCAATAGCTCGTTTCCCTCCACCTGCATCTCAAGCAAAGAGAGAATCTCGGCCATGCGCTCGTTTGAAAGTTGGGTGCCAAGAATCGCATTGCAGCGTTTTGGACGCAGGGATATTTTCAGTGGAAAAATCGCGGCGGGATAGGTGTCGACTCCCCCATCGCAGACTTCGCCGCCGCACAGCTCCTGAAAAAGATACGATGCCCATTCGGATGCATAGGTCACGCCGTTTGGATCAACTCCTTTTTCAAAGCGAGCCGAGGCTTCGGAGACAAGTTCAAGCTGTTTGCGGCTTTTTCTGATGACACTCGGATTGAAATAGGCAACTTCGAGGAGAAGATTTGTTGTCGTAGCAGAGACTTCCGAATCAAAGCCGCCCATAACCCCCGCCGCGGCAACTGACTTTTTTCCGTTTGTGATGAGAAGAACCTCGGGTGTCAGCTTGCGGACTTTTCCATCGAGCGTCAGCAACTCCTCGCCGTCCTTGGCGCGTCGAACAACGACTTCGTTTGAGCCAAACTTATCAAGGTCAAAGGCATGGAGGGGATTTCCGGTTTCGAGCATGACCAGATTGGTGACATCGACTATATTTGAAATCGGACGAATGCCGGCTGTGAGCAATTTCTTTTTAACCCACCACGGTGATTGGCCAATTTTGAGATTTCGAATGACCCGTGCCGTGAAGCGCGGACAAGCCGCGCTATCTTCGATTGAGACTTTTATGTAATCTGAGGATTTTTTTGCAGAAGGACGCAGGGCTATTTCGGGGCGTTTGACTTTAACTTTTGACAGGGCCGCCAAGTCTCGGGCGATGCCAAGCGCGGACATGGAGTCTCCGCGGTTAGGTGTCAATTCAAAATGAAGAATATAATCATCATAGTCCAGATAATCTGCAACAGGTGTCCCGAGCGGAGCCAAGGCATCAAAGACCATAATACCGGCATGATCCTGTGAAATGCCGAGTTCTGACTCAGAACAGATCATGCCGCTTGATTCAACGCCTCGGATTGTTACTTTTTTTATCTCAAGACCGCCAGATACTTTGGCGCCGATTTGCGCGAATGGGATTTTTTGTCCGACTGCGACATTGGGCGCTCCGCAGACAACCTCAACGTGGGCTATGCCAGTGTTGACTACAGCTTTCTGTATCGATTTTGCGCCTTCGATAGGAGAGAGTGAAATAACTTCGCCGACAATTATATTGTCGAGATATTTAGCAGTCGACTCTACTTCCTCTACGGCCGTTCCGCACAGAGTCAGTCGGTCGGCCATTTCCTGCGCGGACCACTGGACACCAGTGAGTTCTTTGAGCCATTTATACGAAAGCTTCATATTTACTTGAACTGCTGGAGGAAGCGGACATTGTTATTGAAAAAGAGGCGGATGTCATTGATTTTGTATTTGAGCATCGCCACCCGTTCCACACCCATTCCGAAGGCATAGCCGGTGTATTTTTCTGAATCATATCCCGCCCGCTCAAGCACATTCGGATGGATCATGCCGCATCCGAGAATTTCCAGCCACCCTGAATATTTGCACAATTGGCAGCCTTTGCCGCTACATAGAAAACACGATATGTCGACTTCGGCTGACGGTTCTGTAAAAGGAAAGTATGACGGACGAAATTTGAGTTTGAGTTTTTCGCCGAAAAAGGAATGGCAGAACGCAACCAGCGCGCCTTTGAGGTCGGCCATTGAGACTCCTTCATCGACAAGAAAGCCGTCGACCTGATGAAATGAAACATGGGCGCGGGTGGAAACGGCTTCGTTGCGAAAGGTCTTGCCTGGAGTAATAATCTTAATGGGCGGCTTGAGATCTTTGCGTCGTTCAAGTTCACGAGCCTGCACCGGAGTTGTGTGCGTTCGCAATAGCCGTCCCCCATCGACAAAGAATGTATCCTGCATATCGCGCGCGGGATGGTCGGGCGGAAAGTTCAGCGCCTCGAAATTATAATAATCGGTTTCTATATGCGGGCCATGAGCAATCTCGAATCCCATACCATAAAATGTCCGGCAGATTTCGCCCATAACCTGATTGACCACATGAATCGCGCCAATCTTCTGGCCTGTTCCGGGCAAAGTCGGATCAAAGGACGAATCAGATGTTTTGGTTTCAAACTGCGCAGAAGCTTCGGCTATTTTTTCAGCCAAAAGCAATCGGACGGCATTTGCTTTGGCCCCGGTTGTCTTCTTCTCTTCGACAGAGAGGTCTTTGAGGCTTTTGAGGATTTCGGTGAGTTCGCCTTTACGGCCAAGATAGCGGATCTCAAGTTCTTTAAGCGATTCGAGCGAACCGGCAGTACCGATTCGCTCGAGAGCTTGAGCTTCTAATGTATTCACCTCGTCAGAGAGCGACATAGGTATCAGAAATTATTTAACGGCTCGCCGCCTTAATGGCTGGCCGCCGCCATTTGAGCCAGCGACGAGAATGTAGCCATATCGCGCGCGGCTATATCGGCAAGCGCCTTACGATCGAGTGTGACGCCAGCTTTTTTAAGGCCGTTCATCAGGGTCGAATAATTTGTGCCGTTCATTTTAGCGGCGGCGGAGATACGAGCAATCCACAACTGGCGGAACTCGCGTTTGCGCACGCGGCGGTCGCGGTAGGCATAACGGAGACCGCGATGGACGGTTTCGAGGGCAGTGCGATAAAGATTCGCACGACCGTTCATATTTCCTTTGGCTCTTTCGAGAATTTTTTTGTGTCTCTGATGGGCAGCGACATTATTTTTTGCGCGTGGCATTGCTCAACTTCTCCTTCGTGACTATAACGATGCCGTGCCTAATACGGCAACATGTGGGAAACTGTGTTCCAATCGGCGCTTGAAATCAAGGCCTGTTTGCGAAGATTCCGTTTCCGTTTGGAGGTCATCTTCGTCAGGATATGCGTGGCAAACGCTTTGCGGCGCTTGATTTTGCCGCTTCCGGTTTTTTTGAACCGCTTAGCCGCCGCGCGTTTGGTTTTCAGTTTCGGCATCGTAAATCCTCTATTTCTCAGACCAAATAATTCTACTCTATTCAAGCTGTCATTTTATGACAGATTTTTAATATACAAGCTTCCATAAAACCGCGCAAAAGAATAATGATGATTATTATTCTTTTTTCGCACCAATTTCAGCCCCAACCTCGTTGTCGTCAGCATTGTGAGCCTCGCCACCAACCAGCTCATCTTTGCTGTCCGCCTTGGGTTTATGCGCTTTTTTCATTATGTCCGGCTTGGGATTCATAACTGTCGCCATGGTCTGCCCTTCCATTTTGGGTTCCATTTCGACATTGGCAATATCTGATAGCTCTTTGATTATCCTATCCATAATCGCGCGCCCGAATTCCACATGGGCCATTTCGCGGCCCCGGAACATGACCATCGCCCGGATTTTACAGCCGGAAAGCAAAAATTCCCGCAGATGTTTGGTCTTGAAATCAAAATCATGGTCGTCTATTTTGGGGCGGTAACGCATTTCCTTCATCTGGAAGGTGTGCTGTTTCTTTTTGGCGGTCTTGTCCTTTTTGGAAAGCTCGTATTTATACTTCCCAAAATCCATTATCCGGCAAACAGGCGGACGGCTGTCAGGAGAGACCTCGACAAGATCAAGTCCAAGGTCATGCGCCCGCTGTAGGGCTTCGGCGGTCGGCAGTATGCCGACTTGTTCGCCGTCAGATCCGATTAGACGAACGGGTGTCACTTTGATGCGATTATTGATACGAATTTCTTTAGTTGCTATGCGTTCCTCCGATATTTCTTAGTTGCCTTTTGTGGCGGTTCCCTTGCTCAGAATTTCTTCCTTAATCATGTTAACAGCCGCTTCGGCCGGCTGAATCCCAATGTCGCCTGTGCCGTGCTTTCGTACAGCGACCGAGTTGGCTGAGGCTTCGCGCCCACCAACGATAAACATATACGGCGTCTTTTGCAATTCGGCATCGCGGATTTTTGCGCCAATTTTTTCGGAACGAGTGTCAATTTCGGCCCGAATCCGGTCCTTCCGCATCATTTCAACCAGTTCTTTGCCATACGGGATTTGATCGTCAGTAATCGGCAAAACCTTGACTTGGGTCGGAGCAAGCCACAACGGGAAATCACCGGCATAATGTTCAATTAGGACGCCAAAAAACCTTTCTATCGACCCAAGCAATGCCCGATGAATCATATATGGCCGCTTGGGTTGACCATCGCGATTGACATATGTCAGATCGAAGCGCTCAGGCAGACTGAAATCAAACTGAATCGTCGAGCACTGCCAACTTCGTCCAATGGCGTCCTTGATCAGAATATCAATCTTAGGACCATAGAATGCCCCGTCTCCGGCATTTATACCAAAAGGAAGGCCAGATTTTTCCAATGCACCGCGAAGACCATTCTCTGCCCTCGTCCAATCGGCATCTTCACCAATAGCTTTGGCCGGTTTGGTCGAGATGTTTATCTGGTAGTCTGTAAACCCGAAGGACTTGAGAATGTGGACGCAGAATTGCAAGAGCCATACAAGTTCGTCTTCCATTCCCTCCTGCGTTACAAAGTGATGGGCGTCGTCCTGAGTAAACCCGCGAACCCTCATGAGTCCATGCAGTACCCCGGCTCTCTCGTAACGGTAGACTGTTCCCAGTTCCGCCCATCGGAGCGGCAGATCCCGATACGACCAGTGCCGGGCTTTATACATTTGAATATGGAAAGGGCAGTTCATCGGTTTAAGCTGATATTTGCGCTCATCGACATCCATTGGAGCGAACATACTGTCGGTGTAGAAGTTGGTATGCCCGCTTTTTTCCCACAAAATCCTGTTTGCGATATGCGGTGAATAAACCAATTCATAGCCATTACGCTGATGTTCTTCCCGCCAGAAATTTTCAATTTCGTTTCGGATGCGCGAGCCACGGGGCAGCCAGAGAATTAGTCCGGCGCCGACTTCTTCGGTAACGGTGTACAATTCAAGTTGTTTGCCGAGCATGCGATGGTCGCGCTTTTTGGCCTCTTCCTGGCGATGGACATATTCATCGAGCATTGCTTTTTTGGGAAATGAAACACCGTATATGCGCTGGAGCATCGCCCGCTTTTCATCGCCGCGCCAGTACGCGCCCGAGGTGGCTATCAATTTGACCGCTTTGATTATTCCAGTTTTGGGGATATGCGGTCCCCGGCATAAATCTTCAAAGCGCGACTGATAATAGAATGTGACGGTTTCGCCTTCGATCCCTTCTAGGAGTTCGGCTTTATACGGTGCGTTCCTTTTGCGAAAATAGTCTACTGATTCGAGACGGTTTTTTACTTCGCAGCGGAATGGGGCATTTTCTTCGACAATCTCAGCCATGCGCTTTTCGATTTTGAGAAGGTCTTCGGGTGAGAAGGGCTTTTCGACATCGAAGTCATAATACCAGCCCTCGTCGATGGGAGGGCCGATTGCAAGTTTCACCCCCGGAAAAAGTTCCTGTACGGCTTGTGCCATTATATGCGAACTGGAATGCCAGAAGACTTCTTTTCCTTCGGCAGAATCAAAAGTCAAAATCTGGACCGGGGCATTTTGTGGAATAGGATAGGAGAGATCACGGATTATGCCGTCGACCTTGACAGCCACAGCATCTTTAGCCAACCGGGGTGAAATAGACTCAGCGATTTGATAGCCGGTCGTGCCGGCCTGATAGTCCCGCACTGAACCGTCGGGCAACTGGATTTGAACTTGCGACATTCTTCCTTATCATATCGAGTAACTCTCGCAGAAAGCCGCAACCTGTAGACTTCGGCCTTCTGTCTGTCATGTCAAATGGTGGGCGATACTGGAATCGAACCAGTGACCCCTTGCATGTCAAGCAAGTACTCTAACCATCTGAGCTAATCGCCCATTAACTTTCAACTATCTGCCGCAACTTTTCTTTGGTTGGCAGGACGAAAAGTATAAATCGACCGACGATGAATGTCAATCGCTATTTTAGACCATTGTTAGGATGAAACCGTTGGTATTTAGCAGCTTAGGAAATTCATGGGGTGAATAGAAGGGGTGAAGACGAAACTCATACGAATCTCAATTGAGACCGGCCAGTGTTATGAACGTCTCTGCCTTCAAGTATTCATCATGAAGCATTTGCCCATAGGCTTCCATTTCATGGGCTGAAATATCAAGATATTCCATCACGGCCTTATCTGGCGAGCCAACCAGAAAGGCATCCTCATCTTTATAGAATGTTTTCTTTGCGATCGAGTTGGCAAGGTTGACGAGATAGGGCATGGAGTCAGCGGCTGTGCTCTGTTGAGGATGATGATGAAAAGTAATTGCCTCAATGAGCTTGGCAGGAAGCTTCCACTGGCTTGTCAGCAATGTGCCTATCTGACAGTGGTTGTATCCCAGTATACGCTCCTCGATTTCATAATTGGGCGCCACCCGGTCCTTCATACGTTCTTCGTTAAATTTCAGATAGGCATCAGGGAGAAATCCGCAGACGACAATTTTCCCGATGTCATGGAGCAATCCGCTTGAGAATGCCGCATCGGGATCGACAATCCCTCGGGTTTTGATTGCTCGAGCAAGGATACGGCTGCAAAAAGCGGTCGCAAGCGAATGTCTCCAAAATTTTTCCTGATATTCTTCGTCGACATTTTTCCCTTTGAACATCTCAAGCACCGATGCTGAGAGAACGAGATTTCGGATGGCCTCCATGCCCACAATCACAACGGCCTGTTTGACTGAATCAATCTCGCGCGAGAGTCCATAAAATGCAGAGTTGGTCAGTTTGAGAACTTTGACCGACATAGCCGGGTCCTCGGCTAAAATCGATGCCACCTGTGTGGCCGAAGCGTTTGGCGAGCTGATGACTTTCTGGATTTGATGAAAGACTATCGGTGGGGTCGGGAGATTTCTAATATTGGAAACAACTTGCTTGACCCGGCTATCGATTGTAACTGTTATCATGTGCGGTTCTCTTAGTTAACGTTCATAGTCAATTGTGTCAGCTATTGATCCAGCGATCTTTGACAGTAATTTCTTATCAGCATAAAATCCGTTTTCTACCCGGCGTTTTACTATCTCAATAGCTGTTTGTCGAATCTCACGAATCGACTTTTCCTTAATGGCGCGCTGTCCCTGGAGTACAAAGCGAGCCGGTTCGTAGTCATTTTCGCCGCCGTCAACTTCTCGTGTAGCTTTATCACCCGCGGTTGCCTTTTTTGTAAGTTCTGACAAGCTCTCGCGCATATTGGCCAGTTTATCTGTTTTTCCTTTGGCCGAATGTTTACTGTTTGCCATCGACGAACTGCGCGGTGGTGACGGAGTCATTGAGATACTGCATTATTTTATCGCTGGTGCGGAGGTCATCGAGTTCATGCTTTATCCGTTGGTGGCGATCAAGGACATAGGCTTCATTCTCGCTCACCAATGTGATATTTTTCTTTACCAATGTCACGATACAATTGATTGTCTTTTTGATTTCAGGGTGGGCCGATGCCACTCGGAACATCTGTTTGTTTTGATCGCAAAGGACATTGAGCTTTTCTTCGGAATCCTTTATACGCCGCTGACACCTTTCAATCTCGGCATACAAGTCGAGAAGGTGATCGTCCTTGTCAAATCGGATCAGATCTCGCTGTTTATCCAACAGAATGTAAAGCGACTGGTAAAAGGAATACTCGTCTTTGAGGAGCGTCAGCAAATCGCGTTCAAGCTGGGTGATGGCATTTGTTGTCATAATCTTTCCTTACGCTGATGTGCTGAATGGCCCGACAGCTTCAATAACAGCGGCGCGCGGTGATGGCTTAGCTGTTACGGTTTGTTGGATATTCAATTCCGACCAACCGGCTCTCATGGTGCGGAGAATCTTTACGTTGTCATTTATACACACTATATCTTTTGTTGCCTGAGCAAGATCGGTTTGGGTAATGATAAAAGTATAGAGTTTGCCGAGATTGTCCGCAACTTCCCCCCCGTGTTCGAAATCGAGCGTGGTGTAGAGATGGGTCACACACCGTCGCGCCTGCTCCATGCATTTAGCAGCGGCTTCCGTTTCTTCCCGCTCACAACAATTCCCGGCCTCGGTAAAAGCATGTATCGCGCCGTCGTATACTTGGAGGATAAGCTCCAGCTGGGACTTTCCGACCACTTCGCTTTGTCTGTAGTTTTTCAATTTACCTTCCACGAACGCTCCTATCGCTGACGACTAAACATGGTGCTGAGATTGTTTATTTGACCTGACAAGAATGTGCCTTCGCTGTTAAGCTGGCCCAGTGTCTCTTCCATATCATAAAACCTTTTCAATAAATCCTGTCTGCGGGATGCGAGTCGCTTATCAATTTCAATCACTCGCTCCTTGAGGTGGGTGACCTGGGATTCATATCCCTTTATTTTGCGGTCAAGCAGCCCGCCGCCGCTCTGGCTGATACTGCCGAGCAGGTCTCCCATGCGGGAACCGACGCCCCTTGAGAATGTAATCGACGCCTCAGCGCCGTCGATTAGCTGAAGGCTGGTTAGGGTCACACGAACTTTAAGACCTGCGGTCGTCTTATTTTTTTCCTTGCCTGTGAGTATCTGACCGCTTCCGTCGGCAAGTTCACCGTTAATGGTACCTGCAACGTCCTGCCCTCCAATGCTTGACCCTGTGGCCAAGGCGAGATTGGCCAGAGCTGAACTCGAAACAGATGAAATAGTGTTGACGCGTGAATTGCTTCCAAAGGTGGAGCTTTCTAGTTTGATGTATCCGGTACCGGATCCGTTATCCACCCACGACACACTCATTCCCAATTTGCCTATCTTTTCATCGGCGTCGATTTTCTGCTGTAGTTCAGTGATGAGTTGAGTCGAAGAATTATATGTGTTGGCGGTCAAAACGATATCATTGGAGTCTATGCCGTTTACAGAAAGTTTTATACGATTGTTAGAACTTGTTAAAGTTATGGGAGTCAACGACGGATCGGCAAAACCGGAACTAAGATATTGGCCTTTGGCCGCTGCGCTCGTGACATTGACATCATATTCTTCGCCTGCTTTGGACTGCGCAGTAGAAGCGACATACTCAACCCCGCTACCGATTGAGGTCCCTGAATCGGCGAATAGATTGATAACTTCATCGAGATTATTTCTGAGGGCTTCATCGAGGCGCGCGCTGTCTTTAAGCGACAGTTTGCCATCGAGGCCGGTGCGAATACCGACGGAAAATAACTGGGTATACTTTCCGGTCAAGCCCTTGACCTTGTTTCCAAGTGAGTTTCGGATGGAGGTTTGCACCGACTGAAGGGTGGAGTCGCCGAAAAGAACGCCCGAAGATTTTTCTTTTTTGTTGTACGTGTTCTGCTCATCGACAAATTTGACTACATCGTTGTAGCGGGCGATGAAATTATTGATCTTGCTTTTGATGCCGTCGATGTCAACATCGGTGGTGATGTTAATAAACTCGCCGGTGGGTGTTTCTTTTTTGACGGTCAATGAGAGTCCGCCGATCGCCTCGGCAAATGTATTTGTGGCCGATGTAACAGTAATTGGAGAGCCCGAGCCTCCGGTTGAACCTACCGAGATTTTTGCATCGGACGCTTTCTGCAAAACCGGGGCAAATGTTTGAACTTGGAACTGATCGCTGGAGTTCAGCTTACCCGACCCAAATGATAGTTTCAGTCCGTCTGAGCCAGCGCCAACCAGTTCGACTTCGGTATCGGCTTGAGTTGCCACAATTGAACCGCTGTTGGTTCCATCGCTCCAATTGATCGTTATGGTGTCACTGCCGATTGTCTGCAATCCTGCTCCGGCAATTGTAAATGTATACGTTTTGTTTGTTGAGCCGGTGAACGATGCGGCCGAGGCCAAGGTTATAGCGCTTGTTGAAGTCACGGCTTTGGTTAACCTTTCAGGGACGTCAAAAGATGCCGTGTTGAAATTTGGGTTTGTGCCGCCTGATAAGGCTGAGGTAACACTTATGGAATTGGCTAGACCTGTTTTTTCTGCGGTGAGTATGAGACGGTAAGGGCGGGATGATGAGCCATCGTTGATGATGCTCGCTGTGACACCAGCCTTGGCGTCATTAATTGCCTTTTTGATACCCACGAGCGAATTGTTTGTCGTGTCAATGATGATTGTTTTGAGCGATGCCGCCCCCACACCCAGCGTAATTGAGCCGGTTCCAAACGATGACAGCGACTGATCGGAATAACCTTGCGATGCAAGCTGGTGATTTCGAGCAAGCGAGAGCACTTTTAGGTCGTACGAACCAGCGGCTACGCGCCCTGCCGCAGTTGCGGAAAGCGCTTTATCATCTGAGAGTTTTATCGATGCGGCCTCCCATGTTCCCTTTCGGCCAAGCTGCGCGGCTTCGGCATTTAGAGCAACAATTTTGGCCTGGAGGGCATTGAGCGAGGTGACAATATTTGTTTTTGACGCCTGCTCTTGCTCAAGCAGAACCGCGTTTCTTCGTTGTAGTTGGATGAGGGTATCGACGATTTGAGTTGTGTTGAGGCCCGAGGAAAGGCCGTCAAATGAAGTTATTCCCTGCATGGTTCTCCCATAAACCACTGTGAGCTGTTCCGCGCTTCACAGGATTATCCTATTACTCGTTTAAAGCGAACTCCGGAGAGAATTACCTCTCCGGAGTTCTGACCCGTTGCGTTGCATTTACTGGAAGAGCGAGAGAACCACCTGCGGCATCTGATTGGCCTGGGCAAGCATCGCTACGCCGGCCTGAACCAGAATCTGATTCTTGGTGAATTCTGACATCTCTTCAGCCATATCGGTATCACGAATCTGCGACTCAGTAGCGGTCAAATTCTGAGAGGCAATTCGGAGGTTTCTCAAGTTGGATTCCAGGGTGTTTTTCTGGAATGAACCGAGTGTTCCACGTGTCACGGTGACTTCATTGATGGCGCTGTCGATAATCGACTGGGCGTCCTGGGCGCCAACTACAGTCGTGACATCAATCTTGGCAAGCGAGCCGAATGAGTTTCCGGCCAGGTTCTTACCGAGCGAAGAGGCTGACATATTGCGGATGCCGATGGCAGCGGTCTGACCAACATTGCCGCCGATCTGGAAGACGAGCGATTGATCAGTGTTGTTGATAGTTTCGCTTCCGCCCTGTGAGGTCAGGGCATAATTGACGTTCAACGACTGGGTGCGGTCGGCGTTGAAAATAGTCGAGGTTATTCCGGCGCTGACTGAAGCCGCAGGGCCACCGTCGAGACGGACATCGAACTTGGCGGCCTTCACATTGAGAAGAAGGTTACCCACGTTGACACCAGTCTGCGCGCTGGACACCATCAAGGAGACTGAACCACGATTAGCGGCTCCGTCGACTTTGTTATAGACAGTCACGTTGGTGGTTGCGCCGTATTTCACTGATGTAATTGTGCTTGTGTAGTTATCAAAACTGACCAATGCATCGGTGCCAGCGTTGGCAAGTGAATCATCTGTCAGTTTCAATACGTTCTTCAGGTTGCCTGTGCTGGCGACGCCTGTGTTCATCTTGATTGAATAGGTCGAGCCTTCGTCACGGCTGGCAAACTGGACCTGGTTGCTGTTGACAAGGTTTGCGCTCACATCACCCAGGGTATCGCTGCCCGAGACGGTACCGAAACCACCCGTGCCGCCTGTCGTTTTCAAGGCGTTGTCTATCGCGGTTGTCAAGGAGCTCAATGTCGAATAGGTCGCAGCGGCGACGGTGATGTTGGCGGTGCGATTGGAGTTCTTCACAGAATTAACGGTGAAGTTCAACAAGTTTGCGGAAGATCCGCGAACATTTGAAGCCGCAACTGAGAACAGGGAGGTCGTGGCGGTTGTGGTGCTGGCAACCGTCTGGATTGAATACTGGGCGCCAAGGTTTGCGGATTTGATACGCAAGCTGCCAGCGGCAGTACCGGTGACAGTAATTTTGCCAGCAAGGGCGGTGTTCAAATTGATTGCCGATTGCAGTTTGGTGGCAATCGTAGCCGTCGTGTCGCCGGTCACAACAGCAATGTTCAGAGCCTGGTTTCCACTGGGGGATTCGCCATTCTCTTGGTAGTTGACGTTTATTGTGTAGGTACCTTCATTGGCAAGAACTGCAGTGCCAACGACGGCGGCTGAGGAAGCCATCGCAACAGTGGCGGCTGCGGCAATTGTCAGGTTGGTTCCGAAGGCATCGGCAAGTGTAACAGCGCCGGAAGTCTTCTTCGCGGCATCGGAAGCTTGGACAACATCGAGGGTGTGGATCTTCTCGCTCAAGTTGTTCGGATCGCCATCGGTATTGTTCAGAGCAAGACCGAGCGAGGTGGTATTGAGTGAAGCGCTGGCATCGGCAGTCTTGGTGGCGCTGATCGAGTGCGGGCCGGTGGACAGCGTGGACTGCTTGATCGTCAAGCCGGAAGTGTTGCTCGATGTGATTGTGGCAATGTTGTCTTTGGAACCATCGAGGATTTTCTTTGTGCCAAACTGGGTGTTGGCGGCGATACGATCGATTGTCTTGATAGCGTTGGCTAATTCAGCCTGGTCAGCAGCAAGCTGATCGACATCATTGAAGCCTTCGTTGGCGGCATGGATGGCCAGTTCGCGCATAGAAACCAAGAGGTTGTTGATTTCAGTGAGAGCGCCTTCAGCGGTCTGAATCATGTTGATTGAACCTTCGGAGTTCTGGATGGCGCGGTTAAGACCGGCGATCTGGGAACGAAACTGTTCGGAAATCACCAAACCGGCGGGATCGTCGGCGGCGGCATTGATACGAAATCCTGACGAAAGCTTCTGCATGCTTTTGCTGACCGCATTGGTAGTCATTTTCAGATTACGGTTGGCGTTCATCGCAGCCAGGTTGTGGTTAATACGGAGTGACATTTGAACTCCTCCTTGAAGAAGTTTGAGGTTTCCTTACCTATTGTTGTTCTAAGCTATTGCTCACGTAGTGTCACGTCCTATGTTTTCAAATCAGTCACATGATATAATTCCGATAACATCATGCTTCGTCTCTTCGTTGCGGCCCTCCCTTTCTTATTGGCACAGGTTTGTTTAGCATATCAGTTTATTCTTTTTAAATCATCGGCAGGTTTTTTTGATTCTTTAGATGTGAATACATGCAATTTGTCTTCTCTTTAATAAGCACACTATTGACTTAGGCGGTTTCAACTGAAGTTGCAAGTTCTTGCAGACGCTGTCGTGCCCTTTCACAGTTGCAATCAAGCAGCAAAACTCGCTGATATCCCATTCGCGCTGAATCTGGATGACCTAAATTAAGGTAGCAATCGGAGAGGCTGAGAAGGGCGTGGATATCGCTTGGTTGTCGACCAAGTAAATATTCGAGGTGTTTAATAGCCGATTGGTAATGACCCAAAGAGCAGTATAGGTCAGCCACGAGAGCTTGAATGGTTAGGTCATCATACTGGAGTTTCAAATATTGATTGAACCTAACAATGGCTTCTTCATTCTTATCGAGTCGGGCTAAAGTAAGGCCAAGATTTCGATACGTTGCAGGGACTACTGGAGCGGTCTGTAAAGCTTTCTCAAAGAACCATTGTGCTTGGTCATACCTGGAAAGCTTGAAGTAGCAATTGCCGAGATCGGTAAGATTTCCGCCGGTCGGGTCTAATGCTATGAGTGTTTCGTAATGCTTGATTGCCTCAAGATACCGCCCGGAGGTAAATAGTTGCTGGGCTATTTTGAGCTCGATTGTTTTGGCATGTATCCCTAACGAAACGGCCTCTTTGAAGAATTGCTCTGATTCTTCTTGACGATTTAGTAAAAGAGAGACCACTCCAAGCGAAAGATAGGCGTCACCGTTGACGGGTTGGGCTTTGACTGCCCGCTCAAAGTAATTGTGGGACTGTTGATACATTTGACGGCTCAGATTTATCTCGCCAAGGATAATGAGCGAATCGGCCGCCTGATTATCATAAGATATTTGTTTGAGACAAAGCTTTTCCGCTTGATCAATTTGCCCTGTAGAGAATAAGATCGCGCCGAGACGGCCATTGGCATCAAGAAAGTCCGGCACGATACGCAGAGTATGCTGGTAATAATTAATGGCGCTTTCTGGCTGGCCCGTCAGCTCAGCGATGACCGCAAGTCCGTAATAGGCATTTACCCGGGAGTCGACTTGTGCGACAATAATGTCGTCGGTTTCAAGAGCCGGCTGATAGGATGATTGAACCTCAAGATAGTGCAAATAGTGGCCGCTTGCTTCGGCGTAACGGGCTTCATGGCTGGCGGCATGACCGAGCAAGAGCAGTGGATCAAGATAATTCGGTTTGAGCGCCAAAGCCCGTCGGCAGTAATCAATTGATTTCGAGTAATCTTTAAGAGTAAAGTATGTCCAAGCAAGTTGGTTGAGCGCCATCAAATGGATATGCCTGTGCTCGGTGAGAGTTTTTGCGGTAAGCTGGACCGCGCAAGAGGCAGATTCAATAATTCTTGGCGCGTTGGATTCGAGGTACTCTTCCCCTTCTCCGCGAAGAAGCTGGGCGTAATTGAAATGAGCGAAAGCGTTGTTCGGGTTTTCTTTCAGTTGCTGCTCAAGCAAAGCCCGTGAACGAAGCGCTTTTTTGCACATCTTCTCACTTGAAAGATCGTAACCGAGATGTCTTATTGTGATATCAGCACGCAATACTATCTCCGACTTGGGGATCTGAAGCATATTGTGCACGATACCTTCGTAGCGAAGATTCAATTTTCTTCTGAAGAGTCGAATTGAGGGAAGAAAATTAACGGTTTCTTCGTTCTTGCCATAGACGTTATAGACATTGATGGAGATTACCGAATGCTGTGTCTCTTGAAGCAGGCTGACCAGCTTTGGAACATCATCCTGGACAACGCGCTCATCGGCATCGATAATGAATACCCATTCATTGGTTGCCTGCTCGAGCGAATAGTTGCGGTGTTTGGAGAAGTTCCCTTCCCACTCTTGATGAAATACTTTCGCCCCAAAACTTTCGGAGATACTAACGGTCTCATCTGTAGAACCAGTATCAACGACTATTATTTCATCCACCCACTCGCGAATGGAGTTGAGGCAATCGGCCAATAGTTCAGCCTCATCTTTGACGATCATACAAGCCGAAATAGTTACTCGTTTGTTTAGGTTCTCGGCAAGCATTTGTAGTTCCTGCGACCGAGGGCAGTTTTTTAGGCCATCGGTGATGACGCTCTTTGAAGCATCATGCTTCTTTTGACGCGATAACATAGCAGTCAGATTCAGATATGGCAGATGATTGGCCTTGTCCGCCTCGATGGCCAGACGGAGAAATTCTTCAGCCTTTTCTGGTTTTGCCGTATCTATATACATAGATCCAACCATATTTAAGAGCTGGGAGAGGTGGGCGTTAGATTGGGTGAGATCCGAGATCGGTGATGGATCTCGTTTCACATTCTTGCGAATTGCAAGAAATTGATTGGCATGCTCAAGACTTATCTCGTACTCTCGCATCGAGAGCTTTATAAACGTCATCACAAAATGAAGGTCGAGGGAATCAGGATTGGTTTTCAATCCTCTCTCGGTGTAATCTTCGGCATCGATAAGTTTGCCGGTATGAGCATAACCAAAGGCGCAAAGACGGCACAGTCGCATTTGCTGTACAGGAGTCAGAGCGTTTATTTCGCCAAGCAGTGGGGCAAGTTCTGCAATTACTTTCTCTTCCTTATTGGTAAACAAAAGCTGTTCGGCTCGTTTGAGACGAGCTTCAGTTGTGTCTGATCGTTTTGGAATAGATTGTGAGGTAGGGACTCTCGCTTTTGGGGAGATGGACTTCGCTTTCTCTTTCTTCTTTTTCATGCGGTCTGCAACTCTCTAATGTGTGATTCTCGTCCTGGGGTAATGAGTTGTGATAATAGCTGTTCAATTTCGCGCACTTTGTCGTTCTGGCTATATCTTTGTTGAATAAATTTTCGATTATCGCAGGCAGTTTGAGCTGTATCTGATTTTTCGATTGTTTGCAGGAGCCGCAGGCAGTCATCGGGATCGGAATACAGAAATTCGTTGGGATAGAGAAGATCAGCGCCATACCAATCATGGATGAGGGGAATCAGACCACATGACATTCCTTCGGCAATTGAATAATGGAATGACTCAAATAGCGAAGTTGAAATTACAAATGATTTGTCGCGGTACCATTGCGGCATATCGTCTATCCAGCCGTCAAAATAGATAGGAAGCGGGTTTCTTTGCAGGAAGTGCTGAAAATAGAGTTCGATACGCGGGTCCTGGTGTGAGCCAGCTATATAAAGCGAATATCCCGGGTCGTACTCATGAATTTTCTTAAAGCAGTACAGAAGAAGGGTGGGGTTCTTCTTGTAATTTATGTATCCTACAGAGGCAATCTTCTTAGTTAACACTTTTGAGTGCGGTATCACAAATTTTGCAGTGTCGACGCCATTGTGGATAACGGCCAACGGCAGCGAAGCCCGTGTTTCATGTGAAACTTGTTGCTCAAACAGCTGCCGGACAGAGTCATTTACAAATATAAGCGAATCTACTTTTGACCAATCGACGTGAGAAGGCATATCTGTGAAAGCTTCGTAGGAGTGGAGCCGACAAACGATTTTGCATTTTTGGGGCAAATGTGTCGCCTGAATCAGAAGGGCATCGCACCATTCGAACCATGCTATATCTGCCCAATCAAGCAGGGCCGCCATGCGCTCGACAGTTGTGCCCTCGAAAAGACGCACCTGATTATTGATAGAGAGGGCGGAGATAATCTCGGCCAGAAACATCTGATGGGTAGCGAAAAAGGCAATTTTCTGGTTCCTGAGCGATGGTGTTATGGTTTGCATCTTGTGTGCCAGAATGTAAAGAAGTTAGGCGCCGACAAGTTCTTCGCGACGATATAAGTTGGCGGAATCTTTCTCAAGGGTATCGAATAGGGAGTGGCGGACTTGGTATTTTGAGTTTACGAGTACAAGCTGCTTGGCAAGATTATTTTCTGTGTTAATTAAAATTGGGCCCTGCAGGTTGACCGAAATCTGGCGAGGGTCGTCGGAAACCGTCACAATTGTATATGTCTCGATAGAGGATGCTTTGATGACGCCGAGTTCCGCAATTTCCCTTGAGTTGACTTCGACACGATAATCGGGAAAAAAGACCGATGGATTGACCACAAGAAATGCGACGGCAGAATTCTCAGTCGATTGGAGCCAGAGAAAGGGAGCGAGTTCATTGACTTCGATAAGACAAAACTCTGTCAGTGCTTCAAAGCCGAGGATTGAGCGCTCCATAATAATGAGCTTTTCGTCTGGTACTTGTAGCGATCCGAAGCGGAGACTGTCGACAATCATGGCATGTTCCTTTGAAGAGCGGTTATCGGCTTAGAAAATCCATCAGGGTGGGCTGTATTATTTTCGCGCTGGCCAATAATGCCGCGCGGTAGTTGCTTTCGTAGGTCGCAAGTCTTGTGACCAGCTCAGGCAGATCGGCATCTTCGACTTCAGATAACAAGCGAGTGAAACTCAGCTTTTTGTCTTCGTGCCGCGATCTAGTTGTGTCAAAGCGGATAGTTCGCGCGCCGACCATGGCGCGTTCGTTGAGCAGGTGCAAGATACTGTCATCGAGATTTTTTAGTAAGATACCGGCGCCTTCCTGATCATCATTTCGGAGGGCATTATTGAGAACAAGAAGCGATCCCATCATGTCGCTTGAGCCAAATATACCCATATCTTTAGCGGTTCTTGATCCGGTACCGTCTTCCACAGTAAGCGAACGAGTTGGGTCATTGTTAGCAATCTGAATGCCTCTGCTTTGGGCATTAATGGAGGCCGTGATCGCAAGTCCTGAGCTATTCAATTTATCGAGAACATCCTGGACTGTCACCAATGCGGGATCACCAAGGTCTACGGTCAGTCTCTTCTCCCCCTGCCATATAGTTATCTCATTGCGAGGGATGCCGATTCTGTTCTTGAGATTTGCAATGAGTGACGTCGCGCGAAGGACTGGGTCGAGGTCGCTTCCTGCAAAGTCAGAGGTTATATTTCCTTTTATCCCTAAACCAGCCGCGGTTGTACCCGTTGTTTCAGTAATTTCGAATGATATGCTTGGGTTGAGCGCGACTCCAGCCAGAGCCGGGTTGATCAAACCGATTAGGCCAAGATTTCCGGCTGTTGTTTCAAATTCGTTTGTCTCTGAAATGGACAGGCCAAGCGAAATTGGATTGGAATCGACAATATCAAAACCAGTGCCTCCAGCGTTAAGCGACATTGTCACATTGCTAATTCCGGCAGCAGCAACCTGAGTATTAAAGGCGGTGACAGCATCCCCGATAGTTTGCGCGCCACTCATATCAATCTGAATGTCGGTCGTGCCACCATCTGAAAGACGAAATTTGCCGGGTGTGAGATCGACGCCGTTTCCGTTATTGAGGACGCCAAGCGCTGTGGTCGAGGCGACGATTCCGGTTTGAGTGGTGTCGAGTCTTATATTGTTACCTTCGCTGCCGAGAGAAGCAGTAATCGAGGTGATGCCGTCTGCTGCGAGTTGGGCATTGATAGCGGCTATTGCGTCATTTAGAGTGACGGCGGCAGAAACATCAATTGTCGAGGTGATATTTAGGTTTTTATCGGTTATCGTAAATGTTCCCGGCGCGAGGTTTATTCCGTTGCCGTTATTCAAGTCTGACAGCGTTGTGGTCCCCGTGACGCCCAAGTTCAAATCAGCTGTTTCACCGAGAGTCGAAAGTTTTTTCAGGAAAACGTCTGAGCCGTTACTGTTGACGGTTACTTTCAGGGCAGAATCGATTTCAAAATCAATTTTTCCGCTATCACCTCGATAGATAACGCCGTTGGCTGAAAACTCGAGCGGTTTTGTAGTTGTTTTGAATCCTCCAAAAATCCGCCGTCCTTCAAGTTCGGTGTTTCCCAGTTGGATCATCTGGTTGAAAATGGATTGAATTTCATTGGCCGATGCTTCGCGGGCGTTTTCGTCGTATGTCCCGTTACTCATAGCAACTGCAATTTCTTTGGCCGATGAGATGATATCGTTCATATCCGCGAGCGATGTTTCATAGGTGGCAACCCAATGCAATCCGGTACTAATGTTTTTTTGGTGCTGTTCTATTTTGGTGAGTTCGTTGCGATAACCCAGATCCCGCACCGTGCCCACCGGGTCATCAGACGGCTTATTTATGCGTCGTCCCGAGGACATCCCTGTCTGGAGGTCCATAAAACGGCGAATTGAGCGCTGGGTATTGAAGGCAACCCGCTCGGACATCATATTGTTAGTTACGCGCATACTGTTTAACTCTTCTTTAGTGCACTATTTTGAAGTAGTGATTTCTACGCCTGTTGACTTCCGGGTTTCCCATGCGAGTCATCTTCAATTTTTCTTTTCGGCTTATCGGAAAAATCGACAACCGATCCCGGTTTGTGTTCGCCGCTTGATAGTTTGTCTTTAATCATTTTGACCATGCCAAACAAATCGCCCTTGACTGGTTCGGATGCTTTGCGATTTTCCGACTGGATTTTGACATAAATCTCTTCCCTATGCACAACTACCGTATCAGGGGCGTCGATTCCCAACCGAACCTGACGTCCGCGAATTCCAAGCACCGACACTCGTATGTCATCGCCGATATTAATCGATTCGCCCAACTTCCGTGTGAGAATTAGCACAGCACCCTCCGTGGTGTCAGTTTCGCCTTACGGGGCGGTTATTATTGTCGTCCGACAATCCCCATGCCGTTGATCACGGTATCGAGAGCCTGATCAAAAGATGTGATGACTCTCGCGGCTGCGTCATAGGCATGTTGAGAGCGAATCATATTTGACATCTCCTCGTCAAGCGATACGCCTTGGACTGATTGTCGTGAGTTTTCTATCTGATGAAGGAGTAGCTCGTAATTATCCTTGAACGAGACCGCTTTGTTTGTTTCTACTCCAAGATTCCCGACAATACTGCTGTAAAAGTCGTTGATAGTCTGCGTTCCACCAGACATTGTTCTTGCATTTCTGAGGTCAGATATCGAGAGAGCAAGAATGTTATCCCCATCGACTGTCGATGAGGCGGCGATATTATTTATGTCTGTCACAATTTCCTGATTGAGCCGCATCAGTCCGGCGGTTTTAAATGCTGGATCAAAGAAGTTCACACCGGTCGTTCCATTGGGACCGTAACCGGAGCGATGCAGTTCATTGACCTTGTCGATGATATTGCTTGCAAGCTCGTTCAGTTGCGTCAGATAACCCGGGATAATCTCATCGCGAGACTTGGTCAATCCGGCAAGCTGGCCTGAGAGATTGCGGAGCGAGACGGATGTCCCTTTCCAAACTAATTTATTACTGAACACGCCGTTATTATTGACGCTATCGGTGCCGATTTCAAGCGAGTCAGATCCGTCGACCAATACCATCGATCCCATAGTGACCACACTACCGCCATTACTTTTCTCAAGCACCCGCACATCAATGATATTTGAGAGTTCGTCTGTTATCTGGTCGCGGGTGTCGCGGAGGTCGTTGGCGGTTTGGTTTCCGAGTTCAGTAGAAGCTATTTGCTGATTGAGGCGGGCTATCTCCGAAGTCATCCGGTTGACGTCCTCAGTCATCCCTTTTATGTCTCGGTCGGTTGACTCTCTCAATTCGGTTAGTTGGTGGGCAAGCTGTTGAAAACCGTTTACAAGCTGGTTGGCCTGTGTCACTACCAAGCGGCGGTTATTCGCAGAATCGGAATTGGTCGAAAGGTCTGACCACGAATCCCAGAACTTATTTATGAGTGATCCGAGGGCGTTGTCCTGCGGTTCGTTGAAAAGTGATTCAATCTGAGTGAGGCTTTTTTCCTGATACGACCAATCTCCAAGCGATTTATTTGCTTCGCGAAACTGTCGGCCGAGAAACAGGTCGCGTACATGTTTGATATCGTCTACTTGAATTCCTGTGCCGTATGCCCCTTTTGGGGTGCTTTCTGGAAACGATGATGATACCCGTACACGCTGGCGGCTGAAACCGGGGGTGTTCACATTCGAGATATTGTGGCCGATAGTTTGGAGCGTGACCTGATGGGTCAAAAGCGCCCGTTTTCCGATTTCCAATCCTTGAAATAAGCCTGGCATCAGATTGTCCTATCCAGAAGCAGGGTTGATTTTTGGTCACGTTCGCAGCCGGCGCGGTCGTAAGCGCTTTCGCTCCGTCCGATCTGGGCAAGCATTGTCATGGTGCGAGAGATAAATTCTCTCGATTGATTTATGAGCATAGCGTTACTGTCGCGAACTTTGGCGATCTTTTGGTTGAGGGCAATGATAGTCTCTTTCAATTGATGAAGCGTCTCGGCGTGCTCACTATCGACAAGCTCAATGAGACGTGATACTGTTAAGTCCCCATCAAGGGCGTTGACAATTTTTATCTGCTCGACAAACCGTTCACGCTCACGAGCCAGCAATTGGCTTTCAACAAGCTTTTCGCGTTGAAGCTCGGTGGTCGCATTGAGTCCGTCGATATTATTGGAGACCAGCATCGTTTTCTGCTGGTTTAACAGGGCCAGAAAAGCCTCGAATACTTGAGCCTCGCGGCTAATGATGTCTATAAGTCCGGTTATCATATCCAATTCCGTTTAGAGCGTCCTATGTAATCTGCTATCGGTCATTTAGTTTTGACCTTTAGTTCCAGGTGTGAATAAAGCGTTTGATTCGCATGGTAGAGTTTGGTTACTTTGTCCACATACGAGACTGTTTCCGGATAGGGCGGAATGCCGCCATGTTTTTCCACTGCGCCGGGACCGGCGTTGTATGCGGCAAGGGCCAGTTTGAGGTCGCCAAATCGGTCGAGCATCTTTCTGAGGTAGCGGCTGCCACCATTGATATTCTCACGCGGATTGAGCCGGTCTTTTACATCGAGTTCCTTGGCGGTACTTTCAATAAGTTGCATAAGACCCGCAGCGCCGCGAGGTGACATGGCATTTGGATTCCCTCCGGATTCTACATTGATAACTGCGGCTATTAACGCGGAATCGAGTTTGGTGGCATCCGAGGCTTCGTCAATAATATCTTTGTATCGGCTGGTGATAGCATCACCGCTGGGCTGCGATGTTATGGTTTGTATCGGTTGTGGTTCAGTTATGTGGCGTGACATAGGGAACGCCTCCTGTTTGTTTTCAATTGGGATTGGACTTCCACCATTCTGAGGCAGGCAAATTGGCTGGCCTCTCAATGGAGAAAGGGTTGTTTCATGGGGTTCATGGAGTGTCTTTATTGTGGGCGACTCAGGATTGTTGAATCGCGCTTCGACTACTTTCTCCATTGATTTATAGAGCATATTCGAAATTGAGCTATTGCCGGATGAGATAGAGAGTGATTTCGAGATTTCACTATCAAACATGTCGGTGAAGGTCTCTTTGCCTAAGCCATCGGCAAAGGGGGTGTCTTTGGTCAATGGGTCTTTGGGGATAGAACTTCGCATTGTTTTAAGCATGTAGTACAGGAAAAATGACTCGAATTCTTTGGTAGCCTTTTTCAGTCTGGTCTTCTCTTGGTCAAGAGTGTTCGCTTTTCCAGTTGTAAGTTGATTAAGCTTTGTGGGATGGATGGCCGGTTGGGCAAAAATGGGTGAAGCAGACATTTTAGATTATGACCAATTCTGCGCGGAGGGCGCCGGCCTGTTTTAATGCCTGGAAGATTGCGACTATATCACGGGGCGTCGCGCCAATCTTGTTGAGAGCGGCGGCGACATCTGAGAGATAGACTGACTCTTTCAGTTCAACCACCCGCGCCATCTCCTGATCGACAGCGATAGTCGGCTCCCGGGTTACGACGGTCTGCCCTTGGCTGAAGGCATCGGGTTGCGAGATAATGGGCCGGGACTGGATACTTACGGTAATCGTGCCATGGGCGATGGCAACCGGATCGATTGTCACAAATTGTCCGGCAACAATTGTTCCGGTACGTTCATTGATGACAATTTTTGCGCTGTTATCCGGTGTGACCTGCATTCGGCTGATATCAGAAATAAATCGAGGCTTTGAAGTTGGATCGGCCAATGAGTCCGGAACGACAAGTTTGATGGTACTGGCATCAAGGGCGTAAGCAGTGGTTCCGTATTTAATATTGATTCGTTCGGCTATTCGGTTCGAGGTCGTCTGGTCTGCCGAGCGGAGCGAAAGATATATCTCTTTGCCGCTGCCAGCAGCGACGGGGACAGGAATTGTAACTTTTCCACCGCCGGGAACACGTCCGACCAGCGTATAATTATTGACGATTTTATTCCCTTCGTCGACCTGGACATTGAATCCGCCGATGGAAACTGGACCTTGCGCTGTGGCGTAAGAATTCCCGTCAGCTCCCGAGAGCGGGGTGAGAAGCAGAGTTCCTCCCTGCAAAGACGAGGCATCGCCGATTGATGACACGGTAATATCAAAATATGAACCGGCTGTCTGCTGACTTGAGACGCGAGCGGTGACCATGACGGCCGCAATATTTTTGACTTTAATTTTTGAGGCATCGACGGTCACACCCATTCTCTGCATCATATTCACCAGCGAGCGTGTGGTGAATTGAGTGCCGTTACCATCGCCGGTTCCATCAAGACCGATGACCAGACCGTAGCCAAGAATATCTACTTCCTGTTTGTCCTGAAAGTCACAGATATCTTTAATGCGAACCATTGAGGCATCGGCAGGCGAGAAAAAGGCCTGCATGAAGAGTAGCACGAGTACAAGTCCGAAAGGACAAACGAGTTTTGTATAGAGTGAAGTTATCATAATTTCTCCTAAAACAACCAATTGGCGAGGCGGACAAAAAACCCAGCGCGGCTTCCGGTGTTGGTCGCGCCTTTGCCATCGTAGTGGATTTCGGCATCGGCAATGAAATAAGACTCGACAGTATTCTCCGCGCTGATGTCTTCTGGGCGCACTATCCCTGAAAGGGTCAACGTCTCTTTGTCGCTCGAGATGCCCATTACACGAGTGCCTTCTATGACGAGGTCGCCGTTATTTTTGACGGCTGAAACAGTGACTGACATTCGCGCTCTGATATTTCCGGTGCGGAGGTTTTCCCCTTTTCCGTCATGCTTATTGTCAGCTTTCAAATCGGCTCCAAAGAGAGGTATGAAGTCAAGCGGGCCGATACCCGGACCGCCGGAGATCGAGGAACTGCTGCTCTTTTCAGATTTTGTTTCCACCTGATTCGAGGCTCGGTTCTGCTCGACTATGAGCACGGTGAGAATATCTCCCACCCGATGGGCCTTGATATCGGTAAAAAGTGATTGGCTTTTGCCAAAATCCTGACTTCGCAGTTTTAATGAAAATGGAAGCAGGAGCAGCAGCGCCAATATAATGAGTAGTCTTCGGAAGCTCATGGATAAAACCTCAATGTTTATTATTCTTTCAGGGAGTCACCACAACCGAGTGACTGTCTACAATTTTTGCGATTACAATTTTCCCTGAAGATGTATTCCGTACTTTTACTAAATCTCCTTTGAGACCTGACTGAAGAAGCTTCCCTTCTGTAGAGACACTGAATCCGGCGTTCTCAAAGACAATCGTCACTGCATCGCCGGTCTTAGCGGTTGGAATAGTTTCAAAGGCCTCGGCGGTAAGAATTTGTCCTCGATTGAGATTGCGCTTGCTTCGCATTCCAATAAACACATTGCCATTGGTCAGCGCGTTTTCCTGTAGTGTTGTCGTCTCGACTCGTTTCAGTTCATAGGCCGAGCTGTCAAGAATATCATTCTGGCGGATATGCCCGGTTGCAACCAGAGCCTTTGCGTAACGGCGAATGCGAATTTGGATTTGCGCCTGCTTTATTTTCCCCCCGGCCTCGGATAGAACGGCTTTGATCGACAAGAGTCCCAACGGTTCTTTTTGACTCATGGGTCTAATTGTCAGAGCTTCGGGTATTACTTCGCCTTCGTTTAGAGAATTGGTCAGGATTTCTATTTCGTAGCTGATCGGATCAAGCTGATAATAATCCATAATTCGCGCCTTGATTGCGTCCTCGACAGGCATAGCAAATCCGGGCTGAAGCATTAACAGCGCAAGACCAATACATCCTATATATGTTCTTGTTTTCATCGGCTTCCCTATCGCTTGAGATTGTTTGCTATCGATGACATATCGTCGGCCGTCTGAATTGCTTTTGAGTTCATCTCATACGCGCGCTGGGCGATAATCATATTGACCATTTCATCAACGACGCTCACATTTGAAATTTCGAGATAGCCTTGGTTGACCTCGCCTATCCCCCCTTGACCCGGGGTATTGGTAACCGGCGCGCCGGAAGCTCCGGTCTGTGTCATCAAGTTGCGGCCAATTGACGTCAAACCTGCGGGGTTAATGAAACGCGCAAGTTCGATGGAGCCGACTTGGGTGGTCTCGTCCTGTCCGAACTGCTGTACTTCGACAGTGCCATCGCGGCCAATCGAAACCGAAAGCGCGTCTTCAGGAAGCGATATTTCCGGAAGCAAGTAATAGCCATCCGAGGTGACAACCCGTCCATCGGCTGACATTTTGAAAGCGCCATCGCGGGTGTAGGCAGTCGAACCATCGGGCTGACGAACCTGAAAGAATCCGTCCCCTTCTATAGAGATATCGAGCGGGTTGCCGGTCAACTGCAAATCGCCAGTTGTGAATTGGCGCGTTGTAGCCGAGGGCTTGGTTCCGTACCCGATGGCGAGTCCGGCTGGAGCCTGGCTTCCCACTGCGGTGGCAGAACCGGCTCTCCGAAAATTTTGATAGAGAATGTCCTGAAACTCTATTTTACTTTTCTTGAAGCCGGTGGTGTTGACGTTGGCAAGGTTGTTGGCGATGTTATCAACATTCATTTGTTGGGCCGACATACCTGAGGCCGCTGTTCGCATTGCTTTAATCATTTTCTTATTCTCCTATATCCTTTTCATTCTGATTAGCAGGCGTGAAAATTTATCGAGCCACCTTTTGGAAGAGGTGGTCAAGCGAGGCATCCTGTTGTTGCAGGGCTTTCGCGTTTGCTTCGTATGTGCGGTAAGTGATAATCATATCGACCATCTCGCGGACGACATCGACATTGGCGGTTTCGAGATATCCCTGTTGGATAACCGTATTAGTGACTGGGGTTACTTCCACCCCCTTGGGCACTCCGAATAGCGCTCCGCCCAAACGTTCAAGTTTGTCGTGGTCTGTAACCGAAACCGGAACAATACGTGATACCGATGAACCATCGACTTCTATTTCTCCGGTTTGGCTGATGACAACTTTACCATCGCCGACCTGAATGGGACCACTTTCACTGGACAATCGAAATCCGCCGGGGTATGCCAAAAATCCGGCGCTGTCGACTTGGAATGTGCCTGATCGGGTTAGCGCAACTGAGCCATCGCTTGCTTCGAGTTTGAAAAAACCGTCTCCTTCTATAGCAAGGTCGAGCGGATTATCGGTCTTATCAAAAATACCTGGAGAATAATCGACATGAACTTTGTCGACCATCGGCTGTTCCCAGTCAGTTTTCTTTGGGATTACTTTCTGCTCGGCTTTAGAAAGTTCACGTGTGAACATGGTATCTTTCTTAAAACCGGCAGTGCCAACATTGGCAATGTTGTTTGCGATAATCTGCTGCTTGTTGACCCTCGGGATCATGCCCGAAGCTGAACGGTACATTCCTTTAATCATAGTATCCTCCATGGGACTATATTCAAGGCCTGTGCCAAGACTTCGAGCAGGTTTGTAAGCTATTCTTACATTGTTGGTTAGGTAAACCGGCCGGTCAGTGGCATCACTCTTGACCTCGAAATAATCGGAAAGGAATACTTAGCTGGCCGGAGAAATTTTCTGAAAACGGGATATGAAAAGAGATTTGGGAGATTTCAGGCAGTAAGATGCATAGCTATGAGTTCAAGACAAGTTTCCTCTTGCAAATATCGCCTTAATTTGTTACTTTCATAGAGACACTAAAACAGCAATGCCACAGCAAGTTAGATTATACTTTCAGAGTTCTGCCGTAAGACTGCCCGATTTTTTAACATCGATCCTTTCAAAGCACGCTTTTTGCTCAAGGAGAGCTTCAAGGAATAGACCATGACAAACCGCCAGCACCATTTTTCAGCCTTTACAATCTTGATCCTAACCTTTCTCCTCATATTGGGGACAAGTGATCAAATATTGTCCGCTGATCCGGGTATTCCGGATACACTTTCGATCGATTCGATTTCAACATATGTGGGCGGAAGCAGAGTTGTGCCGGTTCGGTTCTATAATGATCAACCATTGACAGCAATTGAGATGACTCTTCATGAGAACTCGCCGGATATACAGATCGATTCATTCTCCTTTACAGGAGGTCGTGTCGAGTCTGCCACTTTTCGATTATCAAAAGTCGACACTGTTACGGGCATCCTGAGGGTCACAGTTCTGCCCACAGTATCTCTAATTCCAGCTGGAAGCGGACTTCTGGGCAAAATCTACCTCTCATATCCTCCAACTATTTCGGGACAGTTTGTTACGTTTGATACTATACGGTTTGTTGATAATTTTCTCGTGCGAACAACCTCGTTCTCTGCCACCGGGGCAGTAGAATATAAACCGAAAGTCAAAAAGGGGTATTTGGACATCAACACGACTCCTGAGTCGTTGGATTCAGTTTGGATCACTCATGTCGAATCTGAGCAAGGAACTGAGACGGCTGTGGATGTTATGCTTTTCAACCAAAGAAATATTGCGAATGTCGCCTTTGCTCTAAAATTTGGCTCCGATGACCTTCAACTCGACAGCGTGTCATTCGATGGCGCGCGAACGGCAACCGCATTCCCAAAAACAGTTCAGCCTCGCGGCGCGGATAATTCGGTGCTTATCTATCTTGAGTTCGACGAAACAACCCCGTTACTGCCGGGTAGCGGACTTGCCGCACGGCTTCATTTGAGCATTTCACCATCCGCAACGCCCGGACCTGTATTAATTGATTCTCTCACCTATGCGCCGACCTGGAGTACATTTATTACCCTTTCGGCTGATGACGGGGGCGGAAGATTCACCCCGATGTTTTCAGGAGGAAGTGTGGAAGTGCGTGTATCCACAGGTATTGACGATGAAACCGATCAAACATTGCCGGGCAGCTACTCATTGTCTCAGAACTATCCAAATCCTTTTAATCCGACGACAACTATTGAATTTGCGCTGCCCGAAGCCTCGCAGGTTCAGATCGAAGTTTTCAATTTACTTGGAGAGTCTGTTCGAGAACTTGTGAATAAACAGTTTGGAGCCGGTGTCCACCACATCGAATTCGACAGCCGCAACAACGCCAGTCAATCGTTGGCCTCTGGAATGTATTTTTACCGTATAATCGCGGGCTCATTTAGTTCGAGCAAGAGGATGATTTTGTTGAAATAGGATTCGGAACGACGAGACTATTCTACTTTTCGTTTTCCCAGACGAAAAGTATTTATTCCGATCTCATCGGCTTCTTTCCGTTCATAGTCCTGAATTGTATCCTGATATTTTTTCTGTGCCCGCTCTTTGAGCTTTTCATGAACTTTCTTCTCTTTGACAGCAATCAACAGTTTCTCTCTTTTTTTATCGGCCTGTCGTTCCAATCCTCTTAACAGTTCAAAGCCTGCAAACTTTTCCCCTTTTAACTTGAGTAAGAAGCGCGAAGCGTTTAGTAGCTGACCGACGGGTAATTGACCAACCTGCAAAGTTCGCTGCTGATCTAAAGTCTCCTGCCTTTGACGTTCTACATCACCAAGCCGCTCTTGTTGTTTGTGTACATGGGTCACGGCCACTGCCAGTTCCAACTGGCGCTCTTTTTCGAGATGTTCTTTGAGTTTCAGAAGCGTCTCAAGGCGATACGAGAACTTTTTCATCTTGCGGGTCATGAAGCGATGATGCGGGACAATTCAGCGACGGCGTCAGAATGCTCGACCCGTTCATCGATACCTTGCCGGAAGAACTGATTGAGTGCATCAATTTTAGATACTGCCCTATCAATTCGAGGATTTGTTCCCTTTGCATAAGCGCCGATAGAAATCAAATCTTCGGATTCGCGGTAGGTGGCTGCGATTTCTCTGACCTGTGTGGCGAGTTGCTGTTCCTCCTTAGTCGACACGGCTGTCATGAGGCGGCTGATTGAATCCAGAAAGTCGACAGCCGGATACTGATTCATGGCGGCATATTTTCGAGAGAGCATTATATGACCGTCGAGAATCGACCGCACGGCGTCTGAGATCGGCTCATTGAAATCGTCGCCTTCGACCAGAACGGTGTAGAGTCCTGTTATCGAGCCGGTTTCGGCACTGCCAGCACGTTCGAGAATTGATGGAAGCAGGGCAAAAACTGAAGGTGTGTATCCCTTTGTCGCTGGCGGCTCGCCTACAGCAAGACCAATTTCCCGTTGGGCCATGGCGACACGAGTAATGGAATCAAGCAATAGCATCACATTCAGACCTTGGTCGCGAAAATACTCGGCAATAGTTGTTGCCACCATCGCCCCTTTTATTCTCACCAAGGCTGGTTCATCTGAGGAGACTGCTACTACAACCGAGCGTTTCAGTCCTTCAGGTCCGAGGTCACGTTCGATGAACTCTCGCACTTCCCTTCCGCGTTCTCCTATAAGGGCGATGACATTGACATCGGCTGAGGAACCCCTTGCAATCATTCCCAGCATGACGGATTTTCCGACACCGGATCCCGCAAATATCCCCATGCGCTGACCTTGACCGATAACTGTCATCGTGTCCACAACTTTTATCCCAGTTCTAATTGGCTGAGTGATTCTTCGGCGGCTCATAACGGGAATTGGCTGAGCATTAATCGGTCGAGTCTGCGCACAAGTAACAGCGCCTTTGTGGTCGATAGGCTGACCGAGCCCGCCCAATACACGGCCAAGCAATTCTTTGCCGACAGTTATGCGGAGTTGATCAGAGATTGAAGTTACAATCGCCCCGGGTGTGATTCCGTTAATCGTCCCATAGGGCATAAGCAGAATGCGGTCATCACGAAACCCAACAACTTCAGCGCTTATTTTTGTATCGTTCGTGCGGTTTTCGATGGTGCAGAGTCGCCCGATTGAAACTGCGGGGCCCGCGGCTTCGATCACCAAACCGACTACTTGGGTCACTTTGCCAAAATGGCGGACCGTGCTCACTCGATTAATTCTATCGGCGTACATGGAATAGGCAATGGAATTCATTGGTTACTCGCCCGCCAGTACCGTGGCCGTGATGACCTCGAATTGCGACTCAAGCCGGGCATCGATATCACCAGTTGGAGTTTCAATAAAGCACCCTCCGAATTTTACCCGGGGGTCGGCTTCGACTCGCAGGTCTTTGATAGTAGTCGAATCGCCAAGGAACCGGTCGATATGTTGTTCGACTATCGGTAGAAAATTGGGATTTACTTTAATGACGATTTTTGATTTGTCGATAAGGCTGTCTATAATTTTGGTAATCATCTGGACAGTGGCTTGCTGATCGATCTGGACAGCATCAAATGTCACTTTGCGACTAATCTGAAGGACCAATTCCAAAATCTTTGTTTTCGCATCTTCGAAATGCGCGGCGCGAAGAGAGACTGTGTCGTTAATGGCCTGATCGAAAGTGTGCATTACTTTCTGAGCTTCTTCGAGCCCCTTGGCAAGTCCCGCCTGATAGCCGCTTTCATATCCCGTCACACGGCTTTCTTCGCGTCTCGCGGCCACGACACTTTCAATTTTGACGACTTCCTGGATAGGTATGAGTTTCGCTCCATCGGGCGCGGTGATATACGACACGGCAGGAAAAAGGGCGCCCAGTGTCTTTTCGGCGCGAAGTTCAGTTTCTTTATCACGCTGTTGTTCTCCGATGAGGATGCTCGGTATAGAATTCGAGTAGCGTATAATCTTAGACAATGATTTCCTCTTTACCGCCGCGACCGGAGATAATGACCTGGCCTTCTTCTTCGAGACGCCGAACGGCCTCGACAATTCTCCCCTGCGCGGCTTCGACATCGGACAGCCGTGTCGGGCCCATAAACTCCATCTCCTCTTTAATCATGACGGATACGCGTTCGGAGACATTGGCGAAAAGTTTTGTTTTGACTTCCTCGCTGGTTGCTTTGAGGGCAATCGAAAGGTCTTTTGTTTCGACTTCTTTGAGTAGCCGCTGGATCGAACGGTCATCGAGAAGAATGAGGTCGTCAAAGACAAACATCATATTTTTCACTTCGGCGGCAAGTTCGGCATCTTCGGCTTCGAGTGACTGAAGAATATTTTTTTCGGCAGTCGAGTCAATGAGATTAAGAATCTCGGCAATGGCTTTGGCTCCACCTGAAACGGACAGCTCCCGTCCCGCCGATTGCCCAAACTGACCTTCGAGGGTGACTTCGATTTCTTTAAGAATCTCGGGGGATATCTTTTCCATTGTGGCAATGCGAAGCGCGACCTCGGCCTGCATTTCTGGCGCAAGCTCGGAGAGAACCGATGCAGCTTTCTGGGGTTTGAGCTGTGTAAGAATAAGAGAAATAGTCTGGGGATGCTCGCTCTGAAGAAAACCGCCCAATTGTTTGGGGTCGATGTCTTTCAAAAGGGAAAAGCCTCGAGTGGAGAAGGCTGACTCGAGCCTATTCATTATCTCGGTTGCCCGTTGCACCCCGACTGCTTTCTTGAGCAGTTCGGTTGCGAAATCGATGCCGCCTTCGGAAACATACTGCCGCGCCATGAATATTGTGTGACATTCATTCATGACCTGCTCTTCTACTTCAGGAGGGACCGAGCGGAGATTGGCAATTTCAAGCGTGATATTTTCAAGGTCTGTGTCTGTCAGTCCTTTCAATACAAGAGCTGAAACCTCCGGACCAAGCGAGACAAGCGCCACTGCGGCTTTTTGAGTTGGGGTCATTGTTTCGTATTCCAAAGCCATTTTATTCCGCCATCATCGTTCTGATAACTTTGGCTATCTCGTCGGGATGCTGTTTGGCTGCCGTCTGAAGATTGTCAGTCATGCGAGGGCGTCTGTGCTCCAAGGCGGCTTCGGCTGCGGCCTGTTGTTGTATTTGCATAGCGGCAACCGGCGCGGGTGGCGGCATAATTCTACCAAGCGCAGCGAAGAGATTTTTGGACTTTCGTTTTAGGTAGAGGAAGGCGAGCAACGCGAGAAGTATAAGCCCGACAACCTTGCCGATCTCCATATAATATTCCCGCTGGTACATTGAATCGAGCATTTGCTGGTCATTTTCAAGAGTTTGCCTATCGAAGGGTATGTTTACCATTTCGAGCTGGTCATTTCTCTGGGGATCAAAGCCGACTGCATTTTTGACAATCGACGAGAGCCTGTCGAGGTCTTCCTGTGAACGGGGCTGGTATGTGGGAGCGGTGTTTTCCTCAGCTCCTTCAGGCAGGCTGTACATACCATCGACCATCACTGCGATAGAGAGCCGCTCGATGCTTCCCACAGCGCTGACAATATGCTCGACGGTTTTGCTTATTTCATAATTTGTGACATTTGTTTCGGTTGAGCCTTGCTCGTTGCTTTCGCTCGTCTCGGGCGTCTTGTCAGTGACAGCATTAGAAGTCTTGGTGCGTTCTTCGCTACGTATAACCGGAGCGTTCGGATCAAATGTCTCTGAGGTTTTTTCAGCCTGCTGAAAATTGAGATCGGCGGTCACACGAACAATTGCCTTATCGAGCCCCAAAACGCCATCGAGCAAGGATTGGGCTTTCTCCTGAAGATATGTTTCCACTTTTCTGCGGGCATCAAGCTGGGTATCAGAAAGCCCAGCGACGGCGTCTGTCTCGCGTCCTCCGGATAGCAAATTACCTTCATAATCGACAATTGCGATATTATTCGGTTTGAGACCTTCGACCGATGCCGCAACAAGGTGAGTTATGCCATCGAGCTGAGAGGCGGACAGTCCGTCCCGGCGACGGAGTTTCAGCACAACTGAGGCGGTGGCTTCTTTTTTGTCCTCTTTGAAGAGTCTATCTTTGGGCATGACAATATGCACTCGTGCGGCCTGCACCTCACTCAACTGCATAATGGTGCGTGTCAGTTCACCTTCAAGAGCGCGCCGGAAATTGAGATTTTGCAGAAAATCGGTCATGCCGAGATTATTTTTATCAAAGAGAGAATAGCCGATTGTACCTTCGCGGGGAAGTCCCTGCGAAGCCAAAGATATCCGTGTGCTGTAAACGTCATCGGATGGGACTTCGATGCTCGAACCGTTGTCAGCGAGCTTATAAGGAATTTTATTATCGTTGAGATAAGCAACAACTTCACCGGCTTCGGCGGGTTCGAGATTCGAATAGAGCCGGGCGTAATTGACGCTGTTAATCCAGCCGACAAGCACGATCGTTCCGACTATAGCACCGGCAATGAGGCCGAATAACATCATAACCTGGCTGGCGGTCATGCGGCCGACAAAGCCTGATGCGTTTGAAAAGACTGATTTTACGTTATCCATTCCCGTTCCTATGTTGGTCTTCGTTCATGCCGTCCTTGGCCTGATACATCGACGTAATTCACCGATTACATCGGCATGTGTATTATTTCTGTGTATGCGTTCAATAATTTATTGCGTATCTCCAAAAGTAAATCCATTGTTAGTCCGGCTTCCTCGGCCTTGATCATCACCTGGTGCAACTCAACCGGTTCTCCGGCCATCATGGCTTTTTGGATATCGGCTGACTCGTGCTGAAGGTCATTCACCGAGTTGAGCATATTGGCAAAGAGATCAGAGAATTTGTCATCGCCGACAATTTCTGAAGGATTAGTAATTCCAATCTTTCCGCCAATCGGTTCAACGAGACCAGGCGCAAGTCGGACAATATTTGAAATAGGCTCTGGCATGTTCAGACCTTTACGTCAACAAGCCGCCCGATGGGCTGTTTGGAGTCAGCGGGCACGCTATCGGTTGATCCATTGGCATTTCCCAAACGAGCTTCGGGTTTGAATTTACTGAAGAGCATTTCAAGAGCCGCACGCTCGGCAACGCTCAGCATATTCGCATAGGAGCCGGCTGGGGCTTTATGCGCGATTTGGGATGCCTGGCCTTTGGCTTGGGGAGTCAAAACCTCCGTTTTACCTACGAAATTGGCAGCGCGTTGTTCTAATAAGACGGCGGTCTGTTGTTCTCGCTGGCGGACTGACTGGTAGCTTTGAATGCCGATTGGATTGATTTTCATAGTTTCACCTTATCCTTATCTAAATATCGAGAGTATCCATTATCATTTTTTTGGAGGCCGCAATAGCCGAGGTATTGGCCTCATAGGCGCGCGATGCGATCATCATGTCGACCATTTCAGTAATGATTTCGACATCGGGCATTTTGACATACCCTTCGGCGTCAGCATCGGGATGCGAGGGGTCATAGACCAATTTGAATGTGGATTCAGGGTCCTGCACTTCCTTCATGTCGGCGGTCGACAGATTCGAGGCTGTCCCAATTTTATAGGATTTGCCAAGTCGATGAGATTCGTTTGTGCGAAGCAGCTCGGTGTTTGCTTTTCTGAGTTCCGAGTCAAAGCCGCCGGAGAGTTTATCTTCACTGACTATTATCCGTTTGCGGCGATACGGTCCGCCTTCGGCCGTTTCAGTCGTCTCAGCATTTGCCATATTCTGCGCGACAACATCCATCTTTGCGCGCTGGACCGAAAGGCCTCGGGCTGAGATTTCGATTGAATTGAGTATTCCTGCCATGATAATATTCCCTACTTGCTGGTGATAGCCGTTCGGAGACCTTCAAATTTTCGCTGGAGCAATTTTGCTCCCACAGTAAAGAGGATTTCATTTTGGGTCATTTGTGTGATCTCGCGATCTATGTCCACCGAATTCATCTCACCATCGACGATGCCCTCGCGGTTTACCTTCGGAGGTTTACTTGGGTGATTGCCGATAGGAATATGATTTTGATGTGTGGTGACTCGAGTCAGCTGGGTTGTGGCCCCATTCGCTTTATTAAATTCATCGGTAAAGTTTATATCTTTGGCTTTGTAACCGGGAGTGGAGATATTGGAGAGATTGCCGCTGAGCAGTTTATGGCGGAAGGCGGCCATATCGAGATACTTCTTATATGAAGGCACTCCGATCTTGTCGAAGATGTACTGCGACAGTTTGATCGGCATTATTTCGTTCTCCTTGCAAAGTTCATCGTGGAGACCTAATGCAAGGAGAGTGCCAACTTTTCAGGACAGAATCTAACTTGTTGAGTGTGAATTGATTATATGAAGCCGGGGTGTCGCTGGCCGTTCTTGCAAGTGTGCGATTGTGGAAAGAAGTTCCGCACTCAATGGAAAAGAGTTACTGGCTGTCGCTTGAACCGTAGAGTTGCGACGACGGCTCTTTGAGGGTGAGTTCCATGGTGAGGATAACGATATCGACGCGGCGGTTTGTGGCTCGGTTTTCGATTGAATTATTTGGAACCAGCGGACGGTATTCGCCGTAACCGAGCGCGGAGATGCGGCTGGGGGCTAAGGCATGGTCATTTGTGTAATATCTGACGACTTCGGTAGCGCGAGCCGATGAAAGCTCCCAGTTGGAGGGATATAGCGAAGTGGCGATTGGCCGATCATCGGTATGTCCTTCGATTCGTACATGGTTTGGCAGTGGTTTGATTTCGCGGGAAATCAGATCAAGTATCTCCAAGGCCTTCGGCTCTAAAGTGGCGGAACCATCTTTGAACAATGCTGATTCGAGAATGTGAATCACAAGACCGCGCTCGGTTATTTCAGATTGTATCTCGTCTTCGCGCTGGAGCTTTTTGAATCTTTCCTGTACTCTATTCTTTATTGTCTTCAAACTTCCGGCGCGCAGTAGACTTTGGTTCACTTTAGGGGCATCAAGCTCTTTAGCCTCACTGGGAACGACACTCTCCCCGCCTTTGAGAACGCCGTTGAGCGCCTCGGCAATTTTACCGAACTTTTTGGCATCGACCTGAGACATGGAATACATGACGACAAAAAAGGCGAGTAACAATGTTATGAGATCGGCATAAGTCAGGAGCCAGCGTTCGTGGTTCTCCTCATTGCCGATCTCTCCCCGTTTTCGCGCCACAGTTTAACGCTCTTCCCGGCGGCTTGACGGGGCAACAAACGAGAGAAGACGGGTGCGGATATTACGCGGGTTTTCCCCGGATTGAATAGCCACGACACCCTCCATAATTAGTTCGAGGTTCGCCATTTCTTCTTCATGGCGAAGCTTGAGCTTATCTGACACAGGCAGGAAAAAGAGATTTGCCAGTCCTACTCCCCACAATGTGGCAATAAAGGCGCCAGCAATCGAAGATGCCATTTTTGAGGCATCGGTAGCGTTGCCAAGGGTGTGAACCAAACCTAAAACTGTACCGAGTATTCCCAGAGTCGGGGCAAAACCGCCCGCTTTTTGAAAAAATACTATTCCGCGTTTGTGCCGTTGTTCGAGACATGACATTTCAGTTTCGAGTATCTCTCGAAGCACGGTAACCTCGGTTCCATCGATAAGAAGCTGTACAGCTTTATAGAAGAACGGATCAGTTATCTTTCGGAGGTCGTTCTCAAGTCCCAAAATTCCTTCGCGCCTCGCCTTTTCAGCCAGCTTGACCAACGAATCGATAGCATCAGGCAGACGGAGATTGTTGCGTTGGAAAGCAAGACGCAGATAGTTTGGTACTTGGAGGACTGTCTGGGTAGAGGTCGTGACCATCGTTGCGCCAAGTGTTCCGCCAACCACAAGCAATATTGGTGCGCCGAGGAAAATCGCATCGAGATTGCCGCCTTCCAGAAGAAAGGCACCGCCTGTAGCGCTGACGGCAAGAATCAATCCAAAAAGAGTCGCAAAATCCATAGGACAACAGCACGCATTCGTTTAGATCGTTAGCATGTCGGCCAAACCAGATATGGCTCGTCCAACACAGGAAATATCGGCAGGATTGTATAAAAATTAATCAGAGAGGAATGCGCTGCATTCAATAAAGGCTGAAATACTATAGAAGTTATGGGCTAAGACGCTTATGACGAGGGCTCCAGATCATATTCTGCAAGTTTATTACGGATGGTGCGCGCGGTCACACCGAGGACCTCTGCGGCCTTTGTTTTGTTGCCATTGAACTTCTCAAGCGTCTTGAGAATGAGGTATTTGCTACCCTCCTCGATTGTCATCGGAAGCTTAAGAGCGGAATTGGCATCGGCCATTTTCCCCAAAGACAGTTCGACCGGGAAGTCATCCTCGTTAAGATATTCCGCGCGGGTGGTCACGACCGCGCGTTCGATTAGATTTTCGAGTTCTCGCACATTGCCCGGCCAGTGGTATTTCATGAATAGGCGGAGCGCCTCGGGAGTCATGCCAAGGATATTCTTATTGTTTTCCTTGTTGTACTTTTGAATGAAATGATCTATCAGAAGCGGTAGATCCTCTTTTCTGTCATCAAGAGGCGGCAGATAAATTGGAATGACATTAAGTCGGTAGAATAGATCTTCGCGGAACTGCCCGGCGCTGATGAATTCTTTGAGGTTTCGATTTGACGTCGCAATAAGACGTACATCGACCTGAATTGTTTGGCTTGAACCAATGCGTTCGAATTCGCGCTCTTGAATCACGCGCAACAACTTTGATTGCAAATTGAGGGGCATTTCTGAAATTTCATCGAGAAGCAGAGTGCCGCCGTTAGCAAGTTCGAAGCGTCCTCTATTGGTTTTCTTGGCGTCGGTAAAGGCGCCTTTCTCATAACCGAATAATTCAGCCTCGACCAGATTTTCGGGCAATGCGGCGCAATTGAGTTTTATGAAGGGGCCATTTCGCCGACTTGAGGCGTAGTGAATGGCTCTGGCAACCATTTCTTTGCCAGTCCCGGAAGCGCCCGTGAGCATAACTGTAGAACGGGCATCGGCTACCAATTGAATGAGCGAGAAAATCTCCGACATGATTTTTGATTTGCCAATAACGTTTTGAAAACGATGGGCAAGATCGTTGCGCAGAGATTCATTCTCTTTTCGGAGGTGGAGAATCTCAGACACACGGGTCAGGATCATCTCAAGCGTCTCGGGCAGGACGGGTTTGAGCAGAAAATCGTATGCCCCTTTTTTTACGGCCTTCACCGCAGTTTCTACAGAACCGTAGGCTGTCATGATGATTACTACCGTGTCTGGGCTAAGCCGTTTGACATGATCGAGCAGGGCGATACCATCGACCTCTCGCATTTTCAGGTCGGAAAGCACTATGTCATACGACTTGGCTTTGATAGCAAGAATCGCTTCCTCGCCGTTGAAAACCGAATTGGTCGAGTATCCGGCCCGTTGGAGGGTTTCGGTCACGAACTCATTGACCAGATTGTCGTCATCGACGATTAGGACCGAATATTTCATTTCAGCTCTCCACTTTTATTTCAGTTTCGTCATTCAGGGCTCTCAATGATGTATCAAGCAAGGTGGGCAAGAGCACTACAAACTCCGCCCCTCCGTTCTTTCCATTTCGCGCGAGGATATCTCCTCCATGCGCTTTGATAACTTTGGCAGCCACAGCAAGTCCAAGTCCGTTGCCATCTACTTTTGTGGTGAAAAACGGCGCAAAAAGATTTTTCTCGGCCTCACGTGAGAGACCGGGGCCGGAGTCGCTAAAAATTGTTTCAACAAGTGTCTCGTCCAAACCCAGGATTATTCTATCTCCGTATCGTTGGGCGGCAAGCTGACGAGGCAGGCAGCGGTAGGATACAACAATTTCTCCGACTCCACGGCATGCCTCGGCCGCATTCAAGAGAAGATTGGAAAAGACCTGACGGCAGAGGATAGCATCGCACCAGAGCACAACCGGCAAGGCATTGTGAGGAGCACTATGATCGAGGCGGATTAAGAGACTGACAACCGCCGCTGGATTGTCGGCTTTGAAATGATCCACCGCTGACTGCAGAAATCCGTTATAGTCGACACGCTCACGGCGGAGGCTTTCGTTTCGAGTATAGTTGAGTAAGGTTGTGACAGTTTGATTCAGGGAATCAACACCGCGTATTATTTTGGTGACCAGAAGATGCCGGGGGTCATCCGGAGAAATATCTCTTTTAAGGAGCGAAGCAAAGCCCCCTATTCCGGCGAGCGGATTGCGAACCTCATGGGCGATTGTGGCGGCCATTTCGCCCAAAGCCGCCAAGGCCGCCAATCGGCCTATCTCCTGCTCCATTTTCTTGACTTTGGTCAAATCATGGAACATCTCCACCGCTCCGGAGGGCATACCGTCCTTATCATGCAAGAGAGCAGTGGATACCGATAGATAGAGACGACTGCCATCAGAGAGATCGACCCTCTTCTCCACACCTTCAACAGTCTGTCCGCTTTCCGAGGCCCGGAGTGCATTGGCTTCGATCGGCTCACCCACCGGAATAGTATCACGATACAGTTTTCCAGTAGGATCTTTCAGAGGGATCCCGAGCAAACGGGAAGCGGCCGGATTGAAATGAGTAATGCATCCCGCCTTATCGACAGCGATCACTCCGGCAGAGATGGATTTAAGGATACCATTTAGAAATTCGGTTGCGGCCAATGTCTCTGAGGTTGCGGCGACAAGAAGCTTATTGACCTGGACAAGCCGCTCGTTCTGGACAGTAAATTCATTTAATTCGATGTATTGCCGCTGGAGGCTGTTTACTAATCTATTGAACGAAGCGTAAGATTCGGTAAAATTGGCGACACTTGTGGTTTCAGACATGCCCATCCACCTTCAGATGGGGACTTCCTGATATAGAATTATATGTGGCCATGCGACGCAAGCGTATCGCCACATGGAAAAGTTTTCAACAAAAACTTTCATAAAAAACAAAATGACTTAAATAGAGCTTATTCTACTCAGGGATTGTAATCCTGAAGGTCGTACCGATTCCTTTTGGGGAGGAAACCTCAATTGTGCCATTGAGTTCCTCGATCTGAGTCTTGACGCTGGTCAGACCAACTCCACGCCCCGACAATTCTGTAAGCGAAGAGGCAGTCGAAATGCCCGACTCGAAAATAAGTTGTGATGAGTGTTGCTCAGACATATGCTTTGATGCGGATCCGTACCGAACTGATAGCGCAATTGCTTGTGATTTTATTGCCTCGACATTCAATCCGGTTCCGTCATCGCTTATCTCGATTATTAGCCACTGACCATCCTTGGAGGCTGAGATACTAATAGTTCCCATAGGGGTCTTTCCGACGGCTTGCCTCACCGAGGGCAGTTCAATCCCGTGGTCACAGGCGTTGCGAAGCAGGTGAATGAGCGGCGTTCGGAGCTTTTTGGCTGTTTGAAAGCTGAGCTCAAGCCCGTTTATCGGGCACTCAACCCGGATAGTTTTGCCGAGTTTCTTAGCAAGTTCAGCAATATGACCGCGAAACGAATCTATAAACTCTGCAAACGGCATATTCATTCTTGGCTTCTTAGCTACGGCAGTTGTTTGCCGCACATTGTCAATGTGACATTTTAGCTCATTGATCGAATTCTCAAGATTAACATCGCTTTTGGACAGAATCGAGGGGGTTCGCGATCTAATTTGAGACAGTACGGTTTCGAGTTTGTGCGCCGTTTTGACGATGTCCTCCAACTCAAGAAATGCCGCCGCTCCTTTTATGGAGTGGACAGCGTAGAAGAGGGCGTTGATTGCGTCTGTATTTTTAGGATTTTTTTCAAGAATTGAGCAATTGTGGTGAATTGTCTGAAAAAGTAAATCCGCTTCAGTGAGGAATTCGCGGGTAATGTCGTTTATGTCTGAATCGGGCAAAAAGTGTGAATCGGCCATAACCAGCTTACATGGATAAAACTTGGTCGATTTTCTGTTTCAACGTTTCCGGCGTGAAGGGTTTGACAACATAATTGTTTACCCCGATTCGCATCGCTTCCATTATATCTTCCTTAATCGAGCGGGTAGTGACCATCAACACTGGAATATCTTTGAACTCATCCATTGACCGAATAACCTTCACAAATTCAAATCCATCCATCTCCGGCATATTCCAGTCGGCAATGATAAAATTAAAGCGTTCGACTTTCATCTTAGCCAAGGCATCTTTACCGTCGACGGCTTCCACAACATCATCATAGCCGAAGCGCTTGAGGGTGTTGATAATAATCCGTCGCATAGTCGGGCTGTCATCAATTGCAAGAATTTTCAACTTCACTGTTGTAATTCCTTACTCACAAAAGTAGGATACACCGTTGAGCCATACACTACTTCTTGTCGGCAGGTAGCTTTGATTCGACCAATTTGTAGAGCTGATTTATGTTGAATGGTTTGACAATATAATCATCAGCTTTCATTCTCAGCGCGCTGACGGCTGTGTCAACCGATGGAAAACCGGTCATGAGAACAACTGGCAGTTCCGGATGGAGGGCTTTTGCCTTTTGAGCCAAAGTCAAACCATCCATTTCAGGCATTTTTATGTCTGTCAGAACCAAATCAACATGACGCAAGCGAAGCTGTTCAATCGCCTTTTCACCGTTCTCGGCGACTGCTATCTGCCAGCCTTGAGCGCTAAAAAAATCATAAAGCAGATCACGAATCAAGAGTTCGTCATCGACAACTAAAATCGAGGGTTTTGGCATCGATATATTCCTTCCTCGTTGAGTGGCAAGGCATTGTGCGCGCCAGGCGCAGACCTCAGCGCTTGCCAGCTGAGGCTTGCTTGCTCATCTGTCAGACCCGCTTAGCGTACAGCCAGAGCTTGGAAAGAAGACATCGCATCCTGTTCGGTCGGGAAAATCTCAAAAATATGCGACAGCTGGGTGATATCAAAGATTTCCTGAACATAGGTTGCAAGATTGGAAAGGGTCAATCTCCCCTTTTTCAAGCGAGTCTCTTTCATGACCGACACCATTGCGCCGAGGCCCGAACTGTTGATGAATTCTACCTCGCTCAGGTTCATGTGAACCGATGAGATATTTTTGGCGAGCAGCTTACGTACCTGCTCCTTTAAAGCTGTTCCGCTGGCCAAATCAAGTCGCCCTTTGAGTTTCAAAATGGCAACCGCTCCTTCTTCTCGTACTGTGATTTCCATGACTTCCTCCATCTAAGTTTTATGAACTAATATTTTGTTTTACTTGCCGCGCCAAACTAAGTGTGACCTTTAATCCGCCCGAGGGAGTCTGGGTGAATTGGGATGTTGTCGCATAATGACGGATAAGGTCTATCCCCCGGCCGCTTTCAGAGAGCGGCGGAGGTTCGATACGAGACCAAATCTGTTTCAAGCCTTCTTTCCCTTCGTCAATAATTTCAGCAGAGAGAGTTTCTTCGTCGAGATCAAGTTTCACTTCTATCTTTTTTTGGGAATTCTGTTTGTTGCCATGAACAAGCGCATTGATGAATGCTTCGGATACTGCCAGTGTAAACTTATTTGTATCCTCTTCACTGAGATCGTGCTCTTTCAATACCCGAAAGAGATCATCGAGCATCTGTTCCTCGGCTTCGGGGGCGGATGAATAGAAATATTTATATGTGGCCATGTCTATTCTATCCTAATCTGTACAAGGGTAAAGTCGTCATGGTTTTCTTCTGACGACCCCTCGGAGAACTGGTCTATATGCTTTTTGAGTCGGTCGCAGAAGACGGCCGGAGGATGGATAATTTCATCACGAAAGAAATTAACAACCCGCTCGCGCCCAAAGAGATTGTCGTAACGGTCGGTGGCTTCGGTAAGGCCGTCGGTAAAGAGAAAGAGCCCGTCGCCTGATTTGATGACATGTGTACCCTCCTCAAAGGGAATGCCTTCAAATTGGCCAACAATCGGGCCGCCGACAGATAACTCATCGACTCGCTTATTCTGCGAATCCCAAAGTAGTCCCGGGATATGTCCGGCATTGCAATAGGTAAGGCGTTCGCTTTGTAAATCTATCATGCAAAAGAAGAGCGTCACAAACATTTGGTGTTCTTTGATTATTTCGCGTGCCAAGAGATTATTTAGCCGTTCGGCGAGTTTGCCGACCTGGATATTAGGCTCGCTTGACAATATGGACTTAATTATTCCCGATGATGCCGACATGACAAGCGCTGCCGGGACGCCTTTGTTCGAGACGTCGCCTACAATAACATAGAATTTCTTGTCGCTAATTTTGATGATATCATAAAAGTCGCCGCCGACTTCCCGGGCGGGGTAATAAACCGTAGCAATTTCGGCTCCGCTGATGCTGGTAATGTCACGCGGAAGAATAGTTGATTGCACTTGGCCGGCGATAACCATCTCCTGCTCCATGTGCTGTTGGCGAAGTTTATCTTTTACAAGTTGCGAGTTGTCAATCGCGACCGCGACAAAATTGAGAAGCATTTCGAGTCGCTCAGAGTCGTCTGCGCTAAAATTATCACCGTCAATCTTATTGATGATGACAAGCACGCCATAGCATTTATCTCGCGTCTTGATCGGCATGACGATCACAGAATCTATTTTGATACCGGTGTCAGCTGATTTGGTTTTGAGGTCATGAAGTATGACGGCTTCCTTGTAGGTATGGCAATACGTTGCCAAGTCCGCACCACGAGGGTGCTTCAGTGTTGTAATAAACTCCTCGTTCACGCCCCAGCATGTTTTGAGTTTGAGCCTTTCGTCTTCTTCGAGCATGATAAAGCCGACCTCGCCATCAAGTAGGCGGAGGGTCATATCCATCACAACCGACAGTACGGCATCGATTTCATGAATCGAGGCAATGACTGCGCCCATCGTGGCGATATCACGAAGCTCGGCCTTCTGAGAAGCGAGTTTGGCTTCCAGGACCTCGACATCGTTCTGGTAATCAAGTGAGGTAAGCATACGTTTGATATATCGACAGGATAGGGAATAAATGAAGTCGGGATGGGGAGGAAAGTCTGAGGGGGTTGGGGTGTAGACAAGCCGCAAGAGGAAATATGAGATTGCCACGTTTTACTTAAGAAAGAGAAACTCGCAATGACGGGGCGGGGAAAAGATGTCAGTCCGCCGCGGCGGACCGACATCACGGAAAAGAACCACCGTCCGCCCGTGGCGGAGTGGGGTACCCGAAAAAAGAGTCGAGCGTTTACTTAAGCTTGAATTTCAGACGAATCGGTACGCCTTCAAATCCGAAATGTTCGCGGAGTTGGTTTATCAAAAATTGAATGTAACTCTTATCGATCAGCTTGGCATGACTCGTGAAAAAGACAAATGTCGGCGGGGCGGTCTCGGTTTGCGTCAAGTACTTGAAACGGATAAATTTCCCCTGCTTTGACGGAGGACGGCGAATTTCCAGAACCTTCTCAAGAAAATCATTGAGCTCCGGGGTCGGTATTCGCCGCGTATGCTCATGATGGACTCTTTTGACAAGCTCAAGAACTTTCGCGACTCGCTGACCTGTAAGCGCGGAAATGTAAATAATCGGAAGATAGGAATACATCGCGATTATCTCTTTGATGGCGACCGTAAACTCATCGGCGGTCTTGTGATCCTTCTCTATCAAATCCCACTTATTGACCGCAAGAACCGCAGCGCGTCGGGTTTCCAACACTTGGCTGAGAATCCGCTGGTCTTGCGAGGTTATTCCCGCGGTGGCATCGATAAGTACAATCGCGACATGAGACCCGTCAATGGCACGGGTCGTGCGAAGACTCGTGTAAAATTCGATATTCTCTTCTATTTTGTACTTTCGCCTCAGTCCGGCGGTATCGATGAGATTATAGCGCTGACCGTCAAGCTCAAGCAGTGAATCTACAGAATCTCGTGTCGTTCCGGCGATATTGGACACAATGAGTCGTTCCTCACCGAGCAATTTATTTATAAATGATGATTTCCCGACATTGGGCCGCCCCACAACGGCGACCTGAATAGTTGTCTCATCTTCAGTTTCTTCTAATTCAGGTGGAAGCTTCCGTATGACCTCGTCGAGCAATTCACCAATTCCAAGCCCCACTGTTGCCGAGACCGCAAACGGCTCACCCAGTCCAAGTTTCATAAACTCAAAGGTCTCATTGGTCAAATTTTGGTTGTCGGCTTTGTTTGCGACGAGGATGGTTTCTTTTTTGGCCTTGTTGAGTTTTCGCGAGAGGGTGAGATCGGTTGTGTCAGTTCCAACCTGGGTATCGACTACAAAGAGCACAAGATCGGCCTCGTTGATCGCAAAATCGGCTTGATCTGTTATCAGCCGCTCCATCATATCGACCGATTCGGGAACCATGCCGCCGGTGTCGACGAGTCGGAAATTCCGTCCGTTCCAATCGCAGATGGAATAATTTCTGTCGCGCGTCACGCCGGGTGTGGGGTCGACAATGGCAAGCCGTTTATGCAGGAATCGGTTAAAAAGAGATGACTTCCCGACATTTGGCCGCCCGACAATGGCAACGGTGGGCATGTTCATGCGAACGCTTCTTTTATCGTCTCAGCGAGGTTGTACTGGCCGATAAGCACCGGCTTGACGAGGGCTGTCTCAAATTGTTTGAGAGAAAGGTTGTCGAGAAATAGATCATCGTTGTTAATGCAGTTAGGCGGCAGCACAAGCAGATCGAAACTATCAAGATGGGTTCGGGCGTGTCTGAGCAGATCCTGTCCGGTGAGCAGACCTGAGATAGTTACTCCGTCCCCCCAGAAACGATTTTTTACACAATGCAGTTCGACATTTAAGCCGAGCGTATTCTGAATATATGGCATTATCTCCTCGCTCATAAAAGGATAAGCCGAGACACCGGTTAAAAAAAGGACGCGCTTTGATGATTTAATGGATTTTAAGCGCGCGCGTCGTCGATTGAAACCGTTGATGAACTCCCGACACATCCCAATTCCGTTCTCGTACTGGGGCATATGTTCATAGGCTTTGATCGATGGGAAAGCGCGGCCTGCGATAGTATAGAATTCGTCGCCGGGCCATACGAAACGGCTGCCTTCGGCTTCAAAGAATTCGCCTTGCCGCTTTTCAAGATAGTCGATTACAGTATTGGCTTCATCTTTAGTATAGGTTCGCAAGTTGGGCAGATTCTGGCGATATTTGGTTAACCCGACTGGAACGACAGCCAGCGATTCTATCGATGGATAAAGATTGATAAGGTCATTAACCGTCTGCTCAAGCTGCGGGCCATCGTTGATATTCGGGCAAAGCACAACCTGCGTGTGAATGGTGATACCATTTTCGGCGAGATACTTCAGACGCGGTACTATCGGAGCAAGCTTTTCATTGCGAAGCATACAGCGCCGTAATGTGTCATCGGTGGCATGCACTGAAACATAAAGAGGCGAAAGGCGCTGGGTGATAATTCGCTCGATATCGGCATCGGTCGTATTCGACAAGGTGATAAAATTGCCGTGAGTAAAAGAGAGCCGGTAATCTTCGTCCTTGAGATAGAGCATACGCCGCATGCCTTGGGGCTGTTGAAGGATGAAGCAGAAGATACAGTCGTTTTTGCAGAGCTTGATTTTGCGGTCATCGAGGGTGAGTCCCAAATCTCCGCCACTTATGTCATCGAATTGAAAATCGACCTCGCGCCCATCCGGATCGGCGAATTTCAGCTCTACCCGGTCTTCAGCGAGTTTGTAGCGGAAATCGACCACGTCCTGGATTTCGGAGCCATTGACGGAGACGATGGAATAGCCCGGTCGAATATAGCCAAAAAGCGGCGATTCAGGGTCAACGGTCAGGATTTTCATACAGTATCAGTTATACTCTCAATCCAAGCGGGTTTTCGGGTCAACTTCTAAACAAAAACTGGCCACTGTAGGCCAGTTTGGTAATATAACAAGGAAAAGAGTCCTTTACAAGGCTTTACTAGTTGGGTTTCAGCATCCCAGAACGTTCACCCAATTGGATTAAATAGTTAGCGAAGGCCGAGCAAGCAACAAGCATGAAGCGTGCATCAGCTGGCGAAAGTTCTTTGTTTTGCATCATAGCGTGACGAATACCGCCTTTTTCGTCATTTGTCCAGGCATATATTGACAACAAGCCCTGCTCCAATCTATCATTTAAGCCAACATTCTTCTTAACTTTTGATAGTATGCTACTCAAAGTCGCTTTATCATTATCACCGATTAACTTGACTACAAACTCTACAGCGGAGATGGATTCTTTAATGCTACCTCTATAATCTGGATTTGTCTTGTCAGAAAGTTTTTTCAGAGCACAAGAGATTTGGATACCCACTGGCTCATATGGCGAATTTATAGCACTCTCGACTGCGCCGATTTCATGCTCAGTGGTAAGGGGTACAACGATTTTATTTACAATTCTCCATGTTGAGTTTTCCTTTTCAAGCATTTCGTTGCAAAATAAAGTAAATGACCTCTCATTTCCGCACTCCAGGCAATCAGCACAGGGTAACATGAACTCAACGAAGTCATACATTTTGAACCAATTGTGAGTGGTGAAGTGCTCGCGCATCCTTCGTTCGTTCGTTTCCCATGACCAGTTCATATCAGTCAATGGCCATTTAAAAAAATGTACCCAAGCCTTCCTTACAACTTCTTCTAACTCTGAAGTTGCAGCATCACCAGCGAGAGTGGGCTTAACGTGCTTCCAAAAATGCAATTGGAATCCGTTCCACAGTCCCGTTAGCAGATCTAGGTCCATTGATTCAAACTGCATTGATTTACTCAATACGAACCTATTTTTTTTCGAAAAAGAACTCATCAATCAAATTTCTCGATCAATCGGCGAACATGATATATTTAACAAGCGGGCGATGGGGATCGAACCCACGACGTCAAGCTTGGGAAGCTTGCATTCTACCGCTGAATTACGCCCGCATCTTTTCTTTGCATATCAGCATACGCCCATATAGGGGAATTGTCAACCGCCTTCGAGTTAATCGAGGATAAGCTGGTGCACGAGGACGTACACCAGCCACTCAGGGCTCTGTAGCGATGAACCCCTGAGGTTCAGCGATTCTTAAATTAATTATTGATCATATCACAAAAGGAGAGAGGAGAGTAAAGAGCACACCGTCCGCCACGGCGGAGTGTGGTACGCGACAATAACTCAAACATTGTTGCAGAACGTGGTGTCAGGAGCCCTCGTCTGACAGTTTAATTATAGTGTCGGGCGAGGGCGCCCGACACCACGAAATAACAATGAAATCAAATGAGATTCGGTGATAAAAGGTAAAAACATTATCGCCGCGCGGGCGAGGGCGCCCGACACCTCGGAATAAATCAATCCGAAGGAAATGAGCGCGGATTACAAAAGGCCAACGGCCCTACCCGTGGGCGCCAACCACTACTTATTTTTACCGGTGATGCGGACGATGACAATAGAAAGTTCATAAAGAAGATACATTGGCACTGCGAGCATCATCTGGGTGAAGACGTCAGGTGTGGGGGTAAAAATGGCCGATGTGATAAGGATGATTACAGCGGCATAGCGTCGGCCTTTGGACAAAGCCTGTGACGAAACAATACCCATCCGTCCCAGAAAGTATGTGACGATGGGGAGTTCGAAACCGACACCAAAAGCGAGGATGAGCATTCCCGCAAATGAGATATAGCTGCCGACGGTAATTATAGGACTGAACAGCCCGCCAGAGAAATCAATGAGAAATTTGAGTGAGAGCGGCAAAATCAGAAAATAGCAAAAGGCCGCGCCGGCAAGAAAGAGAAGAGTGGAAATAGTAACCAACGGCATGACCATGCTTTTTTCCTGTCTGTACAGCCCCGGTGATATAAATGTCCATAGTTGATAAAAGATAACCGGAAGCGCGCTGAGCACGCCGGCGATCAGAGCAATTTTTAAATAGGCATTAAATGATCCTGTGACCTCTGTGACATGGAGTTTGACTCCGCCGAGCGGAGCGACAACAAAAGCGAGAAGCTGTTCGGAAAAATAGAGGGCGATGATGGTCATCAGGACTACCGCCAATGCCGATTTCAGCAGGCGTTTGCGAAGTTCTTCGATATGATCCAAAAAAGGCATCGAGCTTTTTTTGGTGTATCGCTCTTGATCGACTGGGACGCTCATCGTATTCCCAGAAATGATTTCAGGAGTTCAAAAACTTGCGGAGTTTTCGGCAGTCTCACGTCCTCAAGTAATTCAAGATAGTTAATCTGCTTCTTTTCCATTTGTTCCTCCCCTGTTGGTTTACTCAAGCAGTTTCTTCATCTCTTCAAGAAACTCAGCTTTATCCTGAAACTTTCGGTAGACCGATGCAAAGCGCACATAAGCGATTTCGTCAACTCCCCTGAGTTTTCTCATTACCAGCTCGCCCAGGTCCTGCGATGTTATCTCGTTGCTTCCGGCAGAATGCACCTGGGCCTCTATATCTTCTACCATCACTTGCATTTCCTGGGCCGTTACCGGCCGCTTATTGCATGCGAGCTTTATACCATGCAGGATTTTGTTTCGGTCAAAAGGTTCGCGACGATTATCCGATTTTAGGACGGTCAATGTGCCTTGCTCGACATATTCGAAGGTGGTAAATCGCTCCGCACAGCCAAGACACTCCCGCCTCCGGCGGATAGCGCGACCATCTTGATACGGTCGGCTGTCGACTACTTTGTCTTCCTCATGGCCGCATTTGGGGCATCTCACAGCTTTGGCGTGTCCTTGCCAGTAGGCATTGACTCGCGCTGGCGTTCACGGATGGATTCGATGGCCGAGGCTATCTTATTGTCGCCGTATTCAATCTGCTTGGCCGATGCGATCTCCTGGGCGCGTTCAAGATTTTTAAGCGCGGAGGCGAAATCTCCGGCATCGGCAAATACAAGTCCTATATTGTAATAAGCCCTGATCTGGTCAATGCTGTTTCCTGTGATGGCGTACAGGTCGAGGGCCAAGCGAAGTTTTTCGATGGCGGCGAGATAATTTTTGTCGGCATAATCAAAATAGGAAAAATTGATCCAGCATTTGGCTTCGGCGTCCTGAAAGTCGTGCCTTTTCGCAAGTACCAGCGCCTCGGTGAATCGGTCATGGGCACCTTTTAATTTATTCTGATTTTTGAGGGCAATACCAATGTTGATGAGCGCGGTGGTGTGAAGTATATGATCTTCGTTCGTGCCAAGGGTGCCGAGAGCTTTTTCGAAGCCCTTTTCTGCCAACACAAATTCACGACGCTGGAGCAGGACAACCCCGAGATTCACTGATGCGACCGCCACAAGTTCATAAGCTTTTTCGACTTCTGCCTGAGTAACTGCTTTGGCGAAATATCGTTCGGCTCTCTCCTTCTCGCCCAAACCGAATTCGATATTGCCGAGTTTGATAAGCGGCACGGTTGCAATGGGCTCGCTTGAATCGATCATTTCACGCGATTGCTTTATCACCCAAAGCATCGACTCTGGCACCCGCGGAGGGTCGTTTGGAGTAAGCGCGGTACGCACCAATTTGAGAAGTTTGGTAAGCTGGCTGTTTATTGGCTGGAGATTGATCATGTGAGACCTTACTTCTGAGATGCTATCCTATTTTCAATCTCTGCTAACATTCTGTCTATGGACTCTACTTCATCTATAAGATTTAGCGCCGCATACAGGTCACGTGCCATTCTGTAATGATGGGATGACTGTCGGTAGTCTTCCTTAAAAAAGTAAACCAATGCCAAATTCCTGAGCTGATTTGCTAAGTCTCTCGGAGCATTAAGTTTAGTGAATTTTTCAACTGACTTGTTATAATATACTACGCCTGAGTCAAACATACCCATCTCCGAATAAATTCCACCGTAATTTGCGTAAACACTCGCAAGGCCAAAGGCAGACCTGATCTCTATGAAGGTAGATTCAGCGAGTTTGAGCTCCCGTAACGCCAGATATAGTTTCTTTTTGCTTCTATAAATTGATGCCAAATTAACATGAAGTGAAGCGTCAAGCTCCTTATTCTTAGAAATTTTGTTGCCCTCGAATGCCAATTCAGTATAATAATAGGCAGAATCAATTCGTCCTGCCATGGCATATAGCTTTCCTAAATTCGAAAGCGATCTAGCTTCATTTAACAAATCGTTTTCTTCTCGAAAGAGTCCTGCACTCTTTCGAATGAGAGATACAGCACTGTCGAGATTCCCCCTATTTTTTTCTATTGTAGACATATTCCCGAGAGACTTTCCCATACCGACGTAATCCACACGTATTTCAGCCAATCGATAGGATTTTTTGAGGCTGTCATATGCTTGACTATAATGTCCTCCATCAATTTCCATTACAGCGAGACTTAAAAGAGCCCCTATTATGTTAAGTGTGTCATAAGTTAAGTAAGAAAGTCTTAATACTTCAGCTTGCTCTTGCACTGCATTATCCACATTCCCAGTCATGTAATGGATCAGTGCGATATTTCCTAAGGCATTTAGTTGATACAAAGTATCATATTTACGCCTTGCCTCATGCAAGGCAACTTTCGAATAGTCTAAGGACTTTTCATAGTTATTTTTTCTAAATTCGACATTGCTGACTTTGAGAAGCAATTCGGCTTCAACCGAATACCCAGCCTTGAGACTATCAGAAATAACATTTTCCACACTATCAGACTGCGGAGGAATTTCGATTTGCTGTAGAGTATCAATATTCGTAGGTACATTGCCGTAAAAATTATAGACCGTAGTATTCGTCGGCTTCTCAAAGAGAACTTGGAATACTAAAGCTACCACTGAAACGAGAAGCGCTAGAGTACCGACTACCGCTTTCCACTTTCCCTTTGTGGATCTTCCTTGATTTCGTTGATCGATTCCCTGCTTCTGTCTTCGGCCCTTCTTTGCCATTACGCGGAACCGGCCTCTTTCCCGGTCTCGTCAAGCACCCAGTTAATATAATCGGGAAGGCCTTCGGTTACCGGAAGCGCGATAATTTCAGGAAGATCATAGGGATGAGCTTCGACGACATGGTCAATAAGCCGTTCGAGCATCAATTGCGTCGTCTTAACTATGAGTAGACATTCCTGCGAGGTTTGGACTTCGTCATCCCACCAAAAAATTGATTCGACTTTGGAGACAATGTTGACGCAGGCTGCAAGGCGTCTCTTGACTATTTCGAGCGCCATCTCTTTTGCCTCGTCAGCGGGGACGGTAATGAGAACAACCCTGATCGTATGCATTATTTTTTGCCTTCCAGTTTATCAACCATTGCTACGCGAGAGCAATTTTATACTTCCTGTAACCGTTCTTGATAGAGCGGAAATTTTTCGCAGAAGTCCGCAACCTCGTTCGAGATCGACTCCAAAATTGCATCATCAGTGCGGTTTTTGATGGCTCTGTCTATGAACTCGGCGATGACCGACATTTCCGAAATCCCCATTCCACGTGTAGTTATTGCAGGTGTGCCGATACGAATACCACTCGTGACAAACGGTTTTTCCGGATCAAAGGGTACCGTATTTTTGTTCACCGTTATCCCCGCTTTATCAAGAGCAATCTCTACTTTTTTGCCAGTCAATTTCTCTACGCCAATGAACGAAACAAGGAGCAGATGGGTGTCTGTTCCGCCGGTGACAATTTTGTAGCCTTTGGCTTTCAAGGCAGCTGCAAGGGCTTTTGCGTTTTCGATGATTCGCTTTTGATAGGCATTGAAGGCCGGTGTCAGGGCTTCTTTGAAGGCAACCGCTTTGGCGGCGATGATATGCATGAGCGGTCCGCCTTGGAGGCCGGGCATAACCGTCCGGTCTAAATCAGCGGCGTATTTTTCTTTGCACATCACCATCCCACCTCGCGGGCCACGAAGGGTTTTGTGGGTGGTAGTCGTCACAAAGTCGGCAAGATGAATCGGGGATGGATGGAGTTTTGCGGCAACAAGACCGGCAATGTGGGCAATATCGACCATCATATATGCGCCGACTTCGTCGCAGGCCTGGCGGATTCTCTCAAAATCCCATGTTCGTGGATAGGCCGATGCTCCAGCCACAATCATTTTGGGTCTGACTTCGCGCGCCAGCGCAAGCAGGCGGTCATAGTCAATCGTTTCTGTTTCGCGGTCGACCTGATATCCGGTGAAATTGTAGAGTATCCCTGAAAAATTGATAGGATGGCCGTGGGTGAGATGGCCCCCATGAGACAAATCGAGCCCCATCACTTTATCACCGGGTTTGAGTACGGTAAAGTAAGCGGCCATATTGGCGTTTGAGCCTGAATGAGGCTGAACATTAACGTGCTCACAGCCAAATAATTCTTTGGCGCGGTTTCGGGCGAGGTTTTCGGCAATATCGACGTACTCGCATCCGCCATAGTATCGCTTGCCGGGGTAACCTTCGGCGTATTTGTTAGTCATGACACCGCCTGCGGCTTCGAGGACAGCCTCAGAGACAAAATTCTCAGATGCAATCAGTTCGAGTTTTCGCGATTGGCGGGTCGTCTCCTTGGCAATGGCTGCGAATATCTCAGGGTCGGCTTCTCTCAGGTATGACATATTGTTTAACGCTCCACCTCATTTACACGTTCTTAACTGCCTCAATGTATGGAGAAACGACATAGCGGTCAATTGGTTCTCGTTACTTGTGAAAAGACGTTTTTCATACGATATTGGTGTAGAAAGTGACCATGAACAAGAAGAAATCGCAGACAGATAAAATGTTTTCAATCCGACGCTCTCCGATACAAGGCACGGGTGCATTCGCCAAGCAGAGAATCCGTAAGGGAACTCAGATTATCGAATACACTGGAAAACGAATTACGCCCGAAGAGCAGGATAGTTTATACGATGACGACAAAATGGAACGTCACCATACCTTTCTTTTTTATGTCGACGAAAATACGACTATCGATGGCTCGCGGGGTAACAACCAGTCCCGCTACATCAACCACTCCTGCGATCCGAACTGTGTTTCGCTTACTGATGATGGCCGCGTATTTATCGAGGCTTTGAGAAATATCCAACCGGGCGTTGAATTAACTTATGATTACGCCTACATCCGGACTGGGCGGTACAAAAAAGAATGGGATACACTCTATGCCTGCTCATGCGGCTCGGCGAATTGCCGCGGGACAATTATGTGGCGTCCGAAGAAGAAGAAAAAAAAGAAAGCCAAAACAAAAGCCAAAGCCGTGTAAATTCGCTGCTCAACTGAATCGATTATTTTCGGTATTCCCAAAGATACAAATCATTTCCGTCAGGATCACCTAAAAATGCAAGCCGAACGCCTCCATCCTCAACGATTGGCCCGCTGAAGACAACTCCGCGCGATTTAAGAATTTCAACGACCGTATCTAAGGGTTCAGTGGGTGTCAGACCGACCGAGATCGAGCCGAGTGTACCTGGTTTTGGTGTGTGTGCTTTGGCCGGATGAAGCCCAAGCGACAGGCCGCTGCCGGCGTCAATCTGCGCCCACTCATCGCCAGAACGATACTGCAATTTAAAGCCGAGAACATCGGTATAAAACTTGACCGCATTATCCATATTCGAGACAAGGATTGTCGCATTGCCTCCGCTAATCATGCTTTTTCCTTTCCCGCTTCCGCTTTCATGATTTTCTCGACTCGCGCAGTGTGCCGTCCGCCTTCGAATTTCGTCTCAATAAAAGTCTTTACTATCTCTTCAAGCTCTTCTTCGGGGGTGTATTTACCGGCGAGTGAGAGGACATTGGCGTCGTTATGTAGTCTTGTGTAATAGGCCATCTCGGTGTTGAGGGCCATTCCAGAGCGGACGCCTTTCACTTTGTTGGCGGTGATATTCATTCCATTGCCGGTCCAACAGACCGTGATTCCAAAATCGGATTTGTGATCTGCGACGGCATGTGCCACTTGGAGGCCGTAATCGGGGAAATCAACTGAGTCTTCGCTGTCTGTTCCAAAATCGAGAACTGAGTGACCGAGACGCAGAAGAATCTTTTTAATCTCTCCTTTGAACCGAAATCCCTTATGATCAGCACCCAATGCGATCTTCACGTTTTATCCTACAGCTTAAACCGTGACAGCTTTTTTTGCGACAGGTATCATGGTCAACCAGCCATGACGGTCTTCGGCGCGGCCTTCGATTATGTTAAAGAAATTCTTCTGCAACTGTCTGGTGATTGGGCCGCATGCGCCATTGCCGATACTGATACCATCTATTTTAGAGATCGGTGTGATTTCAGCCGCTGAGCCGGTAAAGAAAACTTCATCGGCCAGGTATAACGCCTCGCGGGGCATATTCTGTTCTATAACTTCGACGCCTATATCAGAAGCGAGTTCCATCACACATTTGCGGGTGATACCCGGCAGTATGGATGCGGAAAATGTTGGAGTGACCAGTTTACCGTCACGAACGATAAATATATTTTCGCCTGACCCTTCGGAAACATTTCCGTAGACATCGAGGGCGATAGCTTCGACATATCCATGACGTCGGGCTTCAAGCTTCATCAACTGGCTGTTCATGTAATTTGCGCCGGATTTGGCCATAGCGGGAAGCGTGTTCGGCGCCATGCGATTCCAAGATGAGACGCAAACCGATACTCCATTTTCAAGCGCTTCGGGGCCGAGGTATTTCCCCCAGTTCCAGGTCGCTATTGACACTTCAATTGGCGCGCCCACTGGGTCTACGCCGACTTTGCCATACCCACGGTAGACAACCGGACGGACGTAGCATTCATCCATTCGGTTCATTCCCACAAGCTCAAGAATGGTGGCATTGATTTCTTCTTGTGAGAAGGGGATGTCCATGTAATAAATCTTGGCTGAATTAAAAAGCCGCTGGGTGTGGTCTTTGAGACGAAATGCGGCGGAACCGCCAGCTGTCTTATAGACGCGCATTCCTTCAAAGACAGAAGAGCCGTAGTGTATAACATGAGAGAGAACGTGAACTTTTGCATCTTCCCATTTGACGAATTTTCCACTCATCCAAATGTATTCAGTCGGTGTTAGCGGCATAGCGCCCTCACTTATAGAGTTTTTTCAATTCCAGTAAAATATAACATACACAATCCGCCAAACTTATTCAATGAAATTCCAGAAAATGATTGCTCGGGGTTTGAAAGGCATCATCAGAATATTATTCTGCCTTCCTGCCTCTTTGCCACAGCACAACCGTCTGTTATACAAAGGAATGGGAGATTAGGTCTGTGGGAGGATTAATCTCGACGGCCTAAGAATTTCCACACAGACGGTAAGATAAAAGATGCCAGACCGATTTTGATAGCTGTCCCGGGCAGGAACGGGATTAGACCTGCGGCAAACAGTCCTGATACCGGAACAAAGAAGAACAACTGTGTGAGTCCAAATAGAAAGACGACGGCATGGCCGATAAACATGGCAATAGCCGAGAGAATATATCCTTTATACCATCCTTGGTCGGCCAGATAACCGGTTAGAAAAGCTGCAGGAACAAAACCCAGAAGGTAGCCGCCTGTTGGCCCAAAAAGATGGTGGATGCCAGCGCCGCCTCCGGCAAAAACCGGCGCGCCGGCGATTCCTTCCAAAAGATAGGCTGTAACAACCGCTGTTCCTCGAATTCTCCCTAAGGCCATAGCGATGAGCATGACACCGAACGTCTGGCCAGTGATGGGAACAGGTGAGAAAACAAGGGGAATCGAAATATAAGCCGCGGCAACCAATAAAAGATTGAAGCCCAGCAGGAGCGGGATTTCTGCCCATAGGGTGGATGGCCTAATTAGGTTGTAAACGGTTGTGGATCGGTTATTCAATATTGGCTCCATTCATTTTTTCCTTCGCTGAAATAATAAATGAAAGTCTACTGGATGAGACAACAATAATAATACTTATAAGCAGTGACGTTCACTCTATCTTCCAAATCTCAGCTGCGCTTCCATTGATGCCGCCATTTCCGGGCGAATGTTCCTCACCGCCTACCCCTGCTTGACCTTGAGTATACGTCACACCTACAGCCGAAACAATGTCGGCATCAAAGAGAGCAATGCATACCGACCAGCCGCCTCCCCCGCCGCCGCCATAACCGCCATTTCCGCCTTTGCCCCCGTCACCACCGAGGCCGCCATTGTAGAAATATGATGTTACTACCCCTCCCTTGCCGCCAGAACCGCCTTGTCCTCCAAGACCTCCACGACCGCCGCGACCACCGTCGCCAGATACAATCAGACAGTTTGAAAGACTCACTTTGCTTCGCGAACAGAACAATGAGATCGAAGCGCCGCCGCCCGTCCCCCCTCTGCCACCATGCCCGCCTTCTCCGCCAGCTCCGCCACCGCCACCGCTCCACCCATCATAGGAATAAGTAGTCGTCCATAACGATGACGATCCACCACCGCCTCCACCGCCGCAGGCATTAGCTCCATTTGTTCCTGATAGACCTGATGACGTTTTAATGAGGAGATACGGATCGAGTGGCTCAAGAATGGGCGAGTCAGTTGCCCCAGCTCCGGCTGTTCCTACTTCACCACCATTGCCAATCTGGCCGGGAAGTCCATTACCGAACGTCGATCCTTGGCCAGCAATACCGCCAGAGACTGAGCCATCGAAGCAAAATCCCTGATTCCCTTCTCTGCCCGACATTATTGAGGCGCTGTTCGCTGGGCCGCCCGACCCGCCTTCGCCTCCACCCACAGGAGAGAGGCCCGCTGCTTGTTTATTGGCATTGGCACCTGTGGCTCCGGGCATGCCAGCGTCGCCACTTCTACCGACCTGGCCATTACCAGCAGATACCTGGCATGATAAAAGGCTGACATCCGGGGCATCTTGAATATAGATTCCGTACGAGGAGTAGCTTGAATCAATAGCGCTTTCGCCAATTATGGTCATGTTTTCCACAATAACTGGCCGTGAGATATTTCGAATGACCATCGCAATATATAAATTGTCTATTCGTCTACCTTTGAGGGTTGTTTTCTGTGTCGGAGAACTGGTCCAGCCGGCATTCGGGTCAAGTCCGCCGGTTATATGAACGCCGCTTCGGACACGAACCGACTCATTGAGTTCGCCAACAGCGACATTTATCTGACGAACTGATGGATTTTGGTATGCCTTTTCAAGCGCGAGATGGAGCGATCCCATCGGCTGGTCACTTGTACCGATTCCTGTCCCGCCCGGTCTGACATAAATTGCGCCTCCGGGAAAGCTGCCGCTTTTTGAAGGTTCTGTGGCTTTTTGCTCAAAGCATGAGTTTACGGTAAAAGCGACGAGGATGAGAACTACGAGGTGTCGAATGGCATGCCGGTACATTGCGTAATATGACTAAAACGGCCTGTTCCGGCAAGAGAAAAGCGAATCCACTTGCGAGAATCCGCTTTTCCTATTCAAGATTGGTTGATCTATTTAGCCGAAGCTCAGAGAATAGAGAGATATTTCTCCCGCTCGTAATCAGAGACATGGATTCGGAAGTTATCCCATTCTATTCGCTTGTTGGCGATGAGTTTGTTGAAAACATGTTCGCCCAGCGTTTCACGGGCGAGTTTTGAGTTTTCGAGTAGACCGATTGCCTCGATAAGCGAGCCGGGCAGGCTGTCGATTTTAGCGGCGGCCTTTTCTTCATCGTTCATCTTGAAAATATTCTGTTCTATCGGTTTGGCCAATTCGTACTTCCCATCGATTCCTTTAAGACCTGCCGCCAACATAAGAGCGAACGTCAAATAAGGGTTTGCCGATGGATCCGGCGAGCGGAGCTCGATACGGGTGGCCTTTTCCTTGCCTACTCGGTACATCGGGATACGAACGAGACTTGAGCGGTTGCGGCGTCCCCAACTGATATAGACCGGGGCTTCGTATCCGGGAACCAGACGTTTGTAGGAGTTCACCCATTGGTTGAGAACGAGCGTGATTTCTTTGACATGGGCGAGGATTCCGGCTGTGAACTGACGAGCTGTGGTTGAAAGGTTATACTCACTTTTCGGGTCAAAGAAAAGATTTTTGTCGCCATTGAAGAGCGACATGTGGCAGTGCATACCTGAACCATTTTCGCCAAAGATTGGTTTGGGCATAAAGGTGGCATGCATATTATTTTGAGAGGCGACTTCTTTGACAATAAAACGATAGACCTGCACAAAATCGGCCATCACCATGCTCTCTTGGTATTTCAAATCAATCTCATGCTGGCTGGGCGCTACTTCGTGGTGGGCGCACTCAACCGGAATATCCATCATCTCAAGCGCGTTAACTGTCTTTTGGACGAGGAGAGTACCCATGTCAACTGACTGGTAATCGAAATATCCAGCGCTGTCGAGAATCTTAGGTTCTTTGTCATTTTCGAAATAGAAAAACTCAAGTTCCGGACCGACATAAAATGTCCATCCTTTTTCTTCGAGCTTTTTCAATTGGCGTTTGAGAATGTGTCTCGGGTCCCCCTCATACGGAGTCCCGTCAGGGTTTTGGATATCGCAGAACATCATGGCGACTTTCATCCCGGCAACTTCCCAAGGGATAATGCGGAAAGTTTTCGGATCGGGGATAGCCATCAGATCAGACTCATCGATTCGGGCGAAGCCTTCAACCGATGATCCATCAAAACCCTGCCCCTGCTCCAGCACCGCTTCAATCTCTGACCGGGTGATAGACATCCCTTTGATTCGCCCGAGAATATCGGTGAAACAGAGCCGGACGTTGTGGACACCGGCTTCGTCTATCAGCCTTAAAACATCTTCCTTAGTTTTTGTCACTCTACCTCTCTCCTGCGCCCAGACCCCGGGCAAATTCTATATGTTTGGCCTCAGTAAAAAGCCCTAATAAAGGGACGATAATTGCTAATGCAACAGAAAAATGGTTTCGTCGGCACTCATCTTAAGTGTTTCAATGTCACCTAAATCGCCAAACACGCATACTATTGTATCACAATGCATTAAATTGACATCTTGAAGTATCACTCAAGAGTAATTGTTATCGACTTTCTGCTCGGTATCAACTGCCGACAGTTCACTTTGGCCATTCCAAAAATGCGTCTGGCGGCGATGAACATATCCTTATCAGCATACTTGTCTGACAGATAGACCACTTCTTTTATACCAACTTGTACAATCAGTTTCGCGCATTCGTTGCATGGAAAGAGCGAAACATAGAGCGACGCGCCGTCGAGCTCGGGTTTATTGGAGGCATTGGTTATTGCATTCATTTCGGCATGGCAGACGTAGGGGTATTTCGTATCAAGATACGCCCCTTCTCGAGCCCAAGGAAGTTCGTCATCGCTCAGTCCACTGGGAAAGCCATTGTAGCCGATGCCTATAATGCGTTTGGTTTTATTGACAACACATGCTCCGACCTGAGTGCTCGGGTCTTTCGAACGATGCGCAGAGAGCTGAGCGACCGCCATAAAATATTCTTCCCAGCTGATATAATCTGTTCGTTTAGTAGTCATCGGAAAAGGCTATTCTACTCGCTTATGGACGGTCAAGAAACTTCTGGAACGATGTCAACAGGTCTATCGGAACCGGGAAAATGATGGTCGAGTTTTTTTCCGCAGAAATCTCGGTGAGCGTCTGAAGAAATCTTAACTGCATCGCGTTTGGGGCCGTAGCGAGTACTTTTGCGGCATCAGCTAATTTTTGGGAGGCCTGAAACTCTCCATCGGCATGGATGACTTTTGCCCGGCGCTCGCGCTCGGCTTCGGCTTGTTTGGCCATCGCGCGCTGCATTTCGATAGGCAAATCGACATTCTTGACTTCGACGACGCTGACTTTGACACCCCATGGTTCGGTCTGTCCATCGATAATATCCTGGAGCTGAGCATTTATTTTGTCGCGATTGGTCAATAAGTCATCGAGCTCTACTTGTCCCAATACAGAGCGGAGCGTGGTCTGGGCAATCTGTGAGGTCGCTTCAAAAAAGTTGGCGACAGAGACAACAGCGCGATTGGGATCGACGACCTGGAAGTAGAGTACAGCGTTTACTTTGACCGAGACGTTGTCTTTGGTGATGACATCCTGCGGGGGAATGTCGTATGTGATAACGCGAAGGTCTATTCGTCGCATACGGTCAATAATCGGAATAAGAACGATGAGCCCCGGGCCTTTGGCGCCGATGAGTCGTCCCAGACGGAAAATGACTCCACGCTCGTACTCATTCAGGACCTTTATCAGGTTGAATAAAAAGATGAATCCAAAAATTACTACGATTGCAAGGACAAAAGGAAACTGCATTTACATCCTCCTCATTCTCTATTTTTCAGGAAACTTTTCTAACGGTTAGTGTCAGGTTATTCATGGCGGTCACTTCGACTCTATCCCCCGATTCAAGAGGAGCATCGCTCAGATACTTCCAGAGCGCTCCCTCGACATAAATAAAACCTCCTTTTCTTACCTGGCCTTGTCTGCCAATCATTCCCTCCACGCCGGTGAAGGGCTGTCTTTGCTGGGCTTTCATTGCCAACCAGAGGACAGCCGCGGCTGTCGCACCGATGAGAATTGCTGTGGTGATGAGAACCGTCAGTGATACTCGCAACACCGGATCCACAGTATCAATAAGCATGAGTCCTCCGAGGAACAAGGCTATTATTCCGCCGATTGTAAGCAGGCCATGAGAAATTATCTTTATTTCCAAGATGAACATAACAATGGCAAGGAGTATCAGCGCCACACCGGCCCAGTTAATAGGAAGTGTCTGAAAGGCATAAAACGAGAGAATAAGTGAAATCGCGCCCACTATACCCGGGAGAATGGCCCCAGGATTGTATAACTCAATTACAATTCCAAGACCACCCAACGAAAAAAGAATGAAGGCAACATCGGGATGGGTAATAAACTGCAGAAGTTTTTGGACAAATGTGAGTGGAATCTCTTCGATTTTTGGATTGATAATCTTGACGGTGGTTTTCCCAAGCCCCGTCTCGGTCTCGCGACCATTGATCTGCTCCAGAAGATCGTCAATGTCGGAAGCAACAAAATCTATGACATCGAGCGCAAGAGCTTCAGTATTTGTAATTGATACCGATTGCCGAACCGCCTTCTCGGCCCAGTCGCCATTTCGCCCGCGTCGCTCAGCGGCGGCCTTTATCTGGGCGACAGCATCGTTCGTTATTTTTTCATTCATTATGGAGTCCGGCTGTTGCCCCCCGCCGCCAACCGGATGAGCCGCTCCGATATTGGTCGAGGGAGCCATTGCGGCAAAATGCGCGGCGTAGGTCATATATACTCCAGCCGAACCGGCCCGTGCGCCGGAGGGAGCGATGTAGACGCAAACTGGGACTTCGCTGGCAAAAAATCGTTTGCTGATTGACCATGTGGGCGCGCTGAATCCACCGGGTGTGTCCAAGATAATTATCAAGAGGTCCGCCTTCGCTCCTTCGGCTTCGGCAATTGCTGACCCAATACGATCATCGGTGACAACACCGATTGGCCCCTCGATGAAGAGGGTGTAGACAAGACTACCGGATTCACGGTCAGGACTGACAGCCGACAAACTATCAGATACAGTGCTTTCCGCGACAATTTTTTCGGTCGTATCAGTGATTGTTGTGGTGTCAGCGCGAAGGAGTGAACCGGCTACAAGTGAAAGGAGTCCGCCCATAAAACAGACACAGATAAAAATCGGTACTATTTTTCGTCGCATAGAAAAAATCCCATTCACACGGAATAATATCAGTGCCAGTTCGGCCAATGTCAACGGCAATCGCATTGAATATGCGTCGGTGCGGATTCTGACAATTCCGTCTAAAGCTTGAGCGAAGAATGAAGGTACTTGATTTCACCATCTATGATGGTCGCGAGGATCTCGGTATTTTCAACTCTCGCAGGAGTAACCGCGGTGATATCGTGCTCAAGGATAGTCAAATCGGCTGGATAGCCTGTCTGCAGATAGCCTCGGCAGTGCTCCTGACCGCAGGCATAGGCCGCACCAGCGGTGAAACCGTGGATGGCTTCGGTGACAGAAAGCCTTTCTTCGGGATAAAATCGTGTCCTTTTGTTTGGCAGTGACCGTCTGACAGCAGCGGCTATCCCTGCAAGCGGGTCAAGCGGCTCAATGGGGACATCGGAGCCGAACGCGAGATGAATGCCGCGCTTCCTTAATGTTTTGAAAAGATAGGTGTCCTTGCCTCGCTTTCCCCAAGAACGATGGATCATTTCGATATCTGAGGGACAGTGCGATGGCTGCATTGAGGCGATAACATGCAGCTTTTTGAAACGGGCGATGTCGCTTCTGCGAATCAGTTGCAAATGCTCTATACGATGTCTCGCCCCATTCATGAGTCGCGGGGCAGACTCGTAGACATCGAGCACATTTGAAACGGCCTTGTCTCCTATGGCATGGATTGCACATGGAAATCCGAGATGGGCGGCCTGTTTGGCGGCGAGGAGCATGTCCGATTTTGAAGCAGTTTCGATTCCGCAGTTGTTTTTCGAACCAATGAAGGGCTTGAAACAGAGAGCGGTTTGGCTGCCAAGAGTGCCATCGGCGAAAAGCTTTATTCCTGCAAAACGAAAGAACTCAGTGCCCGTCCCATAACGGGTTTTGCTCTTAATCAGGTCAGGCAACATCTGTACTCGGGGATAGTGATTGATCCGTAAGCCTAAAGTATTTTTTTCGGCCCGCTCCAGATAGAATGGCAGCGCGATAGGACTGTCGAAAGAATGCACGCCTGTGACGCCTTTACAGTATGCTATTCCAAGGGTTTTATCATACAGGCCATTCATTTCACTTTTGGATGGCAGCGGAATAAAACTGAACATATACTCGAAGGCTATGGCCTCGCGTAAAATGCCTGTTGGCATTTTATCGGGAAAACGCACGATCTCGCCGTCTTTAGGATCGGAGGTCGCTGAGGTTATACCTGCTATTTCCAGGGCTTTGCTGTTCACCCAGACTGAATGGTGGTCTTTGGCGAATACAAATGCCGGCCGCCCTGCGCTGACGCTGTCGAGCATATAGCGGTCCGGCTCTTGGCGAGTTTTGAAACCTTCGGGCGAGTAGCCTTCTCCGACTATCCATCCGCCACGCGGGACGGTTTTCGCAAACTGTTCGATTTTGCTCAGACAGGCGGTTATTGAGGTCAAGCCATGAAGCGAAACGCGTCCCAGAGACATGGCGAAATAATATAAATGCGCGTGAGCATCTACCAAACCGGGCACGACCATTTTTTTCTTAAGGTCGAGACGCCGAAAGTTTCTAAAGTCTGCTGAATTGCGAAGATTGTTCCCTACGACGACAATTTTCTCCTTGTCTATAACAATTGAATCCACGACCTGTCCATTTGATTGTGTGTGGACACAGCCGTTATAGAGAAGGATTTTCATCGTTGAACTTATTCCCTTTCATGCGGAAATCTCCCTCGCGGTGGGTCAACTGGATTCTGTCGGTCTCTTCAAGAATTGGAATTGCGTATTTGCGGGTAAATCCGAATCGGTCACGAAGGTCGGCCACAGCCAGCTTGGTTGAGGTATTCAGTTTGTCTTTGACAAATGAGACAACTTCCTGCCACACGGGGAAAAGGAACACAAACTCAGAGCCGCATTTGTATCCTTCACAGCTGTCAATAATATGCTTAATTGCCTGCTGATAGATCTTCCCTTTTGAGGCGAAAGTGCTAATGTCGGGAGGTGCGTATGGATGGGCATGCAGCTCTTTCATTACTGTCTCGTAAGCTTCTTTGATAATTCCTTTCAGGGTCACCGTCCTGCCGGCAATATCATATCCATCGATCACTTTAACCAGCGAACCCGAGCCGACAAGATAATCCATCAGAACAGACACATTAGAAGATGACAATGAAATATGCTTGGCGAGCGCTTCAGGAGCTATCCCTCTGAGATGGGGCTGGGCTTTAAAAATGTTTGCCATTTGTTCGATGAGTTTTTTGCCGATTTCAGCGACGGTCGGATAATAAAACAAATGCTCTCCGAATCGTCCTATCATTCCCCCGACCAGAAGGTTTTCAATATCCAACTTTATTGCATTAGATGAGATATTTGCATTCTCCAGAAAATTCGTCTCGGGCGTCATAATAGATTTTTCAAGCTCTGAGAGAATGAGAGATTGCGTAGTAAAGTCTGCTCTTGATTTCAGATACGAAAGGTTTTCAAGTTCCTTGCGCCTTGGAAATACGGAAAAATGATCGAGAACTTGTCCTCCGCCAAGTGTGATCATTGGGGTGGCCAGGCGAAGAATAAAGTGATCACCGACAAGTGTGTACATCGGCTCATCCGGTCGAAAAAAGATTATGCCGCTTTCGCCGGGTTTCAATGCTTCGGCGTCGAATATCCTGACCTCGCCTTTGGATTCACTTGTTCCGATGAGCAAAAGCGCGCGTCTACGGTCCTCAAGCTCCAGTAGCGCATCTACGGTCATCTCCATGTGAAGAGCAAGCACAGGGTTTTCTTTAAAGTAAGAGAGATCAGCCCGGTCGCTTACTCCCCCCCCGCGGGTAAGATTGACTTTGTCGATGCCTCCAAGTGAGACGGCAACTCTTGTTCCCGGAGTTACACGGTCTGCATCATAACCCATCGATTGAAGCGAACGAATTTTGCCCGATTCTCCCGACGGCCAAACCGTCACCATCTGACCTTGGGTCAATGTACCTCCACGCAGTGTGCCGGTAACCACCCCGCCAATTCCTGTTTGTATAAAGGACCTGTCTATTGCAAGACGGGCTTTACCAATGTCGTCTTTCTGTTTGATCATCGCTGGAAGATTATTTAGAAATTTAATAAGTGGATCGAATCCCTCTCCGGTCGCCGCTGAGACGCGAAAGATTGGGACATTCGCAAGAGGTGAGCCAGCTGTCTTTTCACGTACTTCCTTCTCGAGCAAGTCAATCCACTCATTTTGAGCGAGGTCGATTTTGTTGATGATGATGATGCCCTGCTCAATTCCGAGCAGTCGAATTATCTGAAAATGTTCCTGGCTCTGGGGCATCCAGCCGTCGTCAGCGGCTATAACAAGCATGACGACATCTATTCCCCCTGCGCCTGCAATCATGTTTTTTACAAAGCGTTCATGCCCGGGGACATCGACGAAGGCTATATCATCGCCATGCGAAGTGCTATAGAAGGCAAAGCCCAGATCTATGGTCATCCCACGGGCTTTCTCCTCGGGCAGTCTGTCAGGATCAGTACCGGTCAGCCGCTTGACGATAGATGACTTGCCATGGTCGATATGTCCGGCGGTGCCTATGATGATCATGGGCTAAATCATTCGTATCTGGGGAGGTCGCTTCGGTCGACAATGATGCGGAGAGCTGTCGTCAAATAGGCGTCCTGTGATGAATCGACGGCTTTAATATCTATAAGGAAAGTATTGTTCTCTACGCGTCCGATTATGGGCGGTGAAAAACGACGAAAACGCGCCGCCAGTCCTTGGGCATGATAATCCTCCGAAAAGCGAATCGCGACTGATGGTATGTCGGCTTCGGGAAGCGCTCCCCCCCCAACGTAGGCTTTTGTGCCGGTTACGGTAATCTCTTTGGGAAATCCGAGATTTGCTTCGATAGCTTTGGCCCGCTTATATAATTCAGATTCAGGAACTGAGAGAATCTGCCAGAGTTTTATGTCTTGCATGTATGTCCCGCTCAGGTACGACGACAGCAGTTTCTCAAGCACCGCAAAAACAATCTTGTCGACCCTCAATGCTCTAAAGAGCGGGTTCCTCTTAATCTTTGCAATAAGTTTGGCATTCCCGACAATCAAACCGGACTGAACGCCACCAAGCATTTTATCTCCCGAAAAACAGGTCAGATCTACCCCGGCCCTGACTGACTGTTGGACTGTGGGCTCCCGATATCCGAGTATTTTTTCGGTCTGAACAAAGACTCCGCTGCCTAAATCATTGCAGACCGGGATTTCATGGCTTCGTCCGAGTTCAACAAGGGCAGCCAGAGGAACTTCTTCGCTGAACCCGGCTTGGATGAAATTACTTTTATGAACTTTGAGTATCAGTCCGGTATTGTCGGTAATGGCCAAAGCATAATCTGCGAGATATGTAATGTTTGTTGTCCCCACCTCGACCAATTTGGCTCCGGCGCGTTTCAATATGTCTGGAATGCGGAATCCCCCTCCGATTTGGACCAGTTCGCCGCGAGAGATGATAACATCTTTTTTATTCGCCAGCGTGTTGAGAATTATGAAAAGCGCAGCGGCGCAATTATTGACTACTGTTCCGGATTCGGCATCAGAGAGCAAAGCAAGGTAGCTCTCACACATTTCTCCCCGGCTCCCCCGCGCGCCTTTTTCAATATCGAACTCCACGTTACTGTATCCTATGATGGTCGTTTTGATGGCCTCGAATACGGATTCCGAAAGCGGGGAACGTCCAAGATTTGTATGGACAACTATCCCAGTGGCGTTTATGACCGGCTGGATTCTATACCTATTCAAGGCTTCGATATCATCAGAGATGGCGATAAACAGCTCGTCTTCTTTGAGTGAAACTGGTTTTACGGAAAAATCGTATTTTACTCTCTCAACAGTCTGGCGGACGACGCATGCCACCATCTGTCGCGGTAATAGCGATGAAACCGCTTTCAGTCTGTCATCACTGAGCAGTTCATCGATGGAGGGGAAATCTCTGAGCTTTGTTATAAGTTTTTGGGCCATTGCGATGAATTGTAAAGTATGTGCGCAATTACTCGTCCGACATTCGCCAATGATTCTGCTGAGCATTTATCGGGCGTGTCATGTTCTGTGTGCCAGTAGATGTAATCGAAATCAATGAGAACAACAGATGGCACTCCTCCGGCATTTAGCGATAGATGGTCATCCTGTATCGGATATTTTACCGAATCGATAAAAGTAGTCACATTTAGCTGCGATGCTGTTTTCCAAATATAATCATTGAGTGTCGGTACAAATGTCTGAGAATAAAATTCGCGGTAAATCTGCTGGCTTTTGTCTCCAACCATATCTATGACGATTCCGAAATGATATTTATCCCGGATTCCAAGAGACGCAAAATGACGCGATCCCAACAAATACCAATCACCGTCTCCGGGTTTGCCCCAGTCCTCTCCATCGACACAGACCAAATCTACATTAGCGACAGGCGCGGACACGGCAAGCATATTGGCCAATTCCATTAATATGGCAACACCTGAGCCGGCATCGTTGGCTCCATCAATTGCAAGTTCACTCTTGGACGAGTCGAAAGCGTGTTCTGCGCGGGGACGGCAATCATAGTGCGCCATAAGCAGGATGGCTTTGGAATCCGATTTGTCGCCTCTAAAACTTGCAATAAGGTTTACAAGCGGAATCTGATTGTTTGAATAGGGATCGTCAAAAGTCATCGACTGGCTGTCCACAGCCAAGCCTTTGGAGACAAAGTGCCTCTTGAGGTAGTCTCTGCATTCCGCCGATGCAACACTTCCTGGAACCCGAGGGCCAAAGGCAACCTGCTGTTCTATGTAGGTTAGGGCCTGTGCGCCGTCAAAATCTGTAGTGCTAATCTTTGAGGCACAGCCCAGAAGAAGAATTGCGCTCAGTATTGGTACAAGATATTCGAGTGTCATAGCCCAATCTGCTTAGCAGAGAAGGGCTTGTCAAATCAAAAAGCGATTAGAACTTAATCTCAGTCCAAATCTGCAACTGGCGGACATGTGTGTTTCTACCAAGCTTATCGCTCGTATCTTGCCACATTGCAGATAAGCCGCCTTGTATTTGTTGACTAAACGTATAGGAAATTGTGGGGGCGATGGAAAAGTCCGACTTATCTGTTGTAAGTCTTCGAATTCCGACGACTGGTATTGTTTCGCTTTGGTCTCCGGAGAACCTGGCGGTGACTTCCAAAGCCATTTGAGACTTGAACTTCACTTTACCAAATAATGGGACGGAAATACCGCCTGGTGCGCTGAATGAATATTTCGCGGTAAAGGCCAGTCTTTTCTGCTTTCCAACGGAATTGCTTTGTCGTTTTCCATCGAATGTCCCAAACTGCTCGGTAAGCGTCTTGGTTAGCGCGTACGAACTCGACATCGATAAGGCTCTGAAGAGTTTGAAGTTGACCGAGAGAAGGGGGTTGAAGTTCTCCGTAGTCGTTCGGTTCGAGGTAAAGTTTCCATCTAACTCGACCGTTTCGCGGGTTTGGCGCGAATAGCCTGTCCGAGGAGCAAAGACTTCGATGAATTTGTTCACATATGGCTTAATAATCGGTAACGTGGTAAACTTTTGAATCGAAACCGAGACATCAGGCCACGAGGTTGAAATTTGTTCCTGTCGCGGACCAACCCTGAAAAGATCCCGCGTAATAGACTGTCTGAACCGGACATCAATAAGTAGGCCCCCAAGCAGTCTGAAACCTGAGCCGAGATCATAGCTAACTCCCTCACTTGAAAAGGGAGAGCGCGGATCATCGCTGCTGCGAAGCCCATCGGGGTCATCTTTGAAGCCAAATTGGTAGCCGTACGATGACCGTGTAAGCATTCCAGGCGTGCTGTTATTGTAAGTTTTAGCGTATTTGTACGTTATCGGTTTTATCCATCCCGTCAGGAGTCGAAGAATAGTCAGCGGCGGATCATAGATCGGTCTGCCGTCCACCTTCGGTTCTTCTTTCTTCGCCTGAATCCGGTTTGAATCGGCGAGAGTGGAGTCTATAACGGTAGAATCAGTGATGATGGTGTCACTTGGATTCGGTGTATTTTGAGCAACGCGCGAAGCTGACGGCCGATTGGTTGACTTCCAGGGCTTGCCGAGAAGTAGCATATGATTAAAGGTGCCATTCACGCTCCAGTTTCGAGCAAGATTGGCGGCTCGGGTTTCAGAGGTACGGTCGTATACATCACCGTACGTGGACCCATAGGACAGGGCGGTTGTAAGAAATTTCAATAGCTTTGGATCATAGCTCGCGGAGAATGTCTGACCGTAGTTTGTTTCAAGCCCCAGCTTGAAATTACCCGGCTTGAGGGAAACGCCTTCAATATCGGCCAAGTCACGGACAGTGTTCATTGAATAAGAGGTCGAGAGGTTTTGAAATATCTCATAGCTGAGACTTGTCCGGCCATTGAAACTTCTTGAAAGCGATGTTTTCGGCTTGCCGTTTCTATCCTCGCTTATTTGTATCGAGCGATCAAACCGGCCCGACCAATCCCAGCTCTGGGGATAGATACCAAGTTTCGTGCCGTCCAGTCGTTTGAGCAGGGGAATATCTTTGGCCCATCCAAATATTGACAATCGAGGAAGATTCTTTAGACCCATATCGTACGAGGCATTTACATTGTAATTCTCAGAAAAATTGCGGGGGTTATTCACCGAGGTGAGCATTGAACGAGCATACGAGTATGAGACTTTCTGACGATTCAAAAGAACATTAAACAGCGGACTTTTGCCTTTTCGCTGGAATGATTCTGAAATTGAGATGCTGCGCCGATTGCTAAATGTCTGCTCGGCGAGCCGCACGTCTTCAGGAAGGACAATGTCCGAGTTTGTCCGTAAGAGAGGGACAAGTCTGGTCTGGCTAAAGCTATAACTTATAGGTAAGCGCGCTGTCCACGATTTCGGTAAAAACTTGTCTGCGTTAAATGTGACTCCATAGTTATAGGCTGAATTAGTGCTTCCACTGCCAAGATTATCGCTGGCTCCAGCCCTGTTGGCAGTTGAAAGACCGCGGAAGTAAGGGTCTTTTTGTTCGAGACCAAAATTATAGTTAAACAGGTCAGCGGCTGTGCCATTTACGCTAAAGCGATAGGCCGTGCCGATATCTTTTCTGACATCGGTAACGCGAAGTTCATCGAGCCAGACTTCGCCAGTAATCGGCTGACTGCTTTCATTGACAACACCGGCCGCAAAGTAGGAAATGTCATTAATACTGGGGCGACCATTAATTCGATAATTACCGGAAGTGACATTGAGAAAGGCATTTACACTATCCTTTGCCCTGAGCGCCGAATCTTTTATTCCGGTTATGGCATTAAAGTCAATGTCGACAAAGTTCCGCTCGTCCCAGCCCGGATGCACAAATGTGGAATATTCATAAAAGTTAACTGAGTCGCGGCCAGCCCTCAAAAAGAATCGAACAGAATCGCTGACACTGGTAATGGGGCCATGGACATACATCTGCAGGTGTCTATACCCGGAATACCTTTCGATTGAAACCAAGTTCTTTTTTGCGATACCGGTATCATTTGGCTGAAGATTCTCATAGCTGAGCGAGAGAGCGCGTTGTGCCTCGGTTACGTTATTGGTCCTGTCAAAATAGGCCTCGACTCCGGGCGGAGGTGTGAAGTTTACATTTTCTTCGTCGCTGACCGATGCTACAACAAATTTCGATTGCTGCTGCTCAGGGAGATTCAAGTTTGCTGAGTCGACGTGAACAGAATCCTGCCAGTTTGATTGGACAAAATACCAGTTGGCAACTTCAACTGTATCATTTTCTACTCTGAATTCTTCGGTGTTAAACCAGACTCTCACATATCGAATGAAATCCCAATCGGGTTTGCCGATCGAATCGGTTAAGGCGCGGCTGTCCCTTATTGGCAGACGATAGGTGCGCCAGTTGGTTCCGTCCGGCAAGATCTTCTCGGAACCGGGCACCAAAAAGGAGTCGCTTGCAAGGTCTATCGTGAAGGAATAATAATCGTTGAGGGTCTGGAACTGGTCTGCAAATGTTTCTTTATCAGGGGTAGTTTGGATACCATCGGCCACTCTATTTCCCTCAGTGCCATTGAGCCATTCATAAAATCGAGGATCTTCCACATTAAAGCGAACATTCGTGCACTGCCCTGGAGGAAGCGGGCAGACACCTTCCTTACCGTTAAACCAATTATCACCATTTGGGTCCGGATTTGTCACCAGATTATAACCGGGCTCCTGTCCATCCGAAAGTCCGTCAATCCCAATATCTTCCTCTTCGGTAATTGCTTTATTCCGATCCTTATCTTCAGTGTCAGGAGCATTATTGCCATTGACATCTTCGGTGATTTGCCCGAAATCCAGATGAATCTTTCCGGTTCGTCCTTTAACCCGCATTTCGAAGAGTTGCACTCGTGACTTATCGATTCTGTTTCCAATATGTCGGAGAATGCCTGCCCATGCCTTGGTATCGGAAGTATCTGCTCCAGACGTATCTGCGTTGACTTTAGCTGGTCTAAAAATCATCCTGAATGGCGTCAATGTCCCTTCGCCTTGTGGTCTTTCTCCTTCATAAACATCGCTGAAGGCAATGGCGTGCGTGTTATGCCACAACATTTTGCTTCTATTATATCCCAGGCCAACAAGTTGCTGCGGCAAGGCAGCAAGTGTCCAACTCTGATATGACATACCAATTGAAACCTGCTCTAGAGCTGACTCGAAATCATCAATATATGCCTCGCCTCCAACATTTGGGTTGGGGCGGGATTGCGCTACTTCAGCGCTGAACTGCATAGTAGACGGGGCTTCGGTGGTCAAAGCAGGGAGGGCATTAATGGCTTTTGTCAGAAAGCCGGGATAGATGCGAAAACCCATATCAAAATCCAGCACAAGTCCCTTTGACGTCTCCTGCCCGACACGGGGCTTACGGTCTTGGGCCTTATCTGATTTGTAGAGAACAGTTGTCCCGAAGGAGAGATCGCGGCTCCATTCATATTCGGCGCGGGCCCCGAACAACGTCTTCTTAGCGAGAGTCAGGAAGGGGGCATATTCAAACTCAACCTTCAGATCGGCATTGGGATCGTTGGCCACATCACTGATGAGCGTTAGTTGGCCGAAATCGTACTGAATGTTATAATCCTCACCCTTGGTAAGCAATTGCCCGTTGAGCATTACACGTTCCGAACCTTCAATAATGTTCGTGCGGTTTAACCGAATTATCGAGCTTCGTGTCTTGGATGAATACTGAATGTAATACTGTGAAGCATTGGCCGAAGCCTGAGAGCCCGGAACATCTGAGTAAATGATCGAGTTTCGCGCCGTCTTACTCAAAATATTTGTGGCCGTGCCATTTTCGTCTACAAACGTAGTATCAGAATTGAAGGGCGTTCGGCTTGGGAAAATAAGCAGACCCCAATCACTTCGGTATATCTCGCGGCGAGTATCTATTAAGCCGTCGGGCTGCTGAGCAGATCCATTGTACTGGTCAAGTCCCAGTATCTCAATAAAGTTCCCTTCAGGTGTCCCGGTCGTACTGAGCTGATATTCAAGCGCCGCAACTGTTCCTTCCTGACCCGCCTTGCCTTTGAAAATCTTTAAACTCAGGTCTTCGGCGCCGCCTGCTTTTGGAACGCTATATACGTTTCGCCACATTAACGGCCAAGTCTTACTTGTAGATCGAAAGTACTGTCCCGGCCGTGTACGAATATATTTAAGGATATAGTTTGATCCTGTAATATCTCCGACGGTTTGAATTGTTCCATCGGCGCGTTTAATAATCATGAATACACCCATCGCTTCGCGGCGAGAAGACGTAAACTGCAGGTAATGCAGGTTTTTTATCGTATCCTGTTCCAGAGTAAAGTTGTCACGAGTCAACTCTTTGACCTCGAGAGAATCTTTCGCCGAGGACTCCTCGGGAAATAGAGTCCTGTCAAAGGTGTTTATGTAAAGTGTGGCTGGTATAGGGTTGGTTCCATTTTGAGCGCTTATGTCCTTCGGGAGAACTTCAAATACTTGGACACTGAGAACAAAATCGCCTTTTTTGAATCCTATACCGTCGATATTGGAGCTATCGGCGTATCCAAGGTCATACAGACGCCCTTCGGCATAGGACAAATCTCGAATCCATGTTGCATCTTCGAGACCACCAGCATTAATGGTGGCCCGCTCCGAAGAGCCTTTTTCCTGTGAGGCAATGGCGGTAAGCGTCAGGTTGCCAAGCTGAGCCTCGGTTTTGAGTCCAAAGAGTCCTTGAATCGTCGATGAATAGCCGACAAACTGGGTTCGCTTTAAGTCGAGGGTTGTGTTGCCCGCTTCAATGGTCTTCAGTATGTCGTCCTCGTCCCCCTTATATCTGAGCTGAATTCGATTTGCAAGCGGAATATCGGTTTGGTTATCCTGGGAAACTTTGACTGATATCTTGGTTCCAATCGTACCGGCGATCTCGAATCGGGATATTTGCTCCATATTAAGCGATGGAAATCTACTCGGCTGGACTAATCCTGCCGCCGCGCCATCGGTCCACTGAGACCTGCCTGAAAGCGTGATTCTCCGATAGCCGGAGACACGGAGATTTCCGCCGCCTTCGCCAAAAATCTTATCAAACCGCTTGGGTAAATCTATACCAACCGATAGCCCGCTTCGTTTTCTTCCACTTTGAGCTTCGGCGATTGACTTTGAGACGGAACTACTAAATCTCTGCCGCAGTAGTATAGAAGTCCGGTAAGCGTTAAACAGCTCAGCATCGACAGATACTGGTATCAGCTCACCCTTAGCCGCATACGGGGTTACAAAAGTGAGACTTTTGGCGGAATGACTGCTGGATTTGAGAAGCGGCTTAAATTGAAGCGGCTCAGAGAGGATTGAATAAGGCTTGGCCCCAAGGGCCACGGAGAAAAGCTCGCTTTGGGGTTTATAGCGAGAAACGACCGGAGGCGGGTCGTCAAAGGTGGCGCTGAACCGTCCATCAGCATACGCCGCCTTGGCTCCAAGAAGGAGCATGGCCGCGCATGAGGAGAAGGCTATGAACTTTCTTACAAACTGTAGGTGCACTGCCCAACTTTTGGTTAGATACGTCTTCAATTCGTTAGAAAATGTTCGATAGATCTCCTCTGATTAGAATTTGCCAATGGTTTGGACTTCTTCGTTTAGCATTATACCGAATTTCTCGAATACACGCTTCTTCATTATATCGGCCAAGGACCGAATATCTCGCGAGGTCGCCGTGCCAGTGTTGACGATAATATTGGCATGTTTCTCAAAAACCTTCGCTCCACCAACCGAAAGACCCTTGGCGCCGACTTCTTCAAGTAACCTACCAGCAGGAAGCTTGCCGTATTGCTCACGCGGATCGGGAATATTTTTAAAAAAACAGCCTGCCGATTTTCCGGCATTGGGGTGTTTCGTTTCGCGAAGCTTAAGGATATCGTCTACCTTTTGTTGTATCTCACTACTATTCCCCGGCTGCAGAGCCAGCTTCACACTGACAACAACTTCGTGGCTGACTTTGAGGAAGGAATCCCGATAGCTGAACCGGCAATAATCCGGAGCAACAACTTTGAGGCGTCCTTCAATATCGACCAAAGTAACCTCGGTCGTTATCTGGCCAATTTCTCCGCCGAAGGCTCCGGCGTTGCCATAAACGGCTCCACCAACAGAGCCCCAAATTCCGGCCGCAAACTCGGCTCCGGTCAAGTTCTGGTTTGTGGCGAAATCAACCAATGCCATAAGATCTTCTCCGGCTCCGCATTCAATCCCATTAGGTTCTATGCGAGTCAATCCACGGACGTCAACTTTGATTATAAGTCCATCGAACCCTTCATCTGAGATCAGCAGATTCGATCCGCCGCCGATTAGGAAAAAATTAAGCTTCAGCTTTTTTGCGGCAGAGATCGCCTTGGCTATTTCAACGGCGGATACGGCGGTGATAAAATATTTCGCGCGCCCGCCAGTTTTATAGCTGGTCAGCGGGGCCAGCTCTTTGTTCCATTCAAGAGAATGCCCAAATGCCGCTTGGACGGTCTGTAGAGTAAGGTCATTGCTCACCGAGAGTTGCTCTGTCATTGTCATCCTTTTAATATAGCTAAAATATGCCTAGAAATCAAGCCAAATCGACCTCTCAGCATGCTTGTAATAGGGGTTTCTCAGCCAACATACTTCGGGTAAACTATCCCTAGACCTAAGAGCAAGTACGCTACACATTTCGCTACTAATCATACTCTTGTAGTATCGGCTTAGACCACTATAAAACCCAGACAAATTACTCAGATTTCTTCTCTTCATTGAGTCTTTCACCCGATGTCACGGTTTTAGACCCATTGGGCGCAGGGGTATTCTTTTTTGATTCATCCACAAAGTTCAAGCGGAGTTCATAGAGAATATGAGTCAAAAGCTTTCGCTGATCGTCGTTTAGGTTTCCTCGACTAATGTGTTCAATCATTTCAAGCATGTCAATCGTCTGTCGTGCCATCTCAAGATTTCGATCAATCTTACCGCTGACAGCCGAAGCGGTCTTGCCCATCTGTTGCATTGCTGCGGCCTGCAGAGATAGTATCAATCCATAAAACTGCATATCCAGAGTGTTTGTTTCGTCGGCCATATTCCTCCTTATATTTTAACTGAAAAGATCACACCGTCGGCCCCACCACGGCGGGCAGGCGCGGCGGACGGAAGTCTAAGGTCTCTTAAATCTTCCCCTCTTCTCCTACCCTCCGCCCAAATTAACATCCCGTTTTACGGCCGACTCCATCAGATAATTAAACAGATTTTTGTAGTCTTTTTCAAGCGTCTCTTTTTCGACAAAAAGCCGTTGCGATAGTTCCTGCGAAGCCTCAAGTAAATCCCGGTCGCGGGCGTAATTGGCAAGCCGCAATTCCGGCAATCCTGACTGTTTCAAACCAAAAACTTCCCCGGGTCCGCGCATGTTCAAATCCGCTTCGGCGATTTCAAAACCGTCAGAGTGCGCCGCGAAATATTCCAACCGTTGACGCGATATTTCGCTCATCGGCTGATACGCAAGGGCAACTACGGTTCCGCCTGTTTCACCGCGGCCAACACGTCCGCGAAGTTGATGAAGCTGGGCAAGCCCGAAGCGCTCGGCATGTTCAATCACAATCATATTCGCGTTCGGATTATCCACGCCGACTTCGATGACTGTAGTGGCAATAAGAGCATCAAGTTTCCGCTCTCGAAAAAGCGCAAGAGTCTCGTCCCTTTTTTTTGATTTGATACGTCCATGAACAAGCCCTAGCCGGTATGATTTTAGTGCGCCAGCGGAAAGCTCAGTAAAGGCATCCTCGGCATTACGCGATTCATTTCCCTCCTCCCCCTTTTCAATCAAGGGATATATAATGTATGCCTGGCCCCCCTTTGAAATCTGGTCGGCGACAAATTGCATCACTTTTGGACGGGTATTTTCATTCCTCCAAACGGTTCGGATCGGTTTGCGGCCGGGCGGAAGGGCGTTAATTGTCGAGATGTCCAGATCGCCGTACATTGTTAAAGCGAGTGTACGCGGAATCGGGGTGGCAGTCATAATGAGCAGATCGGGATTGTCCCCCTTAGCGAACAATTGGCCGCGTTGTTCAACGCCAAAACGGTGCTGTTCGTCGATTATAACCAAACCGAGCTTTTGGAAGGCTACATAATCAGAAATTAGGGCATGGGTACCGAAAAGAATCTGCAGTTCGCCGCTTTCGCACCGGGCGGCTATTTTCTTCTTTTCCGAGGCCTTAAAACTCGATGTCAGCAATCCCAATGAAACGCCGATTCCTGCAAGCGGATCATGCCAATTCCTGAAATGCTGTTCGGCCAATATCTCAGTCGGCGCCATGAACGCCGTCTGAAGTTTATTCTCTGCAGCGTACAGCGCGGCGATAACCGCAACGGCAGTTTTGCCGCAACCGACATCGCCATGCAACAGCCGCGTCATTGGTTTTTTTAAACGCAAATCAGCTATAATTTCTTTGATGACTTTCTTTTGGGCATCCGTTAATTCATACGGAAGGGATTTCTTGAGGGCCGAGAGCTTGTCAGCAGGCGGGGCATACTGATGGTTTTTGACAAGAGTCGCCTTCTTCCCTTTGTTTCGATGGACATAGAACTGTAATGACAATAGCTCATCGAAGGCCAGACGCCTGCGGCATTCTTCGATTTGCTCCCGGCTTTCAGGATAGTGGATATGTCTGACGGCATCATCAAGCTTGAGCAATTGATAGCGATTTCGTTCTGATTCGGGCAGAGCATCGGGAATAGTTTCTTTGAGATTTTCGAAGATACTTGTTGTGAGCGTCCGAATCCCGCGGCTATTTAGTCCGAGCTTGCTCAACTCAGCCGTCTGGGGATAGACCGGGATGATTCGCCCGGAGTGAACAAGTTTATCAGTTTCGTCGTCCAACCGTTCGAGTTCGGGATGGATTATCTGCAAGCCTTGGAAGTATCCGACCTGACCGGTCGCGGCATAGACCTGCCCTTTCAGAAATAGCCGTTCGAAAAAGCGAATGCCTGCAAACCAGAGCAACATAAGCGCGCCGCTGTTGTCTTCGAGCATGACTTCGTATCGTTTACGTTTGCCGAAAAGCATTCCATGAGCGCGAACAACCCCGATCACGGTAGCGGTCTCGTTTACCTGAACTTTTGCAATTGGAATGACATTTGTTCGATCGAGGTACGTTCGCGGGAAATAGTACAACAGGTCTGACACAGTTTGTATGCCCAATTTGCCTAAGGCCGCAGCTTTTTTTGGGCCGACACCTTTGACATACTGGAGCGGACTATTGAGTTTTAGATCGGACATACAAGTAGTCTGCTTTTTTTCGGTGTGACTGTCAATCATAATATATGGAGGAGGGGAATGCCCTGTCAGTTGTCTCGGCCTGACAGTCTTGAAGTGTCTTGGTCAGCGGCCTTGCAATGTGAGGTGCGGGACGTTATCATGTCGATGGAAGAGGATGTCGTCTGGTGGCGGTCCCGGCCTTCAAAGCCGTGTGGGGGGCAATAGCATTGTCCCCGGTGGGTTCGATTCCTACCCCTTCCGATTTATTAAGGTTGTGGCTACAGATCAATCAGTGTCGCGCAATTTCTCGTCGATTAGACCATAATGAATGTCGTAACGATCTATAGCAGTTCCGACCAAAGCAGAAGCCTTTAACAAATCTTCTAAGCTGTAGATATCGTAAGCTCTCCACCTTTCCTCCTGAGGTTGCCAAGTATCACGTGATAATTTCTTCCATTGTTCCTCAGGCAGGGGCTCAAATTTTTGAATCCGTCTAAACACGATTTGGGCTCCGGCTTTCCCTCTTATTATTTGAGAGTGCATAAATAAGCCACGCATGTCGTCGTTATGGTCATGGAGAAACTGGCAACGGAATATATAGATGCAGATTGTATTTGGTGGACTTGGGTGTATGCGCCCCCTAGTACATAACTTATGTTCCAAAAATATCGGCTCTAAAAAATCCCTCCAGTATTTGCCCATCTTAGCAACAGTTCGATTATGCTCTTGGTCTTCGATCTTTTTCCCTTTGAATTTAGGATGATTCGGCATTTGTTTTACTCCTGTTAATCCGTTCTTAACTTCTAAAGCATGTTGCGCATGAGAGCCTATCTACTCAGACTCCATATTGCCCCCCTAAATCGACCGGACTGGCATCACGAACGGGTCGTCCACCAGAATATTCTCTTTAATCGTATACGCCTCGGCGAATGTCACATTGACCGTGTGCCCTAGTGACCGCCCTCGCGAGTACAACATATCGAAAATCGAGACATCATTTTGAAATATCGGTTTGCCGCCAGTGTCTGCCCGCGTACTTCGGGCAAAGACGCTCGCAAGAATCGTCGGCATCGGCGTGTGGGTACTGAACTGCGATGAATAGGCCGCGACAGCTTGGCATTTCCGCTCAAACTGCTCCGAAATATCAACAAGAAACGAGTGCTCCTTTTCGCGATAATACGAGGCATAGATAATTTTTTTCGGCCGGTGCGGCTCACCTGCAATCAACTGACCGTTGACGGCGGCCTTTTTGAGACCAGCGAGGAAACAGGAATCGTAACCGAGCTCCGAGGCCGCTAAATGGTCGGGATGGCGCTGCATCCAGTGGGGTAAAATGACAAGCTCAGGCTGGGTCTCACGAATGACTTTCGAGACAACCCCGCGGTTCTCCTGTGAATTAAATAGTCCTGAGTCCGGCAGCGCGGCGTTTCCGCGATAGCTCAGATTCAGCACTTTAGCGGCGGCGGCGGCCTCCGATGCGCGAGTAGCCTCGTTGCCATGAGTGCCCATTTCACCCCGGGTTAAATCGAGTATGCCAGTCTTGTACCCTTTGTCTAAAAGTCTCAAGAGAAGTCCGCCGCAGGTGATTTCGACGTCATCAGGGTGGGCTGCGATTGCGAGGGCGTCGAGTTTGACCGGTTTGTCAATTTTTAAAGCGTCAGCCATGCAGAATTTCCTCGTAGTAATTCTCGTACTCTGAAATGAGCTTGTCCTCTTTGAACCGTTCAAGAGCGATTTTGGCCGCGGCATTTCTGAAAGCAAGATGGCGCGGTTTGTCTTTCAGCAGATCAATTCCAGCCCGCGCCATAGCGGTTGTGTCCCCCACCGGGCAGAGAAAACCGTTGACGTTATGCGATATAACTTCAGAGAGGCCCGTCCCTGTCGTTCCGATTACCGGCACACCGCAGGCGAGCGCCTCAAGCGCGGCCAGTCCGAATGATTCTTCTTCTGAAGGCATCAAAAAGAGATCAGCGCAAGGAAGCACGGCCTCGACCCGGCTTTGGTTGCCCAAAAATATCACCCGGTCGGACAATCCCTTTTTTGTTATCTGCCTTCGCGCCAAAGTCATCTCCGGCCCTTCGCCAACGAGCAGAAGCCGGGCCGGGAGTTCTAAATGTATCCTATCAAAAATGTCGATGACATCGATTGTCCGTTTGACCGGCCTAAAGTTTGAAACATGACAGATAAGAAACTCACCCGGTTTAACAAACTCATCTTTCTGGCATTGCGCTGAAAACGGTTTGAAACGGGCGCTGTCAACAAAGTTGTGAATTACTCTAACCTCTTTATTGAGTTTGAAGACCTGCATCGTTTCATCGGCAAGATATTTAGAGACAGCCGTGACTCCATCCGAGGCATTGATCGAAAAGCGGGTGATGTCATAAAACGAGGCATCGGCACCGACGAGAGTGATATCTGTGCCATGGAGAGTTGTGATAATTTTGGGAAGCGTCACGTTTGCGGCTTTGAGAATTTCTCTGGCGAGGTACGCGGAAGTCGCATGAGGAACGGCATAGTGAACATGGAGAATATCGAGACCAAAGTTACGTGTGACATCGGCCATCTTGGAGGCCAGAGTCAATGTATACGGAGGGTTCTGAAAAAGCGGATACGCTGTGGTCTCAACCCCGTGATAGAATAGATTGGCTTGGTATTTGTCCAAACGGAATGGGATTGCGTACGAAATAAAATGAACTTGGTGGCCGCGAACAGCCAGTTGTTGTCCAAGCTCGGTTGCGACAATCCCCGATCCGCCGGCGACAGGGTAACAGGTGATGCCGATTTTCATAGCCACAATCCTCGGTTATGGAATATAAATAAGCTGATGTTTTGCCTCCTCGCTGTCGAGATTATCCACGATCAATGACACCACACCAAGTCCGTATTTCGCGATAAAGTAGCTGATATTAATTGAACGCTCCTGGAAATTGCGGTTGGGATAGAGACTGTTGGCGATGCGATATATCCGCTCTCGCGTTTCCTTACTGCGCTTCTTGTGCGCGGCAAAGAGTTTGGATTCGAAAGCCCCAAGCGCGAAATCTATTTTTCCCTGTGTCTGCTTTGCGGACTCTTCCATCGAGGGATCAAAAGCCAGTGATTTTTGGCTGAAGACCTCAAAACGGGTTTTCAAGTCTTCCCTGAAGCGTTCGAACAAGCGTCCGATATCATCCGGGAATGTCGCATGAAGTACCCGATTGACAATCTGTTCTTTATCCCCGCTCATATCGGCAAACTTGATGTCATATTCCTGCATCATCGAAGCGATTCGTCGCTCGACAAGAGTGGCGGATGGTCGATGTCTGTAAACCGGAGTTGGAAGATCAAAGAGCGCGAAGAGAGGGTTGACTTGAGCAAGATACGCAATCTCGGAAGGCCCCCCTTTCTGAGACACAACCGGAAAGAGAAATGATTGCAAAATGGCGCGGCTCATGACATCGGTTGAGAACAGAGCTGGATGTTCATTTATTTTGTCGGTCAGCTCGGTTAATGTAAATCGTTGATCACCGGCAATAAAATCGTCACCACCCCTAACTATTGGCTTGCGCCCTCCCTCATGATAAAACAGATGACAGTTTGCTTCGTCTTTTTCCACTTGGCGATGGTATCCGGATTGCACAAGCTTTTCGTTTGTCCCTTTGATTGTGTTGCGGACTTCGTCTCGCTTATCAATAAGTGACAGGAAGAATGGCTTGGCAACGTCTTTGACATCATCATCGCCGGGTGAGAAATAGGCAAGTTCTGTTTCCTGTGTGAGGCGTGCCATGAATTTCGCAAAAGATGTGACAAGCGTCTCGCTTGGGGCATAGGCGGTGTTCACGAGATCATACAGATCAATTGTGAAATCACTTTCACCCAAAACGTCCCTCATCGCCTGCTTCATTTTTTCAAGTTCTTCGGCATTTTCAAGAAGAATTTCTGATGCCGGCAGTTCAATCGTCGGAGGGGCATCGTATCCGACACGAACAGGTTCAGATTGGCGGTTGAGAAGCCAAATGTGATTTATCTCAGCAAAATCATGGTCATCGGCAGCTATCCAAAAAATAGGAATAACCGGGCGTCCAAGCTGGGCTTCGTATAGCCGTGCGGCCTTTACCACTCCTATTGCCTTTATGAGAGTGAGGAGCGGGCCGCTCATGAGTCCTGCCTGTTGTCCGCAGAAAAGAGTGACGGCCTGTGGATTGCGAAGGCGCTCGATATTTTTTAGTACCTTTTGCGAAGTGCCAAATGCTCTGTTCTGCCTGATAAGTATATCGGTCATCCGCTCGCGCTGATATTCGGTCTGGTCAATAGCTTTACATACCTTCGGCAGGTCGTGTGATGCAAAGAATTGTTTCGCCTTGGGCGAACCTGCCAGAAAATCACGAAACAACTGCGTGTAGCCAAACGACTCATCTATCTGGACATTTTCACTTAATGTGCGCGGTTCAGTTGTTGTCAATTGTTTGGGCATTATATCTAAATCCATTTCTTCCGTCGAAAGACAATCAACATGCCGAAAATAAGGACCAGAATGAATCCCATGATAATGAGAAAGCCATGCTCCCAGTCATGCCCGGGAAGATTTTCAAAATTCATACCCCAGATTCCTGAGACAAGGGTCGGAGGAATAAAGACGGCAGTCAGAACTGTCAGAAATTTTATGATATCATTAGTCTTCGTTGACACCGACGAGTAATAGACTTCAAGCGATGTATTCAGTATTTCCCGGTGCGAGTCTGACATATCGATAATTCGTACAAGGTGGTCATGAATATCAGAAAAGTAGACGTTCAAATTGGGCGTGATCAGACTGTAATGTTGTTTAGTGAGCTGGTTGACAACTTCTCTTTGCGGCGCGACGATTCGTTTGAGCTGAACTATATCCCGTCGCAGGGTAAAGATCGATTTGAGGGTGTCCTCATCGGCCTGTCCCAGTACATCATCTTCGACCCCGTCGACTTCTGATTCGATAATCTCAAGAGTCGTGTTGTAATTATCAACTACCGCATCAATGATAGCATGAAAGAGGTAGTCGGCTCCGCGTGTCACAAGTCTTTCGTCCCGTTCGGCGCGGCTATACAAATGGTCAAAGGTTCTATGATCGCCATGTCTGACAGTAACCAGAGAATTTTTCGTGAGAAAAAAATTCATTTCGCTCACCTTAAGCCCCTCTTCTCGGCCGATATAGTCCACAGCATGAAAGACAAGGAAAAGATAGCGCTCGTAATCGTCGATTTTTGTGCGGGATCTTTCGGCGATAACGTCTTCAATGGCAAGCGGGTGAAATTTGAAGTCATGGGTAAGGACGAAAAGCTCCTGGTCAGTGGGCTTTTTCATGTCTACCCACAGAATTGAACCTTCGACCGCCGTCATTGCATCAAAGTCGGCGATACCGTCATGGCTTGTTACTCCCTGTCCGGGGACATAGTAGAAGGAACGAATCATGCGCGCTCCTTAGGACTAGTCACAGCCGGAGCCGCCAGGCTACTGGTGAGAGAATGTTCACTTGTATGCCCGCTTTCTGCAACTCCAGTTGTGTTTTTTTGAGTTCGCAGATACCAGCCGCCGAAAATAAAGATTGGAAGCAAATCGATAAGGTGAAGCGAGAGCGCAAACATGACCGCATCCGAGCGGCCAATCGAAAAAGCCGCAAGCGATGTTGTGACCGCAAATTCAAACATACCGGCGTTTCCAGGGGTTATCGGAATCATCAGAACTAAGGTATTTATTACCATCAACACTGCTGCGGCAGCAAAGGGCAGATCGAAAGCGAAAGACTTAAATAGAAAATAGACAACCAGCAAGTGCGTAAACCAGGAGAGGAGGGATACGGTGAGTGTGCCAAACAGGTGCTGGCTCGAGCGAAGCAGGCGAATGCCTTTGGCAAACGACCGAATAAACTTTTTGATGGCGATATATATCCCCGGACGCCTATTGCGCAAGAGTCTCAGGCACAGCCTTTCCAATTTCTCCTGGTATTGAAGAATCAAATAAAGAGCGACAACGGCAGATGCGGTGGCGCCAGTGATGATATAGCTCAGCGAGCGGTACTCGCTGGGGAAAACAAATGCAAGCGAAGTGATGACAATAAAGATTATAAGGCTGACTGAGTCAAAAAGGATTTCAAGAAACAATGTCGAGAAAACAAATGACTTTCTCATTTTTAGCTTTCTCGAAAACAAAATAAGTCGCGCTACTTGGCCAGTCAGTGCAGGCATTGCGGTAGTAAGTACCAGTCCCGCGCCGTAGAGGGAAAAAACTTTGCTGAATGATAACCCATTCGGGTGTACCATAAGCATGCGCCATCGCGCGGCCTTAATTGCCACGTAGAGAAAAGAACAACTGACGGAAGGGATCAGAAAGTAATAGTTGAGACTACTAAGGAGAATTTTCAACTCGGAGAGCCTGATATCCTTTACGCAATAGATTAACAGCGCCAATCCAATGATGGCGCCCCAGAACTGCTTGTTTTTGAGGATCTTCACTATCCACAATTCTCCTCCGGCGCTTGTTCACCGGCAAACTGATAAGATAGAAAGCTGTTAAAGAGGTGTCAACCAATTAAAGCGTAATAGGTACTGAACCTATACCGGTGCAATAAGGTCTTTCTTTATCCAGCCGCTTCGGGTATTCTCCAGCCGGACATGAAAGAAGTCTTCGGTCTCGCCTATGATTTCGACAACCAGTCCGGAGGCTCCCTCAAAATCGATATCGGCTTGCTCCGATGGTCCGGTGTGAATAGGACTCGTCTCGGACACAATGACAGCATGCTGACGCACGTGCGACTCCCGATACTTCCAAGTTGTCGCTAAGGACGAGAAAATAAGCAAAATGATTGTAAATACCGTCGCCGTTCGAACTAATTGTCTTCGCTGCCCCAATCCAAATCGCACTATCAGAAAAAGAATAAACAGAATAAACAATGCTGAGGAAATCCATGCCAGAGTGTCCAGTCGAAGCGGAAGAAGAAGCTTATTGAGAAAAGTTCTGCCCGGATTGAGTGGGACATCGGCCATTTGAAGCGAAGTGAAACTTTGGGCAAGTTCGAGATTAGCGGAAATGTCGTCATCAGTCGGATCAAGTCTCTGCGCGCGGAGGTAGGAAAGGACGGCATGCCCCAAATCGCCGTTCTTGAAGTGCGAATTTCCCAAGTTGAAATAGATCGCAGCCGACTCAACTCCGCTGTCAATAATTCCTGAATAGAGGGTGATCGCGCTGTCGAAGTGGCGCTCTTCGTAGAAGCGATTGCCGCGCTCAAAATCTTCAACTACCGAACTCAACAAAAGCTGAGGAATAAAGAGAACCAATGCAAAAAGCAGCAGTGAATTCGTGACTTTAGCCAAATCTAACCCCCTGAAGTCTGGTCAATACCTCTTCGGCCTGGGAAAGCGACTGGTGAATGCTTTCGATAGTAGGGCTGATCGACGAAAAACGTGAATAATCACATTCGCGAAGCAACTGAATGCAGTCGCTGCTCAACTGGGAATCATCTGATCTCTCGCCAAACAAATCTGCGATTTTATCGCTCGTTAGGCCATACGGAGAAATATTGAGCTTATCGGCAATAAAAGCTGTGACCGCCAGACTTATCTCCCCATAAAATTCTTTTGCCGTGTTCGTGCGAGCAAGTGACTTTGCCTTCGAAAGACGCTTGCGAGCAATCCGTGACGCACTATTTGACCGAGTTAGTCCAATATTTGAGGCCTGCCGTTCACGTCGCGCCCGCACAACAATCATTCCAGCCAGCACAAGGACAGGTATCGCATTCACGACAACGTAGAGAGGGTTGAGAAGCAGTATCTGCCCGACAGGCCGCACCGTTCCCAAATCTTTTTTGATATATCGTATATCGCCGGACTGCGAACCCAAAGTCTGACCAGGAGGCGAATACGGCAGTTCCGGAGAAGCCGCATACCCTTCAGGCTTGCGCACGCTAATCTTCACAGGATTTGTCTTCAATGTGACGTATTTTTTCTGGCCGGGGTTAAAATAATTGAACTCCAGAGCAGGGATTTCAAGCTCGCCCGGGCGTTTGGGAATAAACACTTCTTCAAATATTTTCGAACCACCGAGTTTGTCATCGAGTTTGCTCATCGATTCACTACTTGATGCCTTGTATATCCGAAAATCATTGCTTTCATGGAGAATCGGTTCAGCCACAGATTTTATATTCCCTGAACCCGTTATTTTGACAGTCAGGGATACCGGTTGATTTACTTCGACTGTTTTTTTGTTAGACGTTGCCGTAATACTATAATTGCCGATTGAACCGGTAAAATTGTCCGGCTTGCCTTCATCAGGAAGAGGCTGTGCATCGATTGTTATAGGCGTCGAGCGCATTGTCACTTCTTGTCCCCTGCCAAAAAAATCTCCAAAGACATCGAATGGGTCGCGCCCCCGCCCTCCGCCGCCTGCGACAGTTGTCGTAATTATCGCGCGGCCAATGGTGAGTTCACCGGTCTGGGTCGGAAAGAGCGCATATTTTCGCTCGATAACTTTATATTGGCGATTATTCAGGCGCTGGTAATACGGCGCTTTGTTGCCCAATATTTCTGTCCAGAAACCAGTAGTGGCTGGTTCTGTCAACTCTGGTGTTCCATAAAACTGGATTGCAGTATAAAATTTCAACGTGAGGGTTATCTGCTCATTCACAAATGGCTTTTTCTTATCAACCAGGCCCTCGAGAAAATAATCTTTCGAGTCTCCTTCGCGGTTGAGAGCGCGATCTTCGAGACGCTCTGTCGTCGGGCTTTTCGAGTCGAGCACTGTCAGCGTGACTCTATTTCCTGTGTAACTTTTATTTTCATGAACTACTGTCACTCCTTCGATTGGATAGACTCCGGACTTCTGGGGCATGAGCAAATAGCGATAGGCGACTGAGGAACTCATTACGCCATTAGTGATGCTAAGACTGCTGGAACGTCCTTGAGAATAGACTTCAAACGCTGGTAAATTCGGCATCTGCGGTGATGGCAGGTTCTGACTGGCGCCTGAGATTTCGATGAGCAGGACAGCTTGCTCGTCCATGCTTATGGTGTCACGGTCTATCGACACCGATAAGTTCAGATTTGTTTGCGCATGCCCGGTTGATGGCAATGAGCATAATACCACAGTCAACACAAGAGCGCTGAAACCAAACCAGAGCAAGCGGGGTGCGAGTTTCATCTTACCAGTCTTTGCCATTGTAGTTGCCGGTTCCTTTTTCATGGCGGACTTTCTTCTGAACATCTTTTTCATCGTCGCGAAGTGCGTTCAGTATACGTTCAGCATCCTCTTTAGACATTTTCTTATTGGGCTTGCTCTGACCCTCCTGCTTGGATTTGTCTTTTTGATCTTTGTTTTGCTGATCCTGCTGCTGGTTCTGATCCTGATTCTCATCCTGCTTTTGCTGGTCGTCTTTCGGCTGTTGGTCCTTTTCCTGCTTTTGTTGGTCCTGCTTTTGCTGCTGCTGGTTGTCATTCTGCTGTTGTGCCTCAGTATTCTCTTTGAGCATCTTGCGGGCGAGTTCCAGGTTGAATTTGCAATCCAGGTCGTTGGGATTGGCCTTCAGCGCGTTTTCATAGCTTTCGATGGCTTTGGGATAATCCTCTAACTTGAAATGTGCGTTACCAAGGTTATAGTGTGTGTTGGCGGTAATGCCTTGGTCATTTCCATTGAGAGCGCGATTATACTCTTCGACGGCTTCCTTATACTTCTCCTGGCCGAAGAGCGCTCCGCCAATATTGTAGCTTATATTGGGATTTTCGGGAAATTCAGTTTCCGCGACTCGGTATTGCTCTAAGGCCGCTTTGTAGTCTTTGGTCTTGTACGCCTTGTTTCCTTCTTTGACAGCATCTATATAATCTTTGGCGTAGAGATCCCCAGCAGCTAATATGACTACCAGCGCGAGAATATACAAATTGATCTTATTCATTTGCCGCCTCCGTTGTCGGTTTCTTTCGCTCTGGTAGAAAAAACTCGCTTATAATAAAAAACATGGCTATTAGGAGCGGCCACTGGTAACGGTCGTCATATTTTGTCACCAAAGTACCTTCCAGTTCTTTCTTTTCCAGACCCGATATCTCATCAAAAATCTTATCCAATTCAATTTCGCCAGCTGTCGCATGATAGTATTTACCCCCGGTCGCCAGCGCCACCTTTTGAAGCGTGACGTCATCGAGCTTTGAGACTATAACTTCGCCTCCTTCGTCTTTCCTAAAACCGACCTGCTCTCCCTTGCGATCAAGCATCGGAATCGGCACCCCGGCAGGGGAGCCTATACCCACACAATATATCCGCACTCCCTGTTTACGCGCTTCCTTGGCAATTTCCTCTACCCCGCCGCCAAAATCTTCTCCATCGGTCAGTAACAGAAGAACCTTGTGTTTTGTCTCCTGTTGATTGAACGCTTTGGCTGCCGTCTCAATTGCGGCGCCAAGCGATGTCCCTTGCATAGACACCGACTCATTATCCATCACCGAGAGCAGCATTTCAGCCGCGGCATAATCCAGCGTAAGCGGGCATTGAATAAATCCTTCACCGGCAAATGCCACAAGACCGATGCGGTCTCCTTGCAGCCGATCTATAATACTACGGATTTCTTGTTTGGCAAGTTCCAACCTATTTGGTTTCATATCAGCCGCAAGCATCGAATTAGAGACGTCCAAGGCAACAACAATATCCAATCCTTCACGTTTTACAGTCTCAAAATGAGTCCCAAATTGCAGCCGGGAAAGTGTAATTATGATAAATATGAGAGAGGTGACTATTAACAGGGCCTTTGTACGCTGGCGCGCAAATGATATATACGGGGCATTTTTCATGATCAATGGAATATCGCCAAATCGCGCAAGAAGCTTCTTTTTGCGGCTGATCGCCCAAAAGAGAAACGCTCCAAGAATAATTACTCCAAGAATAAGCAAGAGATGTTCGGGTGAATAAAATCGCATATTAGTCTTACTAAAACTCGCTAAGCCCTACGGCAGTTTCCTGAAATATGTATATCCAAGCAGCGCCTCCAAAACAAGCAGTAGCAAACCGGCATAAGTGAAGTAAGGAAATAGCTCGCTGTACTGGATATGATGGGATACTTTGATTTCCGTCTTTTCCAGATTGTCGATAATAGAGTATATTTCCTCAAGTTCTTTGCCTGACTGAGCTCGGAAATATTTCCCGCCCGTCACCTCGGCTATTTTTGTTAAAGTTTCTTCGTCAATTGTGGTCGGCTGATAAATATAGCGTTTGCCGAAAATTGGGTCTTGATAGGGAAACATGGCATTCCCCTTCTTCCCGGCGCCTATCGTATAAATTTTTATATCAAAGGCTGCGGCAAGATTTGCCGCAGTAATGGGATCGATTTCGCCGGCATTATTGTCACCATCGGTCAGCAAAACAATGATGCGGGACTTGGACTCCGATTCTCTCAGGCGATTAACACCGTTGGCAATACCCATTCCGATAGCCGTGCCGTCTTCAAGCAATCCAAAGTTTACTTGATCCACAAATTCAAGCAGAACGCCGTAATCGACGGTGAGTGGGCACTGCGCAAATGAATTGCGCGCAAAGACAACTAGCCCGATACGGTCATTGACTCGTTTGTTAATAAAATTCTTTATCTCCTGTTTTGCCACGAACAATCGATTGTTCGGTTTGAAATCTTCGGCTTGCATCGATGAGGAGACATCGAGCACAATCATAATATCGATTCCCTCAGATGTGATATCCCTAATTTCGGTACCGGACCTTGGGCGAGCGAAGGCAAGAACAAGAAATGCAATTGCCAGCAGCCGAAATGCAATGAGCACAAATCTGAACTTCTGACGGCTGGATCGTGCGGCGCGTGAAACTATTTTGACATCCGAATACTTGATTGTCGCCGATTTAAATCGTTTCTGTCTAAAATAGTAAATGAGCATTACGAGGATGAGTATTCCTCCGGCTACAAATATGGCTATCGGAGATATCTGCAGGTCTCCGGAGCCGAACAGATTGAATCCAAATCCTGAGAATTCGATATCTTTCATCGCCTGCCACCTGCCGCGACCGGTTCCTGTGTGGACATTTTCGCTGCCTGAGTTGCAACTTGTGCTTTTCTAATGACATCTTCTCGAACGGATTCAATAATGTCATGGACAAGTTTGAAATCGGACTCGACTCTTTCTCGTTCAGGAATATAGCGGGCGAACTTTACCAGATCGGCATGCCTGAAAAATGACGAACAGTCGACATAGAGAGTTCCAGCTAATTCGATCTCCTGAAATATTTCGAGGAATTCCTCAGTTGTCATTTCCAAAACATCAACCTTGTATATCCTCCCAAAATAAGAGCGCAAAATTTCGGTCAGCGCAATATAGTATTCCTTGAACTGGCCGTCGTCGAGAAACGGTTTTTGCTTGAGCAATGCCAAGTCAGCGAAAGCAATTTCCCATGGAGACCGCAGATCAATAAACTCAGCTTCCTTCTTTTTCTTTCGAAGTTTCCACCAGAGAAAGAGCGCTGCCAGAAGAGCCAGCGCTGCCCCCCCCCACCAATAGTACGGGGTCCAGTTTCTTTTGAATTCGGCCTGCTCTTTTAGAGGACGAATATCGGCAGAATCATCGGCATTTAACAAAAGCGAGTTTATCTTAATCGGCACCGGCTCAGTTAGGAGATATTTTCCGCTTTCGTCGGCCCGTTTGAAGAAAATAGGAACTGGCGGGATAATATAATCGCCGGTGGTGAATGTACTCAACACAAACGTGTTCTCGCTTCGGTTGCGGCCGTCATCGAGCTTGGACTCAACATCGGGGTGGTAATCCTTTACGTCAAAGGCACCAAGATTCGCGCCGAGAGGGGGTGGGATGAGTTCATATAGGGTGTCGTATGTAATAATAACTTTATAAGTAATCAAATCACCAATATAGGCCTCGGCTAAATCAACCGATGTCTCAATCTCGATACCGGGCAGAGATGCAACCGTATCGGCCTCCTGCGCCGCGACAGGTGAAGTCATTATGGTTAAAGCTATCACAAGAAGCACAACCACTCTGACAAAACAAGAAGCCGGAATCAGAAGTGAATGTTTCTGGGTGATACTATCTAAGATGTTGCTCAAAGAATTCAACATTCCCTGTTTGCGCCAGCTGATTGATATATTCATGATAAGCCGCCTCAGCTTTTTCCGTTTGGCAGTCTCGCACAACCTGATCTCGAACGCTTTCAAATGCGGCATCGTCATATTTGTCACTTCGGTGGGCAGTGTAATAATTCTGAATGTCAACATTATCGATCTGAATTTTTTGCATGATCTTATTTTTGGCAAACTGATCGACAAGCATTTTCTTAACAAGTTGATCGCGTGCTCGCACAAACTCAGGATTGACATCCAGTTGCTCGCGCAATGCGGCATCGTAAAGAAGCTCAACCCCCACATACTGCCGCAGGAAGTTCTTTTTCTCCTCACTTGCAATTAGCTGGCTCTGAATTTCCGGAGGAAGACTTTGTATTTGATTGTCTATTTCAGAAAGAGAAATTGAGCGCTGCCCCCAGCGCGCGACTATCGGGTCATTTTCTGCCCTTGGCTGTTGATCAACTGAAACCATAGTCGTCAGTTCGCGTTTTGCATCAAGCAGACGCCCGCTCTTCTCCAGAGCCGTTATTAAATTCTTCGAGGCTTCAGCAATAAATGGCCCCTCGGGTGAACATGACCTTGCCCTCAGATAATAAGCCGAGGCCTGATCATAGTCTTTGAGGTCGTCAAAATATATTTTGCCTATCAGGTAGTTAATATTCCCCTGTTGCTCGTTGGTCAGATTGCCCTTTATAAGCACAAGCTGATATTCTTCTATTGCGGAAGAAAAGAGTTTGTTGTCCCTCAGTTCTCCGGCTATTGTTTTATGGCGTTCAAGATCGGCCTCGGTGTTGTTCCCTCTACAGGAACTGATAGATGTCAATGCGGCAAAGAGTATAAGCAGATTCCGACAACTGACCAAAACCATCCTTATTTTTCTTTTCCTATATGCGTTCAATGGCGTTTCTCCCTCATTTTAAAAAAACCTACCAACGGGACGATATATGATTCGTTGGTGCGGATATCCACAAAATCCATATTGATAACCTGAAAACCCCTTTTCAGGTTCTTATTATCTTCCGCAGCCCGGCGCGAGAATTCTTTTCTGAACTCACGCGACCCGGTATCAATGAGCACCACTTCGCCAGTCTCGGCGTCCTCAAGCTCGATGAGTCCAACATCCTCAAAACTGCTCTCGCGCGGATCGGAAACCCTTATCGCGATGATATCATGCTTCTTGTTGGCTATCTGCAAGGGCTTAATAAAACCCTGAGACAGGAAGTCCGAAATAAGAAAGACAACTGATTTTCGTCGTATGACGCGGTTGAAGTATTCAAGTGCGCCGTTGACATCAGTTCCCTTTCCCTCGGGCTGAAAATAGAGAATTTCACGAATAATCCGAAGCACGTGTCCACGCCCTTTCTTGGGCGGTACAAATTTTTCAATCCTATCCGTAAAAATAATCAAGCCTACTTTATCGTTATTCTTGATAGCGGAAAAAGCAAGCAAGGCGCACAATTCAGCGGCCGTATCGCTTTTGAAGCGGTCGCGGGTTCCGAATTTGCCAGAAGACGAGGCATCGACCAAAAGCACAACCGAGAGCTCCCTCTCTTCTCTGAATTTCTTGATATGCGCGAAACCCGTGCGCGCCGTCACGTTCCAGTCTATAAGCCGAATGTCATCGCCGGGATAATACTCTCGCACCTCTTCGAACTCCATCCCTTGTCCTTTGAAGGTGGAATGATATTCACCCGAAAAGAGATCATTGACCAATCTCTTCGTGCGAATTTCGATACGACGGATTTTTTTCAGTATTTCGCGGGGTATCATAGCTCAGACGACCGTTATGGAACCTCAATAGCGTCGAAAATGCGTTGAACTATTTTATCCGATGTCACTTCTTCGGCTTCCGCTTCGTAGGTGAGGATAACGCGGTGCCTGAGCACATCCGGGCCGATTGCTTTTACATCTTCTGGAGTTATATAGCCGCGCCCTTTGATGAAGGCATGGGCTTTTGCCGCCAAATTTAAATAAATTGTAGCTCTCGGCGACGCGCCAAAGGATATGAGGTCTTTTAGGTCAGAGAGACCGTATTTCTGTGGCTCGCGCGTTGCGAAGATAATGTTCACAATATATTCTTTTACTTTCTCATCAACATAGATCGAACGAACAACATCGCGCGCTCGAATAATATCTGCAGGGCTTATGACCCGTTTGACTTCAAAGTGGTGTACTGCCGTATTGCGGTCCATAATTATCCGTTCTTCGGCAGGGGTCGGGTATGTAATCTTTAGCATAAACATGAACCGGTCAATTTGGGCCTCTGGGAGCGGATACGTCCCTTCCTGCTCGATTGGATTCTGAGTGGCCAGGACAAGAAACGGTTCGTCGAGGGGATAGGTCGTGTCGCCGATAGTAACCTGTCGCTCTTGCATAGCTTCCAATAGCGCGGACTGAACTTTGGCGGGAGCGCGGTTTATCTCATCGGCAAGGATAATATTTGCAAAAACCGGCCCCCGTTTGACAGTGAACTCTGCCTTCTGAGGGTTATAAATCATCGTGCCGATGAGGTCAGCAGGAAGCAAATCCGGCGTGAATTGGATGCGATGAAACTTCACTTGAATGGCATCGGCAAGGGTTTTCACTGCGAGCGTTTTGGCAAGACCCGGAACTCCCTCAATAAGGATATGTCCGTTGGCAAGAATCCCCATCATAAGGCGTTCAATGAGATATTTCTGTCCGACGATGACAGAACTCAACTCGCTCGTGAGCCGTTCGACAAACGAAGCCTCTTTTTCTACTGTTGCCTGAATCTGCTGGATGTCAAACTCCATCATTCCTCCATCTATTCACTGTTAATGAGCCGTTGTTTCAAAAAGCGACCGAACTTCAGCCTCAAGGCGTATCACATCGCCGGGGGCAGGCGCAACCGGGGAAAATTTCTGTCTTTGTGCCTGAAGGAGCCAAGCCCCAATCTTTTCTTTGTAAGCAGGGGGCATATCGCTTGTGTCTATAAACCGAACGATGTCCTCTGTCGGGCGAGGTGTGGAGTTCATACCGTGGTTGGTCGAGAGGTACCACAGAAGCAGTTTGTATAATCCCGTTTGAAACTGTTTCATATCACCGCCGGATTCTTCACGCAGAGCGCTCAATCGAACCAGGAGTTTCTGAGTCGGTGTCTGGATCACTTCGTTCGGCCTCCGGCTTCGAATGACCAGCACCGCGACAAATGTCATGCTCAAAAGCAACGTTATCCCGAGAATGATTTTTACCGGACGGGAAAGCAAGGTTGGGGTTCTCGGGACTGAAGTCGGCCTGGCCACTGGATCGGAAACGATCAGTATCATTCCTTCGGTGACAAGCTCTCCGGAAATACTGTCAGGCCAACTGACATATCTTATGACTATTGGCTCTATTTTCCCTGCGCCGGAAATTGTCGGCTCAAGGTTAAAGCGAAAAGTCTTGGTTGTTATTTCGCCTGCCTCTGCGGTGGAGGTCTTGACTGACGACGAGAACTGTTTGACTTTCAAACGGTCTAATTGCGGTTGAAGTGGTTTGTCGAATCGATAGGCCGATTGATCCCCCTGCCAACTGAGCGTGATCTCAAGCGTGGCGGTTTCATCGAAAGCAATTGAGGCCTTATCCAAAGATTGTGATAGTGACAACTCGCTCGCTGTAGAGGAGCAGGCAAGACAAACGAAAAAGAACAGAAGTTTCCAGAATCGAATCATGTTTAGTATCTCGTTACGTAAAACACTGAGTGGGCATGTCCAAGCGGCGTAAAGTATCATCCGCCAATTGTTTGTCAAGTGTTTAGTTACTTCCGTCAGTAACCGTAAACAATGTGTCATTATACCGTCAGAGGGCTTTTTTGTTTCAATTGTTTTTAACCTATAACCAGAGCAAATAGACCGACTGCCATCCCGATTTTGAGCAGAAACGACCCGACACCAATTATTTTCTGAGTTGGTCGGTTAAGGGCGTAAATAAAGAATCCCAAAAGCGGAACATTTACGCAACCGATCACAAGAATAGCGAATACAGACCCATACGCTTCAGACTTGACTAATAAAACAGTGAAAACAAACAGAAGCGCCAAGCAGACCAAAACCACCCTGAGAGTTGATGCAATGCCCGCTACGGATGGAAATGTGATCACTCCGGCGCGGCTATCCCCCTCGATATCCTGCGCATCTTTGACAAGCTCTCTGATGAAATGCAGAATAAATGCATAGATGACCCCAATGAGCGGACCAGGTATGAGCAATGCCGCGTTGACATTGACAGCATACCCACCAGCTAAAAGGGTCATGGCGGCCAACGCCGCAACGGTGAGATTACCGAGCAATAAAATCCGCTTTAGGCGGTGATTATAGAGATAGAGCAGCCCTATCGCCGAGAGACATACGAGCGATACAGTAAAATTTACAGTCAGGCTGATTGCTACCGCAAGAAGATTAAGCACAGCCAATAGACGTTTTGAAAAAGCTGTACTGAGCAGGCCGCGAACCAATATTCGCTCAGGACGATTTATTCGATCGATTTCAATATCAGCTAAATCATTTCCGATGTTTCCGGCCGCGCACACCAGAAATGTGGCTATAGAAGTGAAGAATATATTTAGATAGTCCAACGAAGCGTCGGTGGCGGTCATTGATGCCCCAACCCACACTCCGACCATGGCCATCAGACAATTTGTGACTCGAATAAGTCTACATATATGTACGAATGTTGACACGAGTTAGAAAATAGACGAGTAACCTGAGAACATCAACAATTATAGCACAGGAGATACACCAAGAGGCTACGACTGTGCCCAGGACTATAAATCGGACGACAACTCAATTGACACCTGCGGCTGGCTCAAACGAAGTTCGGGATTCCAGCCCAGCGAAAGCATCAGCGATCTTTCTTCTGTAAGAAGCGATATCCCCACGCCGTATGAATAGCGAAAGAGTTCTTCAGTTATGACAGAGCCTGCCGCTGTCCGCGTTTCCAGAATGGGCCGGTTCAGATAAGCGGCATCAATAAATGTAAAAAGTGTCCCGTTTTCAAAGCGCAGTCTCGGCTCCACTGTACCAAAGACGCTCCTCTGAACAAAAAACTGTTCGCTCCGATAACCCCTCAGACTGCCGGGACCTCCGAGAGGAATCATTTCTGAAAGCGGGGGCAACTTTTCCGCGGTCTCAAAACCCATATAATCTGCCCCGATATGCGCACGGAACTTTCCTGCAATCGGCTGATACAGGTCTGCGGAAAATGTTGCGCGTGTGTCATTAAATGAACTGCCATCATTCCGTAATGTATCTATTAGCCTCTTGTCGTATTTTCGGTGAATGTAGGATAGAGTCCAATCAAAAACGAATCCTCGACCCGGATTTCTCATAACGTCCAAACCCCGACCTTCAAACCGGAAGTCGCCTTGAAAGCGCACATATCGATCTACACCGGATACAGGCTCGACTCTTCTCACACTTATGCCTGCTCCACCGAACAGATCCTCTTTTATTGTGGTCCGGTAATTAGTCTCGAGAGCGAATTCATAAAACTCGTTTTTGTAATTGCGAGTACTTATAAAACTTTCAATTTGACCTAAACCAAGCCAGAATAAAGGCTGGGAATATGCGACGCGAAAATTCGAGCGGCTACTCGCGCGTCGATCGCTCACAACAGAAACCTCGCGTCCATCTCCGAAGATATTGCGCAGACGAAGATCCAGATTCCAGACGAGTCCGCTTGGATCATCTGGCAGATAACCCCCGCCCCCAAAAATAGAGACCGGACGTCGCTCGACAAAAATGTATTCGAGGTCTGCCTCGGTATATCCTGCTCGCGGACGAACTACAATCGGCGGCTTGAACGTAATAAAAGGAATAGCAACTGCCCGTCTTTCCAACTCTTTTATGCTTTCTTCGCTGAGTGTGTCCCCTTTGGGAATGCCGAGATACCGCTCAATCAGGATCGCGTTGGTTTTGTCAAGCCCGACATATCGGGATGATGAGACTTTCACAAGCGGGCCTCGGTTAATTGAAACATCAAGTTCAACACTTGATTCCCTCTTGACGACGGATGTCACCGTAGCCGTAGCGAAGTAAAAGCCCTTCGCACTCAGCCTGTCTGCCTCTTCAGAAAGCAGAGCCTCGGTATTGTTCTTTGTGAATGGCACTTTGAGTTTAGTAACTTTGGATGTGCTGTCATGAACTCTGATGAGTGAAACCGAATATTGAGCTCCGGCATCGATAGTAACAGTATCGTTCGCGTACTCTGCAATCGCATCAAGATAACCTTCCTGCTGGAGTTTCAATTGCAGACTTATTAAAAGTTGCTTTTGTTTTGTTGAATCGGTTAACGAGAACGGCGTTTTGGCAATTTCGGATTCGAGAATTGACGATTGTTCCGGCGCTTCACCGAAGTAGCGAATCTCGACTGAATTACTCGATATGGCCGATATGAGTGTCGCAAAAAGTATAACAAGTGTTGTTTTCATAACTTAAAACTCCGCAATGACCTCGCCTCGACCAGAGACCCTGCCAGAGCGAGCATCGGAATGTCTGCCAGTGAAAGAAAGGCTTAACTTTAGCCCACCACGGATTCCATAATTCATTACTGTCGTCCAAAGCGCTCCATACAGGCCATATTTATTGTCTGTCAGGCGATAGGAAACTGTTTCACTTTCGTCCGGTAGAGTTTGCCGATACAGCTCGAAGTTCGCTCTGAGTTCTCCTCGACGAAACAGATTAAGGCGTGCACCGGAAAGTATTGAAAATGTCTCGGCGCGCTGGCTTTCTGACGCGGCCTCTCGATATGAGCCTCCGGCGCTGACTTCACCAACACCGATAACTTGTCTGATTGTAAGCAGTAACTTATATCCGTTAATTGCGCCGCCATCGCCATAGTAGTTATCCTGATCACCTCTAAACACATCTGCGGCTTCTTCAAAATACGTTTGAACCAAACGCTGTTTTAATGCCAATCTTCCTTTACTGTCTTCCCTGCGATAAGCTGTGCCTGACAATTGACGGATCTGAATATCTTCGCTGGCTGAAAGCGTTGCAAAATAAAAGCCTGCGAAGGGAAGGAGCTGCAGTTGGCCGTCGTAGTGACGTGAATAAAAAAGGTAAGGCTGTTTTCCGTCGGATAGAAAAGGGACTATCCACCAATATGTTCTCTTTCCGTCACGCAACAGCTCTTCTTCGATTCGGGAGTTCATACGAACTGCAAACAGCTCGGCCTCCTTATCAAAATAGAACGACCTCTCCCCTCGACGCACACGTTCGGCACCCGAGAGAATTTCTTCGACCTGAATAAAGTTACCTATTGGATCAGGAATGTATTTTCTGTCATCAAGAGTATATTGCCCCTGGCCGGATTGAACTTCGAGATATCCAATCCCACGGGCGTTGCGTCGTTCATCCGAGACAAGATAGCTGCCATGGACGCGAAGTCGCCGCGCGCTATTGTCATACCTCAGGGCGGTCCGGGCGAGAAAATTTTCTTCATCGGACTGACTTCGCTTCGCCCACTGATACGTGGTCGCCAATTCATATCCCAGATTCCCGAACTTTCGTTCTCCCTTGAGAGATATCCTGTCACGCTCGAGCGATCTATACCATGTTGCGGCCGATGGAAGCGAGTCCTCGATGAACTTTTCGTAGCTCATTTGCCCCGAAGTATTTCCAAGCGATATTTCTGCTCTGTCAAAACGTGCTCCCTCATCAGACTGAAGGTAATTTTGCACACGGCGATCATGCTCGTAGCGTGAATTTAGTTTGATTGTGCGATGAAGACCAAGCGCGGAACCGGCATAATAACCGTTAACACGGCCAAAGCGTTCAGAGCCGGAATCAGCGAGCTTCGATAAGAGCCACAGCCCCCCGGCGTCGACATTTAATCTATCGGAAAGCATCCATTTTCCGTCAAGTCCTCCAGTACGCGACCGAAAACTTCGGTCATAATCGATATCTGCAAAATATGGTTTGATCTCGATGGCTGAGTGCGGAAATAGACTGGCACTAAAATCATGGAGCAGTTCAGCTGTTTGGGTCTGGTAATTTGCAGGAAGAAAAAAACTTCTGTCAAAATCGACATTGTCTATTCTCTCCCGAGTTCGAAAAGCCGACTCACGCGACCGCCGGCGCATCGTGACTGAATTCTTCTGGCCATTCCACTTCCACGGCCGGTCAAGTTCAAGGGCATAGTACAAGCCATCATTGTTTTCATCATCGTGCGTCGACCAGAGATTCCTATCCTCACTGGATGATCGTATGTCGGCCGTTACAGTACCTATGAGTTCAGTCCTCCAGCCAGCAAGGCTCCGGTATTGCGTCAGTCGTTCGGCTCGAGGGAGTATAACGACTGGCAGATATTCCCCTCTTCCGAGGCCCACGAAGTTGAAACGATCATCACCAAGAAATTGATATGACCCCTGTGACTGCCCCACAAAACTGAAGGTGACCGCAATATCACCGTTTGTCTTGCCGACGTACTGATAGACTGAGTCTGGCAAACTATCGACGAAAAGTATATATGAGCCGTTGGTGTCTGCGGCAACGCCAGAGCGTGTAGTCGAGAAGTCTCCGCTTTCCGCAAGTAAATCCTGCTCGGTTTCCGAAAAATTTCCTATGAGCGGCCGCTCTTTGTCGTCTCCTTCACGCAGCGCAGAAACCGAGAGAAAGTAGGAGGAATCATGCAGCGAAACTCCTGATTCGCCTGCAACAAGTTCTTTTCGATAGTTGGTTGCCTGCGGTTCAAAATCCACTTCTACCCGACTTCGACTGTCGATGACTGTGGTAACTGTGAAGGTAATTCGGCCAAGCGGGTAATCGAACACATAGTCCTTATTTGAGCCTCGCTCCAATCGACGACCGTCGAGCCAAACAGTTTCTGATCCGGGCACAACAGGACTCGCGCCGGAGTTGGCTCCGAGCTGATACGGTCCTTGAAAGCCGTTCTGACCAATAAATTTCTGAGTGGTGAAGGTCCCTTTGGGCCTTGCGGCAGTTGCACCGGCGTGCCAATCGGGATAGGTCAGCGCAAATGAGGTGCCAGTGATGCTTTTTGAACCGCTTTGATATTGCCGGTCAGAAATTGAGATATCGCCGACCTGCGCCAGCAGTCGTTTTGACTTGAGCACGAGATTGAGTTTATCGAGTTCGCTTATCTGGCTGTTTAATGTGCCATACGAAGGGTCGAAGCCTCTATCTGATATCGAGCCTGAAAGTTCAACCCCATCGGATAGCTCACCATCGACACTGAGATCAAGAGACTGTCCAAATTCCGCGCTTCCAGATGACTGCGCTGAATATCGAAACGTTTTAGCGCCGGAGAGTTTTATTGTTCGGCCTGATAACTGAGGACGGGCTAATGATACAATATCTTCACTTTCAACTGGCTTTGTCTGTTCTCCCCCGGCTTCTGGAAGCCTTCTTCCGACGGACATCTCTATCCATAACGGAAGGGGCTCAAAAACAACAATCAGACTGTCGCCGTTCTGTACTGCAAGTCGGGAAAGGTCAAAACGTCCTTGTCCCGGGATGAAAGAATATTCATCCCCACGAACGAGCAGACGTCGATTGAGATAAAGGGAATCAGAACCAGTAAAGATTCGATGTGCGCTAATATCAAGCCATTTCGGAATATCTGGCGCAATTTTTACAAGTGTGGTGGTAGAAAATGTCTGAGACGCAAATAGCGTGAAAATGAGGATAACGAGGAATGATATGAAACGATTATTTCGCACGGTTTTGCCTGCCGGCTTTATTCTCCTTGGGGGGATCGTATCAAGCGCATTATCAGGACTCGGTTATTTCCACGGTCGCTCAGGGCAAGCTGGTCGGCTGAAAGAAACACAATATCTGATGGATTTCTGACCGGCGAAGTAATGCCAGTAAATAGCGGCCCTGCTTCAAAAATTTTCACGCCTTTGTTACTTAAAACCATGATGGTTGCCTTCTGTGCATCAACGACCCACAGTAGACCTGATTTATCAAAAGTCGCGGCTACAGGTCGCTGGAATAGAATGTCATCTCCGTGTTCGACGATATCTCTCTCAAAGTTACCGTATCCGTCATACACGACAAGTCGGTGATTTCCGGCATCGCTGACAATCATATTGTCTTGGGCGTCTCTAAGCAGTTTTTCCGGCGCATTTAGTTGTCCGCCTGAGTAGCCAAACTCTCCGATAAACCGATCGAATGCGCCCCCGGAATTAAAGAGCGCGATACGGTTGTTTCTTCTGTCGGCGATCCAGACTTTCCCGTATTCCGTAATGGCAATTCCTGAAGGTTCTCCAACGGAAAGCGGATCACTCGAGTTGGAAAGGCTGAAGTCATCGACAAAGTTTAAACGCGCATCAAACCTGCTGAGCCGCCGGTTTCCTTCATCTGCGACAAATACATTCAGATTATTATCGACAGTCACAAACCCCGGTCTTCTCAACTCGCCAGCCTGACTGCCTTGTCCGCCGACTTCGCGCACGGGAACCAGTTCGCTGTTAAATGTGATAAGCCGATCATTGCCATTGTCTGTCACATATAATGTCCCCTGACGATCGACCGCCAAACCGGTTGGTTCTTTAAGATTTTTCCCAAGCACCATACCGAAGATCTCCTTCTCGACGACCATGACGATGGAGGTTACCTCAGTAGTCTGCTCAGTCTGAGGTCGAGGCGCCTTTCCACATGTGAACATGCACAGCGACACCATTGACGCCGCGGCCACAAATGCGCGCGGAGAGATGGAATGAAAGTATGTCATCGTAAAAAGTCAGAGTGTAATGTCAATTTAATTTGGCTGTTCTTACTGGCTGGATACACTGCGATATCGAGTGATGAGTTTCCGCCGAGTGAAATTTTTTCTTCGAGTAGGCGACCTTGTTTTCGGGACATAAGGGTTGCATCAATAATTGAAATGAACCGGGTCACTACCATTGCGCCAAGGGCAAATTCAGACCGACGGTCGGCTTCGCGGCTGCTATTTTTCAATGTTCGAAACATATCTCTGTCCTCGGGGTTTTCCCAGCGCCAGTATGTGTCTAAGTTGTTGGGATGGTAGTACTCGCGCGATGGCTCGATTACCCTTCCAGCCGTATTGTACAAATCGACATTGTCATAAAAGCCTACAAGATCAACAAATTCATCACTCTTTCCCTCCAGCCGTGCACTGGCATTGGATGCCGCGAGTCTGATATAATCATCCTCTTTCCAGTTGCTGTAGACTTTGAATGTGACAAAGCTAAGTATTGACAGTCCCTCGGCTACAAAGAAATAACGAGCTTTTCTTCTGTCTCCCAGATAGTATTCACCTGCACCGGGCACAAGAGCCGAGAGAAGGATCGCTTTGGTTCTTGATTTGCGTTTTCCTTCCGGCACTTGGCGGTCATTGTTGTTCCGGACTGGCTTATCAGTTGGTTCGTCGTCAAATTCATCGGCGCCTAAATTGAACGCGTAGATGTTGGCATGGAAGGCGCTGTCAAAGACTGAATTCTTCAGCTCAATGCATACCGCCGAATCAACACAGAGAAATACGAGGAGAGAGACAAAAAGCGCGTGGCCAGAATTCTTATTCATATATATTACGTCAAAATTTAAGCGAAACCGTTACATAAGGAGTATCGCTGTAGGTATATATCGTTCTGAATTTTGGTTTTATCGTAATGGCGCTAAACTCATCGTCTCCGAGCGCGACGTGCTTGTTGCGGCCTCGGGTTGAGAAATAGGCTTCGAATCCGCTAATAAGATGATTCGCTATCGAGACAAAAATCATTCGTGTAGCTCGATCATAGGAGTTGTTGGCATCGTTGCGCATTGTTTCATATTGATTGCGCATTGCCGAAAACGGCACGCCGTTGGCATCGCCAATTTGAGGCGCACGATTTCCGGTTGTATCAAAGTAATACAAATCCCTTGTACCCCCTGCAAACGTGATACTGGCATCATTCCACCCCCATGCAAATTGATCGTATTTTCCCGCTAACTCAAAGAATTGCTGTGAAAGCGTATCATCGGGCAGTTCATGTGAAAACCCTTTGACGGCTTCATCGTGAAGAGAATCTTCGTTCCGGGTATTATAGGCCGATTTTAAATAGTAGGAATAACGTTTCTGACTAAAATTCGCATGGTTGAAGGCCTCGAAGGAATCGGTTTTTTTATTACCATCATTATGATAATTTAGATACAGCGCCCAGGTCACAACTTCGGCGCCAAAGAAAATAAATGGCTTTATTCTGGCGCCGGCATAGTATTGGCCAAGGCCAGGGACCAAGAGCGAGAGCACAAATGCCTTGCCCGGTGATTTATATCCCGGGGGGGTTGAACCTCCGAGACCAGCCTTTGCCCCATCGTCACCACCCAATTGGTCTCCTGTCGAGTAGGCATCCGCGGCGTTGTCGAATCGGATTTTTTGCAGTTCCATTTCGAATGGCGTTAGCCGCAGCTCTGTACTCTGCGCTGAGCCTGACACAAGACAGATAACCACAGCTGAACAAAAACCTAATATGATAAGACGAAACATCGACACAAATACTCTCCTCAGCGTATGATTGCAATATCGGTGTGAGCGCTCTGACTGTCGCCGCTAAATTCTACTTCTATTACACAGCGGTAGATTCCCGGGGTAATATCGCCGCAATTCCATGGGACCTCATGATCCATCCCGCCTACGGTGCTCCCACTCATCTCAGCGACCTTGAATCCGGAAAGATCAAATATTTTGAGTGACACTGCATTTGCCGGTTCACCCAGAAAGTAGCGTATTATTGTCATGCCGTCCCGCACTGGATTCTCGTAGTTATAAAAACGCTCTTTAGGAAATCGAACAGTAAACACTGCTGGCGATCCCAGAGTCGTTTGGTCAAAGGTGAACCGCCCAGCAGGATCATGGCCGTTCATTGGCCAATAGTTGCTTGTTGAATCAGAATCTACATTCCATGCATAAAACCACCCATCGCCGCCGAGGAATCCAAGCTTGCCTCCCAGGGAGTCTGAAATAATGAGCATAGACCCGTTTCCGGTAGTGTCATTGAGATCGCCGTTGGCGAGTGGGAAACCGATCGTGCGCTCTGACCCATACGAGTAGACGTTACCAGACTCGTTAGAAATGATAATCTCAGGCGATCCACCGCGTTCTATGTCTGCCACCGTTGGAGAGGAAATCGCAAGGCTGTCCGGATAGCGATCGTCAATTGTTTTGGGAAAGTCAGATTTGAGAATCAATTCCTGATTGAAAGCATATATCTTATTTCTTCCTGCAATTATTATATCAGGATAGCCATCGTTATCAACATCACCGGCTGCTGGATTGACCGAATAGTCGGCCTTGGTCAGGCGGTTTGTAGCAAGTGTCGTGAATGACGGGTTTGAATTTGAGGTATCGACGGTTAAATAGATTCCTTCGCCATTATTTCCAAACGCCACAATCTCAGGCTGACCATCACGATTGACATCGACAGTGATCGGTCCAAAATTATATCTGCCTCCGACAGTAAAGCTGTCAACACTTGCTCCAATGACATAAAATCTCGTAGCGGCGCTGTCTCCGGCGAGCAGCACCAATCGTTCGCCAATTCTTGAAATCCCATAATATTCGCTATTCGGCAAGCTCACAACCGCTGCTTCATTTCTGTAAATTGTGCCGCTGTCGGTTAAGGTCCAAAGGATGTCACCGAACGACTGTGCTATTGGCCAGCCGATCGTCGTGAAAGAGGAGGTCAAATCGGCACGGCCGTCATCGTTGACATCAGATGCGGTGAGCAACACAACCCGTCCCGACGAACTATCCACGGGAAAGCCGATTGATAAGGTGGTCGAATCGCCCGGACTAAGTTTCCCAATCACAGGATTAGTTGTAATAGTATTTAGCGCTCGGTAGAAAAGCGGGACAGGTTTCAAATCAGGCTGGTTGTTATTATTCCATCCGAAGACTATGGATTCGACTGAATCAAAATAGGGCGGACAGGTCAGACAGGAATCGACGGCATTGAGGAATGAACGCCCGGCGGTTGTGAAGACTGAAAGAAGATTGTTTGAGGCTGCGATGATTTCATTTTCGCCGTCACCATTCAAATCTCCATAGATAGGCGAGAGACCAAAAGCCGGCCAGCCAACACGCACTGGAAAGCCATCAGCCAACTTATCAATCTCAACGTCAAAGAGAATAACGCTGTCAATGGGATCAATTTTAGGGCCGGCAGTTGAATCGCGCCGTATGTCGGTTACATATATTCTGCTGTTGCCGCCAGTATTGGTTATCGAGGGCGGGTTTGTATTTGGTGTAAATGAGTTATTTCTGTCTTCCCTAAACATGTCATTTTCACTCCCGAACCCTGAGCGGTAGTATCCTCCGAAATTAACCAAGCCATCGGCCTCGACGAGTGTGATAAATTTCTTGCCGACGCTGGGAATATAGATTTGCAATTGATTGTCTTGGAAATTATCCAGACCATCACCGTCATAATCGAGCGCGGCAACCGACTCATCGACATAGAATATCAGGACACCTGATCCGGGGATAAGGAAATCATATTCTCCCGTTGGCTCTCTGTTAAAATTGACCGGTTCTTGGATTACATTTGTGATAGAATCGGCAAGAACCGCTGTCGGTTCCCCGTCAATATCTTCTATACGGTTTTCTATGAGATAATATTCTGTCTCCGAAATTGGCACCCGGGCAATGCTGATACCCGAAGAAACAACTTCGGCTGCCACAAGTCGAATATCATCCCCTTTCCGAAAATCCACGACCTCTTCAAAACCAAGATACGCGCGGCACCAGGCCGAAGGATAAATTGGGATTGCACCAAACACATTCCCGACGGGGAAACCAAAATCTATTCCGGTGCCAAATCCATTATTATCCATTAACTCAAAATCGCCAAGTTGTGACAAAAAGCCACTCGTGCTATACAGATCGGGCAATCCAAGTTGATGACCAAATTCATGAGCTAACACGGCATTGAGCGCAGTTGCCCGATTATCCTGGCTGGCCGTTTCGGGCATCATAAGCGCAGTGCTCACACCAAATGTTCCATTATCGACCGGCACGGCGCCGCCAAACCGGATGAACCCGGTGAACAGGTCATTACACGTCTCCGGAAAGCCAATATCATTTTGCCGATCAGAGCCAGCATGGAACAGGAAAAAGGCATCGTAGCGAGAAAAGTTTATATTGGGATGTCCCGGGCGTTTGATATGAGCCGAATCTGCGGCATGGATACAATCCACAAAATATTGTTCCAAGCCTTCGACAACTTCGCCAAAATTGCACCGGCCATAAAAACTCATTGGACGGGGAAGTTCATAAACGCTGTCGGGCTCGGGCGGGAAAATCTCCCACGTAATAATAACATTCCCGCGCGAAACTTTTTCCCAATAGCTTTTGAGCGCCCGCATTTGGGCAGCATAGTATGTCGTATTGTGTGGCGGTGGATCAATAAGGTGCCCGACCGAGTCAAACGAGAGATAGGCGGCGGTGTCAATAATTTGGGCAAGATTCATCCTTCCGCGGCCGGTTGTGTTCGGATTGTCAACTGCCTCAAATTGAAAGTTATATCGAAGTACGAGGCAATGCACGGTATCAGGGGCAGAGCGCGAAGTTGATGCTGGCAGAGACCATGGATGAACCCTCGATTGGCCATCATTCGGGCTTTGCTGAAGCTGAGGGGTCAGACATTTATGACGAACAATATTTTCGCCATTCGTTTGTGAACTATCTCGTTGCTTCTCCCCGACCAGCAAACGATCGCTCGCGGCCACCGTAAAGGAGGCCGCGAGCAGTATCAAGAGCATTAGAAGTCCATTTTTTGTCAAACGAATCCTTCCAAAAATTCGAGATGTCACTACCATTACGGCGTGACGGAAAGGGATACGCGCAATGTATTTGCCAATGCGACAGACTCGCCGCTTGGAACGTAGGAGAAATCAAATCTCAATACGTCAAACGCGCTCAATCCGAGACCAAAGGTGAAGGTCTTAACCTTTCCTTCGTTATCATAGATATAACCACCGCGTATGGCAAGAAGATTTGCGTACATAAATTCCGCACCGCCATTTAGTATTATCTGCTTGGATATTTCACGATCGAATCGATCATTTAGACCGACAAGAAGTTTGTTTACTTCTCCAACAAGCAGTAATTGGCTGCTCTCATTCTTGATGAGCTTATAAGCAAAGCCGACAGCAAGATTGCGGGGAAGCGGGTCGGATTGTGCGGCGTCGATATAGGCCATATCCGGCCCGAGGTTTGTTATCGCCATGCCGAGATTCAGACGCGGTGAAGCATGGTATAAGAGTCCGAGATCAATCGCAACGCCGGTTGCAGTACCTCCGCCTTGTTCGGAACCAGCTCCCTGAGTTGAGAGTTGCGAATAGATTACTTTCGCAGAGACGCCGCCTTTGAGTTTGGCAGTTAGCGAAGTACCAAAGGAGCCTGTGAATGCAATGTCATAGGAATCAAAACTTCCCACGACATCACTCCCGCCCTCTCCGGTTCGCTGAATTGTTCCGTACGAGATGAAAGTCAGGTTGCCGCCAAAAGTGCCGATTCCTTCTTTCCCAGAAGCAACAGAAAGAAATTCGTAGTAGAGATCATCCGCAAGCTCCGGTAGCCATTTGACGTGCATACCCGAAATGTCTGTTCGACCGCGAGCTTTGACAGCGACCTTGTCATTGGTTGCAAACCAAGCCTCATCGTTGACTGTGCTCATACCAGTAATTACACCTCGCTCCAGACCCGCAAAGTCAGCACGCTGAAGTCGGTCTTCCTTGAATACAATCAGCCCTTCCGCGGTGGCGATAAATATCTGTTGATTGCCGGCACGAATTTCTTTTACTGCGCTGCCAGTGGCATTGCCATATCTCTGTATCGTTGTGCCTTCAGTCAACTGCCCATCAGAGAGGTCATTGATAACCTGCAGGGACTGAGTGTACTTCTCTCTTTCACTTTCAGTTTGATTGAGGCGCAAATTGACGACATCGTCGAGGGTCTCTCCTGCCTCCACCACTTTGTCTCTATAACCGGGCATCGTCCATCCATCGCCAGTCATGCGAAGCAGTCCGTATTCAGTTCCAAGCCATATATTGCCTCTTGCATCCGAATGGATCGAATACACTTCTCCCTTAATCTCGGCGAGGTACGGGATAGAGAGAATCTTTCCGGCTTCAAGAGTCGTTGAGACCAGAGCAGTCACGCTGTCGTCTGGCGACGGAACCATGCCTGACGAAGGCACAATACCGGGCAGGGTGGAGACCTGACGATTGAATTTCTCAAGATACTTTTGCTTGTCTGCCTCGGAGCCATAAATACTGAATTTGGCCGCAATTTTCTCAGGAGTGTCGTCAATTACAGCTGTGTAGGACATGGTATTGCTCCATGTCTTCCCGTCATATCGATAGAGGTCACCGCCAACCACCGCAAAAAGATTGGTCGGCGAGGTACCACCGACGGCACTAACTGGCCCCTGCGGGAGCATATCGACACTTTCCAAGGAATCAAGCGCGAGACCATTGTAGACAATGGCGCCGGCATCGGTTCCTATCATGATCTGTGAACCAACGGCGGCAAGCGTGAGGACATTGTTTGACGGCAGGCCATTCCGTGTGGTTAATCGTTTCCAGTTCCGGCCATTGTACTCAATCAGGCCTTCGCTCGTACCAACGAGTATGACATCGCCGGTTGTGGAAATCGAAGTCAGTTCGCCGCCTGAAAGGGCATCGTACGGAATCGTAATTTCCTCGGGGATATACCGTGATCTGGAACGTTCGACCGCGAAGCTGATTCTATCAGCCTCGGCGTCGCTGAACTTGCTGTCTTTGATGCCTTCAGCATATAGATGTCTTATTTCGTCGACCTGATCCCAGTCGACTCGAAGTAACATATAAGCGGAGACAAGGGAGTCGAGATCGGACTGGAGTTCCGCTGAGCGCTTGTAGCCTTCGGGAATATAGGCGGCAACTGAATCGCGGAGAGAGACCAGGGATTCGTAACTGTCTCGATTATTTGAGGCGGCGACCTTCCTAATTGTGGCATCCAACTGCGACTCATCGGAGATGTTTAGGTAAGACGAAACTTTCTTGGCAATAGTCTGGTCAGACTGGGTTAGGAAAGCCTCGCCGCTCTGCCAGCTGTCATCGCTAAAGCGAATCAAACCGCGTGCGGAAATCGCCCACAGCTCATAGTCTTTATAATCCTTGCCTCTCCCTTTTTTGATGGCGGCAATACCGCGCAGAGGCCTAAATTGCGCCGGGATATTCGTCTCAACCCAATTACTGGAGAGCGGGTAGGCTCCGAGACCAGCAGGATTCCAGTGCGTCGCAGTTGCATCGTCGGCGACAGCAACAAAGGCATCGCCCATACCTGCCGCTCGCGCTCCTGGGGCTATTCGAAGAAAAAGCACGGCCGACTGCGATACCTGAGCTGTTGTCTCCACAGACGGAAACAGCGCAATGCATACGGCCGTAAGAGCCAAAGCTAATCGTTTTACATTCATATGATTCTCCATACTATTGATTAATAACTACTATTTTCCCAAATGATTCGAGAGGCTCTCCGCCCGCTTCAGGCACCGCTGTTGCCTTATATATATAAACTCCGGTTGCTACTCTGTCTCCATCAGTGTCCCGGCCATCCCAAGTTAACCCAAATGATCCATTCGGATAGTTATCGGCGCCAAGCCCATATTGGCTGTAACTTTTTATTTTTCTCCCTGAAAGTGTGAAGATGTCGAGGTTGAACCGTTCCACGGCCTGCGTGAGTTCAAAGTAAAAGGTAGTCAGGTCAACCATCGGGTTTGGATAATTGAGAAGGTCATTGATTGCTACCGTCCCATCCGCCACAATACTGAATTCTAACCGTGTCGCGGCTGAATTGTTCGCATTATCCCAAGCCTTAATCTTAAGACTGTGATGACCCGAAGAGAGCGAATCAAGACTATATACTACGGTTCCGGTAGTAAAATTATCAGGTTCATACGTGAATTGTTCGGTCAGGGTTATAAGATTTGCGGCGTCGCCGTCTATTTCAATTGTGATACCATGACCAAGCGCCCCTGAAAGATTAATACCCGAGGAGTCAGCCAGACTTATTTTCAATTTCTCTCCTTTTGACAACTTATCGCCGCTCACAAAATTCTCACGGCCAATAACAGAATAGGTTATCTGGGGACCGGCAGAATCGGCCACATTGGCCACTGAGTCATTTATTGTAATACTGTCAACAAGTCCCGCGGCATCGACTGAGCCAAGTTTTGCATATAAGAGCAGCCTTGCTTCGTTTCCTCCGTAGCCAACATCGACCGGGGTGACAAACTCAAAGTCGAATGCCCCGTTTGTCACTGTTGCTGTCCCCTTAAATAAAGTCGGCCCGGTTACCTTGTATGGGATAATCTGAGTTACCACCCCTCCCGAAATCAAACGATGAACTTTCTGTCTGTCGCTATCCAGTACCGAGATCGATAATGTGCCGTCTTCAACAATCGTATTCCCCAAATCGTCGACAACTCTCCCGCTGACTTTTGTGCGTCCCAGCGCGGTCAATGAATCAGGCGACACATCGAGCGCCACTGACATCTGGGGCATTCCAAGTTTCACAAAGGGATCGCCGAAATAGACATATTGCTGGTCGTTCAGAACTTTTTGAAATCTGCCATTGCGATACTGACGCAGTAACTTTGCGGTGTAGACCGCTTCGCAAATACTCAACGAGTCGGAGTTGAGCATGACTTCGTATACTTTTTTGTTGTACTCAGAATTATCAAACGAATAGACGAGGCGCGAGGCTGCTACCACCGCGATTGCTCCGCCGTTAGTCATCGAGAGAAGATCTTCGCCCATACCTTGGCGCTTCGGGTCATCAAAGAATCCTATAGCGCAAGATGCGGCAAATACGAGCGCAAGCTTGTCGCTGTTGGCAAGCCGAGGCAAATCGGAGCTTCGCTTGAATACTCCCTCGTGAGCCCAGATTTCGGGATTGCCGTGTCCGACGTAGTTGATAACAAGCGCGCCGTCATTGAAGGCCTTTACAATCGCATCATTGACAGCTGGTTTCTCACGGTTCACGAACGAATATTCCCACAAGTAAAGTTTCTCGCGATTGAAGCGGCGCGGGATAATCGTCTTTTCCAAAGTTTCTGTCTGGGTAGTATGGAAAGTCTCGTTACTGGTCGTCCGGGTGTACTCGTCGTCGGCTACAAGAACTATGTCATTGCGCCATGTGCCGAAGTTGTTCGTCGATTCGTATGCCTTAATTTTATCAACGATGGCATTTATTTCCGAGCCAGTCTTGACCGGCCACCGGGCGGCCATCATATCAAATCCCTGATCGGGAGTCCAGTTTGCCGTATCGCCGACCAATATGCCTTCAGAGCCGAAATAGACATAGTTATCATCGCTGTACGAGGCGTCCCCGCCCTGAATATAAACCGGCACATAATTGCGCTGATTTGTGCCCAATCGGTTCAGGAAGTCGTAGTTCGCATCGCCGGCAAACAGAGCGGCATAGGGAGCCGGGGTCGGGAAATTCTCGTAGGCATATTTAAGATAGTCACGGATCGCGGTCGGATCGTAAAGACCATAGCCGAAATTATCAATGATATCTTCGACTGTTACAATATGGATTCCATATCCTTGCCCCTGTCTATAGTCGACGTATTCATTTAACTGCGTGGCCAATGAGCGGGCCGTTACAATTATTAGATCAGCCTGCGGCTGCTGTGGTCGGATATCATTGACTACTGTTTTAGTAATCGATACCGGGGCCACGGCCTGAGATGCCGCCGCAGTCAGAAATCTGTTTGCTGTGAGCAAACTCAGTTGGGTTTCAAAAGTGACTTTGCCGCTTGAACGATCAAAGCCGCTCAATTGAACCGGCTTTCTTGGATTTGCAATGTTCAAAATAATCGGTTGTTCATCGAAATTATCAGTAATCTCGATTCTCGCTCGGCCGTTATAATTGCCAAGTGTTATATCGAGCTTATTGTTCTGAGGAACCAGATAACTCGTGTAAGCAATCTGCATATAGTTAAAATACGGCGCGATGATACTTGTCTGCTTGCCCAACGAGAGAGCGACTTGGTTTAGGCCATCCAGCAGAGCAGTGGTTGTAAAGGTGCAATTGAAACGGTTGCAGAGTTTACTTTGTGCCGGAAGTCCGTTCAATGTCAAATCCATATATGAAGTGGTCCCGCAACAGTTATTGGTTTTCCCCACAAGTAGGATCGATACAGATGACCCTGGCACCGGAGAGGGAGTCGGTACGAAAAACTGAAGCGATGTCTGGTCGGTCCAATGCCACTCGTAATAGTCATCGAAATGACCGCTTATTTCTTCTGGGAGGATGTTGTCCTGCTCGGCTCGTACGTCTCGTGTATAGGATGTAATGAGTGTATCAACTGTCCCAGTGGGCGTGACATCAAGAGCAGACATCCGGCTCGCGGTCGAATCAAACACACCAGTAACTGTCAGCCAGTAGATGTTGTCATTAGTGTAAATGTTATTTATGTACTGTGGACTGAGCCCGGCGCGGTATACCCATCGGTCGATAAGTTCTCCGCAAAAGAGAAAATAATCGGAATGGCCAAACTGCCCATCGCCGCCATCGCTGATAATGAGCGGGATTTCTTCAAGCTGCGGGCGTGGTTTGCTGTTATCAATTTCTATCGGCAACCCACCAGCATAGAACAGTCGGATATCGGCAGTTGAAAGATTTGTCAATGATATACCGGCGGCTGAAAGCTGGGCTCCGCTGATCTTAAATAGGTCGGTCTCTTTTGCCAGCAGACTTTGATTGAGAATTATCTTAAACCATTCGTCCGACTGCAAAAACGGACTCTCGGCGGCTCCGTTTGAGACAGAGGATGAGGATCGGACAGCTCTCGATAAGGAAGGCCAGGTTACAAATTGTTCATAGTTGGCGACGCTTGAGGCAAATACCTTCTCAAAACGCGTATCGCTTTCGGCAACTCCGAGGCTCTTTGATATCCCGGTAGGCTCGAATGAAAGTTTCAATTCAACTGAGGTCGAGACTGCATTGCCGTTAACTGGCGCAATAGTGACTGTGACCAACTCACGTCCGCGCACGGTAAAGGGCTTGGAAATCTCGGCTAACGGCAATGATGCCTGCGTAGTTTGCGCAACGTTTTTTCTAATGTCACTTACTTCGAGCGGTTCAGATGTCACGCCGTTGGCAGACAAAAGTCGGACTTGGCTGCCATGTGGGATTCCTATGAGGATAGATTTGACCCATGCGCGGGATGAGTCCGAGGTTATGACCGTTTCGAGGTCGGAAAGGTCATTATTGATCGACACAAAACAGTGAAAGCCTGTTTCTGTTGATGATATTACAGTAATAGCAGGAATCACCCCGGACGAGTTTTCGCACACGAGCCAGAATGCTGAAATAAAAAGAGCTTTATACAAATAATTGTTCATACGTAACCGGGTTCATACCCGGCCCATGAACCAAGTCGCATTATCGCGCCGGTTATTGGGCCGAAAAAATTGAAGCCTCTCAAAAAGAAACGAAGTCTTAAATCTTTACAAACACATTAACCGTAGGGCGATAGTAGTCTCCTTATTGTATTAAAAGCTGTTTGAATGTATGCCGTTCTCGACCAAATGTCAATCAGAGAACGCTCAATCTGCCTCTACAGGGGCAAAAATGTGGCCAAAAACATAAAAGCCACATAAACAGGTCTGTGGCGATGGATAAATTGCTGGCAAATATAGCCTTATACACAAAAAAGGGTTCTGTCGAGACCTCTTTTGTCAATATGGTTGGTTGTGACCTGCATGCTTTTGCGTAATTACTGGCAAAATCCTGAAAAATGGCAAAAGTCAAAACCCATTTCACAAACCTATCGAAACCTTGCAAGCATCTCGTCGAGATTCTGACTTTGTATCTCTCCAGTCGATCCCAAATGCTCAATCCGACTGAGAAAACTCTCGTAGCTTCCCTGCGGAAGAAAAACAGCGGTGTAGACATCGTAAAGATAATTGGCGTATGTTTCCAACTGCTCGGTTGATTGAGGGTCAAGAAACAGCGCTCTTTTGATTTCAAGCATTCCCTGCTCAACCACATCCTCATAGGCGAGAAAGAGCGGACGCTGTCCTGCGACTGAGCGTTCAACAATTTCTCTTATCTCGGAATCCGAGACTTCGGCTCCTCTTCCTCTATTCCCCTCGCGCCACTCATCTGCGATATTTTGTCCATAACGAAGATAGTTATTCGATACCGAGTCAATCAACTGCTTCACCATCATGGCTTTTGCTAACGGCTCAGCGAGACGCAATCGCTCTCCCCATTCGGCCCGAAACTGCTTTGCTTGCATCTCCGTTGACTGCGCGACTTCGGCTGTCGTAGACGGGCCGGTGTCTATTTTAACGCCGCACCCCAAAAACAGAACAGTTACACAAAGTAGAAAAGCATTTTTCACTTTACTGCCACCTTTGATTTTGCGAATGGTCGTAACTCGCAGGTAAAATGTCTCAAGAAATGAGACTGACGAGTAATCTCAAAACCGACGAGCTCCTGTTTCCGGACGACAATTTTTTCCGCAACTTCGGCGACATAGTCAATATGTGAATTCGTATACACGCGCCTTGGGAGAGCCATCCGAACCAATTCCTGTCGCGCCGGAACAAACGTACCACTTTGCGGATCTGTCGTGCCGAACATGAGCGAACCGATCTCGACCGCCCTCACACCACCTTCGGCATAAAATGCCAATGCCAAACTCTGCCCGGGAAATTGTTCGGCTGGAATGTGCGGAAGCAACCGTCCGGCATCGATAAAGACCGCATGCCCCCCGGGTGGTTCAACTATTGGCATTCCTGCTTCGCGAAGTTTTTTGCAAAAGTACGCCACCTGCTCTGTTCGAAAATCGAGATAATCATATTCCATCACTTCTTCAAGACCCACAGAAAGTATCTCCAAATCCCTTCCAGCCAGACCGCCGTACGTCGGAAAGCCTTCGATAAGTATCTCAAGCTCGGTCAGCCGATGGTACAGGTCTTCGTCGTTGAGAGCGATAAAACCGCCCATATTTGCAAGTCCGTCTTTTTTAGCTGACATCATTACGCCGTCGCATGACTCAAACATCTCAGAGGCAATCTCAGGAATTGATTTATCGGCATACCTCGCTTCGTCGCGCTTTATAAAAAAACTGTTTTCAGCAAATCGGGCGCAGTCGAAATAAAAGAGAAGCCCGTATCGACGACAGATTTCGGAAACCTCATGAATGTTTTTCATTGATACCGGCTGCCCTCCGGCGGAATTATTCGTGATAGTCATGATTACCATGGCAATCGAATCAGACCCGTGGGCTTTGATAAACTCCTCGAGCTTGGCAGTATCCATATTACCCTTGAAGGGTATCGAATCATTAGACCCTGCTTCGGGGCAAGGCAGATCTATTGGAATACCACCCTTGTGGATGGTATTGCCTCGGGTTGTGTCGAAATGGGTGTTGTTGAGAACATACTGTCCCTTTTTGAGAATTGTGCTGAACATGAGATTTTCAGCCACCCTTCCTTGGTGGCACGGAATGACAAATTCCTTCCGGAATATCTGCCTGACAGTTTTCTCAAACCTGCGAAAAGACTGTGCTCCGGCATACGACTCATCCCCCATCATGAGCGCTGCCCATTGTTTGTTGGACATGGCCGATGTACCCGAGTCTGTCAAGAGATCGATGTAGATATCTTCGGCCTCAAGCTTGAAGACATTGTAATGTGCTGCGGCGATTCGTTTAAGCCTCTCTGCATGGTTGAGAAGCTTGATTGTCTCGATACTTTTTATGCGATACGGTTCTGCGGGTTGACGGCGAACATTCATATTTACCTCCTCATTTTTATTGCCTATGCGTAAGTTAGCAGCGCGAACTCATGAGAATGAGGATGTACTTAGGTGACGTCTTTAATACACTGGCGGCGAAAAGTAAGATCGAAGAGGCGTTCGTTGACTTGCTGGCGCATATATACTGCTAAGCCCTTCGCAATTTGAAATCGGGAATAATTTGCCCCGTGCGAATTTTTCTATAGTTGGAAATTACTGGAGATTCATGGGCACGAAGATAAGGAAAATCCTCCATTCGGGAAACGAGGCCAAGCTGTTTGAACACTTCGACACAAATCGGTCCAAGCGCGCGTTCGTTGCCATCATGGATTTTCACAACAATTCCTGTTGCCGGTTCGCTGAATCCGATTGCTTCAACCCCTTCAGCTCCTATTTTGCAAACAATATTACCTGGAAATGACCGCATCAGATCATAGTCGAACCGCTTCTCGCCTGAGACCATCAGAGGATGAGAAGACATCGCCGATTTTATTCTTTTCAAAGCCTGGGCTGTTTTAGGGTCACCTGAAAGTCCGTTGGAAAGATTCTTAAATCCTATGGCGAGGTTCTTAAGGGGCATTGCATAATTCGGCGCGCTACAGCCATCAGTACCCGAAAGCATCTGGGCGTGTGGGAATTTGCAGGAGTCGGCCACCGCCGTTTTGATTCTCTGCTGAGTTTCGCTATCTGGTTTCAAGTAGTCTGCAATTGGTTGCTTCAGGAAACGCGTCAGGGCTAAAAACCCGGAGTGTTTGCCCGAACAGTTGTGACGCGCCGAGTCAGTGTCTTCCGCATTCTGCGGATACTGATTAAACAGTTTCATCTGCAACGGCCAGTGGGAGCCGCACTGCAAGTCTTCCACTTTATTCCCCGCTTTGGAAAGAATTGACAAGACAACTTCGCGATGTTCATCGCTTCCGTTGTGCGAAGCGCACATGATCGCCAATTCCTTGTCAGTGAACTTATAATGTTCCGCCGCGCCGCTCAAATAAAGCGGTAAAGACTGAAAGGGTTTAATCGACGAGCGTGTGAAAAAAACTTGGCCTGGATCTCCGAGATAATGAGTCAGGTCACCGTCCCGATTTACCACGGCAACCGAAGCATAATGGACAGCTTCAACTCCCTCTCCGCGGATTACTCGAGCGCCGATCTCGGCATGAGACTCGTCTCTTTGTGTGACTTCGGCATTATGCGGTATATGAGTGCTTTCCATGGTAACATGTTAATAGGTTTTAGGGATGAAAAGTATCGTTTTTTCACAGTACTATCGTTTAAAGAGGAGTATGAGATTGCTTCGTCTCTCCGATTAGTCACCCCTCGCAAGGACTCGTACACTCAGGCAGTGTATTGATGATCAGTCGCTTACTTGCTACGGATGGCCATGCCCACCATGGTCATGGTAGTGCACCATATAGCTGTTCCGGCCCACCGAAAGCGAATCAATTATCGTATCAGTCGAGGTGTTAATTATGTAAACGCGCCCGTTCTGGTTTGGCGTATTCACACAGGCAACATACATTCGGCTGCCGTCATCGTTCGGATATATTCCGAATGGTTGAGGAACCCCTGTTGCAATCTGCTTTGTAACAGTTCTTGTTGTCGTATTGATAATTGCGACGGAATTGTCATTTTGAGTTGTGACATAGAGTTTGCTTCGGTCAGAAGAAAGCCGCATCTGACATGGCCCGGCTTCGATTGCGCCGGCGCCCGGGACAGCGACCGAGTCGATAACCGTTCTCGTCCTCAAATCCATTATCTTCACTTGTTTACTGGTGCGGCAGGCGATGTAGAGCAAACTGTCGGTTTCATCTATTGCAAGACCATAAGGGCCGTAATAAGTCGCCCCCGGTGGGCGGAGAGGATTTATACGAATCTTCTCAACGTCGCCGTTATCAGTATTTACGAATGTAATATCGTCTGAACCAAAATTACCGGCAATAAGTGTCCCACCCACGGAAAGCTTAATGTCATGAGTTTTGTCGCCAGCCTGGATGGTACTGTCGAAATGCGTCATTGTTGTAAGATTGTACCTGTGAATATGCCCGCCTCCTCCGCTCCCATTGAAATCTGTTGTATAGCCAATCGTGCCACCCGCCGAAATAGCTATCGCGGTGGGAAGCTGGTTCACGCCACCTGTTGCAACCGATATGAGAGAATCGTTATCAAGACCAAATTTGGCTATTTTGCCGCCTGCATCGCGATTGACTACGTAAGCGAATTCGTGGTCAGGCGAAAATTCGATATGGTGAGGTTTTGGCACACCAGCGCTAATTGAATCATAGCGCGCCAGCGTATTGGCGTCGTAAGCGTAGATCGTGCCATCCCCTTGATTAAGCACATAGATACGCTGTTCAGGCCTGCCTGTAATACCGGGCGGTGTGACGACTCCCGGATCCTCGCTACAGCCTGCCACAATCAATGCCAATAGTGCAGAGCCAATGAAACGTTTCATACTACGCATATTTGCTATCGCCTCCGTGTCCAATTCATATTTACACCTCAAACGCACCGGGCAGTTCTTCTGTTCCCGAGCTTCAAAATCGCTGCTTTCTTTAGAATGTCAAGAGCCTAATCGTTGTCAGGTTTCGGAAATTTCGACGAAGAATCGCTTTGAGGGATCAGTGGGTCCCCGCCCAAGACGAACTCCACCCCTCCATTGTAGAACTCAAGGAGCCGTTTGGGATGATTTTCTCTTGAGAGATTAATGCATTGGTTGGGAGTGCCGCGACGAGTCGGAAAGATATTTTCCCGCTCTCCGACATCAACGGGGTAGTAATCCACTATTCTCTCAGATACCAAAAGTTGACTGCCAGTCACGTCTGAAATAACATTGTCACTGCATTCAGCCCAGAAGAAAAAGATGGCGGCGGTTGTGTCCGGCACTTGGGCAATATGCTCATTTGAAAGCACCAGCCTGAGCAATGAGGCTTTGCGGCCGACACCGTAGCAGATCGGTTTACTTGTATCTGCCGACATTTTTGCCAACGCAATTGCCTTCCACAACGATCGTGGATAGTTCGGTCTGTTTTCAGTCTTGACTGGAGCGGCATTGAAGAATTCCCAACCGCAGGAGTCTTGTATTTCGCCGGGCAGAACCTCGAGGATTTCCACGAAGGAACTTGTCATACCAATTAGCAATGAGTATCCCGCAATAGGGTAACCAAACGATTCGACGGTGACATCTAATGTATCAGCAATCCGCATATCGCTTACTTTCAGCCGCTCTACTCTAATTATTATTTTGACTGAATCTTCATTGAGGATATTTGAAGATAAATCAGGGTCAGTTTGTGTCCCTTGGGTCGATGATGCCATTGAGAGAACGGCAATTACAATCAGTGTAAGATTAATTGATGATTTCAGAGTAAAGTACACCATTGTTTTTATCTATAAAAAAGCCCCCTCGCACGGGGGCTTTTCTGATACAAATTCGATTCGTTTGTGCTACTTGACAACTTTGAATGTATATGGACCGCCCCATTTGGGATGACCAGTGACGTTCCCCTCTGCAGCCGAGGAACGTGCCGTCTTCCAATATCCGCCGGGCGGAAAGAACGAAGAATCAACAACTATAATGCCAGCCTCGGGAACGACTATATCAATTGAAATCATCTTTGATTTCTTCTGAGGTTGATATCCAGTTCTTGCTGCAAGCCCGGCAAAGCCCACGATATCCGGGAGATTTCCGTCCCAGTCGGTTTGAGTGACATAGAAACCAAAATCCCACACTGATCTGTCCTGCCACCCATTATGTCCCTTGATACTTCCGTTTTCAAGAAGACCTTTAACTGTATCTGCGGCATGCTCAATTTTCTTAATTGTGGGAGAACTGATTTTGAAGCCGGAGGTAAACCCCATCCATTTCTGGTCATTTTCATAATATATATCCAAAGAGACCTTTTGGCCCGCCTTGATGGTCGAATCGTTGACCGCTCCTGCCCCGGAAACCTTTATGCTCACCCCTGTTGCCATAACAGATGACGACAGCATCAGAGCCCCAGACAAAACCAACGCTAAACTTTTTGATCTTCTCATCAATCTTCTCCACTTAGAGTTATTATTTCGAGCTATTATACCCATGATTGTCTTCAAGACTTATTATAGTCCAAGAAATCGCCCAAGTCAATCGATTTTGAGACTGATTTCGAGCACCGATGCGAGCATTACATTAACCCTTCATAACGTTAAGTCTTTATCATTCGTATATTTATATATCGATACCTTAATGCAGTCCGGAAGCGAAAAGTTCCTTTTTTCGTTTGACTGATACGTAGTCTTGCTTTATCATTTCGGAATCATTGAAGGCAGGTGAGGATGATTTTTGGCTACAAATATTGCAAATAAACCCCGGCAAGGACAATCATCGGTCCTTTTTAATCCTTCAATTGGCAAAAAATATCTAATGGCTATCACTGGCATAATTGCCTTTGGTTACCTTCTGGGACATATGGGCGGCAATCTTCTGGTCTTTTTGGGACAGGGCGCTATAAACGGCTATGCCGAAAGCCTCCATGCCATTCCCGCCGCTTTATGGGCAGTTCGAATAATTCTTATTCTCGCTATTGTCATTCATATATGGATAGGGATTAAGCTCGCTGCGGAAAATAGTTCAGCACGGCCTGTTGCCTACACAAAGAAAACTTTCGTCAAAGCCTCCCTCGCATCGCGCACCATGTGGCTCAGCGGACTGACAATCCTTGCCTTTCTCATCTATCATCTATTGCATTTCACTGTTCGCGTGACAAGTCCAGAGTTTCAAACACTTGTCGATTCGCTTGGACGTCCCGATGTCTATTCCATGGTAGTGCGTGGATTCAGCAACTACGCGCTCTCAGCTTTTTATATTATTGCTGTTTTTTTGACCTGTTTTCATTTGAGTCATGGCATTTCAAGCATGTTCCAATCACTTGGGATCAATAATCCCCGCCTCCAGCGGAAACTCGACATTGGCGCGATGTCCTTCTCAGCAATTTTATTCCTCGGATTTTCCTCAGTGCCGGTGGCAGTCATGCTCGGTTATGTCACGCCTGTGGTGAGAAGTCTCTAAGCATGTCAGTTCCTGACGCAAAGATTCCCAGCGGACCCATTGAGTCAAAATGGGAGAATCACAAATTTAATCTCAAATTGGTGAATCCGGCTAACAAACGTAAATTTACCATCATCATGGTCGGCTCCGGACTTGCCGGCGCCTCAGCCGCGGCATCTCTTGCGGAACTTGGCTATAATGTCAAATGCTACTGTTATCAGGACAGCCCGCGCCGCGCCCATTCTATCGCCGCACAAGGCGGCATCAATGCCGCAAAAAATTACCAAAACGATGGCGATTCCATTCAGAGGCTCTTTTATGACACTCTCAAAGGCGGCGACTTCCGCGCCCGAGAGGGAAACGTTTACCGCCTTGCCGAGCTCTCGGTGGATATTATCGACCAGTGTGTCGCGCAGGGAGTCCCCTTCGCCCGAGAGTACGGCGGCCTGTTGTCAAATCGCTCATTCGGGGGCGCACAGGTCTCCCGAACATTTTACGCCCGCGGACAAACCGGGCAACAATTATTATTGGGGGCGTATCAGGCGCTGGAGCGACAGATAGGACTTGGCAAAGTCAAAATGTTCACCCGCTCGGAAATGCTCGACCTAGTAGTTGTCGATGGCCATGCCAAGGGTATTATCGTCCGCGATTTGGTCTCCGGTAAAATCGAATCTCATACTGCCGATGCCGTTATTCTCGGTACCGGCGGATACGGCAATGTCTTTTATCTCTCGACCAATGCCAAAGGCTGTAATGTCACCGCAACCTATCGGGCCTATAAAAAAGGCGCGCTGTTTGCCAACCCGTGTTTCACCCAAATCCACCCGACCTGCATACCCGTTTCGGGCGAATACCAATCGAAACTGACTCTCATGTCCGAATCGCTTCGCAATGACGGCCGTATCTGGGTTCCCAAAAAAGCCGGAGACAAACGCAAACCGCAGGATATTCCTGACAGCGAGCGCGATTATTATCTTGAACGGAAATATCCCTCGTTTGGCAATCTTGCGCCGCGTGATATTTCATCCCGAAGCGCCAAAGAGATGTGCGATGAAGGGCGCGGTGTCGGCGAAAGCGGACTCGGGGTGTATCTTGATTTCTCAGATGCCACAAAACGGCTCGGCAAAGAGGTTATCGAAGACCGCTATGGCAATCTTTTTGAAATGTACAACAGGATTACTGGCGAAGACCCGTACAGCCAGCCAATGCGGATCTATCCGGCCGTGCACTACACCATGGGCGGGTTGTGGGTGGATTACAATCTCATGAGTAACATTCCCGGGCTATTTGTTTTAGGCGAAGCGAATTTTTCAGACCATGGCGCCAACCGTCTCGGCGCAAGCGCCCTCATGCAGGGCTTGGCCGACGGCTATTTTGTCATCCCCTACACTATCGGTGACTACCTGGCCCAGAGCGTGAAGAAATCAATTTCTGCAGATTCGAAAGAATTCAAACGAGCCGAGCAAGATGTCGAAATGCGGGTCAAGAAACTTCTCTCCGTTCGCGGTAAACGGACAGTTGACTCATTCCATCGTGAACTCGGTAAAATCCTCTGGGATAAATGCGGCATGGCCCGCGATGCAGCCGGACTAAAAGAAGCGCTCAGACGGATTCCGGAGTTGCGTGAAGAGTACTGGAAAAATGTCAATGTTCTGGGTGACAACCAGGAACTCAATCAGTCGCTCGAAAAAGCCGGACGGGTCGCCGACTTTTTGGAGTTCGGCGAATTAATGTGCCTCGACGCCCTCGAACGCCGAGAATCATGCGGCGGGCATTTCCGGACTGAATATCAAACCGAAGACGGCGAGGCCCTTCGTAACGACGCCGAATTTTCTCATACCGCTTGTTGGGAATACAAAGGTGACAATAATGCGCCCCAACGCCACAAGGAAGAACTCACATTTGAATTTGTAAAACCATCGACCCGGAGCTATAAGTAATGAATCTCACCCTCCATGTCTGGCGGCAGAAAAATGCCCAAAATCCGGGACGAATGGAAACCCTTCAGGCAAAAGATATTTCCCCCGAGATGTCGTTTCTCGAAATGCTCGATGTTGTCAACGAGGACCTCATTGCCAAAGGCCAAGACCCAATCGCATTTGACCATGACTGCCGCGAAGGGATTTGCGGAATATGCGGACTTATGATCAATGGTGTCGCCCATGGCCCCGAAGCAAGCACGACCACCTGCCAGCTCCACATGCGTCATTTCCATGACGGTCAGGATATTTATATCGAACCGTGGCGCGCAAAAGCCTTTCCTGTCATCAAAGATTTGGTGGTAGATCGCTCAGCTTTTGACCGGATTATTCAGGCTGGAGGTTTTGTCTCGGTGAATACTGGCGGTACTCCTGATGGCAACACGCTGCCAATTTCAAAACGTGCCGCCGATAAGGCGATGGATTCTGCGGCCTGCATTGGCTGTGGGGCATGTGTGGCGGCATGCAAAAATGCCTCGGCGATGCTCTTTGTATCGGCCAAAGTCTCGCACCTCTCTCATCTGCCGCAGGGGCAGGTCGAACGAGAAGAGCGGGTTATGAATATGGTGGCGCAGATGGATGCGGAAATGTTTGGGGCATGCTCGAATCAGTATGAGTGCGAAGCCGTCTGCCCGGTCAATATCAGCGTGTTTAATATCACGAATTTGAATCGAGAATATTTCAAGGCGATTAGGAAGAAGTAGGGGGTTGTCGTCCTGTGGCGCGTCTGACGGATCAGCGTGCAGGAGCAGGGGGGCTTTCAATTTCGCCTCGCAACGACGTGCTGGGGAATTTGGCCTTGATTCTTCGTACACGCCGTCCTCCATTGGCGGAGCCGAGACGCCCCGAACGAAAGAAGAAGACGTCAGTCCGCCGCGGCGGGACTGACCTACGAATATCGGAGAACCCGTCACAATGTCATTCCAGCGCACGCTGGAATCCATCTTTTTCTTCGCGCAGTCCGTCTCTGGCCTGCACAGATTTCCAGACGTGCAGTCAGGCGCCCCCGCCTGACTGTCTTCTTTGTGTCGGGCGAGGGATAGCATCCCCAGCATGGGGCGCCCGACACCACACTAACGATATTTGTAGGTCA